>SKEM01000019.1_pt1 | contig 139132 bp, 136 predicted proteins | sample 4826731 | NCBI WGS metagenome assembly SKEM01 (sample SAMN11008809, study PRJNA524170) | human gut metagenome | biome: Human fecal sample; material: Feces; isolation source: fecal sample from pouch patient p37 | host: Homo sapiens | place: Israel: Tel-Aviv | collected 2015-07-27 | reverse complement strand
TTTTATTATCATTAATTGCTATATTTCCATTATCAAATGCTATTAAAACAGAGCTAGATAGAATTCATGATGAATCTAATTCTTCATTGATACGAGGCAACGAAGAATGGAAACCGTTCGGTAATATTGAGCTAGATAGTTATCTTAATAGTAACTCAAAAGTTTTTACTATAGAAGGAAAACTTTTAAAACGTATCCCATATGAGTCAAATTCTGAAGAAATGCTATATGAGTTTGAAGTAGAAAGCATAGTTATCCAAACTTCAACAGGAAGTAAAAAGTATGAGATAGATAAAGCACATATTCTTGTTATTGCCTTTAATGACTTAGTTGATTGGGACCAATATCTTAAAAGCAATCAAGAATTTAACGGTATCACAATTGGTCTTAAAAATTATAAAGGAATTGGAAGATCAAGTCTTGAATTATTGGGTGTAGAAAACTCTCACGAAAAGGAAAGTTTAAACAGATCAGATAAAAAAATGCCCGACAGTGATGATACAACAGAGGCCAGTACTCCGACTGAAAAAGTTGATTTAGATAACTATTATAATTCTGTTCAAGCTGCCATCGATGAGATGAATAATAAAACTGGCGATACGCTCTCTATGGAAAGGACATCTATTACTCCTGGAATAAAAATTAACCTTTCTCCATTAATTGCTTCTTATTCAGTATCTGACCAAAGAGCAATCATAGGTGCCCTGAACGAAACATTCTATAACATAGCTAAAAATAATGGGGTGAATAGTCCGAGATTCTACTACTATATAGATAATGAAGAGATAGCAGTAAATCGTTATATTATGGATCCAAGTAGTGTTAAATTCAAGGGCATACTAAAAGATTAGTATAAATTGTTTATTACATAACAAAAGAGGCATTTAAGCCTCTTTTACTCTCCTTCAAACACTCTGTCACTGTCCATTTACTGTCCAATATAATGTAATATTATTAAATATCGTTAATTTTTTTGAACTCTAAAGCCTTTAAAATCAAGATTTCTAATGATATCAAGACCTAAAGAATCTTAAATTAAGTCTTGTGTCTTCGTGGTGTGTCTCTTTTTTCCTGAATAATTTTACTTTGGTTTCTTTTAGGACGTTGAAATAGGACTTTCTATGACATCAATAGCTATAGTGACACTTGCTGCTTTTAAGTTGTCTAAGGCAAATAGACCTGAAGAACGAAGAGTATCTTCTACCAATATTATCGTTCGGTGACTGTCGCTAATCCAAGACCAAAATCAAAAGCTAGGAGACGTAGAGTTGGTCAATAGAATAAATAACGCAAGTTTAGCATCAACTGTTTTTATAGACTTAGCGTTTTTGGACGTCCTCCTTTATAGTGTTTGGTTTTATAAGCTTTATTTAGACAGGATATCTTCGTTGGGAAGGTGTCCTTTTTTACACTAATAAATAATTTAAAGTTCTCAGAAGTTAGTTGCATGATCTTTTGTAAATAGTTTTCTTAACTATAGTATAGCATAGTACAGTATGCATTTTATTTTTTTCCAATAAGTCTATTATACTTCAAAGACAGCTAGTTTTATTTTTTTCTCTGAACTGTACGATTTTGCGCCTGAAATGTAGGAATTACCTTTCGTTGTGATGTGATAAAACTTACAAGTTCTTTTTGTTATTCTTGACCTAGTTTTTATAGAAAGAAGGTCTAAGATGTTAAATAAAGTCAAAACTAAAGCCTTAATTAGTGTTGGAGCAGTGGCTGCAACTAGCTTTATTCTCATGATGGGATATACTGCTGGTCAACATTCTACTACTAAACAAAGTCGTAAAGAGATTGAATTGGCTGCAGCTAAACTTGTAGAGGACAAACAAGCAGAAGATAAAGCAAGTATTTTGTCATCAGATACTGTAAAAGAATTTTTGACACAGTACTATACGAAAGAAAAGCTCGGAGAAAATAATACACGTATTCAACCTTATATGACTGAATCAGCTTATTCTCAAGAATTGTCAAGTCAAAATGATGCCATGAACCAAGTGTATAAGGATTATATTTTGGATTATCATTTTGAAAAAGCTGATATCTTTGTCAATCAGACTACGAATCAAGCCATTGCTATGGTGTCTTATAATGTAACCTATGTATCCGATTTAAAGAATGCCAACCAATCAAAGACCAATCAGACAGAAACCAGAACGGTTAAGTTGTCTTATTCGAAACTACCAGGTAAGTTATTGGTCAATCAAGTACAGGTTTGGAAATCTGGGTTAGATGATTTAGATAATGCAACTCCTAAAACTTTAGAAGAATCATCATCAATACCATCACTGCCAAATACTACGACAAAATGATGATATTGCATGGGAATAGAAGAATGTAAGCAAATTTCAATTCTTGATGTAGCCAATCGTTTAGGTATCTCCTTTAAACAAGTTTCGAGCAGTGTCTATGAACATCCTGAACACGATTCATTTCGGATTTTTTCAACTACCAATACTTTTAAATGGTTTTCAAGAGATATTCAAGGTGATGTCATTGATTTTGTTCGACTTGTTAAGGGAATTTCCTTTAAAGAAGCTCTAGCCTTTCTTTCTGAAGAACCTTTTCAAAAAGAAGCTATTCAAGAAAAAAGAGAGAGATCATTTTATTATCCTTTAAAGAGAGTAGAAGATTCTAACTGCAGTTTGACTAGATATTACTTAACAGAATGTAGAGGAATCTCAGAAGAAATCATACAAAAGATGATTCAACAAGGTTTGATAGCACAAGCTAGTTGGAAAACAAATGAAACAGTTGAACCTGTTAACGTTTTTAAAAGCTTTGATCATCGCCACAAGCTGCAGGCAGCAAGCTTACAAGGGATTTATAAGAATCACTCTCTTCCTAGAGAGAGGTTAAAAACGATTCTAAAAGGAAGCCATGGACATGTTGGAATATCCTTTGACATTGGTAAACCAAATAGACTGGTCTTTTGTGAATCGTTCATCGACTTGATGAGCTATTACGAACTTCATCAACAAAGTCTAACTAATGTTCGTTTGGTATCTATGGAAGGATTAAAAAGGTCTGTTGTTGCTTATCAAACTTTACGACTAATAGCTGAAGAAAATCAGAAGTTGGAATTTTTAGATACAGTAACACCTTCAAAGTTATTGCATTTGATCAATACAATTCGTGATACCACCACCTATTTCGATAATCATCCTGATTTATTGACACTTGCGGTAGATTGTGATGATGCAGGAAAAGATTTTTCTGATAAGTTATCTCAATCAGGATTTCCTGTTTTACTGGATTTACCTAATAATGAATCTGGGAAAGAAAAAATAGACTGGAACGATATTCTTAGAGAAAAGAAATCAGATTTTCAATTTAAGCTTGAAACTGTAAAAGAGACATTTGGAAATCCACCAGTAAGACAAAACTCTCAATGTTTAGAATTGTGATAACAAAATCAAGATGTTTTAGCTAATATTAGAACGAAGGAGGATCGTATATGACCATAATCGAGCGCTTAGAAGAAAAGGTCACTAGGCAAGAAAGCAAGGTAGCAAGAGAGACAGAAAAACTCGCTGCTTACAAAGAGCAACTGGAGACAGCGATGTTTGCGACGTTCAAAAGGCGTCAAAGCATCAGTCACATGAGTTTTGAAGAAGCTCTTGACCATGCCTTTGGTAAAGAAAGACAATTCGATGATTCTGAATTTAGAAAGGATGAAATGAGTGAATGACAAAAGATTGGAATTTTAATCAACCATTAGAAAGTAAATCAGAAAATCAAGGGGATTCAGATAAAATTGCGGCCTTATTTGGAAATCATCAAGGAGGTAATGATGTAAATTATGAAGCAGCTTTTCAAAAGCGAAAACAAGCGCCTGTGACGGAATCAAATTCTAGTTCTAAACCTAAAGTTACAGAGGTTAGAACAGGAAAAGAGACAGATATCACTACAAGTTATCAGCAACATCTTAAAAGACTTATTGCTGATAACAATAGCGATATTCAAAGCAGTCAAAAGAAAATTGAAGAGCTACATACGTTGATTGACACAAAGAATAAAGACAATAAGAAATTACAGTCCATTTATGATGCGATTTCGGAATTACACTAAGCAGTCCTGATAGGCTGCTTTTTTTGAGAGGTTATAGATGTTTACAACATTTTTTAAGAAAAATCACGACAATAGTGATGTATTTAAAAAGCTGATTCATAGACTATCTGATATGTCTGTCCAAGATCTTGAAAAAATAGACCGACTGTTAGATATCATTTTCACTCCAGATCAAGAATCAGAACAAGTAAAAACAGAATCAACTTATAGAGAAGAAACTTTGGACGACACATTAAAGGAAGCTAAGAATCAACTTCATAAGGAACAATTAGAGAAGAATTTAGAGAGATTTAGGAAAAACAGTCAATAACGCACCAAAAATGGTGCATTTGCTTTTTCTAAATGTTATAATGGTGGTATCAAATAAAAGGAGTTTGCTATGATTGGAAAAAACATAAAATCCTTACGTAAAACAAATGGCTTAACACAACCCGAATTTGCCCGAATTATAGGAATTTCTCGAAATAGCTTAAGCCGTTATGAAAATGGAACTAGTTCAGTATCTACAGAACTAATAGACATCATTTGTCAGAAGTTTAATGTATCTTATGTCGATATTGTAGGAGAAGATAAAATGCTCAATCCTGTTGAAAATTATGAATTGACTTTAAAAATTGAAATTGTGAAAGAAAGAGGTGCTAATCTACTATCTCGACTCTATCGTTATCAAGATAGTCAGGGAATTAGCATTGATGATGAATCTAATCCTTGGATTTTAATGAGTAATGATCTATCTGACTTGATTCATACGAATATCTATTTAGTAGAAACTTTTGATGAAATAGAGAGATATAGCGGCTATTTGGATGGAATTGAACGTATGTTAGAGGTATCTGAAAAACGGATGGTAGCCTAATGGAAATCCAAGATTATACTGGTAGCGAATTCAAACATGCTTTAGCAAGGAATCTTCGTTCTCTGACAAGAGGAAAAAAGTCCAGTAAGCAACCTATAGCGATTTTGCTTGGAGGGCAAAGTGGTGCCGGTAAGACTACAATTCATCGTATTAAACAGAAAGAATTTCAAGGAAATATTGTTATCATAGATGGCGACAGTTTTCGTTCTCAGCATCCACACTATTTAGAACTGCAGAAAGAATATGGCAAAGACAGTGTTGAATACACCAAAGATTTTGCAGGCAAAATGGTAGAGTCTTTAGTAACAGAATTGAGTCATTTGGGATACAATCTTTTGATAGAGGGAACTTTACGAACGATTGACGTTCCAAAGGAAACAGCACAACTCTTGAAAAGTAAGGGATATGAAGTACAATTAGCCTTGATTGCGACAAAGCCTAAGCTGTCCTATCTGAGCACCCTTATCCGATACGAAGAACTGTACGCTATCAATCCAAATCAAGCACGCGCAACTCCAAAAGAACATCATGATCTGATAGTGAACAATCTAGTTGAGAATACCCACCAGCTGGAGCAATTAGGTATATTTGAACAAATCCAAATCTATCAACGAGATAGGACCTGTGTTTACGATTCGAGAGATGATGAAATATCAGCAGCAGCTGTTCTTCATGAATTATTGTTTGGAGAGTGGAGTCAGGTAGAAAAGGATATGCTTAAATCTGGAGAAGAAAGATTTAAAGATTTAACTAATTGAAATGGTTGTTAGAACAAAAATTTTAAAATATAGTCTACTTATAACTTTTGTTAGTTGTTTAAGGTGGGCGAAAATTTTTTAGAACCAAAAAACGCATAGTATCAGGTGTTGAAAAACTTGAAATTATGCGTTTTCTTGTGGGAAGATTTACTCCATTTTCTTCAGGAATTGAGATTTTGCCCATCTCTTTTTATTATATTTAAGGATATTTGAAAGATGTATTTTAGAAAAACAAATATGGAGTCCTTAATACGGAATATAGTATAATTGCTGATTCAAAGTGAAGTTTTATATGTTTTTTGCTTTTGTTGAGTATAAAATCTATTAACTAAAGTCGAACTAAAAAAATTAATTTAAGATGAAGTGAACTGTAGACTTTGGAAATGTCCCTTACTCGATTTCAGAATGAATTACTGATACGGGATTAAAAGAACTAAGTATTTCTTTTTGTTTTGAATGAGATACGTGAGTATAGATTTGTGTGATTGATATAGAACTATGTCCAAGAATTTGTTGAATATATCGTATATCTACATCACTATCTAGAAGCATTGTCGCAAAGCTATGTCTAAACATATGCGGTGTAATAGTTCTAGAAAAGTTATTTTGTTCAACGATTCTATTTATTACTAAACGTACACTTTGCTCTGACAATGGTTTAAGTGAATGTTTCCCTGGGAACAAGAAATCATTGGATTCATTTCTTGTTTTATTTATATATGTTTTTAATAAATTGAATGTTTTTTGATCTCCTAAAAATAGGATACGTTCTTTCTTACCCTTTCCTATAATATGGAGTGTCTTGTTGGACAGATTAATGTCTTTGAGATGAATGTGGCAAAGTTCAGAAATTCTGATGCCTGTTGAAAGTAAAAGTGAAATAATTAGTAGATTTCTTTCAGCGTGTTGTTTTTGATAGTCAGTTTTAGATACAATTACTTTCCGTTCTAAATATATAAAAATGCTTTTCAGAATGTCATACGGAATCGTTTTAGGCAATACTTTTTCAGTTCTAAATTGAAAGCGCAATTGATTGAAGGGATTCTCTTCAATTATGTTCTGGTATTTTAGATAGTTATAAAACACCTTCATACAAGCAATTTTTCTTCTTAATGTATTCGTTTTTATGTTAGATCGTGTCAACTGTTCTATATAGGATTCGACATTATCATAGTCTGAGTTATAAAATTGCATAAGATCATTCTTATAAGCGCGAATCGTGTGTGAACTCAAACGCTTATGAGTTTTGCAATAATCTAAGTAAGTAGAAATAAGTTTATAATCCATAAAAATCTCCTTTATCAATAATCATGCTATTATAAACCTATTTGAGTGCTTCGTATAGTGATAATAAATTGTTATCGGTAGGAAAATAAAAATATGGAATTTATAAATCGTAGAGATGAACTAGATAAAATACAAAATGAATATAAACAACATTTAAAAACAGGTAAAAGTCAAGTTTATATTATTAGAGCGAATTCAGGTATAGGGAAGTCAGAGTTTATAAAAGAAATTATAAAAGATTTTTCACAAATTCCTATTGAGATTCTTCATTTAGACGACACTGAAAACTCTTCTACATTTAGACGTTTTGTAATTGAGTTAGATAAAGTAAGCCAGTTCTATGGGTATCTTGATTTTAAAGCATTCTATACTAAAAAAATTAATAGTTCAAAGGCCCTGCAACTACTATTAAAAATGTCTTCTTTTTTTGGTCAGGCTTTTATTGGAATGATATCTAAAGAAAATGGCTTAGAATCCATAATCTCTGAAGTAAATTTGCCTTCTTTAATAGCTGAGCCTATAGAATACGAAACTTTTATTTTAAAAGCTCAAACTGAGAATCTATTTGAATACGCAAAATATGTACTAGGTCACGAAAATTTATATTTCAATTTTCCAAACGCCTCAGTAATTGATCAAGAATCACTCGATTTATTGAATAAATTGATTGAAAAATCTGAAGGAAGTCTATTCATTTTTGAGTGTGCAGATAAAAAAGTTGAAAATAGTTTTAAAAATAGTCGTAATATAATATTGAGGACATATCAATTAGAAAAACTTTCCGATGAGCACATTAAACTATACATAAATATTTTATCAAATCAGTTAGCATTACAAGCTGAGCAAATTAATTTTACAACTTTACAGGATTCTATAAGAAAAGGAGATTTATCGGAAATCTCCTTAATACTAAAAGATTTTTCTGAGCGTTTGAAGGAAGATAAGGCTTCCAAATTACAGAGCATTTACCAGATTATTGAAAATATTTCTCAAACTCAATTAGTATTCTTACTTTTTGTATTTTACACAAAGAGAAAATTATCACTTACGGATTTAAGAGAAATCATGCTAGAGACTGATAAAACTTTTTCCCAAGAAGATATCGACTTTCTTATTGAAAAAGGGCTATTAGACCAAGTTGAAAACTTCGTTTTTCTATCAAACTCTGTATCAGAAGTAATTAGACAAGAAACCTATTTCAAAAAAGAGAGAACCTTTGTTGGCTCAATTCTCATCAGATTTCTTAACTTAAAGCTATCTCAAACAAATGAATTTGTTTATTTAGATACTCTTGTTGATTACTATATTTGTTCAAAATTTTTCTTACAAATTAAATTAATATTACCTAAGATACAGAAACGTTTATTAAACTTTGATTCACAACAAGGTCGTAAAGAGTATTTCGAAATTTTTTATTTAAATAGGCAGAGATTTATTGAGGAAGATAGTTCCTTAGCACTGTCGCTAGCTAAAATAGCCTATGATGCAAATTTATACTATGAGGCACTAGAGTTTATCAATCTTTCAACAGAAGTTACGGCAGACATAGTATTTGCCAAGTCCTTAATTTTAAATCGTTGTGAATTGTTTCCTGAATCCATTAAATACATTCAGGAAAATATTATGAATTTTAGTGAACAAAGCTCACAATTTTTCAAACTATCATTGATTAAACTAATGAACTTAATACAATTAGAACGTAGAGATGAGGCTAAAACAATCTTTGAAAATATTAAATTGCAAGTAGATAATCCGTACTACCCGTATTTAATTAGAATTTCAAATGTATTTGAGCGTAGCTTTTCTGAACGACTAAGGAAAGTTGAAGAAATTTCAGGTAGAATTTATAGTCTAGAAAATGCAGAATTCTCTGGTCTAAACGCTATTTACTTGTCTTACCTGTATGCGGTCAATGATAAAATCAATGATGCAGAGGAGCAATTAAATAAAGCAAGAGATTTTTTTGGTGACAGCCTTATTTACAACCATATGATTCTTCATAACGAAGCCACCATTAAATTCCATAATAATGATATTGATAACTCTATCCCAGAACTGCTCAATAATGCTAAGTTAACTGCATATGATCAATATGATTTACTAGCAATTTATAATAATTTACTAGTTTACTATATTCTAAGCAACCAAGTATCAGATATTAATTGTCAAATGCTTGTGTATGAATTAGAAGATTTGTTAAACGAGACAGGTTTTAAAAGATTTATTAATAAAATTTATTATAACCTCTGCCATTATTATTATAGAATGTACAATTCTGAAAAGGTCGAAATGTACTATAATAAACTATCGGATAATCGAATCAAAAACTTTTCAGATTATAAAATGAAGTTAATGTATGAAACTTCGTGGAAACTCCCCCTTAATTTAAATGATGAGTAAAGAGTGTCTGTATCATTTCATCGTACGTATAGCCATTAATGTTGAATGTTTTAGGTACAACAGATTTTGGATACAACCCAGGATTAGCATTAATCTCTATTAGATAAAATTCTGCATTTTTTATTCGACCATCTACTCGTATCAATTTATTTGGAGACAAGTTCTTATAAAGTTGCTTTAAGTTGATAATATCTTTGTCGCTTAAATAGCAACTTTTTTCGATATCTACACCGATTTTTTGTTTAATTTCTGAAGTATAAGCCCGATACTTGAATTCACTATATTCTTGAAAAATAAGTTCAACTTCTTCAAAAAATAACACTCCTTCATATTCCAAAATAGTAATAGCTACTTCTCTCCCTTCAATGTATTCCTCTACTAGAATACCATCAAAGTCCTTCATTAATTGTTTGAGTACCATATCTGCCTGTTCCATATTTTCAACAATAGAGTTTTGTGTAATTCCTATTGATTCTGATTCATAGTTCGGTTTAATAATAATTGGATATTCAAAGTTCGCTAAAATTTCTTTAGTGTATGAATGATCAAATACTAACAAACTTTTTGGGACTTTTATACCAAAATTTTCTGCAAATTTCTCTGTCATAAATTTATCTTGACATAAAACTTGTACATATGGGTCTGGGTTGAAATATTTAATTTTATAATTTTCACAAAATGCTGGGACACTCATGTTTCTAATTCGACTGTTATAGCCAAAATCAAAATTTAACACAAAATCGTCTAGGTGATTAAAAACACTTTTTTTGAATCTCTCAAAATTATCGTAAAATATGATTTCATCAATAAATTTAGAAAAACTTTTATAGAGAATATCTCTCAATTCATTGCGAGTGTATTCTCTGTTTTCGATAATTTTTGTTTGAATGGATGAATCTGGATTGACATTTAAAATGACTACTAATCTCATAATTTTTCCTACCGATAACAATATATTATCATTAGTATACCATAATTTGTAGTTAATCATATTTTGCCAGTGATAAAATCTCCAAACTAATCTTGATATGATGTGGCTTTCACTAATAAAGAAGTAAGTCATGTTTAACAAAGTGAAGGTTCGATTTCTGGTTGGAGTAGAGGTTTAATCGTAATAAGTTTTATTGTTATGATTGGCTATAAGAGTGGTTCACAATCTATTTCAAAACAAACCGAGAACCAAATACGAGAAGAAGCAAATAAACTTTTGACAAAGATAAATTGCAAGAATAAGTACAACATTTACTCAAACTCATCCTCTAGAGCTTCACAAGCAGTTCTGTAAGCTAAACATTTTCGCGGTCTGTGATTGATATCATATAAGGCTTTGTTCAAAGCCTCCTCAGAGATAGCGGCTAAATCTGTTTTCTTTGGGAAATATTCTCTTAGTAAGCCATTTGCGTTTTCATTACTTCCCCTCTGCCATGATGAATAGGCGTCCGCAAAGAAAAAGGGAATTCCTAAGTTCTCTACCAGAGGATAGCAGGTAAACTCTTTTCCCCTGTCTGAAGTGAAGGTTTTAAGAGCCTCTTTTGGAAATTGGCGTACCAATCCTAAATCTTCCAAGTGTTTCTTTGGGTTGTCAATTTTTTCCTTTACGACGAAGGACGCTCAAATCCAGTTCAATGAAACCAGCATAGAGCCAGTTATAGATGGTTTTAAAAGCTACCATTGGCCTTTGTTCAAGCTGATAGCGGCCCGATTTTTGCTTAGCCCTGTGGTCGTACTGTTCCTGTGCTAAGCCTGCGGAATAACCATTTTGGCATCGTCTTAACTCTCTTGAAATGGTAGACTTATGGACGTCAATTTTACTTGCAATTTGGCAAGGTTTCAAACCTAATTTTAGGTAGGTTTCTATCTTTATTTGGTAGGTTATGGTAAGACGGGAACAGCTCATAGTTTTTCCTCAGGTTCTGTTTGTGTGGTTACTTACAGTTTACACCAATGAAACTCTATGAGTTTTTTTGTTTCACTATATTTTACGATTTATCATTACCAAAAGTTGGTTTGATGTTAAAAATAAAGCAAATTGATATATTATTGAACAACTCTCTTTAAAGTGGATAAAGAAATATTATAAAATTAAGCATCGGACTTGTTTATCATTTTAGGAGGGATGAGCCCGTTGTTGTGCTTCTTCAAAATGTACTACTCGTATTTAAAATATTCAAAGAAGCCATTTATCCGTACGTAATCAATGCATTTGCTAACACAGAACATAGACTGTGGAACCTGAATTATAAGCCTATCTGTCAACTATAGTGGATGACGAAAAGCTAACATCAATAGAGGACTTGATAGGTCTTCTATTTCTACCATTTGTCAAGTATAATACGGTTTCTGACTCAACATTATTTCTGATAGAGTATAAAGGGAATTTTTTGAGGAAATAGTTTAAGCCGTTTTTTCTGACATTTGGGCATATAAAAAGACACCTTATCTGGCATTTTTTGAAACAAGGTGTTAGAATTATAAGGTATAGACGACTTTAATGACTTTGGGCTAAAGTATAGTCGTAAAGTTTATTATGCATTATAAGATAATACATTGTCCTAATAAGGCGATGTATAGAGGCAATCGTATGTGGCTTAGTTGAAGCTATTGTCGATTGTCTTTTTCGTTTTTCATAAAAGTTAGCGATATGGCAGGGATTGGTATGGCTAGCTGAAGCGATGTTGTAAATGCACTTGAACAAGATTTTTCTTGCATAAGGATTCCCACGCTTAGTGATATGCTCTTGACCTAGGAAATCTCCCGATTCATAGTGTTTGAGATCAATGCCGATAAAAGCGTTGATTTGATTAGCAGACTTAAAGCAACGAATGTTTCCTAATTCGCCAATAACGCTTGTAGCCGTTGTTTCTGCGATACCAAGAATAGAGAGAAGAAACTCATATTCAGGTAGAGTTTTAGCTAACTCTATCAACTGTTCTAAAACTTGTTCTCGACGGTTTGTCAACCTTATAAGTTCCTGTGCATTATACTTAACCTCTTCTATTATAGGAGCGGTTTTTGAAATGGCAGAATAAGATTGCTTTGCCAGTCCAACTAACTTTTCAGCCAAGTTACCTACTCTGTTCTCTGAAATACGTTTAGAGGTTGACTGGCGAATAGTCTCTTTCAACTCAACTTCTGATAATTTTAGCACCCAATGCTTGGTTGGGAAGATGGAAACAAGATTCCAATATTGCGCACCTGTAGGAGTAGATAGTAGATTTCTGGGAAGGCGACTTGAAGAACTTTGTGCAGCCTATTCTTCGTCCTTACGATATCCTCTGTCAGATTTTGGTAGAATCGGCTAAGATTATGCAAGTTTTGATAGACTTTTTCTTGAACGTAAGTTGGCTTACGGGTTAAAACGTATTGTGACGAAGCTAGTTTCTCTGCATCACTCGTAATCCATCTAGTTGCTTTTTAGCCTCTAAAGGATTAAGACGTGTATAGTCATAGCTGTCTTCTTCTAGAAAGGCCTGAAGTCGGCGAGAGTGGACACCAGTAGCTTCGAAAATAATTACGAGGTTGCTCACGGTCTTTAGATCCTTCAGTAGACGAGAAATTCCGATAATGTCATTAGGCATAGTATAGCCATGAACCTTCTCACCGTTGACTAAAATTGCCACCTCAGAACTTGTTTTACTCACATCAATTCCAAATACTGCACACATGACATTACCTCTTTGTTTTGAATGATTCCTTATTTTAGTGATGTCATTTTCAATACTCGACGTCTAGCACCAAAAGAAGCCACGACTTTACATGACACCACTACTTTAACACAAAGAAAAAGTAGTGAGTACTCTCTCCCGTCGGAGATTTCTTCACTGCTAATCTTATGAATTGCCCATAACTTTCTCCTTTCATTTATTAATTATGTCTGATAAGTTGAAAATTAAAAAACAGATTATAATGAATTATCTAGGTGATGATGGAGACGGTCAGCAGAGTCTGACGCTGCTTATAACTGCTTATAACACAATATATATATAATGACAGAGTCATTATATATATTGTGGTCTTGCAGAAGGCTAGGATTGCATCCTCTTTTTCCAAAATTATTTGGAAAAATTCACCTCTCTGTTGGCAAAGGTAAGTTATTTTTCTAAATTAAAAAAGAAATAAAAAAAGAGATTGAGAGAATCTCGCCGTTATATCTGTATTTAAGTAATTGTGAAGAGTTTTTATCAATACGTCAATTGACACGTATATAAACTGGGAAGACTAGAGATATTTGAGGCTGGTATGGAAAACAGTACTAAAAGAGTAAATACTTCTCAAGAATCTATCAATATACTCTATATAATATCTTTAAATTCAGTTACTAAAGCAAAGGGGAGCGACATGGTATAGGTTTGTCCGCTGTTCGAGATGTTTTAGGGAGGTATCCTAATTGTTCTTTGTCAACACGATTTAAAGACTATCATTTTAAATAGACGCTAAAAATAAAACATGTAACTGACTCGATATTTGTTTTCAAAGGACATATATTTTTAGAATGATAGAAAATTTCCGAAATGTCGATTGTTTAATCTAGATTATAATAATATTTATATTTCATGTAAACGAATATAATAAATTGCTAGTAATGACAATTTTTTGACTGTTTATGACTTACACAGTTTGATTAGGATAGTCGTGCTATACTCTTTTGCATAGGAAAGAGTTATGAAAAAGACAAGGAGATATTATTATGAAAAATAGTTTTTACCATGTTGCTCAACGTTTCTCAATTCGTAAGTACTCTTTTGGTGCTGCTTCTGTTCTTTTAGGAGTTTTCCTACTTTCTGGTGTACAGACTGCTCATGCTGATGAGCAAGTGGCTGTTTCTGAATCAACTCCAAGTGTTACTAGCGATAATGGAGTTGTATCAGAGAAAGTAACTTCTTCAAATGCTGAGATTGTTCTTTCTGAAGCTACTGTTTCAGTTCCAAAGGAAAGTTTGGCACCTGCTGAAGCAACCTCAAGTGCTGTGACTCCAGAAAAGACTAGTGAAAGTTCTCAGCATGTTCAAACAGTTACTGCGAATGAAACTCACAAAGTTGAAAATACTACTGAACCAATATCAACAGTAGAAGAAAAGGTTAATGTAGCGACAAATGATGGTAAAGTACCTGATAAAACAGTTACTACTCCAAACATTTCTAATGAGGTAAATAAAAAAGTTGAGTCCGAGGTGCGTGAAGATAAGAAGACTGAGAAAGTTACTGTAACAGATAAAATTTCTGAGCCAAAAGTTCCTGAAATTATAACAGATAATAAACCGTCAACACCAAGTACTGGTTATTCGAGATTATTCAGTGTTGGAAATATTAGACGACCAATGTCAAGAAGTACTGTTATTGGAGACAACTACCCGTGGCCGAATGCTGCAATACCTTATGCTGAAGTTGATCCTTGGGGATTGTATAAACGTGAATGTGTCTCTTTTGTAGCTTACAGATTGAGTACAGTGAATGGATTTACAATTCCTTATGCATATGGTAATGCAAATCAATGGGGCTATCGTGCTCAAAATGAAGGCTATCGTGTTGACATGAATCCGGCAGCTGGCTCAGTTGCGTGGTTTACTGGTAATAAGGGATTTCATGTTGCGTGGGTTGTAGGTGTAAATGGGGAAAATGTTGAGATTGAAGAATATAATTATGGATATACAAATCGATATAACCATAGGTTTATTCCTAGAAACTCTGCAAGTGGTTACATCCATTTTAAAGACTTAAAAGGTGGAAATACAACTATTCCCGATGCTCCTACACCAACAAATAATACGGGTGGTAGCTTAGCATCGTCTGGAGCCTATCAATTTACTGAGCGAGTAAGTATTAAGGCGGAACCTAAAGTGTCTGCTCCAGAACTAGCCTATTATGAAGCAGGGAATACTGTCAATTATGATAAAACACTCCAAGCAGATGGTTATGTCTGGATTTCTTATCTATCATATGCAGGAAACCGTCGCTATATTCCAGTACAAAAGCTTTCAACTGAGGTAAAACCAGAGGTTAAAGGAACCATTAACGTTACAAATAAGAATGACCAATCAGGTACCTTTGATGTTGTTATCTCGAATGTTTCAAGTAATGTTGGACTAAAAGAAGTTCAAGTTCCAATTTGGTCAGCAAAAAATGGACAAGATGACTTGAAATGGTATAAAGCTGTTAAACAATCTGATGGTACCTATAAGACTTCTGTAAAAATTAGTGATCATAAGAATGACAGAGGAGAATATCTTATCCATCTTTATTATGTTATTGATAGTGGTAAACAAATTGGTGTAGGTGGAACAACGACAACTGTAGAAAGTGCTTCAACTACATCTAATCCTTCTAAACCATCAATTCCTAATAGTGGTGTTTATACTTTTAAAGGCCATGCAAGTATCAAAGCAGAACCAAAGATTTCTGCACCTGAGTTGGCATATTATGATGCTGGAAATACAGTAAATTATGATAGCCTTATTCAGGCAGATGGTCATTATTGGATTTCTTATTTATCATATTCAGGTGCACGTCGTTATATTGAGATCAGTTAAGTTTTAAAGGCTATCCAATTTTAGAAGATGTCATAAAAATATTTCTATATTTTTGTGTAATATTATTGAAATATAGAAATAAAAATGTTATATTTATGACGAAAAATAATCAATAAAGGAACATCACTCATGAAAAATACAAGCAAACTTATTGGTTTAGTATTAGCTCTTATCGTAGTTATTCTCGCTATCTTTTTGGTGACTAAGTTTAATAGTCATGAGTCGGCTCGTGTTGGCACAAGTAGCAGTTCAGTCAAAACAGTTAAGAAGTCATATTCAAGCTCAAGTAAAGCTGTTAAGAAGGATAAGAAATCAGCTCAATCATCATCTTCAGCAGTCACAAATGAAGAAAATGACAATCAGGCCTCAGCAGTGACACCTAAAGCTTCTTCTCAAGAACAAGCTCAAGCAAGCACTACAGATGGTGGTCAAGTGGCTGAAGCTACAGTTGGAACAGATAATGCTAAATCTGAGAAGGGTACAAATAATAGTCAATCATCACTTAACTTCGGTGCCCTTGATAATGGTGATATTAGCTCTATTGTGGGAACTTGGACTAATGCGAATGGTGAATCAGTTACAATTAACGCTGATGGTACAATTATCAAAAACTCAACAGGTTATACTGCTCAATTGAAGCCTCAAGGAGTTTCAGATAATACATTCAATGCATCAGTTGTATCTCAAGATGATAGTGTAGCTTTGTCTGCAGTTGCCGGAGCATCTGGAAGCTCAGATTATCTTGTTATTGGGGCAAATGGACCATATTACCGAAACTAGTACGAAAAAGATTGCTATTTATTTAGTAATCTTTTTACTTTTCCTTTTGCTTTTTTGGAAAATAACGAAAATGTAAGTATAAGTCGGTCATTTTCCGATTATGACAAAAAATGGACAGTTTATGATTTAGGTGTGAACAAGTCAAATAAATTTGGTATACTAATGGACAAGTGAGAAATATTAAGTAACATTCTGTAAAAAACTTGTAATATTTGTCACCGAGTGTTACAATCAAACAGTAACATCAATTCAATAGAGAGAATAATTGATATGAAACGAGAAAAATTTTTACACGAACAACAACGTTTTTCAATTCGTAAATATTCTTTTGGGGCAGCATCAGTTCTTTTAGGAGCTAGTTTGGTCTTTGCAGGTCAAGCTTTGGCTGATGAGCATCATGAGGTTTCAACATTTTCAGATGCCACTTTGCGTGCTACCTCAGATAGTGATGCTGTGACAGCAGCTGATATTTTCAGTGGTGTAGCGACCGATGGGGTAGTATCAAGCGAGAAAGCTAGCCAAGTCTCAACAACTAGCCAAACCGCTAGTGAAACCGCTACTAGCGAGGCTAGAAGTGAAGTGAGTGCTAGTAACTCACAAGCAGCAGATAAAATTTCTGAATCAACAACTGCTAGCTCAGAAGCGACAAGGAACACAAATGCTTCATCTGAAACAGCCACTAACCTTGATGTATCTGCCTTAACGAGAGCAGCTGTCAATACTAGTTTGGTGAGCCAACCAGCTACAACTACAGACAGCGACCTTCCAAGCCAAGGAACTTATGTCTACAAGGAACGTACAGAAATTAAGAATCAACCTAAGGTGTCTGCCAAGGCTGAATTTTATGCAAATCCAGGAGACAGCGTCTTTTACGATCAAGTCGTGACAGCTGACGGTTACCAATGGATTAGCTACAAATCATACTCTGGTGTGCGTCGTTATGCGCCAGTGAAACCAGTGGCAGCTGGTAGTGGTAACGGTAATAGTGGTAATGGGGATGGGAAGCCTTCTAATGGCGCTCAAGGTACAACAGGGGCTTTGAACATCCCAGCGACAGGAACTTTCTACTTTACACGTGACACAGATATTAAGAAAGAACCAAAAGCAGACCTCAAACCTACTTTTGTTTTCAGTAAGAGTGACCATGTTATCTATGACAAAGTTTTGACTGCGGATAACCACCAATGGATTTCTTACCTTGGTTATGACTATGTTCGCTACTATGCCGATATTGCGACTTTAACACCTGCCAAAGCTGAAACACCAACTGTTAAACCAACAGAAACTAATCAAGCAAAACCAGAAACTAGTGGTGCTGAAAAGCTTCCAGCAAGTGGTACTTATAATGTGACACGTAGCTTGAATGTTAAAAATGAACCTAAGGCTTCTGCAGAAACACTTTATACCTTGGAAAAAGGCTACAAAGTGAACTATGACAAGGTCTTGACTGCGGATAACCACCAATGGATTTCTTACATTAGCTACAGTGGTACACGTCGATATGTGGATATTGCGACTTTGAAAGCTACTGAGCCTAAACCACAAGAAAACCGTGTTTCTGGTAACCTTACTATCAACAACCAAACTTCTAATGGCTTCGATGTAGTCGTAACCAATGTTTCAGGTGGTGGCAAAGAAGTCCAAGAAGTGCGTGTTCCAATCTGGTCAGATAAGAATGGCCAAGACGATCTTACATGGTATCATGCCGACAAACAATCAGACGGTAGCTACAAGGTTCATGTAGATACAGCTAGCCATAAGGGCGATGCTGGTAGCTATTCTGTGCATCTTTACTATATGTTGAATGGTAAGAGAACCTATATCACAGAAACTAAAGCTACAGTCCCTCAATCCACTGAATCCCAAGTGACAGGGAAATTGACCATCAGCAATCAAACTTCTAATGGCTTTGATGTAGTCGTAACCAATGTTTCAGGTGGCGACAAAGAAGTTAAAGAAGTACGTGTTCCAATCTGGTCAGATAAGAATGGTCAAGATGATCTCACATGGTATCATGCCGACAAACAATCAGACGGTAGCTACAAGGTTCATGTAGATACAGCCAGCCATAAGGGCGATGCTGGTACTTATTCTGTACATCTTTACTATATGTTGAATGGTAAGAGAACCTATATCACAGAAACCAAAGCTACAGTCCCTGAATCTCAAGTAACAGGGAATTTGACAATCAATAACCAAACTTCTAATGGCTTTGATGTTGTCGTTACCAATGTTTCAGGTGGTGGCAAGGCAGTCCAAGAAGTTCGTGTCCCAATTTGGTCAGATAAGAATGGCCAAGACGACCTTACATGGTATCATGCCGACAAACAATCAGATGGAAGCTACAAGGTTCATGTAGACACAGCTAGCCATAAAGACGATGCTGGTACCTATTCTGTGCATCTTTACTATATGTTGAATGGTAAGAGAACCTATATCACAGAAACCAAAGCTACAGTCAACCCAGCTGTTGAATCTCGACTAACAGGTAAGCTTAACATCGAAAATATGACTGAAAATGGCTTTGATGTGGTTATTACTGACGTTTCTGGTGCTGGTAAGGCTATCCAAGAGGTACTTGTTCCTGTCTGGTCTGACAAAGACGGTCAAGACGACCTAAAATGGCCTTCAGCAAGCAAACAAGCAGATGGTAGTTACAAGACACACGTGTCTATCAGCGACCACAAGAATAATCATGGCGATTACACTGTTCACCTCTACTATAAGATTGATGGTAAACTCCAAGGTGTTGGTGGCACACATACCAGTGTGCCAGTTCTTCAAGACCTTAGCCACCAATTGACCAATAACGGTTCTTACTACAGTGTTCGTGGTAAATACGATGATATTATTATTGTCAATAAAAAACACGGTCTTTCTAAGGACTATAACCCAGGTGAAAACCCAACAGCTAAGGCAGCCTTTGTTCGTCTTCGTGATGATATGATTAATCAAGGGTTGAATGTTGGACGTTCATACAGTGGTTTCCGTTCTTACGATTATCAAAAGACTCTTTACGACAACTACGTAAGCCGTGATGGTCAGGCAGCTGCAGATCGTTACTCAGCTCGTCCTGGATATAGCGAACACCAAACTGGTTTGGTCTTTGATTTGACTGATAAATCTGGTAACTTGCTTGAAGATTCACGAGCTAGTCAATGGCTTAAAGACAATGCACATAACTATGGCTTTATCGTGCGTTTCCAAGCAGGTAAAGAAGCTTCAACCGGCTACATGCCAGAAGCATGGCACATCCGCTATGTGGGTAAAGAAGCTAAAGATATTCACGATTCAGGCTTGAGTTTGGAAGAATACTTCGGTATTGAAGGTGGCGATTATGCTACTAGCAGCAAACCAGCTGAAAGCAAACCAGCCACTACAGGTGCCATCAACCTTCCAGCGACAGGCACTTATACCTTTACAGGTCGTGCGTCAATCAAGGCAGAAGCTAAGGTTTCAAGTCCAGAGTTGGCCTACTATGACAAGGGTATGAGCGTTAACTATGACAAAGTTTTGACAGCCGATGGTCATCAATGGCTTTCATACATGACAGCAAGCGGTGCTCGTCGTTACGTTGATATTGCAACAGTTAAAGCTACAGAAACTAAACCAGCGGATAAACCAAGTCTGCCAGAATCAGGCACTTATACCTTTACAGGTCGTGCGTCAATCAAGGCAGAAGCTAAAGTTTCAAGCCCAGAGTTGGCCTACTATGATAAGGGTATGAGCGTTAACTATGATAAAGTTTTGACAGCTGATGGTCATCAATGGCTCTCATATGTGACAACAAGTGGTGCTCGTCGTTACGTCGATATTGCAACAGTTAAAGCTACAGAAACTAAACCAGAAGCCAAACCGGTTGCGAAACCAGCTGATAAACCAAGTCTGCCAGAATCAGGCACTTATACCTTTACAGGCCGTGCGTCAATCAAGGCAGAAGCCAAGGTTTCAAGCCCAGAATTGGCCTACTATGATAAGGGTATGACTGTAAACTATGATAAAGTTTTGACAGCCGATGGTCATCAATGGCTCTCATATGTGACAACAAGTGGTGCTCGTCGTTACGTCGATATTGCTGCAGCTAAGGCTGAAGCAAGTCAACCAACTGCGAAACCAAGTCTCCCAGAGTCAGGCACTTATACCTTTACAGGCCGTGCGTCAATCAAGGCAGAAGCCAAGGTTTCAAGCCCAGAATTGGCCTACTATGATAAGGGTATGAGCGTTAACTAAGATAAGGTTTTGACAGCCGATGGTCACACATGGCTCTCATACATGACAGCAAGTGGTGCTCGTCGCTACGTTGATATTGCAGCAGCTAAGGCTGAAGCAAGTCAACCAACTGCGAAACCAAGTCTCCCAGAGTCAGGCACTTATACCTTTACAGGCCGTGCGTCAATAAAGGCAGAAGCCAAGGTTTCAAGCCTAGAATTGGCCTACTATGATAAGGGTATGAGCGTTAACTACGATAAGGTTTTGACAGCCGATGGTCACACATGGCTCTCATACATGACAGCAAGTGGTGCTCGTCGTTACGTTGATATTGCTTAATGAGATAAAGAATCAGGTTGGACAATGTGTCCAATCTTTTTTATATCTCAATAATCACAAGAAGGTGTAACGTTTGATGAAAATTTATGGTTTGAGAGCTCGTATTCGTCGTAAACGGAAGTATTCTTCATACCAAGAGGTTGGAAAAAAGTAGAGACTTCTGTTCAGATCCAGTATGAAGCATCCAAACGAATGGAAAAATATTTTACGAACGTGACAGAATTTTCCAAGCTAGCAAGCAATAAAAAAACTCTCTTTGTCGCTAGTTAAGATAGTTTTAGTAGCGTGATTATTGCCTATTATCTTTTTATATAAACGGTCTTAGTACAAGTGAAACAATTATAGAAAAAGCCTTCACAGAGGAGCATTACGAAAATACAATTCTTCATAGTTTCGAGAGCTGGCAATATCAATATCAGTATTATCATCGTTTTTTAGAGGATAAGGGGATCTAGCTATCTATGTCACGTAAGGGAAATAGTCCAGACAATGATATGATGGAATCCTTCTTTGCATTCTTAAGTCTGAGATGTTTTATGGTTATGAGAAGACGTTTAAGTCACTTAACCAATTAGAACAAGCTACTGTAGACTATATTGATTATTACAACAACGAACGCATTAAGGTAAAACTAAAACATACTAAGATTAGTAGTGAGGAAATCTCCGATGGGAGAAGGTACTCACTACTTTTTCGTTATGTTGAAGTAGAGGTGTCTTGTTAAGATGATAAGTCCTTTGGGGCTAGACGTCGTAACTAAAACTGACAAGACACCAGTTTTAGGAAGAATGTTATCAAAGTATGTGGGACGAAAAACGTAGAGTATTGAAAATGACATCACTAAAGCAAGTTCAGAAGTGGCTATCTTGGTCAATGGAGAAAAAGTACATGGCTATACCATACCCAATGATGCCATCGGATTTAATCGACTACTTGGTGATATTCGTCGATTTCACTCTGCCAATCAAATCATTGCTTTTATCGGCATTGACCTCAGACACTATGAATCTAGAAACTTTCTAGCCAAGGAACATATCACCAAACGTGGGAATCCCTATGCCAGAAAGATTCTCTTTAAGTGCGTTCATAACATAGCTTCAGCAAGCCACACCAATCCTTTTCATATCGCAGACTTATATGAGAAACGGAAAAGACAATCGCAAGTGACTTCAACCAAACCACACACGATTGCCTCTATACATCGTCTCATTAGAACAATGTATTACCTCATAACTCATAACAAACTTTAGTTCAAAAAAAGACAAATTCCTTAGTTTGACTATGGAAATCAAACTATTTTTCATCAAATACCTTGATATACTTGACAAATGGTAGAAAAGGACTTAGTCCTGTGCAATACAGAACTAAATTCTTTGCCTAAATAAATTGTCTAACTTTTTTGGGTCAGTAAAACGTCAGAGATTTAAATAGTTTCTTTATGACGATGTATTTAGGAACAAAAGAGTAGAACAATAACATCATAAATATCAAGTTGTCCAATTATTTTTGATCATATAGTTTCATCACATTCAACTAATGACAACTAATATTTTTACTATTAGTGGTTATCACAATCAAAAGTAAAAGTATTTCTATATAATTCTTGAACTAACTAATGCTTCTTAAACAGCTATACATTTATAAATTAAAGGAAATCATCACTGTAATAGGAACATATGGAATTAAATAATACCGTTTATGACATTTGTGATACCAAATATGATAAAAATCATAATTATTAGTTATTGATTGCTATACTATATTCGTAAAGTTAATCAAATAACTTTATAACAAAATTGAAGTAATATTATATAACAAAGGAATAGAGAAAGTAATGCAAAATCAATCAACTGCAAATGGGAACTGGTGGGAATGGCTTGGTCGCCATTAAGAAAATTAAGAAGAAAGTTTCTATAATTTAATAGTGAATAATTCAACAAAAATTAAATTTTAGTCATTAATCTACATCCAGATATTTCAAGAGGCTTTCGTTGGAAAGTAGAATTTTTCTATAACAATGATGCAGTCTCTTTATGTGTCCAGATGGACATATGACACACCAGAGTGGGGTACCCTTAGGAAGGGGCTAAGTCTAAAACCTCTTCTATTCACCTCAAAAGTAATGAACACCTATTTCAGATGAGGTTTCCGGTTTACATCGCTACAAGAAAGAAGTGCCAAATGTGGAACTTAAACACAAATATGGAGGGTATTAGATTTTTTCAATAAGGATTTATAAGAGACAACGACTATATTCGTAGTTAATATGAAGAAGATTATAACACTAATAAAACCAAATAAGTAAACAAAAGGAGGAATCTACCCAAATGTGAGATAGATTCCTCTTTTTATATTTTTTAAACTATAGAGATTATTTTTTTAGTGGCCTCCTTATTGAGCCTCACTTAATACCTATAAAGATACCTTACAAAATCTGATAGTTTGAGAAAAGAGATGATTTGCACTACGAGTGGTAATCGTAGATTTAGGGTATTTTTCTAATACGCTGTTTACATTATGTAACCCAAGACCTCTTCCTTCCCCTTTACTAGAGTACCCCCTAGCAAAAATACGACTAACATCCACCTTTTCTGTTTTTATACTATTTTCGACGATAAGTACCAACGAATCATCATTATTCATGAAAGCAACAGTCATTCTTGGATTTATAGCTTCAATCGTAGCTTCGATAGCATTATCACAAAGGACAGAAAGAACAGTTATGAAATCTAGTAATTCTATCCTAAAATTACTAACAGGTTCTTCAATCTCAACAGAAATTGAAATACCTCTATTTTGTGCCTCAAGTAATTTAGCGGAAAGAATACTTTTGATAGCATCATTCTTAATATTACTAAGTTTAGCAATATCAAACTTACTATCATAGAATTGGTTTGCACTATCTCTAAGTACGCCATTGTAAACAGTTTTAATAGCTTCAATATCTTGATTATCAATTCCTAATTTTAGACTGGTCAAAATATTAATGTAGTCATGACGGAAACTTCTAATTTCCTCATAAAGTGATTCAACATGATGGCTATAGATAGATAGTTCATTTAGTTGAGTATCTTTTTGATCAATAATTTCCTTCTCTAGTTTTTCTTTTGAAATTGCATTGAGATAGAGTAGCATTACAAAAAACAGAACAATATAAAAGTTATTAATATGTCCTCTCCAGTTATCTGCATCAGCTAATTTGTCTCTATAAATAACAAGTATAGAAACTAAGAGCATATATACAAACATAGAGATGTTGATCAGTAATAAGAAAAACCTGAAATAGTGACGCTTGAAACCTTCTTTTATTTCGTTAAAATCTAACCTAAGAGATTTTACTATGAGTAAATGAAGAGGGAAAACCAGTAATTCAATTAAGATATCAAACCAACTTATTTTGACTTCATTGAAAACGTAGACTCCTAGTAAAGGGAAAACGTAGAATCCTAACATTCTACCTAGTAAGCTATCGACAATAATGGGGTACAAGCCATAAAAAATATCAAGTGTTTTACTACCATACTTATTCTGATATATGTTATAAGCGATAAAGATAAAAAAGAAAGCAAAGTACCCAACAGGAGGACATATGATGAGGAGTAGAACATACAAAAATGGACCAATAATACACCACAAAGGTTTAATTGGTTGGTTACTCACCTGTTGAAACATTAACAATACTGCTAATGTCTTAGAATATAACAGCAATAAATTTATAACTATATCCATAGAAACACCTTAGCTTTTCAAAGATTTAACTTTTTCTAGGAGGCCCTTATATTTCGTACGGGAAATGGGACATTCATTATTATTTTCAAACACTACCATTTTCTCTTCTTTATTGATCTTAACGATATTTTCAGGATTAACGATAAATGAACGATGGCATCTAAATAGGCGGTCATCAGCTCGTTCAACTTCTGAAATACTGGCGTAGAACTCCATTCGTTCTTCTTTAGTATGCAAAATAACTTTATGTATTGTTGGAGACGTTTCAAAAAATAAGATATTGTTAAAAGGAACTTGAACTTGAGCCGTAGCTGTTTCAAAAGTAAATGAATCTTGGGCAATAGTAGCACCCATTTTATTCATGGTATATTCAATTGCTAAATGAACACGTTCATAAAAATCTTCATCATCCAAAGCTTTATCGATAAAATCTAGTGCAGCAACTCTATATTTAAAAGTGACTGGCATAAATTCTGAATGTGTTGTTACAAAAACAATTGTTGCATTAGGATCTTTTTTTCGAATTTCTTTCGCAATGTCTAGCCCCTTTTTTTCTTCTCCTTTAATTTCAATATCTAAAAAGAAAAGTTGATGAGAACCTCTTTCGGTAATCGCATCAAGTAGCTGGCTAGGTTTTCCAAAAATCTCAGGTCCTTTACATTTTAGAGATTTTTTTGCAATAACATCCTTAATAACGGTCTCTATTCGCGTTTGTTGTAAAAATTCGTCTTCTAAAATAAAAATATTTAACAATTAGTATACTCTCCATTCGATAAAATATTTAGTACTGTAGTAAAAGACATTGAAGTCTTTTTCCAGTATGAAAATATATTTGTTTTTTTTTTTTAGGACGTCTAAATAAAAATCCATGTTTCTTTGCAAATACAGATAATTTTCCCTAATATGCAGTACACATATAAGTATGGAAACTTTTAAGTAATGATAGTAGTCATAAAACCGGTATATCGTAACAGTTCTAGAAACTATTATATCGGTATACTTTTACTGTAAATGACAAAAAATGAACCGTTTATGATATATGACAAATTAAATGGTATAACCAAGCTATAATAAAAATAGGAATTGGAGGTGAAGTATGTTCAATATTGTGAGGCACTTTTGGTTGTTGATAACTGTTAAAAAGTATATTAAAAAATATAAGTTAAAAGTTAAAGTTAACAATCATTTTAATTCTATAAGGATTACTACAGCAACTAACACTCTTTATTTTATCACATTTACAAAGAATTGTAATTATGGAAAAAAGTTAAAAAAATTAGGAGGAGTAACGTTTATGCACAAATTATTTTATTGACAGCGAATATTGATTATAACAAAATATTTAATGAACATCTCGAACTATTAGGTGTCATTGATATCAAAAAGTCATTAGCGAATACCTCTAATGAAATTAGTGATTATCTAGATTATTTTTTTAATATCGAAAAGGTGCATTAACCTCTCTGTAATGAAGCTTTAGGCGATGTATCAAAAAAACTAAAGCGTTATATTAGTTAGTGGCCGGGAGATTCAATCTAATATAATACTTTAGAGGTACTCCTGATGGGCCACAATGATAAGGGTTTAATACATACTACATGGAATTGTAAGTATCATATTGTTTTCGTCCCAAAATATAGACGTCAGATAATTTATGGGAAATACAAAGCAAGTATTGGTCAAATCTTACGGTTATTATGTGAAAGAAAAGGCGTTGAAATTCATGAAGCAGAAGCTTGCCCAGCTTACATTCACATGTTGGTGAGTATACCACCGAAACAAATTATTTCCTCATTTATGGGATATTTAAAGGGTAAAAATAGCTTAATGATATTCGATCGACACGCTATTTTAAACTATAAATATGGGAACCGCAAATTTTGGTGTCGCAGTTTTATGTTGATACGGTTGGGCGAAATCAGAAGTGACTTGAAGAATATATTCGTAATCAATTACAAGAAGACGTGATAGCAGATCAGCTCAGTCTTTTCGAGGAATATGATCCGTTTACAGGTGAGAAGAATAAAAGAAAGTAGTCTTGATTTGACCCGCTAGTCGGGACAGCTAGTAAAGGTGGTGCTGAAGGGAAAACATTCGGTAGGCCTTTAGGCCTCGGCCGGTAGCAGAGGCTTTCAGCCGAAGAGCAAAACACCCGTTCTGATATGATACCTCTTAAGTAGACATGGTAAATACCTAAAATCTACTTAAGAGGTATTTTTATGTCTAGAAGAGAAAATTTCACTCCATTCGAGAAAGAACAAGCTTGTATCGATTATATTAATGGTAATTGTTCCAGATCTGAAATACGTAACTGTCCCCATATTTCCACAAGGGCGATTCAAGATTGGGCTGCTATCTATAAAAAATATGGGATTTTAGGATTTACAAAGAAAACAAAAAATCGTTCCTATTCAAAAGAATTTAAAATGGAACTTGTAAAAAATGTATTAGTGATGGCGAAGAAAGTTTAATTGATAAAAGGAATCATCACAAACTAGATGACGAGGTTAGGTAAACAGCGCCATGAATCAAAATACTTAGCGATTGAATGCTTTAACTGAAATAAAGGTTGAAGCATTAGCTGAATGTGCAATCTGCTCGGAATTACGTGTTCTGCATTTTATGAATGGAAACATAGAGTAGTCCCAGCAGAGGAACAGTACAACCGTAGGGCTAAGCAAAAAGGTCAAAAGTCTTGTTTGACACCAAAGTTGAAAAAGGAAATTGAGAACGGTTAAAAATCCTCTTGGTCGCCTGAACAGATTTGTGGTCCGCTATCAGCTTGAACAAAAGCCAATGGTAGCTTTTAAAACTATTTATAACTGGCTCTATGCTGGTTTGATTGATTTGGATTTGAGCGTCTTTCGTCATAAAGGAAAAACTCGACAACCCAAAGAAACACTTGGAAGATTTAGGCTTGGTACGCCAATTTCCCAAAGAAAACAGATTTAGCGACTATCTCTGATGAGGCTTTGAACAAGGCCTTATATGATATCAATCACCGACCACGAAAATGTTTACCTTACAGGACTGCTTGTGAAGCCCTAATAGAAGAGTTCGAGTAAATGTTGCACTTATTCTTGCAATTTATCAAGTATACATTATCAGAGAAGTATATCAATCTGGCTCTTGGTTTTGAGTTCTAATTTGTGCGTGGGTGTCACTGGGTTAAAAAAGGTATATGAAGTTTAGTATAATGGTTCCAAAAAAATTGAAGAGAAGGAATAAACAAATGACAAGAACACCAGGTAATAAAAAATGGTTACAAAATATTGCTAAGAAAATCAATCTCCCACTTTATCCGAAGAAAAAATTTAATGGGGAAGAAGTCACTCTCATGCCTGATGGGACAGTCCGATTATCTGAAACAGGAGATAAGCCTTCTGCAGAAACACTGGAAGCCTATCAAGACTTCGTTAAGAAATTCAATGAAAGACTACGTCGTTTTGGGGTAAGAACAATCGATGGAAAAGCGACATTAAATACTGTCTCTCGATTTTCGGACGATTATTATAAGAAGTATGCCTCTATACCATTACTGAAGCAAGTATACCCTAATAATGACTTTCCTTTCCATTTGCAACTTCAAGAGGAAAGCATGATTCAAATCAACTATAGCCAAGAAACGGATTATGAGTTAATTAGTAAGCAACTAAACCAGTTAGATATGGATATCCTACTATTTATAGCTACTTTTCGAAATGTTCAACTACTGCAAATTTCAAGGGAGTTTGGTTTACCGATTCCTAAAATCAAACCACATCTCAAACGACTCAGAGAGTTTTACTTAGTTCAAGAGTGGGAGTTCGAACGTGAAGATACTCCAGGGACTCTTGCGACAAGTTACTCTATTTACAGTCATGGAACGATGTTGCTCTTACTAGCAAATAAGATCAGCAGAAACTTCACTTATAAATGGAAAGATATCCTCCGAGAAGAAGATAATTACTCACCTATTCGATACTGGAAAGTCGTAGATGCCTATCAGAATTTTAAGTTTAATCAATACTATGCGTATTTTGTTCCGACGTCAAAACTTGAGAGGTTCACCTATACAGTGACGAATACAAAAGAAAAGAGTGAGAGTGCAAGTCCTCTTTCTGGGATGGAAAAACGAAAATCAGAATTACAATCCAAAAAAGCGAAGAAGAGAGAGCGTACGTATACAGTCCATGTTCCTAGATACCTATTTATCGGTCAGTTAGCCCTTAATAAAAAGGAGGATGACGGTACAAAAAATCTTTTTGATGTGTATCCTTATATCACCAATGTAGGAGATACCAGCGATCTTGATAAATTGCTAAATGTCTTTAAACACTTTGGACGTTTCGAGGACGGTTTAGATGAAGAGGGAAACAAACGTTATCTACTGATTATCGTGGACAATTTTGATGATATTCAAGAAATTGAAGACAAATATATGCTTATTGAAAATGGTGGCTATAAGAACCTTAATAACATAATTTTCCTCAACCTAGAACTTGCTGCAGAAGAAGGGATTGATAAGTCTCTTGTTGTTATCAGAAGTCAGAATACAACTGATGGTGGTCGTGTGGCTAAATACATGCCTTTTAGAATGAATGAAGCGTTTAACGAGCGTCCACTAATCAAAGATGCCGAACTAGAAGAGTTAAATCAAGAAGAAGGTGATACTGATGCTTAATATCTATATTGATCCCTACGTCCTATCTCCTTTTGAAGCCTCTCCCTTTTTTCATAAGCTGACTAACTTTGCAAAATCTAAAGACCACAGAGTCGCTATTATGGGATTTAAGTCACATATTTCTTGGAATGCTCTATCGTATTTAGAAGATAAAGCTAATATTACGATTACCCACAATCATGCAGATCTAGAGGATGAGAAAAAACATGCCGTTCTGCTAGCGGGCTATTTAAAAAAGGATATTGAGTTAGTAACGTCTCCAACAAACCACATTACAGATATCTTCCTCTTTGATGAGCAGGCTCAAATGGATACGAATACTTTGTCTCAGCTACTCAGCAAGGTCCCTTACGTACATTACCTATCAACAGAACATTTTTTCCATTCTCCCCACGTCAATAATTTCCCTAAGAACAGACCATTTATTTTTAATACCCAACTTTTTCGAGACACGAGAAATATATATTTTGCTAACAGTTTAGTAGAGGGTCACGATTCTTTATTTGAGAGTCTAGCTAAAAATGATATTACCCAACAATCATTTTTTGGTAGCAACAACTATATCTATATACCAGGTCATAATGGAAAAGAAGAATCACGCGCTAAGGTCATTATGAACGTCACAAAAATTGAAGATTTGACGGTTGAAAGCATAAAACCTTTGGAGCTAGTCTCAGCAACTTTAGAACCTCAACAAAGCATGAAAGAGCTACGTTTAGACGAAATTGAAGAACGTCAAAAGCAGAAAATGAAAAGCTCCTCTAAAATTAAAAACAATGAAAATTCAAGTGAAGTCTTGAAAATTACCTCTGAAACCCTTACAATGATAAGGAAGGTAATGGATTGTATTGGGAGGATGGAAAATAGTTTAAATGCTAAGATGGCTGAACAAGCTGACGACAACAATAAACTTGATTCAGATTTTGATCCATTATACGCCTTCAGGGCCCAACATGATAAATTGGGGGAAGATTAAACAATAATAAGGGTTGAAGGAGAGTAAAATGACTGATGAAGTAATGACTAAAAAGAATATTTACTTAGTGTCAGATGTTGACAAAGCTAGGGAACTTGATGCATACATCGTAAGTACAAAAGATGGTATGGAAGTCTTTGGACTTATTGGCTGTGATGAACTCGAGGAATTAACAGATGCTCAACGAGAATTTGTGCAGAGCGATGAAGCGATGCAATTCAAAAGTAACTAAGCTCAATGAGAGATTAAAAAGCTGAGAAATCAGCTTTTTTGAGTAGAAGAAAAGATTATAAGGGATTAAAAAATGATAGATTATATACTCTGGATAGTTAATGTGATAGTAATACTTTTGCCTTATTTAGGCGGACTATCACTTCTTGCGATAATTTTAGTAGTAAGTATACCCTATCTTAAAAAGAAGATTAGTGTTTCTCAGATAATAAAAGAGCATGCTGACGCCCTAATAGGAGCAGTGGTGATTTTTATTTTGATATTACCATTCATTTTATGGAAATCAGGATATTACGGAGAAAATAAATTATTTGCTAACTCAGATACTTTAGGCTACTATGGAGCAGTTATAGGATGTACAATTACTGTATTGGGAATTCATTGGACATTTAACAATGAAAAAGTAGTTGCAGCAGAAGGAAGAAGAAATGATAGTTTACCTATCTTAAAATTTGAGCTAAAAAATACATATGATGTAGATAAACCATATGATCTTTTAGTTATAAGAGAAATAGATACTTATAGAAAATACAAATCCTTGGAAAAAAATGAAAAAAAATTATATGAAGAATTATCAAACTTGCGCAATAAACAGGGAAATATCTTAGATAAAGTTAGGAAGCAAAAAAATTTCGAAGGTTATGAAATGGAATTTGAAGACAATATCAAGAGTATTACAAAAAACCAAACGGACATAGATGAGAACTCAGAAAAATTAGCAGAAATCTTTTTTTATGGTTCTACATTTTTTTTAAATATAAATAATATAGGTTTACAGACCGCAATTTTATCTTCTATTAGTCTGTGTTCAAAAAATGGCATAACTTCTAAAGTTGGGGTGAATCATGAAAATAGTCAAAAAACAAAATGGGCAGTAGAAAATACAGCTAAGATAGAAAAGTTTGCTGTTACTAAAGAGGAAGAACTAAACTTAAAAATTAAATTTTTTTATTGTGATGTTCTAAGTAATATTAAAAGTAAAATAGAAAAAAAAGAGTATTATGACGGGGGAGATTATATTTCAATAGATTTTACAGATGTCTATCAAAATAAATATAGATATAAACTTCCAATTCAGCTAATAAAAGTCAATGGAAAATATTCAGTACATATGGTTCATAAGGGTGTGCCAGTTCTTCCAGAAATAATAGAGAAGTCATCGTCTTGAAATTCTGTAGGACTAATTTACAAATAAGCCTTCAGATATATTTCTGAAGACTTTTTTTATAAAATCTTATAAAGAAATAAATTTATTGGGCAACTGTTCGGAAAACAGTTATTTGTTGAATACACATGTTAGCTATGATAAACTACTATTAACAAGAAAATTGTTAGATTTGAGGCTAATATGAAACAAGAAACACTAATGAAAAATATAAACGAGTTGCTTGAGATTATGCCTTGGTATGTTAAGGAATATTATCAAGCAAAGCTCGTTATTCCATATAGCTATAAGACACTGTATGAGTACTTAAAAGAATATAGACGATTTTTTGCATGGTTGATTAGCGATCATGAGAAATCGGGTGAAACCGTACGATACGCAGATTATGACACGATTGCCGATGTTCATATTGATGAGCTGGCCCATTTACCGAAGTCTGTTATCGAAGCCTACTTTGTTTATCTTCGTGAAAATACTGAGCGTCGTTCAATCTCTGAAGTCAGCATTGTTCGGACTAAGGATGCTCTCTCAAGTTTGTTTAAGTATCTTACTCAAGAAACTGAGAATGACGAGGGTGAGCCTTATTTTTACCGAAATGTCATGGTTAAGGTCAAAATCAAGAAACCTAAAGATACCTTGGCTAGTCGTGCTGATAACATGAAAGAAAAACTCTTTTTAAATGATACACAGTCTTTCTTGGACTATATTGATAATGAACATGAAAAGAAAATCTCAAAACGTGCCCAGGTATCCTTTGTCAAAAATAAAGAGCGTGATCTTGCTGTCATAGCACTTCTACTTTCTACTGGAGTCCGGTTATCTGAATTAGTGAACCTAGATATGCAAGATGTCAATCTAGCCACAAGAACAATTACAGTTATTCGAAAAGGTGGGAAAAAGGACGTTGTAAATATCGCTCCATTTGGCATACCTTATATCGAGCGTTATTTAGAAGTTAGGAAGGGACGCTACTCAGCTAGTGATTCAGATAAAGCATTCTTCTTAACGACTCAGAATAAAGTGCCTGCAAGACTTGGCACACGTTCTGTCGAGCTTTTGGTGAAGAAGTTATCTACCGCCTATGGTAAGCCTACTACTCCTCACAAACTGCGACACACACTTGCGACACGTCTATATGAGCAAACAAAAGACAGTCTCCTGGTCTCCCAACAATTGGGACACAAGGGGACTGCAATGGTAGAGGTTTATGCACACGTAGCTGCAGAGACGACTAAGGAAGCACTGAGTGACTTGTAGTTTATTGTCAATTCTCTTTTAGCTATACACGATACATAGTACAATATATATGTATCGGCTTAAGAGTGTTAGAAAGTAATTTGAGATTTAGGACATGAATTATAGGGAGACGTATGAGAAGAGTTTTAAATAATAAGCTATATTTGAAAGTTCTGGTGTCAGATTTAATATCAAATTTTGGAGATACATTAAAGAAACGTAGGAGATAGTTTATGCATCACAAATCTATCATCAAGCTATTCATTCTATTCATTGCCAGTTTGGGAATAATCATCATCCTTTTTTTAGGAGGGATGATTTACATCAATAATAACTTATCAACCTATTTTATTTATTATGTAAAGCATTTACCACACGCCAAAAATACTAATCCTGAAATGGTGATGATTTTGGATAATCTAGATTCAATAGATGACCCAAACATTAAAGGATTAAGATATGATACAGATGGTAATAATTCAATTATAAATGGAGAAGGGACCATTCTAACTCAGGCTCCTGATAGCAATTCTATTCAGTATGCACTTATTCCTAAAGGAACCCCTCAAGAAAATTATCGAACTTATTATTTTAGTGATAATGGTAAATTTTATACTTACTATTATCAAAGACCTGACGAGGGAAAAGATATTTACGATGATAGTGAAGAAAGACAGAGGGAAGCTCAACACTATATTGATGAAATAATTACTCCCATAGTGAATAAATTAGAGGATAAGCCTCGTGTTGATTTACAATGGTTTTTCAATAAAAAATATCAAGAACGTTTTTCGAGGGACTAATCTTTTATTACTCAACTGTCAACTTTAACCTTGTTAGCATTTTAGATGCTATATACCTTCCTCAGGGAGTAAATAACACTATCAATGTTAAAGAGAAATAATACATCTGCTTATAAGACACTGTTTAAATTAATTTCCCCAACACGATACATAGTACTATATATAGCTGAAAATCTATTGAATGAAGCAGATGAAGATGATGAAATTGTCGATGTTATCATTGATAAAGATGGTTCAATCATTACAGTTGATTTTAGTTAATCTAGTTAAAAAGCAACAACCTATATTATGTGGTTGTTGCTTTTTTTAGTGTATGTGATTTTCCAAAAGCTGAATTTGAAGAATATTGTCGAGTTGGACTAATTTATACCCTTCACTAGTCATTATTGATATTTCCTTACGAGACAGTTCTCTCACTTCACCAAATAAAGTAACTTTTTTATCACGATGTTTAATAGTGAACTGCCCTTTAAGTTGGTTGGCATAGAGTTGAGAAAGTAATAAGAGTTTCTGAGGTTTACTTAAGTCTGTTGAAAAGTCAACACGATATTTAGCAGCATGTAATGATGAGGTATGCTCGGACAGAAAGAATCCCATCCACTTTTGCATCCCTGGATCCTGGTATTCTCTTGCTGCTTGAAATGGTAAATAAGAACGATCAATCATTTTAAACCATCCAATCCTCCAGCAGAATGTCCTCCGATTAGCCTACTTCTGGCAATACTTCTCGATGCACTGTCAAGTGCATTAGCTTTTAGCAGAGAGGTAAAGCCAAATTGGTCTCTGATAGAATCTATTGCTGTCTGGAGCCTTTCTTCTTTTTCAATTTGTTCGACATCATCGAATAGTGAGATTAATCCAAAAGATTCGTCTACAAACCCAGAATAATTAACCGCTACACTTCGGATTGCTCCTGAAGTGTATTTATTATGGAATAATTTCAACACATAGTTTGTCAGCAGGTCAGTGTTATTCGTTGGTTCAATTTTCATTTGAGTATTGATAGAACGCTTGTTCTCATGTTTAGAGTAGCCAAGGTGTATTGAAACAACAGTCGCTTTTTTGCCTATCTTTCTCAGTCGGATAGCAACTTGCTCGGCCATTTCTCTAAGGACAATTTCAATATCACGTTGTCTAAAATAGTCTCTAGGGAGAACCTGGGAGTTACCTAGACCTTTTGATTTTGGTTTATAGGGCTTATGAACGTTACTTTCATCAATACCATTAGCATGAAACCATAAACGAAGGCCAGCTACTCCTAGTTCTTTCTTCAAGATATCTGGGTTAGCATTTGCCAAGTCTTTGATTGAGTGGATACCTAACGTGTTGAAGCGTTTCTCCATTCTCTTACCGATACCCCAGAAATCTGTCATCTTAAGAATAGACCATACCTTATTCTCCACATCCTCATAGGACCAGTTAGCTCTCATGGTTGGAGTTTTCTTTGCTTCATTATCAAGGGCTAGTTTAGCTAGTAAAGGGTTAGCATTGGACAAACCAACGGTTGAATAGATGCCAGTTTGTCTCCAGATGTCCCTTTGGATCCTTGCTGAAATAAGGTCAAGTTTTTGCTTTCGTGACAACTGCTTATCTGGAACGAAGTAATTAAGAGAACTAGACAGGTCAATAAAACTCTCGTCTATAGAATAAGGGTAAATATCGTTAGGACTACCATAGTTTTGAAAAATGCTTTGTATTTTCATATTAACTGCGATATACTCGTCCATTCTGGGAGGAACGATGAAAGTCACTTTTGCCCATTCTTCAATGAATCTCACGTATTCTGGATCTGTTCTTAGTCCTTGTTTCTTGGCATTGTAATACGAGAACTTTCTTGTTTGAACATCAAAAGGGAGGTCATATGCTCTTCCAACATTTGATTTTCCAAACACAGTCTTAAATATCGGTGAAGAAGCAAGGATAAGACCTGCAGAGTTATCAGCTCTACTCATAACACATAGAGAAGTCTTTAGAGGATGTAGTCCTCTCTCAACACATTCTACGCTAGCATAGAAAGACTTCATATCAATAAAGGCAATATCACTGCGAGGTTCCCTAGTGTAATCAAAATATCCCATGTGTCACCTCTTTTTGTTAGTTTATAAGCTAACAAAAAGTATAGACTATTTTGGTGAGGTTTTCAAGTGATACGATATTACCAATAGATTTGATAGTAAAAAAACACCAATAGCTATAATTGGCGTTTTCGGTATTCTTCTGACTTTTTTAAAAGTAGAGCTTGGACTAGACGATGTTGGTTTCGTAATTGTAGAGAAAAAGTGGACAAAAGTCCACTTGAAAATTATTCTAAGCTCATATAATTACTGTAACTCATATAATTACTGTAATAGATATCATATAATTGGTTAAGGATTATCTCTGCTGCTGCCTCGAACTCACCGTATTCTTCTTGAAAAGCATAGATAGCCCAATGATTAGACATCTCATATACAGAATATAAAAACGTTATAATTTGTTTGCTTGTCGAGAGAGCCAACAAATTCTGTTGTTGTTCAATTATAGAAGATAATATTTTAGGAATATTTGTATTCAATTCATCGAAACTATCTTGATCCCAACCATATTTTAAATCCTTAAGTATCACTATAAGATATGCTAAATAGTGTAGATTCCTTTCATCCTCATTGGCCATTGTATAAACTTTTTTTCTCCATCTATATCTTGTGCATATCTCAGGTTATCTAAATCTTTATGTTTAGTTGATGAAAATGTTGTAATTACATTTCGCATAGTAGCTAATAAAACCAACTTTTCAAATTTCTTTTGTGCTTTATCGGCTTCTTTTTTTTCTTTATGATCTTGTAAAAATTTTAAAGCTCCTACTCCTAATGACCCTACACCTAAAATAGTTACAATATTAGCAATATTTTCTAACATAATATTTTTTAATCCTTTTCAATTTTCCCAATTTGTAAAATTAAGCTAGACATCCGCCACTGGACGATACCACCGCCAGAGTAAATAGCTGGAGCACAACAAGAAGCCTGCTCCCGCTAGCATAAAATGAGAATTCCCAAACCCATAGCCAGCCAATTCAAACATTTTACGAGTCATGTGAATTCCTCCATGCACAGCCACTGCTGCCCAAGTCGTCTGATAGCGATCACGTAGAATCGCTGCAAATAGACCGAAGGAAAATGCCATAGCCGTCGTTAAGAGCCCAAATCCCCATCCTGATGTAAGATGTACTAGATGGATTGCCGCAAATAAAGCAGCTGACGCCAGCATCTTATGGGCGGGCTTGAGATGAAGGGTCTGAAAAATATAGCCCCGAAAGACTAATTCTTCAGGAAAGCCTTGAATCAAAAAGGCCGATACAAAAGCTTTCACAAGGTTAGCAACTGACCAGCTAGCTGCTGACTTGTCCACATCGCCTAGAAAAATAGCGCCTACACAACTAGCTACGACAATTATAACAGTCCAAGAAGCTGCTAGGACAAAGCCTTTGATAGCCTGATGGTCTACCCGTAATTTCATGACTGACCATGGTTTTTTATCCCAAAATGTCAGATAAAGCCAGACCAGTCCTAGATAGGCTAGCACCGTCAGTACCCCTGCAAGCAAGTAACTCGTAACTGTCTCACCCGATACAACTGTTGAGAGGAGAAAAAGGGGTAAAAAGTAAGTAACAGTCATTATAAATGCTCGTACAAAAGTTTTCATCACACACCTCCAAATTTTTGTCAAACTTTTCTATTTTTGTAGAAATGGCTTTTATTCAAAGAGAAAAAGATGATTCCTGCACGCTACCGAAACAAATGGATTTTACGAATATTTCTCAAAATTATTTATCAGCTATAGCTGATAAAAGAAATAGAATTCCTAGGAAGTCTTTGAATTATCAAACACCATACCAAGTTTTTCTGAGTTACTTGAAAAGTCTAACTTAATTTGACAATTTAGGTTTAGAAAAAACATCCAACTCTATAGAACTCCGCTAACTTAATTGCCATACTCAGATACATATATGTCTATCCGTTTTCCCAACTAGCAACCGTACGTTCTAGCATACCAATTCTGCTCTCATGTCAACCTCCTTATGATCTGACTAAAAATTAAAACAACTTGATGATAGAGTAAATGATAATCCCAATGAAGAGGTAAGCTAGAAGCCCCCTCCAGTCGAAAGGATGGCGAGTTACTTTAAATTTTACTTTCATAACCTTTTTTGATGTACTCTGCTAACATCCCCTATATGATAGGTGGAAGGAATTTAGGGGGTATTCCCCGATTTCCAACTCAAAGGTGAAGAACAACAAGTGAATTGTGATTAGAAACTTGTGTTTCAACATGAGTGTTATTTGAATTTAGCACGTAAATCTTACTTCTTTCTCTTTATTAATCTTACATATAGTTTATAACGCAAATGGTTTATAATTTCAACACTTTTTGGTGATTTTATATGATAAATTGCAAGAATAAGTGCAACATTTACTAGAACTTATCCTCTAGAGCTTCACAAGCAGTTCTGTAAGCTAAATATTTTTGTGGTCGATGATTGATATCATATAAGGTCTTGTTCAAATCTTCATCAGAGATAGCGGCTAAATCTGTTTTCTTTGGAAATAGCCTACAAAGTTGTTCGATGTCTGAAAACATGGATTTGGCTGTTCTGTCTGGTATCTTGAAAGTTAAGTAAAAACGATTTTCTCCGACCAAAAATCTAAATCTTGACATGTTGATGATATAATAACATAGAGGAATTACTATGGAAGAAAATTTAAACCCTATTATTGATCTACGAATGAAATTTAAACTGCTGCTACCAGCTACTATTATTAAAAATTTTGTTGATGAATAGTCTGATTGAAATTATGAGAACTATTTGCTAGAGCTACTTAATAAGCCATCTTATTTTAAATAAAAAGGACAATCTCTTTTCTCTAAACCGTTAAATGAAAATAATGGTCAATGTGATGCAATATTGAAAAATTATGAAATAGACTTTAAATTATTATCATTTTGCACTAGATTACTAGCTAATCATTTGTTTTCTCCAGGTATTAGCAATGATGGTGAAGGTATAATTGGTAATCATGAAAGTGTTGAAAATGCTTAAAAAACAAAAATCCCTATTATTATTTTTTCTGCATTCGTTTGAGCTAATTGATATACTCAAGACAGATAATTGGATGATATTATTGTAAGGGTGTTAAATTATGATTTCCACTCACTATTTGAATACAGAAGTTTAAAAGTAAAGGAATTTGATACCTATTTTGTAACTATATTTCAAGAAAGAGTTTATATTTTTTCTATACTAGACGACCCCCTCTGTTTAATTGAGAAAGTAGATTGTATGTCACTACCTACATTTATTAAATTAAAAAATACCATCTATAAGGAGGAAAGCTATTGATCAATCCAGATTTTTACAAAAGACTAGCAATGATATTTTGTGGAGATGATATGGAGCTGTTTACTTATAAATCAGGACCTCAGCTTGTATCTTTTTTCAATACCTATTTCCATTCACAGGATAGTTATGATCAAGGTTTTCCTACAAGGTGGATATATGTGAATGACAAGCTGTTGGACTTTTCATCTAGAGACATTATTAATTCATTTTTCAATCTTATACTCAGCAAACAATATATTTTAACAGAGCGTCAGATAAGTGAAGTGGATGCTTTAGAGCATCAGCAGAAAATAATAAATGAATTAGATAAAATTTGTTCTGTTTATTCTCTAAAACTCTCAAGAAGAGGAAATGAATTTTATTTAGTGGAAACTGATATAGATTTAGTTGAGATTGGAAAGGGAGGCTTCGCTGATATTTATTTCCAAAAATCTACAGGATTAGTGTTAAAAAAACTAAACGAGGAATGTGCTAGACGACAATCTTTGAGAAGTAGGTTAAAAAGAGAGTACGAAATAACTAAATCTTGTTCAGATATTGGAAGTATTATTCGAGTATTTGATTTCGATAGTAGTAATTGTTCATACACAATGGAAAAAGCCGATTATACATTGGCAAATTACATTGAAGAAAGTGAGCTTACAGAAGATTCTAAGTTTAATATATTGCGTCAAATACTTCATACTATGTCTTTTGTCCACCAAAGAGATGTTTTGCATAGAGACTTAAGTCCTACCAATGTTTTTTTCGTGAATGGGATAATTAAGATTGCTGATTTTGGTTTAGGAAAAAACCTAAACACTCTGACATCTCATCAAACAATGGACACAACTTCCTTTGGTCAACTCTTCTATTGCGCACCAGAGCAACTAACGCTTTTAAAAGATGCTGATAAACGAAGTGATGTGTATTCACTGGGACGTATTATTAATTTTGTTATGACCAAGAATCCTAATATTTTTTCTCATTCACTTCGTTCTGTTAGTGAAAAAGCTACGAATTTAGAACCTGATTATAGGTATCAAGACGCTACTGAAATGTTGAATGCATTAAATGCATGGTTGAGCATTAGAAACGACGGAACATTCAAGAAAACAATGTGGGAAAAAATTGGCTACGGTGTTTTTGATGACGACATAGAAAACTTTATCTATGAAATGTCAGCAAAAGAGTTATGTCAAGCATGTATAAAAAAAAGCAATGTTTTTATTGAAAGCTTAATGGTCTTTATGAAGTTAGATGATACACACGCGATTTATATCATTCAGACAATTCATTCTAACTACGAGCAATATTTGAAACGATTTGAAGATGCAGATCCTTTCGCTTCCCTTTCTTATAAAGTTTTAAAGGGACAATTTCCCTTTATTGTTAATGAAGTGGCTGCTCAGATTTTACACTATGTAGCCTATGAAGTTGGGCGCTTTTCTGCTCAGCGTAAGATAGATAACTTGATTGAAAATGGAATTGAACCAATGATTGAATCCATATTAGAAAGATAGATTAGGAGGAAATGTAATGACAAATGATGAATATTTTAATGAAATAGAGACATATTTCATTAAATTAAGAGAATATCGTGAAGAATCAAAGAGAATAGCTACAGGTATTGTTGGTGAAAACTTTACTGAAGATGATTTGTTTTTTATTTCTGCACTTAACAGACGAGTTCAATTTATTGATGGAATAATAGACTTATTAAGATCGAGAAATCTAACCTGTGCAGGGATTATAGTGCGAACACAACTTGATAACCTTATGAGAGTCTTTGCTGCTTTTATATCAAAGGATAGAAGATTGTTTATTAAAGAGACTTTAAGTGGTAAAGCTATTAGAAATATAAAAGATAATCAAAATAGAAAGATGACTGATTTCAATCTTAAGAAAAGGATGTCGGAGTATTATCCTGAGATTGAAGAAATTTACAATAAATCATCAGGTTATGTTCATTTATCAGAAACTGCATTTCATCAGGCATTTTGGACAGAACAATCTGATGGAGATTATAGAATTAGATTTTCAGTTGGTCTATCACCTAGGGAAGAACTAAATCCTATTCTAATTGAGTGTGCTGAAGTATTTTGTCACTTTACAGAGATTGAATATGGCTTTTACCAAAAAATCATTGATTCAAAAAAATTTTTTACAACAACCAAAGGGATATTTTAGAATTAACGTGAACTATATTAAACTATAAATAATGACGAAGATATAAAAATAATAGGGGAAAATGAATTATGACAACAAATAGTATTAGCTCAGATATCACATTAGTATCGCTTATTCATAATCAATATGGTAAAGAGTTAGACATTGATAATTGGAACTGTGAGTTTAAAGATTGGAAACTGCAGTTGATTTCAACTGGTAAATATTATGAATTTTTGGAGAAGGTAGAAATAGATTGTAAAGTAACCCATGAACCTATATATCGGGAAAACCCAATAATGTGGAAGATTATACTTAGAAAAAATCCTAAAACTAACTATTTCGTTGCTGCTCTAGATAATGTTAACCATGTTAAGGACAGAAGTCATAATGCTGATGAACAATCCATTCCAAGTGAGAATACAAAAGATCGAGGTCATTTTATTGCTGACTCATTTGATAAGTATTTACTTACAAATGATGAACGTAATGCTAATGAAACAAAATCCACTAAATTTTTTGGTATAAATAATAAAAGCAATGTCTCATTTCAAGATTTTAGAGCAAATCGAAATTCCAAGGAATATACTGGACAGTTGAAATTCGAGCAACAAGTGAGAGATTATCTTGAGAAAAGTACTAATGCAAATGAAGAAGTTTATTATGAAATTGAAGAAATTCTGATAGAAGAAAAAGTATTAGGTCGTAGAATATTCATTCATTGGAATCAAATTGATAAAGCTGATATTCATGTATTTATTCCAGAAGATCGTGATTAACCATTATTAAATATATCAAGATAAATTGCAAGAATAAGTGCAATATTTACTCTAACTCATCCTCTAGAGCTTCACAAGCGGTTCTGTAAGCTAAACATTTTCGTGGTCGGTGATTGATATCATATACAGACTTGTTCAAAGCCTCCATCAGAGATAGCGGCTAAATCTGTTTTCTTTGGAAATAGCCTACAAAGTTGTTCGATGTCTGAAAACATGGATTTGGCTGTTCTGTCTGGCATCTTGAAAGCTAAGTAAATCAGTTATGAATAGTTTTAAAAGCAACCATTGGCTTCTGTTCAAGCTGATAGTGGCCAAAAATCTGTTCAGGCGACCAGGAAGATTTTAAACCGTTCTCAATTTCCTTTTTCAACTTTGGTGTCAAACGAGATTTCCAACCTTTTGCTTCGCTCTGTGGTCGCACTGTTCCTGTGCTAAGGATGTTGAATAACCATCTTGGCATCGTCCTAACTTTCTTGAAATGGTAGACTTATGGACGCCAAGTTTATTTGCAATTTGGCAAGGTTACAAACCTAATTCTAAGTAGGTTTCTCTCTTTTTTCGGTCGGTTACGGTAAGATGGGAGTAGCTCATAGTTTTTCCTAGGGTTCTGTTTGTGTGGTTACTTACAGTTTACACCAATGAAATGCTATGAGTTTTTGTTGCACTATATTTTGCAATTTATCCAATAAAAAATCTGATTATAAGACTTAACCTAATAAGTTGAGTTAATTTTGGAAAAATGTTTTGGAATGTCTACGTTGAAAATTACTGGAGTTTAGAAGAAAAATGTTGCGCGTGCTATATGATTCAATACAAAAAGGATAGCATACAGTGATGCTATCCTTAGTTTGTCCTATATTTATTGTGCAGGTCTCAAGGTTGCTGCTACTGTTCTAATTGAACTTTGTGTAAGTTCATCATGTCTTTCTTCATCTGTGATTACACGAGGTTTTGGAAAGTTCTCGATAGGTTTTTCATGTTCTTGGGCTTGCTTTTTAGCTTGTTCAATTCGTTGGTTCTGGGCTTCTGGGCCCCAGTCTTTTTCTGCAGCAATCTCAGAGACCATAAAGGCACTATATCGATATGCCTCTGGAACAATCGTCTGGATTTGTTCTTTAGTGAAGCGGTCTCCCTCACTATAATCAACGACATCCCAAATTAGTCCGCCATTGCCATCTTCTCGTGCTGCAAGGAAGTGTTCGCATCCAATAGGATTTGAGAGGTTGATCATAAAGAGTTCTTCAGACCATTCTCCAGTCATTACAGCATCAATGAATGCTTTATATTCATCGTCCGAGGCAAAATTTAGATGCCCGTCCTTTTCAGCTTTTTGAGCTTCACATAATACCTCAAATCGTTCTTGGTATAGTGAGAAATTGTACTGCTTCAAAAAACTTGCTTGTTCTGTTGTTAAAATATTTTTCTTCATCGTGATTACCTCTTATTCTAAGTTAAATGTCAGTGTTACTTTAGTCAATGGAATGTGTTTAAGCCCCCAAAAGCCAGATTTCAGCAACACTTTGAACATACCAGCTACATTTCCTTCTGTATCTTGCCTAAACTTTTCATCTCTGATTTCCGTAAGACCTTTAAACTCGTGAGAAATGCTACTAGCAATAGATGAACGCATCGATTCCTTGATATTATCTACGGTATCAAATCTTCCTCTGATATTTGCATTGTGTCTATCATCAAAAATGATTTTATTGATCTGACCTTTGCTGAAGTTTCTTAAGGCAATAGCTACAACATAAGGAAGTGCAATCGCTAGTGTAACTAGTGGGTGTGTCAGAATATCAAAGACAATACCTTTTAGAGTGGTGATAAGTACGATATAAGCCAATGCACCTATCAATTTAAAGTAATTAACTGACATCGTAAATTTATTTTTTCGATTAGCTAATAACAGACCAATACATACATAAACCACTAGTAATACCAGGGCGACAATATGAATCGTCTTTGTTGAAACATTGAAAATATTGTTTGCTAATAACAGAACTGAAGTAGCTGTTATAAATATGATTTCAAGGAAATAAATACTTTCAGCAAACCATTTCATGAGCAACATGAACATTAATTTATTATTTTTCAAAAAGACACCTTCTTTCTACTTATATGGTCTTGGTTTCATAAGTCCATAATTATATAAATTATCAGTCCTCATATAAGCAACAACTTCCTTCCTAGTTCGTTTTAAAGTACTTTCTAATTATAGAAAAACAAATATCTATTTGTAACCTAGTGACATACTATAACTAGTTTTTAAAATGCTTTTTTCCCAATAACTTAATCAATAAATTTGTAGTACTGGTCATCTACTAGTAGGTATAGTAAGAGCTTCTTCAATACTCCAGCCCTTACGTCGTCTATTTGAGTAGTTATGAAAACTAATCCCATATTCATGACACATTTCAGAAATTGTTTCGTAAGAATTCCCCAGATGGTCCGTTGCTGTCTTTCGTCCCTCTCCGATAGGTATAGTAAGAGCCTCTTCAATACTCCAGTGCTTACGTCGTCTAGTTGAGTAGGTATAGCGACTAATTCCATATTTATGGCACATCTCGGAGACTGTAGCATAGGAATTTCCTAAGTGGTCAGTTGTTATCTTTTGTTTTGCTTTGAAAGGCAGAGTGAGAGCTTCTTCAATACTAAAACCCATTTTCACTCTTCTATAAAACGTGGCTTTATGTATTCCGTAGAAGTCACACATCTCTTTTTGATTCTTAAATTTGTTTCCGAGATGGTCAACACAAGATTTCTGCTGTGGTTTAGTTTCAGTTTCAAGTGCCTCTCTTACGGACATTCCTGACGAAAGCCTTTTTAATAAGGTAGTTCTCTTAATCCCCCAATGCTCTGCCATCTCACGTATGGTAGGAAAAGTATGTCCTAGATGATCTGTCCTTCTTTCGAGTTCGTCGCCCTCAGTCTTACTTTTTTGATAGTTAGGATTAATTGGTGTAGTAAGTGCTTTTTCTTTATCCCACCCTCGTTTAATTCTGTCGCGATAGGTAGATGGTTCGATATTGTAACTATCACTCATCTTATTGATAGATTCATAGATATTACCTAAATGGTCAGTTCTCTGAGCAATACTATCATTTATTTTCATCTTAAAATCCTTTCTTGTCTTAAGCTATTATATTGTATATTAGTATACCAATCACATTTACTTTCTGTAACCCAGTGACACCCCCTAGAAAAAAACACAACTCTTGTGAGTTGCGTTTTTAGGGAATTATGAATTTAGAATAGGGAAAAGGATTTTTAAGAAGTGGGTGGTATCTTAGCATTCTTTACTACGTTTTGAGAAACCAAGCATACCTAGTGCAGTAGTTAGAACAACTGTACCTACTGCAGCAATCGCTGAAGTTGATTTTTCACCAGTGTTAGGAAGAACTTTGATAGCTTGTTGTTGGACAGGCACTTCTTCTACTGGAGTTACTGGGGTAGTAGGTCCGCCAGACTCTCCTACTGGTGCTGCTGGTGGTGTATCAAATGAAATAAGATTTGATTTATAGGCATTACCAAAATCAATCTGATAGAAATCATTTTCTACAGTAGTACCTGCAGTGACTTTCAATGTAGCAGGGAGATTAACTGTTACATTATTATTCTTAAGAATGTAGTCTTGGTAATAATCAACTGGATTTTTGGCTACCCAAAGATAGAATTCACCAGTTGGGTTAAGACCAGATTTTTCTAGGATCTTGTTGATGGCATCAGTACGTCCTTCATCCGAAAGTACGTGATACATATCAAATAGGTCTTTGACATCTTTGTTATTGCTATCGCGAATAGTAATAGCATCTTCATCTACAGTGAAGGCACCATCTTGCACGTCATCGAGAAGTGCAAATTCGAGAGCTTTCTTAGAAGCGGCCATGTCTTTATATGGACTATAGTCAGTTGTCAAATGGAAGTTGACTTTATCATCAGATGTCGTTTGGCCATCGATGTCATTTCCTTTTGAGTCTGTAACAGACTTATGTGGCTTAGGAGCTGTTGGCGTCTTGTTAGTGACAGTATCAGAGAAGGTTTCGTAACCGTTACGACCAGCTTTATAAGTATTATCGTAGAAACCGTTATCGTCCGTTGCTACGAACTTGATTGTAGGTGCTTCAAGAGCTTTACCATCGTATTTGGCAGTAAATGTGTAGGTCTTAGAAGCCTCATCATAATCAACGTTCCAACCTTTAGCCTCATTTTCAGTCTTGTTGGCTTCGATATTTGGAACTTCACCGAATTCAAGTGGATCACGTGTTGTTACGGTATCGCCAACCTTAGCATTAGCAAAGATGTTTCCATTATTCAAAACATAGGTATGTTCATCATTCTTAGGAATCATTTTACCATTAACATTTTCACCGTCGCTATTGAGAACTGTTTTAGTAACAGTTGGTTGGTAGTCCATCTTGTAATCATGGTAGTTTACAGATGGAATTTCTGGTTTAACAGGCTCACTTACCTTTTTAACTGTAGCTGATGGAACCACGTTTGGATTAGTGAAATCAAGACTCAACTGACCATGCGTATTGATAATCCAGTTATCATCAATGTTAAGAATTGGGATAATACCAGTAGTCTCGCCTGGTTTCAAGACATAGGACTTGTTAAGTGCAATACTACGATTGATGTCTTGCGTAAAGCTTGAGTTACCGTCGTGGTTTACTGAGTAAATCTCTTCCCCGTCTGTATAAACGTGATAGTTCAGATTTTGGTTAACACCAGTATTTGGACGGTTACTTGTATAAGCATAGTTCCACAAATCGAGACTATTAAGTGTTACGGTCGTAGAACCGTCTCCGTTAGCTGCAGACGTGAAATTAACCTTACCATTAAGAGTACCAGTACCTAAAATTCCCAAGGTGTCATTAGCTGAGTCGTTCGCATCGTGAGTAAATGAGAACGTTCCATCTGAATTGACACTACCATTTTGAACAGAGTTACCATAAGTCAACTGGTCAACATTTTGTGTTGTCACACGTCCGTCAACATTAACGTTAGCATTATCCTTCATAGCAGCATAATCTTTGTTAAATTTGTCGATGGTTTCTTTGTTCGAAGCAATCTGCTTATTAACCTGCTCAGTATAGGTGTTGTAATCACCTACATTTTTACCATCACCACTTGAGATTTCAGTAGCCTCAGCTTTAATAAGTCCATTACTATCTTTAACTGCTTTGTCTACTTGAGTTTCAAGTGTGTCATGAGCTTTGTCAGCTGCATCATAGGCTGATTGGCGTCCAGATGCGTCCTGGGTAGCTTGTTTGATTGTAGCTACTTGTTCATTTTGGTCGGCCTTGATTTCAGCTTGCTTTGTTGCGAGATCTTCACTTGTAGTTGGTGTCCCTTTATCTTGCGTAGCATCTTGTGTTACTTTAACACCGCTATCTTTGGCAGTAGCAACCGCATCTGTGACAGCTGTGTTGTCTATAGTTACCTTTTCAGCTTCAGTAGATGTATTAGCCTTTTCAGCGTAAGCATTATTATCATTAGTACTTAATGGCTGTGTAGTAGCTACTTCTGCTACTGTTTCAGTAGGTTGTGAATCAGTAGTGTTTGTTGCAGTCGCTGTGGTTGTTGGAGTAGAGACATCTGAAGTTTCAACAGCTGTAGCTTGTGACATAAGGCTGTCTGCGTTTGCTTGTGAGGTCGCAACTGGTTCTGAATTTACAGGAGCTTCAGTTACCTCATCTGCGGATGCTTGAGAAGTTCCTCCAACGATTGCTGCAGCACCGAGTGCAAGTACACCTACTGCTCCATAGACCTTATTCTTACGAATAGAGCCATGTCCTTTCGTGTTATTTGAGTCTTTAAACATTTAAAATAATCACCTTTCTTAGTTTGAGTACCATTTATCTTGTTTTACAGCTGTACGTTGAAGACCAAGTGCTGCCAAAATCAAGAATCCAAAGGTAACGAGTTTTGTTCCAGCTTCCCCTGTTTCAGGAAGTGTTACCATTTCTCCTGCCTCGGTCTTAACAGAGACAGTTCCATCCTCATTCACTGCTCCTCCTGCCTGTGAAGCTGGAACTGAGGCTACAGAACCATCGAAGTTTTGTACGACAAGATCACTATTGTTTGTTGAGACAACTTTATAACCAGTATTTGTGACGACTGGTTGACTAGGAGTCACATTAAGTACAACTTGTTTTGTTGAAGGAGAAACGTCCCCTGGTTTAGGTGCTTCTTGAACATTCGTGTCGCTAACTTTAGGAGTTTCTTCAGTTTTAGGAGACTCAACTACCTTGTTTGAAGATGCTGCTGAAGTTGAAGCTACTTCTGTATGATTGTCTGATTTATGTTCAGATGGTGTAGAGACACCAGTTCCATTGGTTCCGTCAAGAATATGAGGAGTGTTTGTAGCAGTTTCAGACAGTTCTGGAGAGGTTGATGATTTCTCAGAAGATGTTGTTCCTTCGCTACTTGGCAAACTTACACCTGTTCCAGAAGTTCCATCAGATACTTTTGGTGTTTCTGAACTTGTTGAAGAAGATTCAGCTGAAGTTGATGAGCCACTAGGTGCTTCAGAACTTGAAGTGTTATTCCCTTCAGTTGGTGCTGGAGTTGGTGTGGCAACAGTTGACCCTTTATCATTAACAGTATTTGTTGAACTTTCACTGCTACTGCTAGTGTTATTTTCACTATTATGATTAGTATTAGCAGTATCCGTAGCGTTAGGCTTAGTAGGAGTTTCAGTTACTGTGTGCTCTGAAGGGGTAGGTGTTTCTGATGCAGTTGAAGTTGTATCAGAAGTAGAGTTTCCTTCACTTCCTTCAGAGGTAGCTGTAGACGTTTCAGCAGTTGTACTTGCATTTTCAGAAGTCGTAGGTGTAGCCTCAGAAGTTTCTGATGTCTTCCCTTCGTCCTGACTTGGCGTAGTAACACTTGGTGTTGTAGGTGTGGCTACACCTGTACCAGTAGAACCGTCAGTTACTTTAGGTGTCTCAGTTGTTACACTTTCATATTTAGGAGTGTCAACTTTAGGTACTTCAGCAGTTGGGACATCTGTAGTATTGGTACCGGGTGTCGCTGGTGTTGATGAAGCGGGAGGAAGAAGTGTATCGGAGTGTCCGGTTGCAACAGTAGCATTATCTGTTGGTCCAGTTGGTGCGGCAGTTTCGTCTGCTGATACCCCATTATTAACCAAACCTGTTGCTACAAGGGCTGTTAAAAAAGCTCCAGATTTTAGGATCATTGAACGTTTGTTTTTATCCATAAATAAGCAATTTCCTTTCTTAAAAAATTACAGTTAGATGATAGCAAAAGTCATCCCTGACTCAAACCCAGTGACACCCTATGAAAACACAAAAAAGAGCAGTATGCTCTTTTGTAATCTATTCATGAAATTTATTGTCGTCTAATTATTTAAGACCTTTTTGTTTCTAGTACGAAACGTTCAAGCTCCCCTTCAAACTTATCTAGTAATACAGTATAGGACAGAATAGATACGGCAACCTCCAAATCATTAGCGAGTAACTTATTGAGAGTCGCATTTAAATGTACCAGTTGTTCGTCAGTTAAAGAGGATGCCTCATCAATGACCAAATATATAGAAGTATCTTTGACTTCTACATTTAACAAAAAATCTATGAAGCTATCAAAGTCGCTAAACGATAGGTCACAATTCACTTCTTTTTTATTATTGCCATTAAAATAGACGATAAGATTATTGGTGTTTTCACTTAAATATTCAATATAATTTCTTGCGAGGTAGGTTTTTCCAGAACCAACCTTTCCCAAAATATTAGTTATCCTATTTCGTTTAGACATTATCTGGAAAATATCTAACAACGTTTCTGAGGGTTCGACTAACAATTTGCTATTATATCTCTTTATGCTAGCTTTATTATTAATATTTTTCATATTCTCTTACTCTCCTTCTCCCATTATAACACGTTTTGCGGAAGTCCTTGAAAAGCATATTAATTAAAAGCTCGTCTACGCATTAAGATCCCAATTTCTTGCCAAGATACCTCCATATCATCAGAGGGAGTGTCTCCTAATAGGAAAACGGACTTATTATGGAATAGAGCATCAAATCCAATGTCTTCATAAAAGAGTTCTTCGTCATCATATTGAAAGCCAGAATCAATATCGAATTCATTATTAAATATAGCACGGCAAATAAAGTACGCACCTAGACCATAGTAAGTAATAGGTTCATTGGAACCTTTAGGTGTAGCTTCAAATCGATAGTACTTCTCTACTTCGATGGAGTTTTGAGCATTGACTTCAATAGGCTTAAGATAACAGTACCCACGACTAGCGAGAGCTTCCTCTAATTGCTGATGTAGAGGGCTTTTTTTATGAGCGATGAGATCAGGGATGGCATCCGAATTACTATCGATAAAGTCACACGCATTCAGAAGAATCAAGCCCTCTTGAAAAAAGTTGGGACTGGTCTGTCTGTCAAGCCACTCACCTAAAAATCGGTTAATACGAGGTGTATTCATATTTTTCTCCTTTCATAGATATTTGAATCGTCTTTTCTTAAACTAAGATTAGTGTAGCACAGAGGAAATTACAAGAGCAAGCGCAGAGAGCCCTAAATTTTTAAAAGTCATTTAAAATGGACTATTTTTTAGACGTTGCTTTATCAACTTCAAGGTTTACTTGATAAATTCCTTTTTCTTCATTGAAGGAAAGATAAGCGTAAGCATCGAATGGGCCATATTTACCTTCGATGTTCTTGATAAGGTTTGTTCGTCCTTTATCAGATAAAAGGTCACTGATTTGTTTCTTGGTGAGTGTTTTTTTCTTGTCTTTAATAAAACCTACAGTGATCCAGAAGTTAAAGCTACAAACAGGGGTTGCACCTGCTTCTCTTTCTTCTTTTGATAAGATATTATCTTCACACTGAGCCACTTTTGATTTTCCTAGTACTTTGACGGCCTTTCCACATAAAGGACAGTTACCAAGGTTACCATCAGCTTTTGCTACCGCTTGCTCGATAAAGTCTTGGAAAGGAGTGTAATCAGTTCTATCAACAGCATTAATCAGATTTTCGATGAGGTTGTTGTGAGGATTCTCAATACCTAGATACCTATAGATATTTCTCAGGAATTTCTCTTGAGTATTTGTCCCTTCAGCAATTTTACTGAGTGATTGTTCCCATATTGCTGTTGTTTCTGGTTGAGATAAGACACGTTCATCTTTAAGTGTCTCACAGATCAACCAACCAAGTTCAGATAAATAGATTTTCCCTTGTTTGACTATCACCCACTTATTAACGACGATTTCATCAAGAATTGCTCCCCTAGTTGCTGCAGTACCTAACCCTTTGATTTGCTTCATGATAGCGATAAGCTCCTCATCCTCTAGGTCCCGACCAGCAGTTCTCATTGCTTGAAGCCAAGTGCTATTCGTGTGGCGAGGCGGTTTTTTAACATGTCTTTCTGCTGGCACTAGGTGCGAAGTGACAGTATCGTTAGTTTGAACTTTAATAAGCTCCCTCGCCTCACTTTCTTCTATCACTCCATCAAGCAGGCTCGCACTATCTTGGAATAGAACTTGCCAACCAAGATTTTTAGGAACTTGTCCTACCGTTTTAAACCGTCCAGCACCTACCTGAGTAATGATTGTAGTCTGCTCATACTGGTATTTCGGGAAAAACATAGTTAGTGTTCTTCTGATAACTGCTTTGTAGACAATCTTCTGTGCATCAGGAAGGGCTTCTACTTCTTCTTCAGTGGGTATTAAGGTAGTTGGAACTACTGCTGAGTGGTTTGCAGCTTTCTTGTCATTTACAAAAAAGCCATCTAAACGCTCTGGGAACACCAAATCCTCTTCACTGAACCCAACTAATCGAGCTAAAGCTGGTGCTTGTTGCTTCAAGGTCTCATAACGTTCCCTAGAAATGTAAAAAGATGAAGATCTTGGATATGTAATTAGTTTTCTCACCTCATATAATTCTTGGCAAGGTCCTTCTAAAACTTCTTTTGGTGTCATTCCTAAAATTCTTCCTAATTCCTCTTGTATCGAGTCAAGGAAATAAAGTCTTGGTGGCCGTTTTTCTTTTAGTTCAACCTCATGTTCAACAATAACTCCTTTGTTACTCTCTCCAATAATTTTTGGATTTTGAATAAGCTTCTCCCAATCCTCTCTAGTAGAACAGTCTCCCTCCCAAGGTTCACCCTTCTTGTCACCTTTAGAGTACGGAATATCAATAGGAATATAATTACCCTTGTAGATGCCATTAGGATGTTCAAAAGTTGCTTCTAATTCCCAATAAGTAGTTGGGACGAAATCTCGTATAGCTAATTCTCTTAAATATATCAAGAATAGAGCTACGGTTTTGATTCTTCCAACTGCAATCTTACCGTCCTTGCCAGACCTATCCAATTTCAGTCCTATCTTCTCTTCTAATAGGAGACTTAAAGCACGTGAGGCGTTCATCCCTAGAAGCCAGTCAGCAATAGATCGCGTTTGAGCTTCAATAGCTTGCAAAACTCGATACTCTATCTCACGTAGTTTTTTAACTCCCTCTTGAATTTTGGTTGGTGTCAATTCATCAACCCAAAGGGACTTGATAATTTTCTTCGGACCTTCCTGGTCTAAAATACCAGTCATAAGGCTAATACTATAGGCAATATGACTACCTTCTCGATCTATATCGGTAGCCCAAACAATCATCCTAGATTTGTCAAAGAAATCCTTAACCTTCTTAAACTGCCATTCTTTCTGTGGCATAACCTTATATTCAAATTTCTCAGGAATAATAGGTAAGGTGTCCAAACGCCACTCTTTCCAATCAGCTTTATAGTCTTCTGGTTCTTTCAACTCTAGCATATGACCTTGAGCCCAGATAATCGTGATCAACTCACCATTGTGGTAAGCAGCATTTTTAAATTGAATATAACCTTGTTTTTTATATTTTTCATCTAGTTGAGTTGCAGAAAGTGTATTATCTGCAGCAAGGGCCATATAGTAGGCTATTCCTTGGTCTCTTTTTTCTGCTAAATATGTAATCATAAGCGAATTCTAACATAAAGAAATTCCCTTTTATAACCCAGTGACATGGGGTAATTTAGTAAAAAGACACCAAAAAAAGCCAAAGCTTAAGCTTCAGCTTTTATAGTCTCAAATCATTTGTTAATACGACACTGATAGGATCTTCAGTATATTTACGATATCTCTTCAGACATACTAGTGAAACAACTACTGAAAGTAGTATCAATAAGACACCACAAACAACCATTGCAAAAACCTGTTCAGGACGAGTGCCATAGTTCTCAGTATAGTTCAATAGTGATGCACTACTTTCCATTTTTTGGATAACATTTGGAACAAAGTTCCAGGAAACAATTGTAAAGACTGCTAAAAAGAGCAACATTCCAAACGCCCAACTTAGAACGTATCGTTGCTGACGAGTCATAAAGTCACGCTGGTTGTATTCTTCAACACATAGTCCCTTATATTGTCCATCCTTAGAAAAGAAACGTGGTTCTTCACCGTTTTGAATTCGTTGAATATCACTTAAAATTTCAGCACTTAAGTGTCTAGCCGGCAACTCTTGAGCTAGTTTATTTTGTTCTTCAATATTTAGTCCAGAAACCTCATCAGTATATTTTAAAAGATGTTCTTTAGTCTGACCGTCAAATAATCTAACCAATTTTCTTAAAAGACGCTTTGTTTCTTTTTCCATGATTCCTCATCTCCAATCGTTCTTTAATCATATTCTCTTATTATCACTAATTCTTTAATCCTTGTATTATGCACTATTATATCAAGGATTAAGAAGATATGCACTTACACAGGGACAAAAATTCCTATTTGAGTTAAATATATAGAAAAGCTCCATCTCATGATGAAGCTAAACAAGATATATAAGACGCATTGACTACTTCTAGTCATGTCCATGTTCAGCATGGTCAGCTTCAGCTACCCCATGAACTGATGTTACTTCTATTTGAGTTGTTCCCATAACGTAATTCCCACAGAAATAAAGTTTTGCTCCGTCTGGGTTAGCAACCTCAAGGACAAACTGACGAACATTGTCCGCTTTAGCTTTAAATACTTGCGTTTTAGCATCAGAGTACTTATAACCTAGCATGAATTTCGCTACAAGCTCATACTGCATCTTAGTGCTAGTAATCGTTAAGTGATTTTGATAATCTGGCTTAACTTCGGTTACGTTCTGAACAGTCTCAACATAAGAACACATCTCTTTCAGTGCATTCTTTACAGTTTGCGTATCAGCATCATCTGCAGGTGTTTGTGTTTCTAAGGTCGCAAGTGCCTCATTACGCCATCTCTCATACTTATCTTCCTTTGGAATGTCTTCCGAGGATGAATCTTCAATCACCTGTTCGGTGCTAGGGGTTGTTTCTTTTTTCTTCGGTTCATTCTTCTTCATTAACGCAGAGACCAAAAACATGACTCCAAGAGCAAGGAAAATGATCACTAAAATAATTATGTATCTCGAATCTTTTTTCATGAGCCCAGTATAACATCATTTATATAAGTGAAAAAGGGAGTGACACCCCCCTTTTTTTGTTTCTCGGTCACTATCTAAATTGGAGACCTTTTTCATCTAACAATACTTTGATTTCTTTGAAATCATGATCAGGATCATGAACTGTCAAATTTAATTCTTTAGTTGTCCCTTCTCTCCACTCAATGATAGCTGCATCTGACTTTCTAAAAATAACCCTACCATTCTTATTATAAGCTTCAATAGCCATAGGCACATAATTTAGATAATAATCGGTAGTATTCTCAAATGTACCGGAACAATTCAATTCGTCACTATTTTCGCTACTTTTACTGATTGTAAAGTTATTCCCTTTAAAAATTTTTTTAAGTGCTTGGATTATTTCATTTTTTTGCTTCACTTTTATTCCTATGTCTAGTATATCACGTAAGTTCCTAGTATCCTGGACAGGTATCTTCTTTCTTGAATGAATATCAAGTATCAATTCATATCTCTTTCTTCTGTACTCAACCCAACGATCAGAAGAGAAATGATCATTTTCCTTCGATGTTAATTCTTTTGAATCCTCAAGAACATTTATATATTCAATAGCTAATTTCTTGAGTTTGTTATCCTTAAAAGTTCTTTCCTTATATCTTCCAACTTCCGATAACTCAAATTGTGTGGCCTTTTCATAGTACGCCGTAGTGTCCTTGTAATTCGAACTGGCATCCTCCCACCGTTTATCTAACCCTTTAGCTAAGGAATTGATGAAGTCATTATCATAGGTGATTGCCTTATTAACAGCCGAACTGCATAAGAACAATGAAATAACTATCAGAACTGCAAAAAGTATCTTCTTAGGCATAGCAATTCCCTCCTAATTTCATTCCCATTACTATTATACCATTTAACAATTTCAACCCGAAAGAAACCGAACATATAATTTATGTAGCTTTATTGATATATAAACTCGAGAAGAATGCTCCTAAGATATAAGCTATCGTTGTTTATACCACCTATACTACCTCTAAAAAATAAAGAGCCAGAAAAAATCCTGACTCTTGAAATTATAGTTCTACTTTAGTTCCCGAAGCAAAGCCATTGTTGATTGACGAATTGCTGAAGCTGTTTTTTCAGACTTACTAGCCTCAATTGTCCTAAAAGCAAAGTCTTCAAAAATCTGTGTATCAAGTTTAAAAGTATCTACATAAATCTTCTCATTAACATCCTTATAATGTACTGTAATTTCGGAGCTACCTTTAAATTCTTTATCAATCGTGGAAGTTATCTTTTGTCCCGGAGCTAACATATTATTGACTAAAGATTGAAAATGCTTTCTATTTAAGTTACCGATATCACCGTTCACTAAAATAGAAATAATATAAGCTGGGCTACTTCCAAAGTTTTTGATTACATATACTCTTTCTTCAGTTTTTACCGAAAAAGCATCGACATAAATATTAACATAAGGTCTAGCCATATCTTCAGCAGATTGTCTAGTTAAATTATTTGCAACATTTGTTTGCCTGATAGCTTTTACAGATAAGCTAATTCCAATAACACTAGTTAGAGTTGAAACACCAATAGATATTAGCTGTATTAAATCAGATTTGGACATAAATATAAACCTCGTTTTTGCTTACTATATTATATGTTATAATAAAAACAATTACCACTACTATTATTGGGGTTATACTTTTAAAGACATTAGCATCAGTTATAGTTTTTTTTATAAAAAGGAGACATACTTATGAGCTTTGACAGTCTGGTACAACAAATAAACGAACTAGCTGAAACACAACGTGATAGAGGAACATACTTTGAATATCTTGCACGAGCTTATTTTCAGAATGAACCAACATATCAAAATGAATTTAAAAATATATGGATGCTAGCTGACGTCCCAGAAGAGTATGGTATTCCTAAAACAGATATTGGTGTTGATCTGGTCGCTGAAACCTTTACTGGCGAATTAGTTGCTATACAGGCAAAATTCTATGATCGTGCGATTCAAAAATCAAATATTGATTCATTTCTAAGTGAACTGGGTAAAAATTACTATAAATCAGGCATTATTGTCGCCTCTACTGATAAATGGGGGAAAAATGCTGAAAAAGCCCTCGCAGACAGAAGCGATATCGTTCGTATTGGGCTTTCAGACCTTCGTAATTCTCGTATTGACTGGGATAAATTTTCCTTTGAGCGTCCTGATGAGGTAACTGTCAAAGCAAAAAAGAAACCTAGATATTATCAAAAAGAAGTCATTGAGAAGGCTCTAACCTACTTCAAAGAAAATGACCGCGGTCAGCTAATTATGGCACCAGGTACTGGGAAAACTTTTACGAGCCTAAAAGTTGCTGAAGCTATGGCTAAGGAGTCTGATAAAGAACAATATGTCGTTCTTTATCTTGTTCCTAGTATTCAACTATTAACCCAGACACTTAGAGGCTGGAATAACGATACTGATATGACAATGTCATCTATGGCTGTTACCAGCGATAGAAATGCCAGCCGTAGTTCTGTGAAACAAGATGAATCTAATATCCAAGTTAAGGCTAGTGATATTGGTTATCCAGCAACCACATCACCAGAAAAAGTACTTAGTAACTATCGAGAACTAATGGCGAAGCCTAAGAAAGAACTTCTAGTTGTATTTGGAACTTATCAATCTATCGATGTTTTGGGTAAAGCTCAAAAGGAAGGATTCCCAGAATTTGACTTGATTATTGCTGATGAAGCTCACAGGACTACTGGTGCAAAGGCTTTAGGTGAGGAAGATTCTTCATTTACAAAAGTACACAGTAATTCAAATGTAAAAGGTTATAAACGACTTTATCAAACAGCAACCCCTAAGCTATACGGAACAGAAGCTAGAAAAAAGGCTGAGAGCAACTCGATTTTAGTATCAAGCATGGACGATGAAAACCTTTATGGGAAAGTATTTTATCGCTTAGGCTTTGGAGATGCCATCAGTCACGATATTTTGACTGACTATAAACTCATGGTACTAGCTGTTGATGAAACAATCGTTCAAAAAGATATGCAAAAATCACTTTCCGATCCGGAAAATGGACTAAATATTGATGATGTTGGTCGTATTATAGGTGTCTGGAATGGTATGATTAAACGTGAAAGCTTTACAGATAAGGTTTCTGGAGAGCCAATGAAACGTGCAATTGCATTCTCGCGTACAATTAAAGATAGTCAACGTCTTTCTGAACAATTTGAGAATGTCGTAAATGATTACCTTGATAGTGATAAAGGTTATTCTGTAAATGTGCGACATGTTGATGGTAGTATGAACGCCCTTCAGAAAAACGAAGCTTTAGACTGGCTAGCAAGCGATGATATTCCTGAAGATTCGGCCCGTATTCTTTCAAATGTTCGTTTCTTAACAGAAGGAATTGACGTTCCTAACTTAGATGCCATTGTCTTTCTATCACCTCGTAAATCTCAGGTCGACATCGTACAAGCAGTTGGCCGAATCATCCGGAAGTCTGAAGGAAAAGAATATGGTTATATTATCCTTCCTATCGTTGTTCCAGCAGGTGAGACTCCGGAAACTATTCTAGATAATAACAAATCCTACGACGTTGTCTGGCAAGTATTAAATGCACTACGTTCCGTTGACGAGCGATTTGAAGCAACAGTTAATAAACTTGAGCTAAATAAAAAGAAACCTAAAAACATCCAAGTTATTGGAGTAGGTGGTGCACCAGATGACCCAACGTTACATGCAAACGGAGATTATGAAGAACAACCTTTCAAACCTTACCAAACTGAACTAGAGTTAGAATGGGAGGCTGTCGAAGGAGCTATCTATGGTAAGATCGTTCAAAAAGTTGGTGATAGACGCTATCTTGAAGATTGGTCCAAAGATGTTGCTGAGATTGCTAGACGTCATATTCAAGGAATTGAGATTATCCTAAAACAGAATCAAGAAAGTAAAGTTGCATTTGATAAGTTCTTACGTAGTTTACAACATAACATCAATGAGTCTATCAACCAAGATCAAGCAATTGAAATGCTGTGCCAGCATTTGATAACTTTACCAATTTTTGACACATTATTTGGAGAATATGGCTTTGTAAATAACAATCCCGTAAGTTCTGCAATGGAACAAATAATCGAGGAACTTTCTCAATATGGGTTTGAGAAAGAGCAAAAAGAACTTCAACCATTCTACGATTCTGTTCGCTTACGGGCTGAAGGAATTGATAATGCACAAGCCAAACAAAAAATCATCATTACACTCTACGATAAGTTTTTCTCTACTGGTTTCAAATCCACAACTGAACGTCTAGGTATTGTCTTTACTCCTGTTGAGGTCGTAGACTTTATAGTTAAATCCGTGGATGTGGTCTTGAGAAAGCACTTCGGTAAAACTTTAGCGAGTGAAAATGTTCATATTTTGGATCCGTTTACTGGAACTGGAACATTTATCACTAGAACATTGCATTACTTGAAATCGCTGATGGATAATGATGAAATTACCTTTGATGACATTCTAAGAAAATATATACAAGAACTTCATGCTAATGAGATTGTTCTTCTAAGCTATTACATTGCTGCTATTAATATTGAAGCTGTATTCGATGAAATCAATGGTGATGAACCGTATGCACCATTTGAAGGAATTGTCTTAACGGATACTTTTGAATCAACAGAAACAGAAGATACTCTTGATGACTCCTTCTTTGGTACCAATGATAAACGCTTAAAACGCCAGCAGGAAAAACCAATCACTGCTATCATTGGAAATCCACCTTATTCTATTGGGCAAAATAGTCAGAATGATAATAATCAAAATATCTCATACCCTAGATTAGATAAACGTCTAGCAGAAACTTACGTATCTAAATCCAATGCAGGGCTCACAAAAGGATTATATGATTCTTACGTAAAAGCTTTCCGTTGGGCATCAGATCGTCTTACAAATCAAGGAGTGATTGGTTTTGTAACAAATGGAGGATATCTGAATTCAAATTCAACTGACGGTCTTAGAGCTGGTTTATATGAGGACTTTAATCATCTCTATATTTTTAATTTGAGAGGGAATGCCCTTGGACTCGGTGAAATTCGTAAGAAAGAAGGAGGAAATGTGTTCGGGGCTGGAACTCGAACATCTGTGGCAATTTCAATTCTAGTCAAAGATGGTTCAGATAATCATGAACTCCACTATCATGATATTGGTGATTATTTATCACGAAAGGAAAAACTAGCTATTATTTCTGAATTTGGTGATGTTTCTCAACTAGATTGGGGAAAAATTATTCCTGATGAAAACAACGATTGGCTCAATCAAAGGGATCCAAATTACCAGAAATATGATCGTTTAGCAGGAGAGGATAAGGTTGTGTTCTTGCAAAACATCATAGGTGTTTCGACGAATAGAGATAGTTGGGTCTATGGTTTCTCTGAACAGGAGACTCTTGCGAACTCTAAGAGATTAATTGAAAATTATAATTTTGAAGTTGTTAGATTATCAGATGTTTCAATAGCTGAAAAGAAAGATTGCCTAAATAGAAAAGATGATTTTATAAAATGGTCTGCAAAACTTGAAGACTCTATCTTGAAATCTAAGAAGATTCAATTTAATAAAAATAGTGTTGTCAAATCACTTTATAGACCCTTTACAAAGAAGTATCTTTACTATGACACTGATGTCATTGAGAGACCAGGTCAGTGGTATAAAAAATTTGGTGAGAACAATTTAATTATTATGACTACTGGAAAGGGTATCTCACGTGACTTTTCAACTTTAGTAACGAATTTAATGCCTAATCTACATACTATGGATACAGGTCAACATTTTATGAGATATGACAATGAACTAGATGAAACTTCACTTTTCCAAAACAATGATAATATGAATCAGACGTTTGCTGATAAGTTAGGATTAAGTCTTGATGAAACATTTGCTTATGTATATGGATTGCTAAATTCTAGGGAATACCAGGAAAAGTATGCTAATGATTTGAAGAAAGACTTAGCTCGAATTCCTATTGTTAAGAATAAAGAAAAGTATGTTGAAGTTGGTCAGAAATTGATGGACTTACATCTCAACTATGAAGAAGTTCCTGTTTATGAAGGTGTGGAGATTACACCATTCGTTAATCCAAATTACAAAGTAACCAAGATGAGATTCGCTAAAAAACGTGACGAGAATGGGAGATTGGTGAGTGATTTATCGGCAATAATATTTAACAGTGACATCACCATTAGTAATATTCCTGAAAAAGCGTATGAATATGTTGTAAATGGACGCTCTGCTATTGAATGGATTATTGATCAGTATCAAATAAAAACTGATAAAAAATCAGGAATTACAGATGATCCAAATGATTATAGTGATGATGAAAAGTATATCTTCAATTTGCTATTAAGAATCATCAATGTGTCTATCCAAACGGTTGATTTAATTAATAGTTTGCCTAAATTAGAAATAGACGAATAACGATATATCAATATATAACAACCAACAGCTCACGAAAAACTAAACTTAATATGAGTCCTATTTTACCTAAACAATAATTCAACATGCAAAAAAGTAAAGAGTTCTCCTAATAAGAAACTCTTTACTTTTTATTTGGTCTGTTTATTTACAATGGTATGAACATACTCATTTTTTAGGATTCTCAGCATATCATCTGTTGTCTCAGAAATATTATAAACATCTTCTATACAAAGATAGGATGGTCTTATTGTTTCTTCTTATCTCCTTGCCTCTCTATACAAAATAGAAGTCCATGATTCTGTGACAATTTGTGGACGGGTATTGTAAAATTCAAGGTGTCCCAGAACAGCAAGGTCATACGTTGTATTCTCATCGATAGCATCTTTAGCCATCCCTCTAAAAATTCTGGTCTTTTGGATCCACTCCTCTCCTCTCTTAGTCTTCACAATTAATCTATACCGTTTTCCCTTCTTGGTTTTTGGCTCTTCAACTGATAACCTTACCTTACCATAAAATAGGAATATGTTGTTTTCATCCGCTTTATCAAACCAACGATTCATAGACTTTCTTGGTATTGCTCTTCGGTTAAGCTGATGGTTTATTGCTCCTATATCTATTACGAATGGATTTTCTTGTTCCGCATTTACTGCATTTTCATCGTCTCTTCTATCCCTAGGCAACAAGCTATTTAACATTGCTTCAAGTCTATCACGAACTTGTTCATCTGTTAATGTTGCTACAAATTGCTTAACTGCCCTATTTGAAGCTAGGTCATAATTATATGAACAACCTTCTTCATGGTTCGAAGTTGGAAGGGTTGATAAAAAGGCTCTTCTTTCTGACGTTTTATGTGTAAAACGTAAATTTGCTATCTGACATTCTGGACACAACATTTTTTCTCGGTATTTTGAAATATCTCCTTTTTTCAGTTCATATTCTTTTTGAACTTCGTATACACTATGGAGCTGTTGATCGTCAACATATAAAAAATCTTCGTAACTATGATTAGGCATATACAAGGCCCTCCTTATTGAAAACAAATATGTACTTTTTCAAATTCTATTATAACTTTTCTCATAGAAATTAACAAAGAGACCTAGTTTTAGTTAAACTTTTTCTCGTGACCGAAATTTATAAAATCAAGCAAATAAAAAGGAGCCATCTGTTGACTCCTTTTTTGTATTTACATAATTATGTTTATGTATTATTTTGCCTTATTTTCACTAACAGTTAGGTCAATTAGAGGTAGATAGCCTGGTGAAAACCTACCATTGATTCCAAATAGATGGAAGTTAAAATGAAGATGGTATAGCGTATCTTTCGTTTCAAACGTATGTTTGATATCCCCTTGAGGCTTGCCTGGAGCAGTTCCCTCTCTATAATAACGTGGAGCAATTACTTTCTCACATTCCATATTAGTGACCTCAACAATCGACTTATACTCTGGCTTAATAGCATTATTATTAACAATTGTCATTTGAGCATTAGTGTCATAGCCTGTTAACTCAATATCATTAATAAGCGAATGTTCATTATCTGAGTTTGTTTCAGTAGATTTCTTCAAACCAAGATATTCCACATCGATAACATTCTTGAATAGATAACGTTTAAATAAGATGGAGCTTAATTTCGAACCTACAACATAAAGAACGAAACTAATAACTGATAGTACTAAAATATAAGTTACTCCAGCTTCTGTAATCTGTGTTGGCCGTAACAAAAGAACACACAAGGTTATCATCTCAATGAAACTAATTAAGACGGTATAAACCAACAATTCACTACCATTTCTATATTTTTGAATAACCCTAAACGTGAATGATGCTAGATAAATGCCTTCGATAACACTAATAAATAATAATGCTTGTTGACCCGGCATTGTCTTACAAAGGCTATTCAAGAAAAGTGTTCCCATGATTAAAAAGAACAATAAGAAAGCTTTTCGCAAACACCAGTCTAGACCTTGTACAGCCAATAATGACATGCTTTTCGGATTAATTTTTGATTGTTTACTCATTTATACTCTTTTTCCCTTTTTGATTTATTCTTTAGATGGTGCTCCACCTTTTTGTGTCTTAGGATCAATCACCATACCAACTTGTGGTTGGGTATCTCCTAGAATAATCGACGCTGGACTCAAGAAATCACCGTACTGGAAGACTTTCGTTTTCCGACGTTCAAAGTGAATATGTGGTCCAGTAGCTGCACCTGTTTGTCCAACATATCCGATAAGTTGGCCTTTTTTGACCTTATCCCCTTTCTTAACAAGAGGAACATCACGCATATGTCCATAATAGATAATAGTGCCATCTGGAAGAGTGTGCATCACGTGGTTACCGTCAATATTCATCGCTTCTTCATTGACCTCTACTACTTCTCCGTCTGTAACAGCGTAAATAGGAGAGCCCTCTGGTGCTGCAAGGTCCATTCCTGTGTGTCCTGAACCCGCATTTGGTCCACCTGCATTAGCTGCTGCACCGAAAAGTTGGGTAATGGTATAAGGAACATCGAGTGGCTGACCAGTATCAGTGCTGAGATTACTACTATCGCTGTCGCCACACGTATCTGCATCTACTTCCTCCTTGTCATCATCCTTATCCTTCTTGTCTTTCGGACGATAGACATAGACTTTTCCGTAGTCCATAGTAATACGGTCTCGATATTGACCATAATTATTCTCAGCAATCCCATCTGTTGAAGGGGAACATTGGATAATATTCTCCTTATCCTCAACTAGCATGGTCTGTCCTTTATCTCCGGAGCTACTTCCTTTCGTACCCCAGATAATGACATCTCCTTTTTCACGGTTTTGAACATCATCTTTGGACGACCACGCTCCCTCATACACCAATTCATAACCATTGTCTTTCAACCAGTCGTGTTCTGAATCGGTATCTACTGGAGATCCAGATTCTTTAGCACCTCCGTCAACAAGGGCATAATAGAGAGCAGATGAATGGTCATAGCTATCTGGCCCAGTACGAGCATCACGAGAATACTTGACCTTCCCTAGCTTATCCTTATACCACTTGATAGCTTTGTCAGTATCAATAGTCTTTTTATCCTTATCGCTGTCTTTTTTGCTAGCCTTGTTGCTAGAGTCACTTGATGAACTGCTTGAACTGCTATCATTATCATCGTCTTCGTTATCGCTATCTTCTTCATCGTCGTCACCGTCATCATCATCTGAACTTTGACTACTTGACGAGGAGTTATTGGAAGAAGCTCCACCACCAAACGCCTTTTGGAACTTGGCATCATCGTACTTATATTTACTTGCTTCGAAGACTTCCGCAAACTTCCTTGCATCCGCCTTCTTCTGATCTGGTTTGACATAAGCCATATTACCTCGTTCGTAGGCATTCCATGACATAGCAGTTTCATCGATATTGGTTTGTTTCGCAAACTCCTGGAATGACCAGTTATGGCCAGATTCGTCATAAGCTGGGTTCCAGTCACCTTTTGAGATGGCATCGATAACAAAGGCAACCATCTTATCAGCATCTTCCCAATCAGGACTATTAAGAGGTGCATATTTAGTGTAGGGGTCAAACTGGAAGATTCCACCACCTCCGAGCGTATTAGATGTACCACCTGTCGTTGGAACAGCTCCCTTAGAAATGGAATCATTGATACCACCACCATAATGCCCTTGGGCACGTCCAATGATATCATAGCTCCCTTCAGAGTTTGCCCAACCAACTGCACTTGCAGCAGATTCCCCGGACATTCCCGAATTCACAAAAGCCATAAAGACTTTGTGGGCATTCTCATAAGCTTTTGTTCCCTTCGTAAAAGGATCAGAGTCGCCTGCAGATGATGAGTCAGTTTTTGTAGAAGTCGATTGAGGCCTAGAGCCTTCATCATCGTCTTCTTCATCATCATCGTCTTCATCGCCATCTTTTTGGTAGGTCACACATTGAGCGTTAGTCTTTCCAGATATTCCTCCTGAAGTACTAATCGTACCCATCAAACCAGTAATAATTGCAATTAAGATAACCGCAAAAGTTAAAATAGTTCCGATAATAATGGTTGTCTTCAATCCAAAAATCGTTAGGAGAACACGAGCAGCTTTATCACCTTTTCTTTTCAAATATCTTAGTCACCCCCTTAATGAAGTAGTGCTGTTAGCCAATACCAACCAAATACAAGTAATAAGCCTAGGGCAAGAAAAATACTTTGTTTAATGAATTTTCGATTTCGTTTTTGTTGTTGCTTACGCATCCAAAATGAATCTTCATCTGAGTAATAGTCTTTGTGACGTTCCACTTGCAAATTATAATAGTCTGTCACATCCTCCTTGACACTGGATAACCTTTCTTTCCCACGCGCAATGAGACCTTGTTTTTTCTCTTGTTCACGTGAGATACTGTCCTCACCAAAACCGTCATAGTAGGTATCGTAAAACGCTGAATAATCTACTTGCTCTTCGAGGCTTTCCGGATAGGCTTGGTCTTGATAACCATTAGGAGAATCTAGTTCTAGTTCACGTTGAATATACTGACCATCTCGTTTAAAACGATAAGATACCATATATTAAAACCTCCTTAAGCCAATAATTGGCATTTTTTGTGGAGCAATATAGAGTTTATCTGTTACAGTTACCTTAGAAAAAGGTACACCTTTAATTTTAAAAGTACGGTGTAACTCTTTAACAACGAGACCAGCTTTATAATCTTTTTCCGTCACTTCTTCCTTAAAGAGTTCTTCATAAGCTGATACCTGAATCAAGTCTAGGAGACGATAAGCCGATTGATAAGCATAATAGTTACTTCGATTAGCCAATCTCTTTTCAAAAAGAGGTGAATATTCCTTTGAAAAGAATGATACGATCTTAACAGCACGTTTTCTATGGTTATATTCTAGTTTGGCCATAACCCATGCAAGCCCCCAAGTCACTAGCGTGATAAAACCCCAGGTATTCATCAAACAAATAGGAAGAAGACTAAACATAAGGATACGCTTTGCTTTCTTGATACGTTCACGTCTCTTACCAGTAAGTAGCTGATAAAGGGCTACAATCAAGGCACAGAACACATATGGTGTATAGGCAATAGCCATAAAATGAACACCATAGGCGAATAAAAGTGTCTGATAGAGCATGAGATAGCTATAGAAACCAATCAAACCAAGAACTAAACTAATAATAAAGGAGACTATTCTAAAAAAACGTAGTGTCTTAATGTCATAAGCAATATTGTTAACCCATAGTGACATTTGCATTAGTGTGGTCATTGATTAATTTTCCTCCTCTGGTGCTTCTTCTGTTTCAAATATTCTCGACTCAAATCGAGCAGGTTCTTGGTAGATAATCATGGCTGAGTACTCATCCACTTGCTGACTTCCAAATAAGCCACATAAACTACTTAAAAGATGTGTTTTTCGCATCTGATAAGTAATATCAACAACACGACAGGTCTTTTTGTAAGCCAAGATCTCTAAGTAATCATTTACAATTCTTTCCAAATCATGCGGATTATCCTCTGTCAGAATTTTAGTTTGTAGTTGGAATGCCTCATCAGAATATGGTTGCTGTAGGTTCATTGTATTTCCCCCTTTTGCTATTTCTAAGGTAAGAATGCATAGCGAACATGTTCATCATATGGATATTTCCCATAAGACCTATTATCCGCTAGCTGATGATTAAAGACTAAGTTCTTGACAGAAGCAATATTTAAGAAGAAATCACCATCTCTTAAATATTTAAGTGACGAAAGCTCACTCTCGGTCATTTCCCCTTGTAAAGCGTCTGCAAGACGAGGGATAGTCAAATCACCTAATTGAGAAAAGACACGATACGTCATCATAGAGAAGATCGCGCGTGTCGCTAAAACGTAATCCACTGCATCCGTAGAGTTTGCATTCAAGAGAATGTTATCTAATGAACTCATTTCCATAATAAATGCAGAATAGTTACTACTTACATTCTCAATCAAATCCTTTAGAAAGTTAAGAGACTCTGAATAACGATAATTGAAGAGCTTATGTGCTCCGTTAATGGTAATAATGCTATGAGGTCGCTGGCTCTTATCTCCCCCAATAATCCCTCTACGGAAATACTCAGATACCCTTCTACCATTTGCTACAGCGTATGATGAAATGATAGATAACACTTGGTAAAGCTGAATATTAAGAAGTTCAGTATCTTGAATACCAGAGAGGTCAAAGGTCACAACTTGTTCATTTGAGAAATCTTCAAACTGTGAGGTCGCATTTAAGAAGCGATAATCTCCCAAGAGACCAGAGAAAGCATTATAGAGACGGTCATAACTTGCAGCATCAATTTTATTCCCCTCTGCGATTTTGTCCTCTTTAAGCTTGTTTAAGCGTTCTACCCAATGAGATAGAGTTGGATAATCTTCAGGAATGACATTCGTAATCGTTAAGTCTTCTTGGTCCATGACTTCTGCATTACGGTTCCACAGACTACGGTCTTCATAGAAGTCGTTTAAAGCAGACGACAAATTATTGAGGTCAGAGTTCTTTAACCCTGGATCAAGAATTTGAGCCAAAGCACGTAGTTTATTACGGTGGGCATAGAAAGACTGGACCTGGTTCGTTGTTTCTCCATCTGCAGAGGAAGCCGTTGCAATAATCTGCATGAGGTTAATATGATTTCGATTATTAGTACCAGACATCTTAACATATCGACCACCTTGAAGTTCCGTAAGTTCTTTTAATTTTCCAGTAAGGTCAATGTTAAAAATGGTATGTCCTTTAGCAAAATAGGTGTCAATCAAGTTACCTAACAGTTTCATTTTTCCGTTTCCTGCTCCGGCAATCAGCATTGAAGGAATTTTACGTTCCCTATCTTCATGCAAAAGGTCAAAGTTAACGACACCACCTGTACGAGTTTCTCCCAAGTAAACGCCATAGGTATCCATTAAGTTTGTATGGTTAAAAGGATAGCCAGCACCTAAATCCCAAACGGATGCTGCTTGTCCTTTTCGTCGCAATGGAGTATCTTCCAATCGAGAAGCTGGGATAAAGGCTGTGTGATATTCGACGTCTTGCATGCCATCTGAAGAAGAGATCGAATACTGATTCAACTGTTGTTTAAGGTCAGCTTCTCGTTCTACCAATTCATCCAATGTGTTTGCAGCTAATAAAAAGCGAGTGTGAATTTTTTTAGAAGGAACATTGTTACCTAGTTTTTCGCGATAGTCTAACAAAGAACTGATACGCATCTTATCATCTGCATCTTGTGCAGCCTTTGTGTTTTGCGTTGCTAACATATTAGAGATAGCTTTCGAGGCTAATTCTGACATTTCGCTATTTGAAGCATGTTCTAAAGACATAAAGCTGATGACATTATCAACAAGCATTAAATCGCTCATCCAGAAGTCAGGTAAACCGTGTTCTGGGTATCGGTCATATGGAACATGAGCAATCTTATAATAACCGTTTGCTTGTCTCCAATATCTATCATCATATTTAAAATCTGGAATATCACTTTGAATCCTACTAATAAGATTGAGGTCATAACCCTCTCGAATATATTTCTTAATTTTTCGTGAACTTAAATCCATGTAAACTCCTTCTAGTACTGATTAAGTGAAACATTAAGTGAATCATTAAAGTTGTAATATTGAGTCAACAACTCTTCCTTCTTTTCAACAGATACAACTTTTGGGCTAAATCCGTGGTTTGAGGCAATCGTTAGTGTGGTACGTGTATTGGAATCAATTTCAGCCAAAGTATCTCCAAACACCCAAATAAAGAACTCGATATTTTGTTGATTGATCGCAATGACTTGTTGGACGAGATATTTTGTTTTCAAAATATCTTCTCTTTGTCTAAGCTGATAAATAAGTCTCTCTTTACGTGAAATTGTGTCAAGATCATCACCATCATTGATAATCAATTCTGGAGCGTTCTGTTCTTGTTTGACTTCATCTAGCAGACGTAGCAATTCATTTGATTGACTCGAGACATCTGTTGGCAATTTTGTTGTCTGAAGCATCATGTCAAAGGTAGTACCAGACAGAAAAAGAGTAAAGCCTACCTTAACAGCTGCTTGTTCTTCGTTAGACATCGCTTGAATATCTTGCCCAAACACCTCAAAAATCTGCACATAGCCTGAATAGCCATTAGCCAATCGTATCGGTTGATTAGGATAGCCATATAGAATAGACTTCACGTCAGAAATCGCAACAGTGTCTAAGAAATCTCTACGTTTTTTCTTATTAAGCGGAATATACACAAACTCTTCTCCAGCACGTTCGCCAAGATCTATACTTTCAAATTGTGTTTGCTTTTCCTTCTTCTTCGCTTGTTTTCTTTTCCGTGCCTCTTCTTTTTTTCGTTTCCTAATCTCTTTATTTGTCAATACTGGTTCTTCAATTAAACCTGGCATATCATTTCCTCCATATACATTATTCTTCCCTATTCTATAAAACAGTATGGGACGTTCGTAACCCAGTGACACCCATTAGCTACTCATACTTCTCCATGTTTTTGACTATTTACTGCTATTTAGGGCTCTCTAACCTTGTCTAGCTACTTAAATCTTGTTACAATCAAATCAATACAATCGCAATAATCTTTTTAGGAGGGTTTTAGGATGCTAGACTTGTTACAAGAATTTTATTTTTCACTCTATATCAGCACATGGACATCTTTTAAATGGTTGATATTTTCGGTTCTTATTGCTATCGGCTGTTGCCTTGCCACTTTTTTGTTCGAATTCAAAGGCAAAACTGCACAACTGATTTGGTTGAAATTCTCGATGAGTTTAACCGCGATATTTGCCTTATTTTGTTTATTTATGACACTCCATGGCATCATCCATTCAATAGGAATCCTAGTAGGTGCTGTTTCTAGTTTCTTTTTCCCAGTATTTGGTTTGTTAATTATCTGTGGTATTATCCTATTCATCATCAGTCTTTTCAATCCATTGTTCTTATTCTTCATGGCAAAGAAATAATGAGGGGAAACCTATTCAGCCGATGCTATTATGTTAAGAAAATAAAAAACAAACCACCTTTGAAAAGTAGTTTGTCTATAGTCTAAGAGAGGTAGTCCAAGGCTACCTCTCTTTTTTATATTGGCCAGCCTCCAAACAGCGAGGAAGAAAGTAGCTAGTCAAATAAAACTTTATATTAAATGTCTAAGTAAGCTACACTACCTCTGCGTAGTAACTATCAATACTCAAAGTCTATTGAGATTAGATCATTTTTTATCATTCAAGTAAATCTTTGAGAATTAATCACAAATCAAATAATCCTATTATGGATTATATCTGATTCCATACTATGCCCTCTATCATTTCGTTTTTTATGATGAAAATATCCTTTCAACAGTTCAATCAATCATAACTATCTCCATCTTTCCTATAAATATAAAGGGGTTATGGTACAATTATATTGATATACAAGGAGGTATGCCATGACTCTTGATGTAAATGAAGAAGAATTAACAATTTTAGGAATTTCTTTTGATAATTATTCAGATTTTGATACCGTTTGGTATGCTATCGGATCTTCAATGATTGAAAATTATGAGCCTACTGTTCAAGATGTAATTGATTTAAAAACTTATGTCACCAACAAACGAAAGGAATTAAACATTGGCTAAGAATCAATAGGAAAGTTAAAAGAATTATTTATCAGAATACTGATTAAATTGTGAGTTACTGTACTACCTTTCAGTACTGTCTTACCTCTTAAACTAATTCTATACGAACATACGTAATATATCCCTGTTGGTGTTTATAAGTCAAAGCCATCCTTTTTCATACAGGATTAAAGTAAAGACAAACATTCTTTTGATGTTTGTCTTTTTATTTTTTGGCTGTTCTGAATAGGCGTTCTATCATTTCTTTACAGTGTAGTCGTCTGATACTCCGAACAAAGATAGCAATTACAATACTCAACATAGACTAAGAATCTTAACTTACAAGACTGTAGCGAAACTTTGTAAACTAGTTATCACAATTCTCCATCTTCTCCAGCATCAAACTTCTGGAATCGACTGTCACTATCTAAGCTATTCTTCTTTGATAATCTCTGAGTAGGGGAAATAATACTTGACGTACTCCCTTTAGGCGTTATCCTTCCAGCACCATTATTCTCTGCTCTATTATAATTCAAGATACTATCATTGACATTATCTCTAGTACTAGTATAACGTTCTCCGAAACTACTTGAGAAGTCCTTCTTAATTGCTTGACCTACATTCCTGAATTCTGTCCCAACAACCTCCTTACCGGAAGTCATTACTTCTTTTGTGCCACTTATAGCACTATTAAACGTATTTTTAGTGCTAGTTGATAGTTTCCTTCCGGTTACCCCTACCGCTCTTCTTGCTACTTGAAAAGCAGTAAGGTCCTGATCTGTCGTATCAGAAAATGCATTCCAAGTTCCAGCTACAGCACCTGCAGTAGCACCTGCAGCCGACATAGCACCTCGTCTGATATCATTTGTGGTCGACCCTACCACGCTTCCGGCACTCTTAAGTCCTTTTACACCAACTCTGGTTCCACTACTAACACTATTTCTGAGACGGTTAAATCCACTTTGATTTCGTCTACCAGTAGTTGGATTATATCTACCTACAGCGAAGTTTCTAGCACCACCACCCATTTTATTAGCAGCCATTGCACCAAGAGCCATTGTAGTAACGCCAGCCCTAGTACCACTTGAAAGGTTAGTATCAATACCTAGCCATCGTTCCAACATTTTTGATCCTTGAGAAACCGCAAGATAAACACCAAGGTAAACAGCAATCGTCGCTATGGCATGTTGGAATGGGTCTAAACCATCGTAGAAACTTCCACCCAAAGTTTTCTGAGCAACATCTGATGCTCCAGAACCTAGGTTGAGCTTCACTTCGCTATAAGTGATTAAGAACCATTGAGCTACTTTGACGAATAGTAGTTGGAACCAGATGGCAGCAATTCCTGTCATAACTTCCTGCCAAACTTCCAAGATTCTCATACTATTTCCGACTGCTGCATAAGAAACTAGAGGTGAGATAATCACAGTTATAAGCGTTTTGAAAATCACTCGTACCGTAGTCACTAGTAATCCAATAAGTAGAAGTAAAAGGATGATTTGCTGAGTGATCAGAGCTATCCAGTCAACTTTGTATCGGGCATAAGTTGGTAAGAAAGCAGTATTATCAAAACCAAGGAAATAACCTGATTTTGAAGTGGTAACTCGTGCATAAGCAATCTTACCATCTGCATAACGAATGGTGTTAAGCGTGGATCTCATTACGTCGGAAAAACCGTTATAGGGTGATTTTTCTTGATTATCTTTCCACTCGGATTCTTCTTTCCAACCAGTAAAAAATATTTTACTAGTTTGAAGAAGAGCAGATATTGGGTTAGATAAGGCTATACCATTTTTTACTTGTTGTCCCCAGTCAATCGAACCGTCCTCTCGCACTCCTACGAACTTGGTTATCGACGATACTCGTCCTTCACGTCCAGAATAGTACTGAAGCATTGCCTTATTGGTTGGACCATAGGTTTCAGTAAAATTGGTGAACCAAATGTTACCATCTGAAATGGTATTCCAGTTTTTATCACCCGCTATAAAATGAGTATCTTCATTATAGCCTAACTTATCTGAATCAAAATCCATTGCATACAGCATTTCAAGGTCAACTGTGTTACTTCGAAATGGTGTTACAGAAAGTGAAACACTCTGACCACTGCCCATTATGTCATAATAGGCTAACCCTACTGTATCTTTAGCAATAGCACTGCCGAATTTTGAAGCAAAAGCCGGTAGTGCAGCAACAGAAAAAGTTACCAGGATCATATGATTGAAGAATTCTCGATATCTGAATGGTGCACCTGCCATAGCCATTATAAGACGAATGAGAGTTACCAAAACAAATAAAGAAATCCCAACGATTTGAAGCCACTTATAAACTTGACCTACAAAACTATCGGATTGACTGATATAATCAAACATTCCAAACAGTTTGAACATGTTAAGGTAAACTTTTTCAATCGCATAACTAAAACTATAGATACCCTTTGAAAGCATTTCAGGAATAAAGCCAAAGGCTATAAATATCCCAGTTGTTGGATGTAGGTATTGGTCCCATTGTGCATAAAAGGATGCCAATAGTAACTCTTTATCTTTGTCACCTCCCCAACCTTTAGCACCAACTTCATTAGGCCAATTTGTAGATTGAGAAATCATATCCGAGAGGGAAGGCCAGACCTTCCCTTGTTCAATCTCAATTGTTGCTTCTGCACCCATAGGCTAGCCCTCCTTGTTTTCAGCTGACGTTTCAGTAGAAGGAGATGTTGGAGTTGCAAATGCTGTTGTTGTTGGTTCAGATGTCACTACCCAACCTTGAGTAGCTGATGGTTTTTTCTTAACATTGAAAGTGACACGACGAACAGTTGTTTTTTGAGCCTCATCCGTTGTACCAACAACGTATGTAACCTCATAGGTATCTTTCTCACCTTTAACAAGTTCAACTTTCTCTAACATTGTGCTAGAAACAGTTGCTACCTCTGGGTTAGTAAATTTAGCGTCGTTATTATCCAAGTAAGCCTTAAGCTTATCCTTGTCTCCTGAATAATAGTATGACAAGAAATAACGAGCCATAACATCAATCTCATGTTCATGATCTTGTATCATTGTAAGACGCTCAACTTTATCTGTTGTGGCCACAAGTTCTTTCTTCACGCGCGTGAAATTACTATTATAGACCATTAGCATCAACAATAAGAACACCGACAAGGTACAAGAGCCAATAGCCAAAATCAATGGCAACTTACTTGGTGGTCCTACTTCTTCATCTTCATACACTCTGCCTGTCTTCTCCTTCCGTTTCTTGGCTCCAGCAACTGACTGTTTATGCTTATCCTTATTCGACATAAGACGATTTGGAAGTTCTCCTTCAATCGTTCCTGGTTTTGGATAAGGTGGCATATCAACTAGAGACAAACCAAGACTTTCAGCATAACATGGAAGTAACCCCATAGGACCACTGAAAAAGTTGGAGATGCCTTCATATGTTGTTTTCTCAAACCGTTTATCACGGTGTGCTTCTTCGATAAGTGGGGTAACGAGTTCCTTATAATCTTTCGTAATAACAAAAGGGGTAATCTGAGGTTGTCCTTCAATACTAGGGACTCCCGTAGTTGGTCGTGTCACACGACCATTTTGTTCCATCGGTTGACTAGCAAGAGCAATTCCTTTTAAGGTAAATTCAGAATAGCGCTTTTTGATTTCTCGAAAAAGTAATTCTGCTTGTTTAAAAGTTAGAAATGGGAGACTTTGTGCGATACTTTCCTTTTTATTACTAGGAAAATATTCAGTATCTAAGTCATCAATGATGTCTGCTAACTCTTCATCCTTTTTAGGATTTGCATTTCCTTTCCACTCGATATAAAGAAACAAGGCATCCGGAAACAATACCTTGCGATTCCCCTTTATGGTAAGTAATTCTTTTTCCATAAAGTATACCTCTTAAAGACTTATTTTGGTTGCCAAAGATAATCAACAAATGAAACGAGTGCTGAACCGGCACATAATGCGATTGCAATCCACATGAGTCGGTCAAGGGCTACTGATCGTTTCTTATCCCCCATCATCATCAAGATACATGCTCCTAAACCACTTAATACTGCTATCCCCGGGAATAAGAGACGTAGCATATCTGAAAAGTTATTAATTGAATTATTAGCTTCATTAGCTGGGTTAACAGTCCCTTTTCCTCCAGTTTGCTCCGCAAAAGCAAGTGATACAGAGTTCAACGTCAATAAAGCAGTCATTCCTAGTGTTGATGCCTTTGTCTTCACGTTGTTCAAAAATGTGTTTTCTTTCAAAACAGCCTCCTTAAAAATTTAATATCTGTAGTCTACAATATTCCATCTACGAGTCACAACCTAGTGACACCCCTTAAGAAGTAAGCAAATAGTTACCATACTCCTCTGGAGGTATCCGTTTGACACTAATATGTGTCTGACGCCTATCTTGAACTGTCTTTCTACCTGAGTTACCATACGCAAACGTTCCTGGTGCATGTCCAGATAAAGACACATCAACCATAAAATAATCTTGTGGCTTTCGCCCAAGGAAATACAATTGCTCAAAGATTTCATCAGTTAATACTTCATCAATAGTTCTCTCTAAAGGCCTTGCTCCATCTTCTGGGCTAACACCGACACTACTGAGATATTCATAGAAGTATTTTTTGCCATCGATAGTTTGGTCGCCATCCATGACACCCTTATAATTAATAAGGATATGATGCTCTTTAAACCAACTGCTCTCATGTACAGCCATTTTTGAATAGACAATCTTATCAATGGTTTGTTTCGTCAAGATATTAGTCACTTCAATTTTCCAACGGTTGATAAATTCAGGACGTTTAAAGATCTTGATTAACTCGTCTCTCATGTCCTTCATGAACTCTTTATAGTCAGTCTTGTTCATTTCTGTAAAGGTTTGACCAGAGGTGATATATTTATCTTTGATTCGCTTATGCCCCACGTTTGATGTTGCAATGATAAACGTATTCTTAAAATTGATTTTTCGTCCACGTCCATCAGTCAAATGCCCATCATCAAGCATTTGCAAATATAAAGCCCATACATCTGGATGAGCCTTTTCTAACTCGTCCAATAGTACTAACGAGTAGGGATTCTTCTTAATTTTTTCCGTTAAGTCACCTTTTCGCTCGTCATTTCCTATAAGACGAACAACGGCATTATCTGTCATGTATTCTGACATATCCAACCGAATCATCGATTCTTCACTTCCAAACAGTTGTTTTGCTGCTTGTTTCGCCAATTCAGTTTTACCTGTACCTGTTGTTCCAAGTAGTAGAAGAGTTCCAAGAGGTCTCCGCTTGTTCTGCCCTCCCTGGATTCCCTTATACATAAGGCGTGCTATAGTTCGAATCACATGGTCTTGCCCCTTAACAACAGCACGCATCCCTTCCGCAAAATCCACTGGAGTTGAAGACGTGCGTAGTAGACTTTCCATAGGAATACCTTTTTTACGGTGAATGACATTCGCAATATCTCTTAAGGTAATCTCTGATTTCCCATCGATATTTGCAGTCGCTGAAGCTTCATCAATAATATCAATAGCTTTATCCGGAAGCATTTTATCCGTGACATAACGAATAGATAATTCTACTGCTGCCTTAATGGCATCAGTAGGAATCTCAATATCAAGTTCTCGTTTATACTTGGTACGACGTTTTTTCAAGACCAAAATAGATGCCTCTTTGTCCAGTTCATCAACGTAAACTGGTTGCAGACGTCGTTCCATCGCTGGATCTCGTTCGATAATCATAAACTCATCAGCTGTAGTGGCTGAAATAAGATAGATTTCCCCACGAGATAAGGCTGGTTTCAAGCTATTAGCGACGTCAAGAGCACTTCCCTCAACCCCAGTACCCATAATGGTATGCACTTCATCAATAAAGAGGATAAACTCATCTTTATGAGCCATAAACTCTTTAATCAATCCGTCCATTTTGGCAATGATGTTCACCTCTTTACCAGTATGGTCAAATTCTTTCCCTTGGATAGCAGATAGTTCTAGTTGCTTAACCTGCTTACCTCGGAAACGTGTTGGGACGTGAGCTTTATTGTTAAGGATATCCGCACAAATTCCCTCTACAATAGCAGTTTTACCTACACCAGCTTCACCAATCAGAACAGGCGAGTTTTTTTCTAATCGATTCAGTGAGATAAAGACTTGTCTGATTTCATCTTGTCTACCCCACGCTACAAAATCTTGACGTTTGGGTTTGATTTTCTCAGTAAGGTCAGTTGTGTATTTGTCAATATAAGGAGTCTTACTAAGATTATGATTAGTCATCTCCTTCATCTATTTATATTTCCTTCCTAAACGTTCTGCAGCCTTATCCATTAGATAGCGACGGTTTTTCGAACCATCATCTCTCAACTCTGGGTAACAGTTCTTATCAATCGGATAATAACGTTTCTTTGTTCGACGGTGTGCATGAATAAATTCCCAGAACTTATTTCCACCAGACGAAGACGGTATCATCCAATAAATCGTCAAAGTCATGATACAGATTAAATTAATTAGGAACTTCAACTCCTGCCCTCTAGGGAAAAACAGTTCTCTAAATTGTAATGGGAAAACAAAGCTTCCAACTATAATAGCGGCTTTCATTACCGGAACACCGTAGTACTTTACTTGAGTGTAAAGCCCACGAGGCAGTCCCCAGTTCCCCTCTTGTTGTTGATTTTCTTCTTGATTCATCCAGTACCTCCTAGAAGTCAATATCCATCATTGGTTGAATATTACTTTCAAAATAAAGGAAATAACGGAATTTCTCAGTCAAAAGCTCCACTTGATCCCTCTGAATACAAATAGAACCTTTCTCTCCAAAATCAATATCCAAAAGGTCCGTACATTCAATACGGCATTGGTTTAAGTGTTTCTTGACGACCTCAATGGATGTTTCAGAGTCATGATGTACGTTACTTGAGACAAAACTACGAAAGTTCTTCCAACCAACTTCTTTATCAATGATTTGATGTAGGCGTTCTAAACCGTCTGCCCATTTCCCTCTAAAAATTTGAAGGGGTTCATTCATAGCGTTACCTCGCTGATATTTCATCAATAGGCAGTCCTGGTTAAGTAAATAGCGTTGTTCGTCAATTGTCATAATCGTTAATAATGTCCTTTCTTTCCTTTTTATATTTATTCCCCAATATCTTGTTTTACTGAGCGTACTGGTGAATTAAACTTGTAAGTACCATTCTTAACTGCTTTGATATTTTTTTCAATCTGTTCAATGATTGTCTGAACATAAGCAGCATTTTCACGCGCTTTCGCTCCATCCTTCTCTTTAGAGTCCATACTTTTCTCGATAGCTTCCATATCACTCTGCTTATCGGTTAACTCGTTACCGACCAAGTATTCTGACTCACGCTTCAACTGCTCCAATGTCTTAGTATCTTCCTTGACACTGTCATCAAGTGTTTTTGCAGAAGCCAAGAGTTCTTTTCGTTGACCTTTTTGATATTTCAACTCCTCTTCAAAAATATTGAGGGCAAACTTCTCACGAGACAAATTCTTGACATATTTGTTTTTGAGAAGTTCATTTTGAGGAGTTACAAAGAAATCAACGTAGTTCTTATTCCCTTCCTTATCTTTTTGTTTATTCTGCTTAGAAACTGAAGCGTCATTAGAACTTGATGATAAGTAGTCATTGTATTCTTGAACGTCAATCTTGAGACTGTTTGAGTTCGGTGTCTTATTTGTCGCACGAATAACCATGAGCGTATAATCTGAAGGCACATTACGCATGACCAGATACACCTTATCTCCGGTTAACGGAATGACTTCTAAGGTCACTGCTTCAGGATTCTTAACACTACTTGGCAAGAAAACCTGCCAATCAAGATTTTCAGTATTAATCCCTTTTTTAATAGCACTAGTAGCATCTGATGTTGTCAACTCCATAACGACCAATCCATTTGAAGAGGAGTAAGTCATAGAGGTTGCTGTGATACTTCCAAGACCATTACCAAATGATTGGGTTGCCTGCAGTTGTGACTCTAAATAAGTAACTCGGGTTGGAGAGAAATAAGCAGATGTAGCTGTCCATACCATTGTTCCCAGTAATGCATAACTAATGATCATCGTTCGTTTTAACCGATGTCGTCTCAAGTAAGAGAGAACGCTGTTGCTCTCCCAGAAGGACTTGATCCTATTTGCTGCTCTAATCGGAAAATACCGCCAACCTTCTAGCTCTTCGAGCCCTTGTGTATTTTCATAATCTTTAAATTCAACCATGAAGCCATGATAGGCTATTTTATATAGGTGTCGCAACCTAGTGACATAGGTTGACTTTTGAGATAAAATCACCCTTATTCTGATTTCCTTGCCTTGAAATAACACGTCCAATAAGCTATACTAAAACTGTGTTTAGGAGTACTCCTAAACACAGTCATTGTATTTCCCTTCGGGGAATTTTATGGAGAGGTTGCTTTTCTCCTTCTTCTCCATATCTTCTTTTTCATAAAACGTCATTGTTTTTTGAAAATATTGTTGTTGTAACCATTGGGACTTCCTGTTGTTCCGATGGTTTTTTCTATTCAAAATAAGTTTCGTTGACAACAAAAAAGAGGCAGCCCTCAATGGACTACCTCTCTTCCCAAGAGAAATTTCTCTGGAGAAGAAAAACAATGACTATTTTTAGTTTAACAGCGAGGGGAGAAACCTCATAACACTAAAAACAGAAAGGATAGTTATGATTTGGGGAGGTCCCTGATTCATAACTAATAGAAGTTAATAGATTATGTTAGATGCGAGAGGAGAAATCTCGTCTAACCTTACAACAACAATGGTCGGGTTAAGGAGAGGGGAGAAACCTCATTCCTTAACCTTGATATAAGTATATCATAACAGGTCTTGTATGCGAAGCTCAGAGGACCCTTTATTTCAGTTTTTTTTATTTCTTTTCAATCTCCTATAATTATCTTGATGTCAGTATGATATCATGGACACATTTTGTGTAGGATGTCATCTAACCAAATAAGATGTCCAAATGTCAGAAAAACACCCAAAAAAATTCAAAGGAACTATATTTCTAACACAACGTATTTACTAGAACCGTTGTGTTAGAAATCCAAATTATTCTCTTCTCTAAATCTTTGTTTCTCTTCATCTGTGCCACCACGAATAAAAGTTGTTTCCCCTCTATGGACAGTATGTACTATTGGAGACTTTCTTACATCTGGATAGTCATGTGTCACAACCGAATTAGAATCATCGTTGTCAGTAACTTCAGAATTGGAACCATCGTTGTCAGTAACTTCGGAAATGGAAATATTTTCATCACTTTGACTGTCACTGACTTCCTCATTATTTGCGTCATGACCTAATTGTTTAGCTAGTAATAATGCTGCTGCACCTACCGTAAGGATAGCTCCTCCAACTTTTAGGAATTTTTTCCCATTATCAGTCTTTGAAAATTCAATAGTATCTTCAATTGAATCTGATACCTTCCTTTTCAAAGTACCGATTTTACTGGTGTTCTTCTTAAAGTTTGGTAACACTTCCGAAATAGGAATCCAGAGTTCCATACGATACTTCTTGTTTAATCTATCCCCAACACTATAGACTTCAAGACTAGGACTATTTTTTATTACAAAATTCTCCTTAGCAAACTCCCATGCTTTAGGAATTGTTTTTTCGACAGAGCCTATTAGTTCAATGATAGCATAATTGCCACTTGGAAGGATTACTTCTTTAAACCTATCAGAGTTTTTAGGAACATGACCAATACATGTATAATATGTAAAATCACCATGTTCATCTGGAGCCGAAATATATCCAACTGGTGCGTTATAATCAGCAGCGACATACTTATAATAGTTTTTCCAAAAAGAGGTAAAGTCACTTGATTCTGACGCATGATTTTCTATACCATAGAATTTTACCTCATTTTTCTCAACAATACTAATTCTCATATTACTACTACTTTCTATAAGTAATCACTTTATTGACACAATAATATTATCCTTTTCTCGGATAACTAGAACTAAAAATTATAGCTCAAAAACAAAGTCTGCTATTCGTTTTGCTGCTTTCTCTGTAGCTAAATCAATATCCTCTTTAGTCCAAGTATCTTTGGTATACGTCACGAGAGACTGAGCTATTGGAAACTTACTACCAATATATCCATTACCCTTAGAGATATGATTTTCCTTCTTAGTTCTAAACCAGGCATCTCCAATACCACGATTTATTTCTGATTCAAGTAAAATCTTGTTTCCTAACTTCTCAGCATATTCACGAAATTCATCCGGGTCATCGACACCTATATCATGCATGATGTGCTCTCTGTTAATCCCACTTTTTGGCATAATATGTTCGATGTCTATATTTCCGTCAAGCTTTAGATTTATAGCATGTTCGGTTGCAAATAGGTACTCATTCACATAAATAAGAGCATTTGAGACTCCACTCTCTAAAAGTGTTTGTTTAACATTTTCATATTCAAAATTCAAACGTATATGCTCTCTAACCTTATCAATCAATGACTCTGTTGAAAATATATCGACTTGACTATACATCAAATTGATTTCCTCAAGAAAGCCTTTGAATAATCCATGGCTATACGATAACTCAGACAATTCAATTAAGATACCAATTCGCATCAGGTACTCAATATATCTCTTATCATCTCGGAAAAATAGATAGCTACTCACAAATGGCCTTAAATTACCATTAAGCTGACTGACTACTCTACCAATCGAAGTTTCTGATGTAAGCAAATAAGTATGGAGTATCTTTTTCAAATCATCTGTAAAGACAACATCATCATTAAGAAGTTCCTTATTCTTATTAAAGAATGCACGTATTCCGGGATTCCTTCTGTCTGTACCATTTTGTTGCGATAGTTTAGTGAAAATATAATGTGTCATCAACGTATTCAAATCAAGATTTGACTTGTCAGCCCATTCTACTATCTCCTGCCAATTATTTTCAAATGTTTTTCTATCTGCAGCACTAGCAGTTGTTTTGGAAACAATGACTTCAATTGGAGTCAATGGTACACCAGTACCATTTAAAGAGTTAAAAATATTAATAGCTTGGTCAGTATTAAAACTTGTAATGGTGATGACTTGGCAATTTTTTATAAAATGATTAGCAAAATTAATGCAATTAATAACACTCAATTCTTTGCAAGTATTGTAGAAATATCGGAAATTTTTGTAGAAGTTCGTATAGCGATTATCTTTTTGGCGACGGTATATTTGATGAACATTCTGTTTTATTTCTTCAAAATTGCGTCCAAGTAGAATTGCCTGCATATCAAAAGCATATTTTTCTGAGATGGAATCATTAATGTACTTTATCATTTCAACAGTTGGGAATGATAGCCCATCAACAAAATCATCTAGTTCATCCTCAGACATATTAAACAGCAATGATGCAATTTGTTCTTTTAATCCGTTCAGTCTCTTAATAAGTCGTCTACCATCTGCATCGTCTTGAGGTTGGATAGCTAATTCACTCTCAATTTTAAGTAACAACGCTTTTAATAACAACATAAAGGTAGTTGTTCTTTGTTGACCATCAATTAGTGTAACGTCATGATCCTCACCAGACTCTTGTGCAATCAACACTGCTCCAAAAAAGTAATTGTCCTGTGAATCTTTATCGAAGTTTTCCATATGCTGATTGATGTCTTCAATTAACTGATCACATTGTGCCACCTGCCACGCATACGGTCTCTGGTAGCTAGGAATATAAAACTCAGATTTAGAAAAATATTGTTCTACTGTTTGTAGACTTGGCTGAATATCATTACGCATGATGAACTCTCATTTCTTATAAATTGTCTCAATATAATGAAACTATACTTTTTCCATATTATACCACGAAAACACTTCCATAAATAAAATAAAGTAGAGACACTAATTAATGTGTCACTACTTCAATCTCAATTTTGTTGACTGTTGAATTCAGGTGATATCATGTTCTCACTTCTCCTCTTTCTTTTCCAACATACTATAAAATTTGACCTCTTCCATAAAATATCACCAATTTTTGTATAGAATTATAACTAAAGATAAATCAATCTATTTCTCAAATAAAAACTCTCTCTCATCCTATTCCCTCAACTCTTCAAGTACAGTTTCTACGTCCTCTTCTGTCACCATTTCTCCAGGTTCTACTTTCTCTCCTGGCAAGACATAATCATGGATTTTCCCATTTCGTCGGACAATACTGATCTTATCGCCCTTGATAAACCCTCTTTCTATCGCTTCCATTACTTCATCATAAGTCATCATTTTATATACCTCCTATTTTCTACAATATATCTATTCGTAAAAGATACAAAAAAGTAACAAAAAAAGGCACTCAAAGTTAAAAAACTTTAAGTGCCTTTTTAATTTCTACTATTAGGAGTCACTAGCTTGGGAAAATTCCCAATTTAACTCCATATCATCTAGGAAAGCATAGGCAATTAAATCTGCAACTGCTTCCCCACACGTTAGTTGCTTAACAACTCCAGACATTTCATCTAACTCTTCTAGAGTTGTCTCTTGTGCCGATGACAGCTCTTCTTTCGAAATCTTAAGTAGCCCTTTTTTTATGATATCATATCTCAAGAGAGCCTGTTCAAAAGCCAAATCTCTGTCACTTTTAGAAATAAAACGCATCTCGAATATCCCCTTTAAAAAGAGGCTGGGACAAAATCCTAGCCTCTCAATTGTCTTTGGATTGTCGAGCAAGACGCAGTGGTTGAGTGGGCTCTACTACGCTGATTTCATCAGCTTTTACAGCCCTACTCTCATGTTCTATAATGGATAAACCTTGCGAAATTCTTCTAAAACAACCTTGCTGTTAGGTGTAAAAGTCATTCCTGCCTCTCTCAGCCACTCGGAGAAACAGGCCTCATGAACCTGACGCCAATAGGCTAGAGATTTGTCACCTTCCCCTTCCTTGAAGGCATGGTCAGCTGACACTTGATGAAAAGGCTGAACAGAAACCTTTGTTATTTCGACAATGCAGACAGCCTGATCTTGGCTATCTAAAATGATATCAAAAGTCCCTTCTTGTGGAAGGGCTGTATATCAAACTCGTCGAAGAGGTTGGTAAAGTAGCTGAGGTCTTAAATGGACATTCTGGACAAAAAGAGGGGCTTCGGGATTCAAATGAGGAAGAGGCCAAAGAACTGGCTGATATCATTCACTATACAGTTTTAATCGCTACTATTAATGATATCGACCCCACCTTGAAAAGGATCAAACAGCAGCTGTCATATACCAGTCTGCAAAGGATTTGGAGCAGTTTCTAGCAAAAAAGAGCTTTTGAGAAAATCCTCTGAACGTGATAAAATAAAACGTAAGGTTGTTAATTGAATTGTTGTATAGAAAGAGTTGTTTTGATATGAACCGATTTGAAGTAACTACAAAGATTGGTTGTTTCTCTGTTACTTATAAAAAGCGAAATAAAGTACTAGTTTGTTTAAATGGTGCTGGTTTGATACCGAGTTATGAAAATTTTCTACCAATACTTGAAAAACTTCCTTCCTCAATAGGTTACCTTACGATTGATTTTCCGAATACAGGTAGGAGTCCGATTCATAATCAAACAGGAATTAATTTGGATAATCTTGTTGAAGCGGTATACGAAATCCTGAAAGGATTGGAAATTTCCAATTATATACTTTGTGTTCATAGTTTAAGTGGTGTTTTGGCTTTAAAGTTAATGAGTAAACCAATTAAGTGTCAAGCTTTGATAGCAATTGAACCAACAACAAAAAATGTAATGTTTGCTGATTTTTCAAAAAATCCTTATCCAAAAATGGAAGAGCAAATGAGAATGATCGAAGAATGTGGTCCGGAAAATTATTTTAAGGGACTAACTCAAGCAACATTTGAACCTGAAACTGATAGACTGATTTGGGAATTGATGGAAGAAAAGGGCTTAGAATTGGAAAATCAAGTTCCTGGATTTCAGATATCTGTAAATATTACTTCTGAAGATTTTGATAGTTTGTCCTTAGCAGATAATATTCCTGTTTTCGTATTTTGTCAGGCGTACAGAGAAAAAGAGTATAGAGATTCAGAATATTGGAATTCTAATACAAAACTCATTCTAGGTGGGAGCCACCACTATCTACAGTGGTCAGAATCGAAAAAAATTGCAGCCCTTATTAGAGAATTGTAGAGATAAATTAATTAAAAGAGGAATGTATTGAGAAGCTAGGACTTTTGTCCCAGCTTCTACTTTCTACTGACTACTATCCTGCATGCCCTAAGTCGAGATAGAGAATATCTCGCTTAGTGGCATACTCTAGCGCATGTTCATCAGCCTCAAATAAATCTGAAGCTAAAAACCTTTTCGTAAAGACGGTTTCGTCTTTACGCTTAAATTTCGTAACATAGCTATGTTTAGTCATTTTTTCTCCTTCTAATATTTATATTGTCCTTTGACACCACTATAGATCCAGTAAACTGCTTTATCGTAACCTTGCTGAAGGGTACCGTTAGCATCCTCCATCAAATCTCTCAAGGAATAAAATCCTCGGTAATTGTCTAATGCCGATTCCATCAGACAGAAAAGAAATGTCGGCATATCTTTTGTTCCCCAAGCTAGAAGATCTAACTGACTTAAATCATCTCTTGCTTCCTTTCATACAAGCAAAGCTACACACTCCACGTATGGAGTTAGTCAACATCTATATTATAGAACGAAAGAGATAGAGTTGTTGTTTAAAATTAAACTTTAGATTGAAAATATTTTATAGTTACCATTTTTCCAACTTTGTAGCTGATAATTGTCACTTAATAAATTTACTTGCTAACTTGTAAACTTTTTGAATCTCTTTACTCTTAATGTCCCAACTATCAAGTTCTTCTTTAATCAAGTCTGGAAATTTTTTGCTAATATCCCTCAAAGCATTACCAACTGATTTTCTAACATATTCACTAGAATCTTCTTTTAATGTTGCGATTCGTTTAATAGCTTCATCTGGATTATCCTTGAAATATGGTCTACTCGTCCATATTCTCAAACCTTCTGTAACAGCTCTTCTGACATTTGGATTATTATTTTGTAGCCAGTCGTCAATAACCGGAAGAGATTTTTCATAACCTGTTTGCTTACAAAATTCATCAAATGCTTTTGCTAATACTTCTTGAACTCTCCAATTTTCATCTTTTGAAACCTCATCTCTCATGAAGTTCAAAATTTCTTCATACGATGACAAATGTCCAAAGAGAAATACACTATACATTCTAACTTGATATACATTGGATTTAAAGGCTAAAAATGCTAATTCTTTAGTATAGGCATTATCGTTTGATAGATAGTCAGCAAGAGCTCTCTTCTCTTCTTCTTTAAATCCATTTTCTATCAAAGAGAATTCTTTTTCTAAATTTAAAATATATTCTTTCATGTAACTTGACTCCGAAACAACATTCCAAGTTTCAAGATAATTCTCGATAGGTATTAATAAAGAATTGAATTCGTTATAATATGAGCAAATAATCTTGACATTTTTTCAAACTGATATTTCAACCTTTATATTATTCAGTCATCTTATTCAAGTACCAACTAGGAATGATTTGCTTCAAATCATCATACCATTCTAAAATTTCCTTAGCTTGATTTTGCATTACTGCTATTTCTTCGCTTCCATAAGGTAGAGCCCAGGGTAGAGCTCCAACTATATTAGTTAGAATGTAAATGGCAAGAAGTTTCCAAAATAAATCTGGAACCTTGTCATCAAAATATCCATCTATCATACCAGATGCAAAAGAGGGAGATACTTGAGCGGACCACACAATACGATTGAACTCCTCCCAAGGATCTCCAAGATCAAATCGATCAAAGTCAATGACATAAATTTTACCATCTTTTCCAATCATGAAATTTCCGATATGATAATCCCCATGTTGGAAAACCTGAGGTCTATCTTTTAACCATTCTCGATTTGCATTTAAATAATCAATAAAAATCTGACCATTTTCGTATTGAACGGGACATTCTTTGTATTTTTTGATTTTGTCATCAATTTTTCGATTATAAAAGGGTTCCCAATCTTCACGATCTTCTGTAACAGGAAGTGAATGAATTTTTCGAAGTATGTTTCCTGCTTCTACTCCGTAAGTGTATTGTTGTTCTTTCGAAACAGTTAAAATGGTTTCTCTTGCATCTTTCCCGTCTATCCATTCGTGTAAAGAATGTACTTCGTCATCGCAGAGTTCAATGCTAATTGGTTTACACATCGGAACTCCAAGAGAAGCTACTTTCTTCATCATATCAAATTCAAATTTTTTAGAATCTAACTTCTCCTTATCAGAAACACGCAAGAAATAGTTTTGCTGATTTTGATCTGTCACACAATATTTTTTATCATCTGACTAGCCTTTATTTATGGTTACCTTACTACTAAAATCCATCAAGCACTCTCCGATTCTTTTCACATCACATCTTGCAGTTTTCACTAGTAACCTATCCAGTTCGTCTACGCTAGCTTGATTATTTAATGAATAATATTTTTACTGCTTCTTATTGGCTCTCTATTTATAACTAACTATATTCTATCACAATAATGAAAAGCCTTACAATCAAGGCTTTTCATTATTGATTCATTACAAGGTTTTTACGCTTTTATAAGCAATCTTACACACTCAGCGGTTCGGAATTACCGTATTATTTCGTCGTAATCTCCTCAGTCTACGAAAGCTATAGCATTTGCTGAACATCTACTTCACTGATGAATTAGCTCGCACAAGCAAAGCTACACACTCAACGTGTTCAGGATGTTCATAGACACTGCTAGAAACTTGTTTAAAGGAGATACCTAAACGACTTGCTACATCAAGAATTGAAATTTGCTTACATTCTTCTATTTCCATGCAATATCATCATTTTGTCGTAGTATTTGGCAATGATGGAACTGATGATGAGTCTTCTAAGGTTTTGGGAGTTGCCTTATCTAAATCATCTAATCCAGATTTCCAAACCTGTACTTGATTGACCAATAACTTACCAGGTAGTTTAGAATAGGACAATTTAACCGTTCGGGTTTCTGTTTGGTTTGTCTTTGATTGGTTGGCATTCTTTAAATCAGATACATAGGTTACATTATAAGACACCATGGCAATAGCTTGATTCGTAGTCTGATTGACAAAGATATCAGCTTTTTCAAAATGATAATCCAAAATATAGTCCTTATAGACTTGGTTCATGGCATCATTTTGACTTGTCAATTCTTGAGAATAAGCCGATTCAGTCATATAAGGTTGAATACGTGTATTATTTTCCCCTAGTTTTTCTTTCGTATAGTACTGTGTCAAAAATTCTTTTACAGTATCTGATGATAAAATACTTGCTTTATCTTCTACTTGTTTGTCCTCTACAAGTTTAGCTGCAGCCAACTCGATTTCTTTTCGACTTTGTTTAGCAGTAGAATGTTGACCAGCAGTATATCCCATCATGAGAATAAAGCTAGTTGAGGCTACTGCTCCAACACTAATTAAGGCTTTAGTTTTGACTTTATTTAACATCTTAGACCTTCTTTCTATAAAAACTAGGTCAAGCATAACAGATAAATCTTTAAAAAAGTATCACAATAGAAAAAGGACTCTGCATTGAAAAAGAATCCTTAATTTCTTAAAAGCCAATCAAATAATTTCTTCAAATTCCCAAAACTCACCACTGGAAATACGAGCCCTGAGTAGAATAAGAGCACGGTGTTTAGAAAATCTACCAAGAATGAAATCCGTTGAAAGCGGATAGTAAGTCGAATCATGACAAAGTAATAGCCGAGGAAAATCAGGAAAGCAATCAATACCACGAGCAGTTCCTGGAAACTGATGACCTTCAAAGAAAAGTGGGGTAGTAAATCCTGACGAATCAACAGTAGGGCAATCCAGAAAATCAAAGACAACCAAACAAAGTAAACCACTGCTCGTTGCAGGTAAGTTCTATACACTGATTGCAGAGCATACTGGGTGCCAAAAGATTGCCCCGACCGAATCTCGTACTCCAACTCCTCATTTCCCAAGGAAACCACATGAGTCAAGATGAAATAGTAATAAAAATAAGACAGCTGAAAGTCTGGATTTCCCCTCAAAAGGCTATAAAAACCAAGAATGAAAATAATGTGGTAGAGGGTGTCAAACAGGGTATCCACCCAGCGTCTCCTGCGAAAGAGATAAAATCGCTTCACTTCATTATACATGGAACAAACTTCCCTTCTTTTTGGCAAAGGTCAAACAAGTTTGAAAGCAAAAGTAGCCCAAGAGCCAGTAAAACAAACCGTATCCCAGTGATAATAAAAAAAGGAACCAACTTGGCTGACGGATAAAACTCACCAAGAGATGGAAAGGCAAACAACGAGATAAAGTAACCATCAAATGACTCGATGGTTCCTGAAAACCAACCAAAAAGAGAATCCCGTAAGCAAGGAGGCTAGTAATACTGGAAATTTTTGTAAAGACAAAGGAAAAACTGGCAAAGAGAAAGCCCAGACCATAAAGGGAGGCAATGACCACAAAGGACAGAAGAAAGGGAACAACTGTATCAATCCAGTCAGTAGGAAAGGCAATCTGCTGAACCAAGGCAACCAAGCAAAACAAAGGAATGGCCTTGACCAAGTCCAACAAAATCTGCACGATAATTTTGATAAAAAGCATGCCAAAGATGCTCCGCCGACTCTGAATCACGTTGATAATGGTGCGGTCTGCAATCTCATCCTCGATAAAATAGGTCGGATGGGTGATACTATGGCTAGAAAAATACCAAGTAAACAGCAAGATAAATAACTCAAAAGTATCTTGCTGGCTATCAAAATAAGTCAGAAAACCCGTGACAAGAAAGAAAATTCCCAGATTAGCAAAGAGAAGATTGACTTTGAACTGTTTGTATTCGCTCAGTTGGCGGCTAAACTCCCGTCCAATCGCTGCTAGCATCATTTGAGCACCTCATAAAGCAAATCTTCCAAAGAGGCTGGCTCTCGGCTAAACTGCAAGACTTCCGTTTCTTCTAGTAATCGCCGATAAAAGGCTGGATTTCTGGTCTCTATCGAAATCCCATCCTCAAGCACCTTGTAGTCCAACTCAAGAAAGCTTTGTCTCAGCACGCTTTCTGCACTCTTAGCCAGAAGCAAGTGATAGACTTCATGCTGGTGGACAGTCCCAAAAATCTCCTCGAAGGTTCCGTCACGATAGATCCGTCCCTCCTGAATCAGCACCACCCGATTACTGATCTTCTTGATAAAACTAGCGTCATGACTGGTGATGAAAACACTAGCTTGATGGTGACGAGCATAATCCTGCAAAAGAGTCATCAGCTGCTTTTTTGCCAGTAAATCTAACCCATTGGTCGGCTCATCCAAACAGAGTACTTTCGGTTTTTGCACCAAGGCTAAGATTAAGGTCAATTTCTGACGATTGCCCTGGGACAGTTCCGAAACCAGCGTGTCTTTGTAGGGTGTAAAAGCCAGCTGGTCACATAAAGCATCCACTTCTGCTTTGATATGAGACAAGGCAATCCCATTTAAGCCTATAAAATACTGGAGATTTTCCATAGCAGTTAAATAACTGTACAAACCCTGCCCGCTCTCCAAGACAAACTTGACCAGCGAATTGATTTTCTTAGAACGATTAGAAACGCCATGCACACGAACCTCTCCCTTATCCTGCAAGAAAATCCCTGCCAGAAGTTTGATGAAAGTTGACTTGCCAGCACCATTGCCACCAACAATGGAGATGATTTCACCTGAATCTGCCTGAAAATCAGGAATGTCTAACACCAACTTCTTGTGAAAACTCTTTTGAACTTGTGAAAATATTATGTTAGTCATTTAAGATAACCCCTAGATTTAAAAGATTCCCTTGCTCTAACAGCTTTTGATTTTCGATACTGTCAATAATTTTCAAGTTATACATAAAATTACTGTACAGTGACTTCAATTACTATTATACCAAATCCAATTCTACTTTAGTTATGATTTCCCTTTATTTAGTGACATAATACAACACTATCCTAATATAGAAATTAATCTAAAATTACAATAAATACGCAAAGTGTTCCTTTGGCATACATGTATGTCACTTAGAGTTTATCTCAACCGTCAACAGATGGAATAAATTTACTACTATTTTCAAAACCAAAACTAAGATTAAGAATAAAAAATACATAATTACTATATGATTGCAGCATAGCATATATTATTCTTGAAGAAAAAACAATATATGCTATCATGGAGGTACAATGAAAAAGCCAAAATTTGAGTTTTATACTCGGTTAAATGGACACACCGAGTTCCTAGAATTTTTACAAACTATACCAATTAAAGACAAATAAAAATTACTGGCAACTATCGCCACTATACAAGAGCATGGTCTTTTAGTTGCTCAACGTATGGAATGGGTGAAAAAGCTAGATGACGACATCTTTGAAATCCGCTCAAAGGTTGCTTCTAACATTCAAAGGGCACTTTATTTTCATGTTCTCAATGAACGCTACATCATCACCCATGGCTTTACCAAAAAAACAAAAAACACCCCAGAGTGAGATAAAACACGCTAAGGATTTAAAGAAGAATTTGAGGACAACAACCATGACCACAATTAAATTTGATGATTTTTTAGAAAACGAACTAGCAGACAATAATTTTAAAGAAGGCTTTTTAACTGAAAAAGCTATTTTGGAAAGTGCTATTGCAGTTTCTGACGCACGACAAACAGCAGGTCTCACCCAAAGGGAGCTAGCTTCCCTATCTCATGTCCCACAGTCTACCATTGCTCGCATTGAACGTGGACATAACACAAGCATTGAAACAATGAGCAAAATTGCACTTGCTCTGAATAAAAATCTAACTATCAAAATAAGCTAATAGTCAAATTAAGCTCTCAAAAAAGCTGATGAAATATAAATTCATCAGCTTTTTTATCACATGTAACAATCAATGGTTAAACAATGGCCCACTAAGGTGGAACTCAAAGTTTTTAACATCAACTAAACCAATAACTTCGTCACTTTGATATAATTTTATCAAAAATTGTGCCATCTCTTTGCGCATTTGTTGGAGTTCATGAAGGGATACATTTTCAGCTTTAGATTTGCCAGACTTCCCGTATAGTTGAAGCCATTTGTATATAGTTTGGTTGGCAACTCCGTACTCTTTGACTAGATCTGAAACAGGGTAGCCTGTTTCATGTAATTGAACAATAGTTTCCTTGAACTCTTTGGTATATTTTTGGCTCATTTGGACATCTCCTTTAGGTAGATACTATTCTACCAAAACGTGTCCATAAAATCATACTAACATCAGTTTCGGCGTAAATACACTCCTTTTTGATCGTTTCGTGAAATGACTCTATACGACTATTGTCGTATGGCCATCCTTATTTGACTAAAACTCCATAACTCTACTTGAGTGTTTACACATAATTATTGACAGTATCCAAATTTTTGATTGAAATTTCCTTATTCTGACATAAACAATGGATATATTTTTAAAACATTATTCGTTTTTCTTCAAAGCTGCCACTGTTAATTTATAGAAAAGTAAACTATATAGACTATTAACAACTAGAAAAATCGTCAAATCTATTAAGGACATATCTGTTAATGAACGACTACGTAGGGCAATCATTGGTTGAGAATAAGGGAAAAACTTTGTAAGATTCTCGTTAATAAAAATCAGCACAAAGTTTAACATGCTACCAATTGTAGCAACTCCAACAACTTTACTAAAATTACGAGTCTTTGCGGTTACGAAGGATTGAAGCGTCATTATCGGAAAAGAGGCCACCACTGACAACAGAAGCCATTTAATATGAACTGCTAAACTGAGGTCAAACGAAATCCCGTCAACTTTAGCAGCTACAACAAAAATAAGTAGTAAAAAAAGTTGGACGGAAAGAATCAGAAAGAAGCCACTTAATAGTTTTCCAAAGTACAATTTATCCATTGAAACTTGATTAGCTTTTAACATCTCAATGTTTTTTCTCTCAAATTCTGGCATCAGTAACTGTCCCACAATAATGGCTAACATAGGAGGATAGAGAAGTGTACTGTTATAAAATGTTAATTGTCCCCATAAAACAAGGGATTGTGTCTTATCAATTAAGACAGCCCTATTAGCAAAATAAACTCCTAAACCGATAAAGCTAGAAAAAACCAAAAATGCCATTCCAATCATGAACAATTGTAATTTGCGAGTCTTTTTCCACTCAGCAAAAACATAAGGTCTCATTTCAACTTCCTCTCTTTCTCAAAATAACATTAGCTAAACCGTATAACATCAAACAATAAATCATAAAGAATACTAGTTTCCAAGGTAACTGTTGATCCAAGAGGTAGGTATATGCCCCATCCCCAAGAAAGTGATACTTATAAGGTGCTAAACTGCCTGCTCCGGTCAACGGATTAAGCAAACTAGCAAAACCATAACTTCTTGGATTTAAGACGATTCCTAAAAAACCTCCTAACAATCCTAAAGCCAGTAATACGCCTTGTTTTTCTAGTACCATTGCTAACGTTAAATAGATAGAAACTAGAGCGAAAATAGATAGTAATTGTCCTAAAAATTGAACTCCTACAATGTCCATAGGAATTGAGATACCAGATTGTTTTCCAAAGCAACAGATAGCTACAATTTCTGCAAAAGACATGACAAAGAAGAAGACCATTGTAAATAAAAATTTATGTCTAAAGATCGTCATCAAACCTAAGCCATTTGTAGCTTGTAATTTAAAGGTCTGTCCTTCTCGTTCATTACTCACAATTCGACTCACAAATACAGAAACAGCAATAGGAAGCATGAGAAGGTTCACATTCTGATTACTAAATAAAGTTCCGACATTTTTTAACTCTGGATGCGAAAAAGCAGACATAAACATTGCAATACTCCACAATGTCGCTACAATCATCAAAAGAGTAACAATTGAAAAAGATTTTGTTCGTCTACTTTTTAACCATTCAATGTACACACCTCTCATCTTATACCTCCTTTGTTAGTTCCAGAAAAATATCTTCTAATGTCTCACTTTCTCTAGTGACACGAAAAATTCTAAAGCCAAGGTCGGTTATATAGGTGATAATATCCGCAAGACGATCGTTACTCATATCGTCTAATTTAACCTCACTCGCCGATGCTTCCCGTACTCTGACTGAACCGAAATCAACTAAGTGTTGAACAATATTATTTTGCGAAAAATCGCCACCAATCTCAATCCAAGTATTTGATTTGATCTCTCGAATCTCTCCTTCATAAACTAAACAACCATGATTTATAATACCAACCCGATCAGCAATTTGTTCTATCTCTGATAAGATGTGGCTGGAGATAAAGACTGTTAAGCCTTCTTCTTTTGCTAATTTAACAATCAACTCACGAATTTCATGAATCCCTGCTGGATCAAGACCATTAGTCGGTTCATCTAATAATAAAATTTGGGGCTTTTTAACTAAAGCAAAAGCTAAGGCTAAACGTTGCTTCATCCCTAGGGAATAGGCTTTCACTAATTTCTTACGATTTTTGTCCTCCGCCAATCCAACTAATTTCAAAGTTGGCCAAATATTATCCTCATCAAAACCTACCATTTTTTGAAATACTAATAAGTTTTCATATCCCGTTAAATTTGGATAATAAGATGGTTCCTCAATCATCGATCCAATTTGATTTAGGTAATCATTATTCTCTTTGATATTTTGACCATTGACTAAAATCTCTCCTAAAGTAGGCTCCACCAAAGATAAGATCATTTTCATCGTAGTTGTTTTCCCTGCGCCGTTGGGACCTAAGAAACCATAGATTTCCCCTTCTCTGACTGTCAGTTTCTTAAGATCCACTGTAGTAGTATCTTTATAGACCTTTTTAAGATTTTTCAATTCAATAATATTATTCATCTCATTAATTTCCTTGTAATCCTTTTAGCCAGGATTACTCCTTTCTTTACAATGTAATTCTACTTTATCATCTTAAAGATAACATTAAGATAGATCAAGATATTTTCTATACTTTTGAATTAATGAAGTTGAAGTAACTTTCATTGGTTTTTATTAGATTACTATGAGTATCTTTATAGACTTTACCTGTCTCATCGTCTATATAGATAATGTAATCAACATATTCAACAATATCTAGATGATGGCTAACCATCAGCATAGTCTTTTTTGAATAATTACTATTTTTTAGAATATTGGTGTAAATTTTATTTTTACTTTGTTCATCGAGGTTACTGAATGCTTCATCCCAAAAAATGATACCTTCATTTTTAAGTAACGATTTAGCTATTAATAGTTTCTGAATTTGTCCCCCCGATAAATTTTTCCCTTGTTTTAATAATTTTGAATGAACTTTATTTGGCAATTGGTTAATAACTTCATCTGCCGAGGTATCTTTTAATACTTGAAATAGGGGTGTTAAATCATCTGAATCCCACTCCAAATTTTCTAATACACTTCCCTTTCTTAAGGTCATATTCTGAAGAACAACACTCAAACATTCTTCAAAATTTTCGATACCATATTTTAATGAGCCATTATAACGTAACATACCTGCTAATAACAGTAATAACGTTGATTTCCCACTACCTGATTTCCCTACGATAGCAACTTTTTCTCCTTTACCAATTGTTAAATCAATATCATTATAAATCGGCTTCATGCCATAAGAAAAATTCAACTTTTCAGCTTTTATCAAATACTCGTCTGAACTCGAGCTTTGTACTAAAATTGGTTTACTGTCTTTTAATAAATCACTTTGTTTTTCTGCATAGACACCTAACCTTATAGCTTCAAAAGCAGCCCCCTTAACTTGCTCAATAGCTGATACTAATAACGAAATACTAGTCTGATAAACTAATAGGTCTGAAATGGAAACATGTATATAATTTTCATAGTAAACTGCTACTATGATGATTACCGAGAGACTAATATAATTAAAAATCGTACCAATCAGCTGTGTAAGATTTTCAAATTTCAAAATCTGTGAATACTTTTCAGTAACTTTTTTATTAATATCCATCCATGAACTAAAGGTCAAACCTTCCCGCCTCATAATTTTGATATAGTCAATATCGTCTAAATCCATTTGCAATTCCGAATTAAAATCAATTAGATACTGCAAATAGGTTTGATTATATTCGTTTTGTTTGCGATAAAGAAATATTGAAATAATACTATACGCTGAAATCATCGTAACTAGAATCACTGTTAATTTGACTGAAATAGTCATCAGATATATAAAAATAACAATTGCTGAAATAAAACTAACACATGACGGAATAATTTTTAAAGTAACATTATCCCTTAAGGTAGATTTGAAATTAATCTTTTCTGAAATTCCACCGCTTAAATGATTTCTAAAATATAAAAGTGGCTTTTTCAATAATTTTTCAAAAAGTATTCTGCTATAATTATTATCAAAATCTAAATTATATTCATCCAGTGCATTATTTTTAATAAAATATCCAAATAGTTGGAATAAAACTACCCCCGCTAGAAGAATGATACTGGCCCAGAATTTAAATTTTTCCGCTAACATGTATCTTAATACTACCGAAAATATTAAAACGCTGATCTGGATTAACACTAATGAAACTAAAAATAAAATAATTGTTTTTGTTTTCAAAGTTTGTATAAAATATTTCCAAAAAATTTGGTTATATTTTTGCTTTTGAAAATTCTTACTTTTACTTATCAACACTATTGTTTTAGAGTAGTGTTTTATAAATTCTTCATAACTATATTTTACTCGACCAATTGCTGGATCTACTATCATAACTTGGGTTGCAGTAATCTTTTCTAGAACAACAAAATGATCATTATTCCAGTGGAGAATCATCCTTTGTTTCTGTTCCTTATAGATTTTACATATATCCTCATATGTAGCATGGTATGCATTCAAGGTTACTCCAAACCTCTCGTTAAGAGATAGTAAGTACGATACATTCAGACCATCCGCTGGTAGGGTATCTTTATTATATACCTCATATAAAGGGACTTTGTGCCCCAGATCATTTAATAGCATTGTATAACATGCTAATAAGCAATCCTCCTCGTTATTTTGCAAAACAATCTTCATGTATAAAGTTTCCTTCCTATCGCTGATTATAGAGTAGGGATTAGAAGGTCTAGAGAATTATCTCTTTTTAGATACTTGGCTGTAGAATATAATATCCCTGACAAACCATTCATAATCCCATAAACATTATATTTAGTATTAAAACTGCACATCCACCCATTTTCTAAACCAAATGAATGCAACTTCCTATACTCAATTTCCAAAATTTTTTCCAACTCTTGTGCTTCGTGTCCTTTAAGATATGAACGATAATAGTTAAGTGCTAACAAATTTCCACTAGTTCCATGACAAATAGAAAAATTGGTCATATTGAATCCAACTTCAATTATTTGAGATACTGCATGTCTAATATCAGCTTCTAACTCTTTTCTTCTAGCACTAGGAATTAGCTGAAATTTTTTATCCAATTCTAGTTGAGCTAATCTTGCAACAAGAACTCCTGTTGAGCCATGACACCAATTAGCACTGGTTGAATTATTTCTTTTATCTATCCAACCTTGAGATATTTTTTGGCGATTATCAAAGTTATTCGCTTGAAATAACATCTCTAGGGCTTTAGAATTATCCAAAATTCCAGCAATATAGTGTAATGCCAATTCTATTCCTAGATTTCCATGTGCTAAACTAACATTATTTGATTCCAAATTATCCCAAGCAATATAATTCTCATAATTAACCTTTAAATCAATTAATTTATCTAAGGCTTGTCGAAGATTTTTAATTGACAAATCACTTCTATACAGAGCAACAATCTCATTAGGAAAACTTGAAAGAAAATCTGCACTCGAAACATTCAAATCTAAACTGTAATCCTTATTTCTATCTAAAATTGACTTTGAGATTTTTTGTCCCGTAATCAACTGTATTCTTTTCAATGCAGAAAGAATACCTAATTTTCCAACGTAGTACGATTGATTTTGCACACTATCGTAAGAGTTTGAGAGAGTTAGAAAAATTCTATGTATACAATTATAAATTTTCTCCTGTCTTTCACTATTCACTAGATCGTAGACTTCACATAATGCAATTGATAATCCAGAAATTCCCTCATAAATAGATAGATCCATAGGTTCAAGTTTAAATGCATCATAATCTGTAACTTTAAGCGTTAACCAATTTGTACTTCCATCTAATTTAGAGCATTTCTCATTATTCAAAATGGTATCAACTAGCGTATTGATACCAGCAAACAAAACCTCTTTATCTGAATTTAAATTATTAAATTTTTTGTACGACTCTTGAAGCTCGGTACTATACAAAGCATTTGGTGTTTTAATAGAAAATTCAATTAAACCGACTTGTTCCTTCATTATGCTCAAGTCAAATCTTTCCAATTTTTTTAATGCCTCGGTTAAAGCAGATTCTTTTAATTTCCATACTATAGTCTCATTATCTTTAATGTCGACATCACTAATACGAGAATAAAAATATGGAATATTCATATTAAGTAATTGTTTTTCTTCAGATTCACATAAATTCAAACTTTCAAAATTTGATAATTTATCAGACATCTTTTCAAATAAAACATTTGACTGATTACAATAAATTGGTGAAGTCAACAATTGACGGACTAAACTGTAATCTCTAGTATTTCTAAATAAAACTCTTGTTTTTAAATCACTAAAACTTAAATAAAGTTGTTTTAGAAATTCTTTATTATCAATAATAAAATGACCTAACTCTAGGTAGCCCATTTTTATGGAATCAATGTAATCTTCTGCATTTAAATAATTCCTTAATCCCGTTTGTCCTACTCGATAAGGTAAGTGAGCTTGATTTTCTGTTTTATATTTTTGTTTTTCAACATGTATATCATCTCTATTCTGGTTTATCAGCACTCTTGCTTCACCAATAAGAGTGCCCCCTAAAACTCCACTAGTATCTCCTCCAAAAATTTTATCGGCTTCAGACACAGGTAACAATCCTGTAGATAGTACTGAATTTCTGCTATCCCGAATTATCTCTAAAGTAGCATTATTATCCGCTACTGTTTCATACGGACTTACAGAAAATACTGTCTCAGCATCTACTAGGATAGGCTGAACATTATGTGAAATAAGATTTTCGAAATGCAAGTCAGAAATATTTAAAATGTAAGCATATGCTACAAGATAACCCATTCTTTTATAAAACTCTTTCGCTTCATCAATCGAACAAACTGGTTTACTGTCTATAAAAGTTTCCCAAAAGTAACCTTCCCTATCTAAAAAGTCAGGTACAAACTGAATCTCTTTTTTTAAATACTTGCTAACTTGATTATCCAATTTTTTTAAAAGATGATTTGGTTTTGACGATTTTTTCTTATAAACTAATTTTTGTCCCTCATAAGATAAAATACAAACTCCACTTCCATTATGAATATCACCTGTTACTTTAATATCAAGATTGTTTAAATTAGGATATTCATCATCTGAGCAAATAAATTTTATTTTTTTCAATATTGAAAAGTCTATTGAAAAATGTTTTTTTACGCATTTAAGCAAATCAAGGTACTGCTCTATACTGATGATGACACGTTGACTAATAGTCGGAAATCTTTCCTCTATTTCTTCTAAAATATCACCATTTTTACATAATACATTATTAAAATAATCATATCGTAGCTCAGCTGTATCGCCAATTAACTTCCCTTCAATACGTTTTTCGTTAATCAAATAAATTAATGTAGATCGATAATAGTCTGATATATTTTTCTCAACCTGTTTTAGTACCTTAACATCCTCATTAAGAACTTCAGGTATTTTCTTTTCAATAAAAACTTTAGGAAATTTATTAAACTGACTATATAATTGTTCTTGATGATTCATTGTCTTACCTTTCTAAAAATTAACAACAGGTAAAGATAGCTTGTAAGCTATTCCAACGACATTCAGCAGAAATAGTATTTACTCCATGACCAGCTCCGCCCAAAAGATTATCTATTTCTTCCATTTTTAGTTCTTGTAACGCTTCCAAAGCTTCTAGATGAATTTTATTATTTTTCATAGTCTATAACCTCATTAAATTTCATGTCGAGTCTGGCTCGAAATTATTTTTCTTTATAAATTGATTCTAAAATTGCAACATAAAGACAAGTTTAAGGCAAAGTAAAGTCAAGATAAATTTCTAATTTAATATATAGTCATAAATTATATGAACTACATGAATGAATAAATAAACAAAATTCATCATATAAAAAAAAGAGGTTTCCCTCTTCTTTATATAACAATGTAGATACTTAGTCATCAAAAATTATGAGCAACATGTAGCAAGAAATGCCCAAGTATTCAAGTGACACTCATGTGAAATGGTTTTAAACACACCGTTCCCAGCTCCAATAATTTGGTCAAGTTCTTCAAGACTTACTTCTTTAATTGATTCGATAATTGCATCTTTTTTCATAATTTTCCTCTCTCTAAATTAATAATTATTATGAGCAACATGTAGCAAGAAATGCCCAGGTATTAAGATGACACTCATGTGAGATAGTTTTAAACACACCGTTCCCAGCTCCAATAATTTGATCAAGCTCTTCAAGACTTACTTCTTTAATTGATTCGATAACTACATCTTTTTTCATATTTTTCCTCTTTCTAAGATTTAAGAATAATCTGCTAAGTTACCTCTAGCACATGACTATTCAAAGCTATTGATAATCCGTTATTATTTTGAGACTAAGTATCTTTGTTACAAGTAAATTTTACGAAGACTAGGTTAAGACAGAGTAAAGAAATCTTAAAATTATTTTTAAGAATTTAAATTTCCTATCTGCCTACAGTTTATTAAAGTAAGATGGTTTATGGTATAATTAAAATAAATTTTATGGGAGGCGCGTATATGAATTTCGAAGCGCAGCTATTAAACAAACGGATATTAATAGTAGACGATGATGTTTCACTTAGTAAATCTATTAAAGAAGTTTTGGTGAGCAGGGGATTTAAAAATATTAGTAATGCTTACAGTATTAGCGAAGGAATAGATATTTTTTCTATTTCTAAAATAGATCTCATTATCCTAGATGTAATGTTGCCGGATGGAGAAGGTTATCTACTTGCTCAGTACATCAGAAAAACTTCTGATATACCAATTTTATTTTTAACAGCCAAAAATAATCCAGATGATGAAGTTAAAGGATTAGATTCAGGTGGTGATGACTTTGTCACAAAACCATTTCTTCCAAAAACTTTAATCTATCGTATAATTGCTTTACTGAGGAGAGCATATAAAGGAGAATCAGAATTAATAACGTTAACTTCTTGTATCATTGATTTAAATAATGCTAGTGTAAAAAAAGAGGAACAGCATTTATCGCTAACTCCAACTGAAATACAGATTCTAAGAAAACTATATACCAATAAAAACTATATTGTGTCAACAGAAGCAATCTGCGATACTATTTGGGGAATAGATAGTTTCGGATATGAAAAATCCTTAATGGTACATATTCGTAATATAAGAGAGAAGATAGAATTATCCCCATCAAAACCACGTCACCTCATTACAGTCAAAGGGCTGGGTTATAAGTTAGTTATCTGAATTTACGGAGTCCTCTATGAATATTTTCAAAAAAGGTATATTAAAATTTATTCTCGCCTTTCTTACCATAATATTTATCGATTTTGTTCTATTAGTAGCTACAACCAACTTTATCCGTAGCCAACAATCTCCTATAGATATCATACAAGGTGTATCTTCGAACATCACCCCATCAAATGGAACATATAAAGTTAATCAAACTGCAAAAAAACTGATTAAAAAGCACAACTTATGGGTCATGATTCTTGATCAAAAAAGTGGAAATGAAAAGTTTAATATCAAAAAACCTAAAAATATAAAAACACAATTTGATTATGCCGATGTCATTAAGTTTTCACGTTATTATTTAGATGACTATCCAATATTCACTCAAATAAAAAAAGAACAAAAAGATATTTATATAATTGCATTTCCAAAAGAAAGTATCATTAGATACGGAAATAATTTCTTTGATCTAAAGAGAATTCAAATTTTTCCGATTTTAATTTTAGTTATCATATTTGTTAACTGCCTATTTTGCCTATTCCTATACCTTTATAGTGTTACTTTCTTAAATCGCAACATCCAGCCAATTATTAACGCAATAGGTAAATTACCTGTCGGTTTAAACAAACAGGTAAATTCTGTTCAAGAATTAGATAGATTAACTTTAGCGGTTAACTCTGCTAACAAAAAACTACGTAAAAATGAAGAATTCAAAGAGAATTGGATTTCTGGAATAGCTCATGACATCAAAACCCCACTCTCAGTTATCGTGGCTAATGCATCATTAGCTATTGAAAAAACAGACAATGATGACCTATTAAAAAATTTGAAACCTACGCTGATTGAGAGTCACTATATTCAAAATTTGCTAAACGATCTCAACATATTCGCTAGACTAACAAACGGTAATTTAAAATTAAATCAAGAAATAACAGACATTATACCCTTCTTTAAGGAAATAATCATACAAATTATTAATCAAGAGATTTGGAATGATTTTAATTTTGAGTTTATTCCTGATAATAAATTGTTGGGTAAAAAAATGTACATTGAAAAATCTTTGATGTCTAGAGTTATTCACAATCTCATTTATAATTCTGTATTGCATAACCCTTCTGGTTGTAATATTCAGATTGTCCTTAACTATATTTCCCGTAATAAATTTTCAGTTATTATACGTGATAATGGAATTGGAACTTCTACAGATAGACTTAAAAATATTAATAAAATTGAGGAATTTAATTTTGATATTTCTGGAGTTCGCAGAAGTGGTATGGGACTAAAAATTTCTAACCAAATTGTTGATTTACATGGAGGTAGTATGATAATCACAAGTGAACAAGGAGAATATTTTCAAACAGAAATTATCCTTCCTATTGAGTCACCTACCTTATAGTACGCAGTCATTCCATTTTAAATAATTGAGGCTATTTTATCACTCTTGTATCCCTTTTGCGAGACCATAAGAATCATCTTACTTAAAAGCTGCATCATTTTAGAACTCCTTCAACTCTTCAAGAACAACATCTAAGTCCTCTTTTTCCACTATTTCTCCAGGTTCTACTTTCTCTCCTGGTAAAACATAATCATGGATCTTGCCATTTCGTCGAATAATGCTGATTTTATCTCCCTTGATAAACCCTCTTTCTATCGCTTCCATTACTTCATCATAAGTCATCATTTTATATACCTCCTATTTTCTACAATATATCTATTCGTAAAATATACCAAAAAGTAACAAAAAAAGGCACTCAAAGTTAAAAAACTTTAAGCGCCTTTTTAATTTCTACTATTAGGAGTCACTAGCTTGGGAAAAATCCCAATTTAACTCCATATCATCTAGGAAAGCATAGGCAATTAAATCTGCAACTGCTTCCCCACACGTTAGTTGCTTAACAACTCCAGACATTTCATCTAACTCTTCTAAAGTTGTCTCTTGTGCCGATGACAGCTCTTCTTTCGAAATCTTAAGTAGCCCTTTTTTTATGATATCATATCTCAAAAGAGCCTGTTCAAAAGCCAAATTTCTTTCACTTTTAGAATTAAAACGCATCTCGAATATCCCCTTTAAAAAGAGGGCGGGACAAAAGTCCTAGCCTCTCAATTGTCCTTGGATTGCCGAGCAAGACGCAGTGGTTGAGTGGGCTCTACTACGCTGATTGCATCAGCTTTTACAGCCCTACTCAACTGTCCCACTCTCATGTTCTATAATGGATAAACCTTGCGAAATTCTTCTAAAACAACCTTGCTGTCAGGTGTAAAAGTCAGGCCCGCTTTCTCCAGCCACTTCGTGAAGAATTCCTCGTGAACCTGCCACCAATAGGCAAGGGACTTATCTCCTTCCCCTTCCTTAAAGGCATGGTCGTCTGACACTTGATTGAAAGGCTGAACAGAAACCTTGGTGATTTCGACAATGCAGATAGCTTGATGTTGGCTGTCTAAAATCACATCAAAGGTTCCTTCTTGTGGAAGGGGTTCGTCCCCTACTGCATAGAGGTCGCAGGCTGAGGCAGTTGCTGTTTTTTCACCTGTAAACACCAAATCCGCTAAAAGGTCTGGTTCCACACCAAAAGCCCAGGCGTCTATCTCATCTCCAATAGAGGGGGTGATTTGCTTGTAGGCATTCCACATTTCTTGCGGTGTCATGATTGCTCCTTCTTTTCTTTTACCTTCCAATTTCTATAGCTTGTCAGTTCTAATTCTGGAAATCCTAGTAACTCTGCCTTCACCTTCAATACTATGGGTGAGGCAGTTTCTTCGGTAATCTGCTCGATCGGAAGCCAAATGGCATTTGCTGAATCATTGCTTCCATCAAGAACTTCATGAGGAAGGGATTTTTGAGAGTGTTCCAAGTCAAGTACTATATCATAAAAGGCCATGATATGGTGTACGACAAAGTCTTGCCCATCTTCTTGAACCAGCACATCATAGATTCTAGGGTTTGAATAATCGCTAAGCATATAGCCCGTCTCTTCCAGAACTTCTCTCTTGAGAGTTTCTGTCAGGCCCTCACCTGGTTCTTGACTACCACCAGGTAAATCAAAACGATGCTGATAAGGTCCTCTTGTTTTTTCAATGCAGAGCAGTTTCCCCTCTTGAAGACAAACTCCATAGACGCCAAAGTGATTTTTGATTTCCATATTCTTAACTTCCTAGCTTAATTTTTTAACACATAAATATCATCACATTAATCTTGGGTTGGGGGACACTCTTTATTAAATACATTTTGTCTATTTAACTATAACAGACTTTCAAAACAAAAAACGCAAGAGTTTTCCCCCTTGCGTTAAAACGTCATGTTGATATTCCACGACGTTCCATTATCATGGTGAGATATCCCCATGAATAACAATATTATCGTTTCTAAAGCTATTTTACCATATTTGTAAAGACTTTTCAACCAAAAATATACTGTCAATTATTTTGTGTTTACACAACTTATTTTACACTACCACCAATACATAGCAACTCCTTAATGATGAAGTCTTCATTGAGTGTGATAAAGACCAAAGCCTTGAAGATATAGCAAGTCTAATGGGTATAGCACCTAACTGGATGCCTGATAGCAACCTTCGAGCGAATGGATATGAATGTTCCTTTTACCAGAAGGATTAGAGACAAAAAACGGTTCACTACCCAATATATGGTAATGAACCGTTTTATATTACATAATAGTTGTCATGAGTTCTTTAACAATCTGAACTGATTTCTCAAAAGAAATATCTTGTGCATATTTGAATTGTCTTTGATAACGTGTCCAAAGTTGCTTTTGATACTCATCAGTTTCAATACTATTTAGCTGACTTTCCCAAATATCAATAGCCTCTTTACTTCCTCGTTTTTCTACAGTATTGGCCAGAGCTTTACGCAACACATCGAAATCTATCTCATCTTTTCTGGTATGGTACAAGGTAAAAAGGTCATAACGATCACGAGGACGTGTTGATGCTACTCCTCGGCTAATGATCGTTTCCAATTTTTCAGCTAGAACGGTTTCCAAATTATAAGTCCAAACCTCAATGGATTCATTTGTAAATAGGGATGGCATCGAATAAGTAATTTCTCTAGGTGTAATCTTATCACCCGTTGTAATGTCGATGAAAACAACCTCTCTTAAAGTATCAAATGTAGCATTGAGTTTTAGAGAAAATCCCCCGTATTCGTCATCTTGGCGAATTGGCTCTAGTTTATCTACTTCAAATGAAAAGACATCATCCGAATCCGAAAGAATCTCTTCGAAGATGGTAATCAGATTTTCTTGGCTAAGTGTAGTCCCTTTAAGCGTCACATCTAAATCCATTGTCGTTCGCTTATCAAGTCCTATCAACTGTCCTATTAGATAACCGCCTTTAACAATGAAAGAATCCTTATAGGAACTTTTAGCAATCAATTTCAACACCTGTTCAATCAGGAAGTTTTGTTGAAGCTGCTGGGCAGAAATACCTCTATCCTTAGCCATATTCTTAATCTTTGCCTTAAAGCTATTTGCATTGGAAAACATTAGGTTAATACCTCCATGTACGATTGCAACTTGTTAGTCACCTTGAATAACTGTGCATAGTGAAACAGTTTTGAATAGTTAACTTTGTGATTTTGAAAATACATCTTAAATGCAGGAGCTATAACTTGAACATCAACTTGATAAACTGGTCTTAAACACTCTGCTAAAACCCTCTCCGGCTCGTACACCTTAATCTTCTGCCCCACTTGTCGCTCAAGCTCAATAATTCCTTCATCGTAATAAGAACGAAGAACTATCGGACGTATACCTTCTGATTTAACATTTTTTGTATTGGTTCCATAAGGGAAGCTCATGGTCATCTCAAAGGGAACTGTTAGTGATAATCCATGTAACCAAAGAGCTGTTTCTAAAGAAAAAATTCCTTTTGAAAAACGTTGCTGCGCCACGAACCATTCGTCCAGATAAGTATCAGGGAGGCGATATAACCCCTTTCCTTCAACCTCTACTTGTCCCTCATCAATCATTCTCAGTAACATTTTGTAAGGTAATTTCTCTTCAAGTACTTGTTGAAAGGTCAAAAATCCTTGATGTTGTTGAAAAGAAGCCATAATCATTTCAATATTATTCATAATAGCACTATCCTTTCGTAAGAAATAAAATGCTAACACTCTCATTAAATGTTAGCATTTTATCTCTTTTTTATCAACTATAACGGATTTATTCCGTTTTGTGTTTACACAACTTATTTCACACTACTGTTTTCTACTATCAGTAAGCATTAGCTTAGGTTTAGAAAGATTCCCAATGTAATGCTATATCATCTAGGAAAGCATAGGCAACCAAATCTGCTACTGCTTCCCCATTTGTAAGTTGCTCAACAAGTTCGGACATTTCATCTAACTCTTCTAGAGTTGTCTCTTGTGACGAAGACAGCTGTTCTTTTGAAATCTTAAGTAGCTCTTTTTTTAGGATATAGTATCTCAAAAAAGCCTGGTCAAAAGCCAAATCTCTGTCACTTCTTGAATAAAAAAGCATTTAGCTTTCTCCTTAAAAAGAAAAAGCCACGTATAAAATACGTAGCTTAACTTTCTACTAAACTGCAGGCTCTAAGTCGAGATAGAGAATATCTCGCTTAGTAGCATACTCTAACGCATATTCATCAGCTTCAAACAAATCTGAAGCTAGAAACGTTTTCGTAAAGACGGTTTCATCTTTACGCTTAAATGTTGCTATATAACTATGTTTACTCATTTTTCTCCTTCTAATATTCATATTGTCCTTTGACTCCACTATAGAGCCAGTAAACAGCTTTCTCATAACCTTGCTGAAGGGTACCGTTAGCATCCTCCATTAGGTCTCTCAAGGAATAAAATCCCCGGTAACTATCTAATGCCGATTCCATTAGACAGAAAAGATATGTTGGCATATCTTTTGTTCCCCAAGCTAGAAGATCTAACTGACTTAAATCGTCTCTTGCTTCCTTTGGAAAACGACTCGGAAAATTACTTGTCGTAAAATTTCCACATTCTTTGGCACGCTGTAACATAGTTAAGCGAGTTTCCAACATGTGTATATCAGCCTCTTGAAAAGCTTCTGCATGCTCTGTGGTAATAATCAACTTAGATAGACCGGGATTGATTTCCTCAACTTCATAATAAAGTGAAGATTCAAACGGGATCTCAATCGGAGGAAGGTTAGATACTCCCTCTCGATTCAAAACCACGTTCCTAACTGGTCGGCATAGCAAACTTTGTTGCATATCTACCTTTTTGCTATCGACAATTGATGAAATTCGGTCATTGATTAGGTGTGACGGAAAGCCAGCAATATTACTATTATATTGGTGAACCTTTTCAATGTAGTAAAGTCCTTGAGTGATTCCTGTCATCGTTTTTCTCCTTCTTACGCCATTACAACATTGTCAAGACCAAGCTCTTTGAGCTCCTCTTGTGTCTCAACGTTACTTTCAGTTGTCTTCAATTTGATGACAACATTCAGTCCCATAGCACGTGCTTGTAACAATGCTGAAGCAAGTGCTGGTTCGGGTTTTCCCTCAACGAATAGGGTTTGAACCTCACGATGCTTCATTTCTAAAATTCTCTTGAGATAAAGACAAGAGAGTTCCAAGAATGAATAAGATTGAGCGTTATCAATCCGAGGGAAAGTTGTAACGCCTTCAAGAAGGTCCTTAGCAAAAAGATCTGCAAAGACTTCCTGTGTTTTTTTATTTTTATAAATATAGATATGTTTTTTTGTCATTGTTTTTCTCCTCCATAGAAAAAAGAGGAGGTGTAACCTAGAGTTACTACCTTCCTCTTTCTCTTATATATCAAATATGCGATGTATCTTGCACGATACACTATTTATAGCAGTAACTCACCACTGCATCTCATCAAGTTCTCGTGGGCTTAACTTACGCCCCAATTTTTCTTCAACACGCGCAGCCCAGACAAGATTGCCATTCTTAATCATTTCAATCTCCTCTGGTGTCTTGTAAGGTTTATTCGGTAAACCTGAAGACTTCCAGTCTGCCTTAAATTGTTCAACTATCCTCATAGTTAGCTTTCGCCTCTCTTCAAAAATCGGTCAATAAGCAACTGGCATGCTGCCGTATGAAACATCACACGATTGGTGTTTGCAATACGACTGCAACCATAGCGACGCACGTAGTAATCTAAAAGAGCAGTCTTTGAAAGACACATCATGAAGCCCTCAAAACCACGATTGAAAGCATCTTGGGCAACATATGCTAACAAACGCCCTGCTATCCCCTGGTTTTTCTTGTCCATACGAACCTCTAACTTATGAACAAAGGTGTAAGCATCTCTAGGTTCTGGAGTGAACTCAATCATTCCAGAAATCTCCCCTTGAATCACAAAACCACTGGTCATAGCATCAGATGAACTCCTTACCGTCCAATCAACTTCAAAACCTTCTGACGTCAAATCAAATAAGGTCGAAATCGCATCTGAACTAAAGGTCCAAAAGAAGGTTTCTTTCATGCTTTGTCTCCTCGCTACATCTTTTTCTTTATACCTATTATAACACCATTTTTAGATAGACAGTCGGCCTAAAGCAAGCTCTTGGTCATAGACTTCCTCTAGCTCTTTTAGATAAGACTCTGAGTAATCTCCGAGGTCTTCATCTGTTAAGAGTTTAGTGGTTACCCCTTTACCTGGGACATTGCGAGTCATAACGGTTGCTTTATAAATAAAGTTTACGCCAGACTCTGCATCTACATAATCAAATGTGGCAGACATTGGGATATCACTAAGAGTGCTATCTTGCTTTAAGATGTTAGTCAAAAAGCTATCGATATTCTCTCGAATATTCCAGTTCCCACAAGCTGTAAAAGGAAGTGTCGCTGAGACAAGTCCTTCTTCAGTTGTGATACAATCTGCTTTTCTTGGATGACCTTTTAGAGTCGTTGGGGTCCAAGCTTTGGCATTGATTACCCTATGAGTAGCCACAAGCACCTCAATATCTGAAAATGTTGGTGCGGAAATAGTTACCTTTCCAAAGGCATCAGAAATATTTCCCATTCTTTTTCTCCCTTCCTAGAAACAACGCATTCTTCCGTTATCTCTAAAAGAATAGTAATTATCCTTCGTTACGATAACATGGTCTAAGACCTCCATCTCAAAGAGCTTTGCAGCTTCTTCAAGGGCCTCAGTAACATTAATATCATTATTGGAAGGATATACACTTCCAGAGGGATGGTTATGAGCTACCAGCACGTAGCGAGCTAAATTCTTCACTGCATAGTGAAAAATCTCTCTTGGACACGCCATACTACGATGAACGCTACCGATGAAAACTACTCGCTCCTCGATAACGTTATAATGCACATCCAAGTACCACACTACAAGATGCTCTTGCTTCTTCTGTCCATAGGCTTTTTGGATACTTTGAGCAAAATATCCAGTCCCAGTGACACAAGTTGGCTTTTCTTCCTCACCTTCTGAACGTTTGAAAAGTTCAAGCATTGAAAGAAAGGCAATAGCATCTCTCTGAGTTAATCCATAATGTTTTAACTCCTCGATACTTAACTCACAGACCTTCTTAAAATCTCCTTGCAATTCAGAATACAAGGCATCGACCTTTTCTGAAGGAATCCAGTGAGTGAAAGCCCTTTTGAATAGCTCTCTATCACCAAAGTCTTTAGGATGTCTAACTTGTCTCCTAGTAATTGTTTCTGTCATTGTTTTTCTCCTTTACCTGTTAAACCACAAGCCATTTTTCCTGCAGTTGCATAGCGACTGCTGCGGTTGTGGTTACTTTAAAAAGCAAACGCTCCTGGTTATCTCTTGCAACTACAACAGCAACGTCACCCTTATAGATAACCGAAATGTTACTTTCTTCAGGTAGCGTATTGGTCAAAATCATAATTCTATCCATAACTACCTCCTCCTAGGCTGGCGCTACTACCCACATAGAGCGGATAGCTTGCACCTTTCGATTCGTCTCTGCACGGTCTAAGCGACAATCGCTATCAAAATTAGTACCATAGACATCTTCGTATACTTCTCGCATACGTTTGCCTAGGTCCTCAATATGAGACAATTGCGCTTTCGAAGCGCATGCATTGAGGTCAGTCATATAGCGATGATAAGCTTTTCTAAACATCGCATTTAATCTGGCATCATTCTCTAGGTACCATTTAAGGGAGTAGTTCTTGTAGTGCTCTTGTAACCACAAGGCTTTTTCTCTTTTTGTCATTGTTTTTTCTCCTTTATAAAATAAAAAAATGGCCCCTAGGACCATTTTTCTGTTCATGTTTTGAGGACTGTCAGTTCGTTAAGCATGGCTTCGTAGTAAAGTCTCCGTTTCAGACGTGACGAAAACAAATCCACAAATTCCTTATAGTAATGAATATCTTCATTTGTATAGGACTTACAGGGACGATTTTCATCATAAACGATTAACCAGACTCTTTTTCCGGGAACGGCTTCACTCATTGAATTGACTCCTCTGTTATCCAAAGCTTCAAGACCTGCTAGTGAAACATACCCTACTCGAACCTTATGCCCATCGTTCTTTAGATAAGTACACACTTTAGCCATACATTGCCTATGTTTTTTTGGCTTGTGGGCACCCTCTAAAAAACACAGTATATTAATAATAGACGTCTCCTTCCTTTGTTCAACTACGAAAGAAGTGTTGAATCCCTTCTATCAAAAGAATAGGGATTAGAAATACTACGGCAACTAATAGTTTAAAAACCAATTGGTTGCGAAGCAAGTTGCATAGGAAAAATAGCCTAGAATGGCCACAACCCGAATAACCAACAGCTCTGGAAGTGTCTATTTAAAGAAAGTGTACCAAACTTGTTGTTCGACATATGTTCGGTTTGAATGGAAAAAATTTAAAATACTGGTGATTGTTTATCTGACAAAGTCACGACTAATCACCTCTTTTTGTTTCTGTTGCAAAGCATGGTTGTACATATTTAGTAAAAGCTCCTTCTTAATAGGGTCCTCTTCTGCTATATATGCTTCAAAAAGATCATTAATATTTTGCATATCCATTCCTACCTTCGTCCTTATAATATCATGTTGTATAATTCTCTTCCTATTATAGCATACTCTTTCTCACCCAGGGATAGTTCTACCCTCTGGATAATGTTCAATTAATGCCAATCAGGTAAACACCTCTAATTAACATTTATCTTATTTTGTTGCCGTAATAAAGTCTGACCACTTTTTGTTCTACTACTATTGTTGTTGTGCCTGCTGACGTTGTTTAGAAACAAAATCAGATAAAGCTTTGAGTTGAACAGTCAACCCTTGGCTTTCTCCTAGCTGAGACCACTCAAGCAACTGGCTTTCTGTTGCTCCAAGAGATAATGCAGCTTCTTCACCACGAACAATCATTTGAATCAGTTGATCATCATTACAAGCAGCTTTTATCCCTTTTGTAGCTGTTTCACTCTTTTGTGGAGCTACTTCAGACTCGCTAGTTGCTTGTGATACACTATCACTTGCAACTTTGTTAGCTGATGTCACCTCACTAAGTGATGTCTGTTCACTACTACTCAAAGAAGTAGCAAGTGACACAGACTTGACTGTCTTTCCATAGCGGGCACCTGTTGGCTTGCGAGGTGTTTTCGTTTGGACTTTTGACTGATAATTATGGTTACTATCATAATTACCAGTCTGTTGAGCTGATTGCGAATGATTTGGCACATTGTCCATATCTAGTTCTTCGCTATCAGCCTCAATACCAAGCAATGTTTTCACCTCGTATCGACGTAGGTAGGTTACTTGTGCTCCCAGATTCTTAATATCATTGACATTGTAGAATACCGGAACCGACTCAATGTCGTAAGAAACACCACTTTCATGAAGTAGTGTCGTCACAACTTTGATCCCATTGGCATTACCAAACGGAATATGTTTGGTTTGCTGAGTCAACGTCAAGCCGTACTTGTTAAGTGCTGGACGTACAGCCCCTAAAATCTCTGATAGAGGGGCGAACTTAAAGTCCACGTTCTTAAACGTGACTCTACTTGTTGCTGTTACAGACTCGAACTCAGCTTGAGCCTTGGCCAAAGCCTCAAACAATGGAGCCATAAGCTCTGGCTCCGGTTTAGAATGGTCTTTTTTTACTTGTTCAGCCTTTTGCCATTCTAATTGCATTTCCGCCTTAGCTAAAGCTACTTTAGCTTCAATAAGTTCAGCTACTAAGGTTTTCTCATTTGGTGTGTTCAACATAGTTTCAGTCATTGTTTTTTCTCCTTCATTTTAAAAAGTGGCCTTTAGACCACTTTCTCTATTTATTGTTGTAAAAATTCTGCCACTGTTTTTGCTGTTGTTAACGACTTATTCGTTAAACAGTAATCACAGTGACCACACCCTTCGACAGACTTATGTGCTAAAGCATCTTTAAGTGCTTCAACATGTCCGTAGAAGAGGTCTCTCCCCATTTCAATGATCGTATCATCGATTAGAATTAACTCCTTATCTGGAACAGGTTCTTTTGAAATTGCCATAATATAAGGTGTAAACTCATAACCGTAGGTTTGCTTCAGCAACTCCTGATATACGTACATTTGTAGCGTATACTGATATTCTACTATGTTATAGAGAAGAGACTTCGTATAACGATGAAGTGTTGTCGAATATTTTTCCGACTGAAGACTCTCCATCGTTTTCAAGTCTATGAAATAACCACCTGAAAGATTCAGACTATCAATTTTGCACTTGAAGGGAATCCCTTCTAACGTACCAGTGATAATCCGTTCTTTCTCCACCATTTCATCATCTGTACCATGATACAAACGATTAAAAAGCTCCTCTTTTTCTAAAGCAGCAATCATCTTATCTGCTTGTTTGAAAGGGGCTTTTACTTGGCCAGCGGTTTTTCCTCGTTGACTTATTATCTTATCTTGATTCCTTTCCAAGAAAGCTTCATGAGCTTCTCTAGTCTCAAAATAAGAATGGACATAATTACCAACAAGTAGGCTTTCTGTCTCTGCCTTCTCAGGCAAAAAGCCCAAGTCAACAACTTCCTGCCTTAAGGGACATTTAATGTACTCCTTAAAACGAGAAGTGGACATATAATGCCTATCTTGGTAGTAATTATCCTCTGTCAATGGAGGAAGAACTACTTCTTCTATCATTTTTCTCCTTTCATAAACAAAAAGAGCTCAGTATGACTGAACTCTCTCTATTTTCTCTTGAAACCCTAGAAAGGAATATTCTCGAACATAGAAGGATCTAGAGGTTCTCCACCTCCAGGAAAGCCCCCTTCTGCAGGTCCAAAATCTGGAGTTTGTTGAGAAGAGGTGTTGCTATGACGAGGCTGTAAGTTGTCAAAGTTTGACACATTAACCTCGGTCACATAAACCTTTTGACCTTGTTGGTTTTCATAAGATCGAGTTTGCAAACGTCCCTCAACTGTCACAAGATATCCTTTCTTGATCCAGTTTGAGAAACTCTCCGCATATTTACCCCAAATAACTAGAGGGAAAAAGTCGCTTTCTCGCTCCCCATTTTGATTTTTGAAATCACGAGGGCAAGCGATTCGAGCCGTTGCTACCGCCTTGTTCGACGGTGTGTAGCGAAGCTCAGCATCGGCTACAAGACGGCCTGTTAGAATTACCTTATTTAGCATATGTTTTTCTCCTTTGATATTGAATGTTGTTTAACGACCGTAATGAAGACCACCTAAACTGTCCTCATACTCTACCCACCAATCTGCTGGGTCTTGAGACTCACGTAATTCCCTTCCAGTGGGATTACATAAGTCGGTATTTCCTTTTTCGTTTCTGAAGGTTCTTGAAAAAATACCTTCAGTTGAAATTTCAACAAATTTTGCCATATTTTTCTCCTTTTTCTAAAACACTAATTTCTAAAACACTAACTCGAGATCCATCATCTCGACAATTTCCGCTTCAGGCTCTTGCTGAGAAACATACCTTGATTTACCAAGGTATTCCTTATACCCCCTCTTAGTCCAATGACTACGTGGGGTAACTCTCTCAAGTTTTCCTTTAACATGATCATTAGACCAAGAGGTCTTCGGATCTATGAAACCGCTGATGACACCTTCAGCCCACTCACTAGGACTGATGATATAATTCATTTCATCGTAAAATGTTTTACGATATGCGGTTTTCTGTTGTTTTCTTGCTGCTCTATAAGTAGAGCTGGTTTTGAAATAATTTTTCATGTCTTTCTCCTTAAAAATAGTTGTTGTTGTAAGTAACCTTGGAAACCCCCGAATACTGATTCGTGGACCTTCCTCCGCATGCCGACAAATTAGAGTTGGGAACACCTGTTCCTCGTCTCTAATCATCGAGATGTCGCCTTCCTTTTTTGGCCGTCTACCCAAACTCAAAACAAAAAAAGCATAACAAAGAAGCCGGCAAGCCTTGTCTCAAAAAACAAGGTTGCGCGTGCCTATGGCAAACCATAGGATAAACTTCTCGTTATGCTTAGTTGCTAATAACGTTTGTTGTAGCCTTTCAATCAATCAGGCAAATTATCTCGTACGTGTTGATGAGCGTTAAACCTCTTCTTTCTGTCTGATGGCTTAACTGATAGCTAAAAGCGAGTACGCTCCCTTCTAGCCCTTTAAACATGGTATGCCTATTGCTGGGACAGAACCAGTAATGACATCTCCTCCTCCATGTTTCCTCTTTTCTCAAGTCACGTGACTATGAGTTCACCGTTGGAGGTGGTGAGTAAAAATATAAATTAAACAATTTATGTCTTTAGTATAGCAAACGCATGAAAAAATAGCAACCTAAGAATAAAAGTGACTTACCGTAAAATAAAAAAAACACCTAAAAGGTGCATGATATACAGTTTATGTTTTAGTTCCATGTCAAATAGAACAGTAACAAAACCATGTACTTTAAAGGTCAACCTTCCTCTAAGTTTTAGTTTCATGTCAAATAGAACAGTAACAAAACCTCGACATGGACCAGCTCCCGACCTTCTTGCCTTGGCTTCCGGTTAGGCTATCTGGTATTTACAAGGTTATTCATAATTACCTTGAAGGTTCCTAAATAAACCCTTTTAGTTATTATAACATATTTATCGTTTGAGGTAAGGAATCAAGCTAATAACCCTATATCACTTTTTCTTATGTTTAATCTTGTTCAGTTTAAGGTCTTTGAAAGAAAGTTTATTCTCTAAAATAGCCACAAATTCATATGGAGCATTAAACATAATTTCAAAGCCTTTTTGTTTACGCTGGTCAAACCAAGACATTTCTTCTGGGTTGTAGTCCTTACGAGATTGCAAGGATTTGAAGTCCTCTTGATAAAGAGTAAAGGTATCACCCAACATCAAGATCTGATTAGCAATCCGTCCAAAACGGTTCTTTCGTGTTTTTTTTACCTTATGCCAGATATAACGTTTTTGGTCTAGAAGTTTCTTATAGGCTGAGTCCTGCACCCATGCTCTCTTCCCTTTTTTCGGAACACCATTTTCATCGTAGTTGTCTGGGTTTAAGGCTCTACGCTTACTTTCTATAGCTCTATCTAAGTCCTCCAACCGTTTACTATACCCAAAATCATTGGAAAGGTCATAAACAATAGTCTCATTATCACGCGCAGCAGTGATCGCCATCTGCTCTACAGATAACTTGATTTCCACGTTTCCTTTATTTGGTAGCTCATGGTCTAATCCATAAGGAACACCATCAAAGACTAATAAGATACTGTATTTCCAAACATTTCCCTTAACAAGAGTCCGTTTAAGAGCATATAACGCTAATTTTTGAAATTCCAGTGCATAGGCAACCTTAATCTCTTGGCCTCGACGAAAAGCAAAAGGAATAAATAACTTGTCGTTTCTGCCTTTACCAGTCGCAAAGAATACCCCTTCATCAGTCACGTAGTTATTGCATTTACGGTACCATAAAGTCGTAAAATCCACTAAGCGACCAACTGAGACATGATTGCTACTTTCTCCTTGCTTACGACGCTGAAGATAGGCCCCTTTAACTGTCTGACTAAGAATTTCCATAGTAGACCAGTGGATTATCCCTTCTTCTGCATACCTTTCATACATAGCAGTTGCTTGTCCTAATTCTTTATATCGGATGAATTTGCCACTATTAAGACCAAATCTATCATTTAAGGCTATCCAATCTGCTTTAAGTGTCTCCGAAAGCTCCTTATGTGTTTCCTTCATAGAGAGTTTCTTTGTCTTGTCTTTCTCTTTAGAGATAGCTTCCTTTAACTCTGCTAGCTCTTTAGTACGTAGAGACAAAGACTTATATTCCTCTGAGCTAACACGGCGATGCTCTTGACAGTTGATCCAATTTGTTACGGCTCGTTTTAACTTGTAGCCATATTTAAAACGTTTGGCTAGAAAATCAGCATAACCTTTGGTATTCAAAGGGATCTCTAAAGTATACACTCTCCTACTCCTTTCTCCGAGAACATCCTCTGGCTAATTTGCCATATAGACCTAGTCTCTCATATATCGAAGACACCTCTTATGATGCCTTCTCATTCACTTGTTGTATTTAAGGCCTCAACGTTACAGAGCCAATTTTTCCATTCCAATAGTAAACTAGATTAGTATAAATTCTCCCACTGTGTGATGGAGTCTGGAAGTATTGCTTTATAATTCTCGTAAAAGTTAATTAATTCACTTGGTGTAATAACAACAATATTATCCACCTTATCAGCATTCAATACTTCTGGTGCAAAGAGGAACACTTCATAACCATTCTGGGTAAAATCAGCAAATTGTAATGCATCGAGTGCTTCGGCTTTTCTACCCTTTACTTGAACAACTGCCTTTCTCACCCGTTTAAGATCTCTAGATAAAAACTCGCATTCTACTTTTATAGTCGTCGATTTGCTTGCAATAGAATTCGAAAGAACATAATAGTCATATTTTACCTGTATATAGGAAATCACTAGCTCTTCCAAATCAAAATCAGGCAGGTTATCCAATAAACTACCTTCTAAACGAGCAACATCGTAGTGATTCGTTTGAGATAGTTTATTATAAATAGCTTTTGAGTACTCAACTATAATAGCATCATAAATTTTCTGAGCCGTTCCAGCATTAGCTCTGTTAAATGCTGCCTTAATTTGTCCTGGCACTTGCATACCGAAATTATAAGCATCTATCGGTAAAAGTGCTCCTATGTCTAATCTTTTGTCACACCTTGTAAGTACCTCACCTTTAGCTCTACATATCCAATAATTACCATCTAAATCACGTGTCCAAAACAAATTATCTTCATGTGTATCCTTAAAGATATTCAACACAGTATTTAATCGACCAGGCTCTTGACGAAGTCGTTCATAAAATTCAGAATAAGTTAATACTTCTCCCTCACCATATATTCGGCTCCAACCAATAGCCAAATACTGTTGTTCTCCTTTTAAACAAAAATCGATTAATTCGTCACGATAAGGTGTGTTAGTTTTCAAGTTAATTCTAGCTACAAAATTCATAATTCCACCTCTTTAAATAACAAAAGACTACAATAAAGAAAAATAATGAGGTATTACTGTTAGATACTTTATGTCATTAAGACAATTCTCTTCGATTGATATTATAGCACTCTACAATGGAAGGTTCACTATAAAAATAAAACCCATTAAATCTTTTGTATAAGGTCTGAGCCTATAGTCGCATCATAAACTGATAGTACTTCAGTAACAAAACTTAAGTAAGTGTTTGTCCTCTCATTCTCAATCAGAGGATAACCATAAGCCTTAAGTCTTCGAACTCTTTGACCAAATAATATAAATCTTGGCCAATAAAATGGAATTTCTTCTTCAAAAGTAATAGGTTCTAATGGATAAAAACCTAATTGGTCAACTCTTTCAGAAATCGTTCCCCCAATTAAGCCCTCTTCAAGATCTTGAAGAAACACTAGTTCCTCAAATTCTCTATTTGATATGAAACGTTTAAGGTATGATTTTCGTAAAGCTAGTTCTTTATTTATACGTCCCGCTAATTCCAAATTTATCTCTGAGGTTGCAAATTTTTGGTTCTGAAAACCAAACCTCCAGCCATAAGATAGGCCTCTATTATTTACAAATTCATAAACTGTTACTAACTTTGGAAACAATTGAGTAAAGTCTTTTAAAGTAAGAGACCTCTTAATTACTTCATCAATCGCATTTGGATACTCATTAGTATCAATCAAGTAAATATGTTCTAGTACTTCTAGTGAAGTTCTATCACTCGTATCGGTTGCTGTAGCAAATTTATTACTAGCGTCTACTGCCAGTAAAAATTTATACTCATGACCTTCTTCACTTGAGAAATTGATTATTTTGGGAATAATCATTAATTCCCTGTTTCTCTCTAAAGCAAGCTCTTTACTTCTAACCATAATCATTTTTTCCTCGTTAGTCATATTATTTATTAGCCTAATTATAGGATAGCACACAATAAAACATACCACTACACCTTAAGTCAGTTATTCTCTAATAATGGGGGGTGTGACACCCCCTAACTCCATTGTATCCTTTCTCATAAACTGCTATAATTTTCTTGTAGTTCGATGAAACTACACTCGAAAATTAATCCTTTCAGTTCAGTCTCTAATCCTCCTAATAGAAATAGAGACTCCTAATCCAATCCAGTTCACACCATAATCTCCTAGAAACCCAGATGTGAACAAACCTCCTTTCCAACTAGGGCCATCGCCCTAGTTTTTTTTATCTCTTGAATTATCAAATTAAGTGCATACTTTCCTCTTATAAGACTTCATAAGATGTTTTCCAGTTAAGACATTTTCGTGGCTTATTATTAAGTTTGTTCTCCCACAGCTGAATGAACTGATTATCAACCATTGTTAGATCACTTCCATTTGGAATATACTCTCATAGTAGTACAACACATGTCAGTGAGTAATTCTACATGCTCTAAAAAGCTTTAAAATCAGTAGTAATACTCCAAATTTAGTAAATAAAAAAGACACCCTGCAAGGTGTCCTGAATTAAATTCACAGTAAATGCCGTAATATAGATAAACTCATCCTTAGACATAAATAATCTTACAAAATGCATTTATGCTATCTTATTCTCTAATTAAACCTACTTTGATAAATTAAATTAAACAACCATTGAAGATTGATGAAGGGTTTTGGTTGAGCATCAATCACAGGTTGAACGGTCTCTCTAATTTCTTTTAGGACTTTTCGTTGATTATATTTAATATTGTGATAACGTTTGTCAAAAGCATCTTGGATAGAAAAATTACGATTAAGAAGATAACTTTCACCTGAGTCCAGGAAAAAGAATAGAGTATCACCTGAAAGATCTAATACAGACGTTTTAGTTCCTTTTTCTCTAGTTATAGAATACGACCCATCATCATCATAGCTAATACCATCTATTTCCGGTGTATAGGCCCAACCCTTATTCTCCATCAGCATAATGATGTCCGGTTCTGTTCCCTCCTTATGAGGAATATGCTGAGCATAATAAACAGAGTTAAATTTTAAATTAATAAAGATAAATAGGCTCATTCCTAAGACTGTAACCAACCCTATAAATAGTCCTACAAAAATCCCTAAAATATTGCTTTTTTTCATTGTCATCTTCTCTTTCCTCTTCTACGACCAAACAATCTTTTGACTGGATTAACAACAAAACGTTTTACAGTATTTACAACAGGTCTTACAATATAACGTTTTGCTGCTTTTGCAATTGGTCTAACAACTTTTTGATAAATCGGTCTAACAATTGGTTTCACAACACGGTTGTAGACAGGTTTTACGATATTATTATAAACTGGTTTTATAACTTTCCTATTGACAAACCCAGATACTGGTTTAACGATACGATTATAAACTGGCTTACTTATATTGTTGTAAACAACCTTACCAACAGGTTTAACCACTGTATTATTAACAACCTGTACAATTGGTTTAGCAACAGTCCTAATACTATTATATACTGGTTTTACGATTTTATTAATAGTAAAATTAGCTACTGGTTTGATGAAGTTTTTGTTAATTTTAGAAACGGTTTGTATGGTATCATTGCTTAATCTAACCAAATTTCTTCTAATTGGAGCAGTAAGGTTTTTCTCGAAGAATTTTAGCGGTTGTTTGATGAAGGTAATGGTTTGAGACTTTAATGGCTCCCTAATGTCTGTTCGAAAAGTTCCAAGCGGGTCTTTAAACAACCTTCCTACAAAAGCTTTAATGTCTTTTAGTTCTTTTAATGCAATCAATGCTAGACCAGATAAACTTGCAACGCTTCCTATTAATAACAGACTCATATATCTATCTGTAGTTGTATTTTTCGACTGCTCTTCTAAGGCTTGCGAATAGTATTCTTGGCGTTTCTGTTCCAAGTTATCTGTACTGTAATATTTTTCAATGGCTTGATCAAGATCCATATCTTTAAAATCACTATGATATCTCAAGATATAAGCATCAATATCCGTGAGAAAATCCTTTTTATCGATAGTAGTTAGCAAGTCCCCCACTAAGGAATTATTTTGGAAGAGAATCTCTTCAGTAGATAAACCAGACTTATTATACGGGGAAAGCCCAGCAAATAATTTAACTATCTCTTTTAAAAATCCACTTCTATAAGAGGTAGCAATAGGAGCAGCCAGATGAGGAAAATCTATTGTGTAAGATTTATACTTGTGTGATCTTTCTAATAAACCAGCAACTTGATTGTTTAAAAATTTCGATGCTTCGCCAAAGTCATTTGTCATTGATTGTAACTTATCTTTTCCGTAAGAAACTCGAGCGATGGCATTTGCAATTGTATGATTAATTTTATCATGATCGTTACCATATTTTTTCCGAGCTTCATCACCAACCGACTTAATATAGGTAAGAAAATCCTTTTTTTCATCAATGGACATATTGGTGTTGACTAAAAATGGATCTTTGTCCTTCTCGTTTTTTGATGGTTTTTCTTGCCTCTTAGGTATAGTTTTTGGAATTGGTAAACCTGGGCTATTGTATTGTTCTATTCCTAAATGATTGCCGTAATGAGAAAAAGTCGGCGTTGGAACATAGCTTTTTGAAGAATGGTATTGCACTCTAGTATTAGTATCATATGATTGGCTAGCACTATTTGGTGGCACCAAAGGATGAGCAACTAAAGCGATCTGTGACTGAGATTCTTTACCTTTATTCTTATTTATCAGAACTTGATGTATAGGTTGTTGAATTTTCTTATAAGTAAAAACCTTTGTAAGTGGTTGGTTAACCAAAACTTCAAATCTTTCTGGCGTTCTATAGCCACTAATTTCTTTTGGTGTATGTGTCACCTTTTGGCCATCAAGTGCAATATATTTCACACTCTCAGATAAGACTTTGCCATTTTCATCTTGGAATTTTAAAGTAACTGGAAATTCTTTCTGATAAGCAAACTGAATCCTTGTCCTACCCCAGCTTTCTGAAAATTTCTTTACATCAATTAAGCGATAGTCTTTAATCCTTATAGAATCAACCTTATAGGATTCATCATCAAAGCCTTTATAAAATTCTGTCTTCTTCAGTTCTTTGCCATGATTGTCTACATACTGAACTATAATGGACCTAGAAATGCGAGATTTGATATTTGCTTGTAAACTGCTTCCAAAAATGTCATATCGAACAGCCATCGGATAGGAATAAGAATCATTTACTCTTTCTGGTGCTGGCGAATAAAAGGTATAATCAAAATTTGAAATAAAACCTGCACCTAAATAGCCACCCTTCGGCAAATCCTTCGACCCATTAAGGCCTACTACACCCGGTGTTGTATCATAAATAATGCCATCTTTTTTTACAAGATTAGACTCCGTTGGAATAATTTCAACCAAATTTGCAAGATTGGTCTGTACCCCTTGGGCTGCATCAATATCTGTTGATATGAAACTTACTACCACAGGCTGTTCTATTTTTGTTCCATGCTTGACAATTTGATAATGGAGAGCAAGATTGCTCGCATTATTATATAAGATAACAATTGAATTTCCTGTTGCACCCAAGATTGACTGCTCTCCGGCAAATCCAAGTCCTTTAGGACGATTATCATTGTATCCAGAGTTAGAGGCCCATTCATCTTTATCACTTTCTAGAACAGTCCACAGCAAGTCTAACTCTATCCCTGATAAAGTCTTACCTATATAATTGATACGACCGCTATCTCCTACATTCGTGCTATAAGCTATAACAGGTGTAGAGGGTGTATTAGAAGCCCCAAACCTCTCAGGATCATTTATGATACCATTTTCTTTTCCCTGTATAATTTCTGTATATGTCTTGTCTGACCAATGAAGTCCCTCTTCTGTTAAAAAGTTATCATCAGTTAAGTTATTTCCTTCAAGATTGATTTCAACATCCTTAAAGAAATCAGTGCCTGTAACTGACGGGTCTACACCTCCAGAAATTTCAACATTAGTAATAGTCGGTTCGGTACTTCCATTCTTTTCGTCTTGCTTCAAACTTGAAAGTGCATTCGCATTATTTCCTATAATTATCTCATGTGTAGCTGTTTCCGTAGTATCACTTACATTAGTATCTGTACTTGTTGTTACATTTTCATCAGCTTTAATATTATAGGAGTTCAAAGCTATAGCAGAAGCAAAAAGAAATATCCCATATTTAACAAATAATTTCACAACATCTCCTTTTAATTTTATTGAATATTAATATTATCGAAAAATTTAATCCTTGTCAAGAGATATAACTTCCGAAAAATTAGTAATAAACACTAAAATAGACTTCAATTAAGGAAAATATTGTCAATGAAACAGCATCTTTTGTCCTACTTGAAATGGTGCTGTTTTGATTCAAAAATAACTTCAATACCTAAAACAAAACAAGGGCTTTATGGTCTTCATGCCTATGTTCACTTAAAATTACTTCACCAAATTGTACTCCACTATCTTCACTGACGCGTTCCTGGCAATCGACACAATACAATTCTCTAGCCAATCGCTGTTGTCGCCCACCTACATAGACTACCTCATCCATTCCAGGCAACATATAAGGTAGCATGGTATCAACCAGCTCATCAAAATGTGATTCATCGTTACTTAAAAAGAAACGTGCAGGATGGTCAGTAGTATCAAAATCTCCAATGGATACAAGACTATCATCTTCTGTCAAGAGATAGTAATAAGCAGCTGTGCGGTCTTCTGTGTATCGAAAGAATAAATGTGATTCATGACAAAATGGACATGTTCTATACTTATGACCAATAAATGATTTTAACCAACGTACAAGCAAATCCGATAAAGAAGCTTTGATTCCCTTAAACCAGAACAAGACATTAGGTAGAATGAAACCAACAATTATAGGGATAACAGTTAGATTATTGTCCACCACCAAAAGATAAAACTGGAACATGGCTGTTAGTCGTATAAACCAGACAATCGTATTAAAAAAAATCTGATTCGTGCCACTCAGAAAAGTACTGACTACTGTAGACTCTTTACTCTTCACAAAGGTAAGAGTAACACACTTGATGGTAAACATAACTACAAACATAATGACATAGGCTAACATTCACTTACCTCATTTTCAGCATCAGTAAATTCAGAAGCTACATCTCCCAAAAGAGAGATTAACTTAAAAGCACCCAAGGTATTATCTTGACTTAAATTGGTAAGCATACGATCCAGAGTCTTTAGACAACGTTTCTTCTCTGAGAGTTTCCGTCTATCCAATAAAGCACTATCTTCTAAGTCTTCTGTGTTACTAGAGGAACGTAGTTCATTTAGATCATATACATCACCAACGTCTAGGACTGATAGCTTACGAAGCACCCTAGAAACAACTAATGAAGAATAAGTCTGCGCGTGCTCTAGACCTTCAGCAGACTCTTTCAACTTTTGAATAATGGTGTCTCTTTTGGCAAGTTCTTCCTCATCTAAAAGCAAAGCATCCAATGGAAAAAGTTGTTCCACGATTGTCTTTTGACCAGGGACAAAAGCGTTACTTTGTCTCAAACCAGTGCTAGGAACAAAATGCTTTCCGTTAACAACTATAAGTCTCTTGCCTAACCACTTGTCGACAATGCCACGCTCACTAGAAACTATGACACCATCCATTCGTGTTATTTGGATAGCAACCTCGTCACCTACTTTTAGGCTAGCAATCCATTCTGAAATATCTTTTTTTGATAAATACATTATTTTGTTTCCTCCTTTGCGACTGACACAATATCATGGATAGCATCCTCATCAAGACGAGGTGCTTCATGTTTCCCTCCTGCCATTCGTTCAATACGTTTGGACCATCCACCAGAAGTCTTATCCTTATGATAGATAACTGCTGTTGCTGCTTTCTCTACTCCCATAGCTTTAGCTAAATCCTTGCCACTTTCGTCAAGAACATTGACATAGATAATCTTGTTTCGTTCTTTGTCAGTTAAGCTCTTGTTGAGTACCGGAATTGATTTTTGACAGTAAGGGCAATCAGGTCGAAAGAACACATATATCTCTGAATCTGTATTCTTCTTATAAGGAAAAATGACATTATCTTCTTTAAAATAATCAAGCTGGTTTGATGTAATCTTTGTTGCGTGGAAACTTTGTTGCGTGAGTTCCTGATCAAAAACCATCGTAACCATACGATTACTATAACTGTATTCATTTTTAAAATTAGAAGTAAAACCAATCAGAATTACAGGTAACATAAATAACCCAAGAACAACTTTAGTCGATGTAAACTGGTGGGCATGGTCCACACCTTGATATACGATATAAAAGGTCGTAAGAACCCAAGGTAAGATAATTCCAAAAAGCAAACCAAACCAATCAAACGGAAATGTATAGACAACCCTATGGTTCACTACAACTACCGTCAAAATAGATAACATCACAAGGATCGCATAGCTAATATACCAACCCTTGTAAAGAGGATTATCCTTTAACTTGGGGAATGCATCACAAAGTGTTTTCCAAGCAGATTCAATTTTTATTTTCATTAATTACCGTTACCTTTCAATCTTTTTTATCTTTAAAACAACACCAGATACTTACAACACTTTCAAACAATCATGTGACTTTCTTACATCTTTTTAAATAGTTGAGAGAATGATTATATGGTGCAGTTGCTGCGCGTGACTTATTCTTTTTTCGCTGATAAGAACTCATCAACTCTCTTGACAACCTCGTTATGTGGAACAAATAACGTATAGAGTGTTGGTATGATTAATACGGTTTGTAAAATCACTTCCATCACATTATTAAGTGATAGAGAACGCCATGATAGGAAAAAAGTAACTACCATAAACAAGTACAAAATAAAAAATATGTGACAAGAATCAACCAAGCAATCGCTAGAAAAATAAAGTAGTGGATTTTTCCAATAGCTACATCACTAACTATGGCTAGCCTTTTCAAAATTCTTGGTCTTTTTACTACGATTACAACTACAAGCGAAACAACTAACCATACAAGTCTTCTTCCTAAGTATTCCAAATAATCCATTTACAAATACCTTTACTCTATCTATAAACAATCAAGAAATAATCATTAAAAGGGAGTTTTATTTTTTCTGGTAGAACTTCTTTTGGGAATACAATGATCATATGTTCATACTCTATTGAGAATTCTTCATAGAGACTAGTTAAGTGTGGAATCAAGTCATTTTTGATATATGCCATAGGTACCATAGGGTACTCTTTCAATTCCCAAGAGTCTGTTTCAACAACAGCTGATAACTGGAATTTATCATCATCCAAAGGTTCTGATATCTCCTTTACAAGATAATCTATTTTCTGTAGTTCAGAAAAATCATAAGCCTCGCAATCACACCAATCTTTATGATTTAAAAACATCTTTTCTTGAATGATTTCGACAATAACGTCAGAAGCATTTGTTGTTGTTTGACTGAATAAAGAAATATTTTTACGCTTTAACATGTCATGTCCAGTTACACCACCAACCTCGACCTCATTTACATATTCCAAAAAGTTCATTAAACGTTTAGATACTTGCGTATTATCTTTACGGCTATTCTCGAAAACGAAAAATAAACTAGAATTTTCAAATGCTGGTTCTTCTGCGTAACCAAATATTTTAGAAAGTAGAATTGTTTGACGTTCTGTTGCTCGGTCATACTCAATAAAAAAAGGGCTATCGTTCACAAATACAACAGCATCAGGAACCATTAAAAGATTAACCCGACTAATAGGAAATACAACTTGTATGTTTAGGTCATAAACAGACTTGTCTTGGTTTTTAAAAAAAAGCTTGTTTAAGATTTTAGCAACTAATCGTCTGGTCTCTAGATCATGAATATTTACGGTTTGAGGTTTCCCTCCTAGAAGATTATTACTGACAATGCTATATACTGACCTATCATATTCTGTCGTTGTTGTTAGCAACCGTATTTTATCAATACCCTTAATCATAGTAAGCAACCAGGTACTAAAACCTTTGTTCAGATAATATATTTTTCTCTTACCGCTTCTAGCATCCGAACATGCTGAAATAGGATGATTCACCTTCCCAACAAGACGATAAAACCATGAATTAGGGGTTTTGGATTTACGAGTTACTGCAGTATAAATGAGGTCTATGATTTCCTTATCAAAATAACCAAACCTTAGTAAATGATAAAAGATGATAAGCTCCTCTTCTGAAAACGACAGTGAGGTATTTTGATTTTTTGAAACAAAGTAAGTAGCTATTTTATTTCTCTGAGTGTAATGAATTTTATTTTTTTTATTTGAAATAAGTGAGGTAAAATCTCTATTTTTTATATCTTGCATTTTGTAGTCCTAAAATAGTCAATCAATAGGGTATATAGTCTGGTCTTTTTTCGAAGAGTACAGATATTATTTTTTAAGTCATGCTTAGCCATTAATATAGACCTGCTCAAGCATTCCTTTGTACCCGTAAAATGCTGATTGATACTTTCATCTCCTCTCATTCATAACGTCGTAGTTTATTTTTATGACGATAATCCCTAAAATAATGGTTTATTCTAGGTATATAGTAGCCACTATTTACTCATTTATGATTTACGAGTTTCTAATATTAGTCGTCAACCTTATAAATACAGTAAACTCTTAGACTTTTCTTCTCTGTAATCTTTCATTCATAAAATCTGGTTATTACATAACACTCGTAACAACCGGTTTTATGGGGTTCTAAGCACTTAATAACTACTATTAGGATTCATTTATAATGGGTCGCTATAGTGTTCAGTATACCCTAGAATAGAATATTTTCAAGGGAGTGACATGGGTTGACTTTTAATATTCTTGCTCTATACTATTAGATATAATTAATAATTAAGGAGCAAATCATGGCAGGAAAAAACAAAAAAACTGAATCAGATTTTATTAAGGAACTTGAAGCTTTAGAACAACAAAAGAGAGAAGCTACAGAGCAACTTAAAGCCTATCTAAAATCACAAACAGATAAACTAGGCCAAGTCTATTTCGAATTGAAAAAGCTAGAAAATCCAGATATATCTATTGATGATTTAGTTGTTGAAACACAAAATAAGGTCAAAGAGGTAAAAGAGGAAATTAAGAGAAAAAGAGCAGAAGAAAAAGCAAGAAAGGGTTCTGAGAAGACTAATAAAGAAACGTATAATGACTCTCAAAATTAGAACAAAAGCAACGGAAATTTCCGTTGCTTTTTATGTTATCTAAAACCCCTCTTCCTCATCAATATCCATTTGTCCTACATTACTTTTTAAAGTTTTAGTTGCTTTCTCACGAGCTACACGAGACAGCTCTTGAGGTAATTCAAACTCTTGATTAGGGGCTTGAATATTTTGAGTATCGACTGTTTCGGGTGTAGATGATGGAGCTAGGATCACTCTTTGAGTTATCTCTTTATCCTTCAACTCACCAATATCATTTTTGCTATTTACAGTTTGTTTTTCTTCAACAACTGGTGGGTTCTCTGAGTTATTGACTTCTTCTTTTTGCTCAATATCCTCTGTTACCTCTTCTCTAATTGAAGTACCTTCTCTATGTTCTGTTATACTATCGTTGACTAAGATTGTTCTTTTAACTGATGGGGAATCATCTTTTTTACCAACTGTATCATTTACATTACTATCAACATTTGGCACCTTAACATCCATGATTGCTTGCCATTCTTCGTCAGTAAAATCACTTTCATAGAGGTGGCTTTCAGACTCTTTTTGAGCATAATATTCTATCACTTCTGCTCTCCACATTTTATAGGCTTTTGCAATTTCCGGTTCTTCCTCTCCAAGACCATAAACCCTATTGAAAGGTGTATGTGAGACGAAAGAGTCCTTCGAAATATCCATTTCAAAATGCGGAGATGTTGTCAAATAAATCATATTTGAGACTTCATCATCACTGACGATAACACCACCAACTTGGAATTTCTCTAGGTTATTTGCATCTCTAGCAGTGAAGTTATCTTCTTCTACTACTTCCTCTGAAGTCGCACTGGAGTTACCTTGATTCCCTGCTAAGAGGTCATAGTTTGCTGCACGTTTGGTTTCTTTAAGAGCGTAATGTTTCCCTCCTGAACGAAGATTAATAAACTCTACAACCTTTGTTGAGGTTTGTTGGAAGGTAAAGGCATTACGATAAGACATCTTGATTGCGTCAGCTCCAGATTCGCCAATAGAGTCTCTAATTTGCTCGTCATGTTGGTAAGCATGCATAACTGGAACATGGAACTTACGAGACTCATCTAGGAAGTTACTATCATTACCTGGCATCAAATAACCATTCTTTTCATCTTCATAAAAAGCAAAGAAAGGAGACTTATCTGGAAGACGTCTTTGAGCAGCATTTTGCATAACTAATGTTACCATCTGTGCTACCATTCGAGACTTTTCTTTACCAAGAACACCTTTAGCAGAATTGACCAAAATCATTCCACCTGTTTTTAAAACAATATCTAAATCTTTGGTACTTTGAGAGAAAAATACTCGACGAATTTCTGGTGAAGATGATAGGTCATCAATAACTGCTTTTAGACCAGACACGTTAGCATCAAAGGTATAATAATATTCCTCTGTGTACGAATTTAATTGATGAGCATTGATGAAATAATCATAAGAACTTTGGAGGTTTTCAAGTTTATTTCTTTCATCATTAAATGCGTTTATAGCTTCATGAACATTCTCTGGTCTAAGGATAGTATCAAAGAGTTGTTCGTGTTCACGATTGTACTCTGATTCCTCTAACCACTTTTCTTTTTCCTGCTCTAAGAACTCTTCATGCTTTTTCAACGTTTCTTCAAAAAGCCTTTTCTTTCGATTGAGTAATTGTTCAAAAACAGCAATATAGGCTTCAATCCAATCACTAGAACGTAACATATTTGAGAATTCAGTTAGTGTTGGAGACTTACCTTTTAACATATAATTTATTGGGGCATCTGGTATCAACGCAACCTCTTTAATGACCGTAATGATATTATCAGTAAGTTGTCCTTCTTGGTTAAGAAAGAAAGAAGAACCAGTCCCACTTGGATCACTAAATCGTTTAAATAAGTCTCGAACAGCACCTTTTACCTGAGTAGTATCTCCATCCAAAATATTAATTGCACCAGTTCCTGGGTTAGTAGGATCTAGAGTCCAAATCATTTCATCAGGGAAGCCCATTTTATGAGCGTACTTAACAATTGTGCCATACATCGAACCTGATGGTTCAGTCATATAAATACCATTTGTAAGCTCTGCAGCATAGCCATTGTTATACCACTGTTCCAACAATTCTCGTCTTTTTTTCTTACGTTCAAACTCTGTGTTAAAGAATTCTTCTTCCAGTTCTTCATCTACTTTCGTCAAATACTTACGATAGGATAATAGATAGTATTTCATATTTTCCATATCCTGTAGCATTGCTGGAATCAGAATCGTTGCCGATTTACCAGTACCAATCAAACCAAAGATAATAGTATGATAAGTCCTCTCATTAGCATGTAAAATCACTTGCTCTCCAGTTTTAGAGTTAAGCCCCATAACCAAATTCGCTTGACCTTTTTCATCTTGATTATGAACAATATTACTTAATACACTGTCTTGGAAGTAACGTCCTCCTAGCCATTGCTCAACCAATTTCTCGTAGGTTTTTTCAGCAATTCCAGTTGCATAACTATTATAAAAAATAAGACCAATTACTCCTATCGGAGTCAACAATAATAAACTGTTGAACCAGTCTGCTCCTATTATAGGTTTGAGAGTATGATAACTTAAAACAATACCTGTCTGACTTCCATTTGGTATTGACCAGGGCATATATTTGAGATAATTATCTGCTACATCATACATACGATTGATGAGGGATAAGATAAAGTTATTGATTGTTAGTACATATAATCCAGAAGATATAAGTACTGCTGCTAATGCTGCTCTTATAGCATACTTACCAATAATTTTCTTTCGTTCTGCTCGTTTTAAGGTATCATATTTTTCAAATAGCACGAAAATTTGACGACTTGTAACATTACTGTGCCATACACCAATGTATAAAACTAAAGCCATATTAACGAACAAAAATATAAATAAAGATATAAATACCCAATTAGGCAAACGCCATCTGAAGATAAACATAATAATATTGAAAGCAAATAATCCAAAAGATATATGATATACCCAATCAATATATTTTCGCCAACAATACAGCAAGATATCTATTGTTCGCTTACCATTTGTATAATAACGATTAAAAAATAATTTCAAGATCTTCCGCATAAAGCACCTCTCTAGTAAGCAAACATTCTTTTCAAGAATTCCATAAATACAACAATAGCAATCGGACTTATTACTCCAAGTCTAATGAATAGATTTCGTCGAGGTAAGCTTGTGGTTTTCTTACCTTCTGTAATCAACCATTGATAGTGATATATGTATCCTTGTATGAAACCATATGCAGGTAATATCCCAACCGCTAGAATTTCTATTAGGGTAAAGACTTCTACGAAACTAATCATAGAGAAATCACCACTATGTGTGCCTCCCTTTGATATCATTGCGAGTCCATAGATGATGAAAATAGGGATAAATGTAACGATATATAAGAATAAAATTGATTTTAAGGCAAAATTTACTCCCATGATTTGTTTCTCTGGATTATTGATAGATTTAGCATAACTCCACCTACCGATACCGATGAAGACCAAGGTAATAGGTAAGACATACCGAATAAAGACTATCAGATAATAGACAATAGCATTGATATTGTGATGATTCATGTTCCCTCCTTGTTAAATTTTTCTGATCCGAACGTAAACAAAAAGTTCCCATTTCAGAGGGAACTATATGCGACTCAACTAGTGAAAAATGTTGATAAGATTTTACTGTTCACACGATTTGGATAGAAACTATTGAAACGTGATTTGATACGAAACAGACATTTTTTCTCTTCCGTATTCTGTGAATTACTGCTCACTTCTTCAGTTTTTTTAGCTACTCGACGCCCCCTGCTATTTGCGTCTACCCAGCGATAATGAGCATCTAGTATGACAACTGAAATTTCATCTCCTTGCTTAAAAGGAACCCGATTTAAAGAACCCGAGTCCTTCATTTTAATTTTGATTCCTGGAAAGTCAACCAACTCTACAGTATGTAGACTTTGTGGATCAAAACTGATAAATCGCACTTTAAACAATCGTCCTATGAATTTCTTATCATCAATCATCTCAATCAAAGCATCTTGAGGTGCTTCTTCGAGAACTTTCATATCTCCCTCGATACGAATATAGTCATGGATAATGTGACGTTCTCTTTGATTTGGACTTGGTTTTTGGGTATTGGCCCCAGTAATTTTAAATTCCACCCTATCAAAGACTGATACTACTTCGTCTAGGTTAACAAATGAAGAATCACACTCATAACTTACCCTATGTTTTGGAATGAATACCGTTTGTAATTTTTTGGTCATTACCATGATACCTGCATTGCTACCATTGTTAATAACGGCTGATACAATACCTTCATGAGTACGCTCTAAGATATTTTTTCTATCTCGATTACGTGAAGAGTTATCTTTACTCTTTTCAATTTGCTGAAGAAGTTGATAATTAGTTAACCACTCAGCTAACTCAATACTACCTTCAACAACATAGTTTGATGGGTTATTGATTGTGAGTTTATAATTGTCGATAGTTTGGATATGGATTTCAGTTAATTTACAAGGAAAAATCCGTCCAACCATTTTAAAGAAATCTTTTGGCTGGCGGAAGCCTGATTCAGTTTGTTTAATATAAACTGCTGTTCCAGCAAGTTCTCCATTTTGGATACGCCCTACTAACATATCGCAGAAAGCTACACCTTCACCGATAGGGCGACCATTTCTATTTCTAGGAATAAATGGCTGTGTTTCAAGCACATTTTCTACCACAACTGATACAACCTTATTAGTTGCTTGTTCTAACAAATACTCATCTTCAGTATTTCCAAGATCAATATATGGGAGTGTATAGTTTCGAATGATATCTGAAACTTCTTCTGGGACACATTCAATTTCTGGTTGCTCAAACCATTGTTCTTGTTCATCTTTCCTATCTGCAACAACCAATGTTTTAAATTTTTGCTCCCCTAAACTAGCATAATGGACGTTTTCATAACCGTCCTCTCTTATAAGTTTAAGTGCTTTCATATGTTTCTCCTTTAATGTCTTTTTTGACATTAAAAGCATAACAAAAAAGGTCACTACCTGTAAGATAGTGACCCCCCTTGACTTTTGTTAATTCATAGCGATAAGAAGCCCAACACCCAAGACAACAATTGGTGTAATTAAGGCGAAAATTGAAAAGATTTTCTTGGCGATACCGATGGTAACATATAAGAAACTCGCTAATGTTAGTAATAGAACCAAGATCATAAACATAATTCTCACCCTTTCTTCTGGCTCTGTTTTAATTATTATTATATAGATTTTTGATATCAATGCAAGGCTAGAGAGCAACAAATCAAGAGATATCTTTAAAAATCCATTATATCAACAAAAAGAGGCTAAGACCCCCTTTTTGTTGTTCAAACGCTTACGCTGATTCTTATTTTAGCATAAAACATTCTATAGTCAATGTTAGTAATTACTTGTGGCTGTACCATCTAAGTAGTTAATATTAGCATTCTTTGAAACATTCTGAAGTGTGACCGAACTCACATTTCCATCACTCGTTGCTAATCCTGCTTCTGATAGTTCAACTCCATATTGTGTCCCATTTTCATCAAAGGATGTCCAGTAAAGCGTTACAGTCCTAGGTACTAACTCATTGTCAGTATAGTTTGCAACAACACAATAATCTAAGTACATATTTTGGTTTTTCTTCAACCATTTGGCTAGTGCATTTTCGTAGTATAGCATACCGTTTGGATTATTAGCATCCGTTTTACTATCAGACATCGTTCCTGCATTCAAATAGCGTGTCATAGGTACTAGATTTTTTATTTCAGAATTCAATCCAGAAAACTGATAACCAATAAGATGGCCACGATTCATCAGATAAGCTTTTTTGACTTTTCCAGACTCATCTTCGTACTTAAAACGATAATTATGCCAACCGACTGGATCAACATTAATTTTACTTTCCCTATCATCTTGTGGTTTGTCCGAGTACTTTAGTCTGATGTGACCATATGCTGCTCTACCAAGACTATCCAAATCTCCATTGACCATTAGCTTATGGTTTTCAAAAGGCAATGGACTATAGTTAAAAGCATCAGACTTTCCACCACTTGTTTTAGAAGAACTGTTTCCTGTTTCCGAAGATTCTGACTTGGGAATAAATTTCCCAAATAATTTTCCGACATCACTTGAATTGGCATGCTCTCCTTTACTAATAACATTAAAGCCACTAGATAAAATACCAGGTACATTAATTCCTTGGGACATACCATATCCAGCTATACAAAACATAACAACAATAGCTATCGGTATCCAAATCAGACTGCCAAGACAACCTCTTTTTTCATTGTTTTTTCTAAGCATAAGACCTCCTTAATTCTCTATAAATTCATTATAGACTTAGGAGTCACTATTCGTAACCCAGTGACATAAAAAAGACCTTAAGTGGTCTTTTGACTAATCTGGAGATAAGTTCATACTATCAATCAATAAATCTTATAAGGTGATTCTTATCTAAACTATATCCTTGTATTTCAGCAACTTTCTTAATATCACCTGTCTCTTTATAAACAATAGAGGCGTGGCTGTCTTTTAAAATACTAGGAGTAATTGCCTTACCATAAGCATGTCCAATGTTCTTTGCCAAATGACCTATTGTATTTCTCCCCATAGGCTTTTTCAACATGGTTAAAAATAATGATGGTATAGAAGGGTCTAAGTCCCAGCGCCCACGTCGTTCTTTAACAAATGGAGCTATATAAGGAATGGTGAAAGGAAGAAAACGTATAAACTGTTTCTCGTTGTTTCTAACAACCCAAATACCTTTTTTACGCATATCAATATCCCTGACTGTCAAGTTAACAACTTCTTGAGTACTTGCTCCAGTACCAATTATAATTGCAAATATAGCAATATTTCGCTCCTTCTCCTTTTCCCAATTATCAGCCTTTTTCTGAGTTGGTAGAGTTGTAACATAACTGTTTGCCATGAAATCAAGTAGCCCTTCGAGCTCTTCCTGCGTATACAAAATAGTCTTCTTCTTTGATTCGGAATATATTATGTTGTGGTAACTCTCTTTGTAAACTATCTTCCATTCATTAAACACGTTACGATAAAATAACGGCATTCCTCTCTCAATTGTAAAGGAGGTATTCGTAAGATAATTCCAAAATGCTGCTAAAGTATAGAGAATAAATCTTTTTCCTGCTGGTTTCAGACGTAAATTTGCCAAATAATTTTGAACAAATTCTCGTGGTAATTTTTCTAAGTCTGTCAATGATAGAGAGATACCCTCTTTATCAATCGAAATTGCATAGCTATTTAAAAATTTCTGGATCACTGACAAACGTTCAACCATTTTGGGAGAAGGCTCTTCGACATCTACTTGAAGGTAAGATATATACTCATCTATAATATCTGGTAATTGCCTTCTGAGTGCTAGATATTTATCTTTCTGTTTTGACATAATTCTCTTCCTCTCAATAATGATAGCAATTAACTACAGGTTTACCACTTATATTTTTAAACCTATTATATCATACAAGATTGCATGTTGATTTTAGATTTAACTAGTATAAAAAATCTCTAAAACATAATAGCGATACATCGTGTATCGCTATTATATATATAATATATTTTCAAAAACATATCTGAAGTTATACTTTAAAATAATCAAGTATCTCAGTCAAAAGTTGTTCTCTTGTCTCTTCAAAATGACTATCAGACAGTGACTCTAAACCTTTATCTTTAAGTTCCCACAGTTTCTCTTGCAACAGTTTCTCTGCTAAATGTTTAATATCCGCCTTATTATCTTCGTCAGGTGTCTTTGAGAGTTCTATTTTAATTGCTGATTTAACTGCTACTACTACTAGTCCTAAACGGTCTTTGTCATCCGTTCCATTTTCATAGTTTGGCTCAGACCAGTCTGGAACATTTGAAGGACGATTATCCTTATTAGTTGGATGACTATCTCTCAAATCTGAAAGTTTTGTGTACCCTGCTACTTCCCATTTATTGAGCAACGTTCTTGTCCAACCGAAAGTACGGTTTGCATCACTTCCTGTTCTTTCCAACGCCTCAATAACTAGTTCATGGTCCATTGTTTCAAGCCAACGTTTGAGTTGATTTTTATTATTGTAGTTGTCAGCCTTGCTCCCTTTAGGAAAAACAGTGTAGAATTTCTCCATCACGATAGCCATCTTACGTTTGAAGTCTAACTCCTTCTTCTTCTCAAAGGTAATGACTTTATCGTTTGTTGCAACAATACGTCTCAAATCGTCATCGAACGGTTTAAACCTAAATATATAGTGGGTAATTGATTTTCCTTTTTTGATTCGCTCTACTGTTAAATCCTGTATGACAGGAAGCCCATGCTCATCAACTAATAGCGTATTGATTTCATCCAATGCTTGCTGCAGCTTAGTACCTTTCGAACGAAGTAAACTCGGACTATCCAAAATCAAAACTTCTTGCTCTAGTTCTTCAGCTGTATCTTTTACAAAGCCTGTTTTACGCCAGTCTGCTAGATGCCTAAATAATCGTTTAGAATACTTACTCTTCAATAGGTTATGGTAATCACGTCCATACTGAATGTACTTAGCTTTTTTACCCCACTCCGGGTTATTGAAAAGGTCCTTAACTGTACGCTTAACCGCTACTTTTACTTTTGATCCTTCTTCTGTAGTTACTTCTTCATACTCAGTATATTCCGCATCTGACAAGTGAATTTTAATCAGTTTATTTTCATGGTCTACTCTAAAGGTCTTGAACAGTGGAATAGTGGTGTAAGAGACTACCTTACCATCGACAACCTTTTCGGGATGTCGATATACAATTTTAGTCATTCTTTCCTCTAGTTCCTCAACTGTAGTTTCAAAGCGTTTACCGGTCCTAGGAACAATTTTTTGTTCCCTAGAGCTGTAAAATGTATTTCCTGCTAGCATTGCCAGACTCGAATAAGAAAATATTGCTGCTTCATTTTCGTCATAAATATCTCGCAACTCACCAAATATAGAGTAAATCATATTTTCTTGAAGAGGTGAAAGGTCTCCAAGTTGGAACATTTGGGTAAACTTATTATCATACTTGATAATCTCTCTGAACTCTCTATTCTCTACCAAATGCTTCTACCTCTCTTTGTTCATTCATCATACATATTGGTTGTATTTTAAATAAAAGTAATTATTTTACTATAACCTAATTGCTTACTGCAATATGTGACTGGGTATAAATATATTAATTTACAACCCTTTTGTATGACATTATATCACTAATATTCTGATTTTCATAGTATTTTTTAAAATTTACAACCATTTTGTAGGATATACATACAATTTTATATGACATACATACATTTTTGTAAACTTAACATGCAACTTTATAGGACATACATACCGATTTGTAGGATACACCTGCCATTTTATATGACATACATACATTTTTGTAGACTTAACATACAAGTTTGTGTGACGTTCATGCAAAATTATATGATATACCTACCAATTTGTAGGATATACATACAGTTTTATAGGATAAAGGTAAGCTTAGCTCAGTAATAGCAAGGGTTTCAGGAGTTCTACTACTTAAACTACAATTAACTACTTAGTTACTATTATTAACCACTTAATACTACTTAATACTATTTAAACTATTATTACTAAATGTTCTTAATCATAATTGAAACCATTAAATCATAAAAAGTTCTTTAAAAAAAGTTACAACTAATAGAAAAAAGAAAAAGTGTAGAAATACCTACACTTTTGTATGATATAAAATAAAGTTTTCCTACTTAAAACTCATCTCAGTTTCTACCAATGTGTTAAACAATTCCTTTTGTTCTGGGTCTAGAAGTTGGTACACATGGTCTAACATTTCAGTGAATAGCTTATCAGATCCACCGCGTTTAGGATAATTGCCATTTTCTCCTTTAAGGTCTTTTTTGTTTAAAACAGCTCTTAGTGCAGAAAAACGTGACATTGATAATTGTGTCATATTGAGATTTGCACGTGATTTTTCTTCCACTGTTTTAGCTGGTTCCAGTTTTGTAGGAAGTTTATTTTTTTCTTTTTTCTGAGTGACATTGTTTACTTTTTTAGAGGCAACAGCAGCTTTTTTTGGTTCTACACTTGCTTCAGTTAGATAAGCAATATCGTGCTTTTCCTTAAGTTTATCAATTACTACTTCTTCAATTTCTTTCCCTTTAAAAAAGCGTTCAAATAATTCTTTAGCTGTTGTTCGGTCATTTGATTCAACAGCCGTTAAAAGGTTATTAAAATTTCTTTGTTGGATTGTATTAAGCTTTTTCGCCATTGTGTTCTCCAATCGTCTTAATTAGTTCGTTCATAACATTTGTGATTTGTTTTTGAGGGATGCTATAGCCACTATTTGTGAAAACATTTGCTTGATTAGCAATCATATCTTTATATTGTTTATTATTAAACAAGTATTGCTCAAAAACCTTAGTATTATGTTCTTCAGCAATTTCCTCAAGTTTTGCTACTGCTTCTCTTGCTTTGACTTGTTTAATTGATTTTTTACTAAAGCCTGGCCCTTTATCAACCTGAGTTATAACGATTCCAGCTATAACAATATCAATTCCAAAGAAAGAGAACCCTTCTTGAACAGCTTCAATATCTTCGATTGTATCTTTTACACCTTCAACACCAAACTTATCAGGTGTTGTAGGAATAAGAACGAAAACTTTCGAATTTGTAAAAAGAGAACTTGTTGTAGAAACACCAAAAAAAGGAGGTGTATCAAAAAGTACAAAATCGTAGTAGTCATTGATATCTTGTACAACATTTCTTAAACGAAAATCTCTATCTTTTAGTCCTGATGCTTCACTCTCCCAGTTTTTCATAAGCTTACTTCCAGGAAGCAAATCATAACCGTCAACTGGCACAATGGCATCAGCTACTTCTACTTCTTTTTTTAGTACATCATATATTCCTTTATGTTCGTCTTCGTTAACTCCTGCCGCTGTAGTAAGATTGCATTGACCATCAAGATCTCCTGCACAAGTTTTATAGCCAGCGTCTCCTAGAGCTTGAGCCAGTAATACACTTAAAGTTGTTTTTGAGGCTCCTCCTTTCTCGTCCATCATTATGACTGTATTTGCAACCATAGAAACTCCTTTCAATCCATTATGTACGATACACTATGTATAACAAAACGATACATATTATTAACTATTTAAAGTATACCATATAGAAATCTAATAGCAAGTATTATGTGAGATATATCGTAAATAATACAAGATACACTATGTATAGCTTATAATGGATTATTGATAATCAGCATGTTACGCATTAGCTAATACATAGTGTATCGTTTTCAATATACTATTTCAAAAGAAAGCATATGACATATCAAAACTAGACAAGAATAAAACACGATACATTATATAAAATAAACGATGTATCTTATAGACATATAAGATACATA
>SKEM01000016.1_pt1 | contig 142469 bp, 133 predicted proteins | sample 4826731 | NCBI WGS metagenome assembly SKEM01 (sample SAMN11008809, study PRJNA524170) | human gut metagenome | biome: Human fecal sample; material: Feces; isolation source: fecal sample from pouch patient p37 | host: Homo sapiens | place: Israel: Tel-Aviv | collected 2015-07-27 | reverse complement strand
AACCGTCTTCGGTGCTAGTTCAGGGAATAATTGAACAGTAATGTCACCACGGTTTGTTTTGATAACAGCTTTTGGTCCTTTTTCACTTTTTAAATCTAGTTGTGGGAATGCCATATTGTTTCCTCCTAATATTTGCATACTTCATAATAATAATAACATAATACCTAACCTCTCGTAAAAATACTAGATTTGTTTTCTTTTATTTTTCATCACTAGATACATTCTATAACTTACCGTTTCGATTTCGAATTCAAACATTTTTGAGAAGCATTCTCAATTAAATTCTGCTATAGTGTGAAAAGGGAGGAATTTTTATGGAAATCTATGACATTACAATCATCGGTGCAGGTCCTGTAGGGATGTTTGCCGCTTTTTACGCAGGAATGCGCCAAGCTAAAACAAAAATCATTGACAGTCTACCTCAACTTGGTGGTCAATTAGCAACTTTGTATCCCGAAAAATATATTTACGATATTCCTGGGTATCCAGCAATAAAAGCAAGTGAATTAATCGATCAATTAGAAAAACAATTAACTACTTTTAACCATACATTCCATTTAAAAGAAGAAGTTCTCTCGCTTACTCGTGAAGACGAAGTTATCGAGATTACTACAAATAAAGGCATCCATTATTCCAAAGCAGTCATTTTAGCTTTAGGAAATGGTTCATTCCAGCCAAGAAAATTGAATTTAGATAATGCTGAATCATTTGAAAACCACGGATTGGATTATTTCGTGAATGATTTGATGAAGTATGCTGGAAAAAAAGTCGCTATTGCTGGAGGTGGTGATTCTGCTATCGATTGGACGTTGATGTTAGAGCCTATTGCAAGCGAAGTTTACTTGATTCATCGTCGCCCGGAATTTCGTGCGCACGAACATAGTGTATCACGCTTGAAATCTTCATCTGTCAACTTGCTTACTCCCTATCTCATCGATGGATTATCAGGCAATAATGGGGAACTGACAGATATCCGGTTAAAAAAAGTGAAAAGTGACGAGACGATTGATTTGATGATTGATTCTCTGATCGTCAATTATGGATTCTCTTCTAATTTAGAACATCTTTCTTCTTGGGGACTTGATAGTACCAGAAATGCCATTACTGTAAAATCAGATATGTCTACTTCTATTCCAGGCGTTTATGCAGCTGGTGACATCTGTACCTATGAAGGAAAAGTGAAACTGATTGCTACTGGGCTCGGTGAAGCACCTACTGCAGTGAACAACGCTTTACACTATATTAATCCAAAGGAACGAACTCAGCCTGGTCACAGCACAAGCTTATACGATAAAAATCTTCGTCCTAGTTGATTTTTTATATCTCTTTGCATTTCAAGTTAAACCCGAAAGCAGTTTCTTGCATTTTTTTCATGTTCCGTTAACATGAAATAGAGAAAGAAAAAATAAAGGGGGAGCAATAATATGGTCGTCAAAACTGAGACTTTAGAAGAAAAGGCAAGAGAACTATTGAAGGAACGTGGCGTAACTGTAGAAGATATCGCACAACTTGTCATGTTTTTACAAAAAGACTATATTTCTGATTTGACTTTGGCGGATTGTACTGAAAGTGTCAACAGCGTGCTAACAAAGCGTGAAGTACATAACGCCATTATCACTGGAATCCAATTAGATATATTAGCAGAAAAGAAAAAATTGATGAGTCCGTTGCAACATATTATCGAAGATGACGAAGGCCTTTACGGTATCGATGAGATCCTAGCCTTGTCAATCGTGAATGTTTACGGTACGATCGGCTTTACGAATTATGGTTATATCGACAAGGTGAAACCTGGTATTTTAAAAGAACTAAACAGCCACGATGGCGTTCATGTCCATACCTTCTTAGATGATATCGTCGGAGCGATCGCCGCTGCTGCTGCCAGTCGATTAGCACACAAAGAACCAGAAAAAAGAAGTCGCCTTACTCAATAATTCAACAAAAAAAGAAAGAAAACGTCTATTTAGACGAGTTCTTTCTTTTTTGTTTGTTTCAAGCTATTTTTTCCTAAGAAAAGAAAAACAGCAAAAAATAATTCTAATAATACAAAAAATAAGATAAAGCTATGCATGAAAAATTCTTCTGGAAGTACATTGATGATTGGATCAGTAACGGGATCGAATAACCAGTCATCGTTGTTGAAAAACGTTTCATGAAAAAGGATAAAAAAGCGATCAAATCCTATCATCATGAAAAAACCGAAAACAACTGGCAGTAACATGCCGATTTGAAACGGACGAATCAACCGCCAAAGCCGATCATTCTTTTGCAAATATTTGATAAACAAAATACTCGGGATCAAAGTGATGAAAAACACAGCATAATCCACTAAAAACAAAATTTTCACTTCATAAAAGTGATGGGCTCCGCTAGCAGAAACTGGGAAATCTGGCAAGCTGAGGATGGTTTTGAAGGGATTATTGAGATAATTCATTAGGTGATCAAAATTTTTCAGTAACGTCTCTTGATCTAAAGAAGTATAATCCAAAATTTGCAAATGTCCGATATCAAATACGTATAGTGGTCGAAAGTTGATCGTCACACCAACTGCCAGACTGATCAGTGTCAGAAATAGGCTGAACAATCCAGCATATTCCATCCACTGCCATCTCGAATTTTTCATATTAGAAGCTCCATTCATCCAGTGATTGTTTCACATAGGTAGCTGGGATAGGCAACCCAGGTACATCTTCTTCTTTTGTAAAACCTGATAAAACGAGCAAAGTATCTATATTATTGCGTATCCCAGCTTGGATATCTGTTTCATAGTTATCTCCAACCATGATTACTTCTTCTTTTTGCAGCCCTAATACTTCAACGGCTTTATCCATAATGATGGCTTCTGGTTTTCCGATGTAGATCGGCGGCGTTTGGGTTGCTGTCTCTACAAAAGAGATGACTGACCCTGCTCCAGGAAGAAGGCCGCGTTCAGTAGGTATATTCTTATCTGGGTTCGTTCCAATGAAAGTAGCACCTTTTTGAATAGCAAGTGTTGCTTTAACTACTTTTTCATAGGTCAGATAATTATCTAAGCCTACCACTACATAGTCAGGAGCCTCTTCTTCCCATGTAAATCCGGCAGCTAAAATCAAGTCAATCAATCCTGCTTCTCCGATAACATAGACTTTTTTCCCTTTTCCATCTGCTTTCATAAAATCGATTGTTGCCAAAGTAGCTGTGTAGACTGTCTCTGGAGCTACATGAATGTCAAACTCATCTGCTAGACGATTAGCTACTGTTTCTGGTGACTTAGTCGTGTTATTGGTAACAAACAAGAAAGGTAATTTTCTTTTTTGCAATTCTTCCACAAATCGTTTACCGGCCGGTATGGGTTGTGTCCCACGATAAATCGTTCCGTCTAAATCAATTAAATATCCTTTATAGTCCATTCATCCACTACTCTTCCCTTTTTCTGATCGTAAATGCTGTTTTTGTTTTTTCTACTTGTTTAGGTTGTTCTTGTTTTTTTACTTTTTCAGAGGTTTTTGCTGACTCTGTTTTTCGATTTTTAATAACCGGTTTTTTGCGATTAGATGCGACTGGTCCTTTTTTCTCATCGATATACGCACGATTATGGTTTTTTTTCTTTTTTCGGCGCTGAGTTGTCTTTTCTTTTTTACCGCCGATTCTCTCGATGACAAAATACGCACAACCAAAATTGCAATATTCGTAAAGATAGTCTTCCAAGGAATCGATTCGCTGATCTGGATGCGCCCGTCGATTATCCGCTTGGAAAAATCCTTTTAGGCGTAGTTGTTCATAACCCCAATCTCCTACGATATAATCATATCGGGCTAGTACATCACTGTAACGTTCTCCAAGCTTTTCTGCATTAAATCCTTCACGATAATCGGACACAAGCCGATAATGTCTTTCACCTATCAAAAAATTACTGTCATCTAACAGTGTCACTAGCTCGCCTTTGACTTTTTCTGCTTTAGGCTCCTCAACGATTTCTTCCAAAGCAGCTGTCAGTTCTTCGGTGACTGTTGTTTCCTGTTCAGCTGATGATTTTTTCTTAGCAATTTCTGTTTTATGCTCAACGTTCTGCTGTTCATTTTGTTTTGCAGACATGCGTTCACCACCTATCTTTTTTATTATACCTTGTTTTTATTTGATTGGGTAGTGAGCTTTCAAGTAATCTCCTACCACACTTCGGATAAATTCAGGGAACAAAAATTCATTTTTTCCAGCAATCTCAATCGTTGGAAAAAATGGAACAAACATCAAATGATCTACGGTAGTAAAAGTATAATTTTTATTCAGATCGATTGGCTTGTTCTTCCAAAAGACTTGATGGTTAATAGAATCATATGTGATTCCATTATAGACCATCTGCCCAAAAATCTTACCGCGAAATCCCATTCCCTTCATAGGATAGTTACGTAAAAAGTTACGATTTTTTTCTATTTCTAAAACTAAGCGGATCAGATCATTTCCACCCAATGTGACATTTAACAAGTGCATCGGATGCGGCAACGCAGTGTGAAGCTGATCCTGATTGACCCGCCCTTTTGGAATTTCAGTTAAAAACAGACCACTGTTTAATATTGCTGCTTCCGTCTTTCCTCGTTCTTTCACCGCCTCAAAGGCTACTTGGATAAACGAATGCTCATTGAAGATATCTAGACTCAGAGAAAATGGCAAATCTGCTACTTCTTTTTCTTTTAATAATTCATGCCCACGTTCTAGATAACTATTTATTTCTTGTTCATCTTCTGTAAAAGCTGTCATTGTTTCGGTAGGGATGGCTTTGGCTGAATGCTTAAGGATTTTTTTCTCTTCATCGATGGTTAAATGGACTTCACCGACATACTGCCCGTACTTTCCAGCGGCTGCTATTTGGACATCATTGATTACGTGACCTTCTCTGAATAAATGATGGGTGTGCGATCCTAAAATAACATCAATTGCTGGTATTTCTTTTGCAATTTGGAAATCATCCTGAATCCCGAGATGACTCATCAAAACTAAAACATCCACTTGTGAACGTAAATCTTCGACTAATTCTGGCAAAATATCATAAGGATTCCGTATGTCCCAGCCATTCGGATTATAAGTAAGCGGAAATGGAGCAGTAAATGCAATTAGTCCGATTTTCGTCTGGTGTTTCGTTGTAATGATTTTATATGGTTTCGTCCATGCCGGTGGCTGGAGCGTATTTTTATCGAATAAGTTATCCAGGATGATATCAAACTCAGCATGATCGTATAAATGATTCAACTCTTCTTTGGAATTTCCTACGCCTTCATTGTTTCCTATCGTCGCTGCATCATAACCAACTTCATTCATCAGCAAGATATTTTCCTGTCCATTCGTTGCTTCTGACAATGGATGCCAACGATCCACAAAATCACCTAGATCTACTGCAATCGTTGTCGTTTTTTCTTTCTTTTCGTTTTCTCGTTTACGTTGATCCAAAAACCTTCTGATCCTTGGCCAATTTTCTAAATGAGAATGCAGATCATTCGTATGTAAAATCACTATTTTTTCCATGTACCCTCTCGCCTCTCTTTATCTTTATCATACCATAGGCAGCTTTTTCTTCCATTGAAACAAGCTCTATTTCAGAGTTTTTCCTGCCTTGAAGCAAATTGTATAAGTACAATATTCGATAAATCAGTCTGGCTAAAAAATCAGGAACATTCATTTTTACAGTACTATAAAAATAAAAAAAACAGACCCGAAAGTCTGTTGTCGTTTCATTATAATCAGACACATGGCGGAACCTGCTTAGTGCTGCTTCCTTCCAGACCTGACACGCTTCACAAGCCCACCATTGTCCTAGCCTTTCGGCAAAGAATAGTATACCTTATTTTTCATTCGTTGACCAGTCTTTTTTTAATTTCTTTTTTCGCTGGCGGAGCTTTCGGAAAAAGTCAGTCAAAATCATCCCACATTCGTCTTCTAAAATGCCACCTTCTACATATGCTTGGTGGTTAAACCGCTCGTCCTCCAAAAGATTCATCAAGGTACCGGCTGTTCCGCCTTTTGGATCATACGCGCCGAAATAAACTTCTGCTACACGAGACAAAATCATCGCGCCGCTGCACATAGGACAAGGCTCTAAGGTAACAAAAAGTGCAGCATCTTCCAAGCGCCAGCTTCCCACTTTTTCACAGGCTTCCTTGATTGCAAGCATTTCTGCATGTGTAGTAGCATCTTGCGTGGTTTCTCTAAGGTTATATCCTCTTCCAATCACTTTTCCATCCAATACAACCACTGCTCCAATCGGAACTTCATGAAGCATTTCTGCTTTCTTTGCTTCTGCCAATGCAAGGCGCATCCATTTTTCTTTTTCTACTGCATCAAGATTTGTATTTACCAATTACCCTTCCCTGCCTTTGTTTTTTCTTGTTTTACTTTAGCATATGATAAAAAGGCTGTAACTAACTTTTTTTTCTATGGTAAAATAAATACAAGAGGTGAACAAGATGAAAATGGATAAATTACTTGCTCTTTACCCACAAGCACAGAAAAAAAACTCTCCAGCATCAGAAGCGGATATCCTTTCTTTTGCAATTGATGATGCTTTTATCTGGATCAAACAAGATTCATTATCTCAACAAGAAACCAGCCTTTTGAAAGCGTTATTCCCTGTAATCAACGATCAAAAAAAACACCCATGGTATCACTATCTTTTTAAAGATGCTTCTTGTGTTCAAGAAAAAAGCTTTCGTTTGATCCAGCTTCACGTCGAATCAAAAGGAGAATTCTTAAAAAAAGAATGGCAAGATACTATTTTGGAATTATTTCGCTATTCTGCTGATTTCTTTTTTTATACAGACACAGATGCGCTCTTAGTCGAACAAATAAACCGTGATTATCTTGATGCTACTGAAATCAACGGTATTTTTCTATCTTTAGATGCTGATTTTGATACGACAACGTCTGTATTCGTTGGTTCTTTCCATTCACCTGGCACCGACCTCGTCCCTTTGTTTGCTGAAGAAAGAAAAATTTTTTTAACAGAGCAAAACAATCTTTATACTCACAGCCGTACTTTTTCTATGCAAGATGTGGCTTTACATTACTATACAAAAGATACTGTAAAAGATAGTAAGTTGATCAAAAGTTACATAGAACTGATCAAACAAAATGAAATGGAAGTGATCATTCAAGAATTATGGAATGAATTAGGCAATGTCAGCTCTGCTGCAAAAACACTGTTTCTTCATCGTAATACTCTAAAATATCGAATCGAAAAATTTCAAGAACAGTCTGGTTTCAATCTAAAAAAAGCCAACGATTTACTGTTTTGCTATCTTTTATTGCTTCATGAACATAATTAAAGATAGATTAAAGGGGTTGTGACAATAATTTTGTCACAACCCCTTATTTCGAATGAATAGTGTTCAAAAGCTAGTTTCTCTTACATCATTTTTTCAACAAAATGCATTAGCCGGTCTTTTACATCTTCGGTTGAATCTTTGATTGAATCACCATAAACAGAGATTTTCTTTTTTCCTGATTTGATTTTTGCTAACATTCCCATCAAAGAATCCAAGTCACTATCTGAAAGACCATCTACGATTTCTAGTAATTTTTCATTTCCATCAAATTTGTCATAGACGAATTTTTTTACTTTCGTCCGAGTAGTCATATGATGGATCTTTTCCATTACTTTTCCCGATACAACGACTGCTGTCGCTACACTGGCAGCGGCTGCTACGCTTAATCCGATTGTTACTTTTGTTGATGTTTTCATAAGTATCAGCTCCTTTTTATCTATCTCCATCATAGCATAGACAAAAAAATAAACGAACTAATCCACTCAGTGAAATCTCAATCCTTTAGGGAAAAAGTTCTTTACTGTTCCTTTTACTTGTTTCCCAAATCCGACAGGTATCTTATCTAATACTAGCAAAACCCATCCTTGATTCCCATCACGTTGAAATGTTTCTCCTGCTGTGTAAGATTGCCATTCCTTTTGAGTGATCGGCAAGCAAGGTATATTCTCTATCTTTTTTGTAGCAAGCGCTAATGCATAGCTAGGTTCAAATCGATTCTTTTTGAAATCTCCTAAATGCAAACCTGTACGTACGACTTTTAAACCATCGAGAGAAGGGGCTAACTCAGGAACTTCCCAAAGATGGTCGTTGAACACTAAAAGTCTTCCAGTAGCTTCATAATGAAAATCATTTGAAAACTCCGTCCAGAGTTTTTCCTGCTCTTTTGTCATTTGCACTTTACTTTTTTTTCGTGTCTTCTTTTCTTTATGCATCTGATTTTGTCCATGAAAAGTCAGCTTTGCAACAAAATGTCCTTCACCCTGATCTTTATGAGGCCATATACGTATTGTTTTTTCCAAACCAGCTACGCTTCCCCATTCAGAACGTCCTGAACTAACGGATTGAGTCAAAGGAATCTCCTCAATCGTTACTGGATAATTTTCTACAAGCCAGCTAATGATCTCTTCATTTTCTTCTGGTGCAAACGTACAAGTCGAATAAATCAGTTGTCCTTTATTTTTTAGCATTTTTATTGCTGAAGACAAAATCTCTTGCTGACGTTTTTGACAGTATAGCGGAGATTCTTCTGTCCACTCTTTTATTGCATTTGGATCTTTTCGGAACATTCCTTCTCCTGAACAAGGAGCATCAACCACGATCCGATCAAAAAAGCCCGAAAAATGAGGGACAAGTTCTGCGGGTGCATGATTTGTCACTATTGCGTTCGAAACTCCCCATCGTTCTATATTTTCTGATAAAATCTTCGCACGTTTCGGAAAGATCTCATTCGTCACTAATAACCCTTTCCCCTTCATTTGAGCAGCTAATTGGGTTGATTTACCACCGGGAGCCGCACACAAATCCAAAACTTTTTCACCGGGTTTTGCTGCAGCAGCTGTTCCAACGATCATTGCACTTGGTTCTTGGCTATATTCATACCCAGCTTGATGGAGGAAAGACTTTCCATTGACAGTGCCAAGAAATCCCTCATTGCTGTAGGGAGCGGGTTGTAATTCTTCGCTATGGTAAGTTTGGACCATGTCCAATCCTGCCGGTTTTAGTGGATTCCACCGAAATCCTTTTTTCACGCTTCCTTGTTCAAGCGCAGAAAAAAAATCGGATGCTTCTTCGCCTAAAAGAAGACGATATTTTTTGATAAATTGCTGTGGTAACGTTGTCGCTTCCTCCTTCATTCCAATGTTTCGTTAGACATTTTACAATCTTTTTTACGAAAAATAAAGGTGGCTGATCTACTTTTTCATGTTGCTGCCTAAGGTGACTGTTCCTTTAAGATATTTTCCAAGTATTCATCCGTCACCTCGTTTTTATCCCAAACAGCGTTCATCATTTCAAGAAAATCTTGAGAAGAATCATCTGAGCGCAAACTTCCCAATGCATTAAGCCATACCAATTCAAGCGACTTTTCTTCTTTGATCTTCGTGTGACCTTTGACATATGAGAAAAATGGCCGCTTAAATAGCGAATCCATGTCTAAATCAGATTTTGCAATGATTTCACGAATACTTTCATGGATAGAAAAAAAATCTTTCAATAAGTAGACAATGCTTAAAACATCATCGGAACTGCATTCAGCTAAGTAGTTTTCAAAATAAACAGTGATTTCTTCTAATATCTTCTCTTTTAACCCGCTGATTGATTTGAAATGTGTATAAATCGGGTATGTAGAACAACCGCAGAACTCTGCTAACTCTCTTGCAGTAATTGACTTCATTCCATATTCTTCCACGTATACCATACTTTTGAACAGCAAATATTCTTTACTATAATTTGTTACTCTCCCCATCATTCTTACCTCCGTCTCTTTTCATCTACCCATAAATAAATAACATAAATAATTCTAAAAATATTATTGATAATTATCAAAACATATTTAGTTATATCCATTAAAAATCAATTTTTCCGCCTTAAAAACAAGAATATCTTGACAAAATACCCTAGGAAATAAACAATAGAATAAACAAGGTAACAAAAAAATTAAATAACGTTATATAAAAAAGAAGGCGACACTCTGTGAGAATAACACAGACTGAAATGACTTTCCACTCACAGTTTTTGTCTAACTATATACAAAAACAGAATAAAAAGGAGGTATTTATGCTAATTGAAGCAAGAAAAAAAGAGTTACTTGTTCTACAAATGGTCATTCAAAAAAATAATTGTTCTTTACAAGAATTATCCAATGACTTACATATTCCAAAACGGACAATCAAAGAACTGATCCGAAAAATAAATGTATCACTCAAGCAATTTTTATTGATTGATGAATTTATTTATTCTAATCATAAAGGAGAGATCCAAACCAAAGAAACCGATCAAACTAAAAAGTTAGCTGTTTTTTCTAAGTTAAAATTATGCTACCTAAAAGAATCCAATCGTTTTAACTATTTGATGTTACTAATCAATTATCCACAAACTGCTGTACCAAAAAAATATTTACTTGAACAACTTTATATATCGCCCTCCTATCTCGAAAAACTGACAAAACAGCTCAATCATTCCTTAAAAAAATTCCATTTACGGATCCTATCTGTAAAAAATTGCTGTACTCTTGAAGGAAATGAGTTATCTATCCGTCTCTATCTTTACTTTTTTCTTTCAGATACATTTGGAGGTAACGATTGGCCATTTTCCTCACTTGAATTAAATGCACTAAAAATGAACAGTACAGATGAGCAAATAGAAAAAATTTCAAAACAAGAAAAAAATATCTACTTGCTGTTAACTTTATTCATATTACGAAACAAACAACAGGCATATTTTCCAAAAACTTCTTCTGAAATCACTGAATTGATGGACTTATTGCAGCATACACATGATTATTCAGAATACTTTACTTCTTTTTCAGTGAGTCGCCCTTGTGAAGAGACAGAAACAGAGAGAGCCTACTTTAATTATTTTTTCTATTGTTTTTTTCCAAATCAAATCTCTTTTCGACAAAAACAGGAGATTGGTTTTTTATTTTCCACAAGCAAAAACCTTATTTGTCGACAAGTCGGTCAATTGATGACTTACTTAACTCAACAGTTTCCTCTCAACCATTTAGAAAATAAAATACCAATTTATTTTTATTTTCTTGTGTTGGCAGTTGTTTTTTTCGAACTGTTGGGTGAATCCAGCAGTAGTTTTTCTACACTTTGCTTTCCAGAAGCCACGTCCAATCATTCTAGTTCTTTTATACAGGAAAAGAAATTAAGAGAAAAAATCGATACAATTTTTTCAAAAAATGGGGAAAGAAACCAAATCAGTCAATACCTTAGTCAATTGATCCAACACTTACTACAAACAGAAACGAAAGAGCAGTTACTCATCCATTTGCAGATAACCAAACAGTTTACAGGAAATTATCATCTTCAAAGCCATTTGCAGCAGTTATTTCGCAAAGATGCTGTTAAAATTACCGCATATTCAGAACATGCTGATTTGATCATTACAGATCAGCATGAGAAAATTTCAGATGAAACGGAGACTTTCTATCTGGATACAACGCACAATACAGTGTTATTTGGCAAGTTAATAAAAGCGGTTCATGAACTGTATATGAAAAAAGGTTATGAGAACAAAACAAAGAGGATGTGACAAAATTCTTGTCACATCCTCTTATTCCAAATAAATGGTATTCAATCAGCTAACTCTCGGTATTAGCTCAGATCAAAGCGCTGATTTCACAACTTCTTTATTTTAATCTCTTCGGTTGCCGCCGAACAATAAGATCAAGCGCAACAGCTGCAGGAATGTCGAAAGCGCTGCTGCAACATAAGTCAGTGCTGCTGCAAATAATACGTGTCTTGCCATCGGTACTTCTTCTTCCGTCAGTAGTCCGCCTTCACTCAAAATTTGGATTGCTCGCCGAGACGCGTTAAATTCGACTGGTAATGTCACCAATTGGAAAAGTAATGCTAAAGAAAAAGCGAAAATCCCGATATTGATTAACGTAGAGTTCCAGCTAAGCAATACACCTACCATAATCAAGGGGAACGAAATCATCGAACCAAAGTTAGCTGCTGGAACAAGTGCTGCACGAATCTTCAATGGGACATAACCCGAAGCATCTTGTACCGCATGTCCGCATTCATGAGCTGCTACACCTATCGCAGCAACTGAAGTAGACTGTGCAGTTGCTTGAGACAAACTCAACATCTTATTACCTGAATTGTAGTTATCTGTGAGATCTCCGGCAATTTGTTGAACACCGACATTATTTATCTGTTGACTTTGTAATATATATTGTGCTGCTTGTGTACCAGTCACATTGTTTTTGCTTCTCACTTGATCGTATTTTCGGAAAGTACTATTGACGTACGCTGACGCAATTCCGGAAATAACTAATCCAAGAATGACCAAAAGAAATGTCGGATCTAAAAAACCATACATTCCATAACCATACATTTTCGTTTCACTCCTTTTCGTTTACTTTATTTTATCATTAGTAGTAGGAAAAGAATGTGAAAAGACCTTGAATATTCTTTAATTCTTTTTCACAAATTCCGATTTCAGTTTCATCGGTCCAAATCCTTCTACCTTGCAATCGATATTATGATCGCCTTCTACTAAACGGATGTTCTTGACTTTTGTTCCTTGTTTAATGGCACCTGACGCACCTTTTACTTTCAAGTCTTTAATCACTGTCACGCTATCGCCCTCTAACAGACGGTTTCCATTTGCATCTAATACCACTAATCCGTCTTCTATGACAGTTTCTTGTTCTTCTTTGTTCCATTCGTTCCCGCATTCTGGGCAAATCAACAAGCCTCGATCTTCATATGTGTACTCTGAGCCACATTCTGGGCAATTTGGTAATGTCATCTTCTTTCTCCTTTAAAATCTTTAGTGAGCACTATTGTAACGGAAAAAGAAGATCTTGAAAAGATACATTTGTGATTTTTACTACAAAAGGCACGTTTTCGAACGAAGTATCATTCTGTTTTTCTGCTCTTATACGATTGGCATATATCTTGGATCTCTTTATAGATTTCCTCTACTTCTGCTAAATCTTTTGCATTCGCACCACTTGCTAATGGATGGCCTCCTCCATGATGGCGTTTAGCCAATTCATTGATGATCGGCCCCTTAGAACGTAAACGTACGCGGTAATACCCTGAAGGCTGCTGAACAAAAATCCCCCAAGCCAGCACTTCGTCAATCACTCCAGGAAGTGAAACGATCGAAGCTGTCTCTGAATCATCGATTCCATATTTATCAAGAATTTCTTGCGGAAGGATTATTCTTCCTGCACCATTTTCATCCACCTGGATATTTTGATAAAGATAACCGGAAAGTTTAGCGACTTTCATCGGCATTTGTTCAATCTCTCTGTTCAAAGCACTTGCATCAAATGGATAATTTCTCAATATCGAAGCAATCTCTAATGTACGGGACGTCGTGGAGGGATACAAAAAGCGCCCTGTATCTCCGACGATTCCTGCATAAAGTAACCGTGCAGCCTTAACGTTCATCTTTAAAGATTCAGGAAACATCAAAGCAAATTCTGCAATCATCTCACTACAGCTACTTGCTTTTGTATTTACCCACACAAGATCTCCATAAGGGTCATCATTGGGATGATGGTCGATTTTGATCAGTTTTTCTGCCAACTGATATCTTTGATCACTGATTCTGGGTGAATTAGCTGTATCAGTCACGATGACTAGCGCTCCTTGGTAGAAGACATCTTCAACTTCTTGCATTTCTGCTAAAAAGCGAAGCCCTTCAATCGTTTCACCTACTTGACGTATTTCTTTTTCTGGGAAACTTTCCCGTAATAGTTCGGCTAATCCTACTTGTGATCCTAATGCATCAGGATCAGGGCGCAAATGCCTGTGGATAATGATTTTATCGTATTTTTTTATTGTATCTACTATTTCTTGCTGTACTGTCATTTCACTCCTGCTTTCTAAGAACGTTCCATTACTTGACAAACAACGATTGCTTTGGAAACGATGGTGTTTTCAATAAACACTTCGATATCCAGTTTAGCGGAACGTCTGCCGATTTCCAATACACGTGGACGAATGTCTAATTCGCTTTCCAATTGGATCAGCCGCAAATAATGTAGGTTCACTTGTTCAATCAAGATATTTCGTTTTTGGTTCATCACCATTGTTTTTTGTGCGACATCAGAAATGATTTCGCTAAGTACGCCAAAAGAAATGGTTCCAACGCCATTGACCATTTGTGGTGCTACTACGAATTTGAACTTAGGGTTTTCCAAACGATTTCCTTCACGGTCAGTATCAATCGTATGGATATTTCCAGATATCTGATCCGAAATCGTATCTGCAATCTGCGGTTGTCGCTGGACAAGCTGCATCGCTTTCATTACATCTTGCCGGGTAATCAAGCCTTCCAATGTCAAGTCATCGGAAACGACCGGCATGACTTCTAGCCCATCCCAGATCATTTGATGGCTAACAGAGGCAATACTCATTGTTTTCTTTACACTGATTGGTTCTTTCGTCATCACCCGATCGATGATCTGGTTTGGCGATTTCCCTAAAACATCTTTTGCCGTAACAATCCCCATCAAACGATGATGGCGGTTGACGACTGGAAAACGCGAATGCTGCGTTTCTTCTGACAAACGCTGATAATCAGAAATCGTATCTGTCTGCTGCAAATAATGAGTCTTTTCAGCTGGCATATAGATATCACTGACAAGCATGATATCTTTTTTGATCAATTGGTCGCTTAACGCTCGGTTGATCATGGTTGCGACTGTAAATGTATCATAAGAGGTGCGTAAGATCGGCATTTCAAGATCATCAGCTAGCTTTGCAATCTCAGCAGTCGTATTGAATCCTCCTGTGATCAATACTGCGGCGCCATCTTCCAATGCTAATTTTTGGACTTCCGCCCGGTTGCCGACGATCATTAGTGATCCTGGCGTAATATAGCGTTCCATGGCATGTTTAGTCATCGCGCCGATGACGAATTTATTCAAGACCTTGTCTAATCCTGCCGCCCCGCCTAAAACGTCCCCTTCAATGATCCTGACGACCTCGCCAAATGTCAAACGTTCAATATGTTTTTTTAATTTGCGTTCGATACGGATGGTCCCTACTCGTTGAATTGTTGAAACTAGTCCGACATTTTCTGCATCTTTGATTGCACGGTACGCTGTTCCTTCACTGACATTCAATTCTTTTGCGATGCTTCTTACAGAAATTCGATTGCCAACAGGTAAACTTTCAATATATTCTAAAATCAAATCATGTTTTGTCGCCATTTTCTGCCTACACTTCCAGCGTTTCCGAGACGCTCATTATTTTTCCTTCACTATCTTCCAGTAACTCTACAAAAGATTCGGGATCTTGTTCAATGACAGGGAAAGTATTGTAATGGATTGGAACTACTTTCTTGGCACGAATTGTTTGCGCAGCCTTTGCTGCATCTTCTGGCCCCATCGTATAGTTATCGCCAATCGGCAAGAAAGCGACATCAATATCGAATTCTTCTGCAAGCAATCCTAGATCACTGAAATAAGCAGTATCCCCTGCATGATAAATCGTTTTTCCTTCTGCTTGAATAATAATTCCGCTAGGCTCGCCCATATACTGAACGATACCGTCTACTTCATAGCTTGAACTATGCTGTGCATGTACGAATTTTACCACGCCGAATGGAAACGCATGTTTTCCACCGATATTCATACCGAATGAATCTACTCCTCTGCTGTTCGCATAATCAGCAATCTCAACAATACTGATAATTGTGGCTTGATTTTCTTTTGCAATAGGAATCATATCTCCTATGTGGTCACTATGACCATGAGTAATCAGCAACCAATCTGTCTTTACTTCTTCTGCAGTTAAGTCTGTCAATGGATTTCCTGTAATAAACGGGTCAATCATCACGCGTTGGCCATTTTCCATTTCAATTGTTAAACAGGAATGTCCATGATACGTAATTTTCATATTTTACACCTCGCGTTTTCTCTGTATCTTTTTTATTAAAAACGATTTCATCACTTGCACATCAATGAAAAAATATAGCTGCTAAATATATTTTCATTGGATTGATAGTACAGTATGTACAAAGCAATTGTAACAGATAATACAGGATGCACCAAGTACCAAGCAGATATAATCTCAAGTTTGAGGTCTCTGCTCTGCTTAGCTTCTCTTCTCGTCCCTTAACTAATTAAATCAGCGTAAATAGGATGGACGATCTTTTCTAAATCGGCTACTTTTATCCGAAGGCTTCTCCCGATTTCACCGCTTGACACAATTACTTCTTCTTTTTCTTTTAAAGAACTGTCTGCTAAAAAACAATAATCAGGATGTGCGAGTTTTATTCCAATAGGGGTGTTTGCTCCGTGGGGATATCCTGTATGCATTAATACAAAATCCATTCCAGGAAAACCAACTTTACGATCTTTCGTCACTTGTCTCGTTTTTTTGTAATCTAAGTGATCGTTCAAAGGAATCAATGCGATGATCACCCCAGTTTTGTTTCCTTTCACTACGAGAGTTTTACATATCAAAGCTGGATCAATCCCTCTTTTTTGTAGTTCTTCTGTGAAAGATTCTTCTACCACATGACTAAAATCAAGTGGTTGATAGCTGATCTTTTGTTCTTCTAAATAACGTTCGACTTTTGTTTGACTCATCATTGATTCACTCCCTTTATTCTATCGTTTATTATAAAGCGAGGGATGCTGTATTCAAAAATTATTTGTTTTTCGCAAAAAAAGAGCAAGACGAGCACTCTATAGAGAGGTTCATCTTACTCTTTTTGTTTATTTTTTATTTCGACGTTGAGTAGCTTCCATAATGACTGGCAAGATCACTGGGCGGCGTTTTGTTTGTTCAAATAAGTAACGGCCTAATTGATCTCGGATGTCTTGCTTTAATTTGCTCCACTCAAAATCATTGCTTTCTAAATGTTTCTCAACGATTGTTTCAATCATATTGCTGCTTTCTTTCATCAGATCACGGCTAGCTTTTACGTAAACGAATCCCCGTGAAGTAATTTGAGGTTTTGAAATGATTTTCTTTTCTCGCCGACTGATAGTGACAACCGCTACGAAAATCCCGTCTTCTGACAAGATTTTTCGATCACGTAAAACAATGTTTCCGATATCACCTATGCCTAATCCATCAATCATTACATTTTCTGCACTTGTAGTTCCTGCAACACTCATACGCTTGTTCTTATATTCCAGCACGTCTCCGCGTCCAGTAATATAGATATTTTTGTATGGCATCCCTACTGCATGAGCCAAATCTGCATGAGCAGCTAATTCACGATACTCTCCTTGAACTGGCACAAAATATGTTGGTTTCATCAAATTGATCATTAATTGCAAGTCATTAGGATTGGCATGGCCAGAAACGCGCATATTCTCAGAGATCAACTTCACTGTTCCACCAGCTCGATAAATGATATCTTCCGTTTTCGCCACGATGGTTTCCATCGCGATGCTTGGCGTAGTAGTGATATAAACCAAATCTCCTTCTTCAATCTTGACATTACGGTGTGTACCGTTTGCCATTTTTTGCAGAGACTTGATGGGTTCACCCATTCGGCCAGTTTCTAAAATGATCAGTTCTTCTGGATCATAGTTTTTCATGTCTTTCAACGTAACAAGCAGATCTTCACTTGGTAATTGAAGTTTTTCTAAACGCATCGCTGTGCGAATAATTCGTTCGAAATCTTGACCAGTCAAGACAACTTTTCGTTGTGCTTTTTCTGCTGCATCCAATACTTGTTGCACTCGTTGCAAATTACTTGCTACACAAGCGACGATGATACGCCCTTCCCAATATTTGATCGTATCAAATACTTCATCTGCTATTTGGGCTTCAGAAGCTACAGGCTGAGGATTTTCTGCATTTGCCGATTCACTTAGTAAGGCTAAGACTCCTTCTTTGCCGATTTCCGCCAATCGTGCATAATCTGTTTGATACATTGGGATAGCCGTTTGGTCAAATTTAAAATCTCCCGTATAAACGATACTACCTTCTTTTGTTTTCAGATTGATCCCCACTGAATCTGGTATCGTATGAGTGGTACGGAAAAAGCTCACTACTGTTTCACCAAAGTCTATTTCTGTATGCTCATCTACCACATGGAAATCCTTAAATCCTTTGGCTGCTTCATTACGACTGACATTCAATTTTGCTAACTCGATCGTCAACTCTGTCCCGAATACTGGTACAGAAATTTTTGACAACAAGTAAGGAAGTGCCCCGATCGCATCTGCATGTCCATGTGTTAAAAAGACACCAGCTACACGATCAATGTTTTCTTCTAAATACGTAAAATCAGGGATTACGACGTCGATCCCCAACAACTCATTTTCAGGATATTTTAGCCCACAATCTAAAATAAAAATATCCTCGCCCACTTCTGCGACATACATGTTTTTTCCATTTTCACGAACGCCGCCTAATGGGATAATTTTAATGGTACTCACAAACTTCACCTCTTCTTATGACATCCAAGTTTAAAGATGTCGATTTTCTTCTTTATCTAAATATATGAGCCATTCCAATGAAGCATATGCAAAATCACTATTTCTCAACTTATGGAGAATCAGCAGGAAAATTACCAGCACATCCGCGTTCTGACAGTTGGATGGGCATTTTATTTTGGATATACTTCATTAACAAAATGGATCTTTTGCGAAACGCTATAGCCAGAATACTTATATAAGTATTCAGCTGTTCCCCATTATTATACAACAAATAAACTAAATCGCTAGTATCAGCAATTGTTAGAACAACTATGCACGTAAAAATCCCTCTGTAGCATCTAGGATTTCTTTTGCTATTCCTCTTTCATTTCTTCTTCGTCGGTTTGAAACATACTTTTTTCATTTTACCACATTTTTTGCAATAACTATAGTGACTTTTTATATATACAGAACCTCATGTTGATGGTGTGCAAACAGCATAAGATTTAAGCTAGCTTTAAGATAGGTTGTCTATTATCAAATGCATCTACTAGGAGGGATGCAAAATATGAATTTTATGAAACGTGCATGGAAAAGTACAAAAGTAAAATGGGGACGTTCATTGTTATTGTTTGCCGTGTTCACAGCCATTCTTATTTTTGTGCTAGCTGGCCTCACGATTCGAAGCGCTGCAGAAGAAGCAGCGAATCAAGCACAAAAAGAAGTTGGAGCAACAGTGACTTTAAGTGCCAATCGAGAAGCTTCATTTAAAAAACAGGAACAAACTTCTTCAAGCGGTTCTACCACTGAAGAACGTCCAGATCCAGGCAGTTTTTCTCTTACACCAGTTTCCTTAACGGACGCGGAAAAAATAGCTGAATTAGATAATGTAAAGAGTTATTCCTTTGAAAGTTCCGCCTCAGCTATGGCAAAAGATGGAATAACTGCCATCACTAGTTCTGATTCAAGTGAAGACAGTTCAGAAACTACTGATGCAGGCGGTGAACCTGCTGGAGGAATGGGCGGGAATCCGCAAATGACTCAAGCAGACTTTCAAATCAGTGGTGTGTCAGCAACTGCACAAAATAGTAATTTTTCTGATGGAACAGCAAAAATCACGGATGGTGAAGGAATAGATGACAGCGACAAAGGCACAAACAATGTAGTCATTGATTCTACTCTAGCAGAAACAAATGACCTGGCAGTCGGAGATACTTTCACAATCACGAGTACTGAAGATGAAGATACCACTTATGAAATGACGATCAAAGGAATTTATGAATCCAGCGAAACAAGCGGCAGTATGGGTATGAAATTCAACTTCATGAATCCGTCGAATACACTTTACACTTCTTACACTTTTGCAAATGAACTAAATGGGACATCTGACGATAACACGATAGATTCTGCTATTTACACTCTATCTGATCCAGATAAAATGGATGAGTTTCTCAAAGAAGCTGAGAAGCTGATCGACACAGATACATTTAGCTTACAATCAAATGATTCCATGTATCAGTCAATGTTGGAACCTTTAAACAACGTGGCAAGTTTTTCTAAAAATGTTGTTTTACTAGTGGCTGTAGCCGGTATTATCATACTTACTCTGATCATTATGATTACCATTCGGGAGCGTCGGCATGAGTTAGGCGTCTTGCTATCTTTAGGAGAATCCAGAAGTAAAATCATTCTCCAATTGTTTACCGAAGTGGCTATTTGTATGATTCTTGCATTAGGAGTTGCTTCGCTTAGCGGAAACGTCGTCGCGAATGCCGTGGGACAGCAGCTACTTGACCAACAGACAGAAACCACGACACAAAACCAGCAAGCTCCTGGCGGTGGACAAATGCCAGGTAACAGACAAGAACAAGGCGGTCAACGCGATGGTCAACAAGGAACCACGAATAATCCATTTGCTGTTTCTGATCAAGTCAGCGAATTGGAAATCAATGTCAAACCTGCACAATTGGGACTATTAGCCGGAGTAGCATTTGGAATCAGTCTGTTTTCTGTCTTTTTAGCTTCTATAGGGATATTAAGATTAAACCCAAGAAAAATCCTATTAAACTAAAGGAGGAATTTGATGTTACGGACAGAACAATTGGGATTTTGGTATCAAGATCCGCAAGATGCGCTTTATAAAGATGTAGAACTGAATTTCGAAGCTGGAAAAATGTACGCTATTTTAGGAGCAAGTGGTTCTGGAAAAACGACTTTTCTTTCGCTTATTTCTGGACTAGATGCACCAAAAGAAGGAAAGGTATACTATCAAGATCGTTCACTGAACAAAATCGGGTTAAGAAGTTATCGTAAAAATGATGTCTCGATTATTTTCCAAGCTTACAACTTGCTTCCTTATTTATCGGCTCTAGACAACGTCATAGCAGCAATGGAAATCACTAAGACCAAGCAAGAGAATTATCGACAAGTTGCTTTAGATCGACTGGCTCGTGTAGGAATTGATGAAATATTAGCAAAAAAACAGGTGACCAAACTTTCGGGAGGTCAGCAGCAGCGAGTCGCTATCGTTCGTGCTATCTGCTGTGAACATCAACTAATCGTAGCGGATGAGCCTACTGGAAATCTAGATGAAACAACTTCACAAGATATCGTCAAACTTTTCCAAGAAATCGCCCATGAACAAAATCGCTGTATTATCATCGTGACTCATGAGATTGAAGTAGCAAAAAGCTGTGATGAAGTCTTTGAACTAAAAAATAAAAAATTTCAAAAAATCGAAGTTTAAAAAACAGGATAATGATCAAATAAAAAATCCGAACCATATCTGTCTCGCAGATATGGTTCGGATTTTTTATTTGCTTGATTCAATTAGTAATAAGTGGTTTTTATTTTTTTTCGTCTTTTCGAGAAAACTTGTCTTTGACTTCGTCGCCTAAATTTCGAGCTTTTTCTTTGATGTCAGCACCTAGTGATTGTGCTTTCCCTTCTGTTTCTTTGCTCTTGTCGTCTGTTGCTTTGCCGTATGCTTCTTTTCCTTCACCGACTACTTTATCTTTCATATCTTTAGAACGTCCTTTTAAATCTGCCATTGTGCTTCCTCCTCTTAGTTTGTTTATTGATCTACCTTCAGGGTAACATCAACAACAGATACAGACAAACAGAACGCTCGTTTTCTAAAAAAGATAGTTAGAGCTGTTGATTAAAAACTTTTTTCGAAAGTCCCCCATACTTTGACTTCTTTTTCTTGGACCATTATTTCTCCTTTAGCGATAACTGTATCAATATCAAGCGTTTCTTTATCCAAGATACACAGATCTGCATCAGCACCAATTTCGATTTTTCCTTTTTTATCCAATTTCAATATACGTGCTGGATTACTGGTTATAGCTCGTAAGGCGATTTCCAAAGGGATACTTTCTTTTTGCACAGCTTCTTTGATCCCTACTAGCAATGCCTTGGCACTTCCTACTCCTAACCCTAGGAAATGATTGTTTTCATCAAAATAAGGCAAGCTTCCTTGTCCATCTGAGGTCATCGTGAAATTATCTAAAGAAACATCTTCCTCGATCAATCGTTTCAGTGCTTTGCTGAAGCGAACTTCACCATCTGTCTTCTCCCAAAAATCAGGATCTTCGCTAGCAGTGAAGTCAATCGTGCCACCACGTTTGGCAAATGCCACGCAAGCTTCAAATAATTCTGGTGTGCGATTTGCATGAGTAGGCAAAAATTGTGTGATCGGAATTTCTGTTTCTTCTACGATTCGTGTCAATAGCTCTAGCTTTCTTTTTCCTCCGCCTAAGTGGACATTGATGATCCCAGCTTTTCCGGATAACATGCCTCCTACACGAGCATCTGCTACTGCACGAGCGAACTCTTCAAAACTTGGCTGAGAAGAACGGTGATCGGATACTGCGATTTCTCCGATTCCGATAATTTTATCAATTGTCAAAAAGTCTTTGATGATAGAATCTGTTACTGTTTTTACCGGCAATCGGTACGAACCTTCGTATACATAAGTGGAGATTCCTTCTGCTTCCAGACCTTTCGCTTTGCTGATCAACGCAGTCATATCTCTACCTTCTCCGTCTGTTCCCAAACAACCGACAACTGTCGTTACACCAGCTGTAGTCAATTGGCTCAATGTGACTTCTGGCGTTCGATTTTGATAACCGCCTTCTCCTCCTCCACCTAAAATATGGAAATGACAGTCAATGAAACCCGGGGTTAGTACTTTTCCCTCACCTGAAAGTTCTTCTACTTCCACTCCTTCGTAGCCGCCTTCTAGCTGTTCTTCTACAGCCAAAATCTTCCCACCGGCAATCAGTACATCCATTTTTCCTAAGTAATCTGGTGCAAACACTTCAATTTGTCGAATGATTTTCATACATTTTTCCTCTTTCTTTAAGTATAACTGATGATAGGATCTTAAAAAATAATCCAAACGATAGGATCTTTACTCCTTTGATTTTACCGTAAAATGACGGTTCTTGGAGTCCTTATCTACTGTTTGGATTACTTTTTTATTTACAGGTCTCCAGTACTACTGCAGACCTATTGCAATGGCAATCATGATGAAAATAGTTCCTAAAACAAACAGGAATCCTTGCATCTTGATTTGGAATCTTGCCCATTTTGCCCATTCGATCCGTGCAACACCTAGCACACCAATCAAGCTGGCTGATACGGGTGTAAAAGCGTCCATAAAACCTGAACCAAGCTGATAAGCAAGAACTGCTACTTGTCTGGATACACCTACTAAATCTGCCAGTGGAGCCATGATTGGCATAGTCAAAGCTGCTTGTCCTGAATTTGATGTAACAACCAAGTTGAACAAACTTTGGAAGATGTACATCGCCCAAGCACCAATGACAGCTGGAACACCGGTCAACGCCGTCCCGATCCCATGCAAAATCGTATTCAAAGCTGAAGGAACAGATGCATCAGATCCTCCCAAGACAAGAAGAATCCCTTTGGCCATACCTACTACGATTGCTGTACCAGCTAAATCAGCTGCACCAGATTGGAAAGAAGAAGCGATGTCATTGACTTTCATTCCATCTAATTTGAAAAGAACAGCAATGATTCCAGCAACTAATCCCATCACAAAGAATTGAGAAGCGATTTCTGGAATGTAATAGCCTTTTTGAGTCACGCCCCAAACGATCCAGACAAGGACAACTAACATCTCTAATAAGATCAATTTATGCCCAAGCATGAATTTTTTATTTTCATCAGATGTCTTTTTGATATGAGAACGGAAATAATCATCTGATTTGTAAGTCAACGAACTTTCTGGTTTTTTACGGATTTTTTCTGCATATATCATCATATAACCAGCGGCTAATGCAGTAACAACTACCCACATAATCAATCGGAATGTCGCACCAGACAACACGGGGATTCCAGCAATCCCTTGAGCCACCGCTACGCTAAACGGGCTCATCCAAGAGGTCGCATTTCCGACTTGAGATGCGACATAAGTCACGGTTACTGCTACGATCGAGTCATATCCTAACGCAATGACAAATGGAACCATCACCATTGAGAATGGAATTACCTCTTCTGCCATCCCGAATGTAGCGCCACCGAATGAAAAAGCAAAGAATAATAGCGGTAAAGCTAAACGCTCCAGTCCCTTAGTTTTACTGATAAACGCATAGATACCTGCGTCGATCGCTCCGGTACGCATAATAATACCAAAAGCACCTCCAACAACAAGGATCAATGCAGCGATCCCTACAGCAGATCCATACTTATCTCCAGATACTAGTCCTTCAAAAACAAAATTTAAGAAACCAAAGCCGCCAAAATCATCTGTTCCCCATATTTTGGCTGTTTTATGCAATTTTTTAGAAGTATCATAGATATTTTCGCCGTACTGATCGTAAAGCACATCATCTGTCAAGGAGATTTCATCTAGTTTTTCCTGCGTAAGATTTTTTTCTCCGTCAGCAATGACTTTTTCCAATCCTTTTTCCGGAACATCCAGTTTTTCACGTTCTGCTGGATGATCTTGCAGTTCTTCTAATTGATCAAACACATACGACTTATCCAGCTCGTAAGCATAACGGAAGGAATCTTGACGTAAAACAGTACGAGTACTTGTTTCGCCATTTGCATCTTTGTATTCAATATCTTGCGTGCTGAACTTTCCTGCTGGAACGACAAAAGTCAGTATCCATGCAAAGATGACTACACCAAAAATAATGACATACGTATGGGGTGTCGATAATTTAGTGAAGTCGCGTTTCGGTTTTCCTGAAGAATTTGTTTTCTTCAAATTTATTTCTTCCTTTCTTTTTTCAGTAATTTTGATGAATAAAAAATGGATAATCAAATGAATTATACAGTAAAAATGACATTTCCACATGAATAATTTATTAGAAAATCACTTTTTTCTATTTTGTTTTTTTTCTCCTATGTATGATTATTTTTTTCTCTTTCCATTTATATTAAGTATTTTATTTCTCTGTTTTTCCTTAAAATTCTTTTTTTATTTTTAGATTAGAGAAAATCTCGTCCTGTTTTTTTCATTTTACAATCATTGAAAAATTGAATTTCATTGCAAAAAAAATAATAAACACTTATAAATATCCATTATCTATCCTTCAATTTTTGTGTATTTTATTTCTATTAGAAAAAGGTATCCTGTTGGACAATTTTGTTATATCAGGTAAACTTCATTGCAATAATGATAACAAATGTACTATAATTACTTTGTAAAGAGTTTTGGGGAAGACTCTTTCATCAACGTGTATTAAGAGACAAGAAAGAATCCATATGGATTCTTTCTTGTCTCTTTTTCCACTACTTTTTATTTTTCTGACACTACATATTCTTATAACTCATTTCTCATAACTGTGAAACAACTTATAAAAATAACAAACTTTAAACAAAACAAGCTTAAAATCAAAGATGATCCATCTTAAAATAACTAAAACAAAAAAAGTAGTCGTTGTTAATCCTCATTAATAATCGTTTTCTTTTTTTCAAACGCTCCATTTTTATGTGGAACATTATTTTTTTAAGGAACTTTGTCAACATGTGGATAACTATTTTCCACTTGTGTCCTGGACTAGCTGTTTTGCTGTAAAATACAAAACTTGCTGCAGCAAAAAGATCGTTGCAAGAGAGGCTGTTCCGCAGATCGCTGGATCTAGATTTGGCAAAGTCAAGACTGCATCATGTAAATTGGCGTGGTTGTCCAAAACCAAATCAGCAAATTCAAATAATCGCAAACCACTGCTATGTTGCGATTTGATACTTCGTGACAAATCAAATCCAGTAACAATGATTAATGGATGACCATTTTCTTTGATCCACTGAGCTAGTTCGATGATTGCCGGGTTTCTTCCTTCATTCGAAAGAAGAAGAAAAATGTCTTCTGATTTGACAGAAAGCTGATCAATAATTGCCTGTCCTGCACCTTCTAGCGTTTCATAGACACCTCCGGCTGGATTTTCAATCAATATACTTGGTACAAGATCCGGGGTTTGATCCCAAAATTCAAATGCTACACCACTTAGTGTGCGGCTAGCATATATCTGCAATCTACCACCTTGATTAATTTGTTTCGCGATCCAAGTGCCAGCTTGAAGCATCAGCGGCTCTTCTATCCTTAATTTCTCTTCCAATTGGTGATAATAGTCAAAATAACATAAACTCATTTATCTCTCCCGCCTAGCTATACTTGACATGAATAGAAACAGCTGCCTAATCTAAGGAAGTACATAAAAAAACAGTAGTTAGACAGTAACACATGTGGTCTTTGCTGTTTCAAACACAAAAAAGGCATTGAACGAATACGCCCAATACCTTGACATAGCAAATAAAACAACGTGCAGACCATGGAAAATATCTACATAGGGGTAGAATTTTCACCCTAGATTAGGTACAATAAATTAGGTCGATGCACTGCATTGACTATGGCAAAATGATCGGTCAGGGTGTATGTGTGTGACTGGTCATTCCCTGATTCTTAGCGCCAACTAAGGGTCAGGGAGCCTTTTTTTATTCAGCTGTTTCTATCTGAATTTATTGTAAGTAATCTCTTATCCAAGTGCAAGCAAGAAAATACAAAAAAACATTGGTATGATTTATATATATATAAATAACATAAAAAAAGGAATGGCTTATCCCGATACAACAAGCATTCCTTTAAAAAAGATTCTTTTATATAAGTGAAAAAAGCTTTTTTCCACCAATTAAATAAATCTCTCATCTCAATAGTTTATCCATTATTTTATCTTTTTTTGCGTATACCTACTAAATATTACCGTCTTCTTCTCGTTCTTCTACTTTGTTCGAGAGAATCTGTACTAGAAAAAGTAGTTGTATGTCTACCTTTTCTGCCTATCCGAGACTTTCTTTTCATATATGGGATATAAATGATTAGATACAGTACAGCAAAAAATAAAGCAAATACGCAAGCTTCCCAACTACCTAACGCCAATTCAACCATCAAGGTAGCAACCCCAACGGATGCTGCATACCAGATAAAAATCAGAAACGTTTCTTTTTTTCTGACCATGCGAAACATGATAAATAGACTAATAAGCAATAGTGGCAACACAAATATCCAATTGCTTCCTTCCATCAGCCACTTGAGTATATCAAGCAGCGACTGTGCAACAGCGACTAATTTTCCCATAGTGAACACACACCTTTTTTTATAATTAAAAAATTCGCCTTTTTATTCTACTATGAATCTTCTGGCTTGGCTTTCATTTCTCTTATGTAATCATTTTCTTTTATACAACTTAAAAAAAAATTAAACCATTAGCATAATATTTTCTGAATCTATTCACGAAAGTCTTTTTCTATCTTTCGTTTTCCACGACTCAACTGATCTAGAGTCAAAAAACTAAAACGACAGTTGCGCAAATGACGCACAAGCTGCCGCTTTAATAACAAATAGCCTTTCATTCTCAGCAGGCCACTTATTTCCAGTTAACTTTCTGTTCTTAGCTTTTTACTCAACTGGATAATATATGCACTTAATGAAGTCCCAATTTCCGAATGTTGAAGTCCATATTCAATATTTGTCTTCATATATCCTAACTTATCGCCTACGTCGTATCTTTTTCCTTTAAACTCTCTCGCATAGACCGCCTCTGTCTGGTTAAGAGTCTGAAGTGCATCCGTTAGCTGTATCTCGTTTCCTGCTCCTGGTTCTTGAGTTTCTAATATCTCAAATATTTTAGGAGTCAGTAGATAACGTCCGATAATGGCTAAATTACTTGGTGCTTTTCCCATTTCAGGTTTTTCTACAAACCCTTTTACTCTGCAACGACCCTTTTCGCTATCTGTTTTAGGATCAATAATTCCGTATTTAGATGTTTCATTTTCTGGTACACGCATGACGGCAACAGCGGAAGCTTGTGTTTCTTCATAATCCATCATCAATTGTTGAGTCAATGGGATATCATCTTTCATCAAATCATCCCCCAGCATGACGACAAACGGTTCATTTCCTATAAATGCTTTTGCTTGAAGCACGGCATCCCCCAGTCCTCTTGGATGAGATTGACGGATGAAGTGAAGATTGACTTGAGTCGTTTCTTCAACTAAAGCGAGTAATTCTGTTTTTTCCTTTTCCCGCAAATTGTTTTCCAATTCGATATTTGCATCAAAGTGATCTTCAATGGGTCTTTTTTCTTTTCCCGTTACGATCAAGATGTCTTCGATTCCCGAATCCAATGCTTCTTCCACAATAAACTGGATCGTTGGTTTATCCACGATTGGAAGCATTTCTTTTGCCATGGCTTTTGTTGCCGGCAAAAAACGTGTTCCTAGCCCAGCGGCAGGAATGACTGCTTTTTTGACCTTCACTTGCTGTTCCTCCTAAACGACGATTAACTATTGATCATCTATTTAACGAAGAGAAAATTCATTCTCCATTTTTCCGTCACGTAACATGATTTCTTTTGCTGCTTTTTTGATATCTTCTCCATTATACAAAACATTATAGATTGTTTGAGTAATTGGCATCTCAACACCTAGCTGTTGAGCTAGCTCTACTGCTGCTTTTGTCGTTGCCACACCCTCAACGACCATTCCCATGTTTTCTAGAACTTCTTCCAGCTTATGTCCCTGTCCTAACAAGTTACCGGCACGCCAATTGCGAGAATGAACACTTGTACAAGTAACGATCAAGTCCCCCACACCACTCAAACCGATAAATGTCAGAGGATTGGCACCCATCGCGACACCAAGACGGCTGATTTCTGCCAATCCTCGAGTCATGATTGCTGCTTTTGCATCATCTCCGAATCCTAATCCATGGATAGCGCCGGCACCAATTGCAATGATATTTTTCAGTGCTGCACCAGTTTCTACGCCAATCACATCATTATTTGTATAAATCCTGAAATAATCATTCATGAACAGTTTTTGTACATAGGCTGCTGCTTTTTGATCAATACTTGCAGCTGTAATTGTTGTGATATCATGTACTGCCACTTCCTCAGCATGGCTAGGACCAGATAATACAACAATTGCCTGTCTTTTTTCTTCTGGAATTTCTTCAGCCAAAACTTCTGAGATTCGTTTATGCGTATCTTGTTCTAGTCCTTTACTTGCATGTATAATGATTGGCTTAGTATTCATTTTACCAATAAGTTCCTGTGCGACTGAACGAATCGCTTTTGTTGGAACAACAAATAAAATAGCATCTGCGTTATCCACTGCTTCTGCCAATTCTTTATATCCGATAATCGATTCTGGGATCGTCAAATCAGGTAAAAAATGCTGATTTGTATGATACTTATTGATTTCATCAATCTGTTCAGGTACATTTCCCCAAATACGGACATCATGCCCGTTTTCTGCCAATGTTTGTGCTAAAGCAGTGCCCCAAGATCCAGGACCAAGAACTGCGATTTTTTGTTTCATGGATATTCCTCCAAATAAATAATTGATAATTTCCATTATAGTATACATTTCTTAAAGTTGGGACTAATTTCCATTGTTTTTAAGTGTTTGTTTACTTCTTTTATCGTTTTTACTTGAAATAATCAATGATATGTTACAATAGTCTACATTTTATTTTTACACTCGTTATGCTTTGCTTGTTCCTAAGAGGAAGCAGTTTTGACAATGTTACTACCAGCATTACTATTAGGAGGTTAGGAAACTTCTCCTAGTGAGTATTGATTTAAAATACATAAGAGACAGATTGAACATTTCTAAATCTGTCAGGTCCTGCAACGGACAGATTGTCTCTGTTGACGGTTGACATAGGAACTTTTGTTTTAGTCAACATTCTGGATACAAAACGCTATGTAAACTGGCGCAACTCGTTGTACTTGGACTTTTACTACGGATCCATGCAACAACTAAATAGTACTATTGCATAACAAAAAATGGTTGGCACCCACATGTCCCATTAAACAGATTATAAGTTGAACTGTAGATAATGCAAAAAATGTGTTTTATAACGTAATTGATGCCAATATTTTAAAAAAATAAAGGGAGCAGTTATCGCTGCTCTCTTTATTTTTTATATTCTTTTTATCCAGTCTATCCTAATAATCAAACTGACGATAGTAGCGGCGTATCTCTAATGGATGGCAGTTCAACTGCTCCACATGAGCATCGATGCGTTGTGTCACTACATGCATCAATAAGAAAGACAAAACACGTCCGCGATATTTTTCACTGATACCTTCTACTGGATAGTCTTTTGTGTCTATCAATGTATAATTGCTGCAAATTTTTGGCAAAAGTTTAGCCACACGTTCAGATAACACTCTCTGTTCATCTTCGCCTAAAAATAATGTGACTGGGGTTGTTTCTTCTACGATCTCTAACGTCCCGTGAAGAAACTCGGCAGCATGGATAGATTTCGATGGAAGCCAGCTTTGTTCTTCCCAGTAACACATGGCATATGAATAAACAGCTCCCCATTGATTCCCTGCTCCAATAAAATAATGCATACTATCACGTCGATGTTTTTCTGCAAATGATAAGCCAAATGCATCTGCTTTTTTCTCTGCTTCCACTAACCCTGTTGGTAAATAACGTTCGAGCTGTTCATAGTATTCTGAATAAGCTTCGAATTCTCCATTCAAATACATCAATCGATCTGCTGCCATAAAAAATTTGATTTGTTCTGTTCCAGGAGCTGGATAAGTGACCACAAAATCGCATAGCTGAGACAACTTACTGTTCGCTTTATCGATAAATCCAATCAGTGTCGCTCCTACTTTCTTGATTTGTTCTACTGCTTTCACTACTTCTTGAGTTGTACCGGTAACAGAGGACAAAATAACGATAGAATCTTTTGTTAATCTTTTGTTTCCAGTAGTGTAATATTCTGCAGCATGCTGTACAAAGACAGGCAAGTTGCTTTTCCCATTCATATAAGTGACAGCTTGCATCGAGGAAGCATACGTTCCACCGATTCCTAGATAATAGACAGCGTCAAATTTTTCCGCATAAAGTTTATCGATGATTTCTTCTACTTGCGGACGTAAAGCTAGTGCGCCTTTTATTGCTTTGATTTGTTCTTCTTCATTGAATTTCAGCATGATTTCCACCTCTTATAATTTACTTTTCAAGACTGTATCAAAGTCTTCAAAAATCTTTTTGTTCAAGTCAATACCTTTAGCTACTGCGGTTTTATAAGCGAATAGTTGAAACGGAACGACAAGCGCTAATACAGACAGATATTCATCACATTCTATTGCTAATCCAAGTGTTTTCTCGTTTCTTGCTTTTTTTGTGGTAATGGTGAGAGTCTCTCCAACGTACCGACTCATATATCTTTGCAACTTTTGCGAACGTTCCTTATTTACACTTTCCCCTTCAATAAAGAATAGCAAATGCGAAGCATCTGCCTCCAGGTATGGGCCGTGCATATAAGCTTCTAACTCAAATCCTTGTGACGGAACGCGGATTGTTTCAGTCAATTTCGTCTCTGCTTCTTTAGCTGTTCCCCAGTTTGGACCATATCCAATGGTGACGAAACGCTGTGCTAAACGAAATAAACTTTGATATCCATCAAAAAATTCTTCCGTTTTTTGAATAATCGCTGGTAAATGGTTGATTATTTTGCGCAACTGTTGCATGTAGTCTTGTTCTATTTTTTTGCTGATTTTATTTTTACTTATTCCAATTCCTATCCCTAAGAGTAGTAACTGTAAAACAGTCGCAGAATAGCCTTTTGTAACGAAGCCTACTGATTCTACCCCGGCACCTAAATCAATAATTTGTGCAGCTTCTAAAGCAAGTGGACTTTGCACGTCATTTGTGATAGCAACAACAGGTAACCCTTGTTTTTGTATCATTTTTACTGCTTCAACAGTAGAAGCACTTTTCCCGCTTTGTGACACAGCAATCACAGTATCGATTGAAGGAGAAAGTTTTCCATAATTGAAAAAATAAAAAGGTTCTTGAATATCGACAGTAAGATCACCATAAGATTCCAATGCTGGCTTCGCTGCTAAACAAGCGTTATAAGATGAACCCGTTGCTAAGATCAGTAAATTCACTGTTTTTTTCATATGTTCTCTTGTCGAAAAATCATTCTTTTTCAAGATCGTACTTAGTACTTCCTTTTCTTCATAGATATAATCTTGCATCGTAAACATTTTCTCTGCTCCTTTTTTAAAAAATCCCTATCCACGAACCAAAAATTCCAAAGAAAGCTAGTCCGATCAAGATCGTTAATGGTTTCACTTCTTTCTTCAATAGATAAAACACTATGCCAAATGCTCCAAGACATAAGATATTTGGAACGATATCATCAAAAATACTTTGAACAGTCACAGCATTTTCTCCTGAACCGATTTTTAAAGGAATATTGATGGTGATCATCGTGGCAGTCATTGCTCCAACGACCATCAGTCCAATAATAGACGCGCCTAATGTCAAACTTTCCATCATACCGTTTGCCTGGATCTTTTTCAAAAAACCCGTTCCTAAGCGATATCCCCAACCTGTTGCTAGATAGCGAAACAGAATGTGCGGAATATTGAAAATCAAAATGAACAAGATAGGGCCTAAAATATTTCCTTGCATGGCTAAAGAGGTACCCACACCTGTGGCAATCAATCGCAAAGTTCCCCAAAAGAAAGAATCTCCTAACCCTGCAAGAGGTCCCATCAAAGATGTTTTGATACTATCGATCGCAGTCACATCAAATTCAGGATCATCCTTATTTTCTTCCTCCATTGCAGCCGTGATTCCTAAAATCAGTGTAACGATATGTGGGGTCGTGTTAAAAAACTCTAGATGCCGTTTCAAAGCTGCTGCCATTTCTTCTTTCGACTGATATAACTTTTTCAAAATCGGAATCATTGCATAAACATAAGCCATATTCATCTGACGTTCATAATTCCAAGAAAACTCCATTTGAAAAGAACGCCAAAATACGTGATTTAGCTCTTTTTTCGTTATTTTGCTGTTTTTGATCTCAGAATTCTTCATCTTCTTCTACCTCCCCTGCAGTTGTTTGAAGTGGTAGTTGACGGACATTCATAATATTGACTACCACAACTGCTAAAATCGCACCAAAAATAGCTACTCCGGTCACAGGAATCTCTAAGTAAGAAGCTATAGCAAAACCTAAGAAAAAATATGGTGCAACTTGTTTGTTGATCAGCAAACGAGCAAGCATCGCAAAACCAAGAGCTGGAATCAACCCTGTAGCTACTGACAACCCCTTTTGAACGAAGTCAGGAATCATATTTAATAGATTTCCGATCGTATTGCTTCCCACCATATAAGAAACCATTACCACAACACCAAGCATCAAGGAAAGACCGATACCGGCAAGCAAGTGCATATGCTCGACTCCTTTATAATTTCCTTCTTCTGCATAATTGTCTGCTTTATGGTTCATAATTGGAATCAAAAGCCCTAAGTAAATATTTTTCAATATCAATGTCAACGTAGCAATCGGCAAACCTAGTAAAAGCGCGGTTTCTGTACCGGCTCCAGCTGTAATAGCAAAAGCCGTCCCTAAAATCCCACCGGTCACAACATCAGGTGGAATCGAAGCACCTACTGAGAACGATCCGATAAATGCTAACTCTAAAGTTGCGCCCATAATGATCCCAGTTTTTACATCACCTAACACGATTCCTGTAAACAGCCCCGTCACAATCGGACGAGAAAGCAACGATGTCCCTAGTGCATATTCTGATTGTGCGACAAATGCAACAATTCCTAATAAGACTGCTTGTACAATCATTGAGGTTCTTCCTTTCTTACAAAACTTCTCTTACATCCACTTTTTTATCTGCTGGTACTTGACGGATTTCTACTTCTATTTGTTTGTCAATTAATCGTTTCAAGCGTTCCTCCTCTTCTGGTAAAATATTTACCGCTTTTCCGATGCTGCGAGTACCAGGTTTTGCCTTGATCCCTCCTAAGTTGATGGTTTTGATTTCTGGATACGCTTCTGCCAGCTTATATGCATCCTCGATCGATTCCACTACGATGAATAACTTATATTTATCTGTCACCCCGCTTTTCAACGCGGCAATCGAGTCATCAATTGATTTGATCACTAGTTTGACTCCTTGTGGCTTGGCTAATTTGATCGTTGTCTTTCGTATCTCATTCGTAGGTACATCATCATTAGCAATCAAAATACAGTCTGCGCCTATTGTTTGTGTCCATGAAAAAGCTACTTGTCCGTGTAATAACCGATGGTCGACTCTTGTCAATACAATCATTTTTCTTCCTCCTAAAATTCGTCTTCTTCTATTTTCTGATTGAGCCGCTCGTTACAAAACTGGATCATTTTTTTTGAATCAGTTAGCACCTGCTGGATCAAAACAGTTGTCTCTACTTCAGCGTCCAACCGAGATACTAGCTCAATCAATAGTGGCAAATTCAATCCGGCAACGAGATAGACATGATCCCGATTGATATATTGTAAGAATTCGTTGTTGACACTTCCGCCAAAAAGATCCGTCAGAACAATGATTTCTTTATCTTTGTACCTCATAAAAAGCTGCCTTACTGTTTCCGCTAAATCAAAATTCTCATCAGTATAGCAATCGAATACAGTAATAGAATGATTTTTCCCATAGATCAGCTCTAATGAATCTAATATCCCTGAAGCAAATTTTCCATGGGAAGCTAAGATAATTTCTCTATCCACTTTTTCATCTCCTCTTTTCACTTACACATACTAAAAAAGCAAGTTGCATGCCAAAATTAGTGGCAACAACTTGCTTATGTTCAAAATTCTTCTTCTATCGAGAGAAACTCTGTATCTTCACTCAAAATATCATAGATATAGGCAATCTCAGAATTGGGGATCATGACACTATAATGCTCTTCAATGACACTAAACGCAGATTTAATAGCAGATAACCCTTCTTTTTGACACTGCTTCCATTTCTCTAATCCTTGATAGGTTTCGATTGGCATTTGTCGGATCAATCGTTCAATGAGACAGCTCACATGGACATACAACGCTAATTTTTTGGGATTGCTGATGCTTCGATTCAACTGCACCTCTAATTCTCTCATAAAATGATCGATTTCTCCCATCACCTTCTCTGTATCTAGAATAGTCACGGAATCCAGTACTTTTTCCAATGAAAAATTACGAATGATGCGCTGATTGAATATTTCCTTCTCTGAAGCATTCATAGTAGTGTCCAACCATTCAGCTAGTACAGACATCTTTTCCCCCGAGATGAGGTCTTCTAATGAAAGATAGTCGATATTGGTGATATCAGGATCTGTGGTGCCAATCATTCCTACGACTTCGTATATGGAAAATAATGGGTCACTGTTTTTCTTATCTTTTAATTGCTGATATTCATATGGGATGATTTTCAACTGACAAGCCGTAGGTAAGCTTTTTTCTAGCAGTTCACTTAAGTGGACCGCCGTACCGATTCCAGTGAAGCAAGTAGTAATGAGTGCTTTGGGTTTGTTTTCCTCTGGATAGAGCAGTCGCCATTCTGGCTGGATCTGTCGAACAGTCTCTTCTGCTATCTCTTCTAATGATACATTTTTTTGCAGGCATTCCCCTACTGTGATTGCTAAAGGTGTCGTCACATTATTCAAAATCAAAAGCGGTACGGATAACTGTTTTTTAAAAAACTGATGGATTTCTTTCAGAGATCCCATGTCTACTAATATGATCAATCCATTTGAAACATCGCTGTTTTCGCAATAATCAAGGATTTCTGAAGCAATCTGCTGTGGTGTGACATCTAGTGGCATATCAAATGATTCAAATAGATCCTCTTGTAATAAACGATTTACTACATTTGCCATACTGCTAGCAGTTGCATAACCGTGAGCAGCAATCATCGCTTTTGGCAGTCGTTTTTCTTTTGACCATTTCGCTTTTTTTAGATAGATCGTCAGTAAAATCCGATCCATACTTGTGTCTTCAATATCTAATTTGATCTTACTTAATTCCAGAATTCGTTGGACATAGTGATAACTAGATGGATAAGACTGAGAAACTTGTTGTTCTAATTCTTTGATTAGTTGGATAATATCATGTTCTTCCGGTAACCATTTGATAGTGCTTCGCTGATAGAGATAGTAACTCAAGGCATAGACACTGTTTCCATCGAATTTGATTTGATAGGCAGTTTCCATTTGTCGAAAGGTCTCTCGGATAGATTGTGTCCAATAAACCAGCAGCTCGTGTTTTTCTTGTCTACTGGTCTCAAACAGCAAAAAATCAAATAATTGAATCACTTCTTGCTTTAATTTTCCTTCGCAAGAATATAGCAGACAGTTATTTTTCTTGAAATCAATTAGGATTTGCTCAAAACTTTTAACGATTCGCTGCTGTTCGGGCTGTTGCTTCTCCATTAATTGCTCTAAGGTCTGGTCTTGCGTAATATAGATTCCTTGCTGTGCTGTATTTTTAGTAATAGGCTGCGCAAGTAGTTCTTTTTGCAAATGATGGATCGTGACATGGATTTCAGGCTGTTCACGCTGTTCAGCATATGCTTTTGCTGCTGAAACTTTGACGATATTTTTCAGCTCTCCTATGTTTCCGGATAATTTCTGACTTGTTAAAAGTGACAAAGCTGGTCCACTGACTGACAAAGGGCTCCCCATTTTTCTTTGTTCTTCGAGAAAAAAAGAGTAAATCAGTTCTAGCCGTTCATTACGACTACGCTGATTAAGTGCAGGTAGTTCGATTCGGATAGGTATTCTTCGAATGAAAGTTGTTAAGAAATGACTAGTAATCTCTTCAGTCGTAGCAAAAAAGAGACGTGTTTTGATCCGGCGTGACAAATTAGGTTCTCCCATACGATAAATCACACCTTGATCAAGATAGGTGAACAGTTTTTCCTGACCTTCTGGTGTTAAGCGATGTACCTCGTCTAAAAACAAGATCCCACCATCTGCTGCTTCAAAAGCCCCTTTTTTATTTTCTTCTGCACCAGTGTACGCTCCCTTAACATGTCCAAACAAATTGCTAGTCAAAAGTTCAGGATTATCTGCATATTGTGCACAATTAAAAGTGATGAATGGTGCAGAATCTTCTAGCAGATCATGAAGCAGACAATACTGATAGACCAAATTAACTAAATAACTTTTACCTGTGCCACTTTCGCCTGTAATCAAAAGTGGTAATCCGCCATCTGGATAGTAAAGAGCTGTTTTGATTTGTTCGATACTTTCTTTCAAACTGGCGTCGTATCCGATCATAAAAGAGAATAAGTCTTTTGGTTGCGCGAAAAAAGGCTGTTCCTCTTTGAGATCATCGATAGAAAAATAAAAATTCGTGCGTAACTTAAAAAATTGTTTTTCAAAAGCTTCTTTGTGGAAATAAATCACTGGTCGAGAATTGATTTTGACTAGTAGTTGCTCATCATTTAACTGGTTCAAATAATGACTGACTGTGTTTCTTTTTACCCCAAAATGATCAGCTAACCTTTGTGCTGTAAAGACCTCGTTCATATGTTCTAAATCGAAAAAGGCTGTCTGGTTCTCTAAGTAACATAAAATTTCCTTCTTCAACAACTTATTCACCCCTCCTCCATCATAGAAAACGGATTCATTTTGTCAATAAAATCTTTAATAAAGAATTGAAAAATATATCTTATTATAGACAGCAGCCTACTTATCCCTTATAATTTTTATTCTAAAAAACGTACAGTTCCTTCCAGTTTTTATACTGGAATTTCAACATATGAAAGAATAAGGAGGCTATGACTATTCAATGAAATCGGATAAATATAAAAACAGGAAACATACTTCCTGGAAAACTTTTCGAGAAATCATCGGATCTTATCTCGCTGTAGTTGTATTTTTGCCTTTGCTTTATATGGCTATGACAGAACAAACTCGTTTTATTGGCGTAGATACGCAATATATAGCCGAAACAGGATTTTTATTCATCTTTATCTTGATTTTTGCGTTCTATAAATCCTTCCATACAAAATAAGATTCACAGATTTCAACTTTCCTGTCTGTTTTTAGCTATTACAAATCCTTATATGTGGTATAACAACAATTTATTGGCATAATGAGGAAAAACGAGTTATGATGCTTTCAGAGAGTAAAGAGGTACTGTTGTCACCATCCTTTTTATTGATTACGTACACCACTCTTAGTTTTTTCCCATTGATTACGAAAACAAGGTAGAAACATTGATGTTCCTACCTTGTTTTCTTTTTTTATTTTCAGATCAAAATCTCAAGTAGCTTTTGACTTGATGTCGGGAGGTTGTCTTCGTTCCATCAAACCTGATAGAATCTGCGCCAAACCATAGTTTTCTCCACTATTATTTATTCCTCTAAGATAGTACCCACAATAAACGAATAAATATTTTTCTCATTTTCATACTCCTTCTTTGAAAATCAATTAGATTTCTCTCAACCCACTTTTTTACAAAAATTACGTAGCAAAAAAGATTGCAAGAACAAATTAAAAAAGAAGTAAATAGAGTTTCATCTATAAACATTTACTTGATATATTTTTTATGCAGAATTCATTTATAGAAAAATTAAGTAAAATAGACGTTCCTATGAATGAAGAGACTGGCATGTTTTCTCATTTTCTTTTTTTTAAAAAAAATAGTCTATTCAATTTCTAAAGCTTCTTCATAATAAAACTTTCATTTATGAAAAGGCTTGTTCTCTTTTCATTCTAAATTTCCTAAGCTACAATGTGGTAGTACTTGTTTTTTCAATTGTGGACAAATAAATAATAGGAGGAATCATATGATTCAGTTATTACGTTATGCAAAAGACTATCGTAAGCAAATCATTTTGGGCCCGTTCTTCAAATTTCTTGAAGCTGTCTTCGAACTTGTCCTGCCTTTAATGATGGCTTCCTTGATCGATAATGGACTAAAAATGAATGACCGAGGAAAAATCATTGAAATGGGCTTATGGATGGTCGCTATGTCTGTGATTGGTCTGATTTGTGCTATCATTTGCCAATACTATGCTTCAGTAGCTTCACAAGGATTTGGTACAGAGTTACGTAATCAGCTAATCAAAAAAATCAATACTTTCTCTCACAACGAGTTGAATCATTTTGGAACAGATACCTTGATCACCCGAATGACAAACGACATCAATCAGCTTCAGCTAGCTTTAGCAATGGTCATTCGTTTATTGATCAGAGCACCGTTTTTAAGTATCGGGTCAGTGGTCATGGCTTTTGTGATCGACTGGGAAGTAGGTCTGTTTTTCTTAGCATTATTGCCTATTTTCTCAATCATTTTATTTTTTATCATCAAAAAAACCGTTCCTCTCTACCAAAAAGTGCAAGAAAAACTAGATCAGCTCAATGAACACGTTAGTCAGAATCTTAGCGGTGTTCGTGTCATCCGCGCATTTGCGCAGACAAAAAAAGAAACAGAGAAGTTCGATAAAAGCACAAATGATCTAGCGAACAATTATTTACGTGTTTCCAATATCTCTGCCCTATTATCACCTGCTACAACCTTGATCATGAATGTCGGGATCATCTGTTTGCTGACAGTTGGCGGGATCAAAGTAAATATTGGTAGCTTGCAACAAGGACAAGTTCTTGCTTTGATCAATTATATGAATCAAATGCTTTTGGCACTGATCGTTGTTTCAAACCTCGTCGTGATCTTCACACGTGCCGAAGCTTCAGGAAATCGGGTGAAAGAGGTGCTAGACACAGAAAATTCGATTCTTGAAGCTGAGGTCAGTACTACTCCCGATTTTTCTTCTGAAGCAATTATCGCTTTTGACCATGTTGACTTCCGTTATACTCCTGATTCTGGTCTTTCTCTCCAAAATATTACATTTCAGCTGAAGCGAAATACAGTCCTTGGAATCATTGGTCCAACCGGAAGCGGGAAAACGACTTTGACACAATTGATTCCGCGTTTCTATGATGTCAGTTCCGGTACAGTTATAATGGACGGAATGGATGTTCGTTCTTGGCAGCTGGATCATCTCCGTCAGCAAATTGCTCTTGTTCCCCAAACTTCTGTACTATTTACCGGGACTATTCGTGAAAACCTTCAATGGGGTAAGAAAGACGCCACAGAAAAAGAATGTTGGGAAGCTCTGAAAATCGCTCAGGCAGAAGAATTTGTCCGTCAGCTTCCAAATGGTTTAGATACAAAAGTCATGGAAAATGGGAAAAATTTCTCTGGCGGACAAAAACAGCGACTGACGATTGCAAGAGCTTTGATTGCCAAGCCAGCATTACTGATTTTAGATGACTCTTTAAGTGCGTTGGATTATCAAACAGACTTGGATTTGCGTAAGGCGCTACAGACTTATCTTGGCAGTACAGTGATTATTATCTCCCAACGTGTCCGCTCTATTCAAGAAGCACATCATATCTTAGTGATGGATCAAGGTAAGATTGCTGCTCAGGGTACCCATGAAGAATTACTTGCTCAATCAGCAGAATATCAGGAAATCGTCGCATCACAGGAGGAAGAATAGTTATGAAAGTAAAAAAATTATCCTTGCAGACGCTCCGCCGATTCATTCCTTACCTTACTGCCTATGCAAAAGACATTTGGCTAGCTGTGATACTAGGAATCATCAATGGGATTGCAACAGTTGTGATGACGTTACAAATTGGTCAAAGTATCGATCAAATGATTGGAGAAGGACAGGTCCGCTTCAATCGACTGTTCCATTTACTTATTCTATTCGGTGGTATCGTTTTAATCAACGTAGTCAGTCAATGGCTCATCCAAGTGTTAAGCAATCGGTTAGCTTACTTATCCGTTGCAAAATTAAGAAAAGATGCATTTGCTCATCTGAATCGATTGCCACTTCGTTATTATGATCAAAACTCCCACGGAAATATCGTCAGTCGATTTACAAATGATATGGACAATATTTCCATTGCAATTTCTGCGGCCTTCAATCAATTATTTTCTGGAGTGGCAATCATCATTCTTTCGTTTATTTTTATGATGCGTCTAAGTCCACTTCTGACATTGGTCGTTCTTTGTTCTACACCAATTATTTTCCTTGTGAGTTGGATCGTTGCTCGTGCTTCACAAACAAATTTCGATAGACAGCAAAGGATTATTGGGGATATCTCGGGCTTTGTGACCGAACGAATCGGTAACCAGAAAATCGTGAAAGCTTTTCAGCAAGAAGAAGCTAGTCAACAGCAATTTGAACTGCTAAATGCTGATCTATATGAAAAAGGACAACGGGCACAATTTTCTTCTTCCTTGACAAACCCGTCTTCTCGTTTTGTAGATCACCTTGCTTATTTATCGATTGGTTTAGTTGGCGGCCTATTGGCATTGAAGAGTGGTTCGTCAATCACTGTTGGTGTGATTTCCAGCTTTACGATCTACTCAAGTCAGTTTTCTAAACCATTTATCGAACTTTCTGGAATCACGACACAACTGCAAACCGCTTTTTCTGGTCTAGAACGAGCATTTGATTTGATCGATCAGCCAGAAGAAAAGCCTGATTTGCCAGATGCCTATGCCTTGGAACCCAAAAATATCAAAGGAAAAGTCTCTTTTGATCATGTTTCTTTTTCTTATGACCCCAAGCAGCGTTTGATCGAAGATTTCAATTTTACTGCTTATCCAGGTCAAACCATTGCTATAGTAGGAAAAACAGGGGCCGGAAAATCCACACTTGTTAATTTGCTGATGCGTTTTTATGACACAACAAAAGGAACAATTACAGTCGATGACCATGACATCCGCTCTATCCAACGTGATACATTACGTAAAAGTTTTGGAATGGTGTTACAAGATACTTGGCTATTTGACAGTACATTGCGAGAAAATCTTCGTTTTGGGAATCCGGAAGCAAGTGACGCAGAAATCAATGATGCCCTAAAAGCCTCTTATATGTATGAATTTGTAGAACGTTTGCCGGAAAAATTAGATACTAAGATTGGCGGTCAAGGGTTAAAGATATCAGATGGACAACGCCAACTGTTGACGATTGCTCGAACGATGATCAGTAATCCCCCTATGTTGATCTTAGATGAAGCTACCAGCTCAGTCGATACATTGACAGAGAAAAAAATCCAACAAGCCTTCTTAGCAATGATGGAAGGAAAAACCAGTTTTGTGATTGCCCATCGCCTGTCCACAATCAAAAATGCGGACCAGATATTAGTGATGGATCAGGGAGCTATTGTCGAAATGGGCACCCATGATGAGCTGCTTCAAAAAGATGGTTATTACCGACGGCTCTATCAAGCACAATTCACAGCACAATAAAAACAAGCAGTCTTCTGGGATGGGAAGACTGCTTGTTTTTTATTTAGCGTGGATCGCTAAACTTCTTAAAATTTTTTTGTAAGGAATACTACGTCCTACGTAATAAATGGCAATTGATTGAATCGGTAACCATATTACTGTTTTTAACAGGCGGGGCGCCCAAACGACCCAGCTGAACAATGGCACATGGTACATCAACGCAAGCCATAATGGTGTCAAAAATAAGTTGATGATCAGCGTGACACTAAGCGTAGCCAGAATGGCATTTTTCCAAGTGATCTCTTTTCGATAGAAAAAGAATCCGTAGATTGCTCCTTCAATAAATGCATTCAATGTAAATCCAATAAAGAATGCAGATTTCGAGAAGAGGGCCATTCCTACTAAATCAGCTAAAACTGCGCCTATCCCTGACCAAAAAGGACCAAAAAGAATGCCCATGATCACTTGTGGAATAAATGTGACACTGATTTTAATAAATGGGGTCTCGATTGCTACCAGTCGGGACAAAGTGACCATCAATGCAATCAATAAGCCCATAATAGCAATCATACGTGCGTCTAACCGGTGTTTCTTCATTTTTAGCATCTCCTTTAAGAGCTGCTACATCGTATCATGCAGCGAATGCGAAAATAAAACCGCGAACATTACGTCCTTCGTCCAAGAGGCAACATCCCATCCTCTTAGCACTTAACGCTTTATTTTCTACTCTGTATTATTTTTGGGATCTTTTCCCACAGAAACTATAGCATATTTTCACATTTACTGCAAATACGAAAAACTAATATTATTGTTTATATTATCCAATACGTTCGTATTATATCGCATATTATCAGTTTGTTTAGCTTTTATAGCTACATATAGGCGAACATTAAACGTTATTTTTCCATACGCTTATCCATCAAAATGAAAGTGGATGCTTGTCTATTTCATGGACGATTCTTCGAAAATCTAGGAAGCCGGCTTCCAGTCCTCTTAGTAGCACCTCAGCTGTTCCGATATTCGTAGCTAACGGAATCTCATAGACATCAGATAAACGGATAAGTGCTGTTACATCTGGTTCATGGGGCTGTGCAGCCAGCGGGTCTCGAAGAAAAATCACCAAATCTAACTGATCCTCCGAAATCATGGCTCCAATTTGCTGATCCCCGCCTAACGGTCCGGATTTAAACCGATGGATCGGCAAGCCGGTTGCTTCCGTGATCCTCTGCCCAGTCGTCCCGGTAGCAAAAAGTTCATGTTTTTCCAATATTGTTTTATACGCTGTTGCTAATTTCACCATCATAGGTTTTTTTCGGTCATGAGCGATCAAAGCGATTTTCATAAGAGACACTCCTTTTGATATTGTTAACATACTTATTTACTCCAGTGTATCAGTTTTTATTTCTTATGGATATTTATTAAAGCTTAAAACTAGCACATTGACAAAAAAAAGAAAAAATTCTTGTTCAACATGACATTGAAGTTAGTTAACGCTTTCATTTATACTTTAAATAGTTAATAAAACTAAAAAAGAAAGTGTGGAACGTATTATGGTAGAAATGGCTCTGAAAAACGTATATAAAAAATATGACAATGCAGAAAATTATTCTGTAACTGATTTTAATCTATCAATCAAAGACCGTGAATTTATCGTTTTTGTTGGTCCTTCCGGTTGTGGAAAGTCAACTACTTTGCGAATGATCGCGGGACTGGAAGATATCTCTGAAGGAGAACTAAATATCGGCGGAAAAGTCATGAATGACGTGGCACCTAAAGACCGTGATATTGCCATGGTTTTCCAAAACTACGCATTGTATCCTCATATGACTGTTTTTGATAATATGGCTTTTGGCTTGAAATTACGTAAATATGATAAAGCAGACATCAAAAAACGTGTGGACAATGCAGCAGAGATCTTAGGTCTGACAGAATACTTGAAACGAAAACCAGCTGCTTTATCTGGTGGACAACGCCAACGTGTGGCATTGGGACGGGCAATCGTTCGGGATGCAAAAGTCTTCTTAATGGATGAGCCATTATCAAATTTAGATGCTAAATTACGTGTAGCCATGCGTGCTGAGATTGCCAAACTTCACCAGCGTCTTGAAACAACGACCATCTATGTTACTCACGATCAGACAGAAGCAATGACTATGGCTGACCGAATCGTTATCATGAAAGACGGATTTATCCAACAAATCGGTACACCGAAAGAAGTTTATGATACACCCGTCAATATGTTCGTTGCCGGCTTTATTGGATCTCCTGCCATGAACTTCTTTAATGTGACATTGAAAAATGGTGTTATCACAGATGGACATGGGCTTAAGCTTCGTATTCCTGAAGGAAAAAACAAAGTATTAGTTGAAAAAGGTTATGAAGGAAAAGAAGTTATCTTCGGTATTCGTCCAGAAGACATCCACAGTGAACAAGTAGCCCTTGAAGCTTCACCTGAAGCCGTAGTGAAATCAGAAGTTGTCGTTTCCGAATTACTTGGAGCTGAAACGATGCTTTACACAAAAACTGGTTCTACTGAGTTCATCTCAAAAGTAGATGCAAGAGATTTCCATAAACCAGGCGAAATAGTCGACCTTGCCTTCAACATCAGCAAAGGCCACTTCTTTGATAAAGAAACAGAACAAGTCATCAAACTTCCATAAATTGCCCCCTGTTAGAGCTGTGCCAGAAGATGTTGGTGCAGCTCTTTTTAGGACAAAAAACTCTCATCTTAGAGGATTTATTATCCATTACTAGATGAGAGTTTTTTTTTTGAGAGATCATGTCTAATATGTCGTTTTCTTCGCGTACCCTTGAATCGACTCTTTCCGATTTTCTTTTTTTGCTGCCGTAAATACGGGGATATCAAAATATTTGCTGAGTGTTCCTGCTATAAAATAAGCAATATTATAATCAACTAAACTGTGGATAAGCCCACCAATCCCCATCAAGATGAATACTGTATAAAAATATCCTTGAGAATAATATGTTTCAGGCATATTACCAATAAAGTAAAAGATGCTGACTACTAGCATTTCTGCTAAAGAATGAATCACACCGATCACAAAATTGAACCCTTGGAAACGCCAATTAGCAAAAGTAAACTGTCCATTTTTTAAAACGATACTCGGATGCTTTTGCAAGTACCAAGCCCCAATCAACGCAAACACAAGATGTGACAATGCTCGCAATGCGATGATAACCGGCGTTGTTAAAAAGAAACCAAATGTCGTACCTAGCGCAACAGCCACTGCAACTCCTGGTGTAAAAAACATCGCAATAAATAATGGCACATGAGACGCCAAAGTAAAGGAAGCTGGTGGAATCATGATTTTAGGCATGACCATTGGGATAATGACCCCCATCCCAATCAATAAAGCAGAAATCGTTAGTTTTCGAACTGAATTTTTTCTCATTTTTTCTCTCTCCTAATATGTCTTGACACATAAATGTCGACTTAGTATAACTCACTTACTAATAACTGTCAAGACACATATTCTTTTCTAAATCCATACAAAATGAGTGTGAGTATCAAGTATAAGAATTTTTTGATCAAGAAACAAAAATAGGAGATGTGACAAAATTTGTGTCACATCTCCTTGTTCGGCATAATAGTGGTCAAAAGCTTGCATCAAGTAATAAGACCAACTAACTCAAAAACATGAGAAGCTGTTTTTTGAAATTGTTCCTTGTGACTTAGAGTTAAACGGCAGGCCCACAACCTCTTTCTTAAACGGTGTTCAAAAGCTTGCATCTGCGGTAATAAGCCCAAACAAACGAAAAACATGAGGAACTATTTTTGTTTGGCTGTTCTTATTACTTGATGCAGGACAGCTTTTTCACAACTTCTGTCACAACCTCTTTTTTTACTGCATATTTTCTGACATCGCATTGCTTAATGCGGCGAATTCTTGTAATGACAAAGTCTCCCCACGACGTTTTGGATCGATTCCAGCTGTTTCCAAGCTTTTTGCTAACCATGCTTTTGTCTGGTCATCTTTGCCATACGAATGCTGCAAGTTATTCCAAAGCGTTTTTCTTCTTTGCTGAAATGCCGCTTTTGTCAATCGGAAAAATGCTTTTTCGTCTGTCACTTCGACTGCCGGTATATCTCTTCTTGTCAGTTTCAAAATCGCTGAATCTACATTTGGCTGAGGGACAAATACTGTTTTTGGTACGATGAATGCTAAACTGGCTTCCATATAATATTGAACAGCAATCGATAATGAACCATAAGCTTTCGTTCCTGGTTCAGCAGAGATACGATCAGCTACTTCTTTTTGCATCATGACGACTAGTTCATCCACAACCAAATCTGATTCAAGAAAATGCATCATGATCGGTGTCGTAATATAGTAAGGTAAATTCGCTACGACTTTTAACGGAAGCTCCTCATGAAATGTTTCTCTAACAGCTGTTGACAAATCGGTCTTTAAAATATCTTGATGTACAATAGTCACATTGTCATAGGGTTGCATCGTATCAGCCAATACAGGGATCAAACGATCATCGATCTCAAATGCTACGACTTGTTTTGCATGCTTGGCTAATTGTTCCGTCAATGCACCGATTCCTGGTCCAACTTCGATCACGTTCGTATGTTCATCTATTTGCGCAGTTTCTACGATTTTCCTTAAAATATTTGGTTCAGTCAGAAAATTTTGTCCTAAACTTTTTTTAAATGAAAAACCATGTTTCAATAAAATCTCTTTTGTTCTAGAGGGTGTCGCAATTTCACGATATTCACTCATGTTGTTCCTCCACTATTTTCATTGCTTGGGCGAGTTCTTTCGGCGTAATACGAAACATCTTCAAACGTTTTTCCAATTGTTTGCCGTTCGTGTAACCGATGCGCAACTCGTCACCTAGTTTTTCTCGTTTTTCTTTTGCTTGTGCCCCAGCTATTAAACCATAGTCTAAAAGGTCTTGTCTAGTGATTTCAGAAACAGCCGTTTGGGAAATGTCTGGCGTCACGACCTTTTTCAATGCTTCTAAAATAGCAGCATCACTTGCATGCTCGACACCAAGGCTTCCCTTTTTCTTTGGTTTAGCTTGTGTGCGCGGCAAAAAAGCATGTTTTGCCTGAGGAACAGCTTCCATAATGATTTTTCTTATTTTTTCTCCTGAAAAATCAGGATCGGTAAAAACGATCACTCCACGAGTCTCTTGGGCATGTTCAATTTGCATCAGGATCTCTTCATTGATTGCAGACCCTATTGTTTCTATCGTATCTGCATCAACTACTTCCCGCAGCCTTCTTGTATCGTCTTTTCCTTCAACGACTATAATCTCTTGGATCTTCATCTTATCCATGTTCGCTTAGACCAAATAATCGGTGCGCATTTGTCCATGTTTGGGCAGCCACTTCTTCTGTCGGAAGATTCCGAAGTTCAGCAATCTTTTCTACTGTATAACGAGTATAGCCTGGTTCATTTCGCTTTCCTCTAAAAGGAACTGGTGCCAGATAAGGGGCATCTGTTTCCACAAGTAATCGTTCGATTGGTACATTTGCTGCAGCCTCTTGGACGTCTAATGCTTTTTTGAAAGTGACGACACCGCTAAATGAAATATGCATCCCTAAGTCAAGAAATCGTTTTGCCCATTCATAATCACCACTGAAACTATGCATGATTCCACCGATATCTCGAACATCTTCTTCTTTTAGGATTTGATACGTGTCTTCAAGTGCTTCTCTAGTATGAATACTGATTGGTAGGTTCATTTCTTTTGCGATAGCAATCTGTCTGCGAAATACTTTATCTTGGACTTCTTTCGGGTCTTCCATCCAATGATAATCCAAGCCAATTTCCCCTAATGCTACAACCTTTGGTAAAGTCAATTGTTCTTGTAATTTATTTTCGATTTCTTTCGTATAACTGCCAGCCTCTGTCGGATGCCAGCCGATAATACTGTATATATTTGGATAGTCATGGCTTAATTGCAAAGACTTTTCAATCGTTGGCGTATCGAAGCCCACGACCGCCATTTTCGTTACCCCCATTTCTTGTGCTCGCTGAATCGTTTCTGGAATATCTTCATTGAACTGTTCAGCATTTAAATGGGTATGAGAATCAAATATCATGTTTATCTCTCCTTTTCATTCTTACTTTAGCACATAAGCACTACTTGCAGAAGTAGCAAAAATCAAAATAGAAGAACTTGTTTTATTGAAATAGAAAAAGCACGAAGATCTAGAGGACCTAGTTCGTACTTTTTCTGTCTGTTGTTGAAATATTTTACTCTTCTGAGCGTTTTTTCTTTTTTTGATAATAGACTGGGATACCTATCAAGGTAACACCTATACCGATCAATGCTAATTTCGTTTGCGTCATCATCGTCATACCTAAAATGAAAATAGCACCGAGAATCGCAATAATCGGAACGATTGGATAAAGTGGTACTTTATATGGACGTGGCAATTCCGGCGCTTTTTTTCTTAAAATAAAGACACCGATAAAAATCAGTAAACTGAATAGCCACATCACAAAAATCAACATGTCTGTTAAAAAGTCGAAAGAACCAAGGCTCATCATAATACAAGCTACTGCTAACTGGAAAACCGCAGGAACATAAGGAACCGTAAACTTCTTTGAAAGCTTTGTCAGCTGTTTACTGAAAGGTAGCTCGTCTTCTAAAGCCATCGCATAAGGCACGCGGATCCCAGTTAGTGTATAACCGTTCAATGCACCGTATACCGAGATCAAGATCCCAATAGTGACCAGCTTTCCACCGATTCCTCCAAAAATGACGTCTGATGCTTCAGAAGCTGCATTCAAATTACCGGCAAGATGATCAATCGGCAAAGTTTTCAAAAAAACAAAATTGATCAATAGATAAACGACTGTTACAAAACTCAAACCAAGAATAATTGCTTTAGGCAAATCTTTTTCCGGCCGTTTCATTTCCCCTGCCATTGCACCGACACCTAACCAGCCGTCATAAGCAAACAACGTTGCTAACAACGCACTGCTCAATCCTTCGACAAAAGTAACATCTTTTCCAGCTTCGATTGGAAATAACTGGACAGTTCCTTGTCCTGGGGTCAATAATCCCCATATGACAATCACAGCAATTGGTATTAATTTAACAATCAACGTCACTGATTGTACAGAAGCACCGACTTTTGTCCCTAACAAATTCAACCCTGTCACAGAAACAGCGGTGATCACTGCAATCAACAAAAGATAATCGGTAGATAATTGTAATAAGTTCGTCAATTGTGTCGCAAAGATAATCGATAATGCAGCAATATTAGCAGGAAAGTAAATCAAGCTTTGCGCCCATCCTAATAAAAAGCTGGGCAATTTTCCATACGCAGCTTCAATATATTTTACAGCTCCACCAGTTTCCGGGATTGCTGTAGCTAATTCAGCCACTGTCAATCCAGCACAGATCGTTAAGAAACCACCCAAAAGCCAAGCTAGCAATGTCAAACTTGTAGACTGAGTACTAGCAGTAACAGCAGCAGTTTTGAAGAAGACGCCTGCACCGATCACGGTTCCCATAACGGTAGCTAATGCGCCAAACAGATTGATTTCTCGTTTTAGTTTGCCTTTCATTCCCATCCTCTTTCTTCTTTGAAATTTGGTATAATTTTCAGTATAACTGAGAATATTTTAATTTACCATTCTTTTTTCTCCACTTTCAGTGAAAAACTCCCTCTTAAGACGGATGTATTTCTTTTTTATTTTTCGTATACTAAACCTACCTTTTCCACGAAGGAGGAACAGTTTATGGATTTTAAGCGTTCTTATCCGAAATTAGCAGATTATTTATCCAACCGGGTCGATTTTTCCCGTAAAGAACAACAGCAGTCCCATTGGCATTGGTTCACATTAATTTTATTTGGATTAATGACTGTTGCAACGTTATCACAAAAACTAATATTGCTGACTTTGTTCATCGCAATCGTTGCATTGATCAAAGGTCCTGTGATGATCTTGTGGGGGATGTTGTATTCCTTTTTGGTTGGGCTTTTTCCGCCTATCGGTATTTTGCTTTCAGCGATTTTCTTTTTATTGAATATCGGAACATTTACAAAGAACTGGCGGATGACCTTAGTCGGGATCTATTTTTATTTCTATCCTTTTGGAGTGATGGCACTTAGTGAAGTCATGCATTGGGATAATCATTGGTTTATAGCTGGCTCCTTGCTTTTAGGGTTGATCTTGTTACACGTGATGTTGACAAAGCTCTATCAACATTATGGTATCGGACGTACGATTTTCTGGTATGTCTTTTCGATCCCATTTGCACTGCTTACTGCTCTCTTACCAAGCCGTTTGAAGACAAAAATAAAAGGTTACCATAAAATCAAGTGATAGGATTTTTACAAAATAAAGAAAACAATCATCGAAGTCAAAGCCGATGATTGTTTTTTTATCTATATTTTCAATCACACATATAAGAGCACAAACTAATTGAACATAAAGTGATAGAACTTATAATTAACACATCAACGCTACTGTTAGATATAAATATAGATGTAATAAAGTCATTGCATTCAAACTTTATGAATGTAAGGACAATAAAAAAGAGTACCAGATGAATCAATTAAAATCTGCCCGACCCTTTATCATTATGCTTTTTTTCTGTTTTTACGATTCCTATTAGTATTATTCTAAATTAACAAAAATCAGCGAAGCTCGTACTTCTTTTTCTAGGATTTATTTTGGATAGTTCTCTGTTTCTGTATTATATGATTGGCTTCAAGTAATAAGAAGGAATTTACGAAAATTGCTTCTCAAATTTCGGAAAAAGGGGGTATGACACAACTAGTGTCATACCCCCTTTGAATTTCTATGCGATTTCTGAGCCATTTGGCATGGATTTTGGTGCTTCGATTACTTGTAAAGAGCCATCTGGTGCTTCTGCAGAAAGGATCATTCCTTGACTGATTTGTCCACGCATCTTTCGTGGTTTCAGATTTGCTACAATGACGACTTTTTTCCCGATCAATTCGCTTGGATCAGGATAAAATTCAGCGATTCCTGACAAGATTTGACGGTCTTGGCTGTCTCCAGCATCTAGTCGGAATTGCAGCAACTTATCTGCCCCTTCTACTTTTTGACAGTTGATGACTTCTGCTACTTTTAGTTCTACTTTTTCAAATACATCAAATTTGATTTGTTTTTCTTTCGTTGAAACAAGTTCTGTTTCTTCTGGATCCCATTTGACTGTATCTTCGTTTGTTTGAGTACCTTCAGACATTTTTTCTTGAATAAAAGCAACTTCTTCTTCCATATCTAAACGTGGGAAGATTGGTGTACCTTTTGCAACTACTTTTGTTCCTGAAGGAAATTCGCCAAAGTGTAATCCTTCAAGATTCATTGTTTCAGAGTCCAATCCTAGTTGATTGAAGATCTTCTCTGGCGTTTCTGTCATGATTGGCTGAAGTAATATCGCTGCGATACGCAAAGATTCAGCTAAATGGATCATGACACTATTCAATTCAGCTTTCTTTTCTTCGTCTTTTGCTAATACCCATGGTTCTGTTTCATCAATGTATTTGTTTGCACGAGAAATCAGCACCCAGATTTCAGCCAATGCTGTATTGAATTCCATTTTTTCCATTGCATCATGGTAACGTCCGACAACGTTAGCAGCCGTCGTAGACAGTTCACTATCAAATGGAGTGACAAGTGAGGCATAGTCAGGAACGAGTCCATCACAATATTTGTTGATCATAGCAATCGTTCGATTCAATAAGTTCCCTAGATCATTTGCCAGATCATAATTGACACGGGAAACAAAATCTTCTGGCGTAAAGACACCATCTGACCCAAACGGAACAGCACGAAGCAAATAATAACGGAGTGCATCTAAACCATAACGTTCCACAAGCATTTCAGGATAAACGACATTTCCTTTTGATTTAGACATTTTTCCGTCTTTCATCAATAGCCAGCCATGCCCAAATACTTTTTTAGGTAGAGGCAAATCAAGGGCCATCAGCATGATTGGCCAATAGATCGTATGAAAGCGAACGATTTCTTTACCGACCATCTGAACATCTGCAGGCCAGTATTTTTCGAATAGACTTTCATCTTCGGAGCCATATCCTAGTGCAGTAATATAATTGGATAATGCATCGATCCATACATACACCACATGTTTCGGATCACTCTTGACTGGTACTCCCCAAGTAAAAGTTGTTCGTGAAACTGCAAGATCCTCTAATCCTGGTTTGATAAAGTTGTTGATCATTTCGTTTTTACGAGATTCTGGCTGGATGAATTCGGGATGTTCTTCATAGTATTCCAATAGACGGTCTGCGTATTTGCTCATGCGGAAGAAGTATGATTCTTCTTTTACCAATTCTACTTCGTGTCCACTTGGCGCTTTACCACCGATCACGTTACCTTCGTCATCTTTGTACACTTCTGCAAGTTGTGTTTCTGTAAAGAATTCTTCGTCAGAAACAGAGTACCAGCCTTCATATTCACCTAAGTAAATATCTCCCTGTTCTAATAAACGATCAAATATTTTTTGAACAGCTGCTTTATGGTAATCATCTGTCGTGCGAATGAATTTATCATAACTGATATCAAGCGTTTTCCATAATTTCTTGACATCAGCCGCCATTTTATCTACATATTCTTGCGGTTTTACACCTAGTTCTTCTGCTTTTGTTTCGATTTTTTGACCATGTTCATCCACTCCAGTGAGATAAAACACATCAAAGCCCATCAACCGTTTATAACGAGCAATTGCGTCACATGCAATCGTAGTATACGAGTTGCCGATATGAAGTTTGCCGCTTGGATAATAGATTGGCGTAGTGATATAAAAAGTTTCCTTTTCTGCCACGGGGCTCTTCCTCCTTTATCGCATGATGCGAATTCGTTTCCTTGCTAGTATACCATAAAAAAAGCATGCTGTTAGCTTTTTTTCAAAATGAAAAAGACTGGATAAACGACTTCTATCTACGTTCAATCTATCCTTTAAAAGGATGAATAGGTTGAATAAATGCGGGTTTTTGTTTTGTTTCATATCTACTAAAAAACGGCTTTTTATTTCTCCCCTCACACGTGGTATAATAAAGACTATCTATCTTAGTAAGGGACTGGAACAATCATGCAGAAGAAACATCTTTTTTTTACACTTAGTATTGCTTTTCTTTCATTAGCACATTTAATATTCAGCTATTTTTATATTCGTATGTATGGTTATTTTAACCTCCATGGGCATTTGAACAGTTTTATGACAGCAGCTTGGATTTTGCGTTTTATCATTGACGTATATATCGTTATTTGTGGCTTCTTTGCCATTCGTGAAGAGCGGTATAAAGTATTGCCGTTTTATCTGCTTTTCTTTTTATTCAATCTCATACTTCCATTTATTTTTCATATTTAAATGATAACCTAGATTTTTCAAGTAAATCCTTGGTTTTTTTTCAGAGTCTGCTACAATAAGGTAAAAAGTACTTTTACTGTCAATGGAGGTGGTCAGATGAACCGTTTTGCTTCTAAAGAAGAAGAAAAATTATATTATGAACATAAAGCAAGTGAAGAAGAATTTCTTAACTGGTATCAAAAACAGGAACGTCCAGAATATGACAAGCCCTCTTTGACTGTCGATATCGTACTGATGTGCTATAACAAAGAAGAAGATCAGCTGAAAGTTTTGTTGATCCAAAGAAAAGGGCATCCTTATCGAAATTCATGGGCATTGCCTGGTGGCTTTGTCCAAAAGGATGAGTCAACTGGAGAAAGCGTCTTAAGAGAAACAAAGGAAGAAACTGGTGTGGTTATTTCAAAAGAAAATATTGAGCAACTGCATACATTCAGTACGCCTAATCGAGATCCGCGAGGCTGGGTCGTCACAGTCAGCTACTTAGCCTTTATTGGAGAAGAACCGCTAATCGCCGGAGATGATGCCAAGGAAGTACGCTGGTTCACACTAGAACGTCATAGTAACAAGATCCATTTATCTAGCGGAGAAGTGGCTATCTCGCTTGATTTAGTCACTGGAGAGTCTTCTGGCAAAGATACTTTGGCTTTTGACCATAGTCAAATCATCTTGAAAGCATTCAACCGTGTAGTCAATAAAATGGAACACGAGCCGCAAGTTCTACAAGTTTTAGGTAAAGATTTCACGATTACGGAAGCTCGAAAAGTATTTGCTAAATTCTTAGGGATCGATTATAAAACGATCGATCATTCCAATTTTAAGAAAGCTATGCTCCAATATTTCGATGAGATCGGTGAACGTCCTGTAGGAATCGGCCGTCCTTCAAAAATCTATCAGCTCAAGCCGGGGCACCATGAATAAGGTTGTGAGCAAAAGATTCAGACCTAATCATTCAAGAAAAAACGCAAAAACAACTCTTTGTGAGTTACGTTTTTTGTTTCAGAATTTTGATGTATTCGTAAACTTTCTGAATAAAAAATTAACAATAGCAGAAAAAGCTCGTACGAACTTTTTCTGCTATTGTTTTATTGGTTTGTCATAATTAGTGAGCTTTTCTTCAAAAGAAAAATTCCTAGAAACAAAAGTCATTAAGACTTTTTATTAACAAGGCTAACCCTAACGCTCCTATCAGTTTCATTCATTTTTTATCCCTTGATAACCGAATGTCTGCCCATTTTTTCTACTACTTGGCTCTTTCTTACGGAATTGCTTTCTTCTGCTCCGTCGGTATTGATCAAAAGAAATTTTTTATTATACCATTGGGACTTATAACGCAATTTTGTTATTAATTTATGCCAGTCGTGAATAGAAAAATCAGCATGTGCCTCTTCTTTTGGAAAAGATTCTACAAATAAGTAGTCATATTGTTTGACCAATTTCCCAGATAATTGTTCAAGATAATCTTCTCGCTGGTTCTTTTGTTTCAGATAAAGATCCATTACTTTTCTCTTTTGTTTCTGATAATTGCTTGCCTGATCTAACCTGATCTTTCTATGGTGAGCGGAGCGGACTTTCACATTCAATTTCCGCTGTGCATGTTGCAGCTTTTCTTCTGTCTGGTGAAATTTTGGTAAAGTTACTTCTAGAGGTCGAGATGTTTGGATCAATGTCTTCGGATGATAGGCGATCCCGATCCATTTAGCTAAAGATTCTTTTTTTACTGGCGAAACATCACAAAGTAGTGCGACATAAAATTCTTCATTATATCGAGCAGAAATCGTAGCGGAGCGAATCGATCCTTCAACTGGCCGATGCTGATTTATCTTGATTAGTTCTTTTTGTTTTGGTAACTTTAAGTAGCCATTTTCCAGATAGATCGTACGGGTTTGGTTGTTGGTCGTATAAGATTGCCACATACTTTTTTTCGTTTTAAGCTTTGGGAAGCTGGCACGTCCCTTGAAATAATTGCGAAAAGCCCGATCCAAATTAAGCTGTGCATTTGCTAAAGCAAGACTGTCTACTTCTTTTAAGAATGGGTATTCTTTTTTTAATGTAGCGGGTGTGAGCGAAAAATTGGCTACTCCTGTTTGTTGCCAACTTTTCTGCCGCTTTTTCAGCAAATGGTTATAGGTAAATCGAGCACATCCAAAAGTACGAATCAATTGCTGTTTTTGTTCTTCTGTCGGATACATACGGAATTTAAAAGCTTTTAGCATCTATGTCCCTCCTAGTTAGCAACCAGAAGAGATTCCTTTTGTCGTTTTAGTTTTTTTGCGTAATATGGGACTTCCTGCTCAGTTGCATAGACAAAATGTTCTGGTGCGATTTCACGAAGTTGACGTACTTGTCCGTCATCTGGTTCAGGTTGATATTTGATTCTTCTGCGTTTTCTCTCATGGTCTGGATCTGGTAGAGGAATAGCAGATAACAAACTTTCTGTATAAGGATGAACACCGTGATTATAGATTTCATCACTTGTTCCCATCTCTAATAACAAGCCGTTATGCATTACACCGATTCGGTCACTAATATGTTTAACCATCGACAAATCATGTGCAATAAATAGATAGGTCAATTGATGTTCTTTTTGGAGATCTTGCAACAAATTGACCACTTGGGCTTGGATCGACACATCTAGTGCAGAAATTGGTTCATCACAAATGATAAAACGCGGTTTTACTGCCAATGCTCGTGCAATACCAATACGCTGGCGTTGCCCACCTGAAAATTCATGAGGATAACGAGTACCGTGGCTTGGATTCAATCCAACAGTTCTCAATAGATCATCGACTTTTTTTGCACGCTCTTCAGATGATTTAGCTAGTCCATTAACATCAATTCCTTCGGCAATGATATCTCTGACTTTCATACGAGGATTCAACGAAGCGTATGGATCTTGAAAGATCATCTGAACATCATGCCGGAATTTCGTCAAACCTTTTTTATCTTTGATCTTCGTTATATCTTGACCGTCGAATAATATCTCACCATCAGTAGGTTCATTCAAGCGAATGATCGTACGGCCAGTAGTGGATTTTCCGCTTCCAGATTCTCCAACTAAACCGAATGTTTCTCCTTCATAAATGTGAAAGCTGATGTCATTTACAGCATGTACTTCATTCTTTTTTCCTACATTGAAATACTGTTTCAATCCTTTAACTTCAAGTAGTTTATTTGGCATCAGCAATTCCTCCTTGACCGTAAGTATGTTTTTGTTTCTCTTTAAAGATAGCCCAGCGACGTTGGATTTCTTCTGGCGGTGTCACTTTGGGTGCCTGCGGAGCAAGTAGCCAAGTTGCTGCCTTGTGTGTTTTTGATAGTTCAAAAAATGGTGGTTCTTGTTCTGCATCGATTTTCATCGCGAATTCATTTCTTGGATAGAATGCGTCTCCTTTTGGCGGGTTCAATAAATCCGGTGGAGAACCAGGAATAGCATACAATCGATCGTTCGCACTATCTAATGTCGGCATTGAACCAAGCAGTCCCCAAGTATAGGGATGTTGCGGGTTGTAGAAAATTTCTTCCGATGTTCCAACTTCAACGATTCTTCCTCCATACATGACAGCGACACGATCAGCGACATTCGCTACTACACCAAGGTCATGAGTGATAAAGATAATTGATGTATCGATTTTTGTCTGAATTTCTTTCAGCAGCTCCAAAATCTGTGCTTGAATAGTCACATCAAGCGCTGTTGTAGGTTCATCAGCAATCAGGATTTCCGGATAACATACCAGTGCAATCGCGATCACGATCCGTTGACGCTGACCTCCTGAGAACTGATGCGGATAACTGTTGATACGTTTCTCAGCTTCGGGTATTCCAACTAATTTAAGCAATTCTAATGCAGCTTTTTGTCCCTCTTTTTTTGAAACTTTATTATGCTTTCTAAGGGACTCAGCGACTTGCTTCCCAATGGGCATCGTCGGATCTAAAGAGGTCATTGGATCTTGGAAAATCATCGCTATTTCTTTACCACGGATTTTTTGCATCTCTCTTTCTGATTTTCCAACGATATCGTTACCTTTAAAGAGGATTTGACCAGCATCTATATTGGCGTTGCTTGACAGCAAGCGCATGATGCTTCTGGTCGTCACTGATTTTCCACTTCCAGATTCCCCAACGATCGCCAATGTTTCTCCTTTATTCAAATGAAAATTGACACCGCGAATCGCTCGTACCTTTCCAGCATACGTATCAAAAGAGATTTCTAAGTCTTTCACTTCTAAAATTTTCGTCATCGTCTTCACTCTTTCATTTTAGGATCAAAGGCATCACGCAATCCATCAGCAAGTAAGTTAAAGCCAATCATGATAACCGATAAAGTTACTGCCGGAATCCATAATAGATAAGGCAGATACAGGAATGTCTTGTACCCTTCGCTCAACATCGTTCCTAATGAAGCTGACGGAGGCGTAAGACCTAAACCGATAAAGCTTAAAAAGGCTTCGAAGAAAATAGCAGATGGAATACTAAACATCATTTGAATAATAATGACACTAGAGATATTCGGCAAAATATGTTTGAATGCAATTTTCATTCTTGATTCACCTAATGTCAATCCAGCTAAAACATATTCTTGATCTTTTAATTTCATTGTTTGTGCACGAACGATACGTGCCATTGGTATCCAGTTTGTGATGGCCATAGCAGCCACGATTGAAAAAATTCCTGGTTCAAAAACGACCAACATCAAAATCATGACAACGAGGTTTGGAATTCCTGATAAGATTTCCAAAAAACGTTGCATCACGTTATCGACACGTCCGCCTAACAAACCAGAAACCAACCCGTAAGCTACACCAATCGTTACATCTAGTAATGCAGCAATAAATGCGATCAGCAACGAGATTCTCATTCCCATAAATAAGCGGCTTAATACATCACGTCCCAAACCGTCTGTTCCTAAAAAGAAATTTACGTTTGAAGGGACGTTTGCTTGAGCATATTTATCAACAAGTTCACCACCAACCATTGCTTTTCCATTCAATCCATCGATATTGATTCCCGGAATACGAGGAGGCAAATTGATATAAGCCACGTTTTGGGCAGTTGGATCATGAGGAGAAACAAAGATTGTGATCACAGAGATCAAAATGATGACCAATAGTAAAACCATTGAAATAACGGCAGCTTTGTTTTTCTTTAAACGGCGCCATGAATCTTGGATAAAATTCAAAGAAGGTGCAGTAATCTGTTCACGTTCTTCTTCGGTATTTTTTTGTAATGGAAGAAATTCATCCGCAGGGATATCTGCAACTGTTTCATAACGCTTTGGTATCATTTCCATTTATCCTCGGCTCCCTTCTGAAACACGAATTCTTGGATCAACTAGACCGTACAATAGATCCACGATCAAAATAACAAAAATCAGCATAAATGAGTAAAGGATCGTTACAGCCATGATCGTAGGATAATCATTTGTTGTGATTGACTTAACGAATTGTTCCCCGATACCAGGAATAGCAAAGATATTTTCTACCACCAGTGATCCGGTCATCAATGCTACAGCTAACGGTCCTAATAAAGTCATCAATGGAATCAAACTATTTCGAAGACCATGTTTAAAGGCGATTTCCCAACGGCTCAATCCTTTTGCTTTTGCTAATTCCACATAATCACTATGCAGTACTTCCACCATTTCCGTACGGATAAACCGAGCAGAGTCAGCAAGCGGCGACATGGCCAACGCAATTGTTGGTAAGATTGTGTACACAAAGCCATCCCATTTTGCGATTGGCAAAACTTGTAATTTGATTGCAAAGATATATTGTAATAAAACAGCAAATACAAAGTTTGGAATGGAACGACCTAATATCGCTACGAGTGTAGAAGATGTATCTGCCCATGTATTTTGCTTCATGGCAGAGATCGTTCCTAAAATCGTCCCTAGGACTGTTCCAAAGATAATTGCCTGTAACCCTAACTGCAAGGATGGTCCGATTCTTCCAGCTAACAAATGTGCGACTGGCTGGTTTTTAAATTGGAAGGAAATTCCAAAATCTCCTTGAAGCAAATTAGAAAGATAAATCCCATATTGTACGATAACTGGTTTATCCAAACCGACTTGTTTATTTAGCATCTCGATTGTTTCAGGACTCAAACGTTCCTGATTCGTATATGGCGTGCCCGGCAGCAATTGCATCAAGAAAAAGGTGATTGTTGCAATTAACCAAAGCGTGATGATCATGAAAAAGACACGTTTTAATACATATTTGATATAACTATTCACTAATGTTTCCCCCTAGCTTTTGACTTCTGACAGATGTTTCGCTACATTATTAGATAATGAACCAAAAATAAAGGAGCAATCAAATGAAAAAAAAATCTATCCCCTACGCAGTAGCTTTTCTACTGATTCTGGTTATTTTAATAAAAAATCTCATCAACCATTCCTTTACACTCATTCAATTATCTAATGATCTATTCTTATGGTCATTGCCGTTTCTGATTATCGGCGGTTTTTTATGGGTCTTTTCTTCGGGTTTCTTCGATCATTTTCAGCGATCGGTCCATCTTGCACGAACAAGGAACCGAAAGAAAAAACCAGAATTTTCCTCGCTCTCGTCTGCCAGCTACGGTATGTACAGCTTTTGGCTGATCATTGCCGGAATACTAATTGCTCTTTCTGCTATTTTCATGCTTTTTTCTTTGTTAGGATAAGTGAATATGAGAACGAGGTTGCGACATTTGCCGCAGCCTCGTTTTTTCTCATGCTCACGGTATTAACGATTATTCTTCAACGTATGTCCATTTGTAATCCCATGAAGCGCCTGCCGCATGGTGAACGATACCTTTGATTTTTTCATTCACTAGGTGACCTTCTGCTTTTTGGTACACCGGAACGACACCCATATCATCAGAGATGATCTTGATTGCTTTTTGGAAATCATCCCAACGGGCTTGTTCATCGCCAGCGTCTGTTGATGAAGCTGCTTTAACTGCTTCGTCATATTCTGCATTGCTCCAGCGACCACGGTTGTATGAATTACCTGTGACAAACAAATCAGTAAAGCTGCTTGGGTCTGCATAGTCAGCAGCCCATCCGCCTAGTACTGCGTCAAAATCACCCGAAGTTGAGCGGTCAAGACGTACAGAGAATGGAACAGGTGTTGGTTTGACTGTTACGCCATCCAAGTTTTCTTGGATTGAGTTTTGAACATATTCGATTACTTTTTTCGATGAATCATCATCAGAAGCCATCAAATCAAATTCTAAAGAATCAACGCCCAATTCTTTTTTCGCTTTTTCCCAATATTCTTTTGCTTTATCTTTGTCATAAGAAACTAATTTTCCAGCTTCTTTTGCAAAGTCTTCGTTCGTTGTTGGACTTTTTACCATATCTGATGGGATCAATCCTGTAGAGACAACTGATCCGTCACCTAGTACTTGTTTTACTAAAGCTTCACGATCGATAGAATAAGAAATAGCTTTTCTTAGGTTCACATTGTTGAATGGTGAATTCTTTTCACGTTGATTGAATTCGATATAGCTTGTCCGCGCTTCTTTAACAGAAGTATAAGCTGGATCGTTTGCGTTTTGCTGTGCTAACTCACCAGACAAGATCACGTCATCTGCTTGGCCATCTTTGAATAAGTTCAATGCAGTAGAAGATTCTTTTACTACACTGACTTTGATTTCAGAAAGTTTTACTGTATCTTTGTCCCAGTAATGATCATTTTTCTTATAAGTCCATTCTGTATCTGTTCCTGGTCCATCAAAATCTTCTAATGTGAATGGTCCATTATAAACAGCTTTATCACTTGCAGATGCATAGGCATCCCCATTTTCTTCCACTACGGATTGTTTTTGTGGGAAAAATGATGGGAAAGCAAGCAGATATTGGAAATATGGTGTTTGTTTCGTCAATTTGATTTCTAATTCATAGTCACCAACTGCTTTGATCCCTAGTTCTGATTTATCTTTCTTTCCAGCTGTAATGTCTTCTGCATTTTCAACTGGCGCATACAGGTAAGCATATTCAGAAGCTGTAGCTGGGTCTACTGTTCGTTGCCAGCCATAAACGTAATCCGCTGCTGTAACAGGATCACCATTTGACCATTTTGCGTCTTCTCGTAATTTGATTTTGTAAGTTAATCCGTCTTCACTGACTTCTGCCAACTCGCTAGCTCCTGCCGGCTGTGGTTTGCTGTCTTCATCAAGACGGTAAATTCCTTCATAAACGTTATTCAATGCTGTAAAACTGATTGTATCTGTTGCAACTGATAAGTCAGCTGTAGGCATTTCTTGAGGCACGACTAAGTTAAATACGCCTCCTCCATCTGCTGAACCGCTTTTTGCTGAACTACTGCTTGTGGCTGAACTGCCGCCATAACATCCAGCAAGTACAAGGCCGCATACCGCAACCAAACCAAATGTAAATTTCTTTTTCATTTTACGTACCCCTTTATTGGAATTTTCAGAATAATTAATATTTTCTGAAGTTGTTTAAGAGTTTAATGAATAATTATTAAAAAATCAACACTTTTTTTTGTCTTTTTCATAAAATAATGATTTTTTCGTGAGGTTTCAAGGAATTTTTCAGAAAAAATAGCTTTGTACAAGGTTTTCCATGGTCTTCCAAAAGCCATTAAATAATTTTCGTTATATTGTCTATTATTGCCATACAAAGATAAAAAAGAATAAACAAAAAGAAACTGTGACAAAAGTCTTGTCACAGTCCCTTATCTGAATAAACGGTGTTCAAAAGCCAGTTTCTCGGTATTAAGCCAAATTTATGCAAAAATGTAGAAAGCCATTTTCACAAAATTTTTCTTACTACTCGAAACTAAGCGACTTTTTCACAACCTCTGGTACACGGTGTTCCAAAAGTAGCTTCTTCGGAAATAAGTTGGAATTTCACAAAAATTCAAGAAGTAATTTTCGTAAATTCCTTCTTATTTCTTGAAGCTGATTACTTCTGTCACAACCTCTTTTTATTATTGAGAATTTGGTCGAGGAATAATCGTTTTTGCCATCCAAATATCCGGTTTGTCCCAGCCATTTGCATTTGGTAAGACACCTACGATTTTATAACCTAATTTTTCATAGAATTCATACGGATGTTCACGAAGGTTCTGGATGGAAGCCACTTTATCAAATGTATGCTCATACAGGTCCGTTTGACTTAACGTTGTTCCATGGTCTAAATCATCCGTACCTAAATAAATCGTGATTCCTCCTCTGGAAGCTACTTCTTTTTCTAAGTAATTGACTAATCGAGTACCTATTTGGTTCTTTCGTCGGGAGCTTTCTACAACTAATGGATGCAATTCCCAACCTGTGATACCGTATTGAGGGATTGCACCAATAAATCCTACTAACTCATCTTGGTCTACCGCTGCTACCGCGATTCGTTCTGGATTCATCATTTCTTCTACTTCTTCTGCCGAGCTGTCTCCATATTCTTCCGGCCAAGTCAGTCTCAGTAAATCAGAAAGCTGATCTTTCAATACTGGATTATTACGGTCAAATTCACTGATTATCATACGTCTTCCCCCTTGTTCTTGCTTATTCTAACAGTCCTTTTGAAAAAACGAAATGTTCTCGCTCAAAAATCTTTAGCTACCAATCAGTATCTCTATTCTTTCATTATTTATCTTACTTATAAAATAAAAAAATTATACAGAAACACTTTATTCAAAATAGGAAAGATCAGGAAAGCCATCAATTGGAGGAAAAAACTCTGTTTGTTCATCATGATATAGATTATCTTTTGCTTTAAAAAAAACCAATTATGAATTGACAAATAAAACCTGTTTTCATATAATAATCTTAATTTTTAGAATTTTTAGATAATTACAAAAAAGCAAAGGGAATCGGTAGAAATACTAAGAGGAACAAAAATTCATTATTGTCGTTTTCAATGTTTTTGTACTTGTTCGTTTTTAGGATACTTATTGATGATTTCAAGGTGTTCATGCCACCTTATTCATCACTTATCCTGTCTTAGGTTCACCTCTACTCCATCTACAGCCGCAGTCAGATCGATCACTCTTTAAAATTTTAACCCGTTTCAACGAAGAAAGAAGGAAATGAATATGAGTCAAAGTGTTTTCTTACCAAATTATACCATTGGAACAGATGCGTATGAAAAAGCAAATGGAATCGTCAAAGAATATGGGACAAAAGTAGTGCTGATTGGAGGGAAGACTGCACTTTCAAAGGCAGAAAACAAAATAAAAGTAGCTTTGACACAGGAAATAGAGGTTGTCGCCAGTCTCTGGTACGGGGGTAATTCAACTTATGGAAATATTGAACAGTTGATCCAGCATGAAAGTGTCCAAAAAGCAGACGTCCTGTTTGCAGTCGGTGGTGGCCGTGCTTGCGATACTGTAAAAGTCATTGGTGAAAAACTAGCTAAACCAGTCTTCACCTTTCCCACTATTGGTTCGAACTGTTCGCCCGTCACTGCGGTATGTGTCATCTATAACGAAGAAGGCGTAATGGACGGACTCTTCTTTCCTTCAAAACCACCTGTACACACCTTCATTGATACAGCAATTATTGCCGAAGCACCTGATAAATACTTATGGGCAGGTATTGGCGATGCTTTATCCAAAGAAGTCGAATCTACTTTTTCTGCTCGTGGCGATGATCTAGGCTACACGGATAGATTAGGAATCCAAATCGGAAAAATGTGCATTGATCGTCTCTTGACTTATGGTACGCAAGCATTGAAAGATAGTGCCGACGATCGTCCCTCATATGCAATTGAACAAGTCGTTTCGGATATCATTGTTACTACCGGATTGGTTTCTGTTTTAGTTAACAATAACTATAATTCTGCTATGGCACACTCATTCTATTACGGTACGACTGTTCTAGAAAAAATGGAGGGATACCTTCACGGAGCATCTGTCAGTTATGGTGTACTGACCTTATTGATGATGGATCAGCAGTTCGATTTGTTTGATAAAATCTATGTGTTTATGAAAAAGAACCAACTTCCAGTATCGTTAACCGACATGAATCTCAATGTCACGACCGATTTAGAAGCAATCTTAGATAAAGCCATGGCAACAAATGATATTAAACATGTGCCTTATGAAATCACCCGAGAAAAATTTAAACAGGCCATTCTTGACGTAGAAACTTATCATGCTACACAAGAAAGCCAGCAAGGATATAAGAAAATCAGTTAAATAATTGCTAAAACCCCCATCAAGCAGGCTGTCATCAAATTGAGGACATTTCTTTGCTTGATGAGGGTTTTTCTTGTCAAAAAAAGCTTTATAGCTTTCGCTATAGAATCTTTTCTCTTATTTAAGTTGAACAGTTCCTTAATTAAGAAAACTGCTCCTTTTATGGTAATTGAAAAAACGAGTAGGATACGATTATTTGGCAACTGTTTTTTTCATTTGCTTGCTTCGCAATTGTCCGCAAGCTGCATCAATATCTGTACCATGTTCTTTACGTATCACACAGTTTACGCCGTTTTTCTTCAATACATCATAAAATCTCAATACATCAGCTTTTGGACTGCGAGAATATTGATCATGTTCACTGACTGGATTATATGGAATCAAGTTGACATATGCTAATTTTTTCTTATCTTTTAATAGATCTGCTAATTGTTGCGCATGCTCTGGTCTATCATTTACTTGATTCAACATGATATATTCAAACGTGATTCGACGGTTTGTTTTCTCTAAATACTCATCCACAGCTTCCATCAATTTCTCAATTGGGAAACTTCGGTTGATCCGCATGATCGATGTTCGCACCTCATTATTCGGCGCGTGCAAGGAAATAGCCAGATTGACTTGCAAGCCGTTATTAGCGAATTCCTTGATTTTGTGTGCTAATCCACTAGTGGAAACTGTAATGTGCCGAGCACCAATTGCCAATCCTTTGGCATCATTGATGATATGCAAAAAGTCCATTACATTGTCGTAATTATCAAATGGCTCACCGATCCCCATTACAACGACATGTGAAACGCGTTCGCCAAGATTGCGCTCATCAAAATAATGTTGGACCATCATGATCTGTGCAACAATTTCTCCAGCAGTCAGATCACGGTTCTTTTTGAGCAGCCCGCTTGCACAAAACGTACAGCCGATATTACATCCTACTTGTGTCGTCACACAAACTGACAAGCCATATTCTTGTCTCATCAGTACAGTCTCAATCATGTTTTTATCAGGGAGTTCAAACAAATATTTTACTGTACCATCCGAAGCTTCTTGGACGACCATCTGTTTTAGAGGATTGATGATAAAATGCTCCGATAATTTTTCGATCAATTGTTTCGATAGATTCGTCATTTCTGTGAAATTACTTACACGTTTTTGATACAACCATTCCCAAACTTGGGCAGCTCGGAATTTTTTCTCGCCGTTTTCTATAAACCAATTGATTAATTCTTCATTCGTCAAGCCATAAATGGACTGTTTTTCCAAAGTATTTTCCCTCTTTTTCTCAAAGTTTCGCTACATACTATACATGATTCATTTCCTTAATGCAATACTTCACAAATAAATCGAATAGAACTTTAATCTCACAAAAACTAAAAAGACAAGACATCATACCGTATTAGAAAAGATGGAAAAAAACCATTTTTTCTTTTGGTATCATCATGCCTTGTCTTTTTATTGGTTATTCGTTTTTCAACCCTTCATCACACAAGTTTTACATGTCATTATCGTCCGGCAACGTTTCTGATGTTTCTTCCTGCTCAATGAATACTTTCCGAGGCTTGCTTCCTTCTGACGGGCCAACAACTCCATGAGCTTCCAGTTCATCTACTAAACGTGCTGCTCGGTTGTAACCGATCCGAAATCTTCTTTGGAGAAGGGAAATACTTGCCGTTTGCATTTCAACGACAAGTGCTTTTGCTTCTTCAAACAGCTCATCTTGTGGCTGTTCTGGAGCACCTGTCGTTTCAACTTCATCTGTCGGCATCATTTTCTCTTCATAATGAGCTTCTTGCTGATCTGTAACAAATTGAACGACCCGTTCTACTTCGTGGTCAGAAATGAATGCTCCTTGCACACGGATCGGTTTATTCTCACCCATTGGCAAGAATAGCATATCTCCTCGCCCTAAGAGCTTTTCTGCCCCATTAGAATCAATGATCGTCCGAGAATCTGTACCGCTTGATACCGCAAATGCCATTCTGGAAGGTACATTTGCTTTGATGATTCCTGTGATAACATCCACACTTGGACGTTGAGTAGCTAGGATCATATGAATCCCCGCTGCCCGAGCCATTTGCGCTAAACGAATAATCGCATCTTCAACTTCATTGCTGGCTACCATCATCAAATCAGCTAATTCATCTACGATCACTACGATGAATGGTAAGGTTGGATGTTTCGTTCCGTTTTCCAAGTTTTTCTGTTGAACAAATTCATTGTAACCAGAAATATTTCTTACTCCGGTTGCCGCGAATTTTTCATATCGTTCTTCCATTTCTTGTACTACTTTTTGTAAGGCTTGCGCTGCTTTTCTAGGGTTCGTCACGACCGGCGTCAACAGATGAGGTATGCCGTTGTACATATTCAATTCAACCATTTTCGGATCGATCATCATCAGTTTTACTTCATGGGGCTTAGCACGCATTAATATACTTGTGATAATCCCATTAATTGCTACTGACTTCCCACTACCAGTCGAACCAGCCACGAGTAAGTGAGGCATCTTCGAAAGATCAGCCGTTTGTACCCGTCCAGAAACATCACGTCCTAAAGGTACTTCTAGTAATTTATCTGGGTGGTTTGGTTGTGCTTCGATGATTTCTCTAAAGGAAACCATACTGATCTTTCCATTTGGTACTTCAATACCAATCAGTGATTTACCTGGAATCGGTGCTTCCATCCGGACATCTTTCGCCGCTAAAGCAAGCGCGATATCATCTGTTAAGTTCACAATTTTACTTACTTTTACCCCTACAGCCGGCTGGACTTCGAATTTTGTGACGGATGGTCCTAAGCTGGCTTTGACGACCTTGGCATCGACACCGAAACTTTGGAAAGTTTGTTCTAATACGCCGATATTTTTTTCAATTTTTTTATACTCATCACTTTGATCCACAGTTGGTATAGAATCAAGCAAATCAACTGTCGGTAATTCATAGTCTTGATTTTCCTGTTCTGCTTCAATCTCAAATTCTAATGAGGTACCGTCATCCTCTGGCAACTCATCTGAAAAACCTTCTGCTGTATTGGTCTGTTTTGGTGTATCTGGTACTGGTTTCTCTAGATTCGCAGGATGGATATTTTCTTGAAAACTGTCGATTGGAACAAAACTTAGCTGCTCCGGCTCTGTATTTTCTGGTTCCTGCCATTCATCAGCAGTATTTTCCCTTTGCTGGCTCACCGCTTTTTTCTTCTCATATTCTGCAGCTTCTTTTTCTGCAGCTTCTTTTGCAGCTAAGCGCCTTGCTTCTTTCGCTTCTGCGCGCTGTTTCATTCTCTCTTCCTTTGCCGCTTGCTTTCGAGCTTGCTTGGCAGGATCACCTTCCAATAATTCCTGTACTCGTTCTCCAATTGATTGGATACCATTTAACAGCTGATAGCCTTCCAGATTACTGAACAGGAATGCTCCTCCTGCCAGTAATAGCACTGCTGCTAAATAACTTCCAGGCTGTGCAATCAAGAAGTAAGTAAAATGATAAAGGATTGCTCCAATCATCCCACCACCAACGTTATTGTCTACTTGACTTTGTTTTATATCACTGGCTAACAAATCCCATGTCGTCCCCATGATATTTGGTTCCCCAGTATGGAGTTTGCCAAATAAATGGGCATGTAACAATAATAAGATACCGAAATAAAAGAGTATGCCGCCAAACCAGCGTCGGTTTTTACCAATTGAAAACTCTGTATTCTTAATGACAATCCAAAATCCTAATACGGCTAATAAAAGACAGAGGATTTGGTAAGTATTTCCTGCAATGATCCGAAAGCCGTTTGCAATCAATATTCCTAAAAAACCTAATTTTAAAAAGCCGAAGACAGCAAATAAAATCAAGGCAAACCCAACACCAATCGTCAGCATTTGTTCCTGCTGCTGTTTTTGCTTTTTCGTTTTTTTCGTCTTTTTCCTTTTTTTAGTAGGCCGTTTCTTTTGTGCCATTTATTATCCCTCATTTCATCAAGTTTCATTATACAAAAAAAAGTAAGGGAACTAAAGTTTTGTTTGAAAGAACTGACGCTTTCTTTCATTTTTCAGCTTATTTTACAGTTTTTCTTAATTTCTAAATGATTTTATCAAGAAAAGGCACGGCCATATCCAGCCGTACCTTCTTGTTTTAAGTATGTGAACTAAAGGTTCTCTCCATTTTCTTCAATCAGTTTTTGGTACCAGTAATAACTGTCTTTCTTATATCGTTCCAAAGATCCTTCTTGTGTTTCGTCTTGATCAACATATACAAATCCATATCGCTTTTGATAACCGTTCAGCCAGCTAAGCAAATCTGTATAAGACCAGGTGCAATAGCCTAGGACTTCTGCTCCATCCGAAATTGCTTCTTTGATGGCTTTGACGTGGCTTTGTAAGTAATTGATTCGATAGTCGTCATGGATTTGTTTATCTTCTGTCAACTTGTCATACTCTCCTAAGCCATTTTCCGTAATCAGTACCGGCATGCGGTAACGGCTTGTGATACGACGCAGTCCGATCCTTAATCCTTCTGGGTCAATCTCCCAGTCCCAATTTGTTCGTTCGACAAATGGATTCTCAACTTTTTTATACATTCCAGGAACTCCAGTTTCTTCTGATGAACCTTTTTTTCCTGTCGTATTCATTTTTCCAGCACCAACTCCGTTTAATGGATTGAATGCATTCGTCGCCGTTTGATAGTAATTGATCCCAAGAAAATCTGGTTTAGCAGATTCTAGCAATTCTGCATCGCCAGCTTCAATCGTTGGTGCCCATCCTTTTTCTTCTAAGAACCTCATGGCAGCAATCGGATATTTTCCCCACATATAGACATCCATCCAATAATTGGCCATCAGGTCTTCTGCATTTTCAGCAGCCAGAACATTTTCAGGATTACTGTCAATTGGATAATTTGGCGTATACGCAAAGCTTGGTCCGATTTTTCCAGGCATTTCTAACTCGTGAAATTTATTGATGACAGATGCATTTGCTAAATTAGCAATATGGTTAACTTCATACATTCGTTTCGGGTCTGTCACACCTGGCGGATGTGCTGCTAACAAATAACCTAATGAAGTGAAGATATTTTGTTCATTCAAACTAATCCAGTAATGGACTTTCCCGCGGAATGCCTCAAATAATGTTTCTGCATAATGAGTGAAATCTTCAATGATCTGACGTGATTCCCAACCATTATATTCATCTTGCAATGCTTGTGGAAGATCCCAATGATATAAAGTCAACATAGGTTCAATATCGTTTTCAATCAATTCGTCGATCAATCTCTCATAAAAAGCGAGCCCAGCTTGATTGACTTCTCCTCGTCCATTAGGAAAAATCCGTGTCCAAGCTACAGAGAAGCGGTAAGCTTTCAGACCTTGTTCTTTCATTAAAGCAATATCTTCTTTATAACGATGATAGTGGTCTACTGCCAAATCACCGTTCGTTCCTTTAAATGTCTTTCCAGGTATCCGTACAAATCGATCCCAGACTGATTCTCCTTTCCCATCTTCTTGCCAAGCTCCTTCTACTTGATACGCTGCAGAAGCAGAGCCCCACAGAAAATCTTTTGGAAATGAGGTAAGTTCTTTGTGTTCCATTCATCTCTTCCTTTCCTATAACCTTCAATCGTTCCTCTTTTAGAATAACACGAAACCCCTTCCACAACAAAATAAAAATATGTAAAGGAGGTTGTGAAAAAGTCGCTTAGTTTCGAGTAGTAAGAAAAATTTTGTGAAAATGGCTTTCTACATTTTTGCATAAATTTGGCTTAATACCGAAAAACTGGCTTTTGAACACCGTTTACCAAGAGGTTGTGAGCCTGCCATTCAGCTCCGAGTCACAAGGAGTTGGCAGGAGAACACTGTTTATTCGGAAAAAGGGACTGTGACACGTCTTTTGTCACAGTCCCCTATTTGTTAATTTCTCGGCGTAACATCTTCGCCAAACCATTTATCGGATATTTTTTGGAATTCACCTGTTTTCTCTAGTTGATCTAGGGCTTCATTGATTTTTTTCACTAATGTACTATCTGACTTGCGTGCACCAACTGCAAAATCCTCACTCTCATAAGAACCTTTTGTTATGTTGAAGTCTTCTAGTTCGTTTCTTTGTTTCAAATAATAGTCTGCGTATACTTTATCCATCAGCAGACCATCGACCCGTCTGCTTTTCAGATCGATCAATGCTTCATTAAAACTATCATACAAAACAGCATCTTGGTTTTTGACTATCTCTTTTAATACTTCTGGTTGTTTCGTAAATACATCATAACCAGATGACCCATTTTGCGCACCTAATCTCTTATTATTCATTTGTCCAAAGTTTGTGATTCCTGATTCTTTAGGTGTGATCAGCACTTGATCGTTTTCCATATAAGGTTTTGTAAATTGCACTTTCTTTTCTCTTGCCGGCGTTTTGGAATAGCCGTTCCATATCAAATCGATCGTTCCATTGTTCAGTTCAAATTCCTTCATTGACCAGTCAATGGGCTGAAAGTCTACCGTAATCCCATATTGTTCAAAGACTGCTTTGGCTAAATCAATATCAAATCCTGTGAGCTTCCCGTCTTTATCTCTAAATCCCATAGGAACAAATGTATCGTCTAAACCTATAACGATTTTTTTCTCTTCGTTGATAGTCGCCCAATTATCTGCTGAAGTTTTTTTGTTCGAACAGCCTGCAAAAAGAAGAAGACCTGCGATCAAAGCGAATAGAAAACTGGTTTTTTTCATCTCTATCTTCTCCTTTCTTAATGAATTGGGGAAACTTTTAGTAATTGATCACCGACATTTTCTGCAAATACTAAATCATGGGTGACAATAATTTGGGTTACCCCATCTTCTTTCAATGATAGGATCAAACGCTCGACTTGCTGGCGTAATTCAGGATCTAAAGCACTTGTTGGTTCATCATAAGCCAATACCCGTGGATTCATAGCCAATGCTCTGGCAATCGCTACCCGCTGTTTTTGTCCGCCAGAAAGCTGATAAGGATAGATATTCAATAAATCACTAATCCCTAATGAAGCCGCTAATTCTTCTGCTTTTTTGGTGTATTCTTCTTTTGTCTGTTTCAATACCATTTTTGGTGCTAAGGTAATGTTTTCAAAAATATTCAGATGTGGAAATAGCTGGAAGTCTTGGAATACGACTCCTACAACTTGTTCTTTCATTTTAAGCTCGAATGGGTTGAACGGTACACCGTCTAAATAAAATTCTCCGCTGTCAGAACTTTCTAAGCCAGCCAAGATACGTAAAAGCGTGGTTTTACCGCCACCGGAAGGACCTACGATAGCTAATGTTTTCCCATCTGGAATGATTAGATTCAAATCTTTGATTATTTTTTTTTCACCAAATGCTTTGTTCACTTTCTTCAATTCAATCATATTTCTTCCTCCTATCAGTTAGCGGTAATAATTTAATTTTCCTTCAACTTGTTTCATTACGATTGTTAGAATACCAGTCAATGTAAGATAGATGATTGCCACGCCTAGCAAAGGCAGTAAAGTCGCGTCGCGTTCCATCGCGATTTTCCCAGCACGCATTACGTCACCTAAACCTAATATATAGATCAAGGAAGAATCTTTGACCAAGTTGATAACTTCATTCCCTACAGAAGGTAAAACAATCTTTGTCACTTGTGGGATGACGATTTTCGTCACCGTTTGAAAGGGACTTAATTGCAAAACTTGCGCTGCTTCATATTGACCTTGAGGAATCGATTGTATCCCTCCACGAAAGATCTCTGCAAAATAAGCTGCATAGTTTAAGATAAAGGCAATGAGTGCTGCTTCGAAACGATCAAAAACGATCCCAATCGTCGGCAACCCATAAAAAATAAAAATCAGTTGCAACAACAGCGGTGTTCCCCGCATAACCCATACATATGTTTGAAGCAAGTAGCGTAGCGGCTTAAAATGCAAAGACAATCCTAATGCTAAAACAATCCCTAATGGTAATGAGCCAATCAAGGTAAATAAAAATAATTTCAATGTTGTGAGTGCTCCTACTAATAATTGCGGCATAACTTCAATCAAATACTCCATCTTCTTTTCCTCCTTTAAAATAAAAAAATCCTCTTGGCAAATGCCAAGAGGACGTATTATACGTGGTTCCACCTCTGTTTATTTTTTCCTTGCAGAAAAAACCTCACACAGTCGTTGCCGTTCAGATGAAAACAAAAAGTCCTTTGATCCGAAGATCAAAGGACGTTAATCACGTGGTTCCACCTTTTTTTACCGACTCCTCACGGAAAAGCCAGCCTTATCTGGTCATCTAGCAACGACCGCAGCTGTAACGGGCTCCCCGGATTTTCCTACTATACGCTTCAGAAAATCGACTCCAAGATGTGTTTCACGGTTAACTGCTGCCTCTTTCCACCAACCAGAGACTCTCTAAAAACACCTAACGGCTACTCTTCTTTTCGATGTCATTTGTTTTAACTTTACGTGTAATTTACATGATTATTTTTCATTTGTCAACTCTTTTTTATGATACACTAATAAAAAAAGGAGGGTGATGCGCGATGAGTCGTGCAACCGAACAAGAAGCTTATGAACTACTAAAAAAACTGGGTATCTCTTTTCAAAAAGTCGATCATCCTGCGATTACGTCAGTCAAAAATGTCCCTTTTTCCCTACCTGGTCCGCAAGTAAAAAATCTATTATTGAAATCAAGAAAAGGAAAACAAATCTATCTTGTCATCTTGCCTGATGAAAAGCACGCCGATTTAAAACAACTAGCTGAACAATTAAAAGAAAAGCGCTTATCTTTTGTTTCTGAAGAACAGCTTCCTGACCTCCTAGGCGTTCCAGCAGGTACAGTGACTCCATTAGCATTGATGCACGACAAAGAGAAAAAAATCCAAGTCGTGATCGATGCTGCTATTGATCGTCAAGATACCGTAGGCTTTCATCCAAATATCAATACCACTACGTTGATTATGGATTTTTCCGACTTTGAAAAGATACTTGTTTACTTAGAACATCTGCCAGTTTATGAAAATTTGTAATGATAGAGTAGTTTTCTTATTTCCCAATTCAAGCGTCTTTTTCTTTATTTAGCACAAAATATATCAGAAATTCTTTTGGCCAATCAAACAATGTAACAACTAGTATGAACGCTGAAAACTAATACGAGTATTCTTCCATAGTTAGCCAAATCCATATTTATTGATTCTACGAAAAAAGAAGCATATATAAAAATGCTTCTTTTTTCGATTATAAATCGGAATTTTATTCTTTTGATTTCAGTCATATTTAACAAAAAATATTATATTCTAACTAAACTTTTTTATATTTTTGTAAGAATATCCCAGCACAGATAGTTACTATCAATAAACCAATGATTACAGCAAAACTAGATTTTTTACTACTTGTTTTAGGAAGAATGCTTTTTGATTTATTTGTTATCTGTTTAGGTACAGCTCTCTTACTAATATAATTGCTTCTTTGTTCGCTGGATTCTCCTGTATGAGCAAATATTTGCAATTTTTGAGAGAATAGATTTCTAATTTTCTCTCTCTCTGTCTTCTCTGGAAAATTTTTCCACGGTGTTATATGGCTACCTGGTATAGATATATTTGTTTTTTCCGGTGTATAACTGTTTTTGATGTTATACCCGTCAATCGTCGTACTGTATTCGGGCACGTTGTCTTCCGTTACAGTATAGATGATTTCTTGCCCGTCTCTGTATTTTGGCAGATTTGTGAAACGATAGCGCCAATCATCTTTTTCACTTACTTCTTTGTGTTGGATCGGTTGACCGTCGGCTAATAGATTTACTGTGATCGTCGTCGGTCGTTTGCCGTCTTGGTTCTCATTGTCTTCCCATGTTTTTTGTCCTGAGACTGAAATGACTTCTTTATTCTCATTTGTAACGACTAGCCCGTTTTCAATTTTTTGATAACCTGAAGGGACATAATCATTTCCGTTTTGATCTACTTCTTGCACTTTAAACGTATATTCGTTTCCACTATCATCATACTGTTGGATATCTTCCCAAGTCACTGAAGTTATTCCATTGTCTAATCGTTTTGTTTCTGCATCAGGAACTGGTTCCCAATTGTTTGTACTTGCTCTGAATAATTTAAAATAAATACTCGGTCTTGGAGTGGTTCCACCGTTCCAAATTTTAGTTGCTGTGATGTTCGTAACCTTTTTCTTGTTATAAATAGGTAAACTGACTCCCTCTGTATCATTTTCGTTTATGGAGAATTTGAGTTCATTTGAACTTAGTGGATCAAAATCAATCCAATTGGGTGCTTCTTTTTCTTTTACAACATAGTCTCCTACTTGCAGGCCTTTGATACTAGCTTCTCCCTGTTCATTCGAAGTCAACAGGATACTAGACTGTCCTTGAATAGGCTGTTCATCTGCTCGTCTTAATTCGAAAGTCACATTTGGGATACCAATCTCTGTGTCATTGATATATTTGAAAATCTTCAATTCGCCTCTAACTGTACCGTTGACTCCACCAGAAGCTGAAATATTTTTAACTGTATGATTGAAACTTTCTCCATCAACAGCAGGTTTATTAAATTCTTTAAACCAAGCTTCCGAATGATTCTCAAAATTTATTTGTTCTGGGTTTTCTATGATCGTCTTATAACTCACCATTATTTTCCTAAGATTGACAAAGTTTTTTGGTATAGTTATTTCAATGTAATTATCAGTTACTGAAAAATTAAATGTAGCGCTGGGGAAATCTTGTAAAAATTGTTGGATTCCCTCTTCTCCTCTATAAACCTTCTGTTCACCTAAGTGTATTTGATTAATTTCAAACGTACTTGGATCTAATCTTTGTCCACTTTGGATTTCATCACTGATTTTAACTGGTTGTTCAACATAAGTGCCGTTATTGTTAATATTCAAAAACCATCGAATGTGCTTAGTATCTTCAGGTAGCATGTCTCCTGTTTTATAATAAAAAACGCTAGAAGAAGAACCAGAAGCTGGCTTTGTCACATTTACAGTAGCTGTTTTATCACCGCTCGTCACGGTGAATGGTCCCGTATTTTCTTCACCGGTATCGGTTACGTTTCTGGCCTGTATCTCAAATTGCCCCCAACCTTCTACTGAGTCTAGGTTTTTAATATTTTCATTAAACACAACCTGCGCAGAATCTTTTCTGACCGTTAAAGTTCCAACATTTTTATTTTCAATCATTAATGGGATTTCTTTTTGGAATCCTTCACCGCGAATATTTCCTTCACTTGGCCAATTGATCCAAAGATAATCACCTGGTTGGATATTTTGTTTTTTTTCGTCAAACGAGAATTTTACTTTTATGTTTCCTCCATCTGTAATATTCGTTGGGTCCACGGTCAACGAAGTGACATTACTGCTGATATCTCTGCCTGCATCCGCATAGACATGAACAGGAATCAGTGATGTTATATTAGTAATAATAAATAACATTGATAAAATAATATTTCTACACTTTTTCATTTTTTCTATCTCCCCTATTTTAACTAAAAATAAAACCTACTATATCATCTCTCAAAAATCCTTTCTTCAATTCCTCCCCCACTCATTTCCAATCTTTTAACTAAAAAATTGATAGTTATTTTACAAATATTTATAAAAAATAAATATGCCAAAAAACTGTTTTTACAAGGTTTTTCCTAATGTAAATTATTTTTTCGCATATATTCATTTTATTTTACTTATTGCTTTCATTTTTTCAATCTATATTTCCAATTTTTAACTTACAAAAATGCAACATTAATAAATAACGATAGTTTCATAAAATACACTTTTAATTAACATTATTAGTTTATACTAGCTGTTTTTGTGTTAATTAAAGGATAAAATACAATATAAAGAAACATCTGTTTCTTTATTTAGAATAAAAAAATACAGACTCTGTTCAAATAAATGAACCTAGCCTGCATTATGAGATTGACTATACTTTTTAATTCATTGAGATGAATAACTCGTTTTTATAAATGCCCAAAAGTAATCGGTGCCGAAGCCATTCCTCGACCTAATTCTTTTTCAAATTTTCCTATTGTTGATATCTCCATATAAAACGGTGATACTGGTTTAGACAATTCTCCCCTGATTGCTAACGGACGTAAACTACGTTCCAAATTATTTATGACTTTAGGATAATACTGACCTTTTTCTAAGCCTGTCTTTGCGTCTATCAAAAGTATACGTTCCTTTTCTTTGATCTCTGGATTTAAAACGAGATCATATAATTTTAGTACCATGTTTTCTATTTCTTCACTTTTAGACATCACGATTTCCTCCCAAAAATATATTTCTTCCCACTACATTCTATAAACAAAGTATACGCTACATCTAGATTTTTTTAAATCATTACTGGATTGTTAAAACCTTTCAATACACTGTTATGGCAACGATTTTTATTTTAAAAACATTCTAAATTAAATCAGTAAAAATTTTTATTCTAAGATTTTTATTAGAATTACGCCTAATTTGTGTCTCTCAGGGCAATTCTAAGAACGTTTCAAGAGATAGCGACACTATCGTTATCGAAAAAGGCGAAAACCTATCTCATTTTCTGCTAATGTAAGTTGGTTTAGCTTTTGTTAATATGACTTTATGAAAATGGAGGTAATTAAATATGATTTTTCCTAAAGTTAATGAAGCAAGCTTGAATAAAGGATCCTTTTTTCATATCTATGAAAACGAAGATTTTGAACTGTATAATATCCTTTCACAAAAAGAGGTCATCGAAAACCAAATAATCTGCCATCCAATTATTTACAAATCTATTTTCAAGTATGCATTTTTTGCTTCCAATGATTTTCAAAGAATGGAGATTACCGACTGTATATTCGAAAACTGTGATTTTTCAGGCTGTATATTGACAAAAAGCATGTTGCATCGCGTGAAATTTGTCAATTGTAAATTAACAGGTACTAAATTGATGGAAAGTTATATTGGGAACACGTTATTCGAGAATTGTAAAATGGACTATGTAAATTTATCTGGTTCAAACATAAAAGAAAGTACCTTTGAGCACTCTGTCTTATCAAGCGCAGATTTTGTAGACTGTTCCCTCACTAAAATAATGTTTTCTACTAATGATTTAGAAAATGCTAGCTTTTTTGATACTGATTTAAAAAATATCGATTTAAGTAGCAACTCCTTTGAAATGATTGAAGTACGCTCGGAACATCTAAAAAATTGTACGCTTAATCAGTTGCAAGCACTTGGTTTTGCTAGAAAATTTTTACAAATAAAAGTAGTATAATCAAAATGAATATATAAGATAAATTTTTAGCAATACAAATATCCATAAAAAAACATTGCCTATTTTAACTCTTCATGTATACTGACTCTATCTTCAAAAACTGAATAGTAGGAGTTATTATCATGAATAACATTTTAGGAAAAAAAATAGAACTTAAAAAAGGGATATTGGGCACTATTGTCGTTGTACTCGGTTTGTTAGGGTTGCTATTTGCGCCATCCATTATTAGCATTTTTTCTTTAACTATCACTGGATTTATAGCATTTACACTTGTTTTTGGTAAAAAAGATACGAAAAAAATGTTCTCGAAACCTGTCGCTCCTGTCAAAAATATAGCCAAATATTTTTTTATCAATGTAGTAATCAGTGCCGCAGTCTCGGTATTTTTGCAACAAATTTTGAAATGGGGTTTAACAGGCAATCCAATAAATGAGGCTTTCAGCCCGTTATTATTTATTATTTTGCCTATCATGATACTTGGAGAAGAATTGTTCTCAGTGTATTTTCTCGCTATTTTTTCTAGTAAGTTCAGCATTCCTGTCGCTAGTTTCTTGTCAGCAATCATCTTTGGATTTATCCATTACAGTACTTATGATAATGGAAATATTTTACACACTGTAGCACACATCCTTTTGATACAAGGGGTGGCAAGATTGTTATTCAACCAAGCTGCCATTAAAAGCAACTCGATCATTACAAGTTGGGCAGTTCATGTGATATTTGATTTCACAGCTATATTGCTAGTCGTTTTATTCTCCTAAATTTTTATAGAAATAATACATGCTCTATTGCTAAGAAAGCATACTTTATTTCCTTTAAACAAAAAGACAGATGTATCAATGGATTAAAAATCCTTGATATATCTGTCTTCTCTTTTAATGCCAGCTATAGGGATCGAACCTACGACCTACGCGTTACGAGTGCGTTGCTCTACCAACTGAGCTAAGCTGGCCTTATCCAAAAGAAATTATATACTCTATTTGGCTGATTGTAAAGAGTCCGATGGAAAATTAGTTTAATTTCATGATATTTTTCATAAAACGTGGTATAATTGATGTGAAAGGCAGGTTTTATGAAAATGGCAACTTTTGGAAAATTTGATACAACTATCGTACCATCGGAAATTGGTGAAAAATTCAAGATCAATACTCACGTAATGTTCACAATTCACGGCAAGTCGCAAACTGGAACGATTTCAAAGCAATTGAAAAATTCCGCTGTTGTTGAGATTGATGAAACTGCAGAAAATGCGAACTTGATGACGCAAAGTAAGGGTGTAGTAATCGTTAACTACAAAGAACTAAAAAAGATTTGAATTTGACCATCTCTGCATTTTTGGGATGGTTTTTTTATATGCAAACGAAAGCTGTGAAAAAGCTGTTCTGCATCAAACGTTAAAAATGACCAAAAAAGGATGTGACAAAAGTTGTGTCACACCCTTTTTCGTATTTACTTATTTTGTACCAAACAAACGGTCACCCGCATCCCCTAGTCCAGGAACGATATAACCATGTTCATTCAATTTTTCATCTAGAGAAGCTGTATAGATGTCAATATCAGGATGCGCTTCTTGCAAAGCTTTTACTCCCTCAGGTGCTGCTACCAAACAAACAAATTTAATGTTCGACGCGCCACGTTCTTTCAATGCATCGATTGCCATGATTGCTGATCCGCCTGTTGCCAACATTGGATCTACTACAAACAACTGACGTGCATCAATGTCTTCTGGAAGTTTGACGAAATATTCATGTGGTTCCAATGTTTCTTCATCTCGATAAAGACCGATATGTCCCACTTTAGCAGCTGGAATCAATTCCAAGATACCGTCAACCATTCCAATACCTGCGCGCAAGATTGGAATAATCGCTACTTTTTTACCAGACAACGTTTTTTGTGTTGTTTCAGTGATCGGTGTTTCGATCACGATGTCTTCCAATGGCATATCCCGTGATACTTCATATGCCATCAACATAGCGATTTCATCGACTACTTCACGAAAAACCTTTGTTCCGCAGTTTTTGTCCCGAATAATAGTTAGTTTGTGTTGAATCAATGGATGATCGATCACTTGAAATTTGCCCATTTTTTAAGCTCTCCTTTGTTCTGTCGTTTCTTTTTAATTGTAAAACAAAATCAAGTGATTGACTAGTCAAACTCGCCATTTTTCCTAAGAAAATCCGTTTTTGAAAAGAAGTTTTCCTGCGGACAAGCAAAGCTTATTCTTTTTTCTTGATCCAAGAAGTAGATAATGCCATTGCTGCACGCGTTGCCTTTGTCTGATCCATAGCATTTACCATGACAAAATCATGGATGATTCCTTGGAAGCGTACTTGTGTAACAGGAACCCCTGCATCACGAAGTTTGCGCGCATAAGCCTCACCTTCATCTCTTAATACATCCGCTTCTCCCGTTAAAATCATTGCTGAAGGAAGATCATTTAGTTCATTTATATTTGCTCTCAAAGGCGAAGCTGTGATTTCAGCACGCTCTTCTTCATTCGTCGTATATTGGTCCCAAAACCACATCATTCCTTCTCTTGTCAAAAAATAGTTTTCTCCGAATTCATGATAGGAATCTGTATCAAAATCAGCGTTTGTGACTGGATAATACAGCAATTGCTTGGATATTGGGAGGCCCTTTCGTTCTTTTGTTAAGATCGTCATGACTGTAGCCATGTTACCACCTACTGAATCTCCTGCAACGATTAGATTCTCGAGATCCAGATTTTTTGACTTGGCTAATTTATTCAGCTGTTGCAACACAGCATAATTTTGTTCAATTGCTGTTGGATATTTTGCTTCTGGTGATCGACTATATTCTGGAAAGACAACGACGGAATTCGTACGAACCGCAAGTTCTCTGATCAATTTATCATGGGTTTGAGCACTGCCAAAAACCCAGCCTGCTCCATGAATATAAAAAATAACTGGTAATTTATCCATATTCCCTTCTGGTCGTACGAGACGAATATTGAGTTTTCCCCATTCGCCAGTATCCACCATCAAGTCTTCAATATCGACGGAATATTTGTTCACAGGTGATTCTTGTACTTCTTCTAGTAAAACTCTTCCTTCTTCCGGTGCTAGTTCATAGATACGCGGATGAGGCGCATTTGCATCACTGAATGCTACTGCTTCCTTTTCTAACGAGATACGATCAGTCATGACTTTTCCTCCCTGAGATTTAGTGTGAAGACTAAAATTACACCTCATATACTAGAGAGCATCACCGATATTGTCAAAGAATCCGTTTTCCCAAAAAATAAACAGAAAAGCCCAACATTGAACTTTTCTGTTTACTAATGGAATTTAAATTTTTATTTTTTATGCAACGGAAATTTTTCAGTTAATTCGCGTACACCTGTTTTGACTTCGTCTAGTTGAGCGTTATCATCTTTTGCTTGTAATGCTTTGACAACTAGTTCAGCCACTTTTACAGCATCTTCTTCTTTGAACCCGCGAGTAGTGATTGCTGGCGTGCCGATTCGAATACCGCTTGTTTTGAATGGACTTAGTGTTTCAAAAGGAATCGAGTTTTTATTTACAGTGATATTCACACTGTCCAAAATGCTCTCTGCTTCTTTTCCATTTATACCTAACTCGCGAACATCGATCAACATCAGATGATTATCTGTCGCCCCTGAAATGACTCTGGTTCCAATTGCTTGATTGAAAACTTTGACCATTGCTTTTGCATTGGCGATGATTTGTTCACTATATTCTTTAAATGCAGGATCTAATGCTTCTTTGAATGCTACTGCTTTACCCGCAATCACATGCTCTAGAGGGCCGCCTTGAATACCAGGAAATACCGCACTATTTATTTTTTTTGCTAATGCTTCATCGTTTGTCAAAATCATGCCGCCTCGAGGGCCACGCAATGTTTTATGAGTGGTAGTCGTTGTGATATCTGCATAAGGAACTGGATTAGGATGAAGTCCTGCTGCTACTAATCCTGCGATATGTGCCATATCTACCATCAGTTTTGCGCCTACTTCATCTGCGATTTCTCTGAATTTCGCAAAGTCGATCGTTCGTCCGTAAGCACTGGCACCTGCTACGATCAATTTTGGTTGATGTTTTCTAGCTAAAATACGTACCACATTATAATCAATAACTTCTGTTGTCGGATCAACACCGTAAGCAACAAAGTGATAGGTTTTGCCACTGAAGTTGACTGGTGATCCATGTGTTAGATGTCCGCCTGCGGAAAGATCCATTCCTAAGATCGTGTCCCCTGGTTCTACCAAAGCGAGATAAGCAGCCGTGTTGGCTTGAGAGCCGGAGTGAGGCTGGACGTTCGCAAATTTCGCTCCGAATAATTCTTTTGCACGGTCAATCGCTAAATTTTCAACGATATCGACAAATTCACACCCACCATAATAGCGATGCCCTGGATAACCTTCTGCGTATTTATTTGTCAAGATACTTCCTTGTGCAGCCATCACTGCTTCGGAGACAAAGTTTTCAGAGGCAATCAGCTCCAAATTATGTTCTTGTCTTTCTTCTTCTTTGGCGATCGCAGCCCAAAGATCAGGGTCAAACGTTTTGTAATCTACCACAAACAACAGCTCCTTTTTATTTTCCTACAATTTTATTTTTCCCATCAAAAACAAATTGCCAAATATTCGTATCTCTTCTATTACGATTAGTTACGCTTAGTTTTTCGTTCACTGATAGAAGATTTACTTGATAGCATTGTATCATACTAAAAGAATGCGACAATAACCAATTGATCATTTTTCAAAATAATTTTGTCCTGCTGCTTTTTTCAAGCGATTCATGTAAGCATTCCCCAATCCAGTTTCTGGATACACTTGTACAAAAATCAAATCTAATCCAAGTGTTGGTTCATCTAATCCTCTTAGACCTGCAAACAATCCTTTAGCCGCCGCTTCTACTGAGTTGTCGTTATACATATAAACAGCTGCAGTATCTGTCCGCACTTGATCCGCAATTTCGGGGCTTGCTATGACACCTGCACGGATCTTCTTATTTTTTGCCCATTGAACTGCAGTTGACCAATCGCCATCTCTGACCATCAGAACACGTGTATCGGGTGAGTAGTGTTTGTATTTCATCCCAGGGGCTTTTGGTGTTTCATTTTCTTTTACAAGATGCTGATCAATAGCAACAGGAGATTCGATGACTGCTTCGATTTGTTCTTTCGTTACTGCACCTGGTCGTAAAATCATAGGCATGGCTGTTGGATCACTTAAATCAAGAACAGTGGATTCTACACCAATTCGCGTAGCTCCATCATCAATAATCCCGGTAATTTTTCCTTGTAGATCATGATATACATGATCTGCAGTCGTTGGACTTGGTTTTCCCGACGTATTTGCACTTGGACCGACAAGCGGAACACCGGAAAGTTCGATTACTTCTAGTGTTTTTTTGTTATCCGGTATACGAAATGCAGCTGTGGATAATCCTCCCGTCACAACTGAGGGCAAAGTGTCTTTTTTGATCTTAAATATCAAAGTTAATGGTCCAGGCCAGAAGTTCTTCACAATCTTCTCTGCTGCCGGATGAAAGTTGTCCACATACTCTTTTACTTGTTCAAAAGAGGCGACATGGACGATTAATGGATTATCTTGCGGTCTCCCTTTTACAGAAAACACTTTCTTGACAGCGTTTGGTAAAAGAGCGTTGGCGCCCAATCCGTATACTGTTTCGGTAGGAAAAGCAACAAGTTCTCCTTCTTTCAGTGCTTCGGCTGCCTCTTGCAATTCTGTTTCATCATATCGTTTCGTTTCCACAGTTTATCCACAACCCCTTTTTCATACATTCTTATTTTGTCTGAGTTTATCCTCAAGTTTTCCACTGTTTGTGGATAATCTATTTGCCAATAGTGGATAAACTTGTTGATAAACCAAAAAGTCGTTTACATCCTTGTCAAATAAGTGTTTTTTTATAATAAAAAAACAAATAAAAAATTTTTCATCCACAACTTCAACCATAAACTTGGATCATTCGTTCATTGCCAAAAAGATCCTTTTTTATCGCCACTTTTTTATCTGGAAATGCTTGCTGAAATATTTTTTTTACTGCTTCACCTTGGCGAAATCCGATTTCTAAAAAAATCTTTCCATTTGATTTTAGTACGCTTGGTGCTTCAACTGCTATTTTTTCATAAATAGCTAATCCATCGTTCTCAGCAAAAAGGGCCATTTTAGGTTCGAATGACCGGACACTTTCATCCATCAGTTCCCATTCATTCCGACTGATGTACGGCGGATTAGAAATAATCACATCAAATTGCTGATCCATTACTGGTCCTAATGTATCTCCATGATAAAAACTGATTTTCGTTCCTTCTTTCTGAGCATTTTCTTTCGCTACTTCTAATGCTTCTTCTGAAAGATCCACAGCAGATATATGCCAATTTTTTCTTGCTGCTTTCAAACTAATAGCAATTGCTCCAGTCCCTGTCCCAATATCTATCACTTCTAACGGTACACCAGGCGTCTCGTCTAAACACCATTCGACTAACTCCTCTGTTTCTGGTCGAGGGATCAGTGTTGCTTCAGTTACCTTTAACCGATGATCATAAAAATCTGCATATCCTAGCAAATACTGAGGTGGATGATCTGCAAGCAGAAGTCGCAGATCGGTTTCGATCAACCGCTGTTCTTCTTCTGAAATCTCTTCGTTCATATGAAGGAGCCAATCAAGTTTTTTCCATTGTTTTCGTTCCAAAAATAAAAATTGGATACTATATGCTTCTTTCCCATGATCCTCTAAAAAAGAAGAAGCCCGTGACAGGACTTCTCGATAGGTCATTTTACCCATTTTGCATAGCTTCCAGTTTTGATGTTTGATCATACATGATCAATGCATCAACGATCTCATCTAATTTCCCTGCTAAAATCTGATCTAATTTTTGGATAGTTAATCCGATACGATGATCAGTCACACGATTTTGCGGGAAATTATACGTCCGGATCCGTTCTGAACGATCCCCAGTTCCGACTGCTGATTTTCGATTGGCATCATACTCGCTTTGTGCTTCTTGCTGGATCTTATCGTACACACGAGCACGCAAGATTTTCATTGCTTTTTCACGGTTCTTGATTTGAGAACGTTCATCTTGCATAGCAACAACGATCCCTGTTGGTAAGTGAGTCAAACGTACAGCAGATGCTGTTTTATTGACGTGCTGTCCGCCAGCACCTGAAGCATGATAGATATCTGTACGGATATCTTTGTCTTCAATATCGATCTCTACTTCTTCAGCTTCTGGCATCACGACAACTGTTGCGGTGGAAGTATGGATACGCCCTTGCGATTCAGTTGAAGGAACACGCTGGACGCGGTGCGCACCACTTTCATATTTTAATTTCGAATATACGTTGTCTCCGGTGATCATCATGATCACTTCTTTATATCCACCGATTCCGGTAACGTTAGCTTCCATCACTTCTGTTTTCCAGCCTTGTGCTTCAGCATACTTTTGGTACATATTGAAAAGATCGCCAGCGAATAATGCTGCTTCGTCTCCGCCTGCTGCTCCACGGATTTCCATGATGATATTTTTATCGTCATTTGGATCTTTTGGTAAAAGCAAGATCTTGATTTTTTCTTCTAAGACTTCTTTTTCTTTTTTTAATTCAGATAATTCTTCTTTTGCTAGTTCAGCCATTTCATCATCCAGTTTTTCACCAAGCAGTTCTTCTGTATCGGTGATTCCTTGTACTACTTCTTTATAACGACGATAAACTTCGACTGTTTCGCGCGTGTTTGCTTCTTCTTTTGAAAGCTGCATAAAACGCTTTGTATCAGAAATCACTTCTGGGTCACTTAAAAGTTCTCCAAGCTCTTCATAACGGTCTTCAATTGCTTGTAATTGATCGTACATGCTTATTCTCCTTCTGTAATCATTGATGGGTGAAAGTAATGTTTTCGACAAACGGGGTAATAAGCTTCATTTCCGCCAATTTGCACTTGATCGCCTTCATAAACAGGGTTTCCATCAATATAATGTAAATTCATGATTGCTTTTTTGTGGCAGAACCAACAGATTGTTTTCATTTCTTCGATTTTGTCTGCATAAAGCAATAAATATTTTGATCCTTCAAATAACTCGTTTCGAAAATCATTTTTCAAACCAAATGCCATAACCGGAATATCCAATTCGTCCACAATTCTCGTAAAAGCAATGACATGTTTCTTTTTTAAGAATTGCGCTTCATCGATCAGCACACAATAGGGTTTGCTTTCCATTTTCTGAATTACGTCAAATACGTCTGTTTCTTCAAATATCGGCATCGCATTACGTTTCAGTCCGATTCGGCTTGAAACAACGCCTAAACCATCTCTTGTATCAATACCGCTTGTCATTAAGACAACTGGCTTATTTTGTTCTTCATAATTATGTGCGACTTTTAGGATCTCGATCGTCTTGCCGCTATTCATTGCGCCATACTTAAAAAATAGTTGTGCCATGCTCTTTTTCACCTTCCAGTTTGTTCCTATGGTATTATACTTGATTTTCAGCATTTTTTACAGTGAGAATTTTCATCAAGCACAGATTAGTATTAAATCTATTGCTCACTTTTGTTCCAATTTTTTGACAAGAACTAAACATGGGTTCCATTCATCCCATAAATTTGGAAAAACTTCCAACCTTGAAAATCCTAATGATTCGTAGAAACAAATAGTTTGATCATATATAGAGTAGTGCCCCTCGTCTACAGTCTTCACTTGCAAATATTTGTAATGTTTTGCTGCGTAACCTTCTGCTTCTTTAAAAAGTTTTGTTCCTAATCCTTGGTGATGATAGTCTTTTTTTATTCCCATACAATAGAATAGATTTCGGCAGTATCTTCACTTGTCTGTGAAAGAGTGATAAAGCCTAAATATTCTTCTTTTCTTTTTTCACACCATAAAGGTAGTTTACTTGATTCCTCGATATATTTTTCCGTTGATTCAGGAAGCCCAAACCACTCAGGCAAGTCTAGTAATATTTCTCGGACACACTTTCCTTTTTCCTCTCTATCTTTTACAAACGATATCGGCATATTCTTTCTAGATTCTCCCTTTTTGAATTGAGTATAGCATGCTTTCTTTCTTTTCACGTGCTATAATAAGTTAAAATTTCAAAGTTTTACGTAAGGAGCTATTTGATGACAAAAAATATTTTTGATTCCATCGCTAACCATTATGATTCCCCTGACCGTCAAGCATTAGCCAAGATTATTCGCGAAGAACTAACTACTTATCTACCGCGCGACAGCCACCAAAAAGTCCTGCTGGATTACGGAGGCGGAACTGGGCTTGTTAGTTTACCGCTTGCGGAAAGATTCAAAGAACTGATCATTGCCGATGCTTCAGAAACTATGCTGAAAATGGCAGAAGAAAAGATCCAAGCAGCAGATCTGAAAAATGTCCGAACGATCCACGCTGATGCTTCTGTCGAATTTCCTGCTGTCCAAGCTAATCTCATCCTTCTATCACTTGTACTTTTACACATTCCTGATACGGAGAATATTCTTACAAAACTTTATGAAATTTTAGCTCCTGGCGGTCAATTGATCATCGTAGACTTTGACAAGAATGAACAAATTAGTCATCCGAAAGTCCATAATGGCTTTAGCCAAGAAGAATTGAATAATCGATTGGAAAAAACGGGCTTTGTCTCTGCTACTAGTCATACCTTCCATCGTGGGGAAAAGCTATTTATGAACAAAAACGCTTCGCTTTTCTTATCCATCAGCCAAAAAGCTTAAAATGAGATTGCAAAAAAAGTGAGCAACTCCAAGAAATAAGAAGGAATTTTCGGAAAAAGAAGCTGTGACAAAAAACATGTCACAGCTTCTTTTTATTTTTTCATCACATGATTTTAATTTCTGAAAGAGGCCAATAACGGAAAACAACTTTTCCTTGGATCATATCTTTGTCGACTAACCCAAACATTCGGCTGTCTTTTGAAATCAAGCGGTTATCGCCTAGAACAAGATACTTTCCTTTTGGCACAGTATATTCAAAGTCACTCGTAAAGGTGGATGAACTTTCTGCTTGTGCTTGGAATCCTGAGCTATAAGCATATTCTCCTTGTAACTTATCTTCTGAAAATTCTTTTTTGAACTCATCCAGATAAGGTTCATCATACTTTTTGCCATTAATGGTCAACTGGTCATTTTCCATCTTGACTGTATCTCCAGGCATACCGATGATCCGTTTAACAATCATCCGTTCTTCATCCCCCGGTTCCTTTGTAGTAATAATATCCATTCGTTCATAGTTTGAGATCTTAGATGAAATCAATCGTTGTCCATCACTTAATGTAGGGTCCATCGAATGCCCGTTTACAGTAACTGGTGTAAACACGTACACTCTAGCTAATAAAATAGCCGCTAATACAAGGATCAAAATCCCCCAATTTTTCAAAAATTCTTTCACAGCTTACCTCCTACTTGTATTTTCCTCGTTATTTATTACGTTTTTTCACAATACTTCGTTGTACTTTCTTTATTCTACAATGTTTATAAATGAAAGGAAAGAATAAGTGATGTGTTCGTCTTATCTTTCTCGTTATATAAAAAAGGAACGTGACAAAAGACGTGTCACATCCCCCTTATTCCGAATAAACGTTTTTATCGCAACCACTGATACACGGCGTTTCATCACATTATGAATGTCTTCTTCTTTGGCTACGACTATAAACCACTGGTTCTTCCTGCGACTGTGCCTTTTTTGCAATCAATTTCAGACGATAAGGCTCATGATAGCGTAACCCGTCTTTGACAAAATCACCGCCGACGATGAACAATCCGACAGGTTCCAATGTGTCTTCTGTTGAGTCAAGTCGAATGGTCCCTACTTTTTCCATGTCCGAGTAGCTTCGTCCAATATTTAGAACATACTCTTTCTCTCCTGTTTTCTTGACATAGTAATAAGGATACAATGTATTTCTATCGACCAGAAATCCATCCATGCGACCGAGTTCATTTGTTTTGATCTCACCATTTCCAATCAAATACCGCATATTCTCGGCTAATTTCAATTGATAATCTTCGTCATAAGAAACCATGACCTCTTGTGTATTCACTTTATCGATCGAATTTCCATTATCTATCGATTCTTCTGTCTGGATGTTGAACGCTTCATCAGGTAAATACTTCACAAAAAGCTGAGTGACATCGGCTTTCGTGTTTTTATCTAAAAAGTAATAAAATACATTTAAAACAGTAAAATAAACAAGCACTAGAAATGCAAGTCCATATAAGAAAAATTGAAGATAGTTTTGGTTTTGCCAAAGTCCATAAACAATTCTCAATAAATAAAGCGTGGGAATCACACTTAAAATCGTATATCCACGGTTAAGATATTTAGGACTGATGTCTAAATAGCCAAGGAATTTATGCACCCCGTTGATAAGGTCTAGTAAAAATGTCATTGAGAATCACCTGCTTGCTGGTTATACGTTTGGGTATTTCCTGAATCTTGGTTTTGCTGTGCTGTACGTGCTGCATCATCATTTTGCGTGTTATCATCTACAGTCGTACTGCTTGGTATCGTTTCGGAGCTAGCACTTGTATCCGGACTTGTACTTGGATTGGTTGAATCCGATGGAGTGCCATCTGGTACCGTATTACTTGTTTCGCTTGAGCTGTCAGTTGTATATGTCTCATCATACGACGAACTAGTTGTTGTATCGTCCCATGTACTTGTCGTAGTGGTTTCATTCAAACTTTCCGTTGTTGTTGGTTCAGATGTCGAGACTGAAGTAGTTGGTGTTGTTTCTTCTACAGTACTAGAACTTGAACTTGGTGCACGGTAGCTGGAACTATTCACAATACCTGTAGTAGTCGCGACAATCGTCGAGATTGTTAATACAGCGATTGGCTTCAAAATAGGTGCTACTTTTCGCATCTTATCTCTTCCTTCATTGAAATTTATTCTTGTTTCCTTACTTTACTACGGACAAATTATACAGTCTACCTTATTTCTACCATAAATTCTTTATTTTTTTCTTACGTTTTTCCGAAAGATTTCTTTAATTTTCCTCAAAAACTACGGTTGATGTTTTTAAGTAAGCTTTTGCTTCCCGATTGATTTCTTTCAGATCGCATCCTTGCTGCTTGGCAGCGAACACGCAACCACAATAACATTGGCGATAAATATCATACTCTTTGCACATTTGCAAAGAGCGTTCATAGCCTTTGTTTTTCTTGAAATCACTTGGCAAGTATTGTGTCCCGTAAATCTTTTGGATATCCATTCCGATCTGATTGATCAAAGCTGCATTTTTCTTTGGCGAGATGGTCAGGGCACTTCCAAAGTAATCGTATCCTAGTTCTTGCGCTTTTTGCGCAACAAGATCTAATCGCATATTGAAGCATGCACTGCAGCGAGCACCACCTTCTTTTTCGTTTTCAAGATGGTTTGTTAAAACCATTTTGGTGAATTCATTTGGACGGTATTCATCAACGATTAGCGCAACATGATGGTCAGTTTTCTCATTAAATTGGTCTACAAATCGTTTTTGTTCATGTAATCTTCGCAAATACTCACTTTTAGGATGAATATTCGAATTTGAAAAAAATAACGTGATCTCTGCATATTGAGACATGAATTCCAATGTGTGCGTACTGCAAGGAGCACAGCATGTATGTATTAATATCTTAGGCTTTACTTCTTCTTTCTCCCATTGCATGATCATTTTTTTCAGAACTGTATCATAATTTATTTTTTGATTTTTCATTTTTTCTACGATTTGTTGAGCATTAATCAATTTGTTATTCCTCCTCCTTCTTTTTTCTAGGATTTTCCTTATTATAAGCCATTTCTATTTTAATCGAAAGCTGTATTGTTATCTGTTTGATAATTTCTTTGAGTATTCCTAATTCCCCTTGTATACTGGTAGAAACGACTATTGTCAGGAGGATAGTACTGTGCATGTTGATTTATTCTTTCGAAGGCTGCAGCGGCGAGGACAGAAGTTTGCTGCCAATCATTTCTCATCGATCCAAATCATCGTTTTTTATTATATATTGATGACGGTCTTATCACTCGTTCTATTTTATATGCCGATTTTTCGCGAACCAGATAGCCATGTTTCTTTTGTGGACATGCTGTTCATGGCAATCAGTACAGTGAGTGTGACTGGACTATCGACTTTTGATATCAATTCTGTGTTCAATGATAACGGTATTATACTGCTGGAAATATTATTTCAAGTTGGTGGTTTGGGGATCATGATGATTTCTACTGCTTTTGTCATTTTTTCTAAACGACGGATCACACTGAAACAGCGACAGCTGATCATGACGGATATGAATCAACCGCGTTTGTCTGGTATCGTCCGACTGATTCGGATCACTTTTGCTATTTTAATCTGGTTTCAATTACTTTTTGGGACATTCTTTTCTATTTATTTTTATTACAGAGGCTATTTTGATCGTTGGCGTGATGCCGTTTTTTACGGTTTTTATCAGGCGATATCGGCTGTCACGAACTCTGGGTTTGACGTCACTGGGGATTCCATCAAGCCCTTTGCACATGACTATTTTTTCTTGATCCTGATCATGTTTTTGATTTTTGTCGGAGGAATTGGTTTTCCTGTATTGATGGAGTGCCGGGAATGGCTATTATACAAACGTTCCAATGCGAAGCTTCCGTTTCGTTTTTCCTTGTTTACCAAATTAGCTGTGTTAGCTTTTGTTATCTTGTTTGTTTCGGGAACTGTCTTGATTTATCTATTGGAAAAGGACCATTTATTCCAAGATTCCAATATGAGTGTCAAATGGATCAATTCGATGTTTTATTCGATTACGACTCGTAATGCTGGTCTGCAGATTCACGATTTGGGTGATTTTCAAATCACAACACTGATCATTTTTTCTTTACTGATGTTTATCGGATGCAGTCCTAGTTCTGTAGGCGGCGGGATTCGAACAACTACTGTAGCAATCATCGGTTTGTATCTATATTCCTTCCTCAAAAGTGAAGATAACATCAATATTTTTGGACGGAGAATCGATCAAGATGATGTGCGAAAATCAGTCGTTGTCTTTATGCTTTCTCTTGGTATGTGTTTCTTTTGTATCGTTTTTTTATCTGCTACAGAAGAACAAACGCTGATCTCGATCATCATCGAAGTAACTTCTGCGTTTGGAACAACTGGTTTATCTTTAGGGATTACCGGAGACTTGTCTGTTGTGGGCAAAATCACGATTGCTACACTGATGTTTATTGGGCGGATCGGAATGCTATATACATTGATGTTATTCGTGCCAAAAGAAACACGAGATCTAGGCTATGAATATCCAAGCGAGAAAATTATTATCGGTTAAAATGGGAATATAGGTAAGAGGGAATAATAAAATCACAGCAGCTTGAAACAATCATTTTGTTTCAAGCTGTTTTTTTGTTAAATCATGCGATTTTGTCCGATTTCATGCACTTTCAGCCGTAACCTTTTCTTAAGAATAAGAAAAGCAATTTAACCTTTTTTTCAACATATGGTATGATTAGTTGAATTTATTCGTCAGCAAATCGTTTTTGGAGGTTACATAATGGGAATACGCAGTCATTTTGCGATTGCAGTTGGAAAAACGTCGCAATGGGCATTAAAAACTTTTTTTAAAGGCGGATCAAGTTTACCAGGTAAACTAGCGCTGAAAGTCGATCCACATATACTAGATAGTTTGGCAAAAGACTACCAAGTCGTCGTTGTCACCGGAACAAACGGTAAAACATTGACTACCGCTTTAACAGTCAATATTTTGCGCCAGCAATTCGATGAAGTTCTAACCAACCCTACTGGTGCGAATATGGTACAGGGAATTGTATCGACTTTCTTGCAGGCAAAACCAAAAAAAGGACAGAAAAAGTTTGCTGTCCTAGAAATAGATGAAGCAAGTTTGAGCAAAGTCACAGAATATATGAAACCAGAACTGTTCTTATTTACAAATATTTTCCGTGATCAAATGGATCGGTATGGAGAAATCTATACGACCTATAAAATGATTGTAGACGGTGCCGCAAAGTCACCAAATGCAACGATTATCAGTAACGGTGATTCACCAATCTTCAATTCTATCGAAACAGTCAATCCTAGAAAATATTATGGCTTTGACCATGAAGAAGATCGTGAACAAATGGCTCATTACAATACAGACGGTGTCTTATGTCCAAATTGTCATCACATCTTGCATTATAAAATGATCACTTATGCAAACTTAGGGAAATATTACTGTCCAAATTGTGACTTCAAACGTCCTGAATTGGATTATCGATTAACTGATATGGTACGGATGGACAATGTGTCAGCAGATTTCGTGATCGATGGTCATGAATACGGAATCGAAGTTGGCGGTATGTATAATGTCTACAATGCTTTAGCAGCTACTGCAGTGGCAGAGTACTTCAATGTCGATCCTGATAAAATCAAACAAGGTTTAGGATATGACGAGAAAGTATTCGGCCGACAAGAAGTCATCAATATCAATGGGAAAAAATGTACATTAGTACTTGTCAAAAATCCTGTAGGTATCAATCAAGTAATCGATATGATTGGTCTAGCTCCTTATCCATTTTCTTTAGTGGCTTTATTAAATGCCAATTACGCAGACGGAATCGATGTCAGCTGGATTTGGGATGGTAATTTTGAAAACTTTGCCGATATGGATATCCCAGCTGTTATTTCTGGAGGAGACCGTCATACAGATATGACTTTACGTCTAAAAGTTGCCGGGATTCCAGAAAATAAATTGACAGAAACAAAAGAATTACCAGAAGTAATCGAAAAAATCAAAGAATTGCCAACTGAGCATGTCTATATTTTAGCTACTTACACTGCTGTATTGCAGCTTCGTAAAGAACTAGCTGCTCAAGGATTTATCAAAGGAGGAATGAACCGTGGCTAATTATGAACTCAATATCGCCCACCTTTATGGAAATTTGATGAACACATATGGTGATAACGGAAACCTTTTGATGTTGAAATATATAGCAGAAAAAATGGGGGTTTCTTGCCATACGGAGATCGTTAGTATACATGAACCTTTTGATGCTGATAAATATGACTTGGTTTTCTTTGGCGGTGGTCAAGACTTTGAGCAATTAATCATTTCAAAAGACATCCAGAAAAAGAAAGATTCTTTGATCAACTATATCGAAAATGATGGCGTCATGTTAGCCATTTGTGGTGGCTACCAATTGCTAGGTCACTACTACATGGGAGCTAATGGAGAAAAGATCCAAGGAATCAGTGCACTGGATCACTACACGTTAAGTCAGGAAAATAACCGGTTTATCGGTGATATCGTTATCCATAACGAAGAATTCAATGAAACTTATTATGGATTTGAAAACCACAATGGTCGGACTTTCTTAGGTGAAGGTGAACGACCTTTGGGGAAAGTGGTACAAGGTCAAGGAAATAATGGTGAAGACCAATCTGAAGGTGTCATTTACCGAAATGTCTTCGGTTCTTATTTCCATGGACCTATCCTTGCAAGAAATGAGAACCTGGCAGCTCGTTTGATCCGCCTAGCTTTAGAACAACGTTACGGTAAAGAATTGGATCTGCCCTATCTTGAAGGACAAACAGCCTAGTTATTCGAAAAAGGGGAATGTGACAAAAATTTCGTCACATTCCCCTTTTTCGTATCCTATTTTAAGCGACTTGCTTGGCATAACGGTTCACGTTTTGCTTGATATTCCCGATTGTTTTCGGATCATTGATTCCTGTGACTTCTTGAATCAATTGTTCCAAGTTTTCATGGATCTTCATTTCATGCAATTGACGGCTTTGTTCATCTTCAGGATCATAGTAATTAAAAATAATCCCCATTGTTGCCGTCAAATGTGGGCAAGTCAAGTTATGTTCTTGTAGTTCTCTCACTGGACGTGTAAATCTTTCTTGATAACCTAACTTACGTAATGGTGTCCGAGCGACACGTGTGATCGCATCAGAGATATTTTTGTTTTGGAAGCGATGAATGATTTTTTCAATATACGCATGATGCTGCTCTGCATCAAACCCCCATTTGGCAATCAGCAAACTTCCTGTTTCCTGCAAAACTGATTTTAATTGTGCCACAACTAACGCATCTTGCATTGCTTCATCAATGGTCTGGTAACCTAACAAGGCACCTGTATAAGCGACAGTCGCATGACCAGTATTGACACTAAATAGTTTGCGTTCGATATATGGTTCTAGATCATCTACATATAAAACCCCTTTTAATTGGATTTTTTTATTTTTTCTTTGGCTATCGTCAATGACCCATTCTTTGAAAGGTTCCACTTGGACGAATAAAGGATCTTCATGGTGTTGTAATGGGACGATTCGATCGACTGCTGCATTTGGAAAGCCGATATATTTGTCAGTAAATGATGTTTCCGGAAGATATTTATACACTTCTTTTTCTAGAAATGCTGAACCGCCAATCATATTTTCACAGGCAATGATATCTAAAGATGTTGTGCTTCCTTCCTTTTCTCTTTCTTGGATACCTTTTGCAATCAACTCAGCAATAAAAGGTAAGATATTCGGGCCAATGGCGGTAGTAACTAAATCTGCTTCAGCGATTTCTTGGATTACTTTTTCTGGATTTGTTTGATTGTTGATTCCTTTGACATTTTTTACAGTGATTTTTTCTTTTGATTCATCTGCTAATTCGATTTCGTATTCTTTTCTTTCATTTAAAGCATCAATGATCGTGTGATTCACATCTACGAAAGTAATCTCAAATCCATTAGCTGCCAAAACCTCTCCAATAAATCCTCGACCGATATTTCCTGCACCAAAATGTACTGCTCTCATTTTTCTCTCTCCTTAAGCAATTGCTAGATTTTCCGTTACTTCTTCTTTGCTGAGCGCGTCTGCTAGCTGGACAACATTGTCCATATCACTGCAATAAAGTGCGATTTGCTGTACAAGTTGCAAATGCTCATCTCCGACTCCTGCAATACCGAACAAAACAGTCGCAATCTTTTCTTCTTCTTCGGTACCAAAATCTACACCATCTGGTACTTGAACGACACAGATGCCGGATTTTTTCACATATTTTTTTGCTTCATCTGTTCCATGAGGAATCGCGATAAAATTCCCCATATAAACAGATAACATTTTGTCTCTATCTACCATGGCATCGATATATTCCTCATCAACGCACCCTGCTTCTACAAGCATCTGACCGCAATAGCGGATCGCTTCTTCTTTGGTTTTAAAAGATCGATTGAGCTCGATCATGTCGAATGGCAAACTTTGCATGCTGTTTTCCTCCCTTAAGCTGTCTGTTTCAAATATTGTGCAATCGATTCGTATTTTTGCGGATTGACCATGCTGTTGACTGATAAATGAATGGATTGAGGTGCAGCCATCTGTACTTTTTCCGCTAAACTTTCTTTGGCTACGATCAGTGAATCAGGTTCATCTTTTAAATCTTGGATATTGACTTTTCTTAACGGGATAGTTAAATGGTTCTTGTCTAATATATCTTTGAGCACGGTCATCCCCATTGTTGCTGATCCGGAACGATCATCGTGGACAAGTAGAATCTCTTTGATTTGTTTGATGTTTGCTGAAAGAAACTCTTCTGCTGGCTCATTCTCAATTTCAGAAACTGATGTTTTCTGCTTGCTGCTTAATTCTTGAATGATTTCATCATATCGAGGTGAATTCAAAAAGTTTTCTACTGAGACAAAACGCGCGCTCGGTGCTTTTTGTTTTGCTCTTTCTTGTAGTTCGACCTGAGTAACGATCAATGTATTCGAGTCATCTGTCAGTTGGCTGATTGCTTGATTGGTCACCGTTTGAGGCAAGTCTGCTTCCTGTACTTTTTTTCTCAAGATCGAAGCGCCCATCGCACTTGATCCCATTCCTGCATCACAAGCAAAAATGATTTTTTGTACGCCAGAGAATGTAGCTCCTTGAGGAATACCTTGGGCACCTTTGGAAGCTTGCTTAGCTGCCTTTGTCTCTTGAACAGATTTTTCGAAGTCTTCATTTGTATCTTTCGCATCCGCTTTCAAAATTACTGCAGAAATACCAAACGAAACAGCTGCGGCAACAATCACGCCCAAAATAACAGGAAGGTAAGAATTGAACGGTGTCATCGCTAGAATCGCAATGATCGACCCTGGAGAAGCTGGCGCTCTTAGTCCAGCATCCATCAATTGGAAAATGAAACTTCCTGACATTCCTCCGCCTATAACTGATAAGAATAATAACGGTTTCATCATAACGTAAGGAAAATAGATTTCATGGATCCCGCCTAAAAAGTGAATGATCATGGCTCCTGGTGCTGAAGATTTTGCTGCTCCTTTGCCAAACAAAGTAAAAGCAAGTAATACGCCAAGTCCTGGACCAGGATTTGCTTCAAGCAAGAATAGAATAGATTTTCCAGCCTCTGCTACTTGTTCAGTTCCCAATGGTGTCAAAATCCCATGATTGATTGCATTATTCAAAAATAAGATTTTTGCTGGTTCAATAAAAATACTTGTCAATGGAATCAAATGGGCAGATAAAATGATCTCTACACCTTTTGCCATTGCTTGAGTCAATGCATCGACAACTGGACCAATCGCAGAAAAACCTAATAACGCTAATCCAAAACCGATAAGACCTGCTGAAAAATTATTGACTAGCATTTCAAAACCGGATTTGATCCGTTTTTGGAATAGCTGATCAAATTTCTTGATGGCATATCCACCAAGAGGTCCCATGATCATCGCGCCTAGCATCATTGGAATATCTGTTCCGACAATCACACCCATCGTTGCAATTGCCCCAACAACTGATCCGCGGTCACCAGCAATTACTTTTCCGCCAGTATAACCGATCAATAAAGGAATCAGATAAGTTAGCATTGGGCTTACCATGGTAGCGAAAGCCTCATTTGGTAAATAACCATCTGGGATAAATAGAGCCGTTAATACACCCCAGGCAATCAGTGCTCCAATATTTGGCATGACCATGCTTGATAAAGTACTGCCTAATTTTTGTACCCTCGCTTTTAGCGAAATGTTGTTTTTGGGAATCGTCCGTTCCATTTTGTCTCTCCCTCTCTCCTTTTGATACTCTAATTGTATCCGCTTACTAAAAAGAGAAATAGTCGTACTTTGGCACGAAACTTTGTGCCAAAGGTTTGAGTATGTCAGCAAAATAAAAAGATTTCGGTATCAGAAAACTTCAATTTTAAATAAAACTGTTATTTTAATTTTTTTATAATATGCAAACAATAACTTTTGTTAGCATTTAATTTAGATGTTTTCCATTCTATTATGTTATTAAATTTTATATTGGAGGCCTATCTATGACATTACTGATCAAAAACATGAACATGAAACGTGGTAAAAAACGTGTGATTCGACAATTGAATCTTTTAGTAGAATCAGGAGAAGTAGCTGCTTTGATTGCCCCGAACGGATTTGGCAAAACAACTTTGCTGAATGGCATTGCCCAACTGCTGCCAACAACTTATGATCAATTGTCCCTTCACAACATCTCTCCTACTGCTTATACAGATTATCGCCGGTCTTTCTTTTTTCTAGAATCAACGAATCAGTTATCCGACTATCTATCGGCTGTTGATTATTTGACTTTGATCAAATACTATTGGCAGAGCAAAGTAGAATGCCAAACTGTTTTCCAACGATTGAAGATGACTGAGTACCTTACTTTGCCGATTGGAAAAATGTCTCTAGGAATGAAACAACATGTCTTGCTTGCTGCTTACTTGATCAGTGATTCATCTGTCATGTTATTCGATGAACCGTTGAACGGATTAGACCCAGGAAGTATTGATATCTTGAATAGCCTCATCAGACAATGGCAGAAAGAGGGGAAGACGATTCTTCTTTCTTCCCACGCTATCGCGAATATCCAATCGATTTGTTCTAAAGCATGTTTTCTAAAAAATGGAGAAATCGTCACAGAATCCTCAAATATGGAAGAGATTTTAGCTATTTATCGTAAATTATATGAGGTGTAACTATGTCTTTACTTACATTTGAACGCAATCTCTTACTAAAAAACAAAGTAAACTTTTTATTTCCTCTATTGTTGGTCGTGCTCTTTGCATTCCCACTTTTTTTTGATCATAAACTTGCTTATACAGAATTCGATGAACTGAATCATAACTATGAAGAGATGCAACGTTTGATTGAAACGTTGAAAGAAGATGAGAATGAGAAAGAATTTGTGGAAAGTTTAGAGAAAAGCAACAAACTGATCGAAGCAATCTTACATGCAAAAAACACAGGGAATGTCCAGCAAATGGTCGAAGCAACTTATCATTATGAAAAAGATATACTGGATCGACTGATTTCTGGTCAAAGACAAGGAATTCCAATCATTGAACAACAAAAACGTGTCGAGTTGCTCCGTTATATGAAAGAACATCAGATCCAAAGATATTCTATTTTTGACTTGCCAGCGCATCTCTCTTTAGCAAATTACTACGAAAATATTTTTTCAGGAATGATTTCTAGTTTTTTGATTTTATGTATAACCGCCTTGTTTCTTTCTTCCATCATCTCTTATGAAAAAAGAAAGCAGGTAATCTCTCTAGTCAATCTATTACCGGATAGTATGGTAAAGAAACATAGCATCCGTTTTACCATTTATTATGGTGCAGCTATGCTAAGTCTCGTGATGCCATTTTTGATCGTCTCTATACTAGTAATAATCAAAAATGGTTTGGGAGACTTCCGTTATCCTGTAGGAACGATCATTGGTCAGGAGATACGAATCCTGCCGATGTATGAGTATCTTTTCCAGAGCTTTCTGTTCCTGTTGTTGTGGGTGCTCTTTTTAAGTACAATCAGTTTTCTTCTATCTGCTTTATTTGAACATTCTCTAGTCAATCTTTTAGGTACACTTCTTTGTCTTTTCTTAGCAGAGTATCGCTTGTTTTCTTCGATTGGATGGATAGAATCAATCAGTCATTACTTGCCAACTTCTTATGTTGATTTTCAAAATGTGATCATAGGAGGAGATATTTTCTCGCCACTAGCTTCAGAACAGGTTACTTTCATGAATGGTATCTTGACACTTGGTATATGGAGTATCGTTTTATTATTCATAGGTATGGGCACTATCTATATAAAAAAGAGCTATTAAAACACAAAAATAATAGGGGCGGTGACAAAAACCTTGTCACCGTCCCCTATTTCAAATAAACGGTTTTCTAGAATAAATAGTTTTCAAAAGCTTGCATCCGCAGTAATAAGAACCTCCCAACAAAAATAGCTCCTCTTATTTTTATCTTGGTTGAAGTTATTACTTGATGCAAGGCAGCTTTTTTTACTGTGAACATTGGTTATATATGTCCATGTTCAAAAATCATTTGGACTTCTTCAATGGTTTCCGCATCACTGAGCGCCATTACTTGGTCGATGTCTGAACAGAAAAAGGCTAAATCTTGGAGCACCGCTAACTGATGTTCTTTTTTTAAAGCCACTACAAATAAGAGTGTCGCGATTTTTGGTTCCTCTTTTGTTCCAAAGTCCACACCATCAGGCACTTGGACTAAATAGATTCCTTCTTCTACTACTTCTTCATCTTTGTCAGTCCCATGTGGCAAGGCTACGAAATTCCCGATATAGACACTCGCTTTTTCTTGTCTTTCGATCATTGATTGGATATATGCCGGTTTGATTCCCCCTTGTTGGGTCATCCACTGGCCGATCTCGGTCAACGCTTCTTTCCAATTTTGATAGGATTGATCGAGCAATATTTTTTCTGCTGGTAGCTGTATCATCTTTTCACCTTCATTTCTTTATTTCTTCAATCAGGATTTTCGCTAACAACTGATAAACGATTTCTTTATTTCCTGAGCGGAAGATCTCGGTGTTCAAGTCATTCATGATGATTGCTCCACTGATCTTTCCTAAAAGAATCCCGTCTTTTTCTTGGATTGGCGAAGGCGCCAGCATAACTAACATACGGGACAAATCGACTGGCTGTCTATCCATCCCTTCAATGGTCAACGGATGTTTCAAATTGAAAATACAAAAGATCGGTTTAGAAATCAATGAGCTGGATGTATGGAATAACCCCATATTTGTATGAGGAATACCGATAGGTGCTTGTTCATATCGCTTAAGCAGCCGGCGATGAACCACCTCTTCATCCGTTACTAGTCCTTCAGGAAAATAAGGAAATAAGCTGCGAATCGTTTCGGAAATCGTCTCAGGATTATCCAGTTCTTGGATAAAAAAACGACCGAGTAATTGATTGATTTGATCCATGAAATGCATTGTTTCCTCATAAGTATCTTCTATCATCCACTCGTTATTGCTGTTATACGTAATTTTTTGCCTTTTTTTCTTCTCAATATGCGAAAAAGCTTCTTTTAGCTGCTTGACTTCATCTTCTAGCAGTAGCGGGGAGACTAAAATATATTTTCCACCGTATCCTGGTAAAATAGATGTAGAAATAACAACATCATATTCTTCTTGTAAATCGATTTTTTTTAAATCAGCAATCCGATAGAAATGAATTTGTTGGATGAAGGGAAAATACCTTTTCAATCGTAGTTCCAACATGCTAGTAGAAGCTAATCCACTTGGCGAAAATCCTGCAATACTGATATTGCTTTCTTTCGGACTTCGTTCCAATGAATTCGCAAAATGAAGGACCATATAAGCGATCTCTTCTTCGGATAATTTTTTTTCTTGAAAAATCCGCTCTACTGCTTTACGGATTGCATTCGCAACTTCCTCGTATTGAACCATGATTTTTTCTAAAATCGGATTGGTCAGTGTCTCTTCTTGTAAAACGGCTCTTGAAAACACACCAGATAAATGAGTCAACAGCATTTTGTACAAAGTTTCATCTTCATAAAAATGGACATTCGTCTCTTCACTTACTTCTTGAATCAGTTGTTTTACTAAATAAGCAAGCTGTGTATCGAACGTCTCTTCAAAGAAATTCTGATCAAATGAGTTCGTGAAGTCATTTAATAATCCTGCAAAAAAGACGATCTCATTTACTGGATAAAGTTGTTTTGTCTCAGAAGCGATCCGTGAAAACAATCGTTTAGCTGTCTGTAGTAATTCTTTGTTTGCCAGACTATTATATGTCTCATTTGTCAGTAAATGATTTTTCGTCACACGCTCCATCGTCAATGTCAGCATCAAAACCAAATGTTCAAGCTTTCTATCACTTAGATTGGTCTTTTTTTGGATCAATTCTTCCCCGATTACTTTGCGTGCAAGAGATAGATGTTGCGGATCAACGAATCGAAAAAAATAATTCAGTGATGCATCGAAAGAAATACTATGAAAAAGTTCATATTCATTGATTTCTAATTCTAATACATTCGCTGTCAGAAGCCGGCGGTATTTTTCCGGTCCTTCGATCTCGTATCCCTGGTTCCGAATGATTTCCAAAGGCAGTTGGCGAATACTTTCTTCCAACTGTTTGATATCTGCATAAAAAGTGGTATTACTGATGCGATATGATTCCATGAAATGAGCAAGACTCAACGGCTCTGTCGTCAGTAACAACTCGGCTAAAATCGCGTGTTGTCGTTTAGCAGTGGATAAGTCATTACTTTTCCCATCTGTATTTTCTTTTAATTGCTCTAATACTTCTTCTGATGCCTCAATGACAAATGAGCCTCTAGCTGCTTTTTTCAAAGAAGCATTTACCGATTTCAATGAGACTTCAAGATTATCTAATTCGCGGTAAATAGTCCGTTTACTGACCTTCAATAAATTCATCATTTTTTGGATAGATACAGGTGACGGGCTACTGAGAAATTCTGCTAATAATTGTTTTTCTCTGGGCGATAAATACATCTTATATTTCTCCCTTCACGAGTTTTTCGTATTCATTCGTAGCTACCCAATGTTCAACTAGAACTAGCCGAGGGATCTTTTCTTCTAGCTGTTCAGTTACAGCTAGTTCTCTTTGTGCGATATAAATCGTTTCTTCTTGGATTTTGATTTTTTCTATTGATTCTTTTGAGATAACAAACTGTTTTTTCGCTTTTTTTGCTAATTGACTTAAAATCGTCATGCCCATAGTTTGTGAGCCGCGTCTGTTGTTTTTATACAAAAATACAATATTAGCAGGCGACGTTTTTTGTTCTGTGATATCTGCTATCTCTTTTTTTTCTTCCCGCTTTGGAAATTGGATCGCTTCTTTTATTCGTGACAGCAAGATATCTGTTTCCAAAAAGTGATCCAGTACATAGATTTGACTTTGAGGTACTTTTTCTCTTGCAAGACCCGCTAGTTCATGTTGCACGATAACCAGCTGATTTACTTGGTTATTCAATTCATAGATAGAGCTGTATCCGACAGAAAGATCGATTTTTTCTGCTGCTAATTTCTTTTTCAGCAGGGCGGCTCCCATAGCACTTGATCCCATACCTGAGTCGCAAGCAAAAATGACGGAATGAATGATAGATGGTTCCAAGATTTCTCCCCTTTCTTTGACCGTTTTGTTCTCTTTTTCTTTATTTGGTAATTTCAATAGTATCGCTGCACAAATGAAGGTCACAAATGTACTGATTGCTATCCCTATACTTACCCCAGCTAGTTGTGGATAAGGCGCATTGGCAAAAATCACGAGTAGTGACCCAGGCGATACAGGTGCAGCTAATCCCGTATCTAACCATTGAAATATCAACGTGCCGCTTGCCCCACCAGCCATTACAGCTAAAAATAGATACGGTCGCAGCAAGACAAATGGAAAATAGATTTCGTGAATCCCGCCAATCGCATGGATCATCAATGCTCCACTCGCATTTACTTTTTCCTGTTTTTCTGCAAAACAAAGGATAGAAAGTAAGATCCCTAAACCAGGTCCAGGATTTGCCTCCATCAAAAATAAGGAAGAGTACCCGACTGTTTGTGAGAATTCGATTCCTAAAGGTGTCAATACACCATGATTGATTGCATTATTGAAAAATAGTACTTTTAGAGGTTCTAAGATCAGACTGACAAGTGGTAACAGATTCATTGTGACTAGCCAAGACACAACGGAGGCGAGCAACAAGTGAACACTATTTAAAACTGGTTCAATAAAAACGATTCCAATTATACAAATAACGCTACCAGTCAGTCCTACTAGTAGGTTGCTGACAAGCATTTCATATCCAGCCTTGAATTTCACATGGAATCTAGAAACAAATTGTTCATATACGATGCCGGCAAGCGGCCCGATAATCATCGCTCCTACGATTTGTGGAGCATTGGAACGAGCGATCAACCCTAAAGAAGCAATTGCACCGGCGACTGCCCCTTTTTGTCCCCCTACCGATTTCCCGCCTGAATAACTGATCAAGATGGGTAAAAGCAGCTGGATCATCCAATGGCATACCTCTTCTAATGTGGTATGCAAATCGCCAGACACACCTTTTGTTGCTAATGACAAGATTCCCCAAGCGATAAACAGACTTAGATTTGGCATGATCATTTCATTTAAGTGATGTCCAGCTTTTCTCAGTTGTTTCATAGACACGCGACTGCTGTTGTTTGCTTTCCATTTGTATTCCATCTTTTTCACCAGACTTCTATTTATTGATGGACGGATTTTATGTAGAAAAAGCAGCAAACGAAAAACCGTCTGCTGCTTTCAGCTATCTGGGAACTATTTGCCTGGTTCAGACGCAATGATTGCTAGTTCACCTTGGACCGCCCACTCAGAAACGCCATTTGGAATAATACAGCTTGTTCCTTTTTCTAATGGATATGTTTTTCCGTCAACGACAAGGTCTCCTGCTCCTTCGATTACCGTCATCAATGTATAAGGGGCTTGTTTTTTGAAAGATGTGATTCCTTTAATATCCCACTCATATACATTGAAAAACTCAGTTTCTAAATAAGTGACGATCGATGAATTCCCTTTTCGGACTTCTTTGATTTGTAATTCTGGTGTTTTCGCAGGGACAGTTGTTACATCGATCGATTGTTGGATATGCAGCTCTCTTGTTTGTCCTTGCGCATCTTTTCTGTCGTAGTCATACACGCGGTAAGTCGTGTCAGAACTTTGCTGTGTTTCTAAAATCATGATTCCTTTACCAATAGCATGGATCGTTCCGCTTGGTACATAAAAGAAATCACCTTTTTTAACTGGTACTTTCTTCAAAAGGTCATCCCAGCGCCCATCTTTGATCATCTCAGCTAGTTCTTCTCTTGTCTTTGCATGATGACCATAGATGATTTCTGCACCAGGTTCAGCATCGATGATATACCAGCATTCAGTTTTTCCTAATTCACCTTCATGTTTCATCCCATAGGCATCATCTGGATGTACTTGTACAGATAGATCATCTTCTGCGTCTAAGATCTTGATCAATAATGGAAACACTGGTTCTGAAGGATGGCCAAACAATTCCTTGTGTTCTGACCATAGTTCATCTAATCTTTTCCCTTTGAATTCGCCATTTTCTACTACACTGACACCATGAGGATGCGCACTGATCGCCCAATCTTCTCCGATTTTATCGTTAGGGATATCAAAACCAAAGACTGAACGTAAACGACTTCCTCCCCAAATTTTTTCTTGAAAAACTGGTTTTAAAAACATAGGTTCCTGCATAATTCAAACTCCTCTCATTTTTCATAGCTATTATAGCATTATTTCGGTAATACCGCTTTCTCTTTCAAAAAGTTTTCAACAATTTCATCTCGACATATGAGATACTCCGCACGATGATCGACAGGATGTACGCGATTTGACAAAAATATCAACGCTTCTTGTGTTTTTATATCAATCAAGAAAAACGTACCTGTATAACCAGTATGAAAAAGAATCGCATGACCGTCTTCTACATCCTTTTTTAAGTCCCATCCTAAAGAACGATAGCCATTTTTTTTCGGTGTTTGATCTTGCAGTAAAGAATCAATCGTCTCTTCTTCTAAAAAACGACCATTACGGATTTTTCCCTTGTTCAAATACATTTGGACAAAAGTAATGCTGTCTTTCAAATCAATAAAGAGACCCGCGTTACCTGCATGTTCAGCCAAAACTCTTGCTTTCGGATCATGAGTTTGTCCACGCAAAACCTCACCCGAAGGCAGTTGTTCTGTGGGAACGATTTTTTTGGAAGGAAAAGGAAGAAATAAGCTGTTCATCATTCCTAATGGTTCCAATACTTGTTCTTGAAAGATTTCCACTGCAGTTTCTTGGTAAATTTCCTCTAGCATCAACCCAAGAAGAATCGTACCGGCATCTGTATATTTTACTTCTTTTCCTAGTTGCTCACCTGGTTCTAGCTTCAAATAAGCGGCGATCAATTCTTCCTGAGATAGCTTATCTCTGTTTGGTATCCATGTTTTGATATCAGAAGTATGTGTCAGTAAATGACGCAAAGTGATTGTCTGATTTTCAAATTCAGGAAGATATTTATGAAGCGGTTGATCGAGTTCTATCTTTCCATCTTCTAATAGACGTAAAACTAATGAAGTGGTTGCAACGACTTTCGTCAGTGAGGCTGCATCAAACAACAGATCTTCTGTCATCAGCTGCTTTTCAGGAACGACTTGGGCAAAGCCGGCTGTAAATGTTTCTACTTGATTTTCTTTTATGAAGGCGACTGCTACACCTGGATAAAATCCTTCTTCCATCTTTTTCAAAATAAGCTGTTTCGTGTGTGGATACATCTTTTTCTCCTGCTTTTCTATCAGATTCTTACAGTCCAAGCTTAAAGCTTAATCTATGAGGAATCAACCTTTTTTACACAAAAAAACTGCGCGAAAAACCGCGCAGTTTCCCCCGGTATACTATTTTCTCTTTCTATCTCTAGAATAAGCGATAGTATGACCGTTCATAAAATGACGAGACATGCGACAATCGTTAAGAAAGAAAAAGTTAAGCGTCGCATCGAATGTCAGTTTTATTCTTTTCTTTTGGCTCACTGACGAACCACCATTCGATTCCTATAGCATCATAGATTGTGAGTACTGTGTGCTTTTTGTCTAAGAAGAAATCAACTGATAGTTGCTGCAAGTGAGCAATCAGTCCTTCCATGCTTTCAGTATCGATCATGAATTTCAGAAAATCAAGTCCAATCACTTCATCTGTAGGCAAATCAATTGCGCCTCCGCTAGCTTCTGTCAAACCAACATGGAAATCTCCTTCATTCAATACATGGATGCCCTCTTCTTCATTATGTACCTTCAAACCAAGTACATGATTAAGAAATTGGCGTTCTTTTGTTAAGTTAGTAACATTTAAATGGATTTTTTCAAAATAAGAACCTGTTGATAGTTTACTGAATTTTTCTTCAGATTTTCTTAATAATGCTTCTTGATCCATTGTTTCTGGAATTTCTCTTTGGTCGTTCTTATTCTCTTCATGGTAAATTTCCAATTCATTCTCTTCTGGGTCTACGAGCAAAATCCCCATACGTCCATGATCTTCTAAAGCTTCTTTGATTGGATAATTCATTTTACGGATACGACAAAGGATATCTGCCATTTCTTCTGTGCTAGGGATAATCAATGAAAAACGGTTCAGCTTTTTGATCACCCCCATGTGATCATTCGCTCTAGGACTTTCTTCCAGCAGCAACATTTCACTTCCAGCTTCTTCTGTTCCTAAAATGGCTAATTCGTTTTCTTCTCTTTTCAAATCAAAGCCAACAACGTTCTTGTAAAAATCAATCATTTTATCTCGGTCTTTCACCCGAATGGCTACACTTTTTAAATAGGTGGCAGCCCCCAATTGAAAATCTTTCATATTTCTTGCTCCCCTCTACGTCAAGCTTTATTTTAACGATGGATTCTTCTTCTTTCAAGCAATAACTTTGATTTTGTTAAAAAAAATGTGAGAAAATTCGCATTTTGCTTGTTTTTTGTAAATTAATGAGTAAAAACTCTTATAAAAAGAGGTTGTGAAAAAGCTGTTCTGCATCAAGTAATAAGAACAGCCAAACAAAAATAGCTCCTCCTATTTTTCGTTTGGTTGGGCTTATTACCGCAGATGCAAGCTTTTGAACACCGTTTAAGGAAGAGGTTGTGAAAAAGTCGCTTAGTTTCGAGTAGTAAGAAAAATTTTGTGAAAATGGCTTTCTACATTTTTGCATAAATTTGGCTTAATACCGAGAAACTGGCTTTTGAACACCGTTTACCAAGAGGTTGTGAGCCTGCCGTTTAACTCCGAGTCACAAGGAGCAATTTCAAAAAACAGCTTCTCAGGTTTGTTGACTATTGTGACTTGTGACCGAGGAGTTGGCAGGAGAACACCGTTTAAGGAAGAGGTTGTAAAATCAGCGGTTTGACCTGAGTATTAGAGATACAAAACGGAAAAATAGCTTCTCATATTTTGCCGTTTTTTGAGCTAATACCGAAGGACAGCTGATTGAACACCGTTTATTCGGAAAAAGGGACTGTGACACGACTTTTGTCACAGCCCCTAAAAAAAATAATAAATTTGTACTATTCTATGAAGCTTCTTCTTCAGAAAACTGACTGTTATAAAGATCTGCATAGAATCCGTCTTTTTCCATCAATGTATCGTGGTTTCCTGTTTCTACGATCGAACCATGATTCATCACAATAATGTTGTCTGCATCGCGTATTGTAGACAAGCGGTGAGCAACAACGAAACTTGTCCGGTTTTCCAATAGGCGGTTCATCGCTTTTTGAATCAGTATTTCTGTTCGTGTATCTACACTAGATGTTGCTTCATCAAGGATCAGGACATCTGGATTTGCTAAGAATGCCCGCGCAATTGTGATTAGCTGACGCTGCCCTTGCGAAATATTGCTTGCATCCTCGTTTAATACAGTGTTATATCCTTCTGGCAATTTACGAACAAAATCGTCTACGTGAGCAGCTTTAGCAGCCTCAATGATTTGTTCGTCTGTTGCATCGTCGTTCCCATATTTGATATTGTCATAGATACTTCCTGTAAACAGCCAAGTATCTTGCAGTACCATTGAAAACTGTGCGCGCAATTCATCACGTGAAAGATCACGGGTATCTACACCATCGTAACGAATACTACCTCCAGAAACATCGTAGAACCGTTCAAGAAGGTTGATCAGTGTCGTCTTCCCTGCACCAGTCGGACCTACAATAGCGACCATCTCACCAGGTTTGACATCCAAGTTAAAATCAGTCATTAGCAAGTTATCTGGTGTGTAGCCGAATTGAACATTTTCAAAACGAACTTTGTATGGTGTATCTTTTTCTTCTGGAAGGCCAGATTTTTCATTGGACATCTCTTCTTCATCCAACACTTCAAATACCCGTTCGGCTGAAGCAACTGTTGATTGGATAGTGTTCATCAAACTTGCAAGTTGAGTGATTGGTTGAGAGAACTGTGTTGTATATTGCAAGAACGCTTGAACATCCCCTAATGTCATGTTCCCATTTGCAACTTTTACTCCGCCTAGTACAGCGACGAACACATAGCCTAGATTTTTAACGAAATTCATCAACGGCATGATGATTGCCGAAATAAATTGAGCTTTCCAACCAGCGGCATACAGATTCTGATTTTCTTTTTCAAATACTTCCTGGTCTTTTTCAGTATGATTGAATGTTTTAACAATGGTATGACCACCATATGTTTCTTCTACTTGGTTATTCAATAAACCTAAACTTTTTTGCTGATCTGCGAAAAACACTTGTGATTTCGGCGCTACGATCATCACGATGATCAAGCTTAAAGGGATCATCAATAACGCGACTAACGTCAATTGCCAGCTGATTGAAAGCATCATCACGATGACCCCAATCAATGTGACTGCACTAGTTACAAATTGAGTCAAATTTTGCTGCAGCGTGCTTGCGATGTTATCCATATCATTGATTGCTCGAGACATGATATCCCCATTTGTATGTGTATCATAATAGGAAATCGGTACACGATTCATTTTGGCTTCCAAATCATGACGTAATTCATAAACTGTTCGTTGGGAAACACGTGTCATAATAAATTGCTGTAAAAAGTTGAATACAGCAGAAATCAAATACATCACGATTACTGTCGCAATGATCTGCGCGATTTTATCAAAGTCTATCGGAAATTTTGTTACTTGTTGGCCTTGTTGCATCTGTTGAGCGCCAGCCATTACACCTTTGAATATTTCTGTGGTTGCTTTCCCCAAGACCTTTGGTGTTTGGATTTGGAAGATCACGGCTGCTATTGCTAGTACAAATACAGCGATGATCGCAACCATACGTTTAGACATATAGCCAAACAATCGGCGTACCGTTCCCCAGAAATTTTTAGGCTTTTCACCTTTTACACCGAGATTTCTGCCAGGTCCACCATGTCCTGGACCGCCTGCTGGTCCATGAGAGGGACGTGTGTTTGTTTTACTCATGCTAAGTCCTCCTCTCTTAGTTGTGAATGAACGATTTCTTGATAAGTTTCGTTTGTTGCTAATAGTTCTTCATGTGTTCCTTTGCCAACCAGTTTTCCTTCATCTAGCACAAGGATCATATCTGCATCCATTACTGTACTTACTCGTTGAGCAACTAAAACGGTGATACTTTCTTTCATATTCGTTTTCAATGCTTGGCGAAGATTGGCATCCGTTTTGAAATCCAACGCTGAGAAGGAATCATCAAACACATAGATATCTGCTGTTTTGACTAATGCCCGTGCAATTGCCAGACGCTGTCTTTGTCCACCAGAGAAGTTTCCTCCTCCTTGTTCCACATGGCTATCTAAGCCATCTTCCATCTCTGAAACAAAATCTTTAGCTTGTGCGATTTCTAATGCTTTCCAAATCATTTCATCTGTTGCATCCGGCTTACCATACTGCATATTGTCTCGGATCGTTCCAGAGAACAGAACTGCTTTTTGAGGAACAAAGCCCATTAATTCTCGCAAATTATATTGAGTCATGTCACTAATGTCCGTTCCATTTATTTGGATCGAACCAGATTCGATGTCATATAATCGAGGGATCAAATTGACTAAGGTCGTTTTACCTGAACCAGTCCCCCCTATGATTGCGACGATCTCGCCCGACTTGGCTTGGAAATCAATATCTTCCAATGCAAGTTTTTCTGCTCCATGATATCGATAATTGACATGATTGAAGGCCAATGTTGCGTTTTTTCCAGCAAAAGAAACTGTTTTAGGATTTTCAGGGTCATGGATACCGATTTTTTCATCCAACACTTCATTAATACGGTCAGCTGAAGCTTGTGCACGAGGCACCATGATAAAAATAGCGGAAAGCATCATAAAGCTGATCAAGATCTGCATCGCATAAGTCATAAATGCAATCAGATTACCGACTTCCAAAGTCATATCTGCTATGTAGTGTCCACCAAACCAAGTGATTGCTACGTTTGTACCGCTCATGATCAATGTCATCATTGGCATCATCAATGCGACGATCGTATTAACTTTGATTGCCGTATTTGTATAATCTTTATTCGCTAAATCAAAACGATTTTCTTCAAAGCGTGTCTTATCGAATGCTCGAATCACTCTGACCCCTGTCAATCCTTCTCGAAATACCAGGTTTAAACGGTCAGTTTTCTTTTGCATACTTTTGAATAATGGAACAGCAAAGTACATGATTCCGCCGATCAAAATAATCATTACTGGGATGACAACTAAGAAGATTTTTGTCAACTGATGATCTTTTTGATAAGCAAGTATGCTCGCGCCAATCAACGTGATTGGTGCATTGATCATCATACGTAAAAACATTTGTGTAACCATTTGGATTTGAGTCACATCATTGGTCGTTCTTGTGATCAAAGAGGCCGTTCCATATTTATCAAACGCATCTTTTGTCAGACTCTCTGATTTTTTATAGACATCCGTACGCAATTGCTTACCCAGTTTCTGTGATTCACGAGTAGCAAAAAATGTATTTGCGATAGCAGCTAAGATACTGATCAAAGAAAAGCCGATCATCACAAAACCTGTATGCCAAATATAATCGACATCTCCTTGCGCTACCCCTTTATCAATAATATTGGAGGTAAGTGTCGGCAAATATAAATCTGCCAGTACTTGGATCACCATGAAAACTGCAGCTGCAATTGCTGAAGTCAAGGAGATCCGTTTTACGATTTTTAGCATCTAGTTCCCTTCTTTCTATTTATATACTCCGTTTTTCAGCCAAGAAAGTTTCAAATTGAATTCACTGATTGCTTGCTCTACTGAGTAATCTTCAGATGTTGAAAATAAGCGATACGAATGCGCAATTGTTGTAAATACAGTATTCATCACTAATTGGATCAGTAATTCCAATTCATGATCATTTTTTACTTTCAGCTTCGTCCGATCGATCAATTCAAGCAACTCTTTTGCATCTTGTTTGTGTTCTTTATGTGGATCGTGAGGCGTTTTTTGGCGACTCGTATGAGGAGCGACTTTTCTTGAGGCACGGTAATCCATGTTCATAAACAAGTTACGATAAAAAGAAGCATTCTCGCCTTCCAAAATCTCATAAATCATTTTAGAAAAATAGGATTCGAATCCTTTGAATAGATCACCATCGGATTCTTTCATTAGTTGTAACATATCTTTAGAGCTGTCACGTCTCATTGTCTCAAAGTAATAAAAATAAAGATCCTCTTTATCTTCAAAATACTGATAGAAACTGCCTCTAGGGATATCCGCTAATTTGACGATATTAGCAATCGAAGCTTCTTTTAAGGGTACTCTAGAAAACTCGATTCTCGCAGCCTCGATTAGTCTTTTTTGTTTTTCTTTAGGCAAATGGAAAAATGTCTGTGTCGGCATATGGATTCTCCTTTCTTTCAAGATGACACATTGTCATATGACGCTATGTCATTATAACACCTCCTACCTGTTTTGCAAGACATTTGCATAGTTTTTTTCATTATCATCCGATACATTAAAAAAGTGATAAGAGGAATCCTTCCATTTGAATTAATGAGAGTTGCCCATTAAAATAGCCACATACTAAACAAAGGATGAGATAAATGGCCCAATCAATTAGTGTCCAAGACTTCAATAAATTGCCTCTCGATGCTGACAGCATCGTTTTAGATACAAGAAATACCTTAGATTACACAAAAAACCACTTAAGCCACTCGCTTTCTATCCCCGCTGCTATCTTGCCAAGACAATTAAAAAATCTAGATCCAAAGAAACTTTATTATATTCTAAGCTATACAGGCAGGCGATCAGAAGCATTAGCCGATCAACTTACTGCTAATGGTTTTCGTGCTGTTTATATCATTGGTGGGATGGAAGCTCTTCAGTCGAGTGTTGCTTGAATATTGCTTGTTAGATTCAAAAGAGGCTGTGACAAAAAATCGTGTCACAGCCTCTTTTATACCCTGTCTTTTTTTAGTTATTTATTCTTCAACCTTATCAATATGACTTGATAGCCTTTTCTTTTTCGAGTAAACTGATTTTGTTAGTCATAGTTATAACAATCATAGCAATAAAAGGAGAAGGTAAGCATATGGCATCTGTTTTAGTAGTCAAAGGTCATCCCCTAACTGCAGAAGAATCGCGCACAGTTAAGGCATTGACGTCTTTTTTAACAAGTTATAAAGAAAATCATCCAGATGATGAAGTGACTGTTTTGGAACTTTATCGCGATGATATTCCGGAAATCGATGAAGAATTATTATCAGGTTGGGAAGCATTACGTGCTGGTGCAGAATTCACTTCCTTATCAGAAAGTCAACAACAAAAAATTGCTCGTTTCAATGAATTGACTGATCAGTTCCTTGCTGCTGATAAAATCGTTATCGCAAACGCCTTATGGAATCTAAATATCCCAACAAAATTAAAAGCTTGGTTCGATACCGTCAATGTAGCTGGAAAAACGTTCCGCTATACAGAAAACGGGCCAGAAGGATTAGTGACAGGTAAAAAAGCACTGCACATCCAATCTAATGGCGGTGTATACAACGGACAAGACTTTGCCTCTCAATATGTAAAAGGTATTTTAAACTTTGTAGGCATCGATCAAGTAGATCAGCTATTCATCGAAGGAATCGATTATGACCCTGACCGTGCAGATGAGTTGATGCAAAATGCATTAGATAAAGCTGCTGCTTTAGGTAAATCATTTTAAAAATTGAGATAAATGCATACAAAAGAGACAGAGGAAAAAATCTTCAAAGCAGCATTTGTGCCTTGGATATTTTCCCATCTGTCTCTTTTTGTTATTCTTTCTGCTTTTTCAACGGATTTTCTTCATAAAGAGAAGAGATTGTTGTGTACCATTCAAAAACATGAGTAATCACTACTTTAGCTGCTGCATAAACAGGAATCCCCAAGATCACACCGATGATTCCGAACAATTTCCCAGAAGTCAGCAGAACTAATAAAATCGTTACTGGATGGATTGCTAACTGATTCCCTAGTACTAATGGAGAGATCAAGCGTCCTTCTATTGTCTGCTCTACTGCAAAAACGATCAGTACTTTGATGATCATGAATGGACCTGCTACAATGGCTAAAAAGATAGCCGGAATCATCGCTAAAAATGATCCTAAGTAAGGGATCAGGTTTAAAAAACCCGCAATAATCCCCAACGTGACAGCATACTCTAAACCAATGACCGCAAAACCAATCATAAACATGATTGCCACAGCAAAAGCCACAGTTAGTTGTCCTCTTATATAAGAAGAAACTTGACTATTCATTTCACTCAGCACATTCAACGTCGGTTTTTGCATGCGTGTCGGTAAAAATTTGACAAAATAAGGTGCTAATTGTTTACCGTCTTTCAATAGATAAAATAAGATAAACGGCATCGTCAGCAGAGCCACTAAAATAGTCGCTACCGCGCCGACAAAACTTCCAAGACTCTGAACTGTACTCTTAGATATATCTTGGATCATATCGCCTGCCGAATTCATGAACTTATCACCTGCTGTTTCCAACTGTTCGCGAAATTGGTTGAACAGCGGGTCCCGCAAAATCTCGGTTAATTTATTATCAATCGTATCTACATATTGAGGGAAGTTACTGATGAAGCTCACTGTTTGTTCCTGAATCTTAGGGATGATCACTACGCTCCCCCATGCGATTAGTGCAACAACCAAAACAAACAGCCCAATGATACTGTAAAGCCTTGGTACTTTTCGCTTTTCAAAGTAATCAACTACCGGATTCATCAAGTAATACAAGATTCCTGCTAAAATGATAGGCAGACCTACGATTGCTAAAAATTGCCAGATTGGTGCAAACAAATATGAAACTTTTGTAAATAAAAAGACGATCAGCAATATTAACAATACAACAAGTAAGGCTGTGACTACTTGATTATTTAAAAACCAGCGCCAAAACCACGATACCGGTCTGTTCTTCTTATTTTTTCCTTCCATAATTCCTCCTGTTAGTTATAAAAAATTTGGCTTCCCAAACCAATAGCAGGCAGTCTATGCGGATGAAGATAGATTCCATTTGCAATTTGTCCTTCTTCTGGACAAGCATCAAAAATCAATGATACGTGAGCTACTGTCTTTAAATTCCCATTGGCCATCGGACCGACATAATCGATCGTATATACCTGATCATCAAAAGCAATTGTTCCGCCTGCTTTCAAAGAAAAAGGTTCGTCTTTTGATACTTCTTGAATCACCGAATATTTTCGTAAGGCAGCTGTTGCTGTTTTATCGAACAAAATCAGCATGGGTTCTTCCTTGTTTATTGCTTCTGTCCCAATTTCTGTAATCTTTGCCTGAATCATTGCACTCTCTCCTTTAATTGCTTTCAAAAACAGTATAACACATTCTCATTCTTTAGCCGTGTGGAATAATTATGTGATAGAATAAAAACGAAAACTATTTCATTACAATTAGGAGGAATCAGCTCATATGATCGAAAAGATAATTTTAGGAACCTATACGCGTCGCGAAAGTAAAGGAATCTATACGATCGACCTTGATACAGAAAAAGAAGAATTAGCCAACCTTTCATTAGCTGTTGAAGAAAATAGCCCTACCTATGTAGCAAAAAGTAAAGCTGGCAATCTTTACACAGTTACTAGTGTGGATGGATTAGGTGGTGCCGGTGCGTACGATAAGGATTTTCATTTTTTGAATGCGGTAACAGAGTCTGGCGCTCCTTTGTGTTATGTAGCGGTTGATGAAGCACGTCAATTACTATACGGGGCGAACTATCATAAAGGTGAAGTAAATGTCTACCATATATTAGGAGATGGCGAACTGAAAGCAGCAGATTCAATATTCCATCAAGAAGCGACAGGTCCTCATAAAAACCAAGATCATGCGCATGTCCACTATACGGATCTGACTCCTGACCAACGATTAGTCGTATGTGATCTTGGTACAGATCGTGTGTATACTTATGATGTGTCCGAAAACGGCAAATTGAATCTTGTAACTACCTTCACTGCAGAGCCAGGAACAGGCCCTCGCCATCTTGTCTTTCATCCAAATGGACAATTCGCTTATTTATTTGGTGAATTAGACAGCACAGTCCGCGTGCTTTCTTATAATAAAGAAACAGGTGCTTTTGAAGAATTACAGAAAATATCGACCTTGCCAGAAGAATTCGACGGTGAAAATGGAGGGGCAGCTATCCGCATTTCAAATGATGGCAAGTTCCTTTATGCTTCTAACCGAGGACATAACTCGATTGCTGTATTCGCAGTTTTTGAAGATGGTTCCCACATTCAAAACAAGCAAATCATCTCAACAGAAGGGGATTTTCCCCGCGATTTCGCACTAGATCCAAGCAATAATTTTGTCGTGTGTGCCAATCAGAACACCGATAATCTGACATTATATCGCCGTCATCCTGAAACAGGATTACTGGAATTACTGAAAAAAGATGTCTATGTACCAGAATGTGTCTGTGTTTATTTTGATCGTTAGTAAGAAAAGGAGAATGAAATGAATCAGCAAGACGTATTAGACAGACTACGGGAAGAACTAAATATTCCTTTCTTTGATGGGAAAATCGAAGATAAAGAGTATAGCGAAGAGGAATATCAGAAACTCAAAGCCGATTTACAGAACTACTTTGAACAATATGTACAGAATGTAGAAAACTAATCAGCTTTCCATACTATCTGAAAAGAACATCAGGACAAGACTTTTCCGTCTATCCTGATGTTCTTTTCTACAAATAAAAAACCGCCGAGATGGTTAGACTCGACGGAAAAGGAGTATTTACTCGATTTTGAGTAAGTACAAGGTTGTTGTTGGTTATAGGTATGTCATTATCATAAAGGATTTTGATCACTCTATCATAAAGGTAATATTACATTTATATTAGATAACTCTAGTTTTTATTGTTATCAAAGATTTCTTTTATTTTTTCAACAACAAATTAGTCATTTTTTGGATGGCAGCTGTCAATTGGTCTGTCGCTTGGTCTTGTTTTGCTTCAGATGTATTGAATAGATCTTCATCTACCCCTGATTCAAGATCGATACTTTGGATCATTTCTTCACAGCCTGCTACATATGAAAGATAAGCTTTTTCAAAATTTTTATGAATGCCCATTGCTTTTGCTGGTGGACGCAAAGTACTGACTTTCATAAGCATTGCCCGATATTTTTTTGTTCCTTCTTCAAATAACAGGATGATCTCTTCAAGAGTCGATTTGTCCAGTTCACTTGTTTTTCCTTCATCAATTGCGTTTCTGATCACTTCATATTTCGGATGCATTCCTTCTCCGATTGCTTCTGTTTCCTTGACGATTTGATCGATGGACTGCACATAATAGCCAATATTCGGTAACATGTTCGTTTTCCTACTTTCTCCATTGTTGTTATTATTTATTCTACTTGTTTTTATCCTCAAATGACAAGTACTTGAAAAAATTTAATGGTTTCTATACAGCTCGCCATTCTTATTCGTGCTCAAAGAAACCATCTGCTAAACTATATTGTTTCCCTGCGACAATGTCATATTGGATCAATTGATATTCGTCGTAAATCTCTTGTTGCGAGCGATTGAATTGCGCTTCTTTATACCACTGTCCGTTTTGATAGTACAGTTCTCGTTCAAACGCCGGAAGTTCCTGTTCTAATGATAAAAGCAGCTGATAAAAGCCATTTGTTGTCTGATTCGTCTGTTCCATTAGATTCGCTGCAAAATAAAACGGACTGGTGATTGCATCGTGAGTCGTTTGCTTTTCTAATTCTCCTTTACTGTCGAACATAAGAAATTGTGTTTCATGCAATGTTTGTTTGTCATTTTTTGCTTGGATCGTATCTGAATAGATCCCTGGAAGATGATCCCCCCAAAAAACAACTAAAGTCCTTCTAGAAAGATTCTTCAATTCTTCCGTGAACTGCTTCAGTGCCGTGCTGCTATAGGAAATATCTTGCAGATAATTCTCTAAGTCAAGTGTCCCACTTCCATCTGAAGTTTTTGCAGGATAGTCTAGATTATCATACTTTCCATCGTAGGGCATATGTGTCTGCATCGTGACTAAATGAATGAACTGAGGTGTTTTTTCTTCCTTGAGAAGTGTCATTACTTCTTTGTAAGCTGACTCATCAGAAATATATGGATTATTCTCTATCGTATCCGTATAGGTCATCGTACGCTCGCTGATGAACTGGTCAAATCCTAATGTCTGATAAACATCCTCTCTTTTATACATCGAAGTATTGTATGGATGGATCGCTGTCGTCTGGTATGATTGTGCGTTTAACGCTGAAACGATAGAAGGAAGCTGATCCATTTTTGGTACAAGCATCGTGTAAGGGGTGGTGAGTTGCGCATTAAATAACGCCATAGAAAAACCAGTCAATGCTTCAAATTCGATATTTGCTGTTCCACCGCCATAGTTTTGAGAAAGCATATTGCCACTATATGTTTGATCAGCTACTTCATAATAATCTGCCAATGGCTCACCAGATACTTCTACGCCGTTTAATCGACTAGGATCTGAGAAACTTTCACTCATCACGAACACGATGTTCGGCGACTCTTCCTCTACAGTTTTATTTTTTTCATCGGCTAGCTTCTGGTATTTTTCAGTGATTTCTTTGATCTTTTCTTTCGAATATCCTTCAGGTTCATCCATTGGTTCTACCTTCAGATTGTACAAAAACCCACCGATAAAACCAGTGTTATAGTAGTTCATTTTCTGGCTGTAAGGTATCCATAGTGCCGTTTTATTATATGCTTTTCGCAACAAATTATCGGGATTGTTGAAATTACTGATATACCCTAGCAGTCCAATTGCCACAAGCAGTGTCGTTAATCGGATCAATTGGAATCGCCTTCCTTTTTTCAGGCTTCGAAACATGTACCAGCAAAACAATCCTATCACGGTTCCTGCGGCAGCTAAGATCACTGTAAACAGCATAGTGCCGGTCATATCTTTCAGCAATCCGATTTCAGTGATCATCTTCAAATCGTCTGGATAAATCGGTTCTTGCCGATAACTCATTTTCATATAATTTGCAAAACCTAATACACCGATGGCTACGACATACGTAAGGGAACCTAAAGGGACAGATCCTGCTAGTGCAATCAGAAAAATAAGAATAATCAGCAAGACGAGACAGGCTAAGAAGAATTTTTCCGTATGCCAAGAAAAAGCAAATTTCAACGCAAGGTCTACGGATAGATCATTTTGACACCACTGCAAAAATAAATTACTAAAAACAACAAGAAAAAAGATACTGATGATTGCTGCTGTTCCTTTTAAAATCTTTTTCTGTTTGGTCGAAAGTCTGCTTATATATCTTTTCAAATGCTTGCTCCTTCATTTCTATCAATAAAAGAATGTTGCTTCTCTTATTTTAGTTGTACGAAATTCGAAAGTAAAGAACGGAAAGAAGAATTAATGAAATCCAAATATTCTCTTTCTTTATGGCCTTTCTGGTTTCTTTAATAAGCGGACCTTTCGTACTCCAGAAATTTTTTCTAGCTGTTGTTTCACTTGATTGAGCTGTTCAAAATCAGTACTGTCTATGTCAATCAATATGTAGACATGCTCATTCTTATGGTTACGCGATATATCTGCGATCGCTAGCTCGTTCTCATTCAGCAGAGAAAATATCTCTGCTAATATATTGGTTTTCTTTTGATAAAATATAGTGAATCGAAACGGCGCTTGGAAAAACATTCGTGCGGATGGATAATTGACCGCTTCTCTAACCGTACCGAACAAAAGATAATCTTTTAAGGCTTCAACTGCCAAACGTCCGCTGTCTGCCAAAGCTTCCTGAGTCGATCCCCTAGATGAGGCAACATAAGTATACGGTCATTTTCTAAGAACTCTTCTTCTGGAAAATCAGTCAAGTATTTAGCCAGATGTTGTTTTTCCAATGCTTGCATAACAGCATATTTATCAACAATTTCACTTCTTCCTACATTGATAAGTACAGCATCTTTTTTCATTTTTTCTATATTCGCCTGATCGATCAATCCTTTTGTATCTTCTGTCAACGGCAGCATGACTACGATGTAATCCGAGGTAGAAAGAACTGTTTCTAAATCTGCTTGCCGAACATAATCCAACTGGGCATCGCGGATAGAATAACCCAAGACATCCATCCCTAAGCTATAGCAACTTAGCGCTACTTTTGTGCCTATCGCTCCAAGACCAAGAAGACCGATGGTTTTGCCTTGCAATTCTCGTCCCACATAAGCACTTCTTTTGTTTTCTGCCTGTTCTAAAATATTAGGACCTGTTAGTGTTTGTACCATACGACTTGCTTCGATTATCGGACGGGAAGATAAGAGCAAACAGCACAAAACAAGCTCTTTTACTGCATTAGCATTTACACCTGGTGTATTCATGACGATCGTCCCGTTTTCAGAAGCTTTTTCAACGTTGATCGTGTTCACCCCAACACCAGCTCTTGAAATTGCTAGCAAATCTGGTGTAAGCCATTCATCTTTCACTTTCGTACTACGAATAACTATTCCTTCGGCTGGCAAATCATCTATTATTTTGAAATATTCCCCTTGTAACTTTTCTATCTCTTGTTCTGGAATAGCATCAATCAAATGAACGTGATACATAAAACCCCCTCCTTACTAACAAGTATCTCGAAATTTCTGCAATTAGACAACTGTTTACCATTTGACTTCCTAGAAGCAAAAAGAGCAGTTAGAGCAGAGTAGGCTGAGTGATAAAAATAAGGCTATGACAAGTTACTGCCATAAGCCTTATTTTCGAGAGCAAAATATTGAGGGTGAGATATCTTGATAAATGGTGTTCCGTTAGCTGACATTGATAATAAGACTAAATTTCAAAAAAGTTGAAAAGCAAATTTCGTCAATCTCTTCTTATTTCTTAAAACTAAGTGGCTTTTTCACAACCTCTTTTTATCTAATAACCACTGTTTCCAACTCAACTAATTTTGCCCACGTTTCAATTTGATCTGTTGTTAGATTTAGCGAGACAACGGTATGATGACCGCCACCTGCCTGAATCCATGAATGGACACCTTCATGGAAATTCGGTTTAGTTTTCCATAACACACGTGCAACAGGTAAATTAGGTGCTTCAGTCGTTGGTTCAAAGGCTTCTACTTCATTGATCAGCAGTTTATAATGCGTACCGAAATCTGCCATCGATACGACTACCCCTTCTCCTGCTTTCCCATCAAATACAAGACGCGCCGGATCTTCTCTATCTCCCATTGATAAAGGAGAAACAACGATTCTTGGTTTCGTCGCAGCAAGCGTCGGATCTACTTCCATCATATGGGATTCCAAGATTGCTTCTTGGCCACTAGCTAGCTCGTAAGTATAATCTTCCATGAATCCTGTATCTTTCCCTCGAGCCATGATTTTCAGCAACCGATCAATCGCTGCAGTTTTCCAGTCGCCTTCCCCAGCAAAACCGTATCCTTCTGCCATCAAACGTTGTACAGCTAGTCCAGGTAGTTGTTTCATTCCATACAGGTCTTCAAAATTAGTCGTAAAAGCGTTATAGCCTCCTTCTTCTAAGAAACGGCGAATACCGATTTCCTGCTGAGCTTGTACTTTTACATGTTCCTCCCATGTCTTTTCTTCATAATCACCATAGTCGAAGGTATACAATTCCTTGTACTCTTCAAATAATTGATCGACTTCTTCGTCTGATACGCGATCGATTACTTGTACAAGATCTCCGATACCAAAATAATCAACAGTCCAACCAAATTGAATCTGTGCTTCCACTTTGTCTCCTTCTGTGACACCCACGTTTCTCATGTTGTCACCAAAACGAGCCACTTTTATTCCAAAACTTTCATTATAGGCTACTGCAACATCCATCCAATCAGCAATCTCTTTTTGGATCTCAGGTCGTTTCCAGTAGCCAACGACGATTTTATTTTGTTTATTTAATCGAGCATTGATGAACCCATATTCGCGGTCACCATGAGCGGATTGATTTAAATTCATGAAATCCATATCGATCGTTTTCCAAGGAATGCTTTCGTTATATTGCGTAGCTAAATGAAGCAATGGTTTTTGTAGAAGCTTTGTCCCGCGGATCCACATTTTTGCTGGTGAGAAAGTATGCATCCAAGTGATCACACCTGCTACTTCTTCTCGATAATTGACCTCTTTCATGATTTTTGTGATCGTATCAGCAGTAACTGCTAATTCTTGAAGGCGGATTGGATAAGGCAATTGGCCATTTTCATTCAGTTCATCGACCATTTCTTGTGCATGTTTCTTTACTTCTCGCAGTGCTTCTTCCCCATATAAATGCTGTGATCCTACAACAAACCAAAATTCTTTTTCTCCAATATTCAACATAATTAGCCACTCCTTTTATTTGTTTTGTCCGTAATACGCATTTTTTCCGTGTTTTCGTAAATAATGTTTATCTAAAATCCGTTGAGGCAGCTCTTCTGAAAATGAATTGAGCTGTCTGGTAAATAAATTCATCTTGCATACTTCATCTAGTACGACTGCGTTCATTACCGCACTTTGCGCATCTTTCCCCCAAGTAAATGGACCGTGTCCGTGTAAAAGTACCCCTGGAATTGCTAAGGGATCAATTTTGCGTTCTTTGAATGTTTCTATGATAACTTTTCCTGTTTCATATTCGTACCCGCTGTCGATTTCCTGTTGTGTCAAAAATCGAGCACAAGGTACCGATCCATAAAAAGTATCTGCATGCGTCGTCCCCATCGCAGGAACATCCAATCCTGCTTGTGCCCAGATCGTCGCCCATGTCGAGTGAGTATGGACGATTCCTCCGATTTGAGGAAATGAACGATATAAAACAGCATGAGTAGGCGTATCCGAAGAGGGATTGAGTTTACCTTCAATGATATGATTGTCCAAGTCCACAACGACCATGTCGTCTGCTGTCATCTCTTCATAACTGACTCCGCTAGGTTTGATAACGAAATATCGTGTTTCAGGATCAAAAGCGCTCACATTTCCCCATGTATATTTGACGAGTCCGTGTTTAGGCAAGTCAAGATTTGCTTGGTATACTTCTTCTTTCAGTTGTTCCAGCATTTTCTATCACTCCTTTTTCTTGCAATTGATGAATCGCTGTTTTTTCAATGTCGATCCCCTCACGGTAACGTCTCATAAATATCTGATAGCCTGCTATTTCTTCTGCTGAAGGTGTGATGGTGATTCCTTGGTCTTGTCCAAACACGTCTTCTGCCAAGAAGTTTTCTAAAGACTTCCCATGTCGATCCATCATATAGGCTGCTAATAACGCGATTCCCCACGCTCCACCTTCTCCGGCTGTGTCCATCACTGTAACTGGTGCCTCCATAGCAGATGCTAGAATCCGCTGTCCAACTTCTGGTGTTTTAAAAATCCCCCCATGCCCCACTAAACGATCAATTTGGACATTCTCAGATTTCAATATATCCATTCCGATTCTCATTGCACCAAAAGCACTGGCTAAATGGATCCGCATGAAATTCGCTAAATCAAAACGGCTACCTGGTGTACGTACAAATAATGGCCTTCCTTCATTTACTCCTGTAATGTTTTCACCGGAAAAATAACCATAAGAAAGTAATCCCCCGCAATCCGTATCGCCTTCTAGCGCTTTGTTGAATAATACCGTGAATAATTTATCTCTGCTTATCTCCATACCCAAAGAATTGGTAAATTCTTCAAAAATACTGACCCAAGCATTGATATCCGAAGAGCAGTTATTCGTATGAACCATGCCTACTAGTTCTCCTGAAGGTGTAGTGACCATGTCGATTTCCGGATGGACATTTTCTAGTTCTTTTTCTAATACGATCATAGCGAAGGCGGAAGTACCAGCCGAAATGTTCCCTGTCCCTTTGGCTACACTGTTCGTAGCGACCATACCGGTTCCTGCATCCCCTTCTGGCGGACAAACCGGGATTCCTGGTCTCAAATTTCCCGTAGGGTCGATCAGATAAGCCCCTGATTCGCTTAACTTGCCAGCTTCTTCTCCTGCTACTAGAACTTTAGGCAAAATGTGATCCAAGTCAATCGCTACGTGCGCTTTTTCGATTAACTGACCAAAAATATTTTTCATTTCTTGATGGTAGGTTTTCGTTGAAGGATCGATAGGAAACATGCCTGATGCATCTCCTACGCCTAGTACTTTCTCACCAGTAAGCTGCCAATGGACATAACCTGCAAGCGTTGTCAAAAAATTAATTTCTTTCACATGTTCTTCTTTATTCAAAATAGATTGATACAAATGAGCGATACTCCATCTCTGCGGAATATTGTATTGAAATTTTTCCGTTAATATTCGTTCTGCTTCTTCAGTGATTGTATTTCGCCAAGTACGAAATGGTACTAGTAACTGTTCCTTGCTATCAAATGCTAGATAACCGTGCATCATTGCACTGAACCCAATCGACCCGATTGTCGTAAGATTCTCGCCATAGATTTCGAATACTTCTGCTGCCATTTTTCGGTAACTGACGCGCAGTCCTTTCCAAATATCTTCTAATGAATAGGTCCAGATACCATTTTCTAGTTTGTTTTCCCACTCATAACTACCAGCGGCAATAGGAGTAAAAGATGAATCAATCAATACAGCTTTGATCCTAGTTGATCCAAACTCAATCCCTAAAGATGTACGACCATCTATGACATCTAACATACTTTGCGCATTTACTTCCTTCATAATGATTTAACTCCCTCCTTCTCGTCAAACCTGATCAAACCGTCTTTTTAGTAGCGCTTACAATGATTATTGTATACTTTTGTACGTACATGTCAAGCAGTTATTTACAAGAATACAATAAAAAACACTTGTTTTGTACGTACATAAGTTATAAAATGAAATTGCTTACAAAATCTGATCAACCGCCTTCTCGAAATTCTAGAAGGAGAGAATACTTATGAAAAAAGAAAAAAAAGTTTCCTCATCGTTTATTTATTTTTTTGGCGCATTTGGCGGCATTCTATTTGGATATGATATTGGTGTTATGACCGGCGCCTTACCTTTTTTACAGCATGATTGGGGTTTGGCAGGTAAAGCTTCTTTGATAGGATGGATCACGTCTTCGGTCATGTTAGGTGCGATCCTTGGCGGCTCTTTATCTGGTCTTCTTTCTGATAAGCTTGGACGACGAAAAATGATTCTTCTTTCTGCACTTATTTTTATGGCTGGTTCTGTCCTTTCTGCATCTGCCCCTCACAATGGTTCTTATTTTCTGATTGCAGCAAGGATTCTTCTAGGTTTAGCTGTTGGCGCTGCATCTGCCCTAGTTCCTGCTTATATGTCTGAAATGGCTCCTGCTAGACTAAGGGGAAGATTGTCAGGGATCAATCAAGTGATGATTGCTTCTGGCATGCTCCTTTCCTATGTTGCAGATTATTTGCTAAAAGGGTTGCCTGAAACGATGGCTTGGCGCGTGATGTTAGGGCTCGCTGCTGTCCCCGCGCTGATTTTATTTTTCGGTGTTTTAGCTCTACCAGAGTCACCGCGTTTTCTTATGCAATCTGGCCGCTTGGAAGAGGCAAAAAGAGTATTGAACTATATTCGGACACCAAAAGAAGCTGAACAGGAATTCGAACAAATCCAGCTGAATGTCAAACAAGAAAAGACAACCGGAACTTCTTGGCATACTTTGTTTTTAGAAAAATATCGTTCCTTAGTCATTGCCGGTATTGGTGTAGCAGTATTCCAGCAATTTCAAGGAGCTAATGCTATTTTTTACTATATTCCGCTGATCGTAGAAAAAGCGACTGGGCATGCAGCGAGCGATGCATTGATGTGGCCGATCATCCAAGGAATCATTTTAGTTGCTGGTTCTTTGCTCTTTTTGGTTATTGCAGACAAGTTCAATCGGCGAACTTTATTGAAAATAGGCGGTAGCGTGATGGGACTTTCTTTCATCCTACCAGCTGTTTTAGGAACTGTACTGGATGCTCATACAAATTCGTTGTTGATTCTCTTGTTTTTATGTATTTATGTCGCATTTTATTCTTGCACATGGGCTCCACTGACATGGGTAATCGTAGGCGAAATATTCCCACTAGCTGTCCGCGGGCGAGCATCTGGCCTAGCCTCTTCTTTTAATTGGATTGGTTCTTTCCTAGTTGGCTTGCTTTTTCCTGTGATGACTGCTTCTATGTCTCAAGAAATCGTTTTCGGCATTTTTGGGATCATCTGCTTTTTAGGGGTTTTATTTATTCAAGAGATCGTACCAGAAACTCGTGGGAAATCTTTAGAGGAAATCGAACAAAGTGCATCTAAAAAAACTTATCCTAAACGTATTTCTATCCATCATTCTTAAAGAGGTTGTGACAGAAGTGGTCAGCTTCAAGAAATAAGAAGGAACCGCTTAGTTTCCAGTCACAAGGAACAATTTCAAAAAACAGCTTCTCATGTTTGATGAATATTGTGACTTGTGACCAGTTGGTAGGAGAACACCGTTTAGTGGAGAGGTGGTGAAAGAAACGTTCAGCCTTGAGCGATGACAAAAGCTCTCACAAACATTGCGACGAGTAACCGTAGGAGCAATAAGAGGCGGTAAAAACCCGTCTCTTATTTTTCGTTTTCTTTCACTGTTTCCCGTTCAACTAGTACAGGTTCATAGAGAATATTTGGCTGTGCCTGTCCTTTTTCAATCGTTGTGACGATCCACCGTGCGGCATCTTGTCCCAACTTTTCTTTTGGATGCGTCAATGTTGTCAATTTTTTATTCCCTAAATGGCTTAAAGAAGAATCGTCTGTTCCTACGATCGATAGGTCATCTGGAATATGATAGCCATTTTCTGTCAACTTATCTAGCATTAAACTAGCTATTTGATCGTTATAGCAAATGATGCCATCTAAAGCTTGTTCTTCTTTCAACCGTTGTACTGTTTTTTCAGCGATTGTTTCTCGTGTTTCCGTGGTGAAAGTAATGATATCTTCCGTCAAAAAACGCACATTATACTGTTCACACGCGCTGATAAAACCTTTCATCCTGTATTTTCCTTGAAGATCGTCGATTTTTGTGATGAACAACAGACGCTGATGTCCTTTTTTTATCAAATATTCTGCTGCCATAAAACCGACTTTCACATCATCTAAACAAATATAAGAGGCATTTAACTCTTCATAAGCAGCATTGATCATCACCATCGGAATGCCTTGTTCTCTCAAAGCAACATAAAGTGCTAAGTTTGGGTTATACTGATTACTTTTCGTAGGCTCAACGATCAAACCATCTACCCCATAAGCAATCATTTTCTTCAAACACTCTTTCTCCAATTCGTGATCGTTATTCGTACTGGCTAAAAGCAATGAATACCCAGATTCTCGTAATTCATTTTCGATTCCTCGGATAATCGACGGAAAAATATAATCAGAGAGATATGTGGTGATGACACCGATCGTTTTTGTTCTGTTCAATGGTGTTTTTTCTTTCTTATAGCTGTCATCTACATATGTGCCCGACCCTTTTTCTTTACGCAGATAGCCCTCATTTACCAACACAGCGATTGCTTGCCGAATCGTATGTCTGCTGACGTCATATATTTCTTGCAGCTTGAATTCTGAGGGAATGGTTGTATTTACTTCGTATTCCTCACGAAGGATCTTTTGTTTTATCTCTTCTGCAATATCTTGATATTTTGCCATTTGCCTTGCCCCTTTTTATTTGTACGTACATATATCATAACGAGTCTGCAAGGTTTATTCAAGCAAAAATCAAGGTTTCTTGTGCTCATAAGGCATACGGAACAGGTTCACCAAATTCTGGAAATCCTTGCTCATTCCACGTAAAGCATTGCGCGTTCGCGTGCCGATTAGGATTGTCTAACGGATCCCCTTTTTGGTTCTTCTCTGGTCGAGCATGATAGATCAAAATATCAAAGCACCCGTCTTCTGAAACCGTAAACGAGTTGTGACCAGGACCAAATTGCTTATTTTTTTCAGAAGAAACGAATACTGGCTCCGATAATTTATGCCATGATTCTTTTAATAAAAGATTCTTGTGCTCATCAGCCCACAGCAGGCCCATGGCATAGTTTTCATCTGTTGCACTACCAGAATACGTAATGAATATTTTCCCATTGCGAGTAAGGACTGCTGGACCTTCATTTACTGAAAAACCCCGTTTTTCCCATTCATACTCAGGTATAGAAAGGAGGATCTGCTTCCCCTTTAACGTCCAAGGATTATCCATTTCGGATAGATAAAGATTAGAATTCCCAGTAATTTCAGGATCTTGTTGGGCCCACACATAATATAGCTTTCCTTGAGAAGAGAAAGTTGTTCCGTCTAAACTGAAAGTTTCCCTTTTCGTTTTTATTTGTCCCTTTTCTATCCAATCTGTATTCATTGGATCTATATGCTGATTTTCAAGTACGAACATGCGGTGATGATGAGATTCATCACGTATAGTTTTATGATTGCTTGCAGCAAAGTAAATATACCATTTTCCATTGATATAATGGACTTCAGGTGCCCAGATCAATTCACTCATCGGTCCTTCTTCATGAGCCTGCCATACAATCAGGCTTGCAGCATGTTCTAATTCATTCAGTGACTTTGCCCTTCTTAATTCAATCACTTGGTAGCCTGGAACCGATCCTGTAAAATAATAATAACCATCTGTATGTTTATATACCCAAGGATCTGCCCGTTGCCGAACGATAGGATTATTATAAAGTGTCTTCATCATAACAAATTTCCTCACATTTTCTTTATTCTAATTACATTCCAAGAGTATTTTTCTATCCCTACATTTAATTCGTCATGTTTTTCTATTGAAAAATAGTTTATTTCAGGTTTTATTTTTTCTGGTTCTTCACGTGTATTTTTGTCCAACAGATCGCTACTGGTTAATGTGTAGTGCTCTCCTTGATCTAGCAAATTGAAATCATGTTCAATCGTTATCTTTTGTTGTTCATTTGTGCGATTGATCAAGAAAATAGTCAGCTGATTGCCGTTATCTACGATCACACTGTCCACATAAGGAACATTTTTTATCTTTTCACAATCATAAACAGGGCAAATGATTTGTTGTTTCAATACTTGACCTTTAGCATATTTCGATAAGTGTTGCATCACATAATAAGTTGGATTCCTCCATGCTTGTCCTTTAGCATCTGTCAGTATTAAAGGTATTGTGTTTACTAACAATGATTGACAACTAATCTTTACGCGATCTGCGTGTCGTAAAATAGCCAGCCCTAATGAACCAAATAATAATGTATCTTCCATAGTAAAGTAACACCAATCGATGGGACTACCGACTTCAAAATCCCTATGTCTTTTTTCCGGTTGGGCATGTACATTCCATTCATCAAACGCTAGATACATTGTTTTCTCACTTCTCAAATATCCTTTTACATAATCACAAGTAGCAACGATTTCTTCAATTTGACGATCGAATCGATAAGCTTTTGCAAGGTATGTCGCTGTATCATCACGCTCATTTTTAGGAGGTTTAGTCAAGTCTTCTTCATCATACTTATCAATATAGTTATGCAAAGCTAAATAATCTACATTCTCATAAGCTTCTTCTAATGCGATACGATCCCATTCAGGGTACGATGGTAAACGTGGCGTAGAGCTTCCAACTAAGATTGTTTCAATTGAATCATCCACTAACTTCATGACTTTTGAGGCTTCATTTGCTAACCTACCATATTCATAAGCACTCTTAGCCCCCACTTGCCATGGACCGTCTAGCTCATTCCCTAAACACCATAATTTAACGCCAAAAGGCTTTTTTTGCCCATTTTTTATTCTTAAATCACTCCAGAAGGTTCCTTTTGGAAAATTACAATATTCTACTAAATTTTTTGCTTCATCAATTCCTTTTGTTCCTAAATTCACCGTGAATATCGGTTTCGCTTGTACATGACTGATCCATTTAAAAAATTCGTGGAGTCCAAAAGAATTTGGTTCTATACCTCGCCATGCTAAATCAATTTTTTTTGGTCGTTGTTCTTTCCTACCTACAGTATCCACCCAATCATAACCAGATGTAAAGTTTCCTCCAGGATAGCGAATGACACCTAATTCTAATTCCTTTACATAAGAGAGGACATCTTGTCTAAACCCGTCACCATCAGCTGTTTCATGGCCCGGTTCATAAATCCCTGTATAGACGACACTTCCCATATGCTCAACAAATGAGCCAAACAGCCGAGAACTGATCTCTCCTACCGTAAAATCCTCTCTGATTTTTACTTTCACTTCTTCGTCCAACAGCTTTCCCTACCTTTCATTTCCTATAGTCAAGATAATAGATACAAGTTTCCATACGCCACCAGCAAAGATAAAAATAAAAGGAGGGAAAAGAAATATGAGCAGTACAAATCCTAATAACAATACGCAACAAAGAATATTTCTCAAAAAATCAAAAAATACTTTCCATGCACTTTGTTCAAAAATTTGTAAAAATGTGATATCTTTGTTTTCAGAAATCACATATATCCAGGATAAAAGAAACATGGAATAAATAAGTAAAACTACATATCCACTAATTGAAAGTACGATTGTCTGTTCTTCTAATAATTGATTAACAAGAAAATAAATAATGATCGTTAACAGACTAAGGAACAAGTTCTTACCAAAATGTTGCTTTATTCCTTGAAAGAAAAAATAAATGATATTTCCTGATCCCTCACCTTTCCATTGCGCCATTACATAAAAAACAGCACATGTAGCAGGCACGATAGTAATAACAGGCAAACACACGATTACCCAGAGAATACCTAATAAGATGTAATCAGAAACCACAATCAACTGTCCATAAAGTTTAGTCTCAACTATTTTCATCTTCCTCACTCTTTCATTCCAGACATAGCTGTTCCTTGAACAAAATATTTCTGTGCAAAAATATAAACCACTAGTAATGGCAGCATTGAAATAACCGTTCCAGCCATTACAGGTCCATAAAAAGAAATGTTCTGCCCTGTAAATAAAGCTAACCCTGCTGGTAAAGTTCTCATTTTTGAACTACTTGTCAATATCAATGGATAAAGCAAGTCATTCCAACTATTCATCAGCGTGAAAATCCCTAATGATAAAAGAGTAGGTTTGCTCAATGGCAACATGATTTTCAAAAAAATATTAAACTCACTTAATCCATCAATGCGTGCTGCCTCTTCCAAAGAATCTGGTAAAGTAATAAAAAAGGAACGCATCATGAAGATACCAAATGCAGTTGTCATACGAGGAATGATCAAACCTGCATAAGTATCAAGCATGCCAAGCAAATTGACTTCAATAAATAGAGGAATCATGAAGACTTGGAATGGGATCATCATTGTCAGCAAAACGAAATAGAACAAAACTGATTTTCCTTTGAAACGCATACGAGCAAATGCATACCCCGCAAGAGAATCAAAGAATACAGAAGTGATCACTGTCCCTCCAGCAAAAATCACTGTATTTTTGATGTAATCTAATAAAGGGATCGTTGTCCAAACCTTAATATAGTTATCTAGGGTATAGCTATCTGCAAATATTCTAGGCGGAAATGAGATAATGTCTTTTTCGTGTTTAAAAGAAGAAATAATCAGCCACAAAAAAGGAAACGCAATAACCAACAATATAACTAGCATACTAATCGTTCGAATGATTTTTTTACCACTAACTGCTTTTCGACTATTCACAGTAACTGTAATCGAGCTTTCTGGTGCCATACAGGTTTCCCTCCTATTTCATTTGTTTTTCTTTCCGTGACATGTACACATTAGTGGAGATAGCTATAGTTGCAACAATGATAAACAAAACCGAAGACAGTGCTGATGCATAGCCCAATTCATAAGGTGCTGTAAATCCTCGACTGTAAATATATTGAACAGCTGTTTCTGTCTTAAATTGTGGGCCACCAGCGGTTGCAACATATACTTGGTCAAACACTTGCATCGAACCAATCAGATTCGTTAAAATACAAAAACCTAAGGAGGGAACGATCTGAGGTAGCGTAATGTTAAAAAACTGCTGTCGATTTGTTGCACCATCCATTTGAGCAGATTCATACAAAGAGGGAGAGATTCCCTGAATAGCAGTCAAGAGAATCGTCATAGTAACACCAAAATTCTTCCAAACAGTCATGATGGCTACCGTCGGCATAGCAAGGGTTGGATCGCGAAAAAATTGAGGGATCGGCAAGCCGACTTGTGAAAACAAGTAAGGAATCGCCCCTACATTCGGATCAAGCAACATAGAAAAAATAATCGCAATTGACGTCAATGAACAAATAACTGGAATGTAAAATGTCGAACGACAAAAACGATTGAATCTGGTATTTTTAGATAATGCTACTGCTGCTAATAAACCAACGATAATTTGTGTTGGCGTTTCGAGTACGGTGAAATATAAAGAATGAATCAACGAATTAACTGCTCGTTCATCACTAAATATACGTGTGAAATTTTCAAAACTTACAAAATTTCTTGATGTAAAGAAAATATTCAAATCTGTAAAACTAATAGCAAATGTTCCTAAAAGCGGTATGACAGTAAATAATAATAAAACTAAAAAAGATGGAGTTAAAAACAAATACGCAGCACGATCAGGACGATTCCAATATTTGGTGAATCCGTTCATATAGTCCACCTCATCTTTCATTTTGATAAAATATACAATCTTGGTTTAAACGAATCTGAATAAGATATCCGAACAATCGCTGTGATTTTTGCAATAACACCTATCTGCAAATACTAGGTCGATCATTCAGATATCTGTATCTTGCCAACAGTCTATCCTGTATAAAGTTCTGTACTATTTTTGCAGTAATTGATTGATGGCATCATCTGCATCGTTCATGAGTGTCTCAGGATCTTCTCCTGCTAATAATTTTTCAATCAGTGGATTGATGATATCGTTATTGATCGCAGAGATTTGGGTAAAACCTGGTAAATATGGCTCTGCATAGTCCATTTGTTTCGATAATTCAGATACAATAGGATCATTTTTTACTTCTTCATCTTTTGCTACTGAATCCAAGTAGGCAGGAAAACCATTTTCGATACTCCATTTTTTACCAATTTCAGTTGTATTCCAATATTTCAAAAACTCATAGACAGCTTCTTTTTTATTATTATCTGTACTTGCCGGAATGGCATATCCTACGCCATCTAAAATAGCTGTTTTTTTGTCTGAATCACTCCCTTGTGGTAAGGTAGTCACATTATAATCAATCTCGTTTGCTTTCAATCCGTTATTTAACCATGGCCCATTGATTTCAATGGCTAGTTGACCAGCATTCATTAAATTGTCCATTTCGGCGCCAGAAATCGATTCTGGACCAGTCTTGTCTACATGGATCATTTTTTGGATCGCTTTTAACGTTTTAAGGTTCTCAGGAGACGCAAATTCAGACTTAGTATAATCATCGTTCACTAATTTACCGCCATTTGCTAACATCCAGTTATATAACGGTGCAGTTCCATCCTTATTGAAGACAAAACCTGATACATTTTTACTACTATCAGTTAATTTTGGTGCCATTTCTGTCAATTCTTCCCAAGTAGTAGGTGGTTGTTCAGTATCTAATCCAGCTTGTTTAAACAAATCATTATTCCAATACATATACATGCCTTGTACCTGCATGGGGACAAAATACTGTTTACCTTCTACTTCACCTAATTCAATAGCCGTTTCTTTAAAATCAGATTTATCTACTCCATCATATTCCCAGAAATCGTCTAATGGTTGTACCGCTCCGTTTTCTACATACTGTGCAAAATCTGGATAATTTAATGCAATAAAGTCAGGTGCTTTTTTAGAAGAAATCGCTGTAGGAAGTTTTTCATTCAAATTGGCCCAAGTCATGATATCCATTTCAATTTTGATGTTTTTATCATTTGTTTTATTAAATTCATTAACGATTTCTTGCAATATTTCACCATCAGATGCAGTAAACCCATTCCAAAAAGTCAAAGTCACTTCTTTATCAGAATCAGATTCTGCTGAACTTCCGCCACCGCAAGCTCCTAAAATACCTGTTGCAGCTACCAACAAAGAGCCAATTAACCATTTTTTACCTTTCATTTTTTGTTCCTCCTTCATCTGATAAACGACATCTGACCACATTCCAAGATAGCGGTTTCAATAAACAATTGATTTTCCCATCTTCAGCTTTTACATTTGTTGAATGACTTGGTTTTACTTGTTCACTTTTAGGAAGATTAGTTGCTTTTGTATCAAATCCACTCATTTCAGAAAAATCAATCACTCCCTCTAATGATAATTCAGACAAGTGAACAGTTAGATTCATTTCTTCTTCTCCACGGTTAACTGCAAATATGACAAGTTCTTTGTCATTTATTACGGCTATACTTTCTAAATACGGCACTTCTTCAAAATCTTCCGTCGCATAGTTTGCTGAACGAATTTGTGGGCTTAACACCTCTCCTTGTCCATACACAGCAGCTTGCATAAATGGATAATAGATCGTCTGTCTCCAAGCTTCTCCGTTTGTTTCTGTCCTGATTGGTGCAATAACATTTACCAATTGAGCAAGACAAGCAATCTTTACTCTATCTGCATGTTTCAATAAAGTGATTAATAGACAGCCTAATAGTAATGCATCTTCAAAATTATAGTTATCTTCTAGTAAAGGAGGAGCAATCTGCCAAGGCGCTGCTTGCTCATCTTGTTCCGCTGAATGATACCAAATATTCCATTCATCAAAGGACAGGTTGATCTGCTTCTTACTATGTTTCTTCGCCTTGACTGTATCGCACATCGCTGTCACTTCAGAAATGAACCGATCCATGTCTAAGGAACGTGCAAGATAATGAGAAAGATCATTTTTTTGGTTGCCATAATATTGATGCAGAGACAAATAATCTATTTGATCGTACGCTTGATCAAGAACTGTTAACTCCCAATCACCAAATGTAGGCATTTGCCGATTCGAACTTCCGCATAAAACCACCTCAATTGAATCATCTACGAGTTTCATCGCCTTAGCCGTTTCCTCTGCTAACCGTCCATATTCTTCCGCTGTTTTATGTCCAATCTGCCAAGGACCGTCCATTTCATTCCCTAAACACCATGTCTTAATTCCAAAAGGGCTCTCTTGACCATTCGAACGCCTTAAATCACTCCAATAAGTTCCTTTAGGAAAATTACAATATTCGACTAAATTACGAGCTGCATCTACTCCACGAGTACCCAGATTGACAGCCATATTGATTTCGGCCCCCACATGCTGACACCAGTTATAAAATTCATGAATCCCAACTTCATTCGTTTCAATTGTCCGCCAAGCTAAATCCAACCTTCTAGGTCTATTTGCTATGGGCCCAATACTGTCTTCCCAACGAAATCCTGACACAAAATTTCCACCAGGATATCTAATCATGGGAATGTTCAATTCTTTTACCAAGTGAATGACGTCTTGGCGAAATCCACTTTTATTAGCTGATGGATGATCTGGCTGATAAATCCCTTCATATACTGCTCGTCCCATATGTTCAATAAATGAACTGTACAACCGCGGATCAACTTTGCCTACACGCTTGACACTACTAATCAACATTGTGGCTTCCATAACTGACCTCCTTTAATTTATACATGAATAATACACCTCGTTGAAAGCGTTGTCAATAATATAAATGTTAAACTTACTTATTTTTTATCGATTTTAATTAACCAAAATATTAATAATGATTAAAACAAATAATTTAATATAACTTTTATTAACAAATATGTTAATATATAAGAAAAACCTTTTAAGAGGTGATATATATGCAACTACAAATAAACGAAGAATCCTTACCGGTATATGAAGCATTAGCTAGTAAAACAAGGATCAAGATCATCCAGCTACTTTCCAAAAAAAAGATGAATGTCAAAGATTTGGCAAAAGAACTTGGAGTGAGCAGTGCTATCACGACGATGCACGTGAAAAAGCTAGAGGAAGCAAACATCATCAAAACAGAAAAAGTAGGACAACAAAAAATTTCGAGCCTTCGTGTCGATAAAATCGATATCAGTTTTCCAGAAAAAATATTCAATGCTTTTGATACGAAAGAAACATCGATACCTATTGGTCACTATACAAATTATGCAATTGAACCAACATGCGGTTTAGCTACGATCCATGATTTTATCGGGAAAGTGGATGAACCACGCTATTTTATGGATCCTCGAAGGATGGATGCCCGCATTCTCTGGTTTACCAGCGGATTTGTCGAGTATCAGGCACCTAATTTTTTAAATACAGAGGATACATTGGAGATGTTGGAAGTTTCTGTGGAAATTTCTTCTGAATTTCCTTTTTCAAATGACAATTGGCCTTCAGATATCACTTTCAGCCTAAATGGTGTGGAGCTAGGAACATGGACGAGCCCTGGAGATTTTGCTGATATCCGCGGTAAATATACGCCTGATTGGTATCCAGATAATCTTAATCAATACGGCTTGCTGAAGACGATCCGAATTACCAAACACTTGACGAATATGAATGGAGAACCCTTGTCAAACATCACGATCAACGACATCCCTAAAGAGCAAGACACTTGGCATTTGCGAATCGAAGTGAAAGACGATGCCAAACATGTGGGGGGCTGTACTTTATTTGGTAAAGGATTCGGTAATTACGATCAGGATATCAAATTAAAAGTTTACTACAGCTGATATTTTTCTTTTCTATTTTATAAAACAAAAACAGCCAATCCCTATGAAGGGACGGCTGTTTTTGCTTTATTGTTATTTCCAGAAATCATCCAAAACGGAAATTGGCAAATGTCGTTTATGTTGTGTCTTGTTCCACCATGCTTCGATTTTTTCTTGTGCTTGAGCGGGAACTTCTTTTCCTTCTAGATAATCATCAATTTCATTATATGTGACACCTAGTGCGACTTCATCTGCAATCATTGGTTTCCCATCTTCAAGATCTGCAGTCGGAATTTTTGTGTATAATTTTTCCGGTGCATTCAATGCTTGAAGCAATTGTTTCCCTTGTCGTTTGTCCAAACGGAATAATGGCAAAATGTCGGCTCCACCATCACCAAATTTCGTGAAGAATCCAGTAATGTTTTCTGCAGCATGATCTGTCCCTAATACGGCTCCTGCTCTTTCTCCAGCTACGGCATATTGCGTAATCATACGTTGACGTGCTTTGATATTTCCTTTGTTAAAATCGCTGATTCCCACACCTGCTTCGCTTAATACTTGTACTTGTGCATCAACAGCTGGTTTGATATTTACTCGCAGACTAACATCGGGCTGGATAAAGTCAAGAGCAGCTTTTGCATCTTCTTCATCTGCTTGTTCACCATAAGGAAGACGAACAGCGATAAATTGATAGTTTTCATCTTTTGTTTCTTCACGCATTTCTTCCATCGTTAGTTGCGCCAAACGGCCTGCTAAAGTAGAATCTTGGCCGCCGCTGATACCTAGTACAAAAGTTTTAAGAAACGGATATTTTTTCAAATATGCTTTCATAAAGTCAATACTTTTACGTATTTCTTCTTTTGGATCAATTGTTGGTTTGACACCTAATTCATTGATAATTTCTGTCTGCAGGCTCATTTATTCTCCTCCTATGCTTCTGTATGAAGTTCTGCTACGCTTTTTTTCATTCGTTCCATGATAGCCATTTTATGGTTCCAGCATTCAGTAGACAGATCGACTGGGTATTTTTGCGGATTCAAGTCTCGTTTATACTCTTCCCATAGTGAATCTAGATTTTCTTTTGTATATTCTTTGATTTCGTTTAGTGCAGGTAATTCGTAAACTCTTTTTCCTTCGATAAAGATATCTTGTAAAACTGGGCGAGCTGTAAAGTCTCGAACAGTTTTATTGATAAACGTATGCACTGGATGGAACATGAAGATAGCTTCTTCTTCTCGAGGGTCTTCATCCCATAATGTCACGTAGTCTCCTTCAGATTTCCCATCAAAATTTCGAGTGATGCGCCACACTTGTTTTTTCCCTGGAGTAGTTACTTTTTCTGCATTGCTTGATAACTTGATCGTATCCATCATTTTTCCTTCATCATCTTCGATCGATACTAGCTTGAATACTGCACCAAGGGCTGGCTGATCATAGGCTGTGATCAATTTTGTCCCAACACCCCATACATCAATTTTAGCTTTTTGCATCTTTAAATTCAAAATCGTTGCTTCATCCAAGTCATTCGAAGCATAGATTTTTGCTTCCGTAAATCCGGCTGCATCTAATTGTTCCCGAACACGCTTAGATATATAGGCCATATCTCCACTGTCGATGCGTACGCCTTGGAAGTTGATTTTGTCACCTAATTCTTTCGCCACGCGAATCGCACTTGGCACACCTGATTTCAACGTATCATAAGTGTCGACTAAGAACACGCAGTCTTTATGGGTTTTAGCGTAGGCCATAAATGCTTCATAATCATTTCCATAAGATTGGACTAACGAATGAGCATGGGTCCCGCTAGCTGGTATCCCAAATATCTTCCCAGCACGTACATTGCTTGTTGCATCTGCTCCGCCGATATATGCCGCTCTAGTTCCCCAGACTGCTGCATCCAGTTCTTGTGCCCGTCTAGTTCCAAATTCCAATAGTGGATCTTCTCCGATGACAGATTTGATACGAGCTGCTTTTGTCGCGATCAACGTTTGGAAATTGACCATATTCAACAGTGCTGTTTCTACTAATTGGCAGTGCGCTAAAGGCCCTTCCACTTGGATTAATGGTTCATTTGCAAAAACTAGTTCTCCTTCACGAGCAGAACGAACTGTTGCTTTAAATTCAAAATTTTGTAAATACTCCAAAAAACCTTCAGGATAGACTTCTAATCCACGCAAGTAAGCAATATCGGAATCATTGAACGTCAGATTCTCTAAATAATTGACTAACCGTTCCAATCCTGCAAAAACCGCGTATCCGTGGTTAAAAGGCATTTCTCGAAAGTAACATTCAAAAACAGCATGTAAATCAGCTCGACCTAATTCCCAGTATGTCTGCATCATATTGATTTGATATAGATCCGTATGCAGCGTCAAACTGTCGTCTGGGTAAGTATTATTCATCTTGTATTACTCCTCTTGGCAAGTTTTCATTTCCTACCCATTATAACAAAAAAAATTAATAGGAAAAGAAATCTTCCATTTTTTCTGAAAAAGCACATGTTTTACGGATATTTCTTGCTAAAAATGAACTCCATCTGCTAAAACTATCCTTTCTTATTGGTATTTAACCTAAACGAGAAAGAATACTTATTTTATTCAATGTATCCGAGACACGAAGAAATTAGCGTTTTCTATTTTTCTTACTTGATAAAATAAGTAGATTTTCCTACTACAATCGTAGCCGTTAAGATACCGATGATTGAACAAATATAACCAAATGTCTCTACAACATAATCAATGGCAAAAGTTTTTGAAGCAATAATACGTCTTTCCTTTTTTGCTTCTTATCCCCAAAGAAACGGATATAACTTATTATGTATTGAATTTTTTTGGAAAGGCGAATTATGACAAGATATACCTTGCGTTGAAAAAACTCGCGGAAAAAATATCACACGTTTTTAAAAAGATACAAAGTAAGAAAGCAGCTGTCAATAGAATGGAAACAAAAATGGCGAGACATCAATCAGTCTCGCCTTGTTTTTTATTGTATACATTAGATATGGAGCAGGTTACCATAAAGATGATTATTAGTCGTTATTAAATAGAATCCTTCGTATTTTTTTGTTCTATCACTACAATATCTTTATTTGGACGTTTGAATTGTATTCCGGCACGTTCTAGCTCCTGTTTCACTCCTACATGGACTTTGACATCTTCTCGTGTCATTTTTAAAACGTGATGAATCGCATAGTCGATTTCTTGCCTTGTGATTTTTTTCTTCGTATTGATCATCACGACTTGCTTTTTATCATATGTGTCTACCAATAGCAGTTGTGTTCGATCTAACGAAAATAATTTGTAATAATTAATAGCCGTATTCCCAAAAAAGAATTCCACTACTTTAGGATAAAATGTCTTAATATTTAAATTACTATTCACAGGTGTTTCGATTAGCTTCATCTCATTCCTCTTTTCTATATAGTCGATTTAGATCCAATCTTAAGTTATGTTACCATCTTTCCTAGCATTAAGGAATCGGTTACAATTGAACCTTTAAAGACAAAAGGATTTACCTTTTATCACTTAATAGTATAACATAATTTCGTGAGAAAAAAATACAATTTTTTCTTGACCATCTCGTTACGTAAAGGATTATGCTTACATTTGTCAGGAGGAAAAATAATGGAGTACACAATAAAGAAAATGTCAGAGATATCAGGAGTCAGTCCGAGAACCTTGCGCTTTTATGATGAGATTGGACTGCTAAAACCAGCTAGGATCAATTCTTCAGGTTATCGGATTTATGGCAAAAAAGAAGTCGATCGTCTGCAACACATCTTATTTTATCGAACAATGGCATTCAAGTTGGATGATATCCAAGAGGTCTTAGACAATCCATCTTTTGACCACCAGAAAGCTTTAATCAAGCATCAGCAAATGTTGCTGGAAAAACGGGCACAAATCGATACCCTCTTGACAACTGTCCAACAGACACTTGATATGTACGAAGGAGGAAGAAAAATGAGTGACAAAGAAAAATTTGAAGGGTTTAAACAACAAAAGTTGAAAGAAAATGAAGAATCCTATGGACAAGAGATTCGACAAAAATACGGAAAAAAAAAGGTTACAGCATCCAATGAAAAATGGATGAATATGGATAAAGAAACGTATGAAGAAATGCAAACTGTTGAAAAGCAGATGTTATTTGATCTCACTCTTTACTTAAAAGAACCAGAAGATGAAAGCTTAGCAGACCGTATCTTCCAAGCTCATAAGAAGTGGTTCTCTTACAGCTGGCCTGAATATCAGCCAAAAGCGCATAAAGGACTAGGAATGATGTACGAAGCCGATGAACGGTTCACTGCATATTATGACGAGCGAAGTGGTCATGGTGCAGCAAAAGCTTTAAATGAAATTATCCAAAAAAAGGCGTAATCTTTTACATGATCCAACAAAAAAGTACACGTAAAATGACCTAATAACAAAACAGCAGACACCCAAGTTAGATTTTTATGCTAACTTTTGGTGTCTGCTCCATTCTTTCACAAGTTTTTTCATCCTACTTTAAATATATTCATCGTTGAATAAACGTATAAGGTATTTTCACTTTATCCTTTTTTTCTGTAAGAAACAATTGAAATGCCATTTCTCCGCAAGCTTCCAGATGGTGGTCGATGGTTGGGAAACCAAGAAGCTCGCTGATCAGCAAATTATCGCGTCCAATCACCACTGGTGTCTTATCTTGCAGATAGCTTTGCAAGATGCCTGCTGCAACCATATCCGAATTTGTAAAGACACCATCAACTCCAAGCTCTTTAAAAAAGAAGCCTGCTTGTTTTCCTTTCTCTGCATCTATACAATCCCAAAAAACAAGTGATTCATCAAAAGATGGAAAAAGTTGATGACATAGCTGCAAAGTGATTTTTGAGTTATAACTTAGCCTGCCACTTCGCCCCAACGTGATGCCCAATTGCTTTATACCTTGCTGCTTCAAATAAGTAAGACCTTCTGTAATTGATTGTTCTCGATCAATAAAGACACAGCTTGCCTGTTTTCCCTTGATTTCTTCACAAAAAACTAGAGGTCCATATTTTTGATATGCCAATAAATCATCTAGTGTATTGGCACGAGACGTAATGATCAATCCATCGAAAGCTTTAGCTGCAAATTCTTCAAGATACCTTCGCTCTTTTTCTTTATGATAGCCCGTCGGTAAAAGTGTCACTTTGTAATCATAATCAAACGCTGCTTCAATGATCCCACTGATCAACTGATCAAAATACGGATGATTGGTATAAGGCAGAATCACTCCAATGCTTTTCGTTTTTCCATAACTTAACTGTCTGGCATTTGCATTAGGGATATAATCGACTTCTTTCATGACCGCAAGTATTTCTTTCCTTTTTTCCTCATCTACATATGGATGTCCATTGATTACACGTGAAATAGTAGAAACTGAATAACCTGTGAGCTTTGCGATATCTCGAATGTTTGCCACTGCTGCTTCGCCACCTATACAAAAAGATTTTCTTGTAAATAGTCTACCACAGCTGGACCGCATTCAAAAAACTGATACATTTTTCCTTCATGCGAAAAACTGATCCGCTGCCCGCCCCAATATATATCTTTTGTCAAATTTTCGATTTCATTCATTGGTATTTCTTTTACTATATTCCTATTCAACCCTTGAAAACTGTACAACGTTAATACGGATCCCTTGAACTCGACAAACGCATAAAAATAATTGTTCGTTGTGCCATCTGTTATCTCTACATAAGTATTCATTGCAAGCCCTCCTTTTGATACTTTGAGTATAGTGTATGAAACGCGTCTCATAGCAAGGAGTTTGTTTTGCCAAAGAAAAGTTTTATTCCTCTTTCATTATTACCAAAGTCTCTTATTTTAAATTGAATACATTATAATGATACTGTAAATATATCTTTATTATTAGTGAATGGAGTCAAGTCCACAATCTTGTGTAAAAGTTCAACCTCATCAAAAGCACAATGTTTTGCGTTGTGAACCTAACTGCCATGCCTTTCTTTCTGAGGAGAGAGGTCAGGAGCAGTAGCGCAGCGACTCTTG
>SKEM01000015.1_pt1 | contig 144675 bp, 136 predicted proteins | sample 4826731 | NCBI WGS metagenome assembly SKEM01 (sample SAMN11008809, study PRJNA524170) | human gut metagenome | biome: Human fecal sample; material: Feces; isolation source: fecal sample from pouch patient p37 | host: Homo sapiens | place: Israel: Tel-Aviv | collected 2015-07-27 | reverse complement strand
ATGTTTAGTGGAATAGATTTTTTATTAAAGAGGACTATGTCCTCCTTTTTTAATGCAATAAAAAACCTGTTAACAGCTTATCATATAGATAAGTCATCAACAGGAAAAATTATAGAGCCAAAATCACTAGATCAAATGATCTAGTGATTTTTTTATACATATTTATTCAAAAACTTGGATACACGAGCTTTATACTCACGGGGATATGTTTCAAACGAACGAGCATGTGCTGCCCTTTCGGCAATCCATAATTCCTTGGGACCATTAGTAGCTTTATAATTTTGATATACCATCTTAGTTGGTACAAAGTTATCTTTGCTTCCATGAATAAACATCATTGGCAATTTATTTTTCTTGAGCTGATTGACAGCTGATGCATCCCCTAAATAAAAACCAAGATTTGCCTTACTTACGCCACTTAATAATGCAACGGCACTTGAAGCAACTGGCTTAGGCATTTTATATATATCTTTTGCTTCATACAAAAATTCAGATTTGACATCAGTATAACCACAGTCTTCAATGTAAGCTTTAACCTGCTTCGGCATCTTAAGTCCGCTTGTCATCATAGTAGTTGCACCACCCATGCTAACGCCAAAGATTACAATCTTTTGTTTTTTGCCTTTTTCAGCAATATCCTTTTTAACCCATTTTTGAACATCGTATTTTTCAGGCCAACCATATCCGATGTACTTTCCTTGACTTTTACCATGAGCTCGGGCATCCGGAATCAAAACATTATATCCTAATTGATGAAACATAGCTGCGTAAGGAGCCATTGTATCTTTATTATTCATAAAACCATGAAGGAGGACTGCAGTTTTATGCGAATTTTTCTTTGGAATATAATTTGCATCAAGACGATAATTCGATGAAGCAGATTTTATATACCATTGTTCTTTCTTAGCATCTGCATACCATTTTTTATTTTGCGCTAATGGGTCTTTCTTTTTCTTACTTGAATATTTATTTAGCACACTTTTTTGTCCCGGTACAAAAGCCACATTGAAAAAGTATGCTTCTCCTACTCCAATTAAAACGACCAAGACAGCAATCGCAATTCCTACTATCCACCAAACTTTTTTGCGTTTTCTATTCAAAATGTCAACTCCTATATAAAATAATACAAAGTTAATTATACGCTTTTAAAATTCGTATGGTATATTGACATTTTTTAGTAATTATTGCCTATACAAAAAGTGATGACTTTCGTCATCACTTTTTATCATTAATCTAAATCTTCACCTTGAGATTCAATTACTTTTTTATACCAATAGAATGAATCCTTAGGAAGTCTCTTAAGTGAACCTTCACCGTTATCATCACGATCTACATAGATAAAGCCATAACGTTTAGACATTTGACCAGTACCAGCAGACACCAAGTCAATACAGCCCCATGTTGTGTAACCAATCAAATCTACACCGTCATCAATTGCTTTTTGCATTGCTTCAATGTGTTGACGAAGATAGTCAATACGGTAATCGTCATGAATCTTGCCATCGCTAGTAACTTGATCAACGGCCCCCAAACCATTTTCTACTACCATTACTGGAATTTCATAGCGGTCATAGATTACTTCAAGGTAGTATTGTAAACCAGTTGGATCTGTTGCCCAGCCCCATTCTGAGTAATTCAAGTATGGGTTTTTAGCACCAGCTGCAAAATTGCCGCCTACCTTATCCTTTACTTCATGCGTAGTTACAACATTAGACATGTAGTATGAGAAAGTGTAAATATCTACAGTTCCTTTAACCAAGTCTTCAAGATCTTGATCGGTAATATCTAGATGAACATTGTGTTCATTCCAAAGACGCTTAGCAAAAGTTGGATATTTACCTTTGCATTGAACATCACCGCAATAGAAGATATTCTTTTCCCAATCATGACGACATTTCAATACGTCTTTTGGATCTGGAGTTAATGGGTAATCAACGATACCACAGATCATATTACCTACTACATAATTTGGATCAATTTCATGAGCTGCCTTAACTGCACGAGCACTTGCAACAAATTGATAGTGAAGTTTTTGGTATGCATGTTGGTATGCTTCATCTGAATTATTATTGTTGCCGAACATATCTAGCATCATTACGGCTGTATTAATTTCATTAAAAGTAAGCCAATACTTAACTAAGCCTTTATATTCTTCAAATAAAACTTTAGCATACTTAACGTACATGTCGATCATCTTACGATCTTGCCAGTCATGGTACTTTTCACTTAAGTAAAGTGGATCTTCATAGTGAGAAATAGTAACTAAAGGCTCAATATCATATTTCTTACATTCTTCAAAGACATGGCGGTAAAAATCTAAACCTGCTTGATTTGGCTTTTCTTCATCACCTTTAGGAAAAATTCTAGTCCAGGCAATTGAAAGACGGAATGTCTTAAAACCCATGTCCGCAAACATCTTAATATCTTCTTTATAGTGGTGATAGAAGTCAATTGCTACATGGTTAGGATAATATTCGTTAGAATCAATTGCACCAACTGCACCTTCTGGTAAACCCGCACCAGGTAATGCTGGAGATTCTTCAAGCTTTCCATTCAATTTGTAAGTCAACATTCTAGGATGTTCTAAACTACCCGCAGTTGTAATATCTGTTACTGAAAGGCCCTTACCATCAACATTGTAGGCACCTTCAATTTGATTAGCAGCGGTTGCACCGCCCCATAAAAAATTCTTTGGAAATGACATATTTACTCTCTTTTCTATATTTTATCTATTTATCACTTAATACTTATATTATCTGAAAGCGATTACTTTTGCAAAAACTTATTAATTTAATTGCACTTGTCCATTAACTGATGTAGTTACATCCTTTGCCTCAGGAGCTTCAAGTTCGAGTACAGCTTGTCCTACCTTTACTTCACCTTTAACAATCTGCTTAATATCATCAAAGTCTTGTGAATTAGTTACTACCATAGGTGTGGTTACAGGGTAGCCAGCCTTTTTAATTAAATCAATATCAAACTTAATTAATGGATCGCCAGCTTTAACTTTTTGATCTTTTTCTACCAAAGTATCAAAACCTTTACCTTGAAGATTAACAGTATCCATACCAATATGCATTAAGATTTCTGCACCGTTCTTAGTTTTCATACCAATTGCATGACCGGTCTTAAAGGTCATAATGATCTTACCATCTGCAGGTGCATGAAGAACCCCATCACTTGGTTCAATAGCAATTCCCTTACCCATTGCACCACTTGAAAATACGTCATCTTTAACTTCTGAAAGTGGCATAATTTGACCATTTTCTGGGCTAGCCAATGTAGCAGTAGCAACATCTGGAGTCGCTTGTAAAGTTTCATTTGCTTCTGCTTTTTCAGTTTGCTTTTTATCATATTTTTCATCTACTGACTTTTTACCAAAGAGCATTTGTAAAGCAAAACCAACTATAAAAGCAACTACTCCGGCAATAATTACGCCGATAATTTGAGTCATTGAACCCCCTTTAGGGTTAATGTAGGCAGGAATTGCAAAGAAACCCATTGAAGGTAAAATGTATAAAACTGAATGGAAGGCACCGATAATCGCACCTGAAACAGCACCAGCAATACAACTTAAAACAAATGGACGTTTTCTTGGCAAAGTAATACCATAAATAGCTGGTTCAGTTACACCAAAGAGTCCTGAGAAGAATGCACCAGTAGCGTTTTCTTTAAGTTTCTTATCTTTGGTTTGTTTAATAATAGCTAAAACAACACCGATTTGTGCGTAGCAGACCATGCAAGTCATACCTAAAATTGGATCATAACCAAGAGCAGCTAAATCGGCTGTAGTTACGGCAACGATCCCCCAGTGAACACCGAAGATAACCAATACTTGCCAAAGTCCACCTAAAAGTAGACCGGCAATAATTGGACTAAAGTGGTAAATACCTGACATTACAGCACCAATTGCATCCCCAACCCAGGTCATTACAGGACCGATTACAATAAAGGCAATTGGCAAAGTTATAATCATAGTAACTACAGGTACCAAAAACATTTGAACTACGCTTAAAATCCACTTCTTAGACCAATGTTCAATAATTGAAGCAAACCAAACTGCGAATAAAACTGGCAAAACAGTTGAAGTATAATTCATTGTAATTACTGGAATACCAAAGAAAGTCGTATGAATCTGTGAAGCAAATGGTGTACCAGCAAAAAGTGTTCCTAAAACAGTCTTACTTGCAGCTAATTGCACCATTGTTGGGTATGTCAATGTAGTACCGATTGCTAAACCAATAAATTGATTCATGTGGAATCTTCTGGCAGCCGTTACTCCCAAGAAAATTGGTAAGAAGTAAAAAATGCTATCACCGATTGCATATAAAATTTGATATGCACCAGATGAAGTTGAAAGCCAACCCATAGCTGCAGCTAAAACAACTAAACCTTTGATGATACCTCCAGCACTAAGCGGAGCTAAAATATCGGTAAAAATACCTGAAATTAAGGCGACGGCTTTATCGACAAAACTCGAATTATCATCTTCACCATAGTCATCAGGAACTTCGCCACCGCCTGAGAAGCCGCCTTCTTTTAAGACTGCATCATATACATCGGCAACCTCGTTTCCGATAACAACTTGATATTGTCCACCAGCCTTAACTACTGTAACAACACCGTCTGTGTTTTTTAAGGCATCATCGTCAGCCTTTTTTTCATCTTTCAACTTGAAACGCAAACGTGTAGCACAGTGCACAACGCTATTAACATTATCTTTGCCACCAACATCTTTGATGATGGTTTTAGCTAATTGATCATAGTTCTTAGCCATGATATCCTCCTCAAAATAAAAACCCAAGCTACTCAAAAACTAGAGAACACAAAAGTGCTCAACGTCTTTCAGTAACTCGGGTTCATGCCTAATTCTCTTAGTAACATACCTAAGTTAATAGATATTATTTTTCTTGTCTTGATGTTACTCTAAAGATATGCAACACCAAATAAAATTTATCGTCTGAATCTAATGTCCAGTTCATCTTTGAATGTAAGTAAGTAGCGATTCGTTCTGCTGTGTCATAAGCTTTATTGTATTTGATCTTCATAATTGATAATAATGAAGGATCTAGCTTTTGATTTTCCTTTATTTCTTTACGAAGCAGCCTTACTAATAAAATACGCAAATGAGTAATAAAACGACTATAGTTAAAAGAAGTAGTATCTAGAGTTATTTTATATTGAAATTGAATAATACTAATAATTCCACTGATCAAATTAGTAATTTGAATAGTTTCTTGAACTTGCGCATCATCGGAAGCTGCATTTACCAAGTGATAAGTCATAAAAGTTGATTCACTTTTTGGTAATATGACCTTTAACTCTCGATTGATTAACGCGATAACTTTTTCTGCAATTGCATATTCTTTAGGTAATAAATTTTTAACTTCCCAATCATTATTTGCAGGATCAATATCAATATGATCGTTAATTCTAGTAACGGCAAAATCAATGTGATCAGCCAATGCCAAAAATTGATAATCAGTAAAATGTGTTTGTAGAAGCGGTTCTACCATTTTTACAATCTGATTAGTTACATCAATTGTTTGTGATTTGAACTCTTTAACCTGAGCTACTTCATCTGATTGATCGCTTGTTACAAAACAACGTTCAATTTTACTTTCATCAACATCTTGACCTTCTTTAAGACCAAAACCAATTCCTTTATCTAGAACAACTTCTTCTTGCCCTTCATCATTCCTTACCAATGCCGCACTATTATTAAAAGCTTTAAGAAATTTCATCACGAATCACCTTATTTAATCATCTGAGCTATCAAAAAAGCTACTACGAATAAAATTATATACTAAAAGGTATACTATTTTATTTCATAGTAGCTAAGACCTGATCGAATCAGTAATCCGCTCACTTACAATTATTATAATAGCTATTTTTGAAAACGGTGTCAAGAATTATTTTGTAAAAAATGAAAATGTTTTAAAATAGAGAAAAAGAAAGGCAAGGAGAAGACAATGAAATTTGTTTTAGCACCTGATTCATTCAAAGAAAGTATGACAGCAAAAGAAGTTTGCCAAGCAATGAAAAATGGTATACAAAAAGTAGTCCTTAATGCACAAATTGTTTCTATTCCAATGGCAGACGGAGGTGAAGGTACTACTGATTCACTAATCGATGCAACTAATGGCAAAAAGTATTCAGTTGAAGTCACTGGTCCATTGAATAATAAAGTTACAGCACATTATGGTATTTTAGGCGATAATCAAACAGCGATTATCGAAATGGCTGAAGCAAGTGGTCTTTCATATGTACCTAAAGAAAAAAGAACTTCTGAAACCATCAAGAAAACTACTACTTTTGGGACTGGAGAATTAATCAATGCCGCTTTAAAGCATAATGTTAAAAGAATTATTATTGGACTCGGCGGCAGCAGTACCAATGATGGTGGTAGCGGCATGGCACAAGCTATTGGAGTAAAATTCTTTGACCAAAATAACCATGAAATAAATCAAAAATTAAGTGGTGGGATGTTAAATCGAATCAGTAGAATTGATTTAACCAATATTAATCCTCAAATTAAAAATACAGAATTTCTAATTGCTAGTGACGTTACTAATCCTCTCACAGGTACTAATGGTGCTTCATATGTCTTTGGTCCTCAAAAAGGTGCAGATCAGTCAGCTGTTAAAGAATTAGATGAAAACTTATCCCATTATGGCAAAATTATTGGTAAAAACATAGCCAAAATACCCGGAAGTGGCGCAGCGGGTGGCTTAGGCGCTGGTCTTTTGGCTTTCACCAATGCTACAATTCATTCTGGAGTTAACTTAATTGCTCAAGAAACGCATCTTGAAGAAAAAATTAAAGATACCGATTACGTTTTTACAGGCGAAGGCGGTACTGATTTTCAAACTAAATTTGGTAAAACACCATATGGTGTAGCTCAAATAGCTAAAAAATATAATGTTCCTGTCATCTCACTTGCTGGCTATTTAGGTCAAGGAATCGATCAATTGTATAAAGAAGGATTTACTGCTATTTTCGGTATTTTGGACAAAGCTGAAAATATCAATCAGGCTTTAAAAGATGGACCTAAAAATGTAGAACGTACTACTGAAAATATTGTTCGCTTAATTAATGCAAAAAAATAAGGACGGAAAATTTTCCATCCCTTTTAGTTTTCTGCTAATTTTTCAGCCAAGGCTTGGCAACCACGGTAAATATCCTTATATGCAGTATCAAAATCATTTGTATACCATGGATCATCAACGTCTTTAAAAGAACCCGCAAATTCTAATATCTTACGTTCTTTTCTCTCAGGATCACCGCCAGTAATTCGATTCATATCAGCAAAATTTTCTTCATCCATACAAATCAAATATTCGTATTTATCATAATCTTCTGCAGTCATTTGACTTGCACGATGCCCTCGATCATATGGTATTTTATTTTCTTCTAAAATTCTCCGAGATCTAGGATCAATACCACTTCCTAATGCATCCCTTGTTGTAGCTTTAGATTCTGCTACATATTGATCTTCTAATCCTTTTTCTTTAATTAAATACTGCATAATTGCTTCAGCCATTGGTGATCTACAAATATTACCATGACAAACAAAAAGTAACTTTTTCATTGCTTAATTTTTCACGTCCTTCATTAACCTTAACAACATCGGCCAAATAATCGCAGTAATTATACCGATCCCTAAACCAATCCATATTCCTTGCGACAAAGTAACTATAATTCCGCTGTAAACATTATCTTGTAAAGTCGTCATTACTTCATTGGCTGCAATCCATAAGGCCATAAATGAACCCATAGTTGCTATAAATAGCGGAATTGATGCTGAGGCTCGTCCAAACAAAATTAAAATTGCTGCAAGTAAAAACAAAAGAGCAACTATAAAAATAGAATATTCATAGATTGTGATTGCATGATATACTTCATCAGATCTTTCTTTTAAATTATGATTAATCTGTTTTACCATATATTCATTTATAATCTCTTCTAACTTGGTTTTACTAGTTAATTTTAAATCTTTAGTAGTTATCTTGCCTTTTTCATTATATTTTTCGCATAACTTATATAAATCAGCATACGACATTTCAATTTTATATTTTTTAGGTAACTGGTTTAACAGCGTCTGCTCTAACCCAGAAGCCTCAAGGAATTGGACTCCTGTTTTAAGGTTAGGATTATCAGTGTCTTGAACAACTCGTTCAATAACCTCTTGCCCCATTGCCCTAGTATCATTAATTTTCAAGCTAATCGTACTAGTTAAAAGGAAAAAGAATGAAATTGCCGTACAAATTACCAAAACTACTCTTAAAATTATTTTTTTAATGTTATTCATCTAAAAAAACTCTTTCTAATTTATCTACTTTTTTCAGACTGCAAACAATTTGTAAAAACATGACTTTTCTTTTTTGTCATTAAATATCACTTCTTAAAAAACAAATTTATTAATCGCATATGCAATTCCAGCTTCATCATTAGTCTTGGTCACAAAATCAGCTTTTTCTTTAATTGCTTCAATAGCATTACCCATCGCAATTTTTTTAAAATCAAGATTTTCGAACATAGACATATCGTTACCCTGATCGCCAAAAATCATTACTTCATCGTCTTTAATTTCGAGTTTCTGTGCTAACTCATGGATACCATTACTTTTAGATGCTGCTTTTTTATTAATTTCCCAAATTTGTGGATCACTTCTAGCCACATTGTATTCTTCAGTAAAACCAACTGGAAAGCATTCTGGCAGCTTATCCATTGCAGCAACTGAACCCGTAAATTCTGCCTTAATGAATTTAAAGTCTTCAGGAATTTCATCAAAATCTTTGATTACAAAAGTTGCTCCACTTACAAAAGACATTTTTGCCATTTTAAGTGAAATCTTTCGATCTAGCGTCCAATACTCATACTCTTTCATAAAATGCAAATTAACGCCAGAATTACGTTTTTGAATTTCTAGCATTTTTTCAAATTCTGCGAAATTAAATTGATGACTTATTAAAACTCTACCAGAAATTGATTGAACTAAGCCCCCATTGTACAAAACAGCATAATTATTGTCACCTGTTATGCCTAGCTCATTCATATATGGAATTACTCCAGGAAGTGGTCGTCCTGAGGCAGGAACAACTTTAATACCTAAGCTATCTGCTTTTTTTAATGCTTTTCTAGTTTCTTCACTAATCTGATTGTTAGATTGAAGAAGTGTACCATCCATATCAACTGCAATTAATTTAATCATTTTATATTCCTATAATACAAATTTTTTAATTGCCTTTGCAATACCATTATGATCATTATCGTCAGTTACATAGTCTGCTTTTTCTTTAATTGCTTCAATAGCATTGCCCATTGCAACTTTCTTGAAGTTAGGATTTTCAAACATTGAGATATCATTACCCTGATCACCAAAGACCATCACATCTTTTTGATCAATTTTCAAGCGTGAAGCTAAATCCATTAAGGCATTCCCTTTTGAAGCTCCCAATGCGTTAAGCTCAATAATACTATCAAAACTGCGTACAATATCATATGTATCAAATGCCCATGCGGGTAAACTATTCCATAATTTATCAACTTGATCACTACTTTCAATAGAAGTAAAACCAACTTTATTGAAAGTAAAATCTTGGGGAATATCCTTGCGATTTCTAACCTTAATTATATTATTAGTCAAAGCTGCATTAATCTGCATTTGAACAGATAAATCATGATCACATGTTAAGAAATATTTAGTAGTTTCAAAGTGAACATCAACATGACTCAAACGTTGAAAACGAAGCATATTATTAAAATCTTGATAATTAAGTTCTTGGCTCATTAAAACACGACCATCTAGACTTTGAACTACTGCACCATTAAACACAATAGCGTATTGCTCATCTCCAGATAATCCTAACTGTTGTGCAAATGGCAACGCTCCAGAAAGCGGTCTTCCCGTTGCTAAAACAACTTTAATTCCACTTTCGGATGCAACACGTAGAACTTTTTCTGTCTCAGGCAAAATAACATTACCACTTGATAATAAAGTTCCATCCAAATCGACTGCGATTATTTTTATTGCCATTTTTATTCCCCCTTGACCCCATTAAAACATACAACTTTAATTATACAAAAAGCCGTGAGTTAACTCACGACTTTTTATTTATGGTATCTAATAAACAAACTATTTATTGGTACCCATTTCTTTTTCTACTACCTTAACAATGCGATCTACATATGCATCAGTTTCTTCTTGAGTTGGACCTTCTGCCATAACTCTAAGAAGATCTTGTGTACCTGAAGGACGAACAAGCACACGACCATTGCCAGCCATATCTTTTTCAACTTCAGCAATCACATCAAGAATTGGTTGATGTTCTTTCCAACTCTTTTTATCAGTAACTGGAACATTCACTAAACATTGTGGGTAATCTTTGAAATCCTTCAAAAGTTCACTAAGTGATTTACCAGTCTTCTTCATTACTAACATCAAGTGAAGACCTGTAAGCATACCATCACCAGTATTATGGTAATCGCTCATAATAACGTGACCTGATTGTTCACCACCCAAATTGTAACCATGTGCACGCATTTCTTCTGAAACGTAACGGTCACCTACTTGAGTACGAACATTCTTAAGATCCTCTTTTTCAAGAGCCTTTGTAAAGCCAAGATTACTCATTACAGTAGTAACAATAGTATCCTTCTTAAGACGACCGTGTTCAGCTAAGTATGAACCGATTACGTACATAATGTGGTCACCATCAACTTCGTTACCATTTTCGTCAACAGCAATACAACGGTCAGCATCACCATCAAAAGCTAAACCAAGTTGTGCACCTTGCTTAACAACTTCTTTTTGTAAGTTTTCGGTATGGGTAGCACCACAGTGATCATTAATATTTAAGCCATTAGGATGAGTGTAAATTGTAGTAAAGTCAACACCACAATCAGCAAATAATCTTGAAATAAGCGCACTTGAAGCACCATTAGCGCCATCAATAACGACTTTGATACCATCTAATTCTTCAGGAATAGTATTTTCGATAAATTGTAAATATTTTGCACTACCTTCATGGAAGTCAGTAACAGTACCAAGACCTTCAGCAGAAGGACGTGGTAAACTATCTTCTTCAGCATCAATTAACTTTTCAATTTCGCCTTCCATTTCATCTGAAAGTTTCAAACCATCGCTACCAAAGAACTTAATACCATTATCTTCTACTGGATTGTGTGAAGCTGAGATTTGAATACCTGCATCTGCACCTTGAGCACGAACTAAGTATGAAAGACCTGGAGTGGTAATTACACCAACTTCAAGAACTTCAATACCAACGGAAAGAAGACCTGAGATAAGTGCATATTCAAGCATTTGACCTGAAATACGAGTGTCGCGTGAAACTAAGACCTTAGCTTGTTCACCATCTTTTTTATTCTTAGTTAAAACATAACCACCATCACGGCCTAATTTAAAAGCCATTTCTGGAGTTAAACCTTGATTAGCTACTCCACGAACACCATCAGTTCCAAAATATTTTAACATTTAATAAACAACCTTTCTTGTTCTTCAAATTTTAATTGCTTGCTTTTTTTACTTTAACGGATATTTGAATTTCCACAGGATCAGTTCTAACAACGCCTTTAGGTAAAACTAGTGGATAATTCTTTATCGTAGAAGTATTAATTCCCTTTAAATCAACATTAACATCCATTTGTTTAATTTTCGTCAATGCCGATTTCTTCCCATATAAAGTTATCTCATCATTTCTCGCGGTAACTGAATAAACTTTATTTCCATCTTCATTTTCAGGTTTCAAATTTAATTTAACCTTTTTCTCTGACAGAGAAATAGGGAGTTTAGCTCTAACTGTTGCTGGATTAATCAATACATTCAACTGGCGACCTTTACTGTCTTCAGCTACCAACATTACCTGTCTTTCATATGTATGATCAAGTCCACTTGGTAAGGCAAGTTTAGCAACAATTTGATCTATTTGATCTACTTCGCCTCTTGCACCTGTAACTTCTACCTTTTGCGGATCAACACTTGCTCTACCAATATTATATCCATTAGCAACAACATTTTTATTATACTCTATTTGAACTGGCATGGTACGAGATTTTCTTCGTTCAATATCGACATTAATAGTTGCCGGATTAATAGTATATGATAATTGACTATTTAATCCAGTAACTTGTACTTTTACAGTCTGTTTACCAGTTCTTCTATGTGTTAAATCAATGTATGCTCGAAAATTTTGCGTATTAACAGTGGAAGTAACTAACGCACTGGAGCCTTCTAATGTGATTTTTACTTTTTCAGGATAGCCAACTACATAATATTTATCTGTATTAACTGAAACTTGCAACGGTACACTAATAGTTTGCGTTTCATTAGCAGTTTGTTTAGTTTTTTTAGGTTCGCCTTGAGTTACAAAACCAGTTTGCGTTGAGTCAATATAAACTACCAACAATATAGCAAACAACAATGAAACTACTTTGATAAACCAACGTTTATCCCAAAAGTCTCTCATTTGTCTGCACCCCATTTCCAAACCCTGTTAATTACACGACGAATCCAAGGAATCTTCTTTTCTTCTTTAGGTACCAATTGTGCATTTAAATACTTCAAATATTCATCTCTAGATAAGTCTAATAAAAAGCGACCATTTCTAGTAATAGTTACACCACCGGTTTCTTCAGAAACTACAATTGTAATTGCATCAGTAACTTCCGAAATACCTACAGCTGCTCGATGTCGAGTACCTAATCGCTTAGGAATCATACTACTATCAGATAAAGGCAAATATGCCGCGGCTACTGCAATCCTATTGTTAGTAATAATAACTGCACCATCGTGCAAAGGAGTATTCGGAATAAAAATATTGATAAGTAACTCACCGGAAATATCTGCATCTAGCTTAATTCCGGTTTCAATATAATCATCTAAACCTGTATCTTGTTGAATAGTAATCAAAGCCCCTATACGTCTTTTAGACATATATTGGATTGCTTTATCCAGCTCATTCACCATTTTTACGGACTGAGCATGCTCACTTTCTCCACGGCCGCTAAAAATAGGTGTACGTCCTAATCGTTCAAGACCACGACGAATTTCTGGTTGGAAAATTACAATTATTCCAATCACTGCCCATGATACAATTTGATCAACAATATAGGTAACAGCATGTAATTGAAGTAAACCAGCAACAATTCTAACAATAAAAATAAAGACGATGCCTTTTGCTAGTTGTACTGCTTTAGTACCACGAATGAGCATGATTAATCGATAAACTAAATACCAAATGATTAGTACATCTAAAGCTATCGACAAATTATTCCAGGTAAAAAAATTAGATACGTTAAAATGCATTTGTGCTCCTTTCTTTTTTATTATAACTAACCAATCTTATCGTGCATACATTTTAAATTCTAAAAACAAGTCATTATATTCTTGCGTTTTCTTTGGGCCTAAATCTTTAAAAACTTGTAAATGCTGTAATGTTTTTTCATCAGGATAAAATTGCTTATCATTTCTTATTCTCTGGGGCAACAATTTTTGGGCAGCTATATTAGGCGTAGCGTAACCAACATATTGAGCATTTTGTGCTGCATTTTTAGGCTCAAGCATAAAATTAATAAATTTTAATGCTGCTTTTTTATTCTTAGCGGTTTTAGGAACTACAAAATTATCAAACCATAAATTTGATCCTTGCTTAGGGACTACATAATGAAGATGAGAATTATTTTCCATCATTTCATGTGCTTCGCCTGACCAAGTTATACCAACTGCAGCTTCATTTTGCACCATATACATTTTCATTTCATCAGAAATAATTGCTTTAATATTAGGACCTAGACCATCTAACTTAGTTTGAGCCAATTGTAATTTCAAGCTGCTCGTTGTATTCATTGAATAGCCTAATGATACTAACGCCATCCCCATAGCATCTCTAGCTGAATCAACAAGTAAAATTTGATGGTGATATTTTTTATTCCATAAATCATTCCAAGTCTTAATTGCACCTTGTTTGACAAATTTATCGTTATAAACTATGCCAAGTGTGCCCCAAAAATAAGGAACAGAATAATCATTTTCCTGATCAAATGATTTATGCATAAAAGTCTTGCCAATATATTTCATATTAGGAATTTTTTCTTTATCCAATTTTTCTAGCAAATGAGCTTTACGCATTTTAGTCACCATATATTCAGATGGGATTGTTAAATCATATGCTGTTCCACCTTGTTTGATTTTAGTATACATTGCTTCATTAGAATCAAATGTCTCATATACAATATGGTAACCTGTTTGTCGCTCAAATTTTTTGATTAATTGCGGATCTAGATAATCTCCCCAATTATAAATAATTAGATTTTGTGTACTTTTTTTAACCGATGGCGTATCTAAATGATGAGCCAAAAATGCAAGTCCAGTACAAGCCAAGAGAATTGATATAATTGATATAACAATCTTTTTCATTTAACCAATCCTCCAATTACACGGTGATTCTTTCGTCTACTCTTTTTAGTGGTAATAAAATAATATATTCCTACTAAAAGAAGTACAAACAAAAACATCACAGTACTTAATGCATTAATTTCAAGATCAATTCCTTGCCGTGCTCTTGAATAAATTTCTACGGATAGAGTTGAAAAACCGTTTCCAGTAACAAAAAACGTTACAGCGAAATCATCAAGCGAATATGTTAATGCCATAAACATGCCCGAAAAAATACCTGGCATAATTGTTGGTATCAAAACGTCACTAAATACTTGCCACGAATTAGCACCTAAATCACGCGCTGCATCAATCAGTGACATATCCATTTCATTGAGGCGTGGTAAAACCATTAAAACAACAATAGGAATCGAAAATGCGATATGACTAAGCAAAACGGATCCAAAATTCAAGCCAATACCTAGTGCTGTAAAGAAAATTAAAAAACTAGCTCCAATAATGACATCTGGCGAAACCATCAAAACATTATTTAAAGCTAAGGTAGTTTTTTTATGTGTCTCTCTTCTCATTCCATTAATTGCAATTGCACCAAATGTCCCAATAATAGTCGCTATCAAACTAGAAAGAAGTGCTAATAACAAAGTTTCCAAAAAAATTGCTAGTAAACGATCATCCTGAAAAAGAGTCTGATAGTGGGCAAAAGTAAAATGTTCAAACTTATTCATATTTTTTCCGCTTGAAAAAGAAAAATAAATCAAATAAAAAATCGGAACATACAATAAAACTAAAGTTAAAGAAAGATAAATCTTTGCAATTAAATGTCTATTTTTCATAGATTTACCTTCTTTCTTTTAGATCTTTTACCTGTAATCAACATGACAACGATCATTAATACAATTAAAACCACTCCAATAGTTGCACCCATATTCCAGTTCATAGTTGTCATAAAATACTCTTCGATTGCCGTACCTAAAGTAATAACGCGGTTACCACCTATTAATCTCGTCAACATAAATAATGATAATGATGGGATAAAAATGGCTTGAACACCACTTTCCACTCCTGGTCTAGATAATGGCCAAAGAACATAGCGAAAAGTTTGCCATCGACTTGCTCCTAAATCTTCTGAAGCCTGAATAACTGCTGGATTAATTTCCTTGATAGCATTATAAATAGGTAAAATCATAAACGGAATTTCAATATAAGTTGCTACAAAAATAAATGCAAAATCTGTAAATAAAATATTTACTGGACCTATTCCAATCAATTGTAAAAATTTATTAACTAGACCATTATTTCCTAAAATTCCAATAAATGCATATGCTTTAAGCAAGAGATTAATCCAAGTAGGTAAAATAATGAGTAATAACCATAGCTGCTGATTTTTCATCTTGGTTAAAAAATATGCCGCAGGATAAGAAATTAATAACGTAATCAATGTAATCAAGAATGCATACCAAAAGGAGTTTAGCATCATTCTAAGAAAGGTCCCATTTCTAAAAAATTCCGCATAATTATTCAATGTGAAGCCATTATTACTATCTGTAAATGAATACCATAGAATTAACAAAATAGGTAAAATTACGAATAAAATGATCCACATTAAGTAAGGGATCAAAAAGAATGCTTTTCTAGTCTTCATTTTCGTCTCCCTCATACTTCTCAATTCTGGCATCAAAATCTTTTTGACTTTCATTAAGACGCATTACATGAATATCTTCCGGATCAAAGAATAGACCTATTCTTTGTCCCAACTTTACACCATTAGTTGAGTGGATTAACCATTCATTCTCATTCGCATCAATTGCCTTTATTTCAAAGTGATCTCCCAAAAATAATTGTGTTTGAGCAGTTACTACAATTTTACCTTTTTCAGGAGCAACGATATCTAAATCTTCTGGCCGAATTACTACTTCAACCTTTTCATTTGATTTAATTCCACCATCCGCACATCTAAATTTATTGTTAGCAAACTCTACTACATAGTCTTTAATCATTCGACCAGACAATATATTTGAATCTCCAATAAAACGCGCTACAAAATCATTGACCGGCTCATCATAAATTGCTACAGGACTACCACTTTGTTGAATTTGCCCATCATTTAAAACAAAGATCTCATCACTCATTGATAGAGCTTCTTCTTGATCATGTGTAACAAAAATAAAAGTAATTCCCAACTTTTTTTGGATAGCTCTTAATTCAAATTGCATATCTTTACGTAATCTTTTGTCAAGTGCAGATAATGATTCATCTAGCAAAAGTACTTTAGGCTCATTAACAATTGCTCGAGCAATTGCTACACGTTGCTGCTGCCCACCACTAAGTTCTGAAATCTCGCGATTAGCATAACCATCAAGACGTACCATATGTAATGCATCTTTAACTGCTGGTTTAATTTCATTAAGAGGTTTTTTCTTGATTTTTAGTCCAAAAGCAACGTTTTCAAAAACATTTAAATGCGGAAAAAGTGCATAATTCTGAAAAACAGTGTTAATATGGCGTTTTGATGCATCAAGATCAGTAATATCTTTTCCATCGAAAAAGACTTGTCCACTACTTGGTTGAGTAAAACCGGCAATTATTCTCAAAATTGTAGATTTACCTGACCCACTCGGACCAAGTAGCGAATAGAATTTCCCTGACTCGATTGTTATATTGATATTTTTTAGTGCAATGAAACCATCATCATATCGCTTAGTAATATGTTCTAATTTTATAATGTCCATTATCCATCCCCATAAAAACAGCTACAAGCATTGCAGCCTGTAGCTTGTCTCTCATTTTCTAATTTTCTTTACCGATGATTCTTACCTCAGTATGTAAATCAATATCATATTTTTCTTTAATCACCTTTTGAATAAGATGGATCAAATCTAAATAATCTGTAGCAGTAGCTCCGCCTTTATTAACTATAAATCCAGCGTGCTTAGTTGAATCTTGAGCGCCACCAATTTGTTTTCCTTGAAGCCCGGCCTTAATAATCATTGGTCCAACAAAATGACCTTTTGGACGCTTAAATACACTGCCACATGATGGATATTCAAGCGGCTGCTTATATCGCCGCAATGCATTCAAGTAATCCATGTGATCTAATATTTGTAACTTATTTCCCGGCTTTAAACTAAATGTTGCACTAAGAACAATGTCACCATTTTCTTGAATAATTGAGTGACGATAAGAAAAATCCATTTCTTGATTGGAATAAGTTCTATATTCACCAGCACGTGTTAAAACATTAACACTCTTTACTGCTTCCTGCATTTCACCACCGTAGGCACCGGCATTCATAAATACACCACCACCAATGCTACCTGGAATGCCTGCAGCAAATTCCATTCCACTTAGGCCATGGTTAGCCGCGGTAAAAGCCGTATCTACGATCGTAGCACCTGCATCAGCAGTTACTTCATTACCGTTTACTTCAATATTTTTTAATTCAGTTAAAATAATTACTAAACCATCAATTCCGCCGTCACGAATAATTAAATTTGAGGCATTGCCAATAATCGTTAATGGAATTTTATTTTCTTGAGTCATCTTTACTAATTTTTCTACTTCATCAGTAGTCTTAGGAAAGGCTAAATATTCAGCTGCTCCACCTGTTTTAGTAAAAGTATATCTGCTTAATGGAATTTGCTCTTTAATGTCAATCCCTTGTTTCTTTAAATCAAGTAATTCCACGCCTCTGCCTCCTTATTGTTTCTTGTTTTATTTTACCGCAGAAAAGCCTTAGCTTCATCATAAAAAATGTTATACTTCTTTGAAAGGAGAATTTTATGAATTTTATTGCTATGGATTTTGAAACAGCTAATCATTATCCCGAAAGTGCCTGTTCACTTGCACTAGTAATGGTGAGAAATAATAAAATTGTTGACCGATTTTATACAGTAATTAATCCACAAATGCCATTTGATGCCCGTAATATTCAAGTCCACCAAATTACTGCTGAAGATGTAAAAAATGCACCAACAATGGCAGAAGTTTGGCCTAAAATTAAAGGACTATATCAACCCGGTATGCTAGTTGCTGCTCATAATGCCCGCTTTGATACTAATGTAATGCGTCAGAGTTTAGCGCGCTATAATATTGAAGAACCTCATTATTTAGTTATTGATACTTTAGCTACCAGCAAGCTCTTTGAACCGGAATTACCTAATCATAAGCTAGATACAGTATCTGATGCGCTCAATGTAGAATTATGGCATCATCATAATGCATTAAGCGATAGTGAAGCCTGTGCTGGTATTTTAATTAATCAAGAAAAGCAATTCGGTGATGAAGCTATTAAAAATTTAGTCTATCAAATATAAAAATGGGTCTAACAAGTGTGATACATTTCCTGTCAAGTAGACAAGGAATGTATCACAGTTAGACCCATTTTTATTATTTCTTGAATTCTGTTAACGCATCCTCAAGCCATTTTTCGCTACGTTTACCATGTACATCAAATTTAATTAATCGCTTAGTTGAATCCCAACTATCATCAACTCGGGTAATCGTTAATTGAAGATATTTATCAGGCAAATCATCCATTACAAGTTGTGGCCATTCAATTACTACCAAACCTGGTTCAGCTAAATATCCCTCCAAGTCGATTGAAGATAGATCATCATCTTCTAATCGATAAAAATCCATATGAAATAGAGGCATTTTTGCTTCACGATACTCCCGGACAATTGTAAATGTTGGACTTTTTACTGGTCTATGAATTCCCAGTTCACGCCCTAATCCTTGAGTCATAGTAGTTTTACCAGCACCTAAATCACCGTTTAACAATAGTAGGTTGTGTGGTTCAGCAGTTTTTGCCAAAGATGCTCCTAATTTTTGCATATCTTCAGCAGAATTAATCTCTAATTTAGTCATTACTTTTCATCCTTTGCCAAAGCTTGTGCAGCAGTAACGATAGCCAAATCGTAAATATCTTGTTCACTACAACCACGTGATAAGTCATTAACTGGAGCAGCTAGACCTTGTAAAATAGGACCTACTGCAGTAAAGTTACCAAGTCGTTGCACCATCTTATAAGCGATATTTCCAGATTGAAGTTCTGGGAATACAAATACATTAGCATGTCCTGCCACCTTAGAGCCTGGCGCTTTTTTTTCACCAACTGATGGAACAAATGCAGCATCAAATTGTAATTCACCATCTGCAGGGATTTCTGGATGATCTTTTTGGAACATTGCAGCAGCGTCATGAACTTTATTTACCATAGGACCTTCAGCTGACCCTTTAGTTGAAAAGCTTAAAAATGCAACCTTAGGATCGATTCCTGCCATTTTAGCAGTTTGAGCGGATTGATAACCAATTTCTGCCAAAGTTTCTTCATCTGGATCAATATTAATAGCACAATCAGCAAAAATATATCTTTCATCGCCTTTTTCCATTACGAAAGCACCTGATACGCGATGCATCCCCTTAGCAGCATGAATTAATTGTAAAGCAGGTAAAACAGTATTAGCAGTTGAATGCGCAGCACCTGATACCATTCCATCAGCTTTTCCCATCTTTACTAGCATAGTACCAAAGTAATTACCTTTTGCTAGCTTAGCCTTTGCTTCGGCAATACTAGTATCCTTTTTTCTAGCTTTAACAAATGCTTCAGCCATTTCATCTAAGCCAGCATAATTATTTTGATCATAAATCTTTACACCATCAAGATCTAAATTATTTTCTGTAGCCAATTTTTCAATATCTTCTCTTTTACCAATTAAAATTGGATCGATAATATTGTCCTTATTTAAATTGGAAACTGCAGTTAAGATTCTAAGATCATTACTTTCTGGGAAAACAATTTTTTTCTTTTCATCAGCTTGTTCAACTTGTTCTTTGAATAATGAAAATACGCTCATTTATATACCTCTTATATTAAATCAGATTTACTTACCTTTTCTGGAAGTTGCCAATCAATTGGGGTCTCGCCAAAATTAATTAATGCCGTATTGCAACGAGAAAATGGTCTTGAACCAAAAAATCCACGATCGGCTGAAAAAGGACTCGGATGAGATGATTTTATAATAAAGTTCTTGCTTTGATCAATTAATGGGATTTTATTTTGAGCAAATCGTCCCCATAAAATAAAGACTACCTTGCCTCGCTTACTAAGCGCTTTAATTGCCGCATCGGTTACGTCTTCCCAACCCTTGCCTTGATGTCCATTTGCATGTCCATATGGAACCGTTAATACTGCATTTAGTAATAATACACCTTGATCAGCCCATTTCTTCAGATAGCCATGATTTACTGGCATAGCTCCCACATCATCATAAAGCTCTTTATAAATATTTCTAAGTGACGGTGGTAATTGAGCACCTGGCATAACAGAGAAACTCATACCATTAGCTTGCCCGGGATTATGATATGGATCTTGTCCTAAAATTACTACCTTTATTTTATTAAATGGCGTTAGTTTAAAAGCAGTAAAAATATGATACATATCCGGATAAATTTGCTTTGTTGAATATTCTTTTTTTAAAAAATTATGAAGTTCGTGATATTTATCACTTGTAAAGATCGGATTTAATATTTGATCCCAATCATTACCGATTAATTCTTTCGCCAAGTCTTACACCCTCTTTTCTAATCTTCTTTATGGTATCATTAATTTAACAGTAATTGGGAGGAAAATTATGATCAAATTAGTCGCCTGTGATCTTGACGGTACACTTTTTAATTCTGAAATGACAGTTTCTAAAGTTAATGCTCAAGCTGTGAAAAATGCACAAGAAAATGGCATTGAATTTTTAATTGCTACCGGACGTGCTCCACGTGAATCACGCTCTATCCTTAAAGATGCAGACTTACACACCGGTTTTATTAATCTAAATGGCGCTCTTGTTTTTAACAAACAGGGTACTCTACTAGTAAAACATAGCATCCCTACTCCTATTGCTCGTAAAATAGTTGATCTACTCCATCAAGAAGGATTCTATTTTGAAATCGTTACTGCATCCCAAGTATACAGTGAGAATTTGAATAATCGTATTTCAAATGTGGCTCATTTAATGGTAGATTTAAATCCATTACTTGAATTTAAACAAGCTGTTGCCATTTCTGCAGGTAACAAATCAATTATGAATATGCAGCAAGTTAGAAGTTTTAAAGAACTGCTTCAGGATCCTAATATTGAAGTAATGAAAATTTTGGCTTTTGATTCTCGTGGTCATGAAGCTTTTGACGATGTTAAAAAAGATATTAATGATATGGGGAACTTAGTGGTTACTTCCAGTTCATCATCTAACATTGAAATTAACGCAGCAAAAGCTACCAAAGGTAATGCATTGCTAGATTATGCCAAATTAAAAGGATTTAAACAATCAGAAATAGCAACAATTGGTGATAATTTAAATGATGAAAGTATGATCAAAGAAGCAGGCGTTGGTGTAGCAATGGGAAATGCAATTCCAGCAATAAAAAAATTAGCTCAAATTGTTACTAAGAAAAATAATGACGACGGTGTTGCTAATATCCTTAATCAATTTATTAAAGAAAATAAGCAAAATTAGAGGTGTAAAAGTATGATTTTTTGGCTAGAACTCAATCAAGATAAAGATTATGGTCAAATCCCTGTTATTGGTGAAGACGGACAAATTCAATTTATCATACAAGGCAATCTCGATAATCCAAATCATACTTTGTATCTAGATAACACTAATAAAGAAGAAATTGGACGTTTGTTTTCTGATGGAGCAGGACTCATTGCTTCTTTTACTATCGACGTCGTAAATCATTCTCTAGTAGGTGTAAAAAAATTAAACACACCTAATACCAATATATTTTATATAACCAAATTAAAATACATTGTTACAGGGAGTATTAAACATGGTACCTATACCTTTAGATCCGGAATTAAAAATGTAGCCAGTGTAAAAACTATGATGGGTGCTCATGGTGTGGTTTTGGTATGTGATATTAGTAAGCCCGAAGATGTCCCATTTATTCTTTTAAGCTCTGTATTATTTACTCAGTGGCATGTAACTCCTTTAAAATTGCCAATTTTTCCACCTATTGGCAACAAGTTCGGAGTAAATCCTAATTAAACACAAAAAAAGTAGTTATGAAAATTTTCATAACTACTTCCTTAGAAAGTGATATAGATATAGATGTATCTTCTTCTGCCATAAGGTTTGTATTTACTAAGTAATAAGGAATTATTAGGCAGAGACTGAATATTGGAGGTTAAATCGTATACTTAGCCTCCAGTACCTATTATACATTTTTGCAAAAAAAACTCAAGGCCCAAATGTTATTTTTTTGATTTAAAACGATCTATACGTCAATTCTACCAGTTCATTTTGTAAATTAAAGTCGTTATTTTAAAATATATAAAAAAGCTCTTGCATCTGCAAGAGCTTTTTTCAATTAGTCTTGGTAGTTTACCAAAGCTAAGAATGATTCAGGATCAAGTGAAGCACCACCAACTAATCCACCATCAATATCAGGTTTTGACATTAATTCCTTAACGTTAGCTGGCTTTACAGAACCACCGTATTGAATACGAACATTTTCTGCAGTTTCTTCGTTGTACAAGTCCCTAACAGTTTCACGAATAGTCTTGCACATTTCTTCTGCTTGATCTGATGAAGCAGTCTTACCAGTACCAATAGCCCAGATTGGTTCATAAGCAATTACAAGTGAAGATGCTTGTTCAGCAGTAAGTCCGTCTAAAGCAGCCTTAATTTGAGCAACTACCCAATCTTCTTGCTTGTTAGCTTCACGAGTTCCAAGTGATTCACCACAGCAAATAATTGGCTTCATACCATTAGCAAAAATAGCCTTAGCTTTCTTGTTAATATCTTCATCAGTTTCGTGGAAGTAACCACGACGTTCCGAGTGACCAATAATTACGTAGTCAATACCCATTTCTTTGAGGACCTTAGGTGAAGTTTCACCAGTGTAGGCACCTTCATCTTCAAAGTAGCAGTTTTCTGCACCGATATGTAAGTTTGAACCTTCAGCTGCTTTTCTCAAAGCGTCAAGGTCAACTGCAGGTGCACAAATAAGTGATTCAACCTTAGTTGGATCTGGCAACTTACCCTTAACAGCGTCAACAAACTCAGTAGTTTGTTCTGGGTTCATGTGTAATTTCCAGTTACCAGCAATAATTGGTGTACGACTCATTAGTCTATTATCTCCTTAACTTAAATTACTTGTCTGAAACGCAAGCGATACCTGGCAATACTTTACCTTCAAGGTAGTTAAGTGAAGCACCACCACCAGTTGAAATGTGGCTAATCTTAGGTGCGATACCCAATTGCTTAGCAGCAGCAGTTGAGTCACCACCACCGATAATAGTAGTTGCGTCAGTAAGGTTTGCCAAAGCACGACCTACTTCTAAAGTACCTTCAGCAAAGTTAGGCATTTCGAAAGCACCCATTGGTCCATTCCAAACAACAGTCTTAGCATCCTTTAAGATGTCCTTAAACTTAGCAATAGTCTTAGGACCAATATCAAGACCCATCATATTATCAGGAATGTCGTCACCAACAACTTCACGTGAAGCATCGTTTGAGAATTCAGTTGCAGCTACGTTGTCAACTGGAAGAACGATCTTGTCGCCAGCCTTTTCAAGCAATTCCTTAGCAAGATCAACCTTATCAGCTTCAAATAATGATTTACCAATCTTGTGACCTTGAGCAGCTAAGAATGTGTAAGCCATACCACCACCAATTAAGATGTGATCTGACTTAGGAATCAAGTTTTCGATAACACCGATCTTGTCTGAAACCTTAGCACCACCCAAAATAGTAACAAATGGGTGTACAGGATTATCAACGGCGTCACCTAAGTACTTAATTTCCTTTTCAAGTAAGTAACCAGCTGCAGCAGGCTTACCATTTTCTTTCATAGCAGTTGCAATACCAACGTTTGAAGCGTGACTTCTGTGTGCAGTACCGAAAGCATCGTTTACAAAGATATCGCCAAGACTTGCCCAGTATTCGCCAAGTTTTGGATCGTTACCTGATTCACGCTTACCGAAATCGTTATCGATATCTTGGAATCTAGTGTTTTCAAGAACAACAACATCTCCGTCTTTCATGTTGTCGATTGCTTCTTCAACTTCTTTACCTTCGTTTGATGGTACAAAAGTTACAGGCTTGTCAAGAAGTTCGCTTAAACGTTCAGCAACTGGCTTCAATGACAATTCCTTCTTATCAGCATCTGACTTTACACGACCTAAGTGGCTAAGCAAAATTGCCTTACCACCATGTTCAATAATGTACTTAATAGTAGGAAGTGCAGCAACGATACGGTTATCATCACCGATAACGCCATCTTTAATAGGAACATTAAAGTCTACACGTACTAAAACTTTTTTACCTTTAACGTCGAGGTCTGAAATGATTAATTTAGCCATTAATATTCTCCTCAAAAAATATTTATTTTTTCTTCAAAAAAAGGCGGAAGGAAGAATCTCCCTCCGCCTTCTCGATTACCACTTAACTATAATCAGTTAATTAAAATTAATGATTAAAGAGTAGCAAAGTGTAACAAAGTACGAACCATTTGGCAAGTGAATGAGTATTCATTGTCGTACCAAGCAACAGTCTTAACTAATTGCTTGTCACCTGCAGTAGTTACCATAGTTTGAGTTGGGTCAAAGATTGAACCAGCAGTTCTGCCTAAAATGTCGCTTGAAACAACATTGTTTGGTTCATATTCAAATGAAGGACTTTCGTACTTCTTCATAGCTTCGTTAACTTCATCAGCAGTAACGTTCTTGCCCAAGATTGATACTAATTCAGTTACTGAACCATCTGGAACTGGAACACGTTGTGCGTGACCGTTCAACTTACCGTTCAATTCTGGAATAACAAGGCCGATAGCCTTAGCAGCACCAGTTGAGTGAGGAATAATGTTGATAGCAGCAGCACGAGCAGCACGTAAGTTACCACCACGTACAGGACCATCCAAGATCATTTGAGTTGAAGTGTATGCGTGGATAGTAGTCATAGTACCAACTTCAATACCGAATTCCTTTTGTAAAGCGTTAACCATTGGTGCCAATGAGTTAGTAGTACATGAACCAGCTGAAACGATCTTGTCGTCAGCAGTCAAAGTATCTTGGTTTACTGAGTAAACGATAGTCTTCAAGTCGTTACCTGCTGGTGCTGAGATCAATACACGCTTAACACCTGCGTCAAGGTGAGCTTGTGACTTAGCCTTGCTAGTGTAGAAACCAGTACATTCAAGAACGAAGTCAACACTGTCGTTCTTAACCCATGGAATGTTTTGTGCTTGTGGTTCAGCGTAAACATGGTACTTCTTACCGTCAACTACGATTGAATCTTCAGTTGAAGAAACTTCGTGGTCGAAAGTACCATGAGTTGAGTCATACTTAAGTAAGTGTGCCAAAAGTGCTGGAGTAGTCAAGTCGTTAATTGCAACAACTTCGATATCCTTTGACTTTTCGCCCAAGTCCATAATACGACGGAATGCTAAACGACCAATACGGCCGAAACCGTTAATACCAATTTTAACTGTCATAACCTAAAGTCCTCCTTAAGAACTATAAACAACAATTTATTTTAAACGGGATTTCATTTCCCCTTTAAAATCATATTTGAGGCCCCTTCATCAGTAATTAACCAGGTTTGATGAGGTGCATTGGGCATATATGCTTTAATTGCTTTAGCTTTTTTAGCACCGCAAGCAAAGGCAAATATGTGGGGTATTTTATATAGGTTGTCAAACTGTAATCCAACCTGGGTGATACGGTCAACAACCTTACCATTTTCATCGAAGAAACACCCAAAACATTCGGTGACGGCTTTCTTTTCACGAAGCTCTGAAAGTTTAATTGAATCATAACCTCTACGCTGTGCCATTTCTTGAGCTAACCCAATTCCATGAATTACAGCATCGCTTTGTGAAATATCTTGCAGAACGTCCACAATCGAAGGTTCCCGTATAAGTGACTTATACGCATCAGCTGAAACTTGTTCAGGTAAATACAAAGTTTTATAAGTACCTGAAGTTTTAGCCGCCATCTCTTGAACGATTGTATTACTTTGCGTCTCTACATTTTCGCCCAGAGCTCCTCGACCAGGAACAAATTCTAATTGGCGATTATTGCCAAGATCTGGAGATAAATATTTAGCAGATTTTGCTAAAGAAGCTCCACCTAGAATTGTAACTATTGAATGACCTAATGGCAAGAGTAAATTCAAAGCTGAACTTAATTTCTCTCCCATTTCCTCATAAACTCGGTCCTGTAAATCAGCATTTCCTGGAACTATTAATGTTCTTTCAATTCCAAGTTTTTTGGCTAACTCTACTTCAGTTTCACGAGCATTAAAGAGACGATCAATCAACAGACCTGCATCTTTTAATGTCTTCTCGCCCTTTTCAGTTAAAAACATGCCAAAACTTTTAATTTCAATTAATCCTAATTGACTTAAATATTCAGTTTCAGTTCTAATGTTTCTTTCTGAAAGTCCTAAATGCTGAGCAACACTTCGACGACCTATCGGAGCATGCAAAGCAATTTGCTCAAGGACAAGATACCTTTGTCGAAGGATCTTTAAGATGTCGGGAACGAGCACTTCGAGCAAAGAAAAGTCCGAATCCATCGTTCCCTCCTTTCCCTGGGACGTATATTGACCACCCCCGTGTCACTTTCTGTCCCAGATTACTTAAAAATATAAGAGAAACGTACGATTCTTCAATTCATACATTCCCCAATCGACACTGTTAGTATAACAAGGTATTTTTAGTAATTCAAGAAAAAGATGTGCTATTTTAAAAATATCCTAAGAAGAGTGAAATAATTTTTATTTATTATTATTTTTTGTTATACTGTTACAGTTGTACGGGTCCTTAGTGTAATGGATCGCACGTAAGATTCCGGTTCTTAAAATCTGGGTTCGACTCCCAGGGGACCCATATTACGATAACCGAGAGCAAAGAATTGTCTGAAATAGGTAATCTTTGCTCTTTTTTGCTTTAAATTTAAAGTACAAACTCAATAATTCATACCAAATTGAAAAGAGATAGAAAATATCTAAAATTATTTTTCACATTAAAAATTGATTTATGAAATCCCACTCCAATAGTAGTCATATATATGATTACAGCCGTTAAATTCTTATGAGATTAGCATTAACGTACCCTCTTTGAAAACACTATTGTTATATAATTAAAAAGTTCGCATAAATATTAAATAGTATATAGGGAGATAATTTATGACTGAATCACAAACTAATCCCAAAAAGATGACGTGGATTACATTAGCGATGATGGCCTTCTCTACTGTGTGGGGATTTGGTAATGTTGTTAACGGTTATGTCTACTTTGATGGAACAAAGGTCATCTTTAGTTGGGTTGTAATGTTCCTGCTCTACTTTGTTCCTTATGCATTAATGGTCGGGGAATTAGGCGCTACTTTCAAAAATGCTGAAGGTGGGGTATCCTCCTGGGTTAATGCAACGATGGGCGCAAAATGGGCTTATTATGCCGGATGGACTTACTGGGCTTGCCACGTAGTATATATTTCAAGCAAAGGTACTGGTGGTTTAAGAGCAATGGCTTGGGGAATTTTTGGAAATACCCAATGGTATGACAGTCTACCCACAGCGTGGACACAATTTGCAACTTTAGTTATTTTCTTATTCTTCTGTTGGGTTGCCAGCCGCGGGGTGCCTGTTTTAAAAGGTTTAGCTACTATTGCTGGTTCTTCAATGTTTATCATGTCAATTTTATTCATTATCATGATGTTTGCAGCACCTGCAATTAATCCTCATGCTGGTTTTTATAGTATCGATTTCAATTGGAAAAACTTAATGCCTACCTTCAATGTTAAATACTTTACTTCACTTTCAATTTTAGTATTTGCCATTGGTGGTTGTGAAAAGATTTCACCTTACGTTAATAAAGTAAAAGATCCATCCAAGAACTTCCCTAGAGCAATGATGGCTTTAGCAATTATGGTCATGATTTCAGCTATTTTGGGAACTTTTGCTATGGCACTTATGTTTGATCCAAAAATAGTTAACGCTAACCTTAATGAATACATTTCAAATGGTGCATATATGGCTTTCCAAAAATTAGGTGAATACTATCATGTGGGTGGATTATTTATGTATATCTATTCATGGTGTAATGTAATTGGACAGTTTTCAACCTTAGTAATTAGTATTGATGCTCCACTTAGAATGTTATTAGGTAGTAAAGAAGCTGAGGAATTTATTCCTAAAGGCTTGCTTAAGCTCAATAAACACGGTGCATACATTAATGGTATTTGGATGGTAGTTGTATTATCTGGAGGATTAATTGCAATTCAAGCACTTGTCCCTAACGCACAAGCTGTTATGGCTCAACTTGTTAAATTAAACTCAACTACAATGCCACTTCGTTACCTTTGGGTATTTGCAGCCTATGTTGCTTTAAGAAAGCATCAAGAAAAGTTTGAGACTACTTATCAAATGACTAAACATCAAGGGCTAGCATATACTGCAGGTATTTGGTGTTTCTTAGTTACAGCAGCTTGTTGTATCTTTGGTATCTATTCACCAGATCCATTCACATTGCTTCTTAATATCTTGACTCCTATCGTTTTAATTGCATTAGGTTTAATTCTTCCAGGTATTAAAAAGTATCAAGAAGTTAAAGAAAATCAATAAGAATAAATAGCATCAAAAAGACGCTGCCATTGGCAGCGTCTTTTTGATTAATTAACATTTTTACTTAGTTAATTTTTGATTACTTTCAAATAATTCAGCACGTTGAGCTAAGTTCATGTAAAGTCTGTTATTATCAACAGCAATACCTTCAATTTCACGACCTGTGTGGAATTGATATGCATCCTTAACTTCACCATTCTTAGCTATTTTAGCGATTACATCATTAAATGCAAGATAGAAATTATCATTCTTAGCATCATAAGTGAAGCCTTGAGTATAAGTGTTAGTAACAATTCCGCCCTTAGTTGCACCTACGATAGTTGGATACCAGTTATCACCGGTACGGTTAAATTCCCAGTATTCTGTTTGGTCCTTAGCCTTGTTGTAAGCAGTAGTGTACATCTTATGATCATTTACAACCACACCATTTTGGAAGTAACGACCTTCAGAATCGCCACCATTCCAGCACTTAACTGTCCAAATCTTATTAATACATAAGTCACTCTTACGGATTTGAATCAATTGTTCTGATTCTGTACTGTTATAAGCAATTCTATTGTAATTATTCAATACATAAATGTACTTATCTGTAGACCCCATTGCTTGACCATGACCTACATTTATCGCAGGACTTACCTTGATGTTCTTTACGTAAGAATTAAATTTCTTTTGTGACATATCAAGTAAGTATTGTCCATTAAATGCATTAGTTAAGTGATTCAAGTTATAGCCTACAATATGACCATTGTTAATGGTAGTACTGCTTAAAAGACTAGTGTAAAGCCAACCTTGAGACATTGTGATACCTTCTGGAATATGACCTACACGGTTAATATAGTCATCGTCCTTAATATCTCTAGCAACACTCAATAGGACCGGTTGGAAGAAACGAGTCTTAAACGTTAAATTACCATTATCACTATCATAAGTATGTCTTGACTTATCTGGTGCAAAATCAGTCTTAGTTACATAATTAGCAGAACTACCATAATAAGTCTTCCAAGACTTCAAATTACCATTAAATGGCTGAGCAGTTACACTATCCGCATTAGTAACACCTTCCTTGGTGCTCTTTCTTACAGTAACTTTAACAGTAGCCTTTGCAGTACCATAACTGTATTTTACATTGTAAACACCTGGTTCAGTACAATCGATCATATCCTCAGAAATATTAACTTCTTGATTATCGATTACCGTACCCATACTGTTAGTAGCGTAACTGATTGCATCAGAAGGATCAAAGCTATAATTACTGTTTCTTACCAAACTTACAGTCTTAGGTACAGCGATTGTATTTCTGGTAAAGTAATTTTGATTAACATAACCAACTTTACGTCCATCTACATAAATACGCCAATAAGTACCGTTTTGTTGTGTTTTAATTCTTTGATCTGATTGAATATGAGCATATTGATAATCGCTTGCATTTGCCACTTTACCAACAGGCTTACCATTTTTAATACTCTTATATACGTTGTAGTTTCTACCACTACCAACCTTAACCATTAAATCATATGAGGTACTAGTTTGTGCAGCTGCATTTTTAGTACTACTAGAATTATCTGAATTTTTATCAGTTTTGGCAGTTGAAGTAGAATCTGCAGCAGAGACAGGCTTAGCATAACCCATCAACAAACCAACACTAAGTGCTACAGCTGATGTAGCAGTCAAAATTTTACTTGTATACTTCAAGACTATCCTCCATAATCTCATATATTAATCTTACTTTTTTATTATAATATACAAAAGATGTTCCCAAAAATACAATTTTTATACAAGTGAGCCTCTTTATTTGACACTTTTATTACGAAGTGATTTAATTAGCACAGTACTTGTATGAGTGCTAATTATTAGACAATAAAATTTAGGAGGCAGATTTATGCTAGTACCTACAGTTATTGAACAAACTGCTCGTGGTGAACGTGCCTATGATATTTACTCACGTTTATTAAAAGACAGAATTATTATGTTGAGTGGTGAAATTAATGACCAAATGGCCAACTCAATTATCGCCCAACTACTTTTCTTGGATGCCCAAGACAATACTAAAGATATTTCATTATATATTAACTCACCAGGTGGTGTAATCACTTCTGGTCTTGCAATCATGGATACCATGAACTTTATCAAGTCGGATGTTTCTACCATTGCAATCGGTATGGCAGCATCAATGGCTTCTATTCTTTTGACAAGTGGTACAAAGGGTAAGCGTTTCGCACTTCCTAACTCAACAGTTCTTATTCACCAACCATTAGGTGGTGCACAAGGTCAACAAACTGATATTCAAATTGCAGCTAATGAAATTTTGAAGAGTCGTAAGAAGATCAACGAAATCTTGCACGAAACTACTGGTCAACCTTTGGAAAAGATCCAAAAAGATACTGAACGTGATAATTACTTAACTGCTGAAGAAGCTAAGGAATATGGCTTAATTGATGAAATTATGGTCAACAAGAAAAAGTAATTAAAACCTACTAAAATAAGGCTTGCTAAGCAAGCCTTATTTTTTATTCTCTTAAACTCTCTGCTATTTCATGCAATTTCTTAAAACGGTGATTTACACCAGATTTTGAAATAGGCCCATCTGGTATTTGATCAGCTACTTCTTTTAAAGTAAGTTCTGGATGAGCTAATCTAAAGTTTGCTAATATTTGTAACTTTTCAGATAAATCATCTAAACCCTTTTCCTTTTGAATTAACTGAATATCTTCAACTTGTTTAGCTGAAGCTGAAGCTGTTTTTTTCATATTTGCAGTATCGCAATTAACTAAACGATTAACTGAATTACGCATATCTCGCATAATTCTTAAATCTTCAAAATTAAGCATTGCGTTTAATGCTCCAACAATATGCAAAAAGTCTCCAATTTTTTCTGCTTCTTTTAAATAAACAATATAGCCTCTGCGTCGCCTTGTCATTTTGGCATTCAAATAAAAATATTCATTCATTAACTTAGCAAGATCCTCATTATGGTCCTCATAAGTTGAATAAATTTCTAAGTGATAGCGACTAGTTTCTGGATTATTTACACTTCCTCCAGCCAAAAAAGCACCTCGTAAATAAGACATAGCACCTTCACGAGAACTCATTATTCTTTTTGGAATTCTAGTAACTAATCCTTTTTCTGTATCCCAAATTTGCAAATTTTCTAATATTTCTTGCACTTGTTGATTTAAGCGAACTAAATATTGATTGTTTTTCTTTAATTTCATTTTACGAGAAACAATTAATAACGGTTCAATTCCATATGCAACTTTAATTAATTTAAAAATTCGGCGTGCAATTGCCGGATTTTCAGTCGTTATATCTAAACTAAATTGATGATCATGGAGATTTAGAACTCCGTTCATTCGCAAAAAAGCAGCCAACTCTGCTTTGGCATGCTCTGGATGCACCTCAAGCGAAGTTAGCTCCTTTTTGACCTCACTAGCATAACTAGCCATTATCTTCCTTCATTCTTTTACGTGACATTGCTTCAAATGCTAAGTTAATTATTTCCTTAGCTACTTTTTCCCCATCATGAAAAACAAGACCGTGACGTTGATCAATAAAGTCATCCGTAATAACGCGACAATCTTGAGCTCTCAAGCCTTTAAAATCATTTCTAACCGGCTCAAGATATTCATCATAATCTTCTGGATGAAATTTACTCATATCAATTTTGGCGCCATTGACCAAAGCGGTATTGATATAATGTCCACCCAAATGATTATTAATTACCTCAACGTGTTCTGCATCACTAAAATGATCAGTTTCACCACGTTGAGTCATAATATTACAAATATAAATTACTTCTGCATCTGTCTCTCTAACGGCCTCGCCCAAATTAGAAATCATTAAATTAGGCAAAATTGAAGTAAATAAACTACCAGGTCCTAATACAACTGCATCAGCTTGCATAATTGCCGCCAAAACTGGAAGTACTGCTTCTGGCTTATCATCCGAATCAGTATCTGTCACCCAAACACGTTTTATTCTCTTATCTTTAGATGTTATCTCAGTTTCGCCTGATTCTGTCGTTCCATCAATAAATTCCGCATTCAAAGTTAATGGTTCATTTGAAGCTGGAAAAACATGACCATCTACACGCATCATTTTTGACAAAGATTGTACAGCATCAAAAATATTTCCGTGCATTTCGTTTAAAGCAGCAATAATTAAATTACCAATAGCATGGCCTGAGAAAAATGCATCCGATGAATCAAAACGATATTGAAAAATATTTTTTTCTTCTCTTGGCAAATCACTGAGTGAAACCAGCACATTTCTAATATCACCAGGTGGTACAACATTAATAAAATTTCTAATAGAGCCAGATGAACCACCATCGTCAGATACCGTAACAATTGCCGTTATTTCCGCATTTTGCTTTTTTAAAGCGTTTAATATAACTGGTAAGCCAGTCCCACCACCAATTACAACAACACGCGGACGTCTTCCTTTAATCACACGGACAATCTTATTTTCTCCATACGGCATTCATTGCACCTACTTTCTAATGTATCTACTTATTTCCCTATGTGTAATATCAACAGGATACTTTTTAGATAAATCTCGCGCAAGTTGTTGAGCAATTGATACACTACGGTGTTGCCCACCAGTACAACCAATTGCAATAGTCAATTTTTCTTTTCCTTCTTTAATGTAACCAGGAATTGCTGTTTCTAACATATCTAAAAGTTTCTTATAAAAGACTTGTGTCTCTTCTTTATTCATTACATAATCAAACACGCGTTTATCTAAGCCTGTAAAAGGACGTAATTCTGGAATATAAAATGGATTAGGTAAGAAACGAACGTCCATCACAATGTCAGCGTCAATTGGCATCCCGTATTTAAACCCAAATGACATTACTTCAATTGAAAATGGTTGACGTTTTTTATCACTAAACGTATTAATTAATTTTTGTTTTAATTCTTTTGTTGATAAATTTGAAGTATCAACAATATAATTAGAACGATTTTTAATTGGAGTTAAAATGCGACGTTCTTCTTGAATTCCATCTAGTAGACGGCCCTTACCATTATTTGCCAATGGAGGGAGACGCCGAGTTTCTTTATAGCGGGCAACCAAAACATCATCTGATGCATCCAGATAGAGAATGGTTGCTTGAACGTTGCCATTATCTTCTAATGAATTAACTTCATCCAATAAATCTGTATAAAAAGCTTTTACACGCAGGTCAATTACTACTGCAACTTTATGAAAATCATTGGAATTATTTATCAAATCCCAAAAACTTCCTAATAAAGTTGGAGGAAGATTATCAACCACAAAATAGCCCATATCCTCTAAATCATGAGCAACGACGGTTTTACCTGCCCCACTCATTCCTGTAACAATTAATAATTGTTTCTTTTCATCAGCCATAATAACCCCTCCTCTTATAAATTATATCATACCGGGTGTTTCATTATAGTGCAAAAAAAAGAAGCCGTTGGCTTCCTTTTTTAACGGTGCATAAATGCTACCACAACTTCATTTATTCCAAATACTAACAACCAGAATGCAACAAGCCATACCAAGCTTAAAGCTGCCAATACTGGATTAAAAATTAAGAAAATTGCGATAATTAAACTTAAAATATTCAAAATTAAATTAAAGATAAAATAGCCTGTTGAAAAATCTCGTAAGTGCCATGAAAAGACAATCCCTACAACTGAATCTACAAAGAACCAAATTGCAAATAAGTAAGCGATTGTTAAGCCACCAATATCATATGAACATAGGAATAAAATACCGATTATAATGTCCAATATACCTGAGATTAATGCTACCCAACTACGTGAAAAAAATTCACGAAAACGTGAATAGCCTGCAAGCCATACTAAACCTTGTACAATTGATATAATTGCAAAAATTAAAACGAATGCATGTAAACCTTTAGCAGGATGTCTAAGAAGCACAAAAGCAACTACAACCATTAAAATACCTGCAATAAAAGATCCCCAATCAAATCCGCGATTATCTTTAGAACTAGAAAAAATATCCATTTTTATCCTCCTTGGTCCATATTTTACACTTATTTGAGGATAAAAGACACTTAACCGCTAAACTATTTTTGAGCCCTCTTAGTCAAGAGTATGTCTCGCCTTAAAACAGGTTTCAGATATTGTCCAGTATAACTTTCCCTAACTTCTGCTATTTCTTCAGGGGTTCCAGTAGCTACAATAGTTCCACCACCTTCACCACCTTCTGGGCCTAAGTCAATTAACCAATCAGCATTTTTAATTACGTCAAGATTATGTTCAATAATCAAAACAGTATTACCTTCATCGACAAGACGTTGCAATACTTCAAGTAGCCGCTTAATGTCATCAGTATGTAAACCGGTAGTTGGTTCATCAAGAATATAGAAATTTTTACCAGTTGATAATTTTTGCAATTCAGCAGCTAATTTCATTCTTTGAGCTTCACCACCAGATAATGTTGTGGCAGATTGACCCAATTTCACATATCCTAATCCCACATCAACAATTGTTTTTAACTTACGTTCAATCTTAGGAATATTTTCAAAGAATTTGCATGCCTCATTAATAGTCATATCAAGAACTTGAGCAATATTTTTCTCGCGGTAAGTTACTTCAAGAGTTTCTGAATTATAACGAGTACCATGACATACCTCGCAAGGAACATAAACATCAGGCAAAAAATTCATTTCTATTTTGATAATTCCATCACCATGACAAGCTTCACAGCGTCCACCCTTAACATTAAATGAAAAACGTGCCTTAGTGTATCCACGCATCTTAGCTTCATTAGTTTGCGCAAACAATGTTCTAATATCATCAAAAACGCTTGTATATGTAGCTGGGTTACTACGTGGTGTACGACCAATGGGGCTTTGATCAATATCAATTATTTTTTCAATATTTTTATAACCACGAATTGATTTATACTTACCAGGCTTAGTTGAATTATTATTTAATTTCTGAGCCAAAGCTCGCTTTAAAATCATATTAACTAAAGTAGATTTACCTGAACCAGAAACACCACTAACTACAATAAATTTTCCTAAGGGGAAGCTTACATCAATATCTTTTAAATTGTTTTCAGTAGCACCAGTTATTGTAATCTTTTTACCGTTTCCTTTACGTCGCTTTAATGGGACAGGAACAAATTTTTTACCAGAAAGATATTGTCCTGTTAAAGAGTTAGGATCTTTTTCTACTTCTTCTGTTGTACCTTGTGCCATAACTTTACCACCGTAAACACCTGCACCTGGTCCCATATCAACCAGATAATCTGCTTGACGCATAGTTTCATCATCATGTTCTACTACAATTAACGAATTCCCCAAATCACGCATTCGCTTAAGAGAGGCAATCAGTCTGTCATTATCACGTTGATGAAGCCCAATCGATGGTTCATCTAAAACATACATAACACCTGATAAATTAGATCCAATTTGTGTAGCCAAACGAATTCTTTGAGCTTCGCCACCAGATAATGTATTAGCGGTTCTTGAAAGAGTTAAATAATCTAAACCAACGCTATCTAAAAATGAAAGTCGATCGCGTACTTCTTTTAGAATAGGTTTAGCAATTATTGTTTCTTGCTCACTAAGCTCTATATTACTGAAAAAATCCAATGCCTTTTTTATTGAAAGATCTGAAGCTTGTGCAATATCCTTGCCCATAACCTTTACAGCTAATGCTTTTTCATTAAGTCGTTTGCCATGACAAGTAGAGCAAGTTAATTCGGTCATGTATTTGCCCATAACATCACGCATAAACTTAGACATTGGTCTTCGATACCGTCGCTCAACATTAGTCATTACACCTTCAAATGGTTGAGTTGTCGCATTAACGCCAAAATCACCTGTAATATTAAACTTTACCGGCTTAGTTGAACCATGTAAAATAATATCCTTTTGCTTTTTAGTTAGTTTGTTAAATGGCTTGTCCATTGGAATACCCAGTGCATCACAAGCTTGCTTTAACATTTCTGAATAATAATTGGAAGTTTTCCATGGAGCAAGTGCCCCTTCTTCCAAAGTTAGAGACTTATCAGGTACAACTAAATCTTCATCAACTTCCAGTTTCATCCCTAATCCATCACAATCAGGGCAAGCACCAAATGGCGCATTAAATGAAAATAATCTTGGCTCCATTTCACCTACGGTAAAACCACATTTTGTACAAGCATAATCTTCAGAGAAGTTAAGCATCTTTCCATCAATCACATCAACGTTCATATAACCATCTGATAAACGTAAAGCTGCTTCAGTTGAATCGAACAAACGTGATCTAATGCTATCTTTAACAATTAAACGGTCAACTACAATGTCAATTGAATGTTGCTTATTTTTTTCTAAATTAAACTCCTCACCAATCTCATGCATTTCACCATCAACAATTACTCGAACATAACCTGCACGTTGAATTCGTTTAAATACTTCTTTATGCTCACCACGCTTAGCTCTAACTACCGGTGCAAGTAATTGAATCTTAGTTCTTTCAGGCAATCCCATAATTCGATCGACCATTTGATCAACTGATTGACGCTCAATCAACGTACCATCATTAGGACAAACAGGATGCCCTACTCTTGCCCAAAGAAGTCGCAAATAATCATTAATTTCAGTAACAGTACCTACAGTTGAACGTGGGTTATGAGACGTAGTTTTTTGATCAATAGAAATAGCTGGATTTAACCCATCAATTGAATCAACGTCTGGCTTATCCATTTGACCCAAAAATTGTCTTGCATAACTAGAAAGTGATTGAACATATCGTCTTCTACCTTCTGCATACAAGGTATCAAAGGCTAATGAACTTTTACCAGAACCAGATAATCCAGTAATTACAACTAATTTATCTTTGGGAATAGTTAAATCAATATCTTTTAAATTATGCTCACGTGCTCCACGAACAACAATCTTATCGTTTACCATTTAATGCCTTCCCTTTTCTTGTTTTTGGTTTTCTAGATGATGACTGCAATTCCATTATTGCATCCCGCAAGTTTGCTGCTTCTTCAAAGTCAAGTTTCTTAGCAGCCTCTTTCATTTGTTCTTTCAAATTCTTAATCATCGTCTTCTTTTGTTTAGCTGTTAACTCATCAAAATTCAAATCTGCAAAACTATCTGTTTTTTCTTTCTTAGAGTCTTCAGATGGCTTAGTAATTGAAATAACATCATGAACAGGTTTAATAATCGTCTTAGGAACAATCCCGTTTTCTTTATTAAATTCTTCCTGTAACTTACGTCTTCTCTGGGTTGCCTCGATAGCTGCTTTCATCGAATCGGTAATCATATCAGCATACATAATTACTTCTCCATTTGCATTACGTGCTGCACGCCCCATTGTTTGAACTAATGGCCGGTATGCTCTAAGAAAACCTTCTTTATCTGCATCTAAAATCGCCACTAGCGATACCTCAGGCACGTCAATACCTTCACGAAGTAAGTTAATCCCAATCAGTACATCAAATTTACCCAAACGCAAATCACGTAAGATCTGCATTCTTTCAAGAGTTTTAATATCTGAATGTAAATAACGAACTTTAATACCCAGATCTTTTAAATAATCTGTCAGATCTTCGGCCATCTTTTTAGTTAAAGTAGTAACAAAAACACGTTCATTACGATCTATCCGCTTATTTATTTCTCCGACTAAATCATCAATTTGTCCTTCGATTGGCCTTACTTCAATCTTAGGATCCAATAATCCCGTTGGACGAATAATCTGCTCTACCTTGTGATCTGTCCTCTCAAGTTCATAATCTCCAGGAGTAGCAGAAACGTATAAAATTTGGTTAACATGTTTTTCAAATTCTGCCAACTTTAGTGGACGGTTATCAAGTGCCGATGGTAAACGAAAGCCATAATCAATTAAGGTCTTTTTACGATTACGATCTCCATTGTACATCGCTCTAATTTCTGGCATGGTTGCATGAGATTCATCAATTAAAATCAAAAAATCATCTGGGAAGAAATCAAGCAAAGTATATGGTGGCTCTCCTGCTTTTCTACCTTCCATATGCCTTGAGTAATTTTCAATTCCGTTGGTATAACCAACTTCTCCCATCATTTCCATATCATAGGTAGTTCTTTGTTTAATTCTTTCGGCTTCAAGCAATTTACCTTCGCCTTCGAACTTTTTAACTTGCACTTTCATTTCTTTAGAAATCGCCTTAAGAGCTCGTCTTAATTGTTCATCATTAGTCATGAAGTGCGTAGCCGGAAACAGCGATATACTCTCACGCTCACCAATTACTTCCCCAGTTAAAGAATCGATCTCAACAATTCGGTCAATTTCATCACCGAAAAACTCAACACGATAGGCATGGTTAGAATTTCCTGCTGGGAAAATTTCTACAACGTCACCACGGACCCGAAAACGTCCTCGTTGAAAATCAATATCATTTCGATCATATTGCAAGTTTACTAAATCACGTAATAACGTATTACGTTCATATTCTTGTCCTTCATGAATCATTAATACACTACGAGCATATTCTTTAGGATCACCCAGCCCATAAATACATGAAACCGAAGCAACAACTATTACATCATTTCTCTCCATTAAAGCTGAAGTAGTAGCATGCCGCAATTGATCAATTTCATCATTAATTGCAGAATCTTTTTCAATGTATGTATCGGATTGTGGAACATACGCTTCTGGTTGATAGTAATCATAGTATGAGACAAAATATTCAACCGCATTATTAGGGAAAAATCCCTTAAATTCGCCATAAAGCTGACCAACCAATGTTTTATTATGTGTAATGACCAAAGTTGGCTTGTTAAGCTTAGCAATAATGTTAGCCATGGTAAAAGTCTTCCCCGTACCAGTGGCACCCTCTAAAATTTGTTCCTTATATCCCTTTTCAAAACCCGCTGTCAACTTATTGATAGCTTGCTGCTGGTCCCCTGCCGGCTTAAATTTTGATACTAATTCAAACTTACGATCTTTTTGTCGTTTTATCATAGCAAAGCTCCTCACGAAAAAAGTTGGACTTTTTGTCCAACTTCTCTAATTAGTATTTATATTTTACTACCACGAACGTGTTTTCGCACACAATATGCTTGATTATTTAAGTAAATTTGCCAAGGCAGTTTGATAATCTTCTGCAGCCTTTTCTGCTTTTTCAATATTTTCTTTATTTACACCAACATAAGCTTTAATAACTGGTTCAGTGCCTGATGGACGAAGAGCAACCCAAGTTTCATCATCTAAGAAGTATTTCAAAACATTTGATTCTGGGAAACCTTCAAGTGGTGTCTTTTCACCATTTTCAATTGTTTCTTGTTTCAAAAAGTCTTGAATTTTAACTACTTTGCTACCGCCAATTTCAGTAAGATGTTCATTACGAAGCTTGCTCATCAATTCAGCCATCTTCTTCTGACCACCAATACCAGGCATTTCAATGGCACGAGTAATTTCGTAAGCGACACCATATTTCTTCCAAATTTCTTGTAAGCCATCAAATACGGTCATACCACGAGAAGCATAGTAGCTTGCAACTTCAGCAAACATTAATGCACCTTGCATAGCATCTTTATCACGTGCAAAAGGCTTAAATAAGTAACCATAACTCTCTTCAAAGCCCATTAAGAACTTAGCATCTCCAGCTTTATTCATACGGTCAACTTCTTCACCAATATACTTAAAACCAGTTAAAACATGTTTAGTCTTAATACCAAAATCTTCGGCAATCTTAAATGGCAATGCACTTGAAACTACTGAAGTAACAATTTCATAATCATCAGTTAACCTGCCACTCTCTTTAAGATGAGCTAACAAATAATATGCCATTAAAGTAGCAATTTGATTACCAGTTAGAACTTGGAAATCACCATCGGATTTTCTCACAGCTGCACCCATTCTATCTGCATCAGGATCAGTTGCAATAATTACATTGGCATCTACTTCATCAGCCAGCTTAAAGCCTGGTTCAAATACATCACGATATTCTGGGTTAGGCTTAATAGTTGTTGGGAATTCTGGATCGATAATTGATTGACTTGGAACAGGAATTACATTGTCAAAACCGCCTTGTCTAAATGCACGATCATAAAGCATTTTACCTGTACCATGAAGTGGAGTATAAATGATTTTAAGCTTGTCAGCATTAGCTTTTACCATTTCTTTATCAACTGTAACTTGCTTTAATTCATTTAAATAATCTTCATCAACATCTTCACCAATTAATTGCAAAGTATTATTTGCGCGTAATTCTTTAACTGAAGCAACTTCAACACCAAAAATATCAGTAACTTTTTGTGCATAAGCAAATAAACGATCGGCATTTTCTGGAGCCATTTGTGCACCATCTTCACCGTAAACCTTGTATCCATTATATTGCTTAGCATTGTGTGAAGCAGTGATATTTATTCCTGCAAAAGTATTTAAGTGACGAACTGCATATGATAATTCTGGAGTTGGTCTTAGATCATCAAATAAGTAAACATGAATACCATGTGCACCAAGTACTCTAGCAGCGTGTTCTGCAAATTCTCTTGAATGATATCTTGAGTCAAAAGCAATTACTACTCCACGTTTTTTAGCTTCCTCACCATTTTCATCAATCAAACGTGCTAAACCTTCAGTAACGCGACCCACAGTAAACAGATTGATTCGATTAGTACCTGGTTCAAGGCGTCCGCGCATTCCTGCAGTACCAAAATTAATATCCTGACCAAAGGCATCTTCAATCCATTTTTCATCTTTACCTAAAGTATCTAATTGATCTTTTAAATAATCTGGTAACCCAGTAGCATTTTGCCATTCTTTAAAAATTTCCTTAGCTTCCATCTTTTCCTCTATTCATAAAATCGTATATTTATGGATTTCTAATGTCTTTTTAAATTATCAATATTTTCTATTATCCACGTATTATTATAAAACTTAAATTTAACTAATTTAAATAACTATAGCGATATTTTTTTAATAAAATCTGTTTGTGCTTTAAGTTGAATTTGGTCCAAAGTATCCTTGATTTTATCAATAATTATGCTCGGCAACCAATAAAATGAATACTTTTCACGCAACGGTATCACATCTTCGTTAGTACAATTAACGCAATACATAATCATCTCTTGATCATTATATCTAACTATACGACAAATGTACAAAACCGATTTTGCCATTTACCAATACTGGATTTTGCTTGCGTATTTTGGTCCAACCGTTAACACAATCTATTATCTTTTTATCTTCATGTCCCCATGGAAAGTAACGTCGATTATCTGGATCTTCTTTACCAATTAAGCCAGCCTCATCGCCATAATAAATACATGGAACTCCGGGCATCATAAATAATAAGCCAAAAGCCATCATGACTAAATTATCATTTTTATTCAAAACGGTTTTAATTCTTACCGTATCATGGGTACCGATATTATTTAAACAATTATGCAAAAAGTCAGTTGGATAATTTTCAACCAGTAAAGCCAGGTCATTCATTGCTTCTATCTCTATAGTACTATCTTGAGCTGATAACAAACTGATAATAAAATTGCGTATCGGATAATTCATAACCCCCATTAAATTATCACCAGCTGTATAAGTTCGATATTCACCATTTATAAATTTATTTGAAGCATCTTCCCAAATTTCCCCAATCAAAATTGGACAATTTTCCTTTATTAATCGTGTCCGAATGTTGCGCAAGAAATCCATCGGTAACTCATCAGCTACATCAAGTCGCCAACCATCAACTTTCCACTTAGCTAATACACCATGATCGCCATAAACAAGATTTTGATATTCAGAATTATCTTTATTAACAGTCGGTAAAGACTTTACACCCCACCAAGACTGATATTTATTTGGATAGTCTTGAAAGTTGAACCAAGAACGATAATTACTATTTTTGTCAGTAATCGCTCCTTGAAAATAAATACTATCAAAACCTACATGATTAAATACTCCATCTAATATTAGATGCATATTATTCTCATGTAATTCCCTAATTAAGTCAGCTAAATCTTTTTCATCACCCAACATTGGATCGATTTTCATAAAATCTGTTGTATCATAGCGATGATTACTTTTAGCTAAAAAAATTGGATTAAGATAAAGGACTGTAATACCTAGTTGTTTTAAATAAGAGATCTTTTTTCTAATTCCAGTTAAATTACCGCCAAAAAAGTCCCACCGCACTATAGCACCTTCACTATTTTTTATATAATATGGAATATCTTCTTTAGTAGCATAGATAAAACTATTTCTTTTTTTACCTATAACTTCTTCATGTAGATTTCCATTAGCAAAGCGATCCGGAAAAATTTGATAAACAATGCCCTTTTGATACCAATCGATTCGTGGAGTGGCAATATCATAACAAGTTAATTGAAACTGTCTTAAATCATGATCACTTTTAGTTATGTGTCCTTTACCAAAAAGTCCTTGATCTATATAAACTATTTGATTATTTTGTTGCAAAGCAAAGTAGTAATTGTATAAACCAAATGTGCCAATTTTTACCTGTGTGGTATACATTTTAGTCTGTTCATCATAGTTCATCGGATAAGCCACTGGTTTTTCTCGACTTTTAGTCAACCACAAGACAGCTCCTTGTATTACTTGATCTATTTTGATTAACCATTTAACTGTATTACCAGCTTTGACAGCACCAAAAGGTTTTTTATACTGCTCTTGCCAAGAATCATAAGTTATTTTCATTAGTGATCAACTTTTTCAACTTTTAATTTTTTAAAATGCCAAATATCTTGTGCGTATCGTTCAATTGTCTTATCAACATCAAAACGTTCTGAATGAGCAATATTTACCAAACTCATTTGAGCCCAAGAATGTTTATCTTTCCATTCTTGTTCTACTTTCTCTTGAGCTTTTAAATAATCAGCAAAGTCTGCTAAAACAAAGAATTGCTCATTATCACTCAAAAATTTATTTGCTAGAGCTTGTCCTTCCGAAAAACAATTAGGAATTGTACCATCAGTTAACGCATCAACTGTTTTCTTCATTACTGGATCTGATTCGTACATTTCTCTTGGGTGATAAGAATGTTCTGCATAATATTTATAAACCTGATCCTTATTTAAGCCAAACGTAATGATATTATCCTCACCTACTGCATCCGCAATTTCAATATTTGCACCATCCATTGTAGCCACAGTTAAAGCACCATTGGCCATCAATTTCATGTTGCTTGTACCACTAGCTTCTTTAGTAGTGGTCGAAATTTGCTCGCTTACATCAGCTGCGGGAATAATTTTTTCAGCTAGAGAAACATCATAATTTTCTAAAAAGATTACCTTTAACTTGCCGTTAATATCTGGATCTGAATTGATCATATTAGCTGTTTCATTGATCACTTTAATTACTTGTTTAGCAAATACATAGCTTGGTGCAGCTTTAGCCCCAAATATAGCTACTCGCTTAGGATGATCAATCCCTGCTTTTAAATCTTGATATAACTTTAGAATATGTAATAACTTTAAAGTCTGGCGTTTATATTCATGTAGTCGCTTGACTTGCACATCAAAGATAGCGTTTGGATCAACTTCTACTCCCATTTGTTCTTTGATAAACTCAGCTAGTTTTTTCTTATTATCTAGTTTAATTTAATTAATACGCTCTAATACTGAAGTGTCATTGTAGTACTTTTCAAAATTGAGCATCTTATCACTATTTTTACGCCAATCTTTACCAATAGTTTGATCAAGTAAATCAGATAATTCTGGATTAGCAATTTGCAGCCATCTACGCAAAGTGATTCCATTAGTTTTATTATTAAAGCGATCAGGATATAAATTATAAAAATCTTTTAACACTTTGGTTTCCAATAATTGGGTGTGCAATGCTGCTACCCCATTAATTGAGTGTGAGCCAATAATTGCTAAATGCGCCATTTGGACCTGTCCATTTTTTATAATTCGAGTACGTTCAATTACATCATTAGAGACTTGTCCGTTTAAATAAGCACAATAACGACGATCTATTTCAGTAATAATTTGCATAATTCTCGGCAGCAATTGAGACAGCATATTTGTATCCTATTTTTCCATTGCCTCTGACATAATTGTATGATTGGTATAACTCATTATCTTTAAAGTGATATCCCAGGCAGTCTCCCAATCGACACGATGTTCATCAACTAGCAATCTCATCAATTCTGCAATCGCCATTGCTGGATGCGTATCATTGATATGAACAGCCACGTAATCAGGTAATTTAGTAAAATCTTTATTACCAAGTTTTTTAACATAATAATCTAAAATACTTTGTAGTCCAGCTGAAACAAAGAAATATTCTTGCTTTAATCTTAATAATCTACCTTCATAATTAGAATCATCTGGATACAAAATTGAAGTTAAATCTTCTATACGACGTCTATCTGAAATAGTAGGATATGACAATTCTTCTTCTGGTGAAATTTCTGCATCCCACAATCTCAATGTATTGGTTACACCATCTCTATAACCTACAATTGCAGTATCATACGGTACAGCTCTGACAACATCGCCACCTTCATATTGAGGTGTCATCCACCCATTATCATCAACCATACGTACTTTACCGCCAAATCTTACTAAAACAGATTTGCTCTCTCTTCTAACTTCCCAATGATCGTCTTTTTTAAGCCAATCATTTGGTAGTTCTTTTTGATAACCATTTACAAATTTTTGCTTGAATAAACCATACTTATAACGAATACCATTTCCATTTCCGGTATAGCCAGTTGAAGCAAGAGAATCCATAAAAGCTGCCGCCAATCGTCCCAGACCGCCATTACCTAAAGCCATATCTGGTTCTGCTGCAGCAATCTTGTCTAGATCTAATCCTAAATCTGACAATGCAGCTCTAACAGTATCCAGCCAGCCTAAATTTAGCAAATTAGTTTTAAGTAAAGTTCCTGACAAAAATTCAATTGAAAAATAATAAACCTGTTTTTGCCCTTGATCAGCTTCGGAAATACGGGTACGACGCCATTGCGGTGCATATCCATCTCTAACCACTCCACTTAATGCAGTGTATAACTCACTATTTGATGCTTCATCAAGTTCTTCTTCAAAATAAATATTTACCTTATTTTTTAGTTTCTTTTTAAATTCGTCTTTTGTTAATTGCATATTTTTACACCAATTGGATTACCCAATTAACTCTCCATACATCCACTTATACTTATCAGCAGAATTTTTCCATGAAAAGTCCGATTTCATGGCTATTTTTTGTATTTTAAGCCAATTATTCTTTTGTTGATACAACGCTAACATTTTCTTTATTGCTTGTACCATTTGATAACCACTAAATTTCTTAAAGCCAAAGCCAGTACCTTCATTGGTAGTCTCATCATGTACCCAAACAGTATCTGCTAACCCACCAATTTCATGAACAATTGGTAAAGTACCATAACGCAATGCAATTAGCTGTGAAAGTCCACACGGTTCAAACGCAGAAGGCATTAAGAAACTATCTGCTCCAGCATAAATTCTTTGAGCCAATTTAACATCAAATGCTAAAATAACCTTTAGTTTATCTGGATAACGCTCAGCAATTTCCATTAGGCGATGTTCATAATATGGATCACCATTACCTAAAATTACAATCTGAACATTAAATTGCAAAATATTATCTAACTCGTCAAGCAATAATTGACAGCCCTTCTGTGCAGTTAAACGTGAAACCATACCAATTAAAGGAATATCTGGCTTAATTGGCAAATCTAATTCTTTTTGAAGTGCTATTTTATCCTTTGATTTATGATGTAAATGATAAACATCATAATTTTTCTTAATTACGGGATCAGTCTTGGGATTATATTTTTCAAAATCAATCCCATTTAAAATACCAGTTAACTTATGTGAACACATTCTTAAAATCGCATCTAAGCCTTGTCCGAATTCAACAGTTTGAATTTCACGAGCATAAGATGGACTAACCGTAGTTACACGGTCTGCATATAAAATGCCAGTTTTCATCCAGTTAACATCATTATCCATTCGGACAATACCACTATCAAACCAGTAGTAATTCATACCAAAGAAATCCGGTAAAGTTTTTGCATTATATTTCCCCTGAAACTCTAAGTTATGAATAGTTAAAATTATTTTAATCCCTTTATATGCATCGACAAAGCCCCATTTTTCGTGGAGTAAAAATGGAATAAATGCAGTGTGATAATCATTGCAATGCAACACATCCGGAATAAAATCAAAACGCTCCATCATCATGATGACTGCTTGTTGGAAATAAGCATATCTTTCGCCATCATCATAATAACCATAAATTCCTGGACGCTTAAAATAATATTCATTATCAATAAAGAAGTATTTCACGCCATTTAATTTCAAAGTAAAAATTCCACAATATTGATTACGCCAACCTACTGGCACAATAAAGTTACCTTGATATTTTAAATTTTTACGATACTTTTCTGGTAAATCTTGATACAAAGGAAGGACGACACCAACATCAACACCTTATTTAGCTAATTGGTTAGGCAAAGAGCCTAATACATCGCCCAATCCCCCAGTTTTGAAAAAAGGTGCACATTCAGCACCAGTAAATAAAACTCGCACGATTTCTCCTTATCCAATAATTAAATCTTTAGTTATAATGTCACCCTTCTTAATAACCACTGGATTATCTGGGGTTCCCTTAACTACTACATCTTTTTTTATTACTACATTTTTATCTAAAATAGCATATTCAATACTACTACCGGCTTCTAAAGTACAACTTGCCATTACAATAGAGTTCTTAACTTTACTATCCTCAGCAACATCTATTCTTCTTGATAAGATACTATTTTCTACTGTTCCATTTATTCTACAGCCAGTTGCAAATAAAGAATTCTTAACTTTAGAAGAAGTAGTGTAATACGTACCTACTTCATTTCTAACTCTTGTAATAATTCTTTGATTACCGTGTAAAAGTGAGTCACGATTTTTCTTATCAAGCATTTCAATATTGGAATCGTAATAACTCTTAATGTCATGTACATTATGCAAATAACCGGTATATTCATAAGCATTTGTACGGTATTTTGCTGCAAGACTTGCAAATCTTTGACCAATATCAATAGGAGCGCCACATTTTTGGGCTTTCTTCAATTCAGCAATCAACCATTTAGTATCTGCCACATAAATATTCAAACCTAAGTTATAACTATCTTGACTTTGAGTATCAATAGCTTGTTGGCAAGACATTATGGTATTTTCTTCGTCTAAAATATATAGCTGATCATCTGGCGCCACATTTTTCTTACTTACACGTTTAAAGACAGCTGTAATACGATTTCCATTTTCTTGATGGAAATGTAATACCGACTGCAAATCAACATTAGCAACTATTTTATTTTCAAGAAAAACAGTATATGGAGCATTAGCTGTAGCCAAGAAGGTAATTAAATCATTAAAATATTCTCCTCCATTTGCTTGGCTTTGCAATAATTTTTGATAAAAATCAAGATATGCATAAGATCCTATAGTATCTAGCACCCATTCTTTTCCTCCGCCTAAATGATCAAGATATGATCTTACTTTTTCTTGACTAATTAGGGTATACACATTATTAATTCCTGCATTCACAATACTTGAAAGAACAAAATCCATAATGCGATATTTACCTGCGAAATATAAAGCAGATAATGAACGTTCGTCAGTCAACGGGCGTAATTCATTATACTCATGTTAATTACTAAAAATTGCAGCCATTTTATTAGTCTTCATTTGGCAATACTCCAATTCTTTCTGAATTACCTATCACTTTAATGTTATCTTTATTCCCCTCAACTACAGCTCCGTCCCCAATCTGAGCATTCTCACCAACAATCGCGTGCTTAATAACAACGTCCTTACCTATTTTTACTCCTGCCAAAATCAAGCCCAACATTTCGGTACTCATTGTTTTTTTCTCCTTATTACTTAGTTTTTGTTTTTCTATTAATTCTTCTTTTTATATGAACATCTACAGATTTTAAAATCACAGCACTAAAACCTGGTATATCCAATTGCACTTGATAATTAAAATTCTTAAATGAATTATTTTGAGTTTTCAAATTCTGCTTTTCTTGGTTCCAACTGCCACCATATTCTTTTCTGGCACTATTAAAGACTTTACAATATTTACCAGCATATCGAACACCAATTGTAAATTTTTTTCGATCAACAGGTGTAAAATTCAAAATAACTATTAAAAAGTCATGTCTAGTTTTACCTTGACGAATAAATGACAAGACTGACTCATCTTTATTATCTGCGTCAATAATTTGAACAGAATCTTCTCTTTGTTCTAATTGCCACAAAGCCGGCTCATTTAAATAAAAACTATTTAAATCTTGATCAAAATACTTCATTTTAGCATTCAGTTCATCCTTTAATTCTGCCCAATCTAAGCCATCGTTATATCGCCATTGAAGATATTGTCCAAATTCACTTCCCATAAATAAAAGCTTTTTACCAGGATGGGTCATTTGCAATGTAAGTAAATTACGTAATTGAGCAAATTGCTTATCATGGTCGCCAAACATTTTATTCATTAGGCTTTGCTTACCATGAACAACCTCGTCATGTGATAAAGGTAAAATAAAGTTTTCACTCATTCGTTACATGAATGAAAAAGTAGCTAGATTAAAATTAAATTTTCTAAATAATGGGTCCATCTCATAAAAACGTAAAATATCGTTCATCCAACCCATATTCCATTTAAAATCAAAACCTAACCACCATCTTCTATTCGACCAGTTATCTTTACTTGAGCAGAACTTTCCTCGGCAATCATTAAACATTCTGGATGTTTGCCTTTAATGGTTCGATTTAGTTTTTGTAGGAATTCTATCCCCTCTAAATTACGATTTCCACCAAATTTATCTGTTTTCCATTCACCGTCACTGCGGTCATAATCGCGATAAATCATGTTAGAAACAGCATCAACTCTCAAGCCATCCAAATGATAAAATTCTAGCCAAAATAGGGCACTAGAAAGTAAAAATGATTGCACTTCCGGTTTGCCTAAATCAAAATTTAGAGCTCCCCAGCCTTTATTTTCGGCTCTCCATTTTTCGCTAAATTCATAACATGGTGTGCCATCATAATAAGCCAAGGCATCATCATTAATACAAAAGTGTCCTGGTACCCAATCAGCCAAAACACCGATGTTTTCTTTGTGACATGCTTCAACAAAATCTTGCAGCTCTCGTGGTGTACCATAAGTACGCTCCAAAGCATAATAGCCAATTGTTTGATATCCCCATGAAGCATCTAAAGGATGGGCTGTTAAAGGCAAAAATTCGATATAATTAAATCCTTGTTCTTTAACATACGGAATTAATTCCTTTTGTAAATCATTCAAAGTATACAGAGACCCATCTGTATGTCTTTTCCATGAACTAGCATGTACTTCATAAATATTAATTGGTCGAGCAAAATGATTCAATCTTTTATTTCGTCCCATCCATGCACCGTCAAGCCACTTTTTATTAGGTAACTTAACAATCACAGCTGCATTACCTGGTCTAGGCTCTAATTCGAACGCCATAGGATCAATTTTCATTACCTCACGACCATCAGCTTGTTTAACTAGAAACTTATATAGCTGTCCTTCTTTGGGTAAGCTGGTCTTTATTTCCCAAACTCCATCTAAAGTCTGACTCATTTCTAATGATTTATCCCAATCATTAAAATCGCCAACTAGCCAAACTTTTTGCGCGTTTGGTGCCCATACTCTAAAAGTATAGATATCATTTTCATAATGACACCCTAATACTTCTTGAAGATATATCTCATTGCCAGCGGCAAATTTTTTAATATGTTGTTTAACCTCCACTATCGTTACCATACTGCTTTCTCCAAAATCAAAATTACAGTTTACAAAAAAGAGGAAAGCGCTTACTTTGATTATAAATAAGATTCTCCTTTAATTTTCAATAAATATCACTTATCTATGTATAGTAAAAAAATAAGACCATATTTATTAATAAAATATGGTCTTATTTTTAAAATCTTTAATTTTTATATCAGTTTTTTAAATCTTGAAAATAATTATATGCAGCCTGACCCGCTACACTACCTTCACCAACCGCATTAGCAATTTGACGCAAATCTTTATCACGAACATCACCTAAAGCAAAAATACCTGATACTTTTGTTTGCATGTGCTCATTAGTTGGAATCCAACCTTGTTCATTTAAAATACCTAGTTTTTTGAATGGTTCAGTTTGTGGTAACACACCCACATAAATAAATACACCTGCAGCAGAAACTTCTTTAGTTTCTCCATTTTCTTTATCTAGATACTTAACACCGATTACACGATTACCATCACCTAGAATTTCTTCTGTTTGAGCATTCCAAATAAACTTCATTTTTTCATTTGCAAATGCACGTTTTTGCAAAGTAGGCTGAGCACGTAATTGATCACGACGGTGAATAACAGTTACGCTCTTGGCCATTTGAGAAAGATAAATTCCTTCTTCGATAGCGGAATCACCGCCACCCACTACAACCACATCTTCATCCTTAAAAAATGCAGCATCACAAACAGCACAATAAGAAACTCCTCTACCTGAGTATTCCTCTTCACCTGGAACATTCAAGTGTCTATGATCTGCACCAGTAGCGATAATTAAGACTGGAGCGCGATATTCTTCATCGTCAGTCTTAACAACTTTTTCGTCTCCATCTAATTCAACTGATTGTACATTACCGTATTTATAATCAGGTTCAAACTTCATTAAAGTACCATACATCTTTTGACTAAGTTCTGGTCCTTTAACTTCAGTAAAGCCTGGATAATTATCAATTGCATCAGTATTGTTCATTTGACCACCGTATGGTCCACGATCAAGCACCAATACATTTAAATTAGCACGGGTAGCATATAAAGCCGCTGTCATACCACCTGGTCCGGCGCCAATTACAATTACGTCATATTTATCGGCCATATTCGCCGCTCCTTTCACTTACCTTTTATAAGTAAATGATACTATAAATTTTGTTTATTTCAAACTATTCAGCCTATTAAAGACGAATTTCTGGTTTTGGTGCTCTGCCCATCATCTTTTTAATTTCAGTTTCTACATCGGTACCTTCATAAAGAACACGATAAATTGCTTCACTTATTGGCATATCAATATTCTTTTCTTCGCAAAGTTCGTGTACTGCCTTAACAGTAGTTGCACCTTCGACCACTTGTCCCATGTTCTTTAAAACATAGTCCAAACTCTTGCCTTCACCAATTTGTTTACCCGCACGCCAATTACGTGAGTTAACGGAAGTACAAGTTACAATTAAATCACCTATACCTGATAAACCACTAAAAGTCATTGGCTTAGCACCAAAGTAATTAACACCTAAACGAGTAATTTCAGCCAATCCTCTAGTCATTAATGCAGCTTTAGCATCATCACCATATCCTTGACCAACTAAAATACCAGCAGCAATCGCAATAACGTTCTTAACTGCACCACCTACTTCTACACCTACTAAATCATCATTAGTATAGAAACGAACATAATCGTTTGAAAATAGTTTTTGAACTTTCTTGGCATTTTCTTCATTAGTTGAAGCACATGCAATTGCAGTTAAATCTTTCTGAGCAACATTTTCTGCATGGCTTGGACCAGAAATAGCCACAATTTTATCTTCATCATTAGGATAAATTTCTTCAGTTAAAATTTCTGAAATAAGTTTTTTAGTACCTGGTTCAATACCTTTTGTTGCAGTAACCAAAAGTGGTTTAGCACCGCTTTTATCTAAGATTTCACGAACATTTTTTGCAACAATTCTAACAGCTTTGGTTGGTAAAACAAACAAAACCACTTCTGCACCATCAAGTGCATCTTCTAAATCACCAGTTGCTCTAGTATTTTCGTTTAATTTCCAATCTTTCATATAATGACTATTGGTATGAGTAGCATTAATTTCATCATTAACGCTTTCAATGTTACCGTAAAGAACCACATCATTACCATTATCAGCTAACATTGATCCTAATACTGAGCCCCATGAACCATTACCTAAAACTGCGATTTTTGTCATTTTAATATCTCAAACTTTCTAAACTGAAATTTTTACTATTTAATCTCTTGTGTACGGATATTTTAATCCGCTCCCCTGCAAATACCATTTAGGTTTAACAACCTTACGCCGATAAATCCATAGAATAATTGTAGCAATAAAGAGAACCAAACTTAATGCTTGTGATACACGTATTATACCAAAAATGTATAAACTATCAGTACGCATTCCCTCAACAAAGAATCTTACTACACTATACCAAAGAAGATACGACATGAAAACTTCGCCTTGCTTAAATACATGTTTACGATGGCGTAAGGACAAAATTATTATTAAGCCAATTAAATTAAAAAAAGATTCATATAAAAATGTAGGTTGGTAATATGTTCCACCTATCTTCATTTGCTGAATAATAAATTCAGGCAGATGTAAGCTTTGTAAAAAGTGAAGCGTTGTTGGACCACCATGAGCTTCTTGATTCACAAAATTTCCCCAACGCCCCAAAATTTGTGCGGCCATTACACCGGGAGTAATAATATCTAACATTAAAAATGGTGGTAGATCTCTTTTATGACAAAAGATTAGCAGGACAATTAATCCGGCCATTAAGCCACCATAAATTGCGATCCCACCATTCCAAATAGCAATTATCTGATCGGGATGTTTAGAATAGTAGCCCCACTCAAAAATCACATAATAAATACGAGCACCAACATACCCCAATGGAACAGCCCATAAAAGAAGATCGACAAAATCATCACTAATAATTTGCCTTTTTTTACCTTCACTAATTGCCATCCATGTAGCTAATACAATAGCTACGGCCATGATTATGCCGTACCATTTCACACTTAAACTTCCTAATTGAAAGGCAACAGGATTGATTACCAGTTTAGTCATCATGTTGCACCTTATCTGTATCTTCTTTTGAGTGTTCTGAAATTAAGTTAGTTAAATTATTATCAAACATTTGAGTAGCATCATATCCCATTTTTTTAGCTCTAAAGTTCATAGCAGCTACTTCAATGATAATTTCAATATTTCGACCAACTTTAACTGGAATATTAACCTGTGGAATTTCAACATTACATATTTCGCGAGTATTTTCTTGAAAACCTAGACGATCATAATTTGCTTTAGGATCCCAGTTAACCAAATTTATTACTAATTGAATTTCGGTTCTACTTTTAACTGCACCTGCGCCAAACAAATTCATGACATCGATAATTCCAATTCCTCTAATTTCCATTAAGTGTCTTAGAATTTTGGGTGCTTCACCTACAACTGTATTATGATCTTTTTGAAAAACATCGACACGATCATCAGCAATAAGTCTATGACCTCTTTGAACTAAACCAAGTGCTGTTTCAGATTTACCTACACCAGAAGCACCAGTTAACAGTACACCCATACCTTTAATTTCAACCAAAACACCGTGAATACTATTTCTCTTTGCTAATCGTGCTCGCAAATATTCAGTTAGAATACTAGAAATATAAGTAGTAGATTCACTAGTACGTAGAATAGGAATATTTGCTTTTTCTGCTGCTTCGGATAATTCTTCAGGTACTGGTAGCGAACGTGAAATTAAAAAACATGGGGTAGCTTTAGTAGCCATCCTAGTAAACACACGAGTTCTAATCTCATGATCAAGTCTAGCTGCATACGAAATTTCAGTTCTTCCTAACAACTGAATACGTTGTGCAGGATAAAAATCAAAATATCCTGTTAATTCTAGCCCCGGACGATAAATATCTGAAACATAGATTTTTTTAGCATTAACATATTCTTGTCCTTGATAAACTTCAAGAATACTCTTATTATCCTTAATTAATTTACTTAATTTTACTTCATCAGCCATAACTGTGCCCCCTAACTATTTATCGATATCTTTAGTAGTTACATCACGAGCTTTTTTTCTAGTACGTGCATTATTAGTAGAATCACTCGAACTAAACTTATTATAATTATTTCCATCGCTTGGCATATTGTTATTATTCTTCTTTCTCTCAAACCAATAGATCAGCCATATAACTATGACTGCAATTACAGCTACTGGTAATAAGAGAATTAAAGCTTTAAAAAATACAAATAACAAGCTTAAGAGAACTAATGCTGTTAAAACCAGCATAACTATACTTAAAAAACTCATTCTTCACCTATTCTGGATTTTCCTGACTAAGCAACCATTGCAAATACGAATAAATAAATGGTTGAAGTTTCCCATCCATTACACCAGTTGTATCAGCTGTTTCGTATCCAGTTCTAAGGTCTTTAACTAAATTGTATGGATGAAATATATATGATCTAATTTGTGAACCCCAACCAATTTCTTTTTGATCACCTTTCAAAGCCTGCTTTTGCTTGCGCTTTTTTTCTTCTTCTAAATGAAACAGCTTAGCCCGCAACTCATTCATTGCAGTCTCACGGTTTTGAATCTGTGAACGTTGAGCCTGTGATGTAGTGACTATTCCAGTCGGTAAGTGCGTAATTCTTACAGCACTTGATGTTTTATTAATGTGTTGTCCACCTGCACCACTTGACCGATATACATCGATTCTTAAATCCTTAGGATCGATATCAATTTTGATACTATCATCAATCTCCGGAATTACTTCAACTGATGCAAAAGAAGTATGCCGTCTCTTGGCAGAGTCAAATGGTGAAATTCTAACCAAGCGATGAACACCATTTTCCGACTTTAGCATTCCATAAGCATTATGCCCGACTACTCTAGCAGTAACACTTTTTACTCCTGCTTCTTCTCCTGGTTCATAATCATTTATTTCAAATTTAAAACCTGCTGTATCACAATAGCGCTGATACATTCTAAGGAGCATTTGCCCCCAGTCCATTGCTTCAGTACCACCTGCACCAGGATGTATTTCAAATAATGCGTTATGACTATCATATTTGTCAGACAAAAGTAAATCTAATTCATAATTATGAAAAGCTTCCTGTAAGGCTATTAAATCTGTTTCAACTTCTGTTTGTAAATCTGAATCTGGCTCTTCACGCAGCAAATCGAGTGCAGTTAACTCATTTTCATAATCTTCGCTTAATTTTAAGAATGAGTCTCTTTTTTCCTTTAAAACATTGTTTTCACTAATTAGTTTTTGAGCTTTTTCTTGATTATCCCAAAAATCTGGCTGAGCCATTTTAGCTTCATTTATTTCAATACTTTCATTAATACCATCTAAGTCAAAGAGACCCCCTAAAGTGGTCTAAACGTTTCTTCAACTCATCTAATACATTTTGAATTTCACTAATTTCCATCAATTTTCTCCTTATTTATTACAAAAAAAGGGAAGTTGTTAACTCCCCTTTTTCTTTATTAACGACTAAGATTTTGTCTAATTTCAGCCTTCATGAACAAACGAGTTACATCAAATTCAATATTTGAAATCATTTCTTCAAACATTCTATAACCAGAATCTTGATATTCGACAAGTGGATTAAGTTGTCCATACCCACGAAGTCCGATTGATTGACGTAATTGATCCATTGCATCAATATGATCAGTCCAGCGGTCATCAACAACACGCAAAATAACAACTTTTTCAAACCCAAGCATTTGACTTGGATCGCCTAAAGCTTTCTCTTTGTCTTCAAAGTTCTTTTCAACGATGTCATATAATTTCTTCTTCAAATCTTCAACACTAATTGTCTTAAAGTCAATTGAATCAGTGACTTGTTCTGAAGTTAGACTTGAAGAAATGAAATCCCGTAATGAATCTAAACGCCATTGACTTCTATCGCCTTGAGTAAACATATCCACTTGACTATTAATAGTACGGTGAATCATTGGAATCAAAACGTTCTTCAATGACTTATCTGCTTCGATCACTTGCATTCTTTCACCATAGATAATTTCACGTTGGATACGCATAACATCATCATATTGCAAAGTTTGCTTACGAGTATCGTAGTTATTACCTTCAACACGCTTTTGAGCAGATTCAACTTGACGGGTAATCAAACGACTTTCAATTACCTTTTCATCATCATTATCTGAAAGACGATCTAAGAAGTCTTTTACGCGGTCTCCACCGAAACGCTTCATCAAGTCATCTTCAAGTGATAAGTAAAATCTAGTGTAACCTGGATCTCCCTGACGACCAGAACGACCACGAAGCTGGTTATCAATACGACGTGATTCATGACGTTCAGTACCAATAACTGCTAAACCACCAAGTTCTTTAACTCCAGGCCCTAGTTTAATATCAGTACCACGTCCAGCCATATTAGTCGCAATAGTTACTGCTCCACGCTGACCTGCATTCATAATAATTTGTGCTTCTTTAGCGTGATTCTTAGCATTTAACACAGCGTGTGGAATATTTGCTTCATCAAGCAAATGACTAAGTCGTTCTGAACTTTCGATAGCAACAGTACCAACCAAAACAGGTTGTCCCTTTGCATGACGCTTCTTAATTTCTTCAATTACAGCATGGAATTTTGAATCTAAAGTTGGATACAAAATATCTGGCATATCTTTTCTAGCAATTGGACGATTGGTTGGAATCGTAATTACCTGCATGTTGTAAATTTCACGGAATTCTTCTTCTTCAGTTTTACCGGTACCAGTCATACCTGATAATTTCTTGTACATTCTAAAGAAGTTCTGATACGTAATAGTAGCTTGCGTTCTAGATTCTTCTTGAATCTTGACGCCTTCCTTAGCTTCAATAGCCTGGTGTAAACCATCTGAATAACGACGACCTTCCATTACACGACCAGTAAAGGAATCAACGATTAAAACTTCACCATCTTGAACGACATAATCAATATCTTTCAACATAATATAATTTGCACGAAGTGCTTGATCAATATGGTGAACCAATTTTTGGTTTTCAACATCGTATAAGTTCTTTAAGCCGAAGTGTTCACAAGCCTTTTCAATACCAGTTCTGGTAAGTGAAATAGTCTTAGTTGGCCAGTCAATCTTGTAATCGCCGTGATCTTCATCATCATCTGCATCGTCATCGCTCTTATCTTCAGTCAAAGTCTTAACAAAACGATCAGCACGAATATAATCACTATTTGCTTGTTCAGCTTCACCAGAAATAATCAAAGGAGTTCTAGCTTCATCAATTAAGATGGAGTCAACTTCATCGATAATAGCATAGTTCAATGGACGTTGAACCATTTGCTCTTTATAGACAACCATGTTGTCACGTAAATAGTCAAAACCAAGTTCTGAGTTAGTTGAATAAGTAACGTCACAGTTATATGCTTCACGCTTTTCATCTGGTGACATTGAGTTAATGTTCAAGCCAACAGTTAAGCCGAGCCATCTATAAAGCTGTCCCATTTCTTCTTCGTCACGACTAGAAAGGTATTCATTAACAGTAACAACGTGCACACCCTTGCCTTCCAAGGCGTTTAAATAAACGGGCATTGTTGCGGTTAAAGTCTTACCTTCACCAGTCATCATTTCAGCGATATTACCAAAGTGTAATGCAATACCACCCAAAATTTGAACGTGGAATGGGTAAAGCCCTAATACACGCTTTGCACCTTCACGAGCAACTGCAAATGCTTCTGGCAAAAGATCATCTAAGCTTTCACCATTTTTAATGCGCTCACGAAATTCTGGTGTCTTAGCTTGCAATTGTTCATCTGACAATTTACTCATTTCATCAGCGTGTTCTTCTACTTTAGTTGCATATTTTTCAAATTTTTTAAGTTCTCTTTTATCAGTGTTATATAGTTTCTTTAAAATATTTGCCATTAAATCGGTCCTTATATATCGTAAAGTCTAAAAATACAGATTAATTTTAACATGATTATTTGCAAAATAAAAATATTCCAAATAAAAACCCCACGTACAAACGCGGGGCTTTCTACATTAATGAGCTTTTAACAAAATTATTCGTTAGTTTCAATCAAACCGTAACGACCATCGTTTCTGCGGTAAACAACGCTAGTGCCATTAGTTTCTGCATCTTCAAATACAAAGAAATCATGTTCCAACATATCCATTTGCAAAATTGCTTCCTCAGGGTCCATTGGCTTTAAGCTTACGCGTTTATTACGAACAATATCAAATTCGCTAGGTTTCTTTTCTTCCTCAGGTTGTTCTACAAAGAAGTCTTGTAAACCTTTTTCACGACTCTTTCTATTTACACGAGTCTTGTACTTTCTAATTTGACGTTCAAGTTTTTCTGAAACGAAGTCAATGCTACGATACATATCATCCGTGGTTTCTTCGGCTCTCAAAACTAAGTATGGTAAAGGAATAGTAACTTCAACCTTAGCAGAATGGTCACGGTAAACTCTCAAGTTTACGTGAGCAATCACATCTTGGTTCAATTCAAAATACTTTTCCAATTTGTTTAATCGCTTTTCAACATAACTTCTTAAAGCATCAGTTACTTCAATATTTTCTCCACGAACATTGTATTTTAACATATAAGATTCTCCTTTCACCGCTAAGCGGTTCTTTATCTTGTACATTTATTATACCAAAAAATGTAAGCGGTTCATAACAAATCTACCGACAAATTGAAAAACTTTCAATTTGTAACTTTGGAAAATCTTGTCTTAAACAGTCTCGCGCATGATACAGCGTTCGCCCAGTAGTATAAATATCATCCAAAATTAATACTTTCCCTGTTTGTATGTTTTCTCTTTTTTTTATACTTTTATCAATTAAAAAGCTCTGCGGTGTTTTTAGCCTCTCTTCCCTATTCTTTTTCCCTTGTGCATGACTGCCTTCTTTTTTAATTAAAATGGGTGTAAGCGGCAAAATATCGCCATATATAGCAAATATAGTATCAAACTGTCGTTTCTTAATATGTTCAGGGGAAGTAGGTATTGGGACATAATAATCATATTTGGTTTTATGTAGATACTCGTAACATAATTCTTGCAATACTTCCCGCAAAGCATAATCACCTCGCCGCTTATAATCTACCATTAAATCATGAAAAGTTGAATTATAGTGATACAAAGCATAATTATGTAGAAGATTATTTGAATATTTTTTTTGCCAATTTTTGCAATCCACGCAAATAACCCCTTGTTTTAGTACTTTAGAACAAAAAGCACATTTATTGCCTATTAAGTGTTCAAATTGCTTTAAACAATATGAACACAATTTTCTTTCTCTATATTTTTTCAATCTAAAGATCTGCGTAAATAATACTGGCGGCGTAAAAAACTGATTACATAATAAACATTGCTTCATTTATTCATTTCCTTAATTTGTTTAATACTACTTCGAATATCCTTAGTATATTTGTGATAGCAATACAAAACTAAGCCCGATTGATCATTTTTATCTCGTCCAACTCTTCCTGCAATTTGTACTAAACTAGCCGCCGTATATATAGGATCATCCGCAGCAATAATAATTACCCAAACATTTTTAAAAGTTACACCACGTTCTAAAATTGTTGTAGTTAGTAATAAATCTAATTTACGATCCCGAAATTTTTGTACTTTTTCTAATCGATTAGGATCCTGCGCATGAACGCCATCAATTCTTATCTTTTCATCCTTCAATTTTTCTTTCAATATTTGTAAATAAATGGGGATTTGTTCAATTCTAGGAACAAAAAGTAATAAAGGATGCTCTTTTTTCAATACCTTCTTGATTTCTAGCAAGAGTTTAGGATGAAGTTTATTACGGGTTAAAAATGGTTTTATAAATAGTTTTTCTTTTGGAACTGGTAATAATCCACCATGAAAACGTCGATTTAATTTTAAAATTTTTAGGCTCTTATTCTTTACCTCTTGAAGCAAATCTTCAGTTGGAGTAGCTGTTAAATACATTCGTACTCCAGTTATCTTTACTGCCATTTTGGCTGCAAAATGCAATTGGTTATTACCAACATAAGGAAAAGAGTCTACCTCATCAATTACTAATAGATCAAAAGCATGATAAAACTTCATTAATTGATGAGTAGTACAAATGGTTAATTGTTCTAGCCCTGGCTCTTTATATTCACAACCATGGTATTTACCAATTTCAATTTCAGCAAAAGCCGATTGAAAACGTGGAAAAAGTTCATTTACCACATCAATTCTAGGAGTAGCTATACATGCTCTTTTCCCTTCTTTCATGCATTCTGCAATTAAGTCAAACAACATCTCTGTTTTTCCCGCTCCAGTAACAGCATGAACTAAACTATTTTTCTTTTGCTGAAAATTCATCACCAAATTATCAGATATTTTTTGTTGCAACGGTGTTAATTTCCCTTGCCATGTTTTTCCACCATTTTCTTTTGGAGTAAAAATATGATTGTCATCCAATCGAGCTAAAAAATCTCCCTCAGCAATCCGACCTAGTCCAATACAACTTCGACAATAAAATTTTCCGCTTGGCAATTTATATTGAACTTTAGTACCGCATCTATTACATATTCCATTTCTTATTGCTGAAATTTTGCTGCATCCCTCAAATATGCTAGAATCCTCTTGATTAACAATCCATTGACGACCTGATAATAGAGTTATATTTTCCATATTTCACCCCTATTATCTATTACGTAAAAAGAGGCGATTTTTTTGTCAGAAAAAGAAAATTTTTTAACAATTAAAGAAAATGGTAGTAATGAATTAATTATCAAAAAGAGTAGATTCATCGCTAGTATTGCTAGAACCAGTTCTACTGAAGAAGCAAATGAATTTATTCAACAAATTTCTAAAAAATATCGTGATGCTACTCATAATACTTTTGCTTACACAATCGGAATAAATGACGATCAGGTAAAAGAAAGTGATAATGGTGAGCCATCTGGTACTGCCGGTGTTCCTGAACTCAAAGCATTACAATTAATGAATTTAAAAAATGTCACTGTCGTTGTCACAAGATATTTTGGCGGCATTAAACTAGGAGCTGGAGGATTAATCCGTGCTTATTCCAACAGTGTTACAAGCGTAGTCGAAAAAGTCGGTGTCATTAAACGAGTTTTACAACAAGAACTAATTTTTAATGTTCCTTACAATCGTTTTGATGAAGTAGATCATTATTTAAAAACAAATAACGTATTTATTGCTAATACAGAATATGGTGTAGATGTTACAATTCATATTTTTCTAGATGATGATAATCAAGCCCCAGTCAAAAATGACTTAACCAATTTATTATCAGGACAAATTACTTTTAAAAAGGGTGTAAAACGATATAACGAAATCCCCGTAAAAAATAATAATTATCATGAACAATAAAAGCGTTTGGCTAAGCCAAACGCTTTTACTTTTTATAATTTTTTCTATCCTTTTCTGCTTTCAATTGATCTGGCTTTTCATCACCTAAATGCCAAACCTCGACTGTTGGATCAATTTTACTCTTTTGATTAATAACTTTTTGAATGATATGCATTAAAGGATGATATTTTTCACCTAAAAGACCAATCGATTCCACGAAATACTCAAGTGCAACCAGTAAACCAAGAATCAAAAGCCAAGTTCCCCAAGCTGGTGATAGTAAAAATAAAAGTGAAATGAATGAAAAAACTAATGAGAGTGCATAGATTGTTAAAACTGTTTGTCTATGAGTTAGTCCCATTCGCATTAATTGGTGATGTAAGTGATGTTTATCAGCTTCTGAAATCGGTTTTTTGTTCAATTTTCTACGAATCATTGCATAAACTGTATCAGTTATTGGCACCCCTAAAATAATTATTGGCACTAACAATGAAATGAAAGTTACGTTTTTCAGTCCTTTTAAAGACAAAACCGCAATCATAAACCCAATATAAAGTGCACCTGTGTCACCCAAGAAAATCTTGGCAGGATGGAAATTATATGGCAAAAAACCTAATAAACATGCTGCTAACATAAAACAGGCAATTGGTACATACAATTGATGCGTATGTAAAAAGAAATATCCCACGATCCCCATAGTCGTTAAAGATATCATAGATACACCATCAGCTAAACCATCTAGGCCATCAATTAAATTAACTGCATTAGTCAAAGCTAATATCCAAAAAATAGTAATTGGAAAACTCCACCAACCTAAGTTAATCTCATTGGTAATAAATGGTAATTTTAATACATTCATTCTAATTCCTGCTAGGAAGTAAATAATTAATGAAGCAATAAAAATACCAAACATTTTTTGCCTAGGTTTCAGTTCAAGAATATCATCAATTAATCCCGTTAATACAACGACACTTGATGCTAATAATATCGAAAAAATTTCATGAGTAGGAAATTGTTCTCTCAGTAATACAAATGCACCGATGTTAAACGTAACAAAAATACCTAATCCCCCAATAGTTGGCATTGGTTTCTTATTAACACGACGAGCATTAGGATTATCAACCGCCCCTAACACAAAGGCCAAACGCCTAATAAATGGCGTAATTGCAGCTGAAATAATTACTAATAAGAATAATTCAACAATAATTTTAAACATATTCGGCTACTTTCCTTATATACTTGTTCTAATTATACAAGTAGAGCGGTATTTGCACAAATAACAAAAAGAGTATGAGCAAAAACTCATACTCTTTTTGTTATTTAGCAATTACTACCACTCGTTTTTCACGGATAACGGTAATCTTAATATTACCCGGATAATCAAGCTCTTTTTCAACTTGATTACGAATGTCACGTGCTAAAATTACTGTTCGATCATCTGAAATTTCATCAGGTTCAACCATAACTCTAACTTCACGACCAGCTTGAATTGCATATGCTTGCTTAACTCCCTGGTAGCTTTTAGCGATCTTTTCAAGATCTGTTAAACGTCTGATATAATTTTCCAAACTTTCACTTCTTGCACCAGGTCGAGCTGAAGAAATCGTATCTGCTGCAACTACAAGTTCAGCAATAAATGATAATTTAGGCACGTCACCATGGTGTGCAGCAATTGCATTAACCACAACATCCGGTTCATGATATTTACGCGTCAACTCTACACCTATTTCTACGTGAGAGCCTTCAATATCATGATCGATTGCTTTTCCTATATCGTGTAATAATCCCGCGCGAACCGCTAATTTTTCATCTAAGCCCAGTTCGGCAGCCATAGTACCAGCTAATTTACCAACTTCAATTGAATGAGACAATACATTTTGACCATAAGAAGTACGATATTTTAAGCGGCCAAGTGTTTTAACAAGCTCTGGATTCATTCTATGAATTCCAAGTTCCATCAGAGCACTTTCACCTGCTTCATAAATATCGTCATTAACTTCTTTTCTAGCCTTATCAACCATCTCTTCAATACGAGCTGGATGAATTCGACCATCTTTGATCAAGCGTTCCATCGCTCTTTTAGCAATTTCACGTCTAATTGGGTCAAAACCACTTAAAGTTACAACTTTCGGCGTATCATCAATAATTAAATCTATACCAGTTAAAGCTTCAAAAGAACGAATATTACGGCCTTCGCGTCCAATAATTCGACCTTTCATTTCTTCATTTGGTAAATCAACAACAGATACTGTTGTTTCAGCAACCGTATCTGCAGCGCTGCTCTGAATAGCATCAATAATAACTTGATTAGCATAACGATCTGCTTTAGCCATAACTTCTTCGTTACTATTTCTAATCATTTCAGCGCGTTCTTTAACTAATTCATCAGATAATTGATCTAGCACAATCTTCTTAGCTTGATCTTTATCTAATTTTGCTACGTCATAAAGTTTCTGTCGTCTAATCCCAACTAATTCGTCAGCTTCATCCAATTTTGCCTTTAAACTAGCATTTTGCTGCTTTAATTGGTCTTCTTTTTCTGTAAGCCCAGCTTCTCTTTCATCTAACAAAGAATTCTTATGATCTAAGGTATCTTCACGTTGTTGTAAACGATTTTCTTGACGAGCCAAATTGTCCTTTTTAGAATTTAGCTCATCTTCAGTTTTTTGCCTATAATCTCGAATTTGTTCTTGTGCTTCAAGAATTTTTTCTTTCTTAGTATTTTCTGCACTTTGTTTAACAGCAATTGCTGCTTGCTTTTGTGCATTGACTTCTGCTTCTGCTGCCGCTACTTGAGCTTTAGCATCAGCCAAAATATGGTCAGCATCATTTTGAGCATTCTGAGCTTTTTGCTCCCAAGAATGCTTACGAATAGCATAACCAGTAACTGTGCCCACTAAAAGTGAAACAATAGCAGTCGCGACGGGAATCATAATTATTGTATTCATGATTACTATCGCCTTTTTTTAGAATTATTCACACAACTTTTATGATAAAGAACCTGGGTGTTCATGTCAATCCAGATAAAAAACCTTGGAACATAATTCCAAGGTTAAATTTATTTCTTATTTTGTCTTTTCAGAATTATCAGTCTTATTTTCTTCTGAAGTTTCTTCACGTTTTTCCTTTATTTTTTCAGGATTTTCACGATCAGCAATGGATTTTTCATCGATGCCATATGCTTGACGTACTTGCTCTTGAACTTCTTGATAAATATCTGGATGTTCCTCAAGATACTTCTTAGCATTTTCACGACCTTGACCAATTCGATCGCTCTTATATGAATACCATGATCCAGCTTTATCGATAATATCCTTATCCGCAGCCATGTCAAGCAATTCGCCACTTTGAGAAATACCTTTACCATACATGATATCTACTTCTGCGACCTTAAATGGTGGAGCAACCTTGTTTTTTACCACTTTAATTTTTACTCGGTTACCTAAAACATCGCCTGATTGCTTAATTTGTTCAGCTCTTCTTACTTCAAGACGAACAGTTGAATAGAACTTAAGTGCTCGACCACCCGGCGTTGTTTCTGGATTACCAAACATAACACCGACTTTTTCACGAATCTGATTAATAAAAATCGCAATTGTCTTAGTCTTAGAAATGGTACCGGAAAGCTTACGTAAAGCTTGACTCATAAGTCTAGCCTGAAGACCTACATGAGCATCACCCATTTCTCCTTCAATTTCAGCACGTGGTACTAACGCAGCAACTGAGTCAACTACCACAATATCAATAGCACCACTAGAAATTAAAGTATCAGCAATTTGCAAACCTTCTTCACCGGTATTAGGTTGAGACAAGATAAGTGAATCAATATCTACTCCAAGTGCCTCGGCATAAGCTGGATCCATCGCATTTTCTGCATCAATATACGCAGCGGTGCCTCCACGCTTTTGTACTTCAGCAACAGCATGAAGTGCTACAGTAGTCTTACCAGATGATTCGGGACCATAAACTTCGATAATTCGGCCGCGAGGGTATCCACCAACGCCAATAGCGGCATCTAAAGCAAGAGAACCTGTGGGAACTGTAGAAATTTGTGTGTCTGCTTTTTCACCCATGCGCATGACAGCACCTTTACCGAAATTCTTTTCGATTTTTTTGAGCGCTGCATCTAAAGCAGCCTTTTTTTCATCTTTGGCCATGACATCCTCCTAAATTTTGTACTTATGTAATTATACTTTGACCAATATCTAATTTGCAAGCAAAATACAAACTAATGTTCAAACATTCTGTTGTCTATTATTAATTACGCAAAAACGATCAATTTTTTCTTAGAAAGTAAAAAAGAGGCATTTTCATGCCTCTTTTAGAGTTATTGCTACATAGAACCTTTGAATACGCCCCATGATTTGTGGAAATAATCATAACCAGAGTAAATAGTAAAGATCAATGCAAGGTAAAGTAAAATTGTACCAATGTACCAGAAGTTACCAATTAATAAGAAAATAATGGAAAGCATTTGGCAAGTTGTCTTAATTTTACCAGGCATTTTAGCAGCCAATACTTGACCTTTATTTTCTGCCAAAATCAAACGTAAACCAGTAACAGCCAATTCACGACAAACAATAATAGCTACTACCCATGCTGGAGCAAGCTTTAATTCAACTAAGAAAATAAATGCAGTCATGGTTAACATCTTATCTGCCAAAGGATCAGCAAATTTACCAAAATTTGTTACCAAGTTACGTGATCGAGCAATATGACCATCAAACCAGTCAGTTGCTGAAGCAACTGCAAATACGATAGCAGCAATTACCCAGCTCCAAACAACTGTAAAATTCCCCACAGTAGTGTGTGCATCCCCACCAAAAATAATAATTAACATAAATACTGGAATCAAAAAGATTCTAAAAACAGTAAGTTTATTAGGTAAATTCATTCTTCCTACATTCTCCTAAATATTAGTTACCTTCGTTTCCGTTGGCATTATTTTCATTTCCACCATTGCCTGTATCACCAGTATTATTTTGAGTATTTGCTGATGATTGGGTAGTGGTTGAAGATTGTTGAGTTTGGCTACTTTGTTCATGTGATTGACTACTTTGAGCAGTTGATGATTGAGTTTGACTACTTTGAGTAGTTGATCTGCTAGTAGTTGTACTATTTTTAGTGGTACTACTTTGAGTAGTTGTGTTGCCATTACCAGTACTGTTATTAGTAGTTGAACCTGAATTGTTAGAATTATGGTTATTAGTTGATCTCTTAGCACTACCAATTAACAAAGTAATAGTACGATACCCATTATTTGCTGAATACGGAATCTTCTTACCAGCAATAGTAATTGAGGTACCATCATCATTCCCAAATGTTACTACAACACGTTCAGCATCTGATGGAAGTGTCATAGTGTGCTTTTGTCTAGCAATTAAAGTTGATTGCCAAGTTGGAGTACCATTAGTTGTTACACTAGCTGAAATATTTTGTGTATCACCGGCTTTAACAACTAAACGACGATTTTTCTTAAGACCAGTAACACGATATTCGTTATCACTAATTTTCTTAACCTTAACTTGACTTACAGCAACTTTCTTTGCTGGCTTTTTAGATGAAGATGAGGAAGTCTTTTGGGACGATACAGTTACACTATTGTTATCTGCTTCATTCCGTTGTTGTCCGCCAGAAGAAAGACGCGCATACAAAACATAAACTACCAAAATTACAATAATGACCCCAAGGCCAACTGCAATTCTTGGTAAATAATTTTTCCATAAATTCTTTTTATTATCAGTTGTTTCGCGTACTTCTTGACTCTTATTATCAATTGAATTTTCCACATATTCATCCGGTTTAGATTCAGGCACATCTTCGTGATATTCACTTAATAGTTCCTTACCATCTAATCCAACAACTTGAGCATATTGACGAATAAATGCTCTGACGTAAAAGTCACCTGGGAGCTTGTCAAATTCGTTCTTTTCAATTGCAGTCAGATATCTACTTTGAATTTTTGTTGCCTTTTCAATATCCTCAATCGAAAGTCCCTTTGCCTCTCTCGCGCTCTTTAATTTATCTCCGATATCTGCCATAATTACCTCTTCAAAATTAATTTTAACAAATTGAGTATACCATAAATTTCTTTATGAATCGCTTTAGTTATAAAAGCCAGCCACCAGTAACATAAATTGTCTGACCGGTTAAATAACTGCTGCGCTTATTTAAAAGTGATCTAACCCAATATGAAATGTCCCGTCCTTGCGCCCAGCGGTTAGCAGGAATTTCATTTTGCACTTCTTGAATTGTATCTTCAGAAAAAATAGCATTCATCCTAGTTTTAACAGCGCCTGGTGCAATAACATTAACTGTTAAATCATTTGACGCAACTTCTCGCGCATACGCCTGTGCAAAACGTGTCAAGCCACCTTTAGTAGCGCTATAAACCGCTTCTAACGCACTACCACTTCCACCATAAACGGATCCTAAATAAACAATTCGGCTAAAATCCTGTTTCATTAATTTAGGCTCTAATAATTTGGTTAGTTTAATTGGTACAGTTAAATTAACTTTAATTAACTTAGTAATCTCAGCCAATTTTTCATCACCTAAAAAACTATAATCTGTAATTCCTTGCGCAAAAACTGCTGCATTAACTGGTAATAATGTTTTAACAAAATTTACCAAAACATCATCATCAGAATCAAAGTTTAATTGAATAGTCATAAAATCTTGCGACGGATGATCAATCCGTAATTGTTCTACTAAATGCTGTGCTTCTTGCATTTTAGTATTGTAATGCAAATAAAGTGACCAGCCATCTTCAGCTAAATCTTGACAAATTGCCTTTCCTATACCACCGGTTGCACCAAATACAATCGCTCGCTTCATTCAATTATCCCTCCCTGTTAGGATCTAAATAAGCGGAACAAATTGCACTATCTTTCATAATTAATTGACAAGTTTGATAGAATTCTTCAAAACCCATTGCTTGTAATTTCTTTAAATTTAAATCTAAGTCTTCATGATCTAAATTTTCTTCTACCATTTCAATAGCATATGATGAAAGATTATTAATTGTTCTGACAGTGCGTGCAAGCCATTCTCTTTTTTGCAATTCAAAATTTTCTTCGATAAAGCGATATTGTTCAGAATTTTTAACTAATGGTTTAGTTAAAACATGCTTTATTTCATTAATTACTTCCTGTCCTTGCGGACTAGTACCAAAAATGGTTGCAAAATCACCCTGTCTAGTGTAATTAACTGAAATTTGAAGTGGATTAGTTAATAACTTATTTTTTCGCATCCTTTCAAACCATGGGCCCATTACACTTAGTTTTGATTCTAACATTATTTCTAACAGAATTTGAGTCAAATCAAAGCTTGATAATACTTTCTTAAAGTTTTTAAAACGAATACCCAATCCAAAAACATTAGAACCACTTTTAGTAGGAATAACTTGATCCTTTAAATTTCCAATTGGCATTTCAATTTTAGTTGGAGTCGCTTTTCTATTTTGAAAGTACTTTTCTTGCAGCTTACCAACTGTACGTAAAATTGTTTGGACTTGATTATCTGAAAAATCACCGCATGCTACAAACTGCATTTTACTTGGTACATAGTTATTCTTATATGCCTTAGTTAAGTTTTGAACAGTAATCTCATTAATCGATTTTTCTGTTCCCACAACTTCAGTACCTAAATTTGAATGATCAAACATTGCAGTCATAATCGCATTATTTATACTCCAAATCGGATCATTTTTATACATAGCCAATTCTTGTTGAATAATTGGGGCTTCTTGAGCAATATTTTGCTTAGTAAAGTATGGTTTTCCAACTAATTCAAACAACAAATCGAGCATTTTAGGCGTATGATCAATACCACTGCAATAAAACATAGTTTCATTAAATGATGTAAATGCATTAACATCCGCACCAATTTCTTCAAACTTATGTGAAATATCACCATCTTTTTTAGCAAATAATTTATGTTCTAAAAAATGGGCTGACCCGGCTATTTTTTGTGCATCACTACTACCAAAGTCGATAATAATACCAAAAAAACGCTGATAAAAATGCGGTTTTAAGATAACTTCTGCTTTAAAGCCTGATTTATATTCTCTTTTAATAATTTTAGGTGTAATCATTTTAAAATATAACTTTCATTAAAGAATAAATTTTGAACAAAATTAATTAATTGATGTGGTGTTGCTTTTTTTATAGCAGCTTCTCTATCAAAATCTAAATAATCTGGTAATAATTCGGCACGCAAGGCTTGTCCTAATTGCCAATTTTGATTGTCTAACCCAATCCTAGTGTTTCGATATACAGCCTTTTTGGATTTTCTAAATAGCTCTTCATCTATATTACCATCCATTAATTTTTGCATTTCATTAAGAATAATTCTTTTGGCTGGTTCTACTTTTTGAGGATCAATTCCAGCATTAATTAAAAAGAGAGAATTATTAGCAAAGTCACTTGCTTGAACATCATAAGCCGCACCTAACTCTTCTCTAATCTGACTAAATAATTTTGAACACTGATCACCAGCTAAATATTGTTCTAAAAGCAAACCAACAATTTGTTCTTGATAACTAATTCTCTGTTTAAAACCAAATCCCATCAATAATTGAGCTTGAATATTGTCTTGCTCATCAACTTTTTCAATTAATTTTCTTTTAGCTGGAATAACTAAATCACTAACTTGGAATTTTTTAATAATTCCAGCCCCTTTAAAAATATTTCTGAGTATTTTAGTCATTAATTGATTGTCTCGTCCCATGCCAATTACCGCCATTGACATATCACGCAAATTTTCAATAAAATCACGCATCTCAACAATCGTAGCATTTTTTATTTCATCAATTGGCCCCATAAAGTTTTCAGCATATTCTGGTTGATCTTCATACCATAATTTAAAAAAGCGATCGAGAGCATAATTTGAAGGTTGAACCATAATTTCACGATATTCATCTTCAAGTTGTCTTTTAGCATAATCGAATAAATTATTATCATATGCTGGAAATCTGATAATTTGGCTAATAGTTTGGATTATTTCTTCATAAGTATAATCTGGATCCAATACTTCAATCGGTTCAACAAAATTAGCATAATACATCAAAATAATTTGGTTACCAAAAAGTTGCGGCATAATATCAAGCTGCAAATCATATAATTGGGCTAACTTTCTTTGTTGAGCAGCAATTGTTGGATATGACAAACTAGTATTCATTTGCAATCGCGAAAGCAAACTAGCAAAAGCTAAATTATGATTAGTTAACGGTAAACGCAAAAAACAGCCTATTCCGGCTGTTGTAAATTTTTTATTTTTTCTAATTGTTATATTAGTTGTTAGCATCGTTTGAATTACCTTCATTCTTTATAGGTGGCAGCAATACTTGTCTAGGTTTAGATCCTTCTGACGGACCTACAATTCCTTTAGCTTCCATTTCATCAACTATTCTAGCTGCACGATTATAGCCTATTCTAAACCTTCTTTGCAGCATTGAAACACTCGCTGTCTGTTGACGACGAACTAGATCTACTGCTTGACTATAAAATTCGTCTTCTGGTTCATCATTATCACTAGATCCAGTTATGGAATTTTCACCCTTTTTGGGAATCATGCTCTCGTCATAATCGACTTCTTGTTGCTTTTTAACCCAATCAATCACATGCTCAACTTCATCACTTGCAATATAAGCCCCTTGAACACGCTCGGGCTTTGAAGCACCAATTGGCATATAGAGCATATCACCTCGACCCAGTAGCTTTTCAGCTCCAGTTTGGTCCAAAATAGTTCTCGAATCTACCCCACTTGAAACAGCAAATGAAATTCTTGATGGAACATTCGCTTTGATTAAACCAGTAATAACATCAACACTAGGACGTTGCGTTGCCAAAATCATGTGAATACCGGCTGCACGTGCCATTTGTCCTAAACGAACAATTGCCCCTTCAACGTCATGACCACCTACCATCATTAAGTCACTAAGCTCATCAACTACAACTAAAATATATGGCAGTGGTGTCATTACAGGCTTAGTCTTATCCTCATTGTTTTCAGCTACCTTTTGATTATATTCAGTCATGTTTCTAACACCGCCGGCTGCAAATAATTTGTATCTACGTTCCATTTCTTTAACTACCTTGCGTAATGCATTAGCAGCTAATTTAGCGTCCGTTACAACTGGAATCAATAAATGAGGTACACCATTATAAACCGAAAGTTCCACCATTTTAGGATCAATTAATACTAGTTTAACTTCTTCTGGTCGATCTTTCATTAAAATGCTAGCTAAAATTGTATTAATTGCGACAGATTTACCAGAACCGGTTGAACCAGCAATTAACAAGTGCGGCATTTTAGCCAAATTAGCGGAAATAGTGCTTCCTGTTACATCTTTACCTAAAGGAACAACCATTGGTTTTTCCTTATCTTTTTTATCTTGATGTTCCATTACATCTTTAAAAGAAACTACTGACGTAGCGCGGTTTGGCACTTCGATTCCAATAAAAGGCTTACCTGGAATTGGAGCTTCGATTCTAATATCTTTTGCTGCCAATGCCAATGCTAAATCATCTGCTAAGTTAACAATTCGACTAACTTTCACACCAACTGCTGGTTGAACTTCATATCTAGTAATTGTAGGCCCTAAAATTGCTTTTTTAATAATAACTTTTACGCCAAAGCTTTTAAAAGTTGATTGTAAAATCTGCGTATTTTTCTTAATTAAATCACGATCTGCACTTTGATCTGTTGACTTAATCGGATCAAGTAAACTTAATGGAGGTAATTTATAAGTCTTATTTATAGGCCTTTGATCTTTTACTTCACCATGGTCAACTTGGTCTAATTCTTGTTTTAATTTTTGATCTTCATCAACAAAAGAACGAGATTTAGGTAAATCTTTTTCTTCACTAGATTCACTATGCTGTGGTGCAACTTGGATCTGTGGCTCAGAAACAGGAGTTGAGTCAACTTCAACATCTTCATCAGTTGTTACAGGAATATCTTCTTCCGGTTCATTATCAGAATCAAAATCAGCTACATCTGGGAAAATAGTCTTAGTATTATCTAACTCATCTACACTATTTTGTTTTGCAATATGGGTTTGAATCTTTTGCTTAGCTACATCACCATATTTATCTTTTAATCTAGTGCCTGCCTCTTTATTTTTTTGAATAAATAATTGACCGACTGACTGAAATTTTTCAATAATCGTTCTAAATTTCACATCAAAGAACATTAATATGCCAATTGGCATTAATAATACAGCAAAAACTTTTACCCCAATCTGACCTAATAATGGATAAAATATTTGGTATCCTAAAGAACCAAATAAACCGCCACCAACACTCTCTGTTACACCAGCACGACCGAATTCGGCAGACATGGCATGCCAAAACGAATTTAAGAAATTACTGTTGACCAACTCATGTTCAAAATAAATACCGCTTTGAAGCAATAAAATACCCAAAAAAGCAAGACACAAACCTATGCTACGTTTTACTGACAATTTAATTGGCTGATTATAAATCAAATTAACCAAACCAAACAATACTAATATCCCGCTGGTAAATAAATATGAATCCCCGAAAAATATTCGAATTAAATTAGCAATCTGTTTGCCTAAAATTCCAAATCTAACAAAGGCAAAAACAGCCAGCAAAATAAGAACTAAACCCCAGATACTCCAATTTAAATCTTGTTTTTTGCTTGCTTTACTTTTTTTATTATATTTTCTTTTTGTCTTTCTCTTTTTCCTTTTTACAGGCATGTACTCACCCTAAGTTTAGTGATTAAAATTCTGCTTTAAAGTTCAAGTTAACCGGTTTATCAAATGTAACTTGAGTTACTTCATAAGTTAAAGTTTCAATATATTCAACGAGTGGACGACTCAATAACTGCCAATCGGCATTGCTAATATCTGTGCCATCTCCATGATAATTCTTAATTTGAACGATTTGATGAATTGCTCCACTAACTTCAAATTCAGCTGGTGCAGGAATCACATCAAAAAAGACAGCAACATCATAGTAGCTACCTTCTTCTTCTGAATGTTCATCATCGCCACTTACATCTAACTTTCTAATACCTGGGTTAACTTCACTTTTAGCTGTTACGCCTTCATCAACTAAATCATAGTGAAATGATTGCACTGTAACCGGTGTTTGCTTTTCAAAATCCATATTATTCTCCTAAATTACGCTCATATCTTGCTGGACGGTTATAATCGTCTTTTAATTTATCATTTTCATAATGGTGGGTTTCTTCCATGTTAGGAAAGCCTTGTTGACGCAATGCTTCTAATAAAACCATGGCAACAGAGTTAGATAAGTTATAGCAACGAATATTATCAGACATAGGAATTCTCAAATTACGATCATAATATTCGCGCATAAATGTCTCTGGTAAACCTGTTGTTTCTTTTCCAAACACAAAGTAATAATTCTTCTTAGAATCAGTATAATCAACATCCACATAATTCTTAGAAGAAAACTTTGAAATTAAATACATTTCATCATCTGGACCTAAAGACTTTAGAAATGCATTTAAATCATCATGACGATGAACTTCTACTTTATCCCAATAATCTAATCCTGCTCTCTTCATTTTTTTATTATCAATTTGAAAGCCTAAGGGTTCAATTAAGTCTAAAACTGTGTTTGTACCCGCACAAGTACGTGCAATATTTCCAGTATTAGCAGGCATTAATGGCTCATATAAAACTACATGATTCGTCATCTATAAAAACTCCTTAATCAAAAAAGCGTAGCTTTTAAGCCACGCTTTAAAACTATTTAGTATTATTTCTTACTTTCATCTGCATCCCCCGTGGTTAAAGAAGCAGCATCTTCGTTACTAAAAATATCAGATTCTCTTCGATAATAATTGTACACGCGAGACACAATAATCTTCAAGACGGCATAGATCGGAATACCGAAAATAACACCCCAAAGTCCCCATACAGAACTGGCACCGATTAAGAGTAAGATTGTGGTAACAGGATGCATTTGCATCTTATTCCCCATAACCAATGGACTCAAAATTCTTGTTTCAATTGTTTGTTCGATTGCAAAAACAATTAATACTTTAACCAGCATTGAACCTGAAGTCATAATTGAAATTACAATTACAGGAATTAAAGCAAGTGGTGTACCAAAGTATGGAATTAAATTCATAAATCCAGCCAAAATAGCTAAGGCCAACCCATATGGCAATCCAATAATTATATAGCCGATCGTAAACATAACGCCTACCCAAAAGGCAACCGTAATTTGACCACGAATATATGAGGCTACAGCATAATTAATATCATACAGCAATTTACTAAAACTTTGTTGCCAAGTTTCTGGCGCAAATTTAGTAATATATGGACGTAACTGATGACCATCTTTAAGCATAAAGAATAATATAAACGGTGCAGTAAGCAAAGTCATTACTATCATCGTAATAATACTTACAGCAGAAGAAATATTGCCTAAAGTTGAATTTACAGTATTTTGTCCAGACTTAAATAGAGTCTTTTGCGTATCATCAATCATACCTTGGATACTACCCTTAACTGAATGAAGACGTGGGTCACGCAATGCATTTTGCGTAGCATTAACTGCATCATTCCAGATATGAGGCCAGTTTTTAACCAATGAATTAATCTGATGTTGTGCAATAGGAACCAGAATATTAATAATCCAGATCATAGCAATAACTACGAACAAGAATAAAACAATAATTGTTAATACTCTTGGAACTCTGAATTTCTTTTCGAACCAATCTACAACAGGATTCATAATATAGTATTGAATAAGTGCTAAAAGTAATGGCGGTAAAATCGCACTGAAAAATACCCAAGCAGGATTCAATACAAATGATATTTTATTAAAAACCCAAATAATTAAGAAGAATAATAAGATGTTTAATAAAACAATACTAAAACGGTTATTTAGGAACCATCTTTTAAATAAGGTTTCACCCCTATATTTTTTATAATCCATCTATATTCCTAATAATTAAATGTGTTCATAAACAATATCATCATCTACTTTAAAAGTAGGAAGTGGTTGAGTAACATCCGGATCAAAGTACACAGCGTTAGCCAATGGTGCTTTAGGTACTGGACGGTTAAAGAATAATGTAGCGTGACCTAAGGCCTTCATGTTACTTTCTACCATTGGACCTACATAATTAGCTACATAAGTTTGACCATCAACAGTAAGAGTATCGCCTCTCTTGAATACAAAATCACTAACTGGTGTTTCAGCACTAAATTTTTGAATGACTGATACATCTTCTAAATCCTTGTTAGCACCTTCGCCAAACAAAATTACCATGCCATCTTTATTATCGACAGCTTTTTTACCGACTTGTGTTATAGTTGAAATCCATTTCATAATTATATATCTCCTTAAAGTCAATTCTAGCATAAGAAAGGTCAGTTAACACTTAAGTTACATAAAAATTAATTAATATTTTTGTTGTAATACATTACCCACTTTCTTACTTCATCTAATAGAACTAGCGGAACAGGAAGAAGGAAGAGAAACAACCAGTCTACCCCATTCAGCGGCACAGTATTGAAAATGTTATTAATGCCTGGAACTATTGTTAAAACAAAGAATAAACAAATTTCAAAAATTATACCGTACCAAATATTTTTATTACTAAATAATCCCTTTTTGAATATAGATACTTTATTAGTACGACAATTCAATACATTAGCAACTTGAGTAAAGACAATTGCACCTAAAACCATAGTAGTTGCTCTCATATATATTGGACCACTTGCAGCCAAAGCTTTTGTTGGCCAGCCATTTTGCCAGTTAACGAAAAAGTAAGCTGCAGTCGAAATCACACTAGATAATAAGCCATACCAACAAAAAGCTCTGAGCATGACACTCTTATTTAATAAATGTTCTGATCTTTTACGAGGAGGCTGCTTCATTACATCTGGATCGGCAGGTTCTGCTCCTAACCCCAGAGCAGGAAGCATATCTGTCCCTAAATCTACAGTTAAAATTTGCATTACTGTCATAGGTAATGGGATTAATCCAGCTGAAAAAAGAAACAAAACCGATGGAATAGCTTCTGGTACATTTGAAGTCAAGATATAGGTTAAGAATTTACGGATATTACTGTAAACTGCACGCCCTTCTTCAATCGCAGCTACGATTGAAGCAAAGTTGTCGTCTGTCAAAATCATGTTAGCTGCTTCCTTAGCAACATCAGTACCTGTTTTTCCCATTGCAATACCAATATCAGCTTGCTTTAATGCGGGTGCATCGTTAACACCATCACCGGTTGAAGCAACAACTTCACCATTTGCCTGGCATTTTTTCACTATCCGATACTTTTGTTCGGGAGCAACACGAGCAAAAATGACTTCGCCTTTTAAAGCTTTACGTAATTCTTCATCACTCATTGTTTCAAGTTCAGTTCCTGAAATAACGCGAGCCTTATCAGAGGTCAAACCAATTTGAACAGCTACTGATTTAGCAGTTAATTTAGAATCTCCAGTTACCATGATGATTCTAATTTTTGCTTGATGGCAACGTTTAACAGCATCATAAATTTCAGGACGTGGTGGATCACTCATTGTAACCAAACCTACAAAAATCAAGTCATTTTCTGCATCCTCAATACTAATCTTATTGATATCAACATCATGATCAATAATTCGATAGGCTAATGCCATACTGCGTAAACCACGTGCAGCATATTCAGCATTAGCTTTTTGGGCACGTGCTCGATCTTCATCGGTCATTTTACGAACTTTACCATTGATTTGAATTCGATTACATTTTTTAATCGTGTCACTATAAGAACCCTTAGTAAAAATAATATATTGAGTATCATTCCAATGATGAATCGTTGACATTCTTTTACGATCAGAATCAAACGGCAATTCTCTTAAGCGTGGATATTTAATTATAACTTTTTGTTTATCAAAACCGGCTTTTTGCGCCATTATAGTTAAAGCCGCTTCAGTAGGCGTACCTAATATTTTAGGTTTACCACCTTCTTTAGCTGATTGAACTGACGTATCATTGTCCAATGCAGCAATTTGTACTAATTTATGTAAATCAGGATTTTCTTCATACCATAGTTGTTTTTGGTTTAATTCTACTTGGCCGTTGTTAACATATCCATTTCCTGTAACTTGATATTCACCAGCCGGTGTCCAAATATAATGAATTGTCATCTGATTTTGAGTTAAAGTACCAGTTTTATCTGAACAAATAACTGTGGTTTCGCCTAAAGTTTCAACAGAATTTAATTCTTTAACTAAAGCATGTTTCTTGGCCATTCTTTTGACACCTTGAGCTAAGCTTAAAGTTACAGTTGGAAGTAGCCCTTCTGGAATAAAAGCGACAATCATCCCTAATGCAAAAATAAAAGCCTTAGCTAATGGATATTTAACGAAGAAAATCGCTGCAATAAAAAATAGCACGCCAATTGTAATAGCAATAATTGAAATTTGCTTAGTTAAACGATTCAATTCTGCCGTCAATGGACTAATTGTCTTAGTCTGCTTTTGCGTTAAACTAGCAATACGTCCAAATTCTGTGTTCATGCCAGTAGCAAAAGCTATTGCTCTAGCCGTTCCTGCTCCAACTGTAGTTCCAGAATAAACCAAATTACTCTCAGCATAACTACCTTCTCCTGGATCATATTTAGTTGTCTTAGATTCAGGAACAGATTCTCCATTTAAGGCACTTTGATCAACTTGCATCGAACTAGCAGAAATTATTCTCGCATCTGCTGGAATAGAATTTCCTGCTCGTAATACAAAGACATCCCCAGGGACAAGTTCTTTACTATCAATCTGTTTTTTCTTACCATCACGAATCACGTCAACATAAGTTGGTAACATGTTATTCAAAGCATCAGTAGCACGCTTAGCAGCACGCTCTTGCCAGAAACTAAATAAACCATTAATCACATTAACTAGCCAAATGGCGATTCCTAGCTCAAGTGTCCCTGATACAATAGCAATCAAACCTGAAATCCAGAGTAAAATTGCCATCATACTAGTAAAGTTTTTAAAAAAAGTGCGCCATTCTGATTTTGCTGCTGCCTTTTTTATTTCATTAAGACCGTATTTCTTTAATCGCTTATCAGCCTCGTCTTGTGATAAACCATCAACAGAAGAATGTAAATTAATAAAAACATCTTTAATATTATTTTGAGCATATAGTTTGCGGATTTTCTTTTCATCCATCTACACACACCTTCTTTAACAAAATAAATATCTATTCGTTTTTCTTTATAGATACACTCTAACACTTTTAAATGAAAATAGTCATAATCCATCGTTGTATTTCACATGGTATACTTAATTTGAAGTAGTATTTTTCTATAGAAACGGAGGACTTCAATGAAAGTATTAATCGGAGGATATACTAAGAAAACTTCTAAAGGAATTTACGAATTACCCTTTATTGGCGAAGATAATGAAGCACATTTGGAAAAAGCCGAAAATATTATTAGCGTTGGCGGACCAACTTACTTTCAAAAAGACGGCGATTTAGTTTTTACAATTAATAACGCCGGAGATGAAGGTGGTATTAGTGCATTCAAGTTAAGTGATCATGGCTCAAATGAAGTTGACCGTCATTTAACTCCTGGTGCTTCACCTGCATATATAGGCATTAATAAAGAAAAGAAATTACTCTATACTGCAAATTACCATACTGCTGTTTTATCAGTATTTCAATATTCTAATAGCGGTAAGCTGGATTTAGTTGCTCAAACTACTCACAAAGCGGAATCTTTAGGACCTCGTCCTGAACAAGTTGATGGACCACACTTACACTTTTTTGATGAAACACCTGCTGGTAATTTAGTAAGCTGTGATTTAGGTAACGATACTGTTGATTTCTATCGTCTTGAAAATAATGAGCTTAAACATCTCGCTCAATATAAAAATGAAGCCGGCTTTGGTGATCGTCATATCGTATTTTCAAAAGATGGCAATTATTTCTACGTTGTAGGTGAACTTTCAAGTCAAATTAATGTAGTTAAATTTAATGAAAGCACATGGGAATTTGAAGATATCGCTACTTATAAGACAATTCCTGAAGACTTTACTGAACATAACGGTGCAGCTGCTTTATATATTACTAACGATGGTAAATATATCTATAATTCTAATCGCGGCCACAATTCAATCACAGTATTTAAAGTGAATGACGATCATACTTTAAGTTTAATACAACGAATTTCAACTTTTGGCGACTTCCCTCGTGACTTTAACTGGGATGAAACGCAAAAGTACGTCGTAGCAGCAAATCAAAACACAGATAATGCTACATTATATTTAAGAAACGGCGGAAATGGCACATTAACTCCTATTCAAACAGAAATTCCAGTACCGGAAGGTACGCGCGTTCTTTTTACTAAGTAAGAAATAGGTCATGACCTTATAGTCATGCCTTTTTCATTTATAAAAATTAAAGTAAAATATAATTATATAAATCTGATTAAGAAGGTGACAAAGTGAAACGAAAAACTATTAGAATTATTTTGTTTATTTTTGGTGGTATTTTAGGAGCGCTTGTTTTATATAAACTTTATCTAGACTATTTACCAGAATTAAAATTAGTATTTCATTTTGATCACCGTAATGAAGAACTACTTATTAAGATGGTACGTAGTCATGGTATTGAGGATCTTGCTTTTTTATTTGTATTAAATGCAATTTGTGTTGCAATTCCTGGATTATCCAATGGGATCTTTTGTGTTCTAAATGGAGTGCTTTACGGCCCGGCAATCGGATTTATTGTCAATTGGGTCAGTGATATCTTAGGACAAGTCATTTTAATGGAATTATTGCGTAAACTATATGATATTAACCATATATCCCATAGTAAAATCTATAAGTTATTATCAACACAAAAATATCCTATGATTGCTTTAACTATTGGATACTTAATTCCTTTTATTCCTAGTGCAACGGTTAGTTATGTTAATGTTATGATTAACAAAAATAGTCGTAAAAATCAATTAATCCCGATTATCATTGGTATTGCACCATTTGCTTATCTATATGCTTATGGCGGAGATTCAATCTTGCATCTGGATAGTGCACGTATCATTAAATCTATTATTTGGATAATAGTAATTGCCGTCCTTGCTGTAGCAATTTTATTAATTATGAGAGAAATAAAAAAGCGTACTAAAAAAGCTTGAGCTAAGTGAATGCTCAAGCTTTTTTATTAGACTAAATTTGCTTCTTTAAGTAGTTCTTCTACCCAAGTCTTTTTAATCTTTCTCATTCCTGTCTTTACGGCAAGCTTTTCAGGAAGAGGCATATCTTGATCTGCTAGCTTCTTCTTGTCTGACATGTAGTACATAGCACGTAAAAGCTGGCGAATATCATAAATTGAGTCAAATACTTCTGGTACGCCACGATCAACATTAAGTAATGTATAAACAGCCTCCATAGCTGTTCTGACAGAATACTCAGTAGTAAACACAGTATCTCTTGTTGGAGATTCTGCAAAATTACCAATAAAGGCAAGGTTTATTGATCCTTCTGGCACAACATCTGGACGATCACCATCACGACGAGGCATGAAGTAACTAGTAATATATGGCATATAAACTGGTACGGTATTCATATTTTCCTCGCTGGCCAATTCACTAATTTGGCTTTCGGGAACACCTAAGTGGTAAAGCAACTCTTCTGCAATTTCTTTGCCAGTACAATCAACAATTCTCTTTTTAATATAGTTACCTTCAGTATCTGAATAAAGTGCATAAATCCAAACAACAATTTGGTCTGGGTTTTGACTCTTAAAGTGTGGTTGACGGTGAATAGTAAAACTAAGTTCCCAGTTAGAATCAACGATAGTAATAATACCACCTGTGTTAACCTTACCATCATACAAACTGCGCTTGGTTAAGCGCTCAAAATATGGTGCAAGCTTCTTATTCTCCAATGTAGCAGTTGCGGAAACAAACCAACTACGTTCTGGTAGGTTTTCACAGAATACATCTGGATGACCGAAAGCTGGATCTTGCTTAGCCAAATTTTCCCATAACTTCCATGAATCACCTTTAGCATTAGTAATTGGAGCTGGAGTATTCTGATCACCATAAGTAGAACTTTCGGTAATTGAACCGTTAGTTACAAAGATGATGTCATTAGGTGTTAAATCAATTTCTTTATCTTTGCCATTCTGCGTTATAACAATCTTCTTGGCAATTTTACTGTCGCCTTCATGATCTACTTCGACATTCTTAACATGGCAGTCATATTCAAATTGCACACCATGATCTTTAAGATATGCAAGAAGTGGTTTAACCATTGATTCATATTGATTATACTTATTAAACTTTAAGGCAGTAAAATCAGGCAACCCATCAATATGATGAATAAAGCGCATTGCATAACGGCGCATTTCGGCTAATGAATGCCATTTTTCAAAAGCAAACATTGTTGACCAGTATGTCCAGAAATTAGTCTTAAAGAAGTCATCACTGAAAAATTCTTCAATAGTTTGCCCTTCAATTTCCTTTTCAGGGGTCATAATCAACTTGACAATTTCATTAGCACATTTGCCTAAACCATATTGTCCATCACTTGGAAGACGATCTCCACGATTATAAATTAAACGACAATTTGATGAATTTGGATCTTCTTTATCAAGCCAATAATATTCATCAAGATACGATGCGCCTGGAACTTCCAAACTTGGAATTGAGCGGTACATATCCCATAAACATTCAAAATGATTCTCCATTTCGCGTCCACCACGAACAACAAAGCCCGCATTGGGACGATCTGCACCATCAAGAGAACCACCAGCAACTGGTAATTCTTCTAAAATACGAATATTTTCACCTTTCATTTGTGCATCTCGTACTAAAAATACGGCTGCAGAAAGACCAGCTAGACCACTACCAATAATATAAGCAGATTTCTTGTCCACGCCTGCAGGTTTCTTAGGATCTGCAAATGCTTCGTAATTACCATTGGAATAATACATAAAGATGTCCTCTTTCCCTGTATAAGTATAGTTTTATATTACATATTCTTATTGTAAAAAAAGCGCTTTCTATATGCAAGAAATTAACCAATTTTGCTAAATAAATTTATGAATTTTTATACTTTAGTTTTTGCCATAATTTACGCATATCTAATGGATCATCAATTTTAATAATTTTATCTTTATTATCAAATGGATCTGGAAAACTTAAATAAAAACAATTCAATGCTTGGCGTGAAAAATTATCATCGATGCCATACAATGGATCACCGTATAATGGATGACCTAAATACATCATATGAACACGTATCTGATGTGTTCTACCAGTTAACAAGCGTAACTCAACCAAACTAGCTCCTGAGACCTGATCTAAAACTCGATACTCCGTTTGAGCACTTTTTCCATTTAGTACTACGCCTCTTTTTACACCAGCATCAATTTTACCTATTGGTTGATCAATTAATCCCTCTAATTTATCTTCTGCAAAATTACCATGAACAATTGCATGATATTTTTTTATAAACTTCTCTTTTCCAATTTTGCTGAAACGAGCATGAGCAATAGAATTCTTCCCCACTAAAACCAATCCGGATGTATCGCGATCTAATCTTGTGATTACGTGTGGCTTTAAGTCTTTTTCCTTTTTCTCCATAAAATAGCCCATCAAGCGGTTAACTATTGCGTCATCATCTTCATATCTAGAAGGAATTGATAAAACATTTGCAGGTTTATTTACTAAAATATAATTTTTAGTTTCTAAAACTGGATCAACCGGATTATTCGAATGTTTTAACCATTGATTTTTCTTTTCTTCTCCACTAACAAAAATCACTTCATCACCAATTTTTAAATTAAAACTAGTATATCTTCGTTTATGATTAACCAAAATCATTCCATGATGATGTTTTGCATTATTTAATGCCTGATGTGAAAAACCTTTTTTTAACAAAAAAGGACCCAACTTTTTTGGGTCTCTTTCCTGCACAATTAGCTTAAATAAACTAGTCATTACTATTGTTTTCTCCAATAAATGCATCTTGTACACGTGACCAAAAATGGTGATGACCAAATTGATCAAATTGAATTGAATGGTGCGAAATGCGATATTCTATCTTTTTAGCGTTTCTAACATCAATTCTTGCTCCATCGACAGTCATTACAAAGTGATCCGCATTAGGGACAATGGTAATCCATTGATCTGGTGCAATTACAATCGGGGCAGATAAAGTTCTAAATACTCGATTATTAATCGAAGCAATTTCCGTCATTTGTAATGCCTTTAATCGTGGATGAATAACTGCGCCGCCTAAAGATTTGCTATAAGCTGTTGAACCAGTAGGCGTTGAAACACACAATCCGTCGCCTCTAAAGTTTTCAAATATCTCATCGTTGATATAAACATCCGCTTCAAGTGTATGCGAAACTCGTTTTACAGCTGACTCATTGACAGCCAAATGATATTTTGTTTCACCTGATTCGGTAATCAATTTAATTTCAAGTAATGGATATTTGGCCGGGGCTTCGTCCGTTAATAAAAGTGCATCTACCATTTTATCGATATCGTAATTACGCCAATCGGTGTAAAAGCCTAAATGCCCTGTATGTACACCTATAAAACGTACTGAGTCTACTTGATTTTCATAACGATGAAAAGCATTGATTAATGTCCCATCCCCACCAACAGAAATCACTACATCTGGATACTTAGCATCAAAAACCACATTTTTCTTTTTTAATATTTCTTTTAAATAAGCAACAGTTTTCAGCGTTTTATCGTAATTATTGTGCGCAATTGTTACTTTCATAACTTTTCCTTGCCCTTATTTTTAGTAAAAATCTTCTGAGCCTCTTGAACTTCATCCTTGATGGAGGACATTTCTTCATCAAGCTTATAAGCTGCTTCTGCAGTTGATTTAAGACGTTTAGAAATATCTTCTGGGTAAACACCCTGATATTTATAATTCAAAGTATGCTCCACTGTAGCCCAAAAATTCATTGCCATAGTTCTAATTTGAATTTCTGCAATTACTTTTTTAGGTCCTTCCGGTAAATATACAGTATAACTAATTACCATGTGATATGAACGATAACCTGATGGTTTGGCATTTTGAATATAATCACGTTCTTCTACAACTTCCATATCATCGCGAGCATGAATCAAATCAACCACTTTATAAATATCATCCACAAACTGGGTCACAATTCTAATTCCAGCAATATCCTGCATATCAGTCTCTATTACATCTGGACTGATCACACGTCTCGCCATTTTTTCTTTAATAGAATCTACTGTCTTCACTCTACCAATTACGAATTCAATTGGTGAGTGCTCACCTTTAGTTAAAAATCCTTGTCGAAGAGAACGAAATTTAACCTTAAGTTCACGAACAGCTTCATTATATGGCCATAAGAAGTTATCCCAATCTATTTCCATGAGAAAACATCCCTTTCTTAAGCAAACACTCTAATTTTAACATATAATTGTTTATATAAGGTTTTGGAGGAAAATTATGAGTAAAAATCGAGAAATTGAAGCAAAAACACTTTTATCAAAAGAAGTCTATCAAAAAATCACTAATAGTTTCCAAGTTAAAAATAATTTTATTCAAGAAAACTATTATTTTGATACACCAAAGGACTTTTTAAAAAAACATAATATTAGCCTAAGAATTAGGATCTACGCAGATCATGCAGAACAAACAATGAAAGTGCCTGATCCTAACCCAGTGCAAAAGAACTTCCATGAAGTTATTGAAATTAATGATAACCTAACTCGTGAAAAAGCTAAAGAACTAATCGAACAAAAACATGTCATTTTTCAGGGTAATATTGGAGAATATATTACTAATCATTTTACTTCTAAACAAAATAAATTATCAATCTTTACTTGGAGTAAAACTAGACGTATCTTGATGAATGGCCCTGAAAATTGTGAATTAACTTTAGATGCCACATCTTATCCTGATGGCTATAAAGATTACGAATTAGAAATCGAAAATACTAATCCAGCTTTAATCCAAAAGGTTCAACAAATCCTTGAAAAAGACTTTAACTTCACGCAAACAGCCGATAATACTAACCAAAATAAAATTGCTCGTGCCAGTGCACATAAAAATACCATATAGAAAATAAAGCATATTTTTTGTCACTTATTTTTTTTCTTGCTAAAGTAACAATGAATAAATCACTAAAGAGGTCGAGAGTATGTTTGAGATTTTTCTATTCATCAATCCAATAGGGATTTATTGTTATGACACGGAGAAGCAAATCCGTAAAACTATGGATGAGCTTGGAGTTGACGTTTGTTATCACTATATTCCTATTGCTAATGTTTGTCTTGTAAACGATGATCTTATTCGTCGTCGAAAAGATGCACAAAAATTGCCAGACATCAGCAGGTTTTCTTCAGCTACTTATCAGGCTTTACAAGATTATCATGCTATTAAACTGGCTTATGGTAATAAAAAGGCTCGTAAATATTTATACGAATTACAAAAAAGTTTAAGTCACGATGCTTCAGTGTATTCGCCTGAATTATTGAAAAAAATTACTACTGATTTAAATATTAAGTCCTCTTCACTCGAATCAATCAAGCAGGATGACTACATCATTCGTGCATCAATTGAAGAGGATCAAAAATTAGCTAATCAATGGAATATAAAAGCTACCCCTACTGTTGTTTTGTTCGATGAGAACAGTGACCAAAATGGTATTTTGTTAGATGGTCCATTCAACCAACATGACTTAGCTAATATACTGTTTCAGGATTGTGATGAACCTATTTCTCACTATCTACCTGAGCAACATCATTTGCGCCTTATCTAATTAAGGCGCTTTTTATTTTCTAAAAAAATTGTAACTGGATCAGGATCACCAGGTTCTCGTAAGGAATTAAATAAATTATCTGGTAAATCATTAATATTTAGCCTGTGTTTATATAGCAATTCAGCTATTTGTAATCCTAATTTTGTTTTTTGCTTAATTTGTTTTTTTAAATATTGTTTTTGTTCTGTCGCTTTCACTTGATAATCTTTCTTAATTGGCTTAAATTGCCAAAAAGATTGCATACTAATCTCATCCAACGCAAAATATTTAATTTGATACCTTAAAGCACGCGTTAGTGGTTCTTGCATGATATTATATTTTAAACAAAATCTATTCTTCTTTGGATTGATTTCTAAGTAATAATTTCCCCATTGTTTATTTTTTCTAAAAAAGATTAATTGGGTATCTTTTAAAAATCTTTTCAAATAATGGCGTTGTCCCACAATCCAAATATCCATTATTCCAATTTTTTTATATAAAAAATGACGATGTTTAAACTCTTTTTCACTCAAAGGCGCACACTGAATTTCAAATGCCAACTTTTCTGAAGCTAAAACATCTGCCCTCAGCTGTCCATCTGCTAACGGTATTTCTAATTTCGCATTAAAACCTGCTGCTGTTAAAGCTGATTTTAGTAGTATTTTAGACATATGATGTTCTTCTTTTTCTCCCATCATATGTCTATAACTAGTTAAATGCTTAAAAAAAGCTGATTTTTTCTGAGAAACTACTAATATCACTTTTTTATTGCAATGCGGACAACGATAAATTTCTTGATTTATTTTTTTATGTCCTAAATTAATTAAATATACCTCATTAACTGCAAGTACTAATTTTTCATTTAATATGGCTGTATACATTTTATATTCACCCATATTTTATTACGCAAAAAAGAGACGTTTTTTTGTACCGTCTCTTTTTCTTTATATCTTTTAATAATTACTTAATTCATTTGTTTAAGAAATAATAACGAATGTGCCCTAGAGCATCTTGATTAAGTATACACTTGCCAGTCTCTTTAACAGTGTTCATTTCTTCGTTATCTATCTTAATCCCATATTCATTTGCAATTGCCCATGCATCAGCTGGTTTTAATTCTGCATAATTTTCATCAAGAAAAGCTAATTCCAAGTAATACTTGCCACGTTGATAATATAGACTAGATGCTAAATCACTAACTTTTAGATTATCAGCTAATTCAATTAAATCGCCGAGTTCATCAAAACTATATGCATGACGCTTTTGAAACTTCCAATATTCAATATCAGAATCATCTTCATTGGCATCTAGATCTTTATCTTCATCATCTTGATCCAGTTGTGCATCTAAGTCATCCTTAGGATCAAGGTCGAAGAAGCTTCTTCTTGAATCAGGCTCCTCCTGTGTTTGATTATCGTCATCACCAAGTCCTGACATCATTTGACGTAAATTATTCGCCTCATCTGGTTTTACCTTAGTAATCATTAAATCAAGTCCACCATTGTTTGGCATTACTTGAAAAGTTACAGGTACACCTTTAGTAAAAGTATGATCCGTGTCTACTTCTGAAAGAATTGAATAAAAGAATTTTTGAATCTTTTCTTTGTCACCTAATAGATCCAAAACTCTCAACCCGCGACGAGCCAATTCATCTTTATTAATTCTGACCCTTATCGTATTTTCATTAATGTGATCTACTTGCACAGGGTTTCACCTCCATGAATTAATATCTAATCATATTGTATCGTACTTTATACTTAAAATGAAATTTACTGATATTTACTGCAAAATCATTTTTCGTTAAGAATTAATAAAAGTGTTAGTGATATCACTAACACTTCTAAAATTTTATAAATCTGCGATCTTTTGTGCTTCAGCCAATTCTAAGCGACGAACTTTACGTGGTAAAAACCGACGAATTTCATCTTCATTGTAACCAACTTGAAGTCTACGATCGTCCATAATAATCGGTCTTCTTAATAAACTAGGATTCTTTTCTACTAAATCAAGTAATTGATCAATTGATAAATCATCTAAATTAATTTTCAATTGTTGGAAAGCTCTTGAACGAGTAGAAATGATTTCTTCAGTACCATTTTCTGTCATACGTAAGATCTTTAATAATTCTTTTTTAGTTAATGGCTCAGAAAAAATGTTTCTTTCCTTAAACGGAATATTATGTTTTTCAAGCCATGCTCTTGCCTTACGACATGAGGTACAACTAGGAGAGACATATAAATCTACCATAAAAATCACGCTCCTCAGAACAAATATTTGTATACGTTCTTTAACTTATAATCAGTATAACATACTAACTTCTTTTTTGTAAGTACTCATTTTATCTTTTATACTTACAACTATCTATATTCTAAAAATAAAGCGTGAATTATTTGTGAAGAAATTATTTGTTTTACTTAAAAATATAAAAAAGAGACCATCTGGTCTCTTTTTGAAAATTACTTGTTAATTTTCTTCATTAAGTCGTTAACTAATTTTTCGTTTTCTTCAGCAGTTTCTGAAACAAAACAAGCTTCATTAGCTAATTCCTTAAGATCTTTGGTATCAAGCTTCTTCATTAAGCTTCTAATACGTAAGATTGAAGTTGCGCTCATTGAGTATTCATCAAGTCCCATTGAAAGTAAAATTGGGAACATGGTGTTATCACCAGCAGCTTCACCACACATACCACACCAAATACCATTTTCATGAGCAGCATCAATTGTGTGCTTAATCAAACGAAGTACTGATGGGTTATATGGTTGGTACAAGTATGATACGTTATCATTACCACGGTCAGCAGCCATAGTATATTGGATCAAGTCATTAGTACCGATTGAGAAGAAATCAACTTCTTTAGCAAATTGATCAGCCAAAACAGCTGCAGCAGGAACTTCGATCATCATACCAACTTGTAAGTTGTCACCGATCTTAACTCCCTTTTCAACGAGTTTTTGCTTTTCATCGTTTAAAATAGCCTTAGCCTTACGAAGTTCAGCTAATGTACCAACCATTGGGAACATAATACCAAGCTTACCGTATGCGGAAGCACGGAGTAAGGCTCTTAATTGGGTACGGAAAATTTCTTCATTCATAAGTGAAAGACGAATAGCACGTACACCTAAGAATGGATTCATTTCTTCTGGTAAATCCCAGTAATCAAGGTGCTTATCACCACCAATATCCATGGTTCTGATAATAACTTGCTTGCCGTTCATACCTTCAATAACTTTCTTGTAGGCTTCGAATTGATCATCTTCAGTTGGGAAGTCTGATGAATCCATGTACAAGAATTCAGTTCTGTACAAACCAATAGCTTCAGCACCGTTTTCATGTACACCTGGCATATCGTTAGGAGTACCGATGTTTGCAGCAATAATAAATTGCTTACCATCTGCAGTTACTGATGGTTCATCCTTTAACTTCTTCCATTCAGCCTTTTGCTTAAGGAAGTCTTCACCCTTTTTCTTGTAGTCAGCTATTTGTTCTTCACTTGGTAAAATAATAGCTACACCGTCAAGACCGTCATCAATTAACATGTCGCCGTTCTTAACGTCTTTGGTGATTGAATCAGTACCAACAACAGCTGGCAATTCAAGTGAACGAGCCATAATTGCTGAGTGAGCGGTACGACCACCAACATCAGTAATAAAGCCTTTAACGTATTTCTTGTTAAGTTGTGCAGTATCACTTGGAGTCAAGTCATGTGCTACAACAATAACTTCGTGATCAATTGAAGCTGGGTTTGGTAATTCTTTACCAAGTAAGTGAGCCATAATACGCTTTGAAACATCACGTACATCAGCTGCACGTTCTTGCATATAAGGATTATCAGTCATCCCTTCAAAAATAGCGATAAACTTTTGTGCAGTTTCATCAAGGGCAGCTTCTGCATTAATCTTTGAATCCTTAATTTCATTCTCAATTGCACCAGTAAATTCTGGATCGTTCAAAATCATTAAGTGTGCTTCAAAAACTTGGGATTCTTCTTCACCCAAGCTCTTCTTAGCAATATCACGAATTTTTTCAACTTCGGCAGTTGATTCCTTAATAGCATCGTTATAACGTGCTACTTCAGCAGCAATGTCGTCGACTGAAGACTTTGAGAATGAAAGATCAGGCTCCACAAGAAGATATGCTGGAGCAATGGCAATACCATCACTAGCAGCAATTCCTTTTAAAGTCTTGGTCATTATTCAGCTAAACCTTCTTTTTTCATAGTGTCTGCAATTGCATCTAATGCGTCTTTTTCGTCGTCACCTTCAGCAGTGATAGTAACGTCAGCGTTTTGACCAACACCAAGTGACATAACACCCATGATTGACTTTAAGTTTACTGACTTACCATTGTATTCCAAGTTAATGTCTGAACCAAACTTTGAAGCAGCTTGTACTAAAAGAGTAGCTGGACGTGCATGAATACCTGTTTCTGCAATAATATGAAAATCACGTTTTTCCATTATAAATATCTCCTTTAAATTGAAAAAAATTAAACTGGTAATAAATACCCATTCGAGTAATAGATTATCATTTTTTTACAGTTTAGACAACAATAATGTAACAGTTTACATCATTCAATCATCGGTATTTGTCGCAGTATAGACGATAGATCCGCCTCTTTCGGCCCTGCCGGTAATATATTGTCGTTTGCCATAATTTCTAATAGTTTTTTGAAGATCAAAGGCATCTTTAGGTTCAACTCTATATTCTTTAAGTTCGCCAGAAACCAATTGGTCTAAAATTTTTTGATAATCCAAAAATATCACCACACTTTTTAAATTTTATAATTTTTCTTCTTTTTATTCTACTCTTTACACTAAATTTTCTAAAATATTAACATTTTATTTAATTCTTACAAAAAATAAGTTGAATCAACGCTTAGCACTTGACTATCAAGAGTGCTAAATATATAATTTTGGTACAGTTTAATTGAAAGGCGGTAATATATTTGCTTTGCCAAAATTGTCATCAACGGCCTGCCGCTATTCATCTTTTTACAAAGGTAAATGGTCAAAGCCGTGAAATTGATTTATGTCAACAATGTTATCAAGAATTAAGAAATCAACAAGGAAATCTAGAAAATATGAACAACAATAACGAATTTTTTGGCGACTTTGATGATTTATTTAACGCATTAAACGGAAATAACAACAACGCCGCAAATAACAATAATAATATGAAAAATAACGACCCAAGAATGCAAATGGGTGGTGGAAATGGTGGTCAAGGTGGTAGAAGATTACTTGATCAATATGGTACTGATTTAACTGCTCTTGCTAAAAAAGGTAAAATCGATCCAGTTATCGGTCGTGATAAAGAAATCGCTCGCGTAATTGAAATTTTAAACAGAAGGACTAAAAATAATCCAGTTTTAATTGGTGAAGCCGGTGTTGGTAAGACAGCTGTAGTTGAAGGCCTTGCTCAAGAAATTGTAGATGGTTCTGTTCCAGCTAAACTTCAGAATAAACGTATTATTTCATTAAATGTTGTATCACTTGTTCAAGGTACTGGCATTCGTGGTCAATTTGAACAAAGAATGGAACAATTGATTAGAGAATTACAACAAAATGATGATATCATCCTCTTTATTGATGAAATTCATGAAATTGTAGGCGCCGGAAATGCCGAAGGCGGTATGGACGCAGGTAATATTATCAAGCCCGCTTTAGCTCGTGGTGAACTCCAATTAGTTGGTGCTACTACTATTAAAGAATATCGTGATATTGAAAAAGATTCAGCTTTAGCACGTAGATTCCAACCGGTTGAAGTAAAAGAGCCTTCAATTGATGAAACGATTCGCATTTTGAAGGGAATCCAACAACGTTATGAAGACTATCATCATGTTCAATACTCCGATGATTCCATTGAGTCTGCTGTTAAATTATCAGCTAGATACATTCAAGATAGATTCTTACCTGACAAGGCTATTGATCTTTTAGATGAAGCCGGTTCAAGAATGAATTTAACTATTCCTTATATTGATAAAGGAAAAATGCAAGAACGTATTAACGCTGCAGAACAATTAAAAGAGGAATCTTTAAAGAACGAAGACTACGAAAAAGCAGCTTATTATCGTGATCAAATCGAAAAATATAAAAAGATGAAGGATCAAAAAGTTGATCCTGATAAATCACCAATTATTACCGATAAGATTATGAACAAGATTGTCGAAGAAAAGACAGGAATTCCTGTTGGTGATATTCAAAAGCAAGAAGAAAATCAATTGCAAAACTTGGCTAGTGATTTAAAGTCTAATGTTATTGGTCAAGACAAAGCAGTCGAAAAAGTTGCTCGAGCTATTCGACGTAACAGAATCGGTTTCAATAAGTCAGGACGTCCAATTGGTTCCTTCCTATTTGTTGGGCCAACCGGTGTTGGTAAGACCGAATTAGCTAAACAACTAGCTAAGCAAATGTTTGGTTCAGAAGATGCCATGCTTCGTTTCGATATGTCAGAATACATGGAACAATATTCTGTCTCCAAATTAATCGGCTCTGCTCCAGGTTACGTAGGTTATGAAGAAGCTGGTCAATTAACTGAACAAGTTCGCCATAATCCATATAGCTTGATTCTACTTGATGAAATTGAAAAAGCTCATCCAGATGTTTTGAATCTTTTCTTACAAATCTTAGACGACGGCCGCTTAACTGACTCTCAAGGTAGAACCGTTTCATTTAAGGATACTATTATTATTATGACTTCTAACGCAGGACAAGGTATCAAGAATGCCAGCGTTGGTTTTACTGCTGAAAATGATGACGAATCTAGCGAATCAGCAAGAAATAATATGAGTCAATTCTTTAAACCAGAATTTTTAAACCGTCTAGATGATGTAATTGAATTCAATGAATTGACTAAACCAGACTTATTGGAAATTGTCGATCTTATGCTTCAAAACACTAACAATATGGTTAAGGATCAAGGCTTACATATTGACGTAACCTCAGCTGCTAAAAATAAGCTTGTTGAAGAAGGCTTTAATCCTGCTTTAGGTGCCCGTCCTCTTCGTCGTACAATTCAAGAAGAAATTGAAGATAAAGTTGCAGATTACAAGCTTGACCATACTGAAAGTAAAAACTTAAAGGCTGACGTAATTAATGATCAAATCGTAATCAGTGACGAAACAGCTCAATAATCTAACATAAATAAATATTTTAATTATATTCCAGAAGATTCTAAAACTATTTATTTTAGAATCTTTTTTGTTAGAAAATACAGTATGATTTACGCAAAAATAAATATATCAACTCTAAATTGTTGTATACTAAATTTAACAAGATAAACTATGAGAAACAGGTGAATTTAATGCATTTAATTGATGTAACTAACAATTATTCTGATTTGGTTCAAAGTCAACTTCATACTACTGATGCTAATTATATTAAGGTATATTCCTTAGGTAATACTTCTGTAATTTATACTGAAAGCAAAAATGCTATTGGTATTGCACTTGAAAATCATGATCGTCGTGTTCGTGAAGATGAAATTGTATTCATAATTAAACGTTTACTTAAAGATTATGATTCTTCATATACTTTAACTGTCGACAAGAGTCGTCATGTAATTGAAATTCATGTCGATAAGTAGTAAAAAGATAAATTTTGTGAAAAAAGTAGGGCTAGGTTAAATCTTAGCCCTACTTTTTTATTGATTATAATTTTTCTGTCAATTTTATATCTGGATACTTATCACGGAAGAAACGCTCTGCAAATTCATTTTCAAACAAGAACAAAGGATTACCATAACGATCTTTCACAAGTAAGTTTCGACTATTAGACATTTGTGGATCAAGCTGTTCAGGATCAATCCAGCGTGCAACACGGTGACCAATGCTGTTCATCTCAACTTCAGAATTATATTCGTTTTTCATTCTAAACTGGAAAACTTCAAATTGTAATTGACCTACTGCACCCAAAATGTATTCATCAGTTTGGTAATTACGATAAAGCTGAATAGCACCTTCTTGTACCAGCTGATTCATCCCCTTATGGAATGACTTCTGCTTCATTACGTTCTTAGCAGTTACTCGCATAAACAATTCAGGAGTAAATTCTGGAAGAGCTGGATAAACAATCTTTCGTTTTCCAGAATAAATACTGTCACCTATTTGAAAATTCCCAGTATCGTAAAGCCCAACAATATCTCCTGCAACTGCGTCAGAGACTTGCACACGTTCACTAGACATAAATTCGGTTGCATTATTCAAACGAATTGGCTTACCTGTTCTAGCTAAAGTTACATCCAGACCCTTTTTAAATTCACCACTACCAATACGTACAAAAGCAATACGATCACGGTGGTTAGGATTCATGTTAGCTTGAATCTTAAATACAAAACCAGAAAATTCTGGATCTTCAGGGCTTAATTTTTCATCTTCATTGACAGTATGACTTTCTGGAGCTGGTGCCAAATCAACAAAACTATTTAAGAAAGTTTCAACACCAAAGTTAGTTAAAGCTGAACCAAAGAAGACAGGGGTTTGATCACCCATTGCGATCTTTTCACGATCAAATTTGTTACCAGCTTCTTTAATTAATTCAATTTCATCAAGAGTATCTTTAAATTGTGGATCCTGACTAAGCGCTTCGCTATCAGGCAATGTGCCATCATCATTTAATGGTAAAAATCTATCTTCACCATCTTTACGATAAAGTTCAACCCGATTATTGGCAATGTCGTATAACCCCTTCAAAGTTTGACCTGAGCCGATTGGCCAGTTCATCGCTACACCTTCAATGCCAAGTAAATCTTCAAGTTCTGCAATTAAATCTAGTGGTGGACGACCATCACGGTCAAGCTTATTCATGAACGTAAAAATTGGAATACCACGTTGTTTTACAACCTTAAATAATTTCTTAGTTTGCGGCTCGATACCTTTGGCTGAATCAATAACCATGACTGCTGAGTCAACGGCCATCAAAGTACGATACGTATCTTCAGAGAAATCTTGGTGTCCTGGTGTATCCAAAATATTAATACGTTTACCTTTGTATTCAAACTGCATAACAGAACTTGTTACTGAAATACCACGCTTTTTTTCAATTTCCATCCAGTCACTTGTAGCGAAATTACCAGTTTTACGTGCTTTAACAGTACCTGCCTTACGAATCACCCCACCAAACAATAGCATCTGCTCAGTAATAGTAGTCTTACCTGCGTCTGGGTGAGAAATAATTGCAAACGTTCTTCTCTTTTTAACTTTCTCTGCTAACTCTTTATCCATTAGTCTTTTATATCTTCTTCCTTTTTCTTATTTATTGATAACAAAACAGTAAGCAATCTTGACCCCTTCATTCTTCTAGTTGTCAAAGTCATATCATTGCCAATATCGACAGTTAATTTTTCACCTTTTGCCGGAATTACTTTTAAAGTATTAATGACATATCCTGCTACTGTATCAACATCTTCCATTTTAAGATCTGTACCAAATTGCTCATTAAAATCATCTAAGGGCATTTTCCCATAAATAATATATTTATTAGGTGCAATTTGATTGTACAAAACTTCTGTATGATCTACTTCGTCATCGATATCCCCTACAATTTCTTCGATTAAATCTTCAATTGTAGCTAGTCCTGTAACTCCGCCATATTCATCTACTAAAATTGCTAATTGTCGCTGCGTTTGTTGCATTTCGATAAGTAAGTCACCTAATTCGGCGGTTTCTGGTGCAAACAAAGGCTCAGTCATTACGTCTTCATAATCTAGATTCTTAAAACCTTTTTCTCTAGCTTTACGCAGTACACTTCGAATGTGAATAATGCCCACAATTTTGTCTTTATCTTTTTTATATACCGGAATTCTTGAATATGGTTCTCGCAAGATTTTATTCAAATTATCCTGAAAACTAACGTCGGCATCAACCATAAATGCATCTGTGCGCGGAACCATTACTTCACGCGCTGTTTTACCTTGAAAGTCTAAAATTCCTTCTAACATTGAAAATTCCGTATCATCAATCTTATGATTATCATGTAGATTGATGATTTCTTTTCCCAAATGATCTTTAGACTTTTCTTTTTTCTCACCGGATAAACGATTCTTCAAGCGATCAAAAAGATTCCCTGCTCCAGGATCACTACTCATTTTTTTACTCTCTTTCTTAAAAAAGCATCTAAATAAAGTTATTATAGCATAGAGCAATTATCATTATGTTAAAATAGCACATAAGACTATAGGAGGTAAGACCAATGAAAAAAAGCCATGTCTTGCTTGTTTTTACATTTTTACTACTTATTCCATATGTATGCAGCTTATTAATCATAGGAATAGGCTACAATGCGCTGGTACTACATTCAGCTGAACTATATCGCACAATCATTGGTGCATTAGTTGGCTCAATTATTATGTTTGCAGTAAAGGCAACTATTCAGCGTCCAGTTGACTTGTTAGCAATGCAGACTAACGATGGTTTATTGAAACAACTTTTACGTTTTTTCAGTATCCGTCGTCGTTACTTTTTATTATTTGCTAATATCGTTTTGGATTTTATTCTTTGTTTTGCTTCAACTTACTTAGTTCGCTGGGCATTAACTTTAGATCAAATAGTAGGCAACTCAATTGGATTTGTACTATTGATTATGTTTGTGTCAACTTGTCTTGGAGCTTATGTCGAATACGATAACTTATCTATAGATCCTAAACAGCATTAAATTTATTCACTGACTTTCAAGTATAAATCTTGGGTCAGTTTTTTTGTATCCATATCAAGATCCCAGGTAACATATGGAGTATCGCTATCACCGATATTTTGGTAAACTTCAATATCCTCTGAAACTATTTTATGGATAAATTCAGGCATAGTACCATTTAATGGTAAATTAAAGAATACCAAATTTTGATTTTCTTGTTCTATTTCTGCTACTTCTGCTTTAGGTAATTCAAATTTCATTAAACCTGTAGGCACTTCAATATCATCAACTAAAACGCCATACCAATACATGAAGTTTTCAGGCCCGAAAACAACCATTACTGTACGCTTGTTTTCCAAATTATTATCTGCTAAAAATTTTTGGAAAACTTCATCATTTTCCATTTGTTGATTAACTTCTGTAAAACTTTTTTGTTCATTCATCATTGCATCTGGAAATGGACGACCGACAAATAATTTCTTCTCAATATTCTTTTTCATTTTTTCTCCTTAATATTCAGCTAACTCATCTAGATCAATTATTTCACCATTTAAAAATGCGTCAATCTCACTGGATGAAAAGCCATGACCATACAAATACTTTTTTATTTTAAACTTACGCTCAGCTTCATCAAAACGACGAAAACGTTTATAGGCTTTAATCCCTTGTTTTCTTAAAGCTTCATTTTGGATATCTTCATCCTCTTCAATTTCTAAAGCAGAAATAACTTCATTACTAATTTCGCTATTAAAACCATGCGTCAAGAGCTTAGTCCTCATTTTCCGCTCCAACTCTCGTCTTGATATTTTACCTATTTGATTAAGCAGTGATTTAACAATTCGATTTCCAACTAAGATCCAATCAGCATCACTAACTTTAGCAAGTTCATTTTGACTAATCGCTGGATCTACACCTTTTCGAGTTAATTTACGCAATAAATTTTTAGGACCATCTGTTCCAATTTGCAAATCATTTTTAATAAACAATTTAGCATATTGCACATCATCCAAATATCCTAATTCATTCAGCTGACCTACAGCATTATTCGCTGCCTCATCTGAAATATCATGCTTTTTTAAATATTGCAATACTTCAAAGATAGTTCGAGGTTCGTAACTCAAATAATGCGCTGCAAGATCACTAGCTTTAGCATCAGCATCAAATTGTCTAATTTCTTCAACTTCTTCAGCATTTAATTCTTTTCCTTTTAAAAGAACAAACTCTGCAACGGTCTTTTCGCTAGCAGAAAAAGCATATTTGTTATCCAAAAAGATATTATAACGACCTTGTCGTCGTTGTGCACTAATTTTAGTTATCAGCATTAAAATTCACCTCGCAAAGTTTCTCAGTTACATGCTAGCAAATTTTTTAAATCCTTGCTAAGAACTTTTTTCACGTAGTACAATTAATAACAATGTAATTAGTTTATAGTAGAAAGAATAAGGTAATGAATAGAAAATTTACTAAAAATAAACAAAAAAACGAAAAAAATGTCATTATTACCATTAAACGTTTAGGTATTAACGGTGAAGGAATTGGTTACTATAAAAAGAAGATCATCTTTATTCCGGGTGCACTACCTGATGAAGTAGTTGTAGCTAAAATTATTAAAGATTATCCTCACTATATCCAAGGTGAACTTGTTCGTATCAAAGAAAAGAGTCCAGACCGTGTTGACTTCCCAGAAGGTGTAGATCCAGAAATTGGCGGACTAGAGCTAGCTCATTTATCTTATGATAAGCAACTTGAATTTAAACGGAATAACGTACTTGAGTCTCTTAAAAAATATCATCCACGGGGTTATGCAAAATACAAAGTTAAGAAAACTATTCCCGCCCCAAATCCATGGCATTACCGTAATAAAGCCCAATATCAAATTGAGAATTTGCATGGTAAGACTAAGTTAGGTCTTTTTGCTCCAAATTCACACCGTTTGATTGATTTACCAAAAATGCCTACTCAAAGTGAAGATACACAAAAAGTAGAACGTGAAATTAAAGTTTTAATTGATAAACTTCATGTTCCTATTGCCAACTATCGTCGCCGCTTACCAGGTATTAAAACTGTGGTTGTTCGTCAATCTGAAGCAACTAAAGAAATTCAAGTTACTTTGATTACCATTGACCACAAAATTAAAAATTTAATGCCACTTGCTAAAGAAATCATGAAGTTAGATCATGTTGTGAGTGTTTACCAAAATGAAACTGAATGGCAAAATCCTCAAGTTTGGGGAAATAAGACAGAAAAACTTCTGGGTAAAAATCAAATCACAGAAGAAATTTTAGACAAGAAGTTTGCTTTATCACCTCGGGCATTCTTCCAACTTAACCCTGTCCAAACAGTTAACCTTTATTCAGAAGCATTAAAGTACTTAGACCTTTCACTTGACCAAACTTTAATTGATGCATATAGTGGGGTGGGTACCCTTGGTATCCTAGCAGCTGATCGCGTTAAACAAGTAATCGGAATTGAAACTATTCCTGAAGCAGTAAAAGACGCTGAACATAATGTTAAACTTAACCATATTAAAAATGCCAATTACATTCAAGGCAGCACTGAAAAGATTTTGCCAGAATTGCAAAATAATGGTGTACCAATTGATGCATTAATCGTGGATCCGCCAAGAACTGGTTTAGCTAAGAGCCTTATCAAAACAATTTTACGTGTTAAACCACAAACTTTTGTATATATCTCATGTAATCCATCAACACTTGCTCAAGATTTAGTCTTGCTCAGCGAAGCATACGATGTTCGCGTAATCCAAAATGTTGATATGTTACCTCAAACACCACGTTGTGAAGCAATCGCTAAGTTAGTTTTACGTAAATAAAATATTAATAAAAGAACTGGAATATTCCAGTTCTTTTATTTATCAAAAAAAGCAACTGCTAGACAATTCTGTCTAATAGCAGTTGCTAATCAAGTGGATCAGGTAGCTCATCAATTTGATAGTCACGATTTTTAGTTGTTTGGTATGTACTTAAAACAATGGCATCATCGCAACCAATATTAACATTCACTTGTTCGGGTCTTTACATAAAACGTAACTTTTTAATGAATTGGATTTTTTTGCGAACAGCCACTGATAATTTGAATATAACTAAATGATTTATGGCTGACACCTCTACATATAGAGAATCTTTTAAGTTTCCAATAATACAATTCTGGAGATAAAAACTTACATATTTTGTTAATTTTATTTCTACCTCGTCCACAATATTTATTATATCCGCTTATGTAACCGCTTGCAACATTAATGGACATATTTATCTAAAAAAGCTTTTATTTGTTTGCGATATTCTGTTTTATACATCGGATATGACAATGCATGTCCAGCTAATGGAGCAATCCATATTTCCTTTGGACCATTACTTGCCTGATAGTTTTCATAAGTCATTTTAGTAGGGACAAAATGATCCTTGCCACCATGAATAAATAAAAATGGACGGTTATTCTTACTTAATTGATTAGCTGATGAAGCTTTGCCTAAGAAAAAACCGTTTTTCAATTTATTAATGCCACTAACAGTTTCAATCAAAGGTGTTTGAATTATCTTGGGAATGCTAAATAAATTATCCGCTTGGTATTTTATTTCTTCTTTTACATTACTATAACCACAATCTTCAATAAAAGCTTTAACTTGCTTTGGTAATTTCATCCCACTGACCATCATGGTTGTAGCACCGCCCATACTTTGACCCATTATTACAATCTTCGAATCTGCTCCATTTTTTTGAATTATTTCATTAATCCATTTAGCAATATCTTCTTTTTCAACCCAGCCATAGCCAATATATTGGCCTTCACTTTTGCCTTGAGCACGTGCATCAGGTAAAAGTACATTATAGCCAAAATCATAAAACATCTTGGCAAAACCACCCATACTATCGCTATCACTCATGAAACCATGCAATAAAATTACAGTTTTATTGGAATAATGATCTAAATATTGAGCACATAAAGTTAAATTATTAGTATTCAAATGCCATTCCTGTTTTGGAAAATTTTTAAACCATAATTTTTCACGATATAGCGAATCTTTAGGTGATATTTTTTTAGGATCTGGCTTTTTCTTATAAGGTGTCATGGCATATTTAAAAAAATACTCTCCAGCTGCAATCAGACCAATACCTGCACCTGTAATCAATGATAGTAATACTTTTTTCTTCATTTTGCACTTCCAATATTCTTAAATACTAATTCTTATTCCTTTATTTTTAAAACGTGCGTTTGATATAATTAACAAGATAGCTAGAACACACGTGCTAAAAATTAATTATTACCAATGTTTATTATACTTGAAAATGCGTTTAACAGACTTATTACAACTTATTAATGATTTAAATACTAATACTAAGCTTTATCTTAAAATCAATGATCAAATTTTACCTTGGGGTAAATTGACTATTGAAAACGATAAATGTCTTCTCTATCCGGGTAAAATTGCGATGACCAAAAATAAATTAATTAAATTAGTAGCTCATATCCACGGTCGTGGCATCCCTTTAAGAGTTAAAGTAAATGAACAAGAAATACCTCTTTTTGGCTTACAAATCAGAGAAGATACCAGAACCGCCGTACTAATGTAAAATGAGTTTGGAAAAATCCAAACTCATTTTTGCTTTATTTAACTTTGTATTGACGAACATGGCCTTGCGTACCGGCAAAATACCAAGTACCTTCTTTATCATCACTTTCCAGTACTACACCATCTTCTGGATCTTCTAATGCAGTATTGAAGACATTTTCATACTCTGAAATAGTTAACTTCTTACGGTGATCAAGCATTGCTTGATCCTTAATTTGATCTATTTCTTTTTCATAGCCTTCAACTAAATTACCACTGTAAAATTCACCCATAGCCCCTGAACCATAAGAGAATAAACCTATTAATGATCCTGCTGCCAAATTACCATTTTCTAATAAACTAAGTAAGCTCATGTATAAAGAAGCAGTATAAATATTACCTACACGACGAGACAATTGCTTAGAAGCTTCAAAACTAGTTTCTAAGTTTTCTGTTACAGCTTGATCTTGATCCTCAACTGCAATTCTATTTGCCTTAAGTCCCATCTTAGTAAACGGCAAATGGTAAACAATGGCATCAAAAGCACTAGTTTCTAGTTTTTTTTGCTTCTTGTAATCATTGAAAGTCTTCTTAAAGAAGTCTAAATATACTTGAGTGGAATATTTACCATCAACCATAGCAACACGAGAAGCATTGGGACGCCAGAAATCATTAATATCTTCACTATATGCACTATGCCCATCATTTAAAGCAAGGATCTTTGGATCTGCCTTAATTAACATACTTACACTACCAGCGCCTTGCGTTACTTCGCCCCCAGTATTAACACCATAACGTGCAATATCACTACCAATTACAATTGCAGTTTGATCAGGATGAACTCTAACAAAGTCTCTAGCAATCATTACAGCCGCAGTTAGCCCAAAGCAAGCTTCCTTAACTTCAAAAGTTCTAACTTCAGGCTTTAATTTTAAAGCAGTTTTTACAAATAATGACGCAGATTTTGATTGATCGATTCCACTTTCTGTACCTAAAACGAGCAACCCAACCTTATCTTTATCAATGCGGTCAATATATTTCATTGTAGCGTTAATTCCCATTGAAACTGCGTCTTGGGTTTGATCGGCTACACTCATTTCACTTTGACCAATCCCAATTAAAAACTTATTGGGATCTTGATTTCTAGCATGTGCTAGGTCCACCATATCTACATATTTATTTGGTGTAAAAAGTCCAATCTTATCAATTCCTACTTGCATTTAATTACCCTCTCTAATTTCTTGTAAAATTTCTCTAGCATGGCTTTCAGAATACTTCTTTTCCTCAATCATTCTACCCAAAACCTGCTTTTTTTCCTGCTCACTTGCATTAAGTTCAGCAACAAAATTACGAGCCTGGAGTTTCATGTGGCCTGCTTGAATGCCTACAGTCGAAATAGCTAATAAAGCAGCTAAATTATTAGCTAACCCAATTCCAACTATAATTTCACCCAAAGTTTTACTATCAACATTTTTCCCTAAAATTGCAAAACTTTGTTGGACATCTTTTCGTGCTTTAATCGAACCACCGACAACGCCAATTGCCATTGGCAAAGTCAATTCGCCTATTAACATGTTATTTTCCATTGTCCATTTAGACAAACTACGATAATGTCCATCTTGATTTGCCAGTACTGCAGCTGCACTTTCAATTGCACGATAATCATTGCCAGTAGCTAGCAAAACAGCATCCACGCCGTTCATAATTCCTTTGTTATTAGTAACTGCACGATACACGTTTTCATAGCCAATTTTACTTAATAGTGCAACTCTTTCAGCAACTTTCAAACCACCAATTGTATTTGGATCTATTTTTACTCGTGCCTTAGTTAATTGACTAGGATAGTTAGACAAAATAGCAAAAAGTTTTTCTTCTACACCTGCAAATTGTTCTAACTTTCTTCCCAAAAACTCCAGAATTGAATTAGTTTTATTGGCTCCCATTGCTTCTGCAGGATCAACCAATACCTTAAGATAAACTAGATTTTCTTTTTGATCAGCAGAGATAGTTCTAGTTCCGCCACCATGTTTAATTAAACTAACAAATTCCTGATTAGCTAAATCAATTAATTTTGGAATTTTATTATTTAAATTAGACAAAGAGAACTCATCATTTACTTTTAAAACAATTTGACCATAAATTCCTGTCCGTATGCTTTGTGCAAAAATTCCACCATTTTTGGCAAAAATACTTGCACCATGATTAGCAGCAGCTACAACCGACGGTTCTTCCACTGCCATTGGCACCCAGAATTCACGACCATTCACATGTAATTGTTGAACAACACCTAATGGTAAGCGCAATTGGCCAATCACATTTTCACTTAATCCATCTAAGCGATTAAGCACTTCTTCATTAATTTTTTCTAATTTAATTCCTTCAGCTTGTAAAAGTTCTCGTCTTTGTTCAGGCTTTAATTGATAAAACTTCATTACACGTTCTCGATTTCATAAGCAATTGCTTGACCACCACCAATACATAGAGTGACTAAAGCCAACTTGCCATCATTATTTTTCAATCCATTAACTGCTGTACTAATCAAACGAGTACCCGTCGCACCTAATGGGTGACCAAGAGAAATTGCTCCTCCCATGATATTCAACTTATCCATCGGAATTTCTAAATCTCGTGCAACTGGAATACTTTGTGCTGCAAAAGCTTCATTTAATTCAATTAGATCATAGTCATTAATTGAACGACCAGTTTTGGCTAATAGCTTCTTTACAGCAAAGTAAGGGGTATACCCCATATATGCAGGATCAAAACCGGCTTCCGCAAAATCACCTAATTTAGCAACAGGAGTTAAATCTAATTCTTCCATCTTTTCTTTAGTAGCCAAAATCACCATGCTGGCACCGTCAGTAAGCGGTGAAGCATTTCCAGCTGTTACTTGACCATCTTCTTTAAATACTGGCTTCAAATTACCCAATGCTTCTAAACTAGTGCCTGGACGAATTGGTTCATCGTGATCCAATACTTGACCATCAATCTCAACATCCAAAATTTCATTTTTTAACAAACCGGCTTCAGTAGCTTTAGCAGCCTTTTGATGTGATGCTAAACTAAATTCATCCATTTCTTCACGCGAAACATTATATTTTTCTGCAACATTTTCTGCAGTAATTCCCATATGCTTACCTGAAAAAGCATCCATTAGACCGTCATTAAGCATTGTACTGGTCATCTTCTCTGGATTATCTTTATCTTCTTTATTGATAAAATATGGTGCCCGAGTCATACTCTCGCTTCCACCAACGGCTACTAAATCAAGATCTCCCATCTCCATTTGACCTTGTGCGAGTCGGACGGCCTTTAAACTCGATCCACAAACTTCATTAATTGTAACTGCAGCAGAGCTTTCCTTCATTCCCGAATAAAGAGCAACTTGACGAGCCATATTTTCACCAAGTCCTGTTCCTAAAACATTTCCCATAAATAAAGCTTGCACATCTTGAGGATTAATTCCACTTGCTTTTAAAGTTCCTTTAAGTGCCATTACTCCCATATCAACTGCAGAAGCGTCTTTAAATAAACCACGGTATTTGCCAAAAGGGGTTCTTTTAGCAGCGACAATATAAATATCTTTCATAATATCCCTCTACATATGTAAATTTTAACAAATATGATAATAACAAAAAAATATTAAGGATTATATAAAAAGACTACGCAAATGCGTAGCCTTTCAATAATTTAACTAATTATTTATTTTTTCGCTTATCTTCAGCTTCAAATTTTTTGCCTAAGCGTTGAATATATTCACGCAATTGATCTTTAATTTCTGGATGCTTTAAACCATATTCAATTGAAGTTTCAAGATATCCTTCTTTGTTACCAACATCATGACGTTCACCCTTAAAGACATGGGCAAATACACGTTGAGTCTTATTCATTGTATCAATGGCATCAGTTAATTGGATTTCTCCACCACGACCTGGTTTTTGATTTGCTAAAATTTCAAAAATTTCAGGCATTAACAAATAGCGGCCAATAATTGCATAGTCACTTGGTGCCTTGTCAACATCTGGTTTTTCGACAAATGACTTAACGTTAATTAAACCAGGTGAAATTTCATTTTCTGGTTCGATAACACCATACTTTGATACTTCTTCATGTGGTACTGGCATAACAGCAATAGTTGAGGCATGAGTCTTGTTGTATCGATCAATTAATTGCTTAGTTAATGGAACTTTGTCGTCCATCAAGTCATCACCAAGCATAACTACAAAAGGTTCATCTCCAACAAAACTACGGGCACGATAAATTGCGTCTCCAAGGCCTGCTGGATGAGGTTGTCTAGTGTAATATAAGTTAACACCCAAATTAGTAATTCCCTGAGTTAATTCAAGAAGTTCATCTTTCCCTTTTTCCTTCAGATCCTGTTCTAGTTCAGGATTTGCATCAAAATGGTCTTCAATTGGGCGCTTATTTTTACCAATAACAATCAGGATATCTTCAATTCCAGATTTTTTAGCTTCTTCAACAATAAATTGAATTGTTGGCTTATCAACAATTGGTAACATTTCTTTTGGCAAAGCTTTAGTTGCAGGTAAGAATCTAGTACCTAACCCAGCTGCAGGAATAATAGCTTTTCTTACTTTCATATATATACACTTTCTTTTTCAACTTATATTTAAGATCATAATAGCAAATTTTTAGATTCTCATCTACTTTGTTTTTTTCTTTTGTTTTGAATATAGCTAGCAATTCGACCAGCAGAATACTCTAACTCTCCTACTCGGTTATGGATAATAGCCGCATTAACTGCCACTCCAAAAAGGAATAAAAATGCAGCTATATTAAGCCAAAGCATGAAGATAATAAATGTCCCTACAATACCATAGTTTTCCCATGTAATTGGAAAATGATGGAGATAAAAACTAAATAAAAATGATAACGCCAGCCAACCAATAACTGTTGCAAATACACCTGGCCAAACTACTCGTTTTTTTAGTTTGATGTTTGGTAATACATAATTTAAGTAAAAGACCGCCAAAACCATCATTAACAATACAACCGGATAACGATAACTAAAGACTCGACTAATTTCTTCTACAGGTAAATTAGTAATCGGCTTTAAGAAATTTAATACCTGTTGGCCAAATACCAAGACAATACTTGCAAAAGTAAAGATAATAATCATTAATGCAGTAAATACCACAGTAATAACTCTTGTCCAAATAAAATTAATAATTGATAACCTTAACTCGATCTGATGTACACCATACAATCGATTTTCGCCTAAACGAATTGCATTTACTAAATTAGAGAACGACCAAATTGCAAGCACAATACCAAAAGACATATAACCCGTTGAAGTTGTTTTTAAAAGGGAATTAACAATAGGCATTATAAAACTAGACACCTGATCAGGAAAAACGATATTAAGGTATTTAGCAATTGGTGCAGTATCAATATGGAATAAAGGTAATACATTTCCAATAATAATGATAATTGGAAAAATAGAAAATAAAATGTAATAGGCAATTATAATCGAACTATCGAATATTTCTCCTTGTGAAAGAGTTGTTCGCAACGTAAGAATGAATTGAACAAATTTATTCTTTAGTTGATTTTCTTTTTTCTCCATTAAAAAACCTAGTCATCCATTTCATCAAAGTGTGGGATGTACTTTTCTAAGCCATCATAAGGACGTTGTAAAGTTAAAATCTTAGGACCATCTTTAGTAATAGCAAAAGTATGTTCAAACTGTGCAGCATTTGAACCATCTGGAGTTGCGTAATATACCCAATCATCGTTTGGATCATCAACTGTTCTTTGATCAATATGCCAGTCTCCACCAGCTTCTACCATTGGCTCACAAGTAATAGTCATACCTTCACGAAGACGAAGACCATGACCAGCTTTACCCCAGTGAGGAACTTCTGGATCTTCGTGAATTGAAGGTTGAATACCATGACCAATTAATTCACGAACGTCACCATAATGATTTTCTACTTCAACATAATGTTGAATTGCAGCACCAATGTCACCAATACGGTTACCCAAAACAGCTTGATCGATTCCAAGATACATTGCCTTCTTAGTTACTTCAATCAACTTCTTATCAGCTTCTGAAATTTTACCTACTGGGTAAGTAGTACAAGAATCTGATTCATAGCCATTCAAGTTGCAAGTAACATCAACCTTAACGATGTCGCCCTCCTTTAAGATACGATCTTTTCTTGGAGTTTGGTGAGCAATTTCATCATTAACTGAAATACAAGTACCATATTTGTAGCCTTCAAAACCTTGTTCTGAAAGACGACCACCACGACTTTTAACAAAATCTTGACAAAATTCTTCAATTTCCCAAGTTGAAATTCCTGGCTTGATAACATCACGTAAGCCTTCAAACATTGTTGCAAGAAGATGGCCTGAAGCTTGCATACCTTTAAGTTCACGAATTGATTTAATTGTAATCAAAATAATTTCTCCTTTATAATTATTCTCCCTATATTATAACGTTTTAATGAATATTTTTAAAAGTTTATCAAAACTGAGAGAAAAATTCACGGTTTCATGTATAATAGGGTGTCGTATAATGCAGTGAAAGGTATGAAAAATCATGAAAGCAAGAATTGTCTATGCCAGTATGACTGGTAACGATGAAGATATGGCAGATATATTAGAAGAAGATCTTCAAGATTATGGTTTCGATGTTGAAACTAGTGATGTTGGTTTCACTGACGCAAGCGATTATTTAGACAGTGATATTTGTATTTTCATTACTTATACTTATGGTGAAGGTGCAATGACTGATGAACTTGCGGATTTTTACGAAGAATTAAAGAAATTAGATCTTAGCTGTAAATATTTTGCGGTAATGGGCTCAGGCGACAAAACATACGGAGAACATTACTGTGAGAATGTTTTTGATTTTGAAAAAGCGTTTTTGGATTGTCATGCAACTGAAATTACTAAACCTGTAACTATCGAAAATGCTCCAGATGATGACGCTATCGATTTGATCGATAACGCCGCAAAGGAAATGGCCGATAAGCTAAATGACTAAAAATAAAAAAGAAATTACTGCTACCGATCAAGCTCAAATTCGTAAATTAGGTCAAAAATTACTCAAACGACACCGAAATTTGTGGGTATACATGATTTTCGGTTTTATTGCAGCGCTTATTAACACAGTTGTGTTCATGATTTTACACTCATGGTGGCATAATGTAATGGTTATTTCTAATACCATTGCTTTCATTGTGTCAAATTTAGCCTCTTTTTATTTTAATCAAAAAGCCGTTTTTATTAATAATGTCGATCATGATCACAGTACTTGGCATAAATTAATCGTCTTTTTTACGTATCGTGTAATTAGTCTGATTCCTGATACCTTAATTATGCTTGTGGGTCTATCCTGGCTTCATTTAAATGCTTTACTTGTCAAGATTATAGACCAAGTACTAGTCGGCGTTTTCAACTACCTTACTACTAGATCCGTATTTCAAAAGCAAGAACACACTATGATCGAACGCGCAAAAATGCGCATTCAAGAACAAAAAAATAAAAGAAGCGACAAATAAGTCGCTTCTTTTTTATTCAAAATCTTTAGGTTTGATTGCGGTATCTTTATTGAAGTAATAATAAATTGCATCCATGATTCGATCGCTGGCATGACCATCTCCATATGGATTCTTGGCATTAGCCATCTTGTCATATGCTTCTTTATTTTCAAGCAGTTCAAGCATACTCTCTCTTACCTTATCTACTTCAGTGCCCACTAATTTCAAGGTGCCAGCCTTAACGCCTTCTGGACGTTCAGTAGTATCTCTAAGCACAAGTACTGGTTTACCAAGACTTGGTGCTTCTTCTTGAACGCCACCAGAATCAGTCATAATGAAGTAGCTCCGCTTAGCTAAATTATGAAAATCAACCACATCAAGCGGTTCAATCAAGTGGATTCGCGGATCGCCTCCGAGTACCTCATTTGCTACTTGTTGTACTTTTGGTGATAAATGGACTGGATAAATAATTTCTACATCATCATGGCTATCGATTACTTGACGCATGACTTTAAATACGCGACGCATAGGTTCACCCTGATTTTCTCGTCTATGCATTGTCACCAAGATAACTTTATTTCCCGGTTTAATTTCATCTAAAACATCGTGATGATAATCTTTTTGAACAGTTTCATGAAGCGCATCGATAGCTGTATTACCTGTAACAAAAATATTATCTGCTGGATGGTTTTCTTTTAATAAGTTAGCCTTGGACACTTCAGTTGGAGCAAAATATAAGTCTGCCAAGTCATCAGTCATTTGACGATTCATTTCTTCAGGGAACGGTGAATATTTATTCCAAGTACGAAGACCGGCTTCTACGTGCCCCAGAGTTGTTTGTTCATAAAAGGTGGCAAGTCCTGCCGCAAAACTAGTTGTAGTATCGCCATGAACTAAAACAATATCAGGCTTTTCTTTCTTAATTACTTTAGCCAAATCAATCATTACTTTAGAAGTAATTTCTTCCAAAGTCTGGTTCTTATGCATGATGTTAAAGTCATAGTCTGGCTTAATTTTAAAAATATCGAGTACCTGATCAAGCATCTCACGGTGCTGCGCTGAAACAACCGTAACTTCTTCAAAACGTTCATCTTGCTTTAATTTTAAAACAAGTGGTGCCATCTTGATTGCTTCTGGTCGGGTACCAAAAACAGTCATTACTTTAATCTTGTTCATAAGTTCCCTCCGATAACTAAACTTAACTATAACCGATTTAACCCTATCTTGCATCAAAATTATGTGCTTTAATAAAATTAAATGTTACGAAAGTTGGATAAAAAATGAATTCAAGTTTATTACTTTTAGTTACAACAGCATTAATCATTATTATCGGCTGCTTTTGCTTAGTATTCGGTTTAGATAAGTCGAAAGCACCTAAAACCAGAAAATACTTACTCTATACCGCTCTAATATGTGTATTTGTAGTTTGGGGACTTATTACGTTTATAATGCTCAATCCGTTGGGCTAACTAAAAAAGATATTCAATGTTTTGAAAACATTGAATATCTTTTTTCATTATGACCCCGGTGAGATTCGAACTCACCTCTACGGTTTAGGAGACCATTGTTCTATCCAGATGAACTACGGGGTCAAACCTAAGATTAACTTTACCAAACTTTGGGCTAATAGTTAATCTTTTTTTAGAATTGAGTCATAAAAAATTTCTTAGGATTATTATTGGCAATTTTATCAGCCGCAATTACAAAAGGAGTCCAAATAGCAAGTGCTATTAACATATTTACAATACTTAAAACAATTGCTCGCCAATCATAATTACATGCTAAAAACGGTCCAATAATTGGCGGCATCACACTTGGCACAGCCACTTGAACCGGATTAACCAATCCCATGATGCTTACCCAATATGAAAATGCCACGTTAACTACAGGCGTTAACAAAAATGGAATCAAATAAACTGGATTTAACACTACAGGTAAGCCCAACAAAATTGGTTCTCCAATATTAAAAATTCCCGGCGCTAAGGCAATTTTGCCAATTGTACGGTAGTCACTTCTTTTTGAAAAAATCAATATTGCAACAATCAACATTAATGTACCACCGGCGCCTCCAAACCATGCAAATACGTCAAATGAGCTACGTACCCAAACATAAGGAGGAACATGACCATTCTTAATCGCAGTAATATTACCGTTTTGTGCTGTTAGCCAAATTGAATCAAGAATTGGTGATAAAACTCCAAGTCCATTAATTCCAAAGAACCAAAATACCTGAACAAGCAACGTAACCAAAAGCACAGTACCAAAGCCTTGCCCCCATTTAACCAAAGGAAGTTGAATACTATTTAGTAACCAAGTGCCAAAATACTCACCTGTTAAAGTTTGGAACAGATAATTAATGCCACCTACACCAAAAATTGCAATCATTGCTGGAATTAGTGAATCAAAAGCGGCTTGCTCTGCATGTGGCATATTAGCGGATAAATGAAGCATTATTCTAGCCTTATAACAAGCCAAATATATTGCAAAACCAATCGATCCAAATAAAATAGCTGTAAATAGACCAGTAGTTGAAAATTGGCTAATATCAAATGCATTTTTTATTGTGACACTATCACCATGAAATTTAATTTTAGCTACACTAGCAATACTTAATGCAAATGAAGACAGCGAAACAAGTGCCGCTGCTAGCCGATTTCCTTCAAAAGATTTAGCTAATTGATAGCCAAGCGCTAATGCAAAGAAAAAAGCAAATAGCGAAAATGTACCTCGCCATACTAAATTACTAATTGAAACCAATGGCTGCATTGCAAAAGCAAAAGTAGTCCAGCCCAAATGAGTTTGAGCTGCTTCTATTAAGCTCTTAATTAAAACGGCCAATGACCCCGCGATCGTGATTGGCATCAAAGATACAAAAGCATCCCTTAATGCCACCAACCATCTAATCTGTCCCAACCGACTAGCTATAGGTAAAACATAATCTTCTAACCATCTAACTAATCGATTCATTTCTTCACCTTCAAGTAATGTGGATGATAACCCTTATTTTTATTTCGCTTCTTGCGTTTCTTAGATTTAGCAGACTTTTTAGGTTCAGTTATTTTCTTTTTATCTTCTTTATCTTTCTTATCTTTTTTATTTTTAGGCTTCTTCGTTGTTAAATGATAGCCGGCAAAGTATGCTCGCTCAATTTCAACTTGATCTGCTAAAAGTTTTTTTAAATCACGGAAATCATGATCATCACCTAATGTAACAACATATCCTTCCGCATTCATTCTTCCAGTTCGACCAGCGCGATGCATATACGTATTTTGCTCACTAGGAATATCAAAATTAATCACGTATGTTACGCCTGGAATATCAAGCCCACGTGCAGCCAAATCTGTAGCCAAAAGAAGCTTAGTCTTGCCACTAGCTAAGTCACTAAGAGCTTTTTCACGTCTTTGTTTACTAAATTCATTAGCTAGTAGTTCAAACTTAGTTTTAGTATGCCCAAAAATTCCAGCAAAACGCATTATCGTTTTATTTGAATCAAAGAAAAGAATGCCTTTAAAATGATCCAATTTTGTCATTCTTTGTAAGAATTCAATTTTATGTTGATTATCAACTTGCAGAAAATAATGCTTAGTAGTTGATTCTTGTTCATTTCTGACATCAACTAAAAGAAAATGTCGATTAAATATTTCTTCGGCATCCTTAGTAATTTCTGAATCAGTTGCACCAAAGAGTAAAACTTGACTATCATGACCCAAATTTTGACCTAATGATGACAATAATTCAAGCTTAGTAAATTCCAAAATATCGTCTGCTTCATCAATAATCAAAGTCTTGATTTGATTAATCTTAATTCGACCACTTGAAAAGAAATCAAAGAATCTTCCTGGAGTTGCCACAATAACTTCAGGATGCTTTTTCTTTAAGTTATCTTCTTGTCTTTTACGGTTTCCTGCGCCTACTAAACTAGCACCCTTTAAACCCAATACATGAAGATATGGATTAATTGCATGTCGAATTTGCACAGCCAATTCAGTAGTAGGTGCAATAATTACAACGCCATTAGCACTACCCTTTTGAATCTTTTCTAAGCTAGGAATGGCATATGCCAAAGTCTTTCCAGTTCCAGTTTTAGCTAAACCAACTATACTTGCACTATTTTTAATAGCGTCATAAGTTTGTTTTTGAATTAAAGTAGGTTTAGTTTTATGTTCTTTTTGTAAAACTTGTTCTATTTTTTCTTGATACATTATTGTGTTAACTGCCCATATTTCTGTTTATACTGACCAACGGTTCCATTATACGAATACATTGTCACGCCTTTTTCTAGTCCTGCCAAATTTTTCACCCGTCCATTAGTCGTGTAACGCCAAAATGAATATTTCAATTTATTAGGTGATTTTGCATCCGAAGACATAAATTTAGTCTGCGCATCGAAATAATTATGATATTTATAATCAATATTGATAATTACACTCTTACCATGTTTTTCCAACATCCTAGTGAATTGTCCCATTGATCTTAAATATTTCTTGCTTCTACTATTTATCGGTTCAATCAAAATTGGTAGACTTCCAGTATTATTCCCTACCTGACTAAAAAAATAGCAATAATGCTGCAAAGGCGTAGATTCATTACTATAAGTGATCATACTACCAAAAGCAAGTTTTGTTCCCAAAATCTGATCACGATATAACAAATAATTTTCATCAAAATATGATCTACCCTGCGTAGCTTTTAAATAAACAAAAGAGATACCATTTGACTGTAATTTACGCAAATCAACATAATCAACATCTTGATTAAGTTGAATACCAATTGCACTTGAATTAGAGCTAGGCGGCAAAGTTGTTTGCTTTTTCAAATTAAAAAAGCCTATCAAAAGAAAAGCAATTGCCAAAATTAATAAAGTCAAAATTGCTGGCAATGTATATTTATGATGATATCTTTTCATAGCCTTTCCCCCTAGCTATATTTTAACCAAAAAAGTGCTCCATACCAACCTTAGATGATCTATTGTGCTAAAATTAATTCGACATTATTTTTCGAGGTGAAATATGTGAAAAGGCAGATTTCTTTTGGTCAGGCTTTGGCCACTGTAGTAGGTTCTGTAATTGGAGCTGGCGTTTTCTTTAAAATTGGTACGATTACTGCGCAAACAGGTAGTAGTTCGATGACACTACTTGTATGGGTACTTGCCGGGATTATTTCAATCGCATCAGGATTAACAATTTCAGAAATTGCCGCCAGCCTTAAAATCAACGGAGCTATTAAATATTTAGACTATACCTATGGTCGTGTTTGGGGATTCTTATTTGGCTGGGCTCAAATGATTGTTTATTTTCCCGCACAAATCGGTGCATTAAGCTCAATTTTTGGCGTTCAATTTGTTTCATTATTTGGAATCGAAGCTAAATATTCTAACTTAATTGCAGTTATACTAGTCTTATTTTTATTAAGTATCAATTTAATTGGAACTAAATTTTCTAGTAAAATGCAATCAGTTATTACTATCTTAAAAATAATCCCAATAATCTTAATTATTGTTCTGGGACTATTCAACCAAAATAAGGTTAGCGCACCAATTTTTCCAGTGACTGTAGGTAGTGGCAAGGATCTCATCGGTTCATTGAGTCAAGGTCTACTCTCTGCCCTATTTGCATTCGAAGGATGGATTGTTGTTACTAATCTCGCAAATGAAGTAAAAAATCCTGAAAATGACTTATCTCGTGCCATTATTTCAGGATTATCAATTGTAACACTAATCTATGTTTTAATTAATTATACATTTTTAACTGTTCTACCAATTAACCAGCTTGTAAATAACGACAATGCAGCCTTTGAAGCCTCAATGAAATTATTTGGACAATTTGGCGGAAAATTAATTACCATTGGCATTCTAATTTCAGTTTATGGCGCAGCTAATGCCTTTATGCTAACGGGGATGCGTACACCATATATCCTAGCTCAAGACAGATTATTACCATTTTCTAATAAAATCGGTAAGGCCAATATCCATACAGGTGTCCCAGTTACTGGAGCTTTAATCGTTGATGCAATTGCCATCATTATGATTATACTTGGTAACTTTACTGTTTTAACCGATATGCTTGTTTTTGTCATGTGGACTTTTAACACTATGCTATCAATCGCAGTAGTAATTTTAAGAAAACGCGAGCCAGAACTACGTCGTCCATTTAAAGTACCTTGGTATCCAATTATTCCGATTATTTCCGTTTTAGGTGGCCTTTTTATCGTTATTTCAACAATTATCAATCAATTCTTGTTATCAATTATCGGAATAGGATTAACCTTAATCGGCTTACCTATTTATTATCATATGCAAAATAAAAATTAAAATTAAAAGGAATCAAATGATTCCTTTTTTCTTTACTTATTTACATATTTTTGAATTACTTCTGGTTTTAATACACCAACGTATGGTAAGTTACGATACATATTTAAAAAGTCTAGGCCATAACCAACTACGAATTCATTACCAACTTCTGAACCGAAATAGTCAACATCCACATCGACATTTCTACGGGCTTCTTTATTAAGCATTGCACAACATTTAACACTCTTTGCACCACGCTCTTTAATTAAATCCTTCATAAACTTCAAAGTTAAGCCAGTATCAACAATGTCTTCAACGATTAAAACGTCACGATCTTTCACATCCGCAGCTAAATCTGTAACCACTTTAACCTTACCACTTGATTCAAAGCCATCCCCATAGCTAGATACATCAAGAAAGTCTAATTGATGGGCCACATCCATTTGTCTAGTTAAATCTGTTAAGAAATAAATTGCGCCCTTTAATGCACCAACAACTAATGGCTTTTTACCTGTATAATCTTCGGTCAATTGCTTACCTAAGCGAATGCACATATCATGAATATCTTTTTCAGAAAATAACTTGTGATCGATAATGTCGTTAATATTGTCGCCTTTACTCATTTGTCTACCCTTCAATTCATTACTTTTAATCATCATTTCTAGATAAGAAAAATTATAACATCTTTACATAAAAAAAGCGTCAAAATCGACGCTTCTTTCAGAATAATCTTATTTTTCATCCTTTAATTGATCGGATTTTTTCTTTTTAATAGGTTCAACAATAAACCAGCGCATAAAGCCTTGTTCAATACTTTCAAGCGTAAATTTGTAACCTTCTAAGTCAATTGATTCATCCTTTTGAAGGTTAGGATAATGTTCCATCATATATCCGCCGATAGTGATAATGTCACTATCTTGAAAAGCCTTTAAATCAGTATGGAAAAATCTTTCAAAGTCGTACAAGGTTGTTTTACCTGAAACATGAACGATTCCATCTTTATCCTTAATGATGTAGTCATCTGAAACATCATCAATTTCATCTTTAACGGAACCAAATAGCTCTTCATAAATATCCTTATCGGTTACAATACCACTAGTTCCACCGTATTCATCTACCACCAAAACAATTGGTGTATGCTTAGAAATCATTAAATGCAAAATATCTTGAATTGGCATCGATTCTGGAACGGTAATAATTGTTCTAATAATTCTAGTTACAGGTACAGAACCATCAATTTGATTTTGCTGAACAATATCGTATGAATAAACATATCCAACTACATCGTCTTTATTGTTATCACGAACAACTGGAAAACGACTATAACCTTCTTCAAGATACTTTTTCAAAGCATACTTAATTGAATCAGTTGAATCAAGTACCGACAATCTAGTTCTGTCAGTCATAATGTCCTTAGCTACCTTGTCATTTAATTCAAAGGCACGTTCCATATAAGTTAAGTCTTCTTTATCAAGAGACCCACCATGAACCGCATTACGAGATAGCTTAATAATTTCAGACTGAGAATAAACCTGATTTTCTTCATCAGCAGGATCAAAGCCTAAAAGCTTTAAAATACCATTTGAACTAGTATTAAGTAGCCATACAAACGGATAAACCAATGTATGAAAAACATGAAGCGGAGTAACAATTACCATCATCATATTTACTGGTTTATCAATTGCAATATTTTTAGGGACAACTTCTGTTAAAACCACTTCTAAATAAGTTAACAAAATTACACCTAAAATTGCACTCACTGATTTAATAAGTGAGTGGCTCATTGGGGTTAAATGAAAAAGATCTTCCAGAATAACCGCAAAAGTATCAGCAGAAAACCACCCTAATACTACTCCAACAAGAGTAGTACCAACTTGTGTAGTTGATAAATATTCATTCAAATTATGCGTCATATTAAGCGCACGCTGTAATTTCTTTTTATTGCCTTGACCTTTAGCCAGCATATCCTCAAGCTGACTTGGTCTTGTTTGTACTAAAGCAAACTCTGCAGCAACAAAGAATGAAGCAACAATAAAAATTAATACAGTTGCAACTAAATTAGTTGTTATTTGAGCTGGACTCAAAATTTTCTCACCTTTTTTACAAATTATTTACTAAACTTCATTTTATCATTTATGAGCAAAATAGTGCATTTTATTAGGCTTGCTTTTACGATTTCTACTTACTTACCTTGTAAACTTTATCAAAGGGTACTCTCTTAGGAATATATACAGGATCATTTACCTCTGCATTTTTATCTACGTAACCTACTGCTATTGCCATACCTACAAATTCATCATCTGGAATACCAGCATATTTTCTAACTAAATCTGGATAAGAAACCATTGAATGAGCTGGCATAATTCCTAACCCTCTGTTAACGGCTAGCAGCATAATACTTTGAGCAAAAATCCCTAAATCAAATACAGACCAGGCCGGTGACTTTCTGGGAATAGTTAAAAAGATAATTGCTGGTGCATTAAACATTGTTTTATTTGCATGAGAAAACAATTGTAGCTTATTTCTGAAAAAGAAACTTTGTGATGCACCCATAGTTGCCATATTGCTACTTGGAAAAGTGTCCCAATCTAAAGATAGCATAGAAGCGAAGTCTTCATGTGGCTTTATACCATCTTCATCATTTTTTATTGAAGCTTGCTTAAATTCTTCTAGTGCATCCCCCATTAAAACGTAAGCACACCATGGCTGGGAATTAAGTAACGATGGTGATTGCTGTGCTTGTTTAACAATTTCAGCAATTGCTTTTTCTGGAACTTTTCTATTAGTAAATTTTCTTGTTACATGTTCATTTTGAAAAACTTCTTTGAAATTCATTCTCTTATCCTCACTAAAAAAACAAAATATTATATTATTTCTTTTCTTTTGCTAGTTTTTTTCTTTCCTGATCTTGCTTTCTCAAATAAGCATTCATTGCCATGTCATTCTTTCTCATGGCCACAAAAGCTGTGATTGTAAGCGTTAATCCACCAATGCAGATTAATAATAAGCCTAGTGGAAATAAGAAATCAGCACCTTTAGGAATAAATGATGCTTTAATCACCCAGCAAAAAATTCCAACAAGCATAAAGATAATTCCAACAATAACCGCTTTAGTATTCGGTCGATATCTCTTCATAATCCGCCCTCGCTTTCTCTATCACATATATCTTAACAAAAAAAGCTTAGTTTCACTTGCGTGAAGCTAAGCTAAAAACCATTTTTTAACCAGTCTATATTTTTTTGAGAGAGGGGAAAAGTCAACTAATTAAATTCAACGGTTTGTACTGTTTGGGAATGTTCGACAGCACCCTTTTCAATCGGAGTAACTGACTTAACAATATCCATATTCGTATAGACTACGATACAACTATCATCATATCCTTTATCCGTGATCAATTTGAAATCCATTGTAGCTAAAGGTTGTCCCTTCTTCACTTGATCGCCTTGTTTAACGTCTACTGTAAACGGAGCACCTTCTAATTCTACTGTATCAAGTCCCAAGTGGATCAAAATTTCTAATCCCTTTTCAGTCTTAATACCAATGGCGTGCTTAGTTGGGAAAAGTGTTGTAATAGTCCCATCAACAGGAGTATAAATGTGGCTGTCTTTTGGCTTAATGGCAAAACCATCACCTAACATTTTAGTTGAGAAAACATCATCTTTTACATCAGTAATAGGCATAATATCGCCATCAACTACTGCAACCACTTCTAAACCTTTATTCTTTTTCTTAAAGAAATTAAACATAATTCATAACCTCTGGATTTCTAAAATTCAAGTAATAATATCAGTGCAAAGCAACCGATTAACAAAACGGTTGATGTAATAAGTGCTGCGCATATCACAGGATTAACATTATCTTGTGTTTTCTTTAATGCTTTTGACTTATACATTCCCAAGATAGACAAAACTACACAAAGTAAATTACCAACGCAGAGTTGTCCAACAAGTTGGCTTACCATTAAGAAACGATAATTTTGTCTATTAGCCAAAAATTTCTTTTTATTCAGCAATAAGTAATAGCCCAGTACAAAGTCTACAATTGCAATAATTGTAGCTATTGCCACCGCAGGCTGCTTCATAATGATTGACCGCATAGATTGACCTGAAGCTCCGCCACGCATTGCTATCAATGCCCAGAAGAACAAGGGGGCAATGAACAACACATATGCATACCAACTAAGAATTTTTTTGACATCTAATTGCATGCTCTTGGTCATTCGACCAAAAAAGTTTTCGACTTTTTGTTTACTCATTGCCCACATTAACTTCAACGTCCTCTCTTTGGCCTTGTTGCCAGGCTACATATTCACTAATAAGCAAATCGATTAAATAATATGCCGGGGTAAAAGCAACTTTACCAGTCTTAAAATCAGCATCATCAGTGAAGGCAATAGTTGGAAAGTATATATTATGCTGCGAAAGTGAAGCCAGTTTATTTTGCATCATATTAGTAAATGAAACATATCTAAACTTGTCATTTACCAATTCCAACTTAGTAATTTCTTCATTGATTGTTTTATTATCACCTGTAAATGAGATGATGAATAAAACGTCGCCTTTTTTTGCATAGCGTCCAGCAACTTTTAATTCATCAAGCGCAGACGGCAATACTGTAGCCTGTTTACCAACCACAAAGAGTTCATGAGCTAAATATTGAGCAATTAACTCTTGTTGCCACCCAGTAGAATAAATGTAAATTGTTCCTGCATCATCTATATCACGATATAAGCTATTGAAATCCCTTTGTTTAAAATACTTAAGGACATCATTATTTACTTTACCGAGTTCCCTTGCAAAATTATTTTCAATTTTTATTGGCTTTTTTCTTGATTCAGCTAGTTCTACTAAATCAAATTTAAGTTCACTGTAACCACTTAAGCCCAGTTTCTTACATAAGCGAAATATTGCCGATTCGGATACATAGAGTTTTTTAGCCAATTTGGCCAGACTTAATTTGCTACAGTCCTTCGGATTATTTAACACAAACTGAATTATCTGCTTTTCAGAATCATTTAGTTTGTTACCACTGTTATAGACCATCGATCTTAAATTTGCCATGTTACTTGTGTCCTTATCATTTTATAATCTATATATCAATAATAACACAAGCGCTTACAATTTATAGTAATTGTTTAATTTGATCAACAACTTGATCGGCATCTAATCCAACAACAATGTCAATTTCATTGTTATCCTTATGTTGGACTTCATATGAATCTGCAATCTTCTTGAATTCAGAATCTGGAGCAACTTTCTTAGGATCAAAGACATGAGCTCTTACTCTAGTTGAGCAAGCAATTACATCTTTAATGTTTTCACCACCGCCAAGCAGGTCAACAATACCTGTTGCTCTTTCAATATATGGATTATCTGGTTCAGTTGAAACCTTTGCTTCATTACCGCTTTGTTGCATCAATTGTGTCATTTCATCAAGAACTTGTGGCACATCAAGACCTACAATAACTTGTAATGCCTTACCATGGTGAACAACATTAACAGCTTTATTTGCTTTAAAGTCTGCATCTGGTGCAACCTTACTTGGATCAGCAACAGATACACGTAATCTAGTAGCACATGAGCTCAATTCGGTAATGTTTGAAGGACCACCTAGCAAGTCAAGGTAAGCTGTAGCTCTTGCAATGTAAGGATCATTTGCATCCTTACCTGCTGCTTTAGCAGCCATCTTCTGTTTGTATTCTTTCTTGTTAATAAGCTTAACATCCTGGTCATCAGCTTCACGTCCTGGAGTAATGTAGTTAAACTTTTCAATCATAATCTTGAATACAAAGTAAGTAATAATACCGAAGATAATACCAACGATAAATTGCATTACATATGTTTGCCAATGGTGTTCCCAAAGTGGCAACCAGTTCATTGATGCAATACCAATTGCACCATCTGACATAAATCCTCTTAAACCAAATGCCCACATTACAGTGTTCATAGTAGCTGATAATACTGAGTAAACAACCCAAAGTACAGGTGCGGCGAACAAATAAGTAAAGTCGATAGGTTCGGTAATACCAGCTAAAACTGAAGTTAAAGCTGCTGGAATAAGCAAAGCAGATGTTTGCTTCTTCTTATTCTTTTTAGCAGTTGCGTAAAAGGCAAGACAGATAAATGGAACTAAGAAGACCTTTTCATTACCGTAAAGTTGGAATCCTTCAACAGAAGCAATTTGTGAAAGTGGCTTTGTACTTGCTGCGTATTCTGCAAGGTGCTTTAACCAATATGGTTGAAGACCACCAGCAACTACAGCTGGACCGAATTGGAATGGAATATATACCAAGTGGTGAAGACCGGTAGGAATCAATACACGGTTCAAGAATTGGTAAATCCAAACACCGATAAATCCACTATCTACGATGAAGTGTTGCATACCGGTGATACCCATTTGAACTTTTGGCCAACCCCAACAAGTAATGAGTGCCAAAGGAATCATTACAAAGAAACTAATTGCATAAACATAAGTTGAACCTTGGAAAGTACCAAGCCAGTCAGGTAATTTTTTGTCAAAGTATTTATTGTGTAACCATACAACGATCAAAGCAACAACCAAAGCAGCTAAGATACTAGTATCAAGAGTCTTAATACCAGCAATGTTAGTCAAACCATGGTTAGTAGAGTTAGCAACAATTTGAATCTTATCAAAATTAGGAATACCAAATGCTGCACCCCAGTGAGTAAGCATTGCACCGATAAAGTAGTTATAAGTCAAGTAAGCAATTACTGACTCCATAGCTGCTCTACCTCTGGCTTTATTAGCTAAACCGATTGGTAAACCTACCGTAAACAAAATACCTTCTTGGTTGAAGACAGTCCAACCACCAGCTGAAATTGTGTCCCAAACTGAATTCCATGTTGTTCCTGGATTGGCAATAGAGCCAAACAGAGTCGGGTTATTGAACAAACTTCCTAAAGCTACGACAATACCCGCAAATGAGAACAGCATAACTGGGACGAACATTGCGGCCCCAAACCGCTGGATCTTTTGCATCATAATAATTTACCTCTGAAAAAATAAATTAATTGTTTAAACATTAACTTATTCTTTAATCTACACCTACATTATTTCGTTCAAACTAGTTGCAAGGTGCTCATACAACCAGTATTCCGAATATTACTCCTCAAAAATGATTAAGATAAATATCTAATGATATCAGCTTAGATTTATTTTCATCTTTGTAGTAGCTAGCTTACATTTTTATTTATACCATAGTTTTCAGCTTATGTAAGCGCTTTTGTGAAATGTGAATAGGTGTTTCATTCTTTTAATCATCATTCCATTTGATGAAATATATTTCATGGCAACAAATTAATATAGACCAATTTTTTAGTATTTTTCAGCCCTTTTGTGGCTTATGTTTAACCTTTTACTTTACATATAAACTTAGTCTGTCAAATTATATGCTAGTCAGATAGCCAATTTATCAATGCAAAATATTTCATTTCATGAAATGAAACAAATGGAGTTTTTTATTAATTAGCATTATAATGAAATCGATTACATGATAAGGAGTGTCTTATATGGCAATTAAATTTATAGCGATCGATACTGATGGAACCTTGCTAAATTCAAATGGAGAAATCTTACCTAGCACCAGAATAGCTATTAAACATGCTTTAGATAAAGGAATAAAAGTTACCCTTTGTTCTGGACGTCCTATTGCTGGTTTACAGCATTTTATGAAAGAGTTAGGAATTGAAGGCCCAGAACAATATGCAATCACATTAAATGGGGCAATTACTAGAACTGCAGACGGCAAGATAATGACCGAAGATCTTGTTTCAAATGAGTTTTATCATAAGATGACAGATTTTGGAAAGCAAAACCATATTCCTTTCAATGTGGTTTCGCCAAATTCAGAAATTATTACTAGCGATCATGATGTAGATTTTATGGTATATCTACAAGCTTATGAAAATACTGCAACTTTGTATATCCGTGAACCTGATGATTTTGCTTCTGATTTTGAAGTTGCAAAGGGATGCTTTGTTGGTAAGAGTGAACTATTAGATCAATGGGAAGAAAAAATTCACCAAAAATTTGGCAATGATTTATATATTGTTCGAGCAGATGATCATTTTCTTGAATTACTTAACCCTAAAGTAAATAAAGGTAACGGTTTAAAAGAATTAACTGAAAAACTTGGTATAAATCGTGATGAAGTAATGGCAATCGGGGATGCTGGTAATGATATCAGTATGTTCGATTTTGCTGGCACCGCAGTTTGCATGGGTAATGGTAGTGAAGAAGCAAAAAAGCATGCTGATTATGTCACCACCTCTAACGATAATGATGGCATCAGCAATGCTTTAAATCATTTTATAGAATAACAAACATAGAGTTTAGCCGAGAAAAACTAAGCTCTATGTTTAGCAATTGGCTTTACATACGAAACTTATCCGTTTAAAAATTTTCTGTGCAGCTTAGCTTTGAAGATATAAATGCAAATATTTCACAAAAGGCGAAAAAATAGGACCTAGCATCAACTAAGTCCTATTTGCTATTCATTCGTTTTCAATTTCTCATCAATATTTTCATCCATAACTTGCTTTCTCTTACCTGTCATCATCCAGACGGCAATAGCTACTGGCACCAGAACTAATAACAAATGGGCTGACCCAATCACTAAGCGTACCAGACCAAACCTGTGCTTTAACTCCACCATTAACTGCATAATTAAGAAAATCGATCCCGAAGTGATACAACATGGCTAGCCATAATTTGTCAGTATATAAATACATAATTGCTAAAACTAAGCCCAGTGCTGCGGCATAGACAGCTTGGTTCAGCGTAGCCGCAAAAGCTTGACCACCCAAATTAGTAAAATGTAGTAAACCAAAGAATATGGCACTAACAATCACAGCAATTTGAACCCGATATCTACTATAAGCAAAACCAGCAATCAAAGCTAAAATCGTCAAATAGCGGTTAGTTTCCTCAAAGACCCCTGCTTCTATTGCTCTACAAAATGACACCCAAGTTGGTTTTAGCGGAGCAAGCTCTGGTTTTAATAAAATTTCTCCTAGACTATTTCCTTGACCGCAAAATTTTGCCCAGAAGGCGAAAATAAGACAAAATAGCACCAACCAAATTAAAGTTACGTTTGACCCCTGCCATTTCAAATCGGGATTAAAACTAAAGCTCCACCTTTTTGCAATTAATATTGCAGCTAAAAAGGTAGCGATTGCTGCCATTAAGCCTGAAGTAATTAAAACATTAATTCCCTGGGGCTTTAATTCAATTACAGTAGATGATAAAAGTACCATGTTGAAATAACATACTGCATTAATCGCCCAAGCCAATTTCTCAATTATCCAATTGCTACAACTGCAACCGGTAAGTCCATCACCAGTAAAATTAAACTAAAAACGATCGTAATGAACATTTTAAAACTGACATGCTGCAAAATATTTCTAAAAAGTATGTACCACGTAATCGACAAAATTGCTGGCATTAATACAATTGCTAGCCAATTTGCTGCTACTGTCCATTTGTCTGAATGCCGCTTGAGTAAATCAAACACAAAGACAAGTACTGGCAAAACACTAGCCACAATACATAATCCTGCTGTAGCTGACTTCCCTTTACTAATATTAAAAATTGCCATTCCCCACCAAACTAGGATAACGATGGCAGTTTCACACCTAAATCCAAAATCCAACTTTTTTAAGTTCATTTTTCTTTGCTTCACCTCAAAATTATTATCCGACTATCAGCCAAGAGCAGAAAGAGAACTTCAAATTCGGTTATTTTCATTCAAATCTGGTAATTATTTTGCTTTAAATTGTAAGTATTGGTTATGTCTTTCATCACGTGAGTAAATCGACGAGAAAACTTAATTGCATCCCCATTAGATAAAGTAATCTCTTTTTTCTTCAAATTGATCTGGACAATATTTTTAGGATTCACCAAATATGATTGTGAGACCTTAGTCAAAAATTTATTTTGCTTATCCACACTTTTAATATCCCCTGCAAATTCGGCAGTTCCATCATTTTTAACTAATTTCAATTTATGTGGTGCCTTCGTAGTTGAAATGTAGTAAATATCATCAATATTGATATTTTTAATAATTCTTCCCAGACGATAGGAAAAAGTCATTTTTTTACTATAATTTTCCTTTGAAATCCTTCTTACAGTATCCTGCAATGTCTCATTCAGGCGATTTTGCAAATGAGGATTACTTTTATTAATGTAGTCAACTGAGCCTATTCGCCGCTCAAACGTCATTTCCATGTATTCGTTATAGGCAGTAACAAAAACGATTTGAGCACGTGGATCTAATTGTTTAACTTGTTCAGCCAGATCGATACCATTCATTGCATTTTTATCTTGACTCAGTTCAATATCTAAAAAATATATTCCACCGCTAACGGGATTCTCTTTCAAATACTCAATTACATCTAAAGCATTTTGCGCAATTTTGCCTATTTCTAAATCAATTTCTGTATCAGGATTATCACCTGAGTCACCCATTGCGGCTATGCCAATTTTCAAAGCTAAATTACTGGCATGATTAAGATTGTCATCACAAATTATTACTGTATATTTCATTTTTTTCTAGATAATTACCAAAGTAAAACTAAACCAACCATCTTTATTGCTGTATTCAATAAACATATTACTATAACTATCATTAATTTCCTGAGCCGTGGCTAATCCTAAGCCATGATGATCTTCCTTAGTGGTATAGCCTTTTTTATTGACTTGATTCATATCTACTTGTTGACACTTATTTTGAATCTTGAATTCTAATTCTCCAGGCTTTTTTTGGTAAAACATAACCTTAATCTCAGCATTTTCCTTTTTCATTGCCTGACTTGCTTCAATAGCGTTATCAAACACAATGCCAATTATTCTTAATAGATCAAACAATTTGACCTGATCAGGCAAAGTTTCAATCTCTTTTTCGCATTCAAAAGAATACTTAATACCTAATTCACTTATCTTGTTCAATTTATTGATGACTAAACTCTTTAATGCATCATTACGTAAATGATTTACATCTTTAAATCGCCACATACTCTCTTCATTAATTTGTTTACTTGAGTATTGTTCGAGCTCCTGGATTAATTTTTGATCATTATTTACTACCGCCATAGTTCTTAAAGTAGACAGCAGATTGAGATAATCATGTTTAAACTTACGAACCCGATCTTCACTCTTTTCTAAACTATGTAAATAGACCTTTAAATTCTCTTGCTCTTACCTTTTTAGTAATTTCTTTTGTATATTTACACTAGAAACGTAAACAGCAATGATAAAAATTGACTGAACTAGCATGATTAAAAAGAAAAGCAATTCTGAATGAGCACTAATCCCATATGTACACGTAAGATCCAAAATTAATGCACAAACATATAGGTAGATTACTAGCCAATCAGCTGTCTTATGATTTTCATCAATCAAAAAACGATGAATATACTGACGGAATTTCATAAACATAACGTAAAGACAAAGCAATGTTATTGGTAGGCATAAAAGAGCAGCATCAATTGGTAAAGTTGCTAATAAAAGTCCCCAAATTAAACTATTCAAAATTAAAACTGAACGAATCAAAGTAATTGCGGCCAGTACTAGTAAACTACCTACTTTTCGATGGAAGTAATAATAATAGCTAAGAATAGTTAATGACGCCCAAAGAATACTGCTTAATCCTTGAGGAATATGCAACAAATCTGAAGAAGTTATCACGCCACAGAGTAAGATTTCTAGTCTGAATAAAATATCTTTCTTTTGAAAATTAGTATTGGTAATTGCATAAAAAAATGTCAGCTCGATAATAACTGAAACTATCTCACCTGAAATAAAGCCAAAATCATATGTAGTCACATAATCCACCTTTTTCTTTCTTGTCTTGTTTTACTTTAGCATTTACATTCTTATTCGGTTATTATCAATTCAAATTCGGTAAAAAATAATCGGCATCAAAATGATACCGACTTCTTACATTAGTCTTTCAAATATTCAACCAAATCTGGCAGAATTTCTTCTGCCTTTTTTCGTCCGATCTCATATACCCGTTTAATCTCTTCTTTATTTTGTTCAACAGTTCCAATTTCTAGCGGATATGGCGGACGAATAATAAATGCATTCCCCTGATTTTCATCTTCTTCCATCTTATCTAAAACCGCATTATAATCTTCTGCTCTAGTAGCTAATTTTTTTAAAACAGCAGGATATTCACGTAGTACAATTTTTTCAATTGGATATAGTTTACTTTGCTTTTTACGATATTCTTTAGGTTGTGTTGTAATTACTACCCTTTTAGAAACTCCATTTTTTATCAAAAAATCATATGGAATAGAATCAGAAACTCCGCCGTCAAAATAATAATGGCCACCAATAGCAACAGGATGCGCAAAAAATGGAATTGAAGAGGATGCCCTAATCCACTCTAAATCTACATACCCAGCATCGTGCAACTCATGATAAACAGGCTCTCCCGTTGCAGCATCAGTCGCTACACACCAGAATCGCATTGGATTAGCCATAAAAGTTTCTTTATCAAAAATATCTAACTTATCTGGCAAAATATGATAGCAAAAATTAGCAGCATACAAATTACCAGATCTACGCCATGACTTCCAACTTGCATAATAAGGTTTACCTGCAAAACGTAAATTATAACGCAGAACTCGGCCAATCTGTTTGGATTTCAGATTAACGCCAAAAGCAGCTCCAGCGGAAACTCCAATTGCTACATCAAAATTAATCTTGTTTTCCATTAAGACATCGATCACACCAGCGGTAAATAATCCACGCATTGCACCGCCTTCTAACACTAACCCAGTTTTCATTTTTCCTCCAAAAAAAGACCTATGTTTTTAGCATAGGTCTAATTTATTCTTATTTATAAATTACTTCAAGCCCTTCCACTTCCATTCAGTAACTTCTGGCATATCTTTACCATTATCACGAATGTATTGGTGGTGCTTTTCAAGCAAGTCATCCATATGACTGATAAAGTCAGCGTTCTTGCCCTTCAATTTATCAACACTTTCAACAGCATCTTTGGCAAGATCAAATCTGTCAAGGTGGTTCAAAACACGCATATCAAATGGAGTAGTAATATCACCGTTTTCTTCGTAGCAGTGAATATGTACATTATGACGGTTACGTGCAAACCAAATTGATTCCATCATACTCTTGTAGCCGTGCCATGCAAAGATTACAGGAACGTCCTTTGGGAATAAGCGATCAAATTCTTCATCAGAAATACCATTCTCATTGTCCTTTGGTGACATTAATTTCATCACATCAACTACGTTAATGTAGCGAATCTTAAGATCTGGGAACTTGTCATGCAAAATATCAATTGCTGCCAAAGTTTCAATTGTTGGTTCAGTTTCTGTTGAAGCAAAGACAACATCTGGTTTTACACCTTTATCAGTTGAAGCCCAATCAATGTAACCTAAACCTTTATCAACTAACTTTTGTGCTTCCTCAATTGAGAACCATTGTGGACGAGGTTGCTTTGAAGTTACTAAAACATTAATACATTCACGATCAGTAAATGCCTTGTTACCTACAGCAAGTAAAGTATTAGTATCTGATGGCAAGTATTCATGAACTAAATCTGGACGATTCTTTTCATATAAGTGAGTTAAAATGCCTGGATCTTGGTGAGTGTAACCATTGTGATCTTGTTGGAATACTGTTGAAGTAGCAACAAAGTTAAGTGATGGATAATCATGACGCCAATATTGTTCTTTAGCTTTTCTAAGCCACTTCATATGTTGAGTAAGCATTGAATCTACTACACGACCAAATGCTTCGTAGGTTGCAAAGAAGCCGTGACGACCAGTTAAAACGTAGCCTTCAAGGAAGCCTTCGTCTTGGTGTTCTGATAATTGTGAATCGATAATGCGTCCACTTGGTGCCAAGTTTTCATCATTTGGTTCATGAACTTCAGGTTCCCATTGACGCTTTTGATCATCTAAAAGTTTAAATAAACGGTTTGATTTAGATTCATCAGGACCAAAGCCACGGAAAGTAGTTGGGTTAAGTTTAGCAACTTCGTTTAAATATTTAGCCCATTCAACCATGTCTTGTGCTTCAACTGAACCTGGCTTGTCAAACTTAAGTGCAAAGTCGCGATAATCTGGTAAGTTCAAACGTTTAGGATCCTTACCACCATTAGTGATCGGATTTATTGCCATACGTTGATCACCCTTAGCAGTGTTTTCAGTAACAATTTCCTTTGGTGAACCATCTTCGTTGAATAATTCGTTTGGCTTATAACTTTCAAGCCAATCAGTCAACATATCAACATGTTTCATATCGTCTTGTGAGACAGGAATTGGAATTTGATGTGCTCTAAATGAGTTTTCAATTGGATTGCCGTCAAGATCCTTCTTTGGACCGGTCCAGCCCTTTGGACATTGGAAAATAATCAATGGCCAATGTGGCAAAGTAGCATCATTATTTTCACGAGCATGCTTTTGAATAGCCTTAATTTCTTCAATTACTTCGTCCATGGTCTTAGCCATTTCTTCGTGGACTTGCATTGGATCCTTTTTACCGTCAAAGCGTCCATCCTTAAATACTGAAACAAAGTGCGGATCCCAACCCATACCACGGAAGTATTCAGTTAATTCTTCATCGCTCATTCTTGAAACGATAGTTGGGTTAGAAATCTTGAAACCATTAATTTGAAGAATTGGTAAAACTGCACCATCCTTAATTGGATTAATAAACTTGTCACTGAACCAGCTAGCTGCAAGTGGACCAGTTTCTGCTTCACCATCACCAATTTCAACGGCAGCAATTACATCTGGATTGTCTAAAATAGCACCTACCCCATGTGAAAGTGCGTATCCTAATTCCCCACCTTCATGAATAGAACCTGGAGTTTCAGGAGCAGCGTGAGAAGCTACACCACCTGGGAAACTAAAGCGCTTAAACAATTTAGCCATACCCTTTTCATCTTGGGTAATTTCTGGATAACGTTCAGTATATGAACCATCAAGATATGAATTTGAAACCATTACTTGGCCACCGTGACCTGAACCTTCAATATAGAACATATCCAAGTCATATTTTTTAAGCGCACGATTTAAGTGAGCATAAATAAAGTTTTGTGGAGCAATAGTACCCCAGTGACCGATCGGCTTAGGTTTTACATCTTCAGCTGTTAAAGGTTTCTTTAACAACGGATTTTTCATTAAAAATAATTGTCCAACTGACAAATAATTAGCTGCACGCCAATATGCGTCAACGCTCTTTAAGTAATCTTTGGAATCGTAATTAACTGTCATTTTTTCTCCTTTGAGCACACTAACAATTACTCTTTACTTATCTTTTTCTTTATACTCTTATAATACCAATTTTAAAATAAATATCAACTATTTTGTAAATTGGACCCTACCATTCAAATGAGGCTTTATTTTAAATCAATATGTCTAAAAGCTTGAAGCATCAACATTTATGTTTTTTAATATAAGTGTTTCAGCATTCATATGCTGATAAATACTGACAAATAAATATAAAACGCTGAATAAATAATTACTTTTTTATTTGATCATGATAATTTACTTACTGGAGATACGACATGATTCAAGAAGAACGATTAATACAAATTAAGCATTTGCTCAAAAAAGAGCATCAAGTATCAACTAAAGAAATTGCCCAAAAATTTGGTGTATCGTTTGATACTGCCCGCCGAGATGTAATCCATCTGACCACAACAGGCCAAGCTGTAAGAATACATGGCGGTATGATGGAAATTAATCAAAATGACGTACCTAATTTTTTAGCTAGAAATCAAGTTCAGTCTCCTGTGAAATTGAAAATGGCCCAAATGGCAAAAAGATTCGTCCATCCAGGCCAATGCGATTTTATAGGTCCTTCTACCATTCTCAAGCAGCTCTGCCCAATGCTTAATGGTATAAATATGCAAATAGTAACCAACTCAATTGACAATGCTCTGAGCTTACTTACTACCGAATTTCCTTCTGTTAGATTATTGGGCGGTATGATTAATAAGCAACAACGTTATATTTATTCTGAAACTACACTTGAAACTATCAGGAGAATTCGTTTTAATACTGCTTTTATAGGTGGTTCTAAAGTTGATACTGATGGTGTTTATACAACTTCAATGGCAGATGCCGAAATTGTACGTGCAGCAATCAATCGAGCCAATCAAATTGTATTAGTTGCTGAAAAGTATAAATTCACGAATCAAATTACTTCTCCATATATGTCAATTCCGTTGGATAAAGTTGATGTCTTGATCACTGACACACCTTTATCTGATGAAATTAAACAGCATTTTAATTCTAAAGCACAAATTATCCCAGTTCTAAAGGAGTGATTATTATGTTCAGCCTTTTTAAATCACATACAACTAATGAAAAAGAAGTATATCAAGAACTTAAAGAATTCTACGATAGTTTTTTCAGTGATATTTACAATGAAATGAATATCGATCGTTACCGTCAAATCAGAGATGTAATTGGTCTCGTTATCAATAAGTTCGATGAAAACGATCATCCCCTTGAATATACGAGTAAATTAGTAATGTACATTCAAGCCAGAGTTGCAATGAGTCATTTACACCTTACTGATGAACAAGTAAAAATTATGAGAAAGTTAACAGAATCTACAAAATATATAAATCTTTCTTATGTTTATCTGAGTCCAATTGATTCAGCAGAACAATTTGTTAAGATTTAATGTGCTAGACCTGCTCTAGATCAAAAAAATGAATCCAAACACTACTGGAGTAGATCCGCTTAAATTGATTATGAACATATTGTGCATAAAGCGGTGTTGACTTGATTAATTCTTCATGAGTTCCAGAGCCTGAAACTGTTCCGTGATCAATAAAGTAAATACAATCGGCATCAACAATTGTACTCAATCTGTGCGCAATAACTAGAGTTGTTCTATCCTTCATTAAGGTATTTAATGCTTTTTGTACATTCTGAATCAAGGCTAGCAGTTGCTTCATCAAGCATTAAAATCTTTGGATCACGTAAAAATGCACGCGCAATTGCGATTCTTTGCCTTTGACCACCAGACAATTTAATTCCACGTTCACCAATTTGCATATCAAGTCCATCATCCATTTCTTTTACAAATTGATCAGCATATGCCATTTTCAAAACACGCCATAGCTCGGCCTCGGTAACATCTTTATTCAATCCATAAACTAAATTTTCACGAATTGTGCCAGGCATTACCGCAGAATTTTGCCCTACCAAGCCAATTTGCTTACGCCAATCACTTAAATCAATATCATCAATTTCAGTATTACCAATTACAATTTTGCCAGATGTTGGCTGATAAAATTGTTCAATTAATGAAAAGATAGTCGATTTACCACCACCAGATGGTCCAGCAAAAGCTACAACAGTATTAGGTTCTGCCTTTAGATTAACGTTATGAAGAATTGGCTTATCCTTTTCATATTCAAAACTAACATCTTCAAATTTTAAAGTCTTATCAGCAATATCTATCTTCTTTTTGTCAGTCTTTGTTTCCTCATCTTCTTGCAAAATTTGGTTGATTCTTTCTGTTGAACCACTAGTTTGGGAAAGGCGATTAAAGAATTGACTAATAATAATTACTGGAGACATTATTTGGAAAAGATACATTAAGAAAGAAACTAATGCACCCATGGTCATTGAACCATTCATTACTCGAATTGCGCCATAACCTAAAATCCCCAAGAACATGATCATCATTAGCATGTTAGTAATAGGTGAAGTAAGTGAACTAATCCAAGCTTCTTTTACACCAATTCCATAGAGATTATCGATACGGTGATTACCATCTCTTAGTTCCTTTTTTCACCATTAGATGATTTAACCAAACGAATTTCGCCTAAAACACTGGTTGAATCGCTTGAAAAATTAGCCAACTCATCTTGCCGTTTACTCCCAATACTACGCGACTTTTGTATAATTGGGATAACCGCTAAGACGATCAATGGTACACCAATAAATATTAATAATGTCATCTGCCAATCCATTGCCATCATAATAATCAATGCACCCCAAAATTGTAAAATTGAAGTCATTGCATTAGGCAGGGTTGAAGCAAGTAATTCTTTAACCTGTGAAGTATCATTTACTAAACGCGAACTTATCTCACCGGTTTTAGTATTATCAAAATATGAAACAGGCATATTGAGCAATTTTTGCCATAATTTTTTGCGCAGTTTAGCCACAACATCTTCACCAAAAATACCTAAAATAAGTCCTGATAGTGCACTAATAACTAATCCACCAATAAAAATGACAATCGTTAAAATAATCAAATTAGGACTCAAATTTTTAAAGCCATTAATTAAACGCTGTGCTAGTTGAGGAACAAATAAATTAGCAACTGTAGCAATAAATCCTAAAATTGTTCCAATCATTAGTTTGGAATAATGCGGTTTTAAACTATTAATTAATTTGAAAAAGCTGCTAAATTTAAACTTATTCGCTTTAGCACCATTATCTATAGAAATATCTTCATGGTTCATGGTATACCCCCAAATTAAATAGTTAAGTATCTAACTTTTTAATTATTTGAACACTTAGGTATCTAATCTTTGCTATCAAGACTTTGGATAACGTTTTCCAAACTAGTAAGCAAATTATCAATATCATTTTCATCTAATCTATCAACAATTTGCTGGTTTAAATGATTCATTTGATCCTCGATATCTTGGGCAATTTCTTCACCTTTTTTAGTTAAATAAATTCGTTTATTCCTGGCAGACTTAGGATCAATTTTTCGTTCAATTAATCCATCACGCTCTAAATTTTTCACCATATTCGTAACTGAAGCATTTCGTAAATGAAAGAAATCACTAAGTTCACGCTGAATTAAACCCGGATGCTTTTTAATATAAGCTAATGTATGGGCTTGTTGCGGTGTAACTTGTAGAATGGAGGTCTGTTGCATAATAAAACGCTGTGTTTGAATCATGTAAAGCCGAAGCAAGCGATTTACTTCAGCAAATTTTTCTTTTTTTGTTGGCATAGTATTCCTGCTATGAAAGATGTGTTCATTTGTGTATATAAACGTGCACTCAACTTTGGTCTATTTCACCGTAGTCTTTTCTTTCTTACTACCCTTAAATATTTTCATATTAATGCCTACTTTTAGCACGGCATCAAGACAAGCTTTCTGACTCAGGCTATTAGCACTCACCACATTGGCTCGTTAGATAGCATTATATTAGGCCATTGCCTAATAAGGGTGTAGCCCACCCAAATTCTTTTCTTTAAATTTTGATTTTAGGCTGTTTTCTCAGTTTCTTTTTCCTTTAGCCAATTACTTTCCAGATATTGATAAAGGTTAATTGAAGCATTGTCATCTCGGTCTAGTTTCTTGCCGCATTCATAACAAATATATTCGTTATGTTTAGTTTGATGTTTTTGATTGCCCCGTAGAGTAATCTTTTCATCGCCTGTTTTGCGATAACCACAATTGGAACAGATTTGAGTTGACGGATAAAGCCTATCGGCAATGATTAAGTCATTACCATACTGCTCTGCTTTATAAGCTAATATCTGCCTAAACTCCCCAAACATTGCACGATGCAAGCCTTTGGAAGCTACGCCCATTTTCATGTGCTTAACGTCTAGGTCTTCAATAATGATCTGCTTATATTTTTGACATAGCTTCGTAGTAAGCTTTTGGAGGAAGTCATTTTGTAAATTGTTAACACGTGTATATTCTCTTTGCAGTTTGGTTCTCACTGCCGAGTAATTATTACTGTTAACATTTGTCCTAGAAACAACTTTCTTTTTAGCTAGTAGTCTTTGATAATGATTTATACGTTCATAATGGTAATTTAAGCGTTTGATATTTAAATCAATTGAGTAACTTTTACCATCAAAAAAGTTATAGTGTTTAACATTAAGATCAATCCCTACTTTCCCTCTTAAAGCATTAGCGCTAGCTACATTTTCTTTCGGGACATAATAGGGAACAGCTGCATAATATCTGCCTTTTTCCCTGTAAAAGGAAACAGTTCCAAAAGCATAATCTAAGAAGTTTTGTCTGCTTTTTAAAACTAGCCTAGGGTGTTTTTTATCTTTCCTGCCTTTAGCCAAAGTGATTGTTTTACCAGACAAACTTAAGCTTTCTGCAGGCAATTTAAAGCCTTGTCTTGGTGCCTTTTTGCTTTTAAATTTTGGCCGTCCCCAATCAGGCATTGCTTTATTCTTGAAATTACTTAAAGCATTGTCGTAGTCAGTTATGGCCATTAAAGCAATCTTAGATGGCAATTTATATTCCCATTGCTTTTTATCATAATTGAAATCAGCTTTTAGAGAATAAAGTGTAGGATATTTAGCGCAAAAGTCCTTGTTTTTAACCTTAATGCCTACTTTAGAATAGTATTCTTTTTCATAACGATAATTTTGATAAGCATGGTCATTAAGACTTTTAAACTTGTTCCAGACATATCTGCGATAGTCGCAATATTTACTAAAGCGCTCTTGATCTCGTTTACTAGGGTACAAGCGATAAACCACCGTTCTGATGAAAATATTATCTGCCTTGCTAGTGCTTTGTCTTTTCATTTATTTCACCACCATTCTAATTAATAATTTTTACTTTAAATTTGGATCATTTTTGATCTTATTTTTATACCTTCTTAAACCATATAAACGGCAAGAAAAGACATGAATGATTGAAACTAAATCGTCTACTAATTCCTTGCTTGGAGAGGTATTTTCGTTATTTAAAACAACTATTTCACAATTGTGCCAACTGCAGAAGCGTTCAAAGAATTCATACCCAAAGCGGATAAAACGGTCTTGATAAGTGACATAAACACATTCCACCTTGTTTTGATCTATTTCTTTAAGCAATTTCAACCACTTAGGACGCTTATAATTAAGCCCACTGCCAATATCTGCGATATATTCATCTGCAATAATTCCACGGGCATTAATGAACTGCCTTAAATAATCCATTTGATCTTTAAGATCATCTTTTTGCCCGTTAGAAGATACTCGACCATAAGCTACAATTTTACGCTTTTCTTTTTCTAGAGCAGGCTTGCCTAATATTTCATCAAATTCAGACTGATAATAGTATCTGCGATTAGAAACTTGATTCCTATGAGCTTTAACTCTGCCTTCACGATCCCATCTCTGCAAAGTTTTAATATTTAAATCAAGGTACTTAGCCGCTTGGCCCGTAGTAAATATCTTGTCATTATTTTTTTAGTCATGAAAAAATTCACCTCACGATGAATCTTATTCTAACGCACAAATAAACACAAGGACACATTAATATACATTAAAATCAAGACTAGTTATAACTCTTTTCGTTTTTATTAATTATAACAGTTAGATAGCTAAGTATTATAATTGTTAGCGCTTAATTTTTAGCTTATAATAGAATATGAAAAGATATAGATTTTTAAAAAGGACAAATAATATATGAGTAAATTACCCTTTAAAGTTGTTGCTGTCGATATGGACGGCACTTTTATGCGTGACGATCAAACCTTTGATCATCAAAGATTTAATCGTATTTTGAATCAATTACGAGCAGACGGCGCTCACTTTATTGTTTCAAGTGGTCGACCTTACACCAGATTGCGAGAAGACTTTGCAGGATTTTTAACTAGAATCGATATGATTGCAGATAATGGGTCATTACTCCTCAAGGATAATGAAATTATCAGTAGCCACCTGCTTACTTATCAAACTACTGTTGATCTAATCAAATTTGTGCAAAAGCATTATCCTGAAAGCTCAGTTATCGTCACCGGGGTATATCATTCATATACCACCATTGATGCATCTCCTGACTTTAAGAAAAAAATGAGCTTTTACTATCCAGAAAGCATTGAAGTCAACGATCTCTTAGCAGCAGTCACACCTGATGATCAAATTACTAAAATCACTTTAAGTTACCGAAAAGACTTTTCGGCGGAACTTGAAAAAGAATTTAACAAACACCACACTGAAAAAATTCACTGTACTTCAAGTGGTTTTGGGTTGCTTGATATTGTGCCATACAGCGTTAATAAAGGTAGTGCTTTACAATACTTCCTACGCTACTTTGACGCTAAGCCTAGCGAATTAATTGCCTTCGGCGATGGAATGAATGATAAAGAAATGCTAGAGCTGGCTAGCTACAGCTACGTAATGGCAAATGCTGAACCTGCACTCAAAAAAATAGCTAAATATATTGCTCCAAGTAACAATAATGACGGCGTTTTACAGGTATTAGAAAAATATTTGACTGATTAACGTATACAAAAAAGCTAGACAAATGTCTAGCTTTTTTTACGCCATATTGCTCTTTCTATCCAAGTAGCTGTAAATATTTTGAATATCTTGCATCGCCTCTTTGGCGTTTTGTTCAGTAGCTTGACTTGGATCTTTATATGCTGCTTTGGCTAGCTTTCTTACATTGTAGAAGGCATCCATTGTATCTGTTGGGTAAGTATTTTGGTCTTTCAAGAAATCCAAAACAGATCCTAAACTAGTAAATTGACTAGTCTGTGCATCGGCCATTTTTGAGAAATTTTTATCGCTTTGAGCCAAACTTTGAACCAATTGACGGCCATACTCTAATACCTGAGCATAATCTTTTGCTTTATATGCCTGAATTGCACTCATTACAACATTATACTGACTGCCCACAGTAGCTAATCTTCTTAACATGTCTAAATTAAGTTGGGCCATATCTGCCACCTACTTTCATATTTACTATACCAATTATATATTTAATATAATCAGTATAGTAAATAATGATTTATAATTCCAATTTTTTGCATATATAAAATGCTTTATAATCGCTTTATTTGCCCAAATTCACAAAAGTATTGAAATTCATATAGTGGTAGTGCACCCGCATATTCGAAACCTCAAACGGCGTACCGTCATCTAAGAAGAAGATACCATCCATCACACCCACAGGTTCCGTAGGCTTTAAATGTAATTGCTCTTGATCTGTCTTATTTGATGGCTCAACCGTGATATTCAAAAATGCCTTAGTAACGGTCTTGTTTTGCTCGTCTTCTAAATAATTGAACAATGACCCTTGAAGCGTTTCAGGCTTCAATTCCGGCATAATCTTAATTGGTAAATACCCTGTTTCAATCAAAAATGGTTGTTCATCTAAAAGACGCAGACGCTTAAATTCATAAACGAAATCATTTTCATTCAAAAATAAATCTTCTGCAATTTCCCTAGTAGCCTTAACTACATGAAAATCGAGCAACTTAATCTGCTGCTTTTTGCCAGGCACCTTAAAGCTATCAGTAATCCCTAAATTTGAGCCATCATAGCGAAACATCGCCTGATTCTTTAAATACAGCGGATTAATAAAAGTCCCACTGCCTCGCTTTTTAAAGACGATTCCTTGTTGAGCGAGCAGTTCCAACGCTCTTTTCATCGATGAGCGACTAACGCCATAGTGTTCTGCTAAACTACGCTCATCGGGAATCCGCATCCCATCATATTTATTATTTAAAATATTCTGTTTTATATCCTGCATTACTGTCCGATAAACGTAATTAGCCATTATTATTCTCTTCCTTGATCAGCTTTTTTGATACTATCGATAAACCATTTTGCAAACTTGTCTAAATCAACATCAGTCGCAATTTCCGCATTTGCATGCTCATGATCCATGAAGTTGATGGCACTTGCACCATAAGTGAATTGGCCACGAAGTTCAATTTCAACGTTGGCCTTTTTCATTGTAAACATTTCAGGATGAAGCAAAATGCCTACGGCTGTTGGATCATAGATCTTGATTCTAGGATCACCATCTGGTTCGTGAATGTGTGAAAAGAGTGAGTAAAGCATATTGCCCACTTCACCACATTTTTCAATCTTACTCATTTGATCCGGTGTAAGATGGGCTTTATTACCAATTTCAAGTGGAGCCACCTTGATTGGCAAACCGCTATGAAAGACCACTTGAGCTGCTTCTGGGTCACCAGCGATATTGTATTCGGCAAGCGGACTATGGTTACCGCGACCAATATTTCCACCCATGATCACGATTTGTTCAACATTATCCCTTACTTCAGGATATTGCTTAAAAAGTAAAGCAAAATCAGTCAAAGGCCCAATCCCCATCAATGTCACTTTTTCTGGACTATTCTTAATTTCTTCAGCCATTAAAGTAGCAGCAAGCCCCGGCTTAATAAGATCAGTATTCGCCTTTTTAAATTCAAAACCGGCAATTCCAGTTTCTCCATGTACTGATGCAGCACTAATCATTGGTGCAACCAGTGGTTGGTTGGCACCAACTACTACAGGAACCTTGGTATATAAAAATTTTTCCAAACTAAGCGTATTTTGCACAGTATATTTAAGTGCTACATTCCCCCAAGTTGGAACGATCAATCGGACATCGAGTTCGTCCGCAAAAAGGCTGATAGTCATTGCAGCGATGTCGTCAATTCCTGGATCAGTACTAATAATTAAAGGTTTTTTGGTCATAAAATTTACCCTTTCTAAGCGTATTAATTAACTTAATAATACAAGAAATCAACCAATAAAAAAAGTGGTTCGAACCAAACCACTTTTTATTTGTTCAATATTAATTCTATTTTTTCTTATCTTCAATCGTACCATCACTATGTGCAATGATTACTTCATCACACATATCAAGGAACAATCCATGTTCAACTACACCAACAGTATGATCGAGATAATCGGCTAAGCCATGAGGTGCTGGAATTGGATCAACAGCTAAGTCAATAATGTAGTTACCATAGTGGGTAATGTAGCGCTTGTCGCCATCCATACGCCATTGCGGCTTTAAGTCTTCTTGCTTAAAGCGTTTAAAGTTTTGCTCACAAGAAATTGGTAATACTTCAACAGGAAGTGGGAAGCCGCCTAAACGATGAACCAATTTTGATTCATCAACAATCCAGATAATCTTCTTTGAGTTAATGGCAACGTTCTTTTCAAGAGTTAAGGCACCGCCACCGCCTTTAATTCCGTCTAAGTTATCAGCAACACGATCTGATCCATCGACAGTCAAATCAGCTTGATCAATATCAGCAAGTTCGCTAACTTCAAAGCCTAAACTCTCAAGTTGCTTCTTACTTCTATTACTGGTGGTCACGATCGCTTTCAACTTCAAATCCTCTTCATCTTTGCGCTTACCTAAAGCGTCAATGAAAAAGGCTACAGTAGATCCGGTACCTACACCTAAGATCATGCCGGATTGAACCATATTTGCTGCTTTTTCAGCAGCTTCTTTTTTCAAACGATCTTGTTCTTTTTTATCCATTTATTCGTCCTCCATTGCTTGCTCGACTTCTTGAGCAGTAGGAATTGATGGTTGGGCACCTAAACGTTGTACAGCAATTGATGAAGCACGACTGGCAATTTTGGCAGCATCTTCAAAGTTAGATAAATCTTCATTTAAGTTACTTGCCAAATATCCAATAAAGGTATCGCCTGCACCAGTAGTATCAGTTGCTTCAACCTTATATGCGGGGATTAAAGTTTCAATGTCTTTAGTAGAAATATATGATCCCTTATCACCATAAGTTATTACAACGTTCTTTACACCAAGTAAATGCAACTTTTCAGCATTCGCAACCAAAGATGACTTATCTTTAATTTGAATTCCTGTAATCTTAGCACTTTCAGTTTCATTTGGTGTAATGATATCTGTATACTTCAATAATTCTTCTGGAATTTCTTCAACTGCAGGAGCTGGGTTTAAAATAGTAATTTTACCAGCCTTTTTGGCCATCTTAAAAGCCGCTGTAGTTACTTCAATTGGTGTTTCAAATTGGGCAATAATACAGTCCCAGCTCTTAATTAAATCACCTGCTGCTTTAATATCTTCAACAGTTAATTCATAATTTGCACCATGGTCGATAATAATACTATTTTGACCAGCTTCATTTAATGTAATATACGCATGCCCGGTCTTAACACCCATCGTAGTTTGAACATAAGTAGTATCTACACCATAACTCTTTAATTGATGAGTAATATAGCCGCCTTCACCATCTTCTCCCACACGATTAATAAAATAAGTCTCTGCGCCACTTTTAGCAGCAGCAATAGCCTGATTGGCTCCCTTACCACCAGCTGCAGTAGTAATTTCTGTAGCGTTGATAGTTTCACCAGGTTTTGGAAAATCCTTTACAAGCAATGTAGTATCTACATTGCTTGAACCAATAACAACAATCTTCTTCATTGAGCATCCCTTCTTAGAAATGTATTTAATCATTTCAATTATATCAAAAAAACGCATCCAAATATCTGAACACGTTTTTTGAAATCCTAATGTAAAATACCACCATTAACGAAACCTTTTAATCGTTCTGCTTCCCACTTCAATGTATCGGAATCATCAACTTGCGAAATTTTGTAACCAACAAAATAAGGCGAAGCATAAAAACGTGGAATAATTTTACAACATGTCCCCTGTCCATCATTAATTGGATAAAAGAATAAGTTATACGAATCTACACCATGGGACAAAACTGAACGAACATATTGCGTCCCTTTTTGAATCAAATCTGCCCAAGTACCCAAATTAGTATTGTCATGAGTAATGATATTCACTTCTTGATAGCCTTGAACAGGGTAAGCTGAAAGATTCATTTCAACGGAACCAGATTTGCCAACTTCAAATCCTTTAAAGTTATCCGGCCCTATATCGTGATAGCCATCTTTATGATAAAGTCCAACAATTTGCATGTGTGGGTGTGTCAAAGAACCATCTGATTTTGGCCCGAAGTTTTTGTACCATAAAACGCTCTTATATCTACCGGAGTTATACATTTTTTGAAAACATTTAAGTGCAAACTTCATTAATTCTTGATTATCTTCACGCGTATAAGTTGAAATATCACCTTGATGGTCACTTGATTCAATTAAAATGGTCTGATCAGTATCCTGTAAGGTTGGATATTTATTTTTTAACCAAATCTTATCACCGTCTTTTTCGAAGATATTTACTAAATGACGGACCTCACAGAAGGGACAGCCAGCATTCTGGTTACCTTGGCGGTTACCATAATCGTAATCATATGGCTTACGCTTACCGATTGAATATTCATAAACTAAAGGATTTTTATCCATAATTTTCACCTGCTAAAAAATTACCTGTTTTCATCTTAGAGATTAAATTATCTAGTGTACATTTAAGAACATTTAATCAAATTTGTCTATGAATAGTCCGTATGTTTATGTTAAACTTCTCTTTGTAGGAAAGAAATTGAGAGGCAAAAGAAAAATAGAATGAAATTTTATAAAAAACTCGCACTCGTTAGTGCAGCAGCAATCGGTTTAATCAGCCTTAGCGCTTGTTCAAACAATAGTAATAATTCAAGTTCAAGTTCTACAAAGATTCCAACTAAAATTACCAAGAAGACTACTATTAACTTCTGGTATTCATTAACTGGAACTTCACAAAACGCTTTGAAAAAATTGACTAAGGATTTTGAAAAGAAAAATCCTAATATCAATATTAAATTGCAAAGCCAAGGTGGTAACTATTCTGATTTACAAGCAAAGCTTGTTTCAGGCTTGCAATCACCTAAGGACTTGCCAACTATTACACAAGCTTATCCAGGTTGGCTTTACAACGCAGCTAAGAATAATATGCTGGTTAACTTAACTCCATATGTTAACAACAAAACAATTGGCTGGGGCTCATACAAGGATAGCGGCATTAAGCAAGCTCTTTGGGATGGAGCTAAGATCAACGGTACTCAATATGGTGTCCCATTCAACAAGTCAGTTGAAGTACTCTTCTACAACAAGACCTTGCTTGATAAGTATGGCGTAAAGGTGCCTACTAACATGAGTCAACTTGCTAGTGCTTCCGCTGAAATCTACCGTAAGAGTAACCACAAGGTACGTGGTGCTGGCTTTGACGCACTTAACAACTACTTCATGATGCAAATGAAGGAAACTTATGGCAAGGACTTCAACAAGAACGTCAACTTTGCTGCTAAGGATTCCGTTAAGGCAATCAACTACTACGCAGAAGGCGTCAAGGCTGGTTACTTCATGCAAGCTGGTACGCAAAAGTACATGTCAACTCCATTCAACAATGGTCAAGTTGCTATGTTCATCGGTTCAACTGCTAATGAAGCTTACCTTAAGCAAGGACTTAAGAAGGGCTACGTTTATGGTGTAGCTGCTCGTCCAAGTTCAATGAATGTCCAACAAGGTACTGACATCTACATGTTCAAGAAGGCTAGTGCAATGCAAAAGGCTGCTGCATTCAAGTACCTTAAGTTCTTGACTTCTAAGTCTTCCCAACTTTACTGGGCAAAGCAAACTGGTTACATGCCAGTCAACACTGCCGCTTTGAATGATTCAGCTTACCAAAAGGCTAAGAACAGCAAGATTCCTGCAATTTTGTCTAAGACTTCAAAGAATTTATACTTCTTACCTGTAACTAAGAACTCAATTACTGCATATGATCAAGTTAATGTGAATATGCAAAACATTTTGGCTAAGGCAAGCAAGGGTCAAAACTGGACCAGCGATATTAAATCTGGCAAGGCTAAACTTGACGCTTCTTGGAAGCAATAAAAATTTATTTAGATAATTAAAAGGCATCGCTTAAATTTGAGGCTCTTTGTCAAATCCTGTTGATAGAGAGTAAATGAATAGAATCAGGCAGTCATTAAAAGGCTGTTTGGTTCTTTTTCTTTGTACAGATCTTCTTCCAAACGAATTCTGGTTAAGAGATTGGTAAAATTGGAATAGCCAAAAGCTGTTCGTTCGATTTGTTTGATTTTGCGATTGAAGCCTTCAAGACAGCCGTTAGAATAAGGCAGGGCTGCTCCGTTAAGCACAGCTGTTAGATTATGCTTAAAGGTTAATAGTG